>Ga0307503_10000002_pt1 | contig 447466 bp, 435 predicted proteins | sample 17_S_MG_FD_194514 | JGI IMG/M metagenome (GOLD analysis project Ga0307503, IMG submission 194514) | Soil microbial communities from Populus trichocarpa stands in riparian zone in the Pacific Northwest, United States - 17_S | ecosystem: Environmental > Terrestrial > Soil > Riparian zone >... | reverse complement strand
CCGCCTTGAACCCGTTCAGCCGAGTGATGTTGCCCGAGCCCTCGATGCCGGCCTTACCGCCGTCGTAGGTCGAATCGCTCGCGCTCAGGAGCTGGCTGTAGCCCGAGCCGGTGTCGGTCCAGACCGAGACGGTGCCACCGAGGTCGACGATCGCGGAGGAGCTGCTGTTGACGAAGGTGTAGCCGGCTTTGGAGGCCAGTTCGGTCATGGTGCCGTTTACCCACCTGGCAAGCCTCACGCTGTAGGTGTTGACGGAGACGTAGGTGAAGCGCAGCTCATATCCCGAGCGAGCGGTGCTGGCCGGTTCGGGCATGTCGAGCCAGAGGGAGAAATAGCGGCTTTCGCCGCTCGGGTTGACGGCCATGCGAGCAGCTGCACCGATGCCCCAGCCGGCATCGGCGATCGCCGCTTTCAGGTAGGCGCCGTTCACGGCCGAGAAGGCGTCGACCGGTCGCCAGCCGGTGGTCGTGTTCGACCCCTTCGGCGTGCTGCCGCCGGCCCAGCCCAGCTGCGACCAATTCGAGCTGAAGTTGGCGAGAGAAGGAGCGGACCCGTCGAACGGTTCGGTGACGGAAAGCGCGCCCAGCCTGCTGGCGACATCGGGGGCGGCCTGCGTTTTGAAGGTGTGATCGTCGCCGTAGGTCGTCGCGCCTTCGGCGGTGGCCACAACGCGGTAGTGATAGGTGCTGCCTGGTTCGAGAGCGCCGACCGAATGCTTCACGGGCTCGTCATCAATGCCGGCAGTCAACGAGCTCGATGGGCTCGGCGATTTCCGTCCGTAGGAGATGGTGGTGCCGTATTCGAACTGGTAGCCGGTCGCCACCCCTTCCGGATTGACCAAGGCGTTGAGGGTCGCAGTCGTGGCGCCGACATCCGTCGCTTCCTGCGTGCTGACCCGCAGCTCCGAAGGATCGCACTCGGCGCCGAGGCCGTCCCCGTCTCGATCCGCCTGATCGGCGTTGTGGAAGGTTGGGCAGTTGTCATCGGCGTCTCCAGCTCCGTCTCCATCGGAGTCCGGCACGAGGCAGGCGTCGCCGACGCCGTCGAGGTCAGCGTCCTCCTGATCTGGGTTCGACGCCTCCGAGCAGTTGTCCTCGCTATCGGGAACGGAGTCTCCGTCGGAATCCAAAGGATCCGGTTCGGGAGCGAGCAGGGTTTCCGGCCCTTCGGCCTCACTCGTGGCGAGATGGAAGATGACTTCGTCCTGGGGTAGAGCGCCCTCGTAGACGACTACTTCGTCCACCGTCCCATCGACGAAGTGGTCCAAGCCGCCGCTCGCGCCGACCACTTCATCTTCCGGCTGCGACGCTTCAGTGACGACCGGCTGGCCGTAGTTCAATCTGTGGGGGAAACCGTCCACGTAAAGTGCGACTTCTTCGCCTTCGAGCGTGCCGACTACGTGGTGCCACTGACCATCATTGATCGGTTCGGCAGTTTGCACTTCCGGCGTACCCGCTTCGGTCTTCGCACCAAAGACGACGTTACCGTCGGCCGCCCGGAATAAGAAGGGCCCTTCCCCTTCCTCCATACCCGAGTAGAGGTATTCCTTCTCCACGGGAGAGTCGTCGAACTTCACCCACAGCTCGACCGAGTGTCCTTCTATTGGCGACGCTTCCACTTCGGGGTCCAGTTCGGTCGATTCACCGAGTTCGATGTAATCGTTGACACCGTCGAGCGCAACCGCTACCGCCTGGTCATTGCCGAGCATGGATCCGGCGACCCCAAGGTCAGGGCCCTCTCCGTCGCCAGCCGGCCCGACATCGGCCTTTCTGTATTGGCCGTCCTCGCCTTCCTCGACTACGTTGTCGGCAACGACGCCGCTTTCATCGTCGAGTGGATACGCGCTGGCACGCAGAGGAGCCGTAGATGCGCTGGAGGCCGCAGCTTGGAATCCGGACCACGTCCCGTCGGTCTCTGCGACCAGACGCTCCATCAGATCGTCCCTGAGGTAGTAGGTCACGCCATCGGCATCAACCTTCTCGCAATGGTTTTCAGCCGCTTTCCTGTCGTCCAGGCTCATGTCGATGTGGGCACGATCGCCTTTCTGATCGCCGCAGTGGACGACTGGGTCCTGATCCCCGTCCTTCGAGTTGAGGGTGTCGCCACCGCCCATACCCCTGAGAACATCAGCGCCACCGCGGCCGATCAGGAGATTGTCTTTTCCATTCCCTTCGATGACGTCGTTCTGCGGCGATCCCTCCACGTCGTCGATTTCCCGGAGGGGATCGAAGCCGCCACCGCCCCCCGTGCAGGTGTTGTTGCCCTTCGCCGTGTCACCGAGATGGCCGGCGGCCAGATCGGCGAAAACGCCGGAGCCCTCAAGCTTGGCGAACTGGGCGTTATCGCTTCCCGCGTCGCCGTCGAGCGTGTCGCCGTTGCAAATCTCCGACGACATGAGGAGGTCGTGGCCGTTGTCGCCCTCAGCCCGATCGCGCCCGTCGCCCTGGATCAGCACGTCGTCGCCTCCCCCACCTGAGAGCTTCTCCTCGCCGGAGCCCTGCTGCTGGCCGTCGAGGATCATCTCGTCGGTGGCAGTTCCCTTCAGCAGGTCGGTCCCTGGGCCTCCGAGGATCACGACCGAACCCGACGTTCGGCGATCCAACTCGCCGTCGTTCAACGTGTCGTTGCCCTCACCGCCCAGCATCATCACCGAGCCGACCTGCCGCTGGTCGAGGTTGCAGGTAACCGTATAGGAGCCGGACCCACCCGCTTTGGTGCAGAAGCTAGCGGCGAGTTCCGCTGCGGTCCTCACCGTGAAGACGACTTTGTTCGGAGAGTAATCGGCGGAGACGAAGTCGTCTGAGGTGCTGCCGTCGACGAACAGGTTGGCGTGCTGCTCCTCGACCGAAAGGCCCCCGTTGGCTTCGCTCTCAGGAGCCTGAATCCCGATCGCGAGTTTATTCGGGGCCCGGGGCACGACTTTGTCCTCGGTGCTGCCGCATGCGACCACGGTGGTCCCTGCCCCCCGTCCTACGCAGCGGTCGGTTTCGCTGTCTCCGCCGGTCAGTTTCGCGGCAGTGCCTCCACCATCGAGGAAGTCCCCGTTGGTTCCGCCGTCGATGCGGTCGGCGCCACCCCCACCGCGCACGATGTCCGGCCCGGGCCCGCCCCAAATCTCCTCAACCCCACCGGATCCTCGGATCACGTCGCCGAAGGCCGAGCCGACGACGTTCTCGAAGTCTCCCGACACACTGGCATGGGCCGCTCCAGGAAGAGCCGGATGCTCGTTCTGAGGAATGTAGAGGTAATCCATGCCGCCACCGTTGGAGCCACCGCCGTTGCTTGCGTAGTCGCGCCGCTTGCCGCCGTCACCCGGTGGTCCGTTGAGATTGACGAAGACCCCCGTCTTCGCGGTGCCTGGAAATCCAGCCACCCCGGCAAGAGCTTCGGGAATCGCGGTTGCGGCATTGTGCTCTTTGATGCCGCCACGCGGGAAGCCTGGACCGACGGCGTCGGCGAAACTGACCGTGTCGTTGCCTCCTTGGCCGACCAGCTTGTCGATTCCCTGACCGCCGCGAACGGTGTCGTTGTTGGTTTCGCCCCACTCCGCGTCCGCGCCAGGGCCACCGTCCAAGTAGTCGTTGCCATCGGCGCCGCGGAGGGTGTCGTCGCCAATGCCGCCGAAGATCTGGTCGTCTCCGGCCTCGCCGAAGATCTCGTCGCTGCTTCGGTTACCGCGGATCAGATCATGGCCAGCGCCCCCATGGATCGCCTCCTTGGCGAAGCTGCCGATGATCACGTCACAGCCAGGGCCACCGTAGATGGTGGGGAAATTCGGATTCGCGACGATGAGATCCGCCCCGGGGCCGCCGTGGATCGTGCCTTCCTTGAGGTTCTCGACGACGTTCTGATTCGGCCCGCTGAGCGTGCCGCAGCCGTTCCCCGCCGACATGTACGTGATCACGGTGCCGTCGTTTGGCGTGTACTCGGTCCACTCGACGGTCGTGGCTTTGTGACCCAGCGCATCCGCAGTTTCGACCCGGTAGACGTGGGTGCCGAGCACATTCTGATACGGCAGTTCCATTTCGCGCGAAAGGCGATTTGGGCACGTCTTATGGGCGCCCACGCAGGGCATCTCGTCCTGGTAGACCGGAACCCCGTCGATCGAGACGTCGATTTTCTTGACCCCCGACCGCAGCGTCGTCGGCAATCCGGAGTCGCCGTCGCTGACCTCCACTCGCAGGGTCACCCCCGGGGTTTCGGGATCGCGGAGCTGGCCGGTCGCGCTGGGCGTCGTGGGCGCGCCGGTGTCGAGCACGAACGTGCGCTGGGCCGGGGTTGGGTCCGGGTTCGATGCCGCGTCGAGCGCCCGGACCGCAAGCGTGTGCCGGCCATCGGCCAACGCACCGAGTTCGACGGTGGCGGAGGGACAGCTCGAGAACGAAGCGGAGTCCACCTTGCACTGGAACCCGCCGGGCTCGGATGCTGCGTAGCCGAATTTTGGCGTCGTATCCAGGGTCGGCCCGTCAGGTCCGGACTCGATCGTGGTCTGGGGCTTTTTGGTGTCGACGGTGAAGGTTCGAGTCGCCGGAGTTAGGTCAGCCGCCCCGGCTTTGTCCACCGCCCGCACGGAGAAGATGTGTTCGCCGTCTGCAAGCGTCGTGGCTGGCGAATGGGTCGGCCCCGGCCCCGAGCATGAAGCGAACGAGCTTCCGTCCAACTGGCATTCGTATTTGACCCGAGCCTCGCTGGCGGAAAAGCCGAACGTCGGCTGCGGGTCATCGGTTGCGCCTTCTGGGCCAGAGATGATCGAGGTATCCGGCGGCGCCGTGTCGACCGTGAAGTGGCGGTCCAACGTGTGCTGGTTCTCCAGCGCGTCGCTGACCTGGAGGTGGAACGTGTACCCGCCATCGGCGAGGGCGCTCGCGGACGTATCCGAAGTCGCCGTCGAGCAAGCTCGATACTCGGACGGATCGAAGTCGTCGGCGTCGGCCTCGATGGCGCACTTGACGGTCGCCCCTGCGCCTGCCGAGAAGACAAAGGTGGGCGTGTTGTCGGCGGTCAATCCGGAGGGGCCGTTCTCGATCGCCGCTCCCGGCGCCGTCGTGTCGACCGCAAAGGTGCGCGTAGCGGGCGATGCGTCGACGTTGCCTGCCTCGTCTTCCGCGCTCGCGTAGACCGAGTGCTGGCCGTCGTCCAGTTCCTCGACCACGAACTCCGAGCCGCAGGCTTCGTTGTCGTCGCTGTCGACGCGACATTCGAAACCTGCCTCCGTCTCGCTCGAATCGAGATCGAACCGAGGGAAGGCGTTGGCGGTCACCCCCTTTGGCCCGGACTCGATCGTCGTCTGCGGAGCAACCGTGTCGACCGTGAAGGTGCGCTTCGCCGGCGGGCTTTCGTTGCCGGCAGCATCGGTCTCGCGGATCCGGAAGAAGTAGGTCTGCTGACCGAGGGCGCCTGCCGACTGATGGGTCGTCGCGCCCGTGCAGCTGTCGAAGCTCGCCGCCCCAGTGTCGATCGAGCAGGTCACCGTCGCCCCGGCCTCCTTCGTGAATGCGAACGTCGGCGTCGTCTGATTCGTCGGGCCGGTCGGGCCGCCGACGATGTCGAACGTAGGCGGGATCGTGTCGACCGTGAACGACGTACTAGCGGGCGTCGGATCGGTGAGTCCAGAGTTGACGGCCCGCACCTGGAAGGTATGCGCTCCGTTGCCAAGCGCGGGGCTGACGAACCCTCCCGCGCCACAGGCGGAGAACGCCCCCGAATCGATCCGGCATTCGAAGTTGGTGCCTGCCTGGGATGCGTGGTATTCGAATCCGGGGGTTTCGTCATTCGTCAGCCCGCTCGGGCCGAAGTCGATCGTGGTATCGGGCGGACCGACATAGAAGGAGCGCCTGGTGGGAGAGTTGTTCGTATTCCCTGCCGGGTCGGTGGCGCGGATCTGCAGTTCGTGGTTGCCGGCGCTCAGGACCGGGGTCGTGTATCCACCCCCAGAACAGGACGCGAAGGCGGCGGAGTCGAGCTTGCACTGGAAGGTCGAGCTGAGCTCAGACGCATGGAATTTGAACGTCGCGGTCGGCCCCACGATGGCGGAATCGCTGGCCGGGCCGCTGTCGATGATCGTTCCCGGCGGGGTGTGATCGACGGTGATCGTCGTGGTGGTCGTGGACCAGTTTTCAACCGCGTCGTACGCTTTGACCGTCAGGGTGACGTTCCCCTCCGGCATGACTGCGGGGTTGTAGTTGATCTGATTGGTCCAGCTCCCGACACACGGAACCGAGTACCAACCGCATTCGGAGGGGCCGGAGGGAAAGACATCCGAGGAGCCCCCCGGGTATTCCGTCCTGATTCGCGAGAGGCCCAGCCCCGAATCGCTCGCTGAGACGGTGATCGGCGCCGGAACGCTACCGACCGGTTTCCCTGGGCCGCTCGGAGCCCCGATCCATGGAGCGTAGTCGTCGTCCATGGTGACCGTGGCGCCCGCCATGTCGAGGTTGCGCGCGCATTTGGATCTCTTGTCGATCGTAGTTTCGATTCCGACTATGGCCCAGCGCGACCCCGGGTGCCCAACCCACCCCGAGTGCCCCCCGGGGCCCCAGGCGTTCCGATCCCCCTGAATCGTGCTCAGAAACGGCCAGCCGCCGCTGGTGTCCGCGATGCCCCAATAGGCATGAGGTTGCGGGGTCCAGCAGCTCGAGTGGGTACCCGGGGTTTCCCAGCCGAAAGAGCCGAAGCTAACGCCCGAGACATAGCTGGTTTCGCCGGGCGGTTGGAAGTACCAATAACCCCTGCTACCGGCGCGGTGCAGTTGTTCTCCGCCTACCGAATTTACGTGGATGTTGCCGCCGTTGATGCTGAGGCCATAAGCGGCGTCACCTCCGACCTGCGCGGGTTTCCAATATCCCCATGACCAGGGGAAGTTTTCGTCAAGGAAAGGTGGGTCCAGGAGTACGGGATAAGCGATCTCGATCTCTCGATGGGGAACGTGAATGAGCAATGAATCCCCCTCGACCGCCATCTCGACGGGGATGACGGTGTCCTGGGCATCGATGGCCTTAGGGGCCGGAATCCGGATCGCGGTTCCGTCTGCCGCCTGAACGCGCGCTTCCTCGCCTTCACCCAGCAAAGCGGACCCTTTCGGAAGCTGAAGCTCAAAACGGAAATCTTCAGGACTTTCGGGTGAACGTAGTTGGCTGAAGATCTCCACCCCACCAGAGACGGGGGCGATCAGGGTGTCGGTGTCGACATCGGTTTCCGGATAGAAGAGATCCTTGTCTCCGAATCTGGACGCGAGGGACTCGCCATCTCCCGGAAGGTCGGTAATCGCGACGTCGCCCATGAGTTCGACGATTCCGTCGGCAGAGTCGGGAAGCCGCACGTCGGCCAAGGGATTCTCCGCTACAAACTCCTCGCCGACGGACCGCAGGCTGAGATCGACGGGCTCGGAAGCGCCACTTAGGACGCGGTCTTCAATCGGAGCCGTAGATTCGACCAGTTCGCTGCCGCCGCTCGCGTCTTGGTCGGCGATCCGGGCGGCGTGGGTCCCGAGGACGTCTTCGATCTGGAGATTGCTCAGAGCCCGGGCGGGGTCCCCTTCTAGCCCCGCAATAGCCTCCTCGAACTTCTCGCCTAACAGCGCTTCGGCCTCAGACCTGGTCTCATCGCCGTAGGCGATTCTGGATGCCTCGCGTTCTTCGGCGGCAGCGGGGCTTGCGAGCCACTGCTCGTACGCTTCGTCCTCCGCGACAGCAGTAGCCATCTCGGCGCTCTGCGACGGCGCCGGTGGCTCTGCAAGTGGCGCCGCGCCTTGGGCGCCACCACTGTCACTCGCGGCAGAATCATCGCCTGGAGCGGGAATCGCTACGACCAGCGCCACGAGCAACGAGGTCAGGCAAGCAAGGGCCAGCAGCGATCGCCGCCGGCCTCCGGCTCTCCAGGTCGCCCCATCCCGTTGCGCGGGATCACTCAGCTCCGAACCTCTGCCCGACTTCTTGAACATGACCCTGTCCCCTCCCCTTACACCGACTCGCTCACCAATGGTGGCCAGCGCGACACGACCAACTGGATGATGACTCTTCTATCCACCGTCAGGCTCCTGTGTCAATGAATGTGGAGTAACCGACGGTTTTAGCAATGCGAACTTAATAGAACCATCTTGTTTCTGTTCCACAAAAGTGAGTAAGGACCTACTGGATTTATGAGTGGGACCGGTGGCTGGGCCGCCCGTGAGGACGCGCACTGCCGAGGCCGCCAGCAGCACGGTGGCGAACAGGACGACCCAGCAGCCTCGGCTTCGGCGATTCGACCTCACGATTCACTCCCCAGTTTCGATTCGTTAGTGTCGTTACACCTACTAAGTGAATTCACTGTAGTGGAGAAACGGTCGATTGCAAGAGTGTTCTCGTGTCATCAGGCAAAGTTGCCCGTTATGGCCATCCACGAAGATTCTGACAGGCCAAACCGCACAAACAATGTGACCTTCGCGACGTCGAATGAGTAACTAAAACGCCCGAGTCCACCTTGGGAAATACCTGCTCCGATAGCTAAACAAGTGGGTTCATTGGAGTATGCCCCTGAGCCATGTTGAAACCACGAGTGTGAGGTAAGGCAAGCTCACAATCTCGATGTCCTACACCGAAATCGCACGAGACGCCGGTAAAGCACGATTCGAGCCCCCGGCCGCACCGCCCGATAACACCCCTTACGTAACCCCGCCCTGCCGATTGACGTAACAGCAGCCGCCTACGGCAACGGTTCGATCTTCGTTAGCGCCGGCAGGCTTCCGAAGGTGTTTCCCGCGTAGTAGGTCGAAGCAATCGCGCCGGCGAAAGCGCTTTCCGAGCTCGCCGAGGTCTCGATCGGCCAGTCCATCCCTTCTTCCCATTTGTTGAACCAGAGCACTGCCTTGATTTTCGGGAAGTTTTTCGGGATCTGGGTACCGATGGCGTCGGTAATCCAGCTTGCCTTCGAGCCGCCGAACTCCGTCGAGGCCACCTCGCCGATCATGATCGGCTTGGTCGGCGCCAGTGAGAGCAATTCGTTGTAGGAGGACGTGTAGAGCGTCGAGAAGCTCTTCCAAGAGTCAGGCTCGGCGGGGTTGGTCCCAAAGTTGTAGCCGTCCAGACAGGTCCAGTCGACGTATTTGCCTTTGCCTTCGGATTCCTTGGCGGGATAGAGACTCGAGAGCGAGGTGCTGCCGGGGAACGTGAGGTTCGGACACCAGACCCAGGTGACGTTGGAGGCGCCCTGTTCTTCGATGAGGTCGTGCAGGTGCCACCAGACTTCTTTGTAGAGCGTCGGATTAGCCGCCGCTTCTTTGCCGACCTGGAACCAGGTGCCGTTCATCTCCCAGCTCCAGCGGAGCATCATCGGGTAACCCCAGGCTTTCACCGCTTTTGCCCAGGAGACGAAGTCGGAGTCTTTTTTCCCTTCGGCGATTTCTTTCAGCGGCGCGCCGTCGGGGTCCATGTCCATCACCGGAATCGCCCCTCGTCCGCGTATCGCTTTCAGGGGCCCTTCAGCAAACGCCTGATTCCAGGGTGCCGGCTGGCCAAAATGCTCCATCGAGATCTGCTTGCCCGCATGTTCCTCGAAGAGGTTCCAGGTATTGGGGTCCCAGGGTCCGTCGCCATATTCTTCGGGCGTCCCGTAGACGTTGCCGCTGATCCACGCCCCCCAATAGACCTTAGGCGTGGCCTCGACATAGGTGACGGAGGTAGTCGAGCAAGGCGAGACGTTGCCGGCTGCATCAGTCGCGGTCGCGCGAAAGACAGTGGTCGTGTTGTCGGCCACAGAAACGGTCAAGCCCGGAGGGCCAAACGCCGCGGCAGTCCCGCTGGCCGCCACCGCACTGGTGCAGGTCGCGTTGGTGTAAAGCTTCACCGTCAAGCCGCTTTCCGCGCTGCCGACCACCTTCGGCGCGTTGTTGTTTGACCCGCTGACAGGACTGGTCGAGCTAACCGTCGGCGTGGATGGCGCGATCGAGTCCTCGACGTAGATGACGCTGGTGGTTGAGCATGGAGAGGAGCCGGTGCCGTTGGTCGCCTTCGCGTAGAAGGTCGTAGTGGAGTTGTTGGCCACCGAAGAAGCGATCCCCGTCGAGCCGAAAGCCGCCGCAGAACCGCTTGCCACCGCGCTGCCGGAGCAGCTCGAGTTCGTGAACAGCTGCACGGTGGAGCCTGCCGTCGCGCTGCCAATCAGTGACGGCGAGTTGTTGTTCGCCGGGGAGGCAGGGACCACGCTCGTCACCGACGGTTTCGACGGCGGCACGCCAACGGCCGGGGTGCCAACCCTGAAGTTGTACTCGGTGCCGTCGGGGCCATACGTTTCCAACCCGGCGTAGCCGTCGCTGTAGGTGGAGTCGCTAGTCGAGAGCACGGGGGCAAAGCTGCCGCTCCCGGTCCACAGCGTAAGTCTGCCGCTCACGTCGGTCAGCGCATAGGTCGTTCCGGGCGGAATCGAGACTTTGGAGCCAGACGCCAGCACGGTTCGGCCGAGGACCCACTTAGAGATCTCAACGTTGTATTCGCTCGTGCCTCCGCCGACGGCGGTAAAGCGAGCTTCATACCCCGCTCGAATGCTGCCGGGCAGCGGCATGTTGAGCCAGATCGCCATGTATTCACCCGCTTCGGCCAGCCCGGTGCCCACCGTGGCAGCGACAAGAACGCCGGCGCCGGCGTCACTGAACGAGGCCGGAGTCCAATACGCGCTCGAGATGTAGGTCCCTCCGTGGGTTGACCCGTATCCCAGATAACCGGAGTTCCAGGCGCTGCCGATCTCGGCAGCCCAGCTGGTCTTGGCCCATTTGCCTGGGACCATGGGAGCTTCAGAGCGAAGCAGATCGTCGAGAATCGAGACTCCGGTAATCGAACCACCCAGGAGCGCGCCGGCTCGGAATTCGGTCGAGCGGCTTAAGTTTCCAGAGCCCTCAATGCCTGCGTAGCCGCTGCTGTAGGCGGAATCTTCAGCCGAAAGCAGTGAGCTGACCGAGCCGCCGCTGCCTTTCCAGGCAGTCACGGTCCCGCCCGTGTCGGAGATCGCCATCGCAGTCCCATTCGGTATCGAGACCGCGGCATTGGAGGCAAGCACGGTCTCGGTCCCGCTCGCCCACTTTGAGAGCTCGACGGTGTACGTCGTGAGCCCTTCGTTGAGGGTCCAGCTCAACTGGTAGCCGCTCTTCACGGAGCCCGGACTGGGCATGTTGAGCCAGACCGAGACGTAGCGGTCTTCGATTTCGGGATATTTCTGCATCGTCAGCATCGCGGCGTCGCCGCTGCCGGCGTCACTGAAGGAGGTCGGGGTCCAGTAAGCACCATGTATCTGCGGGAACGCCTGCTGCGGTCCCCAACCGCTGGTGGTGTCCTGGCCGGTTTTGTTCATGATCGCTAAGTCCCACGAGAGCGCCGCCCACTTGCCGCCGTTCGAAAGTGGGGTTTCGTTTCGGGTGAGGCCATCAAGGGTCGGCAGAGTGCCGATTTCAGTCGCAGTGCTGGCTGCCGCCGGCGATGCCGTGGCAACTCCGCACAACCCTCCCAGCGCAACCACCGCGATCCAAAGCCTCAGCCCAACCCAAAACCCAAGTCCAGTTTTCATCTCTCCCCCAGAGGCGCAGATTCCTCATGCGGCTTTCGACTAGTAGGGAGAATTGTAACTATTGATACATGTTAAAGCAACTGGCAGTACCTAAAGGTGGAACTTGCAGTCGAGGCGAGTTCGCACAGCCGCACCGCCCGATAACGCCCATTACGTGAACCGCGGGCGCCGCCCCACCCGTTCCGCTCACCTGATCACTTCTGCAGTAGCCAGGTCCAGTGGTTGAGGGGATTGGGATAAACCACTGAAACCGACTTGGGCATCGACCAGCTCTAATGGGGCACTGGACCAACCAAGGCCGGGCCCACCCCGTCACAAGGGCCCTCGAAGAAACTCCTTAGCGACCTCTTGCCGGCAACCTGTCTTCGTCACGCGCCGCCGCTCCCTAGGTGGAACTGCTGCGTGCGCCTGGATGGCGTAGTTGAAGCTGGCCATTTCGTCCATTAGGTACGCTCCCGTACCCTGGCAACGGTGGCGACAAGAGATCCGAAGCAGACTGACCCACTCGACAAGATCGACCACTTCGCCCATCCGCACCTGGGCGTCCGCGCAAAGTAGCGACACTGTGTTCAAGGTAGGCGAGTTCTGACGCATGCGTTCGGGTGGGGTTCTTCTCCTAGTCGGAACGATGCTCGTCGTGGTGGTGGTCACGGGCGAGCCGCTTCTGCTCGCAGTGATCCTGCCGATCCTAGTCAACCTAGTTTCAAACTCAGCCGACCGGATCCTCGCGGCCGGACTGCCACCATTGCCGATGCCTCCCAGCTGGGTGAAGCTGCCGCGGCTCACTCGTATCGGTCGGATCAACCGAAAGGTGCCGTTAGGGCGCCTGCTGATGGTCGTGTCCCTGGCTCTGCTCACGATCGGCGCCGCGATGGTGACCAGTGCGGTGACTCACGTTCCGGGCGAGGTCGGTGGCGAACCGCAGGCGAGCTTCCACCTGATCAGATTCCTCTTTTTCGGCGGAGTTGGGCTGGTTGTCCTGTACGCACTTGCACGCATCGACCTTGGGACGATCAAAGCGCTCAGCGCTCCCCTGTTGTGGATCTCAATGCTGCTGCTTGTCGCAGTCCTGATACCGGGCGTTGGCCTCGAATCGTTCAGCGGGCGCCGCTGGATTGGCTGGGGCGCCCTCGCGATCCAGCCCGCTGAGCTGACCAAGCTGGCCATTGTCTTCTATGCCGCGAAATCCCTGGCCGACCGCGAGACCAGCGACCTCTCTGCCCGAGTAAGGGCCATCTCCCTACTCGCCACCGGTGCCTGTTTCCTGATGGTCCTCGAGCCAGACCTCGGCGCCGCCCTCGTGGTCGCCTTCTCGATCGGCTCCGTGCTCTTTGCGGCTTCCCTTCCCACTGGCCGCATAGCCGCCGCGATGGGCATGAGCCTCTGGCTGGTCACGCTAGAGATCGTCCTTAGCGACGCCGGCAGGTCGCGCATTGCGGCGTTCGTCAACCCCTGGGGAGATGGATCCAGCGGCAGCTTCCAGGCCGTCCAAGGTCTAATCGCCCTCGGCTCAGGGGGGCTCTTCGGCCGCGGCTATGGCAACTCAGTGCAGAAGGCGTTCTATCTCCCCGAAGCACACACGACGTTCATCTTGGCGGTGATCGGCGAGGAGCTGGGAGCAATCGGGGTCTGCCTGATCCTGCTGCTATTCGCGTTGATCGCCTACGCCGGACTGCGAACCGCCCGACAAGCGCGAGATGAATACGCCCGTATCCTCGCCACCGGGTTGACCATCCTCGTCGTCGGGCAGTGCCTACTCAACGCCTACTGGGTGCTGGGCCTAGCGCCAGCCACGGACGTCGGGATGCCGCTTGTCTCCTACGGCCTGACGAGCCTTCTGGTGACCCTGGGGGCAATTGGAGTCCTTCTCAACCTGGCGATCCGGCAGCGAGTCGGCGAAGCCACGCCCCCACCCTGGGTGGTCGGCGGCAGCCTCGCCGCCCGCAGCCGGACCGCCGTGCGCCGGATCGGCCTTGCCTTTGCAGTGCTTCTCCTGCTGCTCGGAATAGGGGCGGGACGTGCCCTATGGCTGGGAGTCGTGGACGCCAGCGATCTGCGCGAAAAGGCGCACTTGCAGCAAACCGAAGTCGTTCAGATCCCCGCCCGTAGGGGCACGATCTACGACCGCGACGGCAGCCCGCTCGCCGTCTCCAAACCGGCGGCCGACGTGCTCTTCATTCCCAGATACTTGAAGGAGGCCGATCTGTCTGCACTCGACCGGCGGTTGACCCCGACCGAGAGGGCTCTACTGCGGACCATCCCGTCCACCGATTCGAGCTTTCACTACCTCCTTAACGACGTTTCGAGAAAGAGGGGAAGCAGCTTCAAGTACAGACATCTCCATGTCCTCGGCGTCGTCAACGTGCCGACCTACCGCCGCGAGTATTCCCATGCTGGCTTGGGCGCGGGCCTTCTAGGCAGGCTGAATCGCGAGGGCGATGGGACTGCCGGAATCGAGCAGGCACTGCAACCAAGGCTCGCTGGCGAGAACGGCGAACGTAATGTGATCCTCGACGCATTGGGGAGGCCCGTCGGCAACGACATCCTCGACACCTCCGAGAGCGGCGAGAACGTTCGCCTCAGCATCAACTCCAGCACCCAGGCTCTGGTGGAAGAGAGCCTGGCCAACGCAAGCACGCGGCTTGGCGGCGGAGTGGAGAGCGCCGTCGTCCTTGACGCACGATCCGGACAGATCTTGGCCATGAGCGACGGACCTGCCCCTGACGCTGCCGTGCCCAATACGGTCGCGGCAGTGGGCGAATCTTTCGAACCTGGCTCCGCGCTCGACGCGTTCACGGTCGCCGCTGGCCTCGAAGAAGGGCTGATCACCCCGACCGAGACGTTCGTGCTGCCCTCGGCGATCGGCAGCGTCGCGGTCGACGACACCGAAGAGGAAGCCGGCACGCGCCTCTCGAGTCGTCAGATTCTGGTGCAGTCGAGCGACCCTGGAACGGTATTGATCGCATTGCGCCTGCGGCCGCCGCGGTTTGCACGGTGGATGGAGCGCTTCGGCTTCGGTCGACGCACCGGGATCGAGTTGCCCGCCGAGCAACCCGGGCTGATTCCAACCGCAGAGGAGAACTCGCTGGCGACCATGGGATCGGCTCCCGTCGGCAGGGGCGCGTCGGTGACGCTGGTGCAGCTCGCCGCCGCATACGCCTCGCTCGTCAACGGCGGCCTGCGGGTCGAACCAACCCTGGTCATGGATGGGAATCGGTCGCGAGAACGGCTGCTCAGCCTCCCGGTCTCAATCGAGGTCTCCAGCGCGCTGCGCTCGGGAAGCGGCGGCGAAGTGCCCCAGATCTCCGCACGCACCGGGACCTACTCGACTTCCTGGTCGTACGCTTCCTTCATCGGCTTCGTCCCGCGAACCGATTCGACGCTGGTCGTCGCCGTTTTCCTCGAGGCCATGATCGGAAGCGGCGAAAACAGCGCCGAGGATCTCTTCACATCGATCAGGGCCGGGCTAGAACGTCAGCTGCTGCCGTAGAAAAGGGCTGCCGGTGGCCCCTGGGCGTGGATGAGGGGGATTTGGCCCGGCCCGCTTGACCGATGGTCGAGGGCGACTTCGGTGCTCGTTTCGCGTGCAAAACCTTGAGTCCAGCGGCCCGGCAACCTGAATCGCACTAGGGTTTTGGCGCTACATCGCAAAAGGTCGGTGACTTCAATCGGCGTCCACACGAGCACTCCGAACCGAAGGTGCCGCTCATGCCAAGGCAAACGAGTCCACATTTCAAAGACCCCAGATCACATCCCGGGCGATCATCGCGGACACTTCTGCGGACATCGGTTCGCTAACGTTCGTGACCTCAGAGCACCTCAGGACACCTGAGAGCTGAATGGAACGGAAAACGCCCCCAACCCCGAGGTTGAGGGCCCTGTGGGTGGAAACACCCGTGATGGTTCGACTCCATTCAGCCGCATCGAAGACCCCCGCTTGCCGGGGGTTTTCGCGTTTCAGGGCGTCAGCGTCGCGCCGAGACGGGATCAGTGGCACTGCTGATCTGCCAGCGCACGCCGGGGCCGAACTCCAAAAGCACCCCACCCGGAGTGATCAGCTCCCAATTCGGCGGATCGTCATCCGCCTCTTGAGCGGCGGGCTTCACGTCCAATAGGGAGCCGCCCGAAAGCTGACAGCGCAACTCGCCGGTCTCCTCGTCGATCTCGGCGTCCTCAATCGACTTACCGACCAGCTCGGCCGGATCGGTCGGCGACCACTCGGCGTCCTGGGTCGCCAGCCGCCACAGCTCCCCCACCGAGTCCCGGACCTCGACGTGAAGCACGTCGGGATAGGCCGTACGGGCATCGACAATCGACCCGCGCATGGAGCGCAGGACATTCGCAGGCGAAGAATCTAGGGCGACGACAGTTGCCATCAGCGTTGCCTCCATTGTCGCAGCCAGGTCAGCAGTTCTCCATAGCTCATGTGCGCCTGCACGCCCGCCGACTCCTTCTCAACGTGAAGCGCCTGGCTAGCTTCGTAGCGTTCCTGCACAGTCAGCCCAACCTCTCTGCAGGCCTGCCGGAACTGCTTGATGTCCCGCTTCCTGGTCATGACAGGCAGCGAGTATGACCAGCCACGCGACAGAAGCCCCGCCTACAGAGCCCGCTTGCGCAGTGTCTCCCGATGCGATAGAGATACTCTAATTATTTAGGTACAACTGAGTGTCTAATTGGGTCCTTGGATGTTTAAGAGACGGCGGGAGCGAGGGAGGCGGCAGTGGAAGAGGCGGTGGCACTGGCCAACAACGATGTGGTCCTTCTCGCTTGGAGTTACGAGGAGCCGATTTCCGACTGCCTTGGATTCGCGATCCGCCGGCGGGAGGCAGGGGGCGTCACCATCCCGCTGCCCGCCTGGATCGGCTTTCACGGCGAAAGCAACCCGGATTGGGATCCAAGAGATACCGAAGAGTGGCCGATACAGAAGTTCTCCTGGCGCGACCTGACCGGGACCTGGGGGCACACCTACAGCTACGAGATCGTGCCGCGCACCGGGAAGCCGGGCGATCTGCAGTCGGCCGAGGATCGGGTGCTGAAGACCGACGAGGTGACGCTCACCCCGATCTGCTCGACCAACGTCAGCGCCTACTTCAACCGCGGGATTCTCTCGACCCAGGCGCTGGCCCATGCGCTGCCCAAGAACGAGAAAGGCGTGCCGGACGGCCACAAACTGATCGAACACATCGAGACGCCCGGCGATCCCCTTCGCGAGGCGCTGGCGGGTCAGATAGTCGAGGGCCTGACGCTGCTGCTCAAGGGCGCCACCCGCGACGACAGCAGCTGCCTCGGAGCGATCTACGAGCTCAACGATCCCGAGCTCGTAGCCCAGCTGACCGATCCCGAACGGGTCTCGCTCGTGCTCTCCGAAGCAGGCGAGGACGACTCGACCAACGACGATGCGCGGCGGCATCTCCACGAGGGAAAAGTCGACGTCGCAGACAGGCTCTTTCACACCAACGCCCACCTCGGCCACAACAAGTTCCTGATCAAGCAAGCCGCCGACGGCACGCCGACGTCGATTCTCACCGGCAGCACGAACTGGACCCGCACGGGCATCTGCGCCCAGGCAAACAACGCCCTGATCCTCAGCGACGGGCCGCTCGCTGCCGCGTATCGCGCCTACTGGGAGAAGCTGAAGGCCGAATGCCCTCCCGACCCGAAAGCGAAAGCGACCCAGAGCCCCGGGTTCAGGACCGGCAACGACGAGCCGCACGAGTTCACCATCGACGGCGCCGATGTGACGCTCTGGTTCTCGCCGAACACGCAGCAGCAAAACAAGCCGGACAACCCTCCCGCCCCCGGGGACATGGAGCAGGTTTTCAAGCTGATTCGCGGGGCAAAGGAAGGCGTTCTCTTCCTCCTCTTCCAGCCCGGGAGTCCCTGCATCCTCGACGCAATTGGCGAAGCGCAAAAGGAGAAGCCGGAGCTATTCGTGCGTGGCGCTGCCACCGACACCTCGCTGATCGAGAAGTACGAAGCGAAGCTCTACCAGGAAGGGGTGGAGAACCCCCAGGTCGCCGCGGCAGCGGTGCCCGACGACCCGATCGGGTCGATGCAGAAAGAACTGCTGAAAACCCCGGGAGCGCACGCGATCATCCACGACAAGATCGTGGTCATCGATCCACGGTCCGCCGACTGCAAGGTCATTACCGGCAGCCACAACCTCGGCTACAAAGCCTCCTACGCCAACGACGAGAACCTGCTGATCATCGAGGGGCACCAGCGCTTGGCGGAGGCCTATGCGACGCACGTGATGGACGTCTACGAGCACTATCGGTGGCGTTGGCGGACGCACGGAAAACAGAGCGGAGACGGGGATAGTGACCCGGAAGACGGCAGTGGGCTCTCGAATGACGACAGCTGGCAGGACGACTACTTCGGCGACGTCAGCGCGGAGGCCGAGCGAACCTTTTGGCTGTGAGAGGGGCAGCGGCTACCCTCTCGCCTTGACCTGCACGGGGATCAAGGTGCGGCAATGCGGACAGGGCGATCTGCCGGAGGTGATGATGCTGTGGGCGGGGGCGCGCAGCGAGCATGCGAGCACTCCCGACCGAGCCGAGGATCTGGAGCGGCTGGTCGGGGACTCCCCCGCTGCGCTGCTTGTCGCCGAGCGAGACGGGGAGATCGTCGGGGCGCTGATCGCCGCCTGGGATGGGTGGCGGGGCAACATGTACCGGCTTGCGGTTCGGGACGAGTGCCGTCGGGAAGGTGTCGGCATCGCGCTCACTCGCGCGGGTGAGGAGTACCTGCGTGGCTGCGGCGCCACTCGCGTGACTGCCCTCGTTGCCTTCGAGGACGAGGCGGCTGGAGCGTTCTGGGATTCGGCGGGATACCCACAGGATCCGGTGATCGGCCGGCGGGTTCGCAACCTCTAGCTCCCTCCTGGCGCGCGCCTCGCTCCTAACCTCGTCCAACTGCCCCCGAGGGGCGAGTACGCTCTGCACGGGCGAGGCCGAGTGGGATCGGCGCGCGGAACAGGAGGAGAGAGATGTACGACTACGTGATCGTCGGCGCCGGTTCGGCCGGGTGCGTGCTTGCCGCGCGGCTGTCGGAGGACCCGGATGTGAAGGTGCTGCTGCTGGAGGCCGGGCCGCCGGACGTCAACGACAACATCCACGTGCCGCTCGGTTACCTGCAGCTGGCCCGGACCGAGATCGACTGGGATTACTGCACGGCGCCCGAGCCGAGCTGCTTCGGCCGCCGGATCTCGGTGCCGCGGGGCAAGGTCCTCGGCGGCTCCTCCTCGATGAACGCAATGGTCTACATCCGCGGCAACGCCGCCGACTACGACAACTGGGGCGCGAGCGGGTGGGGCTGGGAGGACCTCTTCCCCTACTTCCTCAAGTCCGAGGACAACGAGCGCGGAGCCTCGGCCTGGCACGGGGTCGGCGGGCCGCTGCCGGTCTCCGACCAGCGCTCCGGCGGCGCGATCCCGCCCGCCTTCGTCGAGGCCGCGGTCGAAGCCGGCCTCGAGCGCAACGAGGACTTCAACGCCGCCTCCCAGGACGGGGCCGGGATGTACCAGGTGACGCAGCGGGGCGGGATGCGCGCCAGCGCTGCCGTCGCCTACCTCCACCCAGCCGCCGAGCGGGAGAACCTGACGGTGATGCCCTATATGCACGTCAACCGGGTGCTCTTCGAGGGCAACCGCGCGGTCGGAGTCGAGGCGTCCCAGCTCGGGCAGGTGCAGGAGCTGCGGGCCGAGCGCGAGGTGATCCTCTGCGGCGGCGCCTACAACTCACCACAGCTGCTGATGCTCTCCGGCGTCGGCCCGGCCGAGCACCTGGCGATGCGGGAGATCGAGCTGGTGCTGGACCAGCCACAGGTCGGCGAGAACCTCTCAGACCACGCGGCCAGCTTCGGCGTCTGGACCACCCCGGAGCCCGAGAGCCTGCTGCTGGCGCTGGAGCCGGCGGCGCTGCAGGAGTTCGAAGCGAGCCAGACGGGTCCCTTCGCCTCCAACCTGGCCGAGGCCGGCGCCTTCGCCCGCGTCGACCCCGCCGCCCCCGCACCCGACACCCAGTTCCACTTCGCCGCGGTCCACATCGTCGAAGAGGGCATGGGCGACCCCGAGGCGCACGGCGTCTGGGTCTCCCCCTGCCTGCTGACCCCGGAGAGCCGCGGCTCGGTCCGGCTTGCCTCCAAAGACCCGACCGCGAAGCCGATCATCCGCAACCGCTTCTACAGCGCCGAGGGCGACATGGAGCGGATGGTCGCCGGGGCGCGGTTGATGCAGGAGATCTGCGCCCGGCCGGCGCTGCAGCCCTACTGCGCCGAGCCCTACACCGTCCCCGCAGGCGACAGCGAGGACGACCTCCGCGCCCACGTCGCCGCCACCACCTACCCGATCTACCACCCGGTCGGGACCTGCGCGATCGGCTCGGTGGTCGACGAGGAGCTGCGAGTGCAGGGCCTCGAGGGCCTGCGGGTCGTCGACGCCTCGGTGATGCCAACGGTCCCGCGCGGCAACACCAACGCCCCGGTGATCGCGATCGCCGAGCGGGCGTCAGACCTGGTTAAAGGCCTGACGCCGCTGGCGACCGCGGAGGCCGGGGCGAGCTAAGCGGAGACGGCCGGCCGCCGTCCAACTCAGCCCAGGGCGCGGTCGATGAAGGGGCCGAGCAGATCGGCGACTGAGGTGGCGGTCGCCTCGGGCGATTCGCCGGGGGCGGTGATGTGGCTGATCGCGAGGCGGACCAGGGACTCGGAGAGCAGGCGGACGTCGGCGGCGCCGGCCTGCGGCCAGCCTTCCTCGATCACCGTCGCCAGCCGCGCGGTCGCCCACTGCACGACCGGCATTCCCTGGGTGGTGACGAAGGGCAGCATGCCGCCGGTGCCGTCGTCGGACAGCAGGATCCGGATCAGCGGGTCCTCGCCGGCGGTGCGCAGGAACAGCTCCAGCGCCGCGGTGACCGCGGCCCGGGGGTCGTCGAGGTGCTGCTTCACCGCCGCCTCGACCTCGTCGAGGAAGTGCTCGCCCTCGTGGATCACGAAGGCGAGGCCGAACTCGCTGCGGTTGCCGAACTCCTTGTAGAGCGTCTGGCGGCTGACCCCGGCGCCGGCGGCGATGTCCGACATCGTGATCTCCGACCAGGGCCGCTGCTGCAGCTGGTCGCGGGCGGCGCCGAACAGGGTCTGCCGCAGCAGCTCCCGGGCCGCCTGCTGGTAGGGGGTGCGCGTGCTCGCCATCCCCCCCATCGTCTCAGCGGACGCGGTCAACCGTCCTCGCCGGCCGGCTCGAAGTCGACCTTGTCGCGGACGCCGCAGTCCGGGCAGGCCCAGTTGTCGGGAACCTCGCTCCAGGGCGTGCCGGGCGGGAAGCCCTCGCGCGGGTGGCCGACCTGCTCGTCGTAGACGTAGCCGCAGCCGGGGCAGCGCCAGGCGCTCACGAGGCGACCCCGTAGCGGGCCAGCACCTTGGCGCGCTTGCGCGGCTGGATGTTGGCGCGGGTGAGGTCGCCGTCGAAGTGCTCGAGCAGCCGCGGGTCCATCACCCGCCGCCACAGCGGCGGGAACCAGGCGAGCACAATCATCCCCGCGTAACCGGTCGGCAGCTGCGGCGCTTCGTCGACGTGGCGCAGCGCCTGGTAGCGGCGGGTCGGATTGGCGTGGTGGTCGGAGTGGCGCTGCAGGTGGTAAAGGAGGACGTTGGAGGCGACGTTGTTCGAGTTCCAGCTGTGCTCGGGGCGGCAGCGCTCGTAGCGCCCGTCCTCTTTGCGCTGCCGCAGCAGGCCGTAGTGCTCGAGGTAGTTGACGACCTCCAGCAGGGAGAAGCCGAGCACCGCCTGGATCAGCAGGTAGGGCAGGACGACCGGACCGAAGACGATCGCCAGCACGGCGAAGAGCGCGACGGTCATCGCCCAGGCGCCGAGGATGTCGTTGTGCCGGCCCCAGTGGCGCTTGCCGAGCCGGTCGAGCCGGGCCGCCTCGATCCCCCAGGCCGAGCGCAGGCTGCCGGCGACGGTGCGCGGCAGGAAGGCCCAGAAGCTCTCCCCCAGCCGCGAGCTGGCCGGGTCCTCGGGGGTGGCGACGCGGACGTGGTGGCCGCGGTTGTGCTCGATGAAGAAGTGGCCGTAGCCGGTCTGGGCGAGGGCGACGCGGCTCAGCCAGCGCTCCGAGTTGGCGCGCTTGTGGCCGAGCTCGTGGGCGGTGTTGATCGCGATGCCGCCGACCACGCCCATCGTGAACGCCAGCCCGATGTTCTCCAGGGTGGTGAGATCTCCGCTCGACCACAGCCAGCAGGCGAAGACGAGGCCGGCGTACTGGATCGGGATGAAGACGTAGGTGCACCAGCGGTAGTAGCGGTCCTGCTCGAGCCACTTGAGGATGCTGTCGGGCGGGTTGCTGGAGTCGAGCCCGATCGCCATGTCGAGCAGCGGGAAGGCGACGAAGACGAGCCCGGGCCCGAAGAACCAGAAGCCGCCCCACCCGGTCACCTCGACCGAGATCCAAGCCAGGAACGGCGCCAGCGGCACGACGATCCCCAGCAGCCAGGCGTAGCGCTTGGCGTCGGTCCAAGCCGCGGGATTGACCTCGACCTCGTCGTGATGATGGTGGTGATGCGCGTGCTCGGCGTGAGCCTCCACAGTGCCTCCCTTGTCAAAGCGTGTCCCGGAGTCCGCAGTATTTACAAAGGAGCATTGTTTGTCAACCAGAGATACAGACGCCGATGTTTTGTATTCGCGCAGCAGACAGCGGTAGCGGTGTATTGCCAGGAACTCAGTTCCGGCCATGAGCAGGCCTCCCGAGGTCGGCGTCGTGGGCCTCCCCCAGCGCGGCCAGCGCCGCGAGCGGGACCCCGAGCCCGCGGGCGACGCGCTTGGTCGTCCCCCAGCTCGGGTTCGCCGTGCCGCTCTCGAGACGCCCGATCCAGGTCAGATGGACGTCGGAACGACTCGCCAGCTCTTCCTGGGAGATTCCCTGAGCCGTGCGCAGCTGCCTGACGGCACGCGCGAGGCCGGGCTGCGGATCCTGCCGGGGCATCCGGCAGTACTCAATTCACCTCAACTGGCCGGGTCTATAGCGGTACCGCTGTACCGAGATGCAACCCCGCCAGGAGGAAGTCGAGCGATTGGCGGGGGCCATCGGTGCGTTTTTGGACACGAACACATGTTCGCATAGCCGAGCCAGCAATTCAAGAGGCAATTCGGACTGGGTACCATCTCGTACCCAGATAGAACTTGTTCGTTTAGGATTCTCCGCGCAAACGACCCCGGGGAGAGAACCTCATGCACAGACTCGTGGCCATAGCGGCCGCCCTCGTGGCGCTCGCGTTCGCGGCGCCGGCAACCGCGGCGGACAAGGATTGCGCCGATTTCAGCACTTGGAGGCAAGCGCAAAAGTTCTACAAGAACCACGGCGGCCCGCGTTACGACCCGCACCGACTCGACGCCGACCACGACGGCATCGCCTGCGAGGACCTCCGATGAGCCGGGGCGCAAAGCTCCTCATCGCCGGCTTCGTCGCTTGCCTGGTCCTGGGTGCTGGCACCGCGAGCGCCTTCGTGTGGCACATGACCTACGGCCAGGCGAAGAGCGCGACCAAGGAATTCGCCAAGGAATCCTGCCGCGAAGACAGCGAATGCGTCGCCTGGGGAGTCGGCAAGTGCACCCGCCGCACCGAGAGCGGCTTCGCCTGTGAAGCCGGCTTGTTCTTCCGCAGCCCCGGCAGCAGCGAAGAAGTCGAGTGCGACATCGTCCTCCACTGGGGGGCCGACCATGCCGGCTACGTGAAGCTGAAACGCCACGGCCCGCCGCACTGCTTCCCGGTGTAGGGGGACAGCACGGACTCGGGTGGACTGGGCCCAGCGGGCCGGTCCACCCCGGTCCTGGCTAAATCTTCAGCAGGACGATGGTGTTGAGGGCCCAGAGCAGCGAGAAGGCGACGGTGGCGCGGTCGAGGTTGCGCTCGACCATCGAGCCGCCGCCGATCGAGCTGCCGCCTCCGCCGATGCCGAAGGCACCGGAGAGCCCCGCGTCTTTCCCCGAGTGCAGGAGCACGCAGAAGATGACGACAACGGAGAGAAGCACCTGGATGACGCCGAGAAACGTGTACACGGCCGGGAAGTGTAGATGGTCTAGGGCTGCGAGACCTTCTCGCGCGGCTCGCCGGCGCCGTTGCCGTTAGCCGGCACCCGCTCGCGGTCGAGCCGGTCGAGGATCTCGACCGCTTCGCGGCGCAGCTCGGCGTCGATCAGGGCAAAATCCTCGTCGGAGAGCTTGCCGGCGGCGTGGTCGAGCTCGGCGTCGCGGATCTCTCGGTACTTGGCTTCCTTCTGGGCGTCGGACGCGGTCCGCACCAGCGCCCCGCGGCGGCGGCCGCGGCTCGGCCAGAGCGCGATCAGGGCCCCGGACAGGGCGATCAGCCCGCCGATCCACATCCAGGTGACGAGCGGGTCGACGATCACCTTGAAGGTGGCGGGCGTGTCGTCGGTGAGGTAGCTCTTGGCGATCCGCTCAGCCGCCAGGGACTGCAATTTCGTGATCTGCTCCAGGGCGGTCGCCTGCAGGGCCGGGTTGGCGGCAGCGGCGCGCATCAGCCCCGACAGCACGTCGCACTGGGGCGGCGTGCCGGGGGCGCCGCCGATGCAGGCTTCGAAGCCCTCGTCGGCTTTCCGCACCCGCTTCTGGATCTCGGCCAGGCTCGGCCCCACCGCGGTCCAGAGATCGCTGCCGGCGCCGGCGCGCAGCCCCACCTCGCTGGTCGCCTCGCCGAGGAAGAACTCGGAGATCAGGCCGGTCTCGCTCCCACTCGGGCGGAAGTAGCGCCGACTGGGACGCAGGAACACGGGGTCCCCCCCGTCCTCGGTGACCTTCAGCAGGGCGCCGAACTGGAGGTACTCGTCGTTGACGGCGACGGTCGGGCGCACGTATTCGACCTCGCGCCCGTCGACCACCGCGCTCTCTCCCGGCGCCAGCTTCAGGTCGCGGTTGGTCTGGAAGCTGGAGGAGGCGGCGATCCCGATCAGGAGCACGGCGATCCCAGCGTGGACGACGTAGCCGCCGTAGCGACGGCGGTTGCGGCCGACCAGCGCCGCCATCGCCGCCGGCAGCGAACCGCCGGAGAGACGGCGCCGGGCGACGGCGCCGTTCCAGAACTCCTGCGCCAGCCCGGAGAGGGCGAAGGCGGCGAAGACGAACAGGAGCAGTGCCCAGGGCTTCTCGCCGGCGTCGCTGAACAGCAGCAGCCCGACCAGGGTGACCGCGGCGACCGCCAGCGGCACCCGGAAGACCCGCCTGGCCGAGGCCCAGCTGACCCGGCGCCAGGCCAGGAGCGGCCCGATCCCGGTGAAGAGCACGAGCAGGATCGCCAGCGGCGTCGTGTAACGGTCGAACCAGGGGGCGGCGAGGGAGGCCTTGGTGCCGGTGAACAGTTCCGAGATCAGCGGGAAGAAGGTGCCCCAGAAGATCACCGCGGTGAGCCCGACCAGGAGCAGGTTGTTGACCAGGAAGACCGCCTCGCGGGAGACCAGCGAGTCGATCCGCTTGGGCGAGCGCAGGTCGTCGAGGCGGGAGACGAGCAGCGCCGTCGAGCCGAGCAGGACGACCGCGATCAGGCCCAGCACGTAGGGGCCGACGGTGTTGTCGCCGAAGGCGTGGATCGACTGCAGGACGCCGGAGCGAACGAGGAAGGTGCCGAGCAGCGCCATCGAGAAGGTGCCGACGATCAGGCAGGCGTTCCAGACTTTCAGCATGCCCCGCTTCTCCTGGACCATGATCGAGTGCAGGAAGGCGGTGCCGAGCAGCCACGGCATCAGCGCCGCGTTCTCCACCGGATCCCAAGCCCAGTAGCCGCCCCAGCCGAGCTCGGTGTAGGACCAGCGGGCGCCCAGCAGCAGGCCGACGCCGAGGAAGGCCCAGGCGATCAGCGCGAAGCGGCGGGTGGCGCGGATCCACTCCGAGTCGAGGCGGCGGGTGACGAGGGCGCCGATGGCGAAGGCGAACGGCACCGTGAAGGCGACGTAGCCCGAGTAGAGCATCGGCGGGTGGATCATCATGCTCGGGTGCTGCAGCAGCGGGTTGAGGCCGACGCCGTCGGCCGGGGCCGTGCTCAGGGTGGCGAAGGGGTTGACGTCGGGCGCAAACAGCATCAGCCCGGTGAAGAAGGCGGCGACGCCCATCATCACCGCGGTCGCCCAGGGGACGAGCTCGCGCAGGCGGTTTCGGGTGGAGTAGAGAGCGGCGCTGGCGGCGATCGAGAGGACCCAGGCCCAGAGCAGCAGCGAGCCCTCCTGACTCGACCACATCGCGGCCAGCTTGTAGAAGGTCGGGGTCTCGATGGAGGAGTGCTGCTGGACGATCCGGAAGCCGAAGTCGTCGCCGTAGAAGGCGAGCTCGATGATCAGGACACAGGCGGTGAGCAGGCCGCAGACCGCGTAGACGACGCGGCGCGAGATGTCGACGCGGCGACGGTCCCCGTTGCGCCCGAGGAGAGCTAGCGCGGCCGCGGCGAGAGTTGCGAAGAAGGCGAGCGCCAGCAGGGCGCTGCCAAGGCTAGGCATCGCTCTTGGTGGTGAACTTGGACGGGCACTTCGTGATCAGGGTTTCGGGCTCGCCGACGAAGGTCCCGTCCTGGACCTCGCCGGTGAGGACGATCTCGCGACCGCCGCGGAAGGCATCGGGGACCGCGCCGGTGTAGGTGACCGGCAGCGCCTGGCTGCCGCCGTCGCGGTCGACGACGTCGAAGGCGATCCCGTTGCCCTGCTCGTGGATCGTGCCCTTGACCACGCGGCCGTTCATCTGGGCGCTGGTCCCGGGAACCGCGTTCAGCAGCTCCGATGGCTGCTTCGCCTCGGTCGCGGCGGAGAAAGAGGTGTAGATCAGAGCCACGGCGAGCAGCACGGCAACGCTGAGGGCGCTCACGAGCCGGATCTTGCGCTTGCGGTCTGGGTCCACGGGCATCGGGGATTATCGCAATCCCCTCCCCCCGACCGCCTTGATGTCGTACTTATTCCCGGTATGCGGGCACAAGTACGACCTCACGGTGGGGTTCTGGGAGAATCGGCGGGATGGCAGAGAAGCCCGTCCTCCTGATCACCGGTGCCAGCAGCGGTATCGGCGCGGCGACCGCCCGCGCGGCCGCTGGCAGCTACCGCCTCGTGCTTGCCGCGCGCCGGCTGGAGGAGCTCGAGGCACTGGCCACCGAGCTCGGCGGCAGCGACGCGGCGATCGCCGTCCGCTGCGACGTCACCGAGTGGGACCAGGTCGAGGCGATGGCCGCGGCCGGGCTGGAGAGCTTCGGGCGCATCGACGCGGTCTTCGCCAACGCCGGCTTCGGCGCCAGCCGCGGCTTCCTCGAGGAGTCGCCCGAGCACTGGCGCTCGATGGTCCTGACCAACGTCTACGGGGCGGCGCTGACGATCCGCGCCACCCTGCCCCACGTCCTCGAGCGCGGCGACGGCCACTTCCTGATCACCAGCTCGATCGCCGGGCGCCTGGCGCTGCCGGGCTCGCTCTACAGCGCCACCAAGTGGGCGGCGACGGCGATGGGCGAGGCACTGCGGGCGGAGCTGCGCCAGATGCACGAGAACACGGCGATCAAGGTGACGCTGATCGAGCCGGGCATGGTCGACACGCCGTTCTTCGACAACCGCCCGGGCGAGTGGGCGCTGAAGGACGACGACATCGCCCGCGCCGTGATGTTCGCGCTGGAGCAGCCGGACGGGGTCGACGTCAACGAGATCCTGATCCGGCCTACTACGCAGCCGATCTAACGCCGTGCGCGAGACCGAGGCGGACCTGGCGAGGCTGCAGGATCTGCTCGACTCGAGCTACGAAGCCGCCGGCACCCATCTGCGGCGGATCATCACGCCGGAGCGACGTCAGCGCCACCCACCTGCCCGGCGAGGAGCTGGCGGTGACTGTCCACGGGAGAGCGGCGCCGGTCGACGTCCAGGCCGAGGAGGGCGCCGAGCTACGCAGACGCTGCTCGAGATCTACGTGCCCCGCTACGGCCCGGAGTGGGAGAAGTTCCTCGACTCGGGGCCGGTTTTCTGGCGAATCGAGGCCGAGCGGATGTTCACCTTCACCGCCTGAGCAACAGACGAACCGCGCGCCAGTAGCCGCGCAGGAGGAGGCGGGCGGGTCGGGAGCGGGCGAGTGGGGAGATGAAGGGGGAGTCGAGGTCGGGGGTGAGCAGGGATGCGAACTCGGCGGCGGTGATCGTGCGCTCTTGCTGGATGCGGCGGCGCTCGCGCAACAGGCGCGGGGTCCAGCGCAGGACTTCGGCGTTGGCGGCGAGCTTCTGGCGCAGCCAGCCGCCCTGGGCGGCGACGGCGAGCAGGGCCAGGTCGGTCGCCAGCAGGGCCGGCGCCAGGAGCAGGAGGAGGGGCGCCGGGTAGGTGCGGAGGACGAAGGCGACGCGGTTGCGCTCAAGCCAGCGCCACTTGTGCTCGCTGCCGCCGAAGTCGTAGTCGTGAGCGACCGCCGCCGCCGGCTCGATCCCCAGCGCGCCGCCCTGCAGGCGCAGCCGGATCGAGAGGTCGACGTCCTCGTGGTACATGAAGAAGCGCGGGGCGAAGCCGCCGACCCGCTGCCACTCGGCGAGCGGGATCGCCAGGCAGGCGCCGGAGAGGGCGACGACCTCGCCGGCCGGTGGCGCCTCGGCGATCGGGCGGCCGTGCATTCCGGCCCAGACGATGCCGGTGAAGTGGACCGGGTTGCCGGCGGAGTTGATCTCGGTCCCCCCCGCCTCGGCGACCAGCGCCTGCCAGGCGATCCAGCCGCGGTCCTGCAGCCAGGGCTGGCGGATCGCCTCGCCGAAACCGGGCAGCGGCGCCGCGTCGGGATTGAGGATGACCAGGAGGTCGCCGCGTGCCTCAGCGGCGCCGACCTCGCAACCGCCGGCGAAGCCGAGGTTGCCTGCGGTCCGCACCAGCTTCGCGGCCGGGGCGAGCTGGCGCACCAGCTCGGCCGAGTCGTCGCTGGAATCGTTGTCGACGACGATCAGCTCGTCGCCCTCCCCAAGCTCCGGCAACAGGGCCGGCAGGGTCCGCGTCAGCTCCGCGCGGCTGTTCCAGGCAACGATGAGGAGAGAGAGCGACGGACGCACCGGCGGGGAGGCTATGCCTCCCCGCCGGTGCTGCGTCGCTTACTGCGGGCCGCGGCTTACTTCTTGCCGCCCTTGCCCTTCTTCTTGGCGCAGTTGGCGATGTTCAACTTGAACTTGTTGTTGTTCGCCGTCTTGCCGTTCTGAGCCTTCATCTTCAAGACGGCCAGCTGCGGTGCCTTGCAGGTGTTCGTCGAGTTGACGAGCAGGCTCTTCTTGCCGCCCTTCATGTTCAGGATGAACTTCTTCACCGGCACGTCCGGGACGCCGTTGAAGACCGTCTTCAACCCGCCTCGCTTGGAGCTGATCACTCCGCGCAACTGGACGTTCACCTGGCCGCGGAGATCCACGAGCAGGTCCGGCAACTTGTTGTTGGAGGACACGAGGTACACCTTGCCCTTCAACTTGTTGTCGAGGAGCGGCGTGGTCGCTTCCGCGTTGCCGTACACCGACTTCGCCGGGCAGGTCTGCGAGGCCAGCTGGGGCCGGGTGCAGACGGTGCCGATGTGGCTCTGGTCGAGGAACAGCGAGTGCGGCAGCGTCAGCGCCGTGCGGGCGAGGTTGGCGTCGCCTTTGCGGGCTTCCAGGATCGCCCTCAGACGCGGGTTCTTCGCCCGCTTCGTCGGACCGAACAGCTTCGTGCGGAACTTCGGCTTGAAGCCGAGTTTGTTGCAGTTCACTGCCTGGTACGGCGTGCTGAACGCGTAGCTGCTGAACGCGCCCGGGTTGGCCGGGTCAGAACCGCCACCGGCGAGAGTGCCGGCGGTCGCCTGAGCGGCGCAATTGGTCGGGTTCAGCATGAACTGGCTGCGGTCGACGTTGACGTCGATCGCCCGCAGGTCCAGTTTGACGCCGCCGAACACATCCGGGATGACGTCGGACACGGCGGTGATGGCTGCCGTCTCCGGGTTCACGTTGAGCGCGACCCGGACAACCACGACGCCGAGGTCGAACGGACCCGAGATCGCGGGGGTGATGATCGCCATCGAGACCGGCGCGCCTTTGTAGGGACCGGCGAGGTAGGCCTTGCCGCCGAGTTTCAGCGGGGCGGGCCCGGTACCGGACTCCGTGGTGGCGGTGCCGATCTGACTCGCAGCCGAGCAGCTCGGACTGGCGAGCTCGGCTTTGCCGTTGGTGCTGGCCGCTGCAGCCGCAAGGGCCGCCTCGGGGCAGTAGGGGATGCCGGCGAGTTTGCCGGTCAGACCCTTCGGCAGGGTGACGGTGACGCCCTTCACCTCTTGCTGGCCATCGGGACGACCGATGTGGACACGGAACGGGCTGTAGGCGCCGCCCGTAGCGTTATCGGAATTGGCCGTGTAAGCCGGAGCGAATTTGCGCTCCGCCAGCGTGGTCGGGCAGGTACCGCCGCCCGGGACGCTGGAGAGGGTGAACTGATCCGTGACCGGCGTGGTGGTTCCGGGTCGAGACCACGGTTCCATCGCGCCATTGGTCTGCGACGCCGAGCAGGTCGGCGGGCTGGACAGCACCGCCTTGGCTCCGTCGAAGTGGAGCTTCACCGCCTTGAACGGAACCTGCGGCAGCCCCTTCGGAAGCGGGCCAGCGAAGGGACCGACAGCCTGTTCATCGAACGTGGCGGTCAGCTGACCGGTGATCGGATCCGCAGCGACGTTGCCGATCAGGCGAACGACGACTCCGAACCGCTCCGACTTCGCTTCGACAAGCGTCCGGAACTCTTCACCCGAGGCCGGGTTGGAGCTCTTCTGTTCGCCGACGTAGATGTCGCCTTTGAGCGACCCGTCGGGAAGCGGTGGCGTGTCGATTTCAACCGTCCCGATCTTGGATGCCGCGGGACAGCTGTTGTTGACGACCCGCTGGCCCTTCTTGAAATCGGCGTCGGTGCATGCGACCAGACCGACCGAGCCGGCCGGGTTCAGGCCCATTCCGTTCGGCAGCGTCACTTTGGCGCTGCGGAGATGGGACTGAGAGACGCCTGCGGCGCCTTCGGTCGCGGGATCGAACGGAAGCGTCGTCGTCACGGTCGCCGCTGCGGGCGAGTCGACGGAGTTGGTACCCGGAGCGACCTCGATCTCGGGTTCAAACAGAACGTTCTCGCAGCCTTCCTGTTCCACCTGAGGCGGACCGGGGGGCAGCGCAGCCTCGAACGGGGTGAACGTGCCCGGGAAACCGTCCGCTTCTCCGTTTCCGACTTCGGTCACCGAATCGGACCGCAGCCAGGTGGAGTAGAGGTGGGGCTCATCGAGCGGGCTGAAGCAGGTGGTCGGGTTCGTGATGTAGGTGCCGTCACCCGAACGACCGAAGTTCACCAGCCGGCTTTTGTAGGTCAGCGTTCCAGCCGAAGGCGGCGGGATCGCGATCGTGAAGCTCTCGTGAAAGTCGCTCTCCCAAGCCACGGAGGTGGTCAGGAAGACCTCCTCTTTCGCGCCCGGAGCACCGGCTTTGAAGCCGAACAGGGCGGGTTCGCCGTCTTTCGGCACGAGGTTGTAGACGGGGACTTTGGTTACTCCGGGAATCGGAGCGACCTCCGTACCGGCGCCAGGGCCCGCGATCACTTTCAGGGTCACCTGCTCTTCACCGACTGCCGAAGCAGCGGGGCAGTTCGGCCCTTCAGAGGGATCGGCCGGTTTGACTTCGTCGAACTCCTCCAGGGTGCACTGGACGGGAGTCGCGAGCGGGTTGACCGTCAGGCCCGGTGGCAGGTCCACCTGGATCGTCGCAACCGCACCGACAGGAATCGATTTGCCTCCGCCGATGTCTTCTTGTTTCACCGTGTACTGGGTGAAACCGACCTGGGGATGCCCAGCGGCCTGATCGAAGAACTGACCCGGCGTCGCCGGCGAGCATTGCACTGGTGCGTCTTCGGTGCAGGTTCCAGCCTGCCACCCATCCGCCGGCGTCGGCGGATTGTTCTGTTTTTCGATGATGCCACCGGTATCTGCGAGTGCCAATGCAGGTAGTGCCCATAGCACTCCCAAACACATAAGCAGCAATGCGATTGGACGCCTTGCCATCTAATTCCCTCCTCGTTGTCCCATTACGAGGACGCCCCCTGCGGCGTCCAGAACCTCTCCCTGGCAATGACATTACAGGTCGCGACCGGCGAATCAAGCTGATTGCTTTTTAAGCTCTGGGTAACTTAGAACCGCTTACAGAGCCCAACTACCGACTTTTATTGGCGGCTTTTTTCTTGCCCTTGCCGCAGGGAGTCCGTAGTACGACATGTCGATTGGCCTTGCGCCCGTTATGTCCTTTGAGGCGCACGATGCCCTGGACCGGCTCTTTGCAGAGGTTGGTCGAGTTGACCAGGAGCCCGCCCTTGCCGCCCGGCAGGGTCATCGTGAACTTCGAGACCGGGACGTCGGGGACGCGGCCGAAAGTGGTCCGGATCCCGCCTCTGAAGCTGTCGATGCGGCCGACCAGGTCGATGTCGACCTGGCCTTCGAGGTGGGCGACCAGGTCCGGCAGCGGGTTGTTCGACGAGCGCAGGTAGACCGGGCCTTCGAGCGGATCGCCGAGCAGCGGCGTGAAGGCGCGAGCGCGGCCGTAGACCGATTTCTTCGGGCAGTCGTTGGCGGCGAACTGGACCCGGGTGCAGATCGTCGCCAGGCTCGCCTGGTCGAGGAAGAGCGCGTGCGGGAGGCCGACCGAGGCTCGACGGATGTTCGCCTGCCCGGCGCGGGCCTTCAGCACCGCGCGCAGTTTCGGGTGCTTGGCGCGCTGGGTCTGGCCGAACAGCCTCAGGTTCAGGCGCGGTTTGAATTTGAGTTTTTTGCAGCCGTTTCCTTTGTACGGGTCGGAGACTTTGAAGGCCGACCAGGCCGCCGGGCTGGTCGGGTCCGCCCCACCGCCGCGCAGCACCCCGGCAGTCGCCTGCGCGCGGCAATTGGTGCCGTTGAGGGTGAAGTCTTTGCGGTTGACGTTGACGAAGATCGAGCGGACGCTGAGCTTGGCGCCGCCGAAGACGTCGGGGATCTCGGCCACCGGGTGGATCTGGGCCGACTCCGACTCGAGGAAGAGCGGGACCCGGACGACGACGGTGCCGAGGTCAAAGGGACCGGCGACCGCGGGGGTGACGACAACAAGCGAAAGCGGTGCGCCTTTATAACGACCGGCGAGGTAGACGTCGCCCTCGATTTTCAGCGGCGAGGCGCCGCTGCCGGCGAGCACCGTGGCGACTCCGACCTTGCTGTCGTCCGGACAGCTGGCGTTTTTGCGCTCGGCCGCGCCGGCGCGCTCGGCGGCGTCGGCGATCTTCGCCGGCGGGCAGTAGGGCACGCCTTTGAGGACCGCGGTCGCCCCCGGCGGCAGCACGATGTCGACGCCTTTCAGCTCCTGCTGGCCGTCGGGCCGGGTGAACCGGGCCGAGAACGGGGTGAAGGCGAGCGCCTCGTTGCTTTTCGGCTGGGCGGAGAAGCCCGGCGCAAACGGGCGCTCGGCCATGGTTTTGGCGCAGGCGCCGCCGCCGGGAGCCCCGGTCAGGATGAAGTTGCCGGAAGGGGTCGCCGGCGGCTTCCCCGTCCACGGGGTCAGCACCGTGGTCGTCGTGTTCGGGCCGCAGGTGGGCGGGCTGGTCAGCACGCCTTTGGCGTTGTCGAAGCTGAGCCTGAAGGAGGAGAACGGGACCTGCGGCAGGCCGCCCTGGGCCGGCTCGTCGAATTTCGCGGTCAGCCGGCCGGTGACCGGGTTGGCGGCGATCTCGCCGATCAGCCGCACGAAGACGCCGTAGCGGGCCGATTCGGCATTGACGAAGATCCGGTACTCCTTGCCGGATTCGGGATCGCGGCTGAGCTGCTGGCCGAGGAAGACGGTGCCCGGCAGCGAGCCGGCCGGCAGCACCGGGGTGTCGATCGAGACCGTCCCGACCCGGGAGCCGGGCGGGCAGGCGATCGCCGGTGGGTGGACGCCGGCCGGGTCGGCGATGCGGTCGCCGATCACGATCCCCTTGCCGAACTGGGCCTCGGTGCAGGACTGCAGTTTCTCCGCCGCGGCCGGGTTGAGCCCAGCCCCCAGCGGCAGGCTGACCGCGGCCCGTTTGACGTTGGCCTGGCCGATGTCCTCAGACGGTTCGAACGGGACCTTGACGTCGAAGGTGCCGCCGGTCGGCGAGTCGGCGGTCGGGGTCCCCGGGTCGACCGAGATCGACGGTTTGAACGGGACCGCGTCGCAGCCGGTCGGGCTGATCGTTTCTTTCGGCTGGATCGGAGTCGTGTCGTAGTGGAGGAAGTTGCCCGGGGCCTCATGCGAGTCGACCGTCAGCCCGGAGGTGGTCGAGCCCTGGCAGTTGGTTCCCACCGTGATGAAGCTGCCGTTGCCCGCCTGGCCCTCGAAGGTGAGGCGGTTGGCGGCCAGCGGGACCGTGTTGGGGATCGCGCGGATCGTGAACCCCTCGTGGTAGTCGCCCTCCCAGCTGACCGTGCCCTCGAGATAGACCGAGAGGTCGACCAGCCCCAGCAGGTTCACCCGGAAGCCGAACTCGGCCGGCTCGCCTTGTTTGGGGACCATGTTGAAGACGTCAGCCGAGATCGGCACCGGGACGACGCCGAGCAGCTGAATCGCCGTCACCGTCACGGTGCCGACTTTCGCCCCGCCCGGACAGCCCGCGCCTTCGAGCTGGGCCTCGCTGCACTGCACCGGGGTCGCCTGGGGGTTGACGCTGAGCCCGGGCGGCAGGTCGACGCGGACGTCGCGGACCGCACCTTCGGGAAAGCCGAGGACGTTTTTTTTGAACGAGAAGTCCGTGATGCCGAAGTCGGGGCGCCCACCGACCTGGGTGAAGAAGACCGACGACGAGCTGCCGTAATCGCAATTGGAGACTTTGCAGGTGCCGGCTTCCCAGCTGGTCACCTCGAATGCCTGCGCCGCCGGCGCCAGGCAGGCCGCCCCGAGGAGAACGGTCGCAACAGCCGTCGACACCGCACCGCAGATCCTCGCCCTGCTCCTCATCGGTTCTCCTTCACTTCGTCCCTTTTTCTCGCCCCGGCCCTCTCCGGCCGTGTCCCTGGCGCTGGCAATACCCACTTGGGGTCAACTCAATCCCTCTGGGGGTCAGATCATTTCCCGCCCTGCTTCTTCCCTCCCGTCTTGCCCTTGCAGGCCGGTACCCGCAACGGCAGCCGTTTCTTGCGCAGCTTCTTGCCGTTCTGCGCGCGGAAGTTGAGGAAGGAGAAGGCCGGCCGGGCGCAGAGGTCGCGCGAGTTGACCAGGAGCCCCTTCTTGCCGCCCTTCATCGTCAGCACGAACTTGCTGACCGGCACGTCGGGCACGGTCGAGAAGACGGTCTTGATCCGCGCCTTGGCGGCGCTGATCACACCGCGCAGGCGGATGTTCACCTGGCCTTTGAGGTCGGCCAGCAGGTCGGGTAGTTCGTTGTCGGAGGAGACCAGGTAGACGGGGCCGGCAAGCTCGTCGTCGAGCAGCGGCGTCTGCGCTCGCGCGTATCCATATATAGAGCGCGCCGGGCAGGCCGAGGCCGCCAGCTGCGGGCGGGTGCAGACGGTGCCGATGTGGGCCTGGTCGAGGAACTCGGAGTGCGGCAGGGTCAGCGCCGCGCGGCGGATGTTGGCGTCCCCCGCGCGGGCGGTGAGGACGGCGCGGAATTTCGGGTGCTGGGAGCGCCTGGTGCTCTTGCGGCCGCCGAAGAGGCGCGTGGTCAATTTGGGACGGAACTTGAGCGCGCCGCAGTTCGTGGTCTGGAAGGGGGTGCTGACGGCGAAGGTGCTGAAGGCGACGGGGCTGGCCGGGTCGGCGCCACCGCCGCGCAGGGCGCCGGTTATCGCCAGGGGGTCGCAGCTGGTCGGGTTGAGCGTGAAGTCTTTCCTGTCGATCGCGACGTCGACTTTGCGGACGCTGAGCTGGGTGCCGCCGTAGACGTCGGGGATCGGGTCCGAGAGGGCGCGGATCTGCGCCGTTTCGGGGTCGACGAACAGTGCCACCCTCACCACGACCGTGCCGAGATCAAACGGCCCGGCCGTGGCGGGGGTGACGACTGCCAGGGAGAGAGGAGCCCCATGGAAGGGGCCTGAGAGGAAGACTTTGCCTTCGATCTTGAGCGGCGCCGGGCCGGTCCCGGCCTCGACGCTCGCGTGGCCGACCAGGCTCTGGGTGGGACAACTGGAGCTGGCCTTCTCGGACTCGCCCGCCGCGGCAGCCGCTGCCGCCAGCGCCGCCTCGGGGCAGTAGGGGATGCCGGCGAGCTTGCCGGTCATCCCCGGCGCCAGAACGATGTCGGCGCCTTTCAGCTCCTGCTGGCCGTCGGGCCGGGCGATGTTGAGGGAGACGGGGCTGAAGGCGCCGGCCGTGTTGCTTTTCGGGCCCGCGGAGAAGGCCGGGGCGAAGGGGCGCTCGGCCATCGTTTTGGCGCATTTGTTGGCGCCCGGCGCCGTGCTCAACTCGAACGAGTCCCCAGGGGTGGCGGGTGGGTTCGCCGACCACGGCGTCATCGTCGCCGCGGTCGCATTCGGCCCGCAGGTGGGCGGGCTGCTGAGCACGGCGCGGGCGCCGTCGGTGAAGTCGAGGTCGACGCTGGCGAAGGGGACCTGCGGCGTGTCGGCGATCGTCGTCGCCAGCTGGCCGGTGACCGGGTTGGCGCGGACGTTGCCGATCAGGCGGACCGAGATCCCGTAACGGGCCGACTCGGCGTCGACGAAGATCCGGTACTCCTCGCCCGAGGTGGGGTCGCGGCTGAGCTGCTGGCCGACGAAGACATCGCCTTCGAGGTCGCCTTCGGGCAGCGGCGGCGAGGTGATCTTCACCGTGCCGACCTTCGACTCCGGCGGGCAGGCGACCGGGTTGCGGGTCCCTTTGCCGAACTGGGCGTCGGTGCAGATCTTCAGGCCGTTGGCCGCCGAGGGGTTGATCCCCATCCCCCGCGGCAGCGTCACCGTGGCGCTGCGGGTGTGGGAGCTGTCCTGTTCGCGCTCCCCGGCGCCGAAGTCCGGGATCAGGTGCGGGACTTTGATCTCGACGCTGGCGCCGGCGGGCGAGTTGGTCGCGCCGGTCCCGGGGTCGACGCCGAGCGCCGGGTCGTAGGGGATCGTCGGGCACTCTTTCGGCGAGGTTTTGGGCGGGATCGGCGACTCCAGCGGCGGCGGCGCGTCGGTGGCGAAGTCGTAGCTCGGGTTTGCGGCTTCGGCCCAGGAGCCGGCGAGCAGCCAAGTCGAGTAGACGTGGCCGGAGGGGCCGGGGAAGGCTTCGCCGAGGCAGGTGCCGGGGGTGGTGATGAAGGTGCCGTCGCCGGAGCGGCCGTCGAAGAAGAGGCGGTTTTTGAGGATCAGGCCTTTGATCAGCGGTTCCAGGTCGGCGACCTGGGGCACGGCGATCGTGAATCCCTCGTGGTAATCGCCGGACCAATCGACATCGGCCTGGAGGAAGACTTCGTTGCCCGCCAGCTCGAGCCCGAACAGGGCCGGCTGGCCCGGGGGCGGGATCAGGTTGTAGACGGCTACCTGGGTCACCGGTTTGGTCGGCGGGGTCGGGATCCCGGCGAGCGAGGCGGTGACGGCGCTTTCGCCGACCTGACTGTCTTCGTCGCAATTCGCGGCCCCGTCTTCGAAGTCCTCGAGCGGGCAGCGGACTTTGGTCGCGCCCGGGTTGACGCTGAGCCCGACCGGGAGGTCGACACGCACGGTTTTCAGTTCCGCGGTCGGCGTTTCCAGCGGCGGCAGCGGCGAGGCGTCGACGGTGGTGTGGGCGACGATGAACTGGGTGAAGCCCCAGTTGGGATGGGCTGAGGCGGTTTCGAAGAACTGGTCCGGAGTGTCGACCGAACAAATCTCCGCCCCCGGTTCCGGCGGTTCGGAAATGCAGGTGCCGGCCTGCCAGCCGGAGTCGGCGGTGGGGTTGAGCGGATCGCTGGGGGCGATCACGTCGGCGGTACTGGCGACGGCGGATGCCGGCAACAGAAGTGCGATTGCGCACCCAAGCACGATCCCGGTACGGGCCCTGGTCAGGCGCGGATTTCCCCTCCTCGGAAGCATCCCAGGCAGGAGGTTACCCGATATTCGTTATCCAAATCATCAATTTTTGGTAACATCTTTTTTATGCCATCCATCAAGGAGTTCTCAGAGAACGGCAACGGGGCGTTCGCCACCGTTGAAGCCACGAACAGTTCCGTACCGGTCGCATGGGAGGAGTTGGCGCGCGCAACGGCCCATCCCCTGCGCGTCTCGATCCTCGAAATCCTCGGCATCGACGGCGGCCGCACCCTCTCCCCCAGCGAGCTCAGCCGCGAGCTACAGATCCCGCTCAGCAACACCAACTACCACGTCACCGAGCTGGCCAAAGCCGGCTTGATCGAGCTGGCCCGCCAGCGCCAGGTCCGCGGCGCCACCGAGCACTTCTACCGCCTGCCCGCCTCGACCCTCACCAGTCAGGAGAGTCCGATGCTGGTCCCATAGCCGGGGCGCAGCTCGGAAGGGCGAGGGAATACCAGCGGGGCCAGCGGGGGTCCGTTCGAGCAGTGGTCGGTCACATAGCCCGGCGCACAGACAGTCCGTGCCCTCCACCGCTTCACATAGGCGGCGACGAACTTGCTGAAGCCCTTTGCTCCACCCTTCGCTGAGACCCTTTCCTGGATCCGCTGCGCCAGCAGCTGCAGCTCGACGCGTTCGTTGAGGTCGCGCCGGGTGAAGTGGGACTGGCGAAGGAACCTCCGGTACTCAGCCTCGCTCTTGAAGTTCTCTTCTTTGATCCGGGCAAGCTCGCGCGCGATCTGACGGGGGGTCGCGGCGATCCCCATTTCCCTGGCCTGTCCCCGGACCCAGACCCCGTCGAGCAATTCCCCGTGGGCGGCCGCCCGCAGCGCTTCGAACCTCTTCCCCCCTTGCTTGGGGGGCGACTTCCGACCGTCCCCCGCGATGGCGAGGGCCATCGCGTGATGGAACTCGGCCTTGGCGATGGTCCCCAGGCTGAGGGGCACGTGGGAAACGACCACGACGGTGTTCGCCGGCAGTTCCTCTGGGGCGGGCGCCCCAATTGCCAGACCTGCACTCCCCGCGGCAATCGCGAGCCCCAGACTCACAAGAGCGACCGGAGTTGAGTGGAGCCGTGACAACAAAGCGGACGACGGGGGTCGAACCCGCGACCTCAAGCTTGGGAAGCTTGCGCTCTACCAACTGAGCTACGTCCGCGCGCTTGGAATCCTAGTTCCCGGAGTCGATATGATGTCTTCATATGAGTCGCCTTCTCTCCGTCTCCCTGCCTGACGACCTCGCCGAGGAGACCGAGGCGCTGGCGCAGAGCCTGGGCAAGACGAAGAGCGAGGTCGTTCGCGACGCCCTGCGCCGCCAGGTTCAGATCGAGCACCTGGCCGAGATGCAACGTTACGGGCGCGAGCGCGCCGAGGGCCTGGGGATCGGCCCCGATGACAGCGAGACCTTGGTCGACCAGATGCGCTCCGAGCGCCGCTGATCCTGCGCGTTGCCTGCGACACCAACGTCCTCGTCTCGGCTTTCATCGCCGCGGGACCGCCGAGCCGTGTACTCGAGGAGGCGATCGACTCTCGCATCGAGCTTGTCCTGCTGGCGCCGGTCATGGCCGAGCTGGAGCGGATCCTGATCCAGAAGCTGGGTTTCGAGCCTGAGCGCTGGCAGGGGGTCGAGGAGCTCCTGCTCGATCTTGCGGTCGAGCTGGCACCAGCGCCCGACGCCCAGCCCGAGGCCGTCACCGGGGATCCAGACGACGATCTGATCCTCGCCTGCGCGATCGATGCCGGGGTCGAGATCCTCGTCTCTGGCGACCGCCGCCACCTGCTCCCGCTCGGCCCGCATCGCGGCGTCCAGGTCATCACCCCACAGGCGCTGCTGGCCGAGCTGCGCGCGGTCTAACCTTCCCGCCCGTGAGCACCCGCTCTGTCATCGCCGTTCTCGCCGTCGTGGCCGTCGTCGGCCTGCTCACCTTCGGGCTGCTCAGCAAGGGCTCCTCGGGGGTGGAGGTCGGCGAGGTGGCGCCTGTCGCGGCGCTGCCCCACCTGGAGGGCGGCGGCAGCAAGTCGCTGGCCGACTATCGGGGGCAGTGGGTGCTGGTCAACTTCTGGGCTTCCTGGTGCACCCCGTGCAAGGACGAGGCGCCGGCGCTGGAGCGCTTCCAGCAGCGCCACGGCAGCGAGCAGTTCACCGTGCTCGGGATCGACAGCAACGACCTCAGCGGCGACGGGATCGAGTTCGTGGACAGCTACGGGCTCAGCTACCCGCAACTGCGCGACGGCGACGGCGAGTACGCCGAAGAGGACTTCGGCACGACCGGCGTGCCCGAGAACTACCTGGTCGACCCGAGGGGCCGAGTACGCCTGGCGGTGCGCGGGCCGGTCGACGAGGAGTACCTGCGCGAAGCGGTGGCGCCGCTGCTGCCGGACGGAAGCTCGTGAGCGGGCGGGCTGTCGCCCTCCTCGCCGCGGCTCTGCTCGCCGTGAGCGCGGCGCCGGCCGGCGCGGCCACGCCCAAGGTCGAACAGAACGTGATCGAAGCGGAAGTGATGTGCCCGGTCTGCGGCACCCTGCTGGAGCTGGCCGAATCGCCGCAGGCGCTGCGGCAGAAAGCCTTCGTCGCCCGGCTGATCGCCGACGGCCGCAGCAAGGAGGAGATCAAGGACGCCCTGGTCGCCGAGTACGGCGAGGAGGTGCTGGCGCTGCCGAGCGGGGACGGCTTCAGTCTCTCCGCTTATCTGGTCCCGATCGTCGCCTTCGTGCTGGCGGTTGTGGCGCTGGCCTTCGGCGTGCGGCGCTGGCGCCGGGACGGGAGCGACGGGCCGACCGGCCCCGCGCCCGCGGGCCCGAGCGATGCGGAGAGCAAGCGGCTCGACGCCGACCTCTCCCGCTACGACCTCTAACGCGCGGTTCCTTTTGCGCCTCCGGCGCGAAAAAGGAACCGCGCGCGGGCTCAGGCGCCGTTGACGACGACGCTGCCGAGCGCCGGGGCCGGCAGCTTGGCCAGGGCCGAGCGCACGGCGCGGGATCCGCGGCGCGAGGTCTGCGCCGGGGAGACGGCGACGATCGCCGCGTCGGCCTCGGTGGCGACCAACTCCAACGCCGCCGGATCGGACCCCAGCGGCGGGCCGGAGAGCAGGGCGAGGTCGTAGGCGCCGCGCAGCTTGGCGACCATGTGGCGGAAGCTCTGCAGGCCCAGCAGCGTGCTCGAGTTCGCCGCCTGGCGCCCGCCCGGGACGCAGACCAGCGGGTGCTCCGCCCCGGCCGCAGCGGAGCCGCCGAGCGCCAGCGGGCGCAGGATCTCCGGCGCCTTCGCCTCCCAGCGCAGGTACTCGTGCAGGCCGGGGACGGGATCGAGCCCGAGCTCGGCGGCGATCCGCGGCCGCGCCAGGTCGCACTCGACGAGGATCGTGCGCAGGCCGGCCGCGCAGGCGGCGCCGGCGAGGGCGACCGCGAGCGACTCGGTCACCTCCTCGGCGCCGCTGACCATGACCGTCCCCTGCTCCGCCAGCCGTTCCCGCACCGGCGCCAGCCGCTCGTAGTCGGAACGGCGCAGCGACCAGACCCGCGCCTCGGCGGCCGGGCCGGAGATCTCGGCCAGGACGGGCAGCTTGGCGCGCCCGCCGAGCATCACATCCGCTCGGGAGCGGAGATGCCGAGCAGCCCGAGCGAACCGGCGATCGTCCGCTTCGCCGCCAGGCAGAGGCCGAGCCGGGCGCGCTCGACCCCCTCCCCCTCCGCCCCGACCACCTGGCAGTCGCGGTAGAAGGCGTGGAAGTCGGCGGCGACCGCGGTCGAGTAGGCGCAGATCCGGTGCGGGGCGCGGCGCGCGGCCGACTGGCGCACCTCGTCGGGGAATTCGAGCAGGCGCTTGATCAGCGCCTTCTCGCTCGGCTCCAGCGCCGCGGCCGGCCCGGCGTCGCCGGGGCCGGCCGCGGCCTCGTCGGCGGCGGCGCCGGCTTTGCGCAGGATGCTGGCGATGCGGGCGTGCGCGTACTGGACGTAGTAGACGGGGTTCTCGCTCGACTGGCTGCGGGCCAGCTCGAGGTCGAGGTCGACGGTGGTCTCGATCCCGCGCCAGAGCATGAACCAGCGGGTCGCGTCGACGCCGATGTCGTCGAGCAGCTCGTCGAGCGAGACGAAGTCGCCGCTGCGCTTCGACATCTGCGCCCGCTCGCCGCCTTCGACGATGTGGACCAGGCTCATGATCTCCGCCTCGAAGCGGGAGGGGTCGGCGCCGAGCGCCTCGATCGCGGCGCGGATCCGCGGCACGTAGCCGTGGTGGTCGGCGCCGAGCACGTCGACCAGGCGGTCGAAGCCGCGCTGCAGCTTGTCCCAGTGGTAGGCGACGTCGGCGGTGAGGTAGGTCGGCTCGCCGTTGGAGCGGATCAGGACGCGGTCCTTGTCGTCGCCGAACGCGGTCGTGCGCAGCCAGAGCGCGTCGTCGCTGCGGTAGGTGTGGCCGCGCTCGTCGAGGTCGGCGAGCGCCTGCTCGACCTCGCCCTTGTCATAGAGGGAGCGCTCGCGGAACCAGGTGTCGAACTCGACCCCGAAGCGCCCCAGGGTCGCGCGGACCTCGGCCAGCATCAGCTCGATCCCGCGCAGGCCGAGCTCCTCGCGGTCAGCCGGGTCCGCCCCATCGGCGGCCAGCCGCTCGGCCAGAGCGATCACGTACTCGCCTTCGTAGCCGTCCTCCGGCGGGTCCTCGCCGGCCATACGGGCGGCGATCGAGTCGGCGAAGCGGCCGACCTGGCCGCCGAAGTCGTTGACGTAGAACTCGCGCTCGACCTCGTGGCCGACCGCCTCCAGCAGCCGCACCAGGGCGTCGCCGTAGGCGGCGTGGCGGCCGCCGCCGACGTGCAGCGGGCCGGTCGGGTTGGCGGAGACGAACTCGACCAGGATCCGCTCCGGCGCCTCGACCGGGGCCGGGCCGAGGTCCTCGCCGGCGGCCAGCATCGAGCCGAGCGCGCGCCGGTACCAGGCGTCGGAGAGGAAGAGGTTGACGAAGCCGGGGCCGGCGACCTCGATCCGGTCGAGGCTGCCGCCCTCGCCGAGGCTGCGCTCGAGCTCGTCCTGGAGGCGGGAGGCGACGGCGCGCGGGTTGTCGCCCAGCGGGCCGGCCAGCAGCATCGCCGCGTTGGAGCTGTAGTCGCCGAGCTCGGGCTTCGGCGGGCGGTCGAGGGTCGGCGCCGGCTCGGTCCGCTCGCCGTCGCGCAATGCCCGCGCCGCCGCGTCGACGGCGCCGCGCAGCTCGGCAATCGAATCGGTTGCGCTCACGGGCCAATCGTATGGACCGAGCCTGGCCCAGGGTAGGCTGGCCGCTTGCGTGTAGCCGTTCTCAGCGATGTGCACTCCAACCGGCAGGCCCTCGAAGCCGTCCTGGCCGAGGTCGACGCGGTCGCCGCGGACGAGCTCTGGTGCCTCGGCGACCTGGTCGGTTACGGCGCCGATCCCGAGGCCTGCACGGCGCTGATCCGCGAGCGCAGCGACGCCTGCCTGGTCGGCAACCACGACCTGGCGGTGCTGGGCGCGCTCGACATCTCCTCCTTCTCGGAGTCGGCGGCGGTGGCGGTCGAGTGGACGCGGGAGCGGGTCGGCGAGGAGACCCTCGAGTACCTGCGGGGGCTGGAGCCGGTCGGCAGCCGCGAGGGCTTCGGCCTCTTCCACGCCTCCCCGCGCGACCCGGTTTGGGAGTACGTGCTCTCGACCGACCAGGCCGAAGCCGGGCTCGACGCCCAGGAGGAGCGGATCGGGCTGATCGGTCACTCCCACATCGCCCTCTTCTTCGCCCGCCCGGAGGCGCCGCGGGCGACCTACGCCCAGGGCGCCCAGGCCAGCGATGGCGCAGTGCTGGAGCTGGAGAGCGGCAAGTGGCTGCTCAACCCCGGCAGCGTCGGCCAGCCGCGCGACGCCGACCCGCGCGCCGCCTGGCTGGAGCTCGACACCGAGGCCGAGACGGCCGTGTTCCACCGCGTCCCCTACGACATCGCCGGGGCCGCCCAGGCGATCCTCGACGGCGGCCTGCCGCAGGCGCTGGCGGAGCGGCTGGAGGTCGGCCGCTGATGCTCAATTGCAGGGCAAATAAGGACTCCCAGCCGTTGTCTAGACTCGAATCATGGGTCGCTTGAGCGCATCCCTGCTCCTCCTTGCCCTCGCCGCCTGCGCGGCGCTGGGTCTGTCCGCCTGCGGCGGCGGTGGCGACGACGACCTACTGCCGGGCGAAACCGCGAGCGAGATCACCTCCAACATCGACGCGGTCGAGCGCCTGGTCGGCGAAGGCGACTGCGTCGGCGCCGAAGACGCCTCGGCGACGATCAGCGGCCAGGTCGAATCGCTGACCGGGGTCGACCCGAAGCTGAAGGAAGCGCTCGGCGACGGCGCCGCGCGGCTGAACGAAGTCGTCGCCGAATGCGAAGAAGAACCGGAAGAAGAAACGATCGAAACGATCGAGCCGGAAGACACCGAAGGCGTCGAAGACGAGGAAAAGCCGAAGAAGAACAAGGAAGAGAAGCCGGAAAAGGAAGCTGAAGAAGAAGCCGAAGAAGACGGGGCAGGACCGACCTTGCCGCCGCAGTCGAACGGCAAAGGCGAAGAAAAAGGCGGCGGGCCGCCGGAAGAAGAAGCGGAAACGCCGTCGGGCGGGGTCAGCCCGGGCGCGGCCGTGGAAGGCGAATGATGGAGGCGGGAACTCTCTCCGGCCGCTACGAAACCAGCGAGCGGCTCGGCTCCGGCGGGATGTCGAACGTCTACAAGGCGACCGACCGCATCCTCGAGCGCACGGTCGCGGTGAAGATCCTCGCCGAGCACCTCTCCGACGACGACCGCTTCGTCGCCCGCTTCCGCCGCGAGGCGCTGGCGGTGGCGAAGCTGATCCACCCCAACATCGTCCAGGTCTACGACACCGGAGTCGACGAGGGCCGCCACTACATCGTCATGGAGTACGTCGAGGGGCGCTCGGGGGCGCAGATCCTGCAGCGCCAGGGGCCGCTGGAGGAGCCCGAGATGGCGGCCGAGATCGGGGTCCAGGCCTGCGCCGGCCTCGACTACGCGCACCGGCGCGGGATCATTCACCGCGACGTCAAGCCGGGCAACCTGATGCTCGTCGGCGGCCCGGTCGGCGGCGGCGAGCTGACCGTGAAGCTGACCGACTTCGGGATCGCCCGGGCGATCGAGCAGACGCGGATCACCCAGGTCGGTTCGGTCGTCGGAACCGCCGCCTACCTGGCGCCCGAGCAGGTGCGCGGCGAGGAGGCGACGCCGGCGACCGACGTCTACGCGCTCGGCGTCGTCCTCTACCAGTTCCTCACCGGCCGCCTGCCCTACGAGGGCTCCTCCCTGGCCGAGCTGGCGGTGCGCCAGCAGAACGAGAAGCCGCTGGCGCCGAGCACCTACGACGACGCCGTGCCGGAGACGCTCGGGGCGGCGGTGCTGCGCGCCCTGGAGGGCGACCCGAACCGGCGCTACGCCAGCGCCGACGAGCTGGCGACGGGGCTGCGGCTCGGCCTCGAAGGCACCGATGTGACCCTGCCGGAAATGCCGGAGGGGGCGACCCCGACCCGGGTCCTCGGCGGCGACACCGCCGCCACCCGCCACCTCGACCGCACCACCGGCCAGACCGAGTACCGGCCGGCGCAGTCGCAGACCCGGCGCCCCGAACCGCGCCACGCCCCACCCCCGCCACCGGCGCAGCCGCGCCGCCCTGCTGCGCCCAAGAAACGCTCCGCCTTCTCGCGCTTCGCCCGCTTCATGCTGGCCCTGATCGCCCTGGTCCTGGTCGCCGGCGCGGTCGCCGCAGCCGTCATCTACACCACCGACAAGGCCGCCGGCGTCAAGATCTCCAAGGTCGCCGGCGACACCGTCGACCAGGTCGCCGAAGAACTCAAGGGCCTGGTCGACAAGAACACCGAATAGGTCAGCTTGCGGCGTCCCAGGGGGACTTGCCGCTGAGCACGGCGCTGCGGTAGGCGTCGAAGTTGCCGGCTTCGATCGCGGCGCGGGCGCGGGTGGTCAGCTCGCGCATGTAGGTGAGGTTGTGGAGGACGAGGAGGCGGACGGCGGTCAGCGCTTCGGCCCGCGAGAGATAGGAGAGGTAGTCGCGGTCGTGGCGCTGGCAGGCCGGGCAGGGGCAGCCCTCGACCAGGGGATCGCGGTCGCCGACCCAGCGGCCCTTGCGCATGTCGAGGCGCCAGCGGGTCTCCGGGTTCGGGGCGAGGGCGACGCCGTGGCGGGCGAGCCGGGTGGGGACGGCGCAGTCGAAGACGTCGAGGCCGAGGGCGATGCCGCCGAGCAGGTCGTCGACCTCGCCGATCCCGAGCAGGTGCTTCGGCGCGTCGGCGGCCAGCAGCGGCGCAGTCAGTCCCAGCACCTCTGCCATCTGCTCCTTGTCGCGGCCGAGGGTGCCGCCGATCGCGATCCCGTCGACCGGCGCCTCGGAGATCCGCTGCGCGGCTTCGCGCCGCAGGTCCTCGTGGGTGCCGCCCTGGACGATCCCGAACACCGCCTGGCGCTCCGGCCCCTCGCGCTCGTGCCACTCGAGGCAGCGGTCGAGCCAGCGGTGGGTGCGCTCGAGCGAGCGAGCGGTGTACTCGCGGTCGGCGTGGAAGGGCGTGCACTCGTCGAAGACGAGGGCGATGTCGGAGCCGAGCGCGGCCTGCACGCTCATCGAGACCTCGGGCGAGATGAAGAGCTCGGCGCCGTCGCGGGGCGAGTGGAAGCGCGCACCCTCCTCGGTGATCTCGACCTTGGAGCCATGCCCGCCGGAGCGGCCGCTGCCCTTGATCTCGTTGGCGACGCCGCCGTGGGCGAGCGAGAAGACCTGGAAGCCACCGGAGTCGGTGATCAGCGCCCGCTCCCAGCCCATGAAGCCGTGCAGCCCGCCCGCGGCGGCGATCCGCTCCGGGCCCGGGGAGACGAACAGGTGGTACGTGTTGCCGAGGATCAGCTGGTAGCCGAGGCCGGCGATCTCGGTCGCTTCCATGCCCCGCACCGACCCCTTGGTCGCCAGTGGGATGAAGGCCGGCGTCTCGATCGGCCCGTGGGCGGTGTGGATGACTCCGGCCCGAGCGGCCCCGTCGCGGGCGCCGATCTCGAAGCGCAGCCGCTGCGGCTCGCTCCTCACGCGATCAGCGAGCGGCCGGTCATCGCCGCCGGCTGCTCGATCCCGAGCAGCTCCAGGGCGGTCGGGGCGACGTCGGCGAGGATGCCGCCGTCGCGCAGCGTCAGCCCATCGGCGGTGACGATCAGCGGCACCGGGTTGAGCGAGTGGGCGGTGTTGGGCGAGCCGTCGGGCTCGAGCATGTGGTCGCAGTTGCCGTGGTCGGCGGTGACGATGCAGGCGCCGCCCTTCTCCCGCACCGCCTCGATTACCCGGCCGAGCTGCTCGTCGACCGTCTCCACCGCCTTCACCGCGGCGGGGATGACGCCGGTGTGGCCGACCATGTCGGGGTTGGCGAAGTTGATGATCCCGAAGCGGTAGGAGCCCTCGCGCCAGTGCGAGACGAAGGTGTCGGCGGCGGCGGGCGCGCTCATCTCCGGCTTGTGGTCGTAGGTGGGGACGTCGCGCGGGGATTCGACCAGGCAGTGCTCCTCCCCCTCCAGCTCCTGCTCGCGGCCGCCGTTGAAGAAGTAGGTGACGTGCGCGTACTTCTCGGTCTCGGCGACGTGCAGCTGGCGGCCGCCGGCCAGGGAGATCGTCTCCGCCAGGGTCGTCTCCGGGCGCTGCTCGGGGAAGGCGACCGGGTAGGGCCAGCCCTTGCGGTACGCGGTCATCGTCGTCAGGTCGAGGGTCGGGGCGCCGCCGCGGGAGAACTCGTCGAAGCCGGGCTCGGCGAGGGCGCGGGTCATCTGCCGGGCGCGGTCGGGGCGGAAGTTGACGAAGAGGCCGACGTCGCCGGCGGCGACGCCGTCGTAATCGCCGATCACGGTCGGTTTGACGAACTCGTCGGTCTCCTCACGCTCGTAGGAGGACTCGATCGCGGCGGCGGCGCTCGGTTCGCGCAGTCCCTGGGCGTGGACGATCGCGTCGTAGGCGAGCTTGGTCCGCTCCCAGCGGGTGTCGCGGTCCATCGCGTAGTAGCGGCCGCTGACGGTGCCGATCCGCCCCGCCTGGCGCAGCCAGCGCTCGAGTTCGTCGAGGTAGCCGCGGCCGCCGTGCGGGAGCGTGTCGCGGCCGTCGGTGAAGGCGTGGAAGACGACGTCGGGCACGCCCTCCTGCGAGGCCAGCTCGATGCAGGCCTCGATGTGCTCCCAGCCGGAGTGGACGCCGCCGTCGGAGACGAGGCCGAGCAGGTGCAGACGGCCGCGGGGGCTGGTGCGGGCGCGCTCGCAGGCGGCGAGCAGGACCTCGTTGTCGAAGAAGCTGCCGTCGGCGACGGCGTCGTCGATCCGGGCCAGGTCCTGCTTGACGATGGCGCCGGCGCCGAGGTTGAGGTGACCGACCTCGGAGTTGCCCATCTGTCCGTCGGGCAGGCCGACGTCGCGGCCCTGGGCGGAGAGCTGGGTGTGCGGGAAGCCGTCCCAGAGGCGGTCGAAGACCGGCGTCTGGGCGAGCGAGATCGCGTTGCCGGGCCCCGGCTCGGCCAGTCCCCAGCCATCGAGGATGACCAGGGCGAGCGAGGGGACCAGCGGGGTCATCCCGCCGCTTCCACTATTGCGGCGAAGTCCTCCGGGTCGAGGCTGGCGCCGCCGACCAGGGCGCCGTCGACGTCGGGCAGCGAGAGCAGCTCGGCGGCGTTGGCGGGCTTGACCGAGCCGCCGTAGAGGATCCGCACCTCGTCCGCAGCGGCGCCGCGCAGGCGGATCACGTCGCGGATGAAGGCGCAGACCTCCTGGGCCTGCTCGGGGGTGGCGGTGCGGCCGGTGCCGATCGCCCAGATCGGCTCGTAGGCGACGACGACGCGGGGGATGTCGGTGACCTCGACGTTGGCGAGGTCGGCCTGCAGCTGGCGCTCCAGCACCGCCTCGGTCTCGCCGGCGTCGCGCGCCTGCTCGCTCTCTCCCACACAGAGGATCGGCTCCAGGTCGGCCGCCAGCGCCGCCGGCACTTTGCGAGCCAGGGACTCGTCGGTCTCGTTGAAGAACTGGCGCCGCTCGGAGTGGCCGAGCACGACCGCCTCGACGTCGAGCTCGACCAGCATCGCCGCCGAGACCTCGCCGGTGAAAGCGCCCGAGTCCTCCTCGTGCATGTTCTGGGCGGCGACCTTGACCGCAGTGCCGTAGCGCCGCTCGACCACTGCGGTCAGCGCCGTGAAGGGCGGGCAGACGACGACGTCGGACTGGGTGGCCGCGATCCGTGGCAGCAGCGCGTCGATGAACTCGGCCGCCTCGGCGACCGTCTTGTTCATCTTCCAGTTGGCGGCTATGTAGGGCGTGCGCTCAGCCATTGGCGTTCTCCGCGTCCATCAGCGCCTCAACTCCGGGCAGCTTCTTTCCCTCCAGCAGCTCCAAGGATGCTCCTCCTCCGGTCGAAAGCCAATCGACCTCTTTGTCGAGGCCGAACTTGCGCAGCGCCGCCACCGAGTCGCCACCGCCGACGACGGTCGTTCCCGGCGCCTTCGCCACAGCCTCGGCGACGGCGACGGTGCCGGCAGCGAACGGCTCCAGCTCGAAGGCGCCCATCGGGCCGTTCCAGAGCACGGTCCCGGCGGCGGCGATCGCCTCGGCGTAGCGGGCGGCGGTCTTCGGGCCGACGTCGAGCCCCATCCAGCCGTCGGGGACCTCGACGCATTCGCTCTCGCGGCGCTCGGTCGCGGCGTCGAAGGCCTGGCCGAGCACGAGGTCGACCGGCAGCATCAGCTCGCAATCGGAGCTCTGCGCCCGCTCCAGCGCCTCCGCAGCGAGCTCGATCCCCTTCTCCTCGACCAGCGAGTCGCCGGTCGCGAGGCCCTGGGCGCGGAAGAAGCTGAAGCACATGGCGCCGCCGATCAGGATCTGGTCGGCGACTTCGAGGAAGCGGTCGATGACGCCGATCTTGTCGGAGACCTTGGCGCCGCCGAGGACGACGACTAGCGGGTGCTTGGGCGAGTCGACCACCGCGCTGAGCTCGCTCACCTCGCGCTCCAGCAACAGCCCGGCGTAGGCCGGCAGGTGGTCGGCGACGCCGGCGGTGCTGGCGTGGGCGCGGTGGGCGGCGCCGAAGGCGTCGTTGACGTAGAGGTCGGCCAGCTGCGCCAGGGCTTCCGCCAGCTTGTCGTCGTTTTCGGTCTCGCCGGCGACGAAGCGCGTGTTCTCCAGCAGCAGGACGTCGCCGGGGCCGAGCGCGCCGGCCATCAGGTCGACGTCGCCGCCGACCACCAGCGGCGCCTGTTTCACCTCGATCCCCAGCAACTCCCCCAGGCGCTTGCCGACCGGGGCCAGCGAGAGCGCCGGGTCCGGCTTGCCGCCGGGGCGGCCGAGGTGGGAGCAGAGGACGAGCGCGGCGCCGCGCTCGCGCAGCAGTTCGATCGTCGGCAGCGCCGCCTGGATCCGCATGTCGTCGGCGACGACGCGTCCCTCTCCGCCCGGCCCGTCTTCGAGCGGGACGTTGAAGTCGACGCGGACCAGCACCCGCCGGCCCGCAACCTCGGCGTCGCGGACGCTTGCCTTGGCGAAGCTCACGGCGCCGCTCCGGCCGGGCTCAGGCCAGGACCTTGCCGGCCAGCTCGACGCAGCGGTTGGAGTAGCCCCACTCGTTGTCGTACCAGCTGATCACCTTGGCCATGCGGCCGTCGCCGATCACCATCGTCGAGCCGGCGTCGACGATCGAGGAGTGCGGGTCGCCGACGATGTCGGTGGAGACGATCGCGTCCTCGGTGTAGTCGAGGATGCCCTTCATCGGGCCGTCGGCCGCGGCCTTCAGAGCGGCGTTGATCTGGTCGACCTCGAGCGGGTCCGGGGTCTGGAAGACGAGGTCGACGGCGGAGCCGGTCGGGACCGGGGCGCGCATCGAGAACCCGTTCAGCTTGCCGTTCAGCTCCGGCAGCACCAGGCCGACGGCCTTGGCGGCGCCGGTCGTGGTCGGGATCAGGTTGAGCGCGGCGGCGCGCGAGCGGCGCGGATCCTTGTGCGGCATGTCCTGCAGGCGCTGGTCGGCGGTGTAGGCGTGGATCGTGGTCATCAGCCCCTGCTCGATCCCGAACGCCTCGTGCAGCACCTTGGCCAGCGGCGCCAGGCAGTTGGTCGTGCAGGAGGCGTTGGAGATGACGTTGTGGCTGGCGGGGTCGTAATCGCTCTCGAAGTTGACGCCGAGGGCGACGGTCACGTCGGGATCGGTCGCCGGGGCGGAGATGATCACCTTCTTGGCGCCGGCCTCGAGGTGCTTGGCAGCGTCGGCGCCCTTGGTGAAGAAGCCGGTCGACTCGATCACCACGTCGACCCCGAGGTCGCCCCAGGGCAGCGCCGCCGGGTCGCGCTCGGAGAGCACCTTCAGCTCCTTGCCGTCGACCGAGATCGAGTCGCCGGAGACCGCGACCTCGCCCGGGAAGCGGCCGAGGATCGAGTCGTACTTGAGCAGATGGGCCATCGTGGCCGTGTCGACGAGATCGTTGACAGCGACGAACTCGAGGTCCGTGCCCGACGCCTGGGCGGCGCGGAAGACGTTGCGGCCGATGCGTCCGAAACCGTTGATGCCGACCTTCACAGCCATCTACTCATTGCCTCCTGGTTCGTTTTGGGGAGCCGATCCTAAGGGCTCGGCGAACTGGACTACGAGCTGGGGAGGGCCCGGTGAAACCCCCGCACGCGCCTGGCGGCGGCGGACACTGCGCGGTGCGGCGTCCTCAGTCGGCCAAATAGCGCTGCTATTCGGCCTCCCTGCGTCCTTGCCCCGCTTGGTCCGGCGCTCGCCAGCCACGCACGCGGGTTTCACCAGTCCCTCCTAATCGGACCCGATCGTGATCTCGATCTCGTACCCGTCCGGGTCCTTGAGGAACGCCGAGTAGGAGCCGGAGCCGGGCGAGCGCCGCTCGCCGGGGTTGCTGACCGCGGTCCCACCCGATTTGACGCCGTTCTCCCAGGCCGCCTTGACGGCGACGATTCCGAGCGCCGAGAAGCTGAGCAGGCCGAAGCCCGGTTTCGGCGGATGGTGGGCGGCGACGAAGAAGACGGGTTTGGCGATGCCCCAGCCGATCGTCTCGTCCGCCTCGAAATGACGACGCCAGCCCAGTGGGGAGAGCATCGAGTCATAGAAGGCGGCGCTGCGGTCGAGGTCGGAGACCTCGAGGAGGACGTGGTGGAGCATGAGCAAGAGAGGCTATATGCGCGCCTCCCGGCAAGTCGGGCGGGTACTGCGGTGTTCAGCCCGAACGGGGGGTCCAGCGGAAGAAACGGATCGCCAGCAAGAGGCCGGCGACGCCCCAGATCGCGACCACGGCGAGGTTGCCCCAGTCGACCGCGGCGCCATGCGTGGCGGGGACGTAAGCGTGGAGGAAGGCCTCGAAGAAGTCCCGCACCGGGAAGTGGTTGGCGAACTGGATGACGCCGTCGGAGAGCTCGTCGTCGGGGATGAAGATCCCGGAGAGGAAGTAGAGCGGCAGCAGCAGGGCGTTGACTATGGGCGCGGCGGCGTCCTGGGAGGGGATCGCCGCGGTGAGGGCGATGCCGAGGCAGCAGAAGCTGGCGGCGCCGATCACGAGGGTTACGAGCAGCGCCGGCACCCGCTCCCAGGGGATCGGCACCGAGTAGAGCAGGCGGCCGATCGCTGCCAGCAGGATCAGCATCATCAGCGCCACCACGATCGAGTTGCCGATGCGGCCGGCGATGAAGACCCAGGGCGGCATAGGGGTGCCGCGGCTGCGCTTGAGGCGGCCGTCCTCGCGGGCGATCACCAGCGACATCGCCAGGCTCTGCATCGTCGCCGAGATCACCGAGAGGGTGATGATCGCCGGCACGTAGTAGGTCGTCGCCTCGACCCCGCCGTCGACATTGACGTTTTTGTCGCCGAAGACGCTGCCGAAGATCAGCATCAGGACGACCGGGAACATCACCGTGAAGAAGACCGAGGCGGGGTTGCGCCAGAACGCCTTCTGGTCGTAGCGGAACTGGTGGGCGACGAGGGCGACGCCGGTCACTCGGCGACCTCCGCGGGCACCGTGTCGGCGGCCGCGGTGAGCTCGAGGTAGACGTCCTCGAGCGAGGGCCGGGTCACTTCCAGGTTCTCCAGCTGCTCGCCGCGGGCCAGCGCCTCGCCGGTCAGCTCGTGCAGGGTCTGGACCGGGGTCGTGGTCTCGACGCTGACCTCGCGGCCGCCGGCGCGGTAGCGGATCGTCGTCGCCTGGTCGCCGCGGTCGCCGAGATCCTCGGGCGTGCCACGGGCGACGATCTCCCCGGCCGAGATGATCGTCACCCGGTCGGCCAGGCGCTGCGCCTCGTCCATGTAATGGGTGGTGAGGAAGACGGTCTTGCCGAGGTCGCGCAGGCCGGCGATCACGTCCCAGGCCTGGCGCCGGGCCGAGGGGTCGAAGCCGGTGGTCGGCTCGTCGAGGAAGAGCAGCTCGGGGTCGCCGATCAGGGCCATGCCGACGTCGAGCCGGCGCTGCTGGCCGCCGGAGAGCCGCCGCGCCCGCTCGTCGGCCTTGCCCTCGAGCCCAACCAGCGCGACCACCTCGTCGACCGGCCGCGGCGCCCGGAAGTAGCCGGCGTAAAGCCCGAGCGACTCCCGCACGGTCAGGTACGGATCCAGCCGCCCGCCCTGCAGCACGATCCCGATCCGCTCGCGCCAGGCGCGCCCAGCCCGCTCCGGATCCTCGCCCAGGACGCTCACCTCTCCCCCGGTCCGCTTGCGATAGCCCTCGAGGATCTCGACCGTGGTCGTCTTGCCGGCCCCGTTGGGCCCAAGAAACGCAAATACCTCCCCCGGCATCACCTCGAGGTCGATCCCGCGAACCGCCTCGGTCTCGCCGTAGCTCATCCGCAGGCCGGTGATGGAAATGACGGGGGTGGGCAAGGCTCGGCGATTCTAGGGGTGGCCCGAGGAGGGGCACCCGCCCCTCGCCCTCGCGAGCGTCAGCCGTCGAGCTCGACGTCCCGGTGCTTCATGCGGACGACGACGTCCTCGCGGGGGGCGAGGTCGCGGCGGATTCGTTCGGCGACGGTGACCGAGCGGTGGCGGCCGCCGGTGCAGCCGACGGCGATGGTGAGGTGGCTCTTGCCCTCTGCCACGTAGGCGGGGACGAGGAACTCGAGCAGGGGCAGCAGGCGGCCGTAGAACTCGCCGGCCTGGGTGCCGGACTCGACGTAGGCGCGAACCTCCTTGTCCTGCCCGGTCAGCGGCCGCAGCTGGTCGTCGTAGTGGGGGTTGGGCAGGAAGCGGACGTCGAGGGTGAGGTCGGCGTCGCGCGGCGGGCCGTTCTTGAAGCCGAAGGTGAGCAGGGTGAGGGCGAGCTTGCCGCCCTCCTCGCGTCCCAGCATCTCCTCGGCGATCCGGCGCCGCAGTTCGCCACCGGAGAGGTCGGTGGTGTCCATCACCACGTCGGCGCGCTCGCGCAGCGGCGCCAGCATCTCGCGCTCGGCCCGGATCCCATCGACGATCCGCCCTTCCGGCGCCAGCGGGTGGCGGCGGCGGGTCTCCTTGTAGCGGTCGAGCAGCGTCTCCTCGTCGGCCTCGAGGAAGAGGACGGTCGGCTTGAGCCCGTCCGCGTCGAGGTCGTCGATCACCTGCAGCAGCCCGTCGAAGTACTCGCCGCCGCGCACGTCGGAGACGATCGCGGCGCGCTCCACTCCGCTGCCCTTGTGGCGGAAGAGCTCGCCGAGGCTCTCGATCATCCGCGGCGGCAGGTTGTCGACGCAGAAGTAACCGCCGTCCTCGAAGGCGGCGATCGCCTCCGACTTCCCCGCTCCAGAGTGGCCGGTGATGACCACCAGGGTCACCTTGCCGTCAGACATCGCTCTCTCGCCTAACCAATCCTGTTCAGCTGCTCGTGTATCTCCCGCCCTACTTTGCCAGGCAGGCCGGGCACTGCCTCGAGCTCCTCGCGGGTGGCGGCGAGGAACCGCTCTGGAGTGCCGAAATGCTGCAGCAGGGCCCGCTTGCGGGCGGGGCCGATACCGGGCAGCTCGTCCAGCACCGAGCCGGTCATCGCCCGGTCGCGGCGGCCGCGGTGGTGGTCGATCGCGAACCGGTGCGCCTCGTCGCGGACCCGCTGCAGCAGCTTCGAGGCCTCCGAGTCGGCGGCGAGGTCGAGCGGCTCGGCGCGACCTGGGACGAACACCTCCTCGACCCGCTTGGCGAGGCTGACCACGGTGACGCCGCGCTCGGTGAACGGCCGCAGCGCCCGCATCCCCGCCGCCAGCTGCCCTTTGCCGCCGTCGATCAGGATCAGCGAGGGCAGCGAGGCGAAGCTGTCGTCGCGCTTGCCGTCGTGCGGCGAGAGGTCGGCCTGTTCGAGGTAGCGGGCCATGCGCCGCGCCAGCACCTCCTCCATCGAGGCGAAGTCGTCGGGACCGCCGTTGCCGACGCCCGCCTCGCGCAGGTCGCCGCGGACTTTGAAGCGCCGGTAGTCGGACTTCTTGGTCGCGCCGCCCTGGAAGACGACCATCGAGGCGACCGTGTGCTCGCCGCCGATCGTCGAGATGTCGAAGCCCTCGATCCGCACCGGCAGCTCCTCCATGCCCAGCGCCTCGGCCAGCGCCGTCAGCGACTCGACCCGGCGGGAGCGGCGATGCTCGCGCTGCAGCCGATCCTGGTCGAGGGCGAGGCGGGCGTTGCGCTCGGCCAGCTCGCGCAGGCGGCGCTTGTCGCCGCGCTCGGCGGCGCGGACCTCGACCGGGGAGCCGCGGCGCTCGCTCAGCGCCTCGGCCAGGACCCCGACCCGGTCGCGCAGGTAGGGGCCGACGACGATCGTCTTCGGCATCGCCGGCGAGGCCGAGTAGTACTGGCCGATGAACTCCTCGGCGACCTCGGCTTGCTCCCGCTCGGCCTGGTTCTCGAGGTAGAAGCTCTGGCGCGCGGCGAGGATCCCGTCGCGAACCTGGAAGACCTGGGCGTTGGCGTCGGTGCCCTCGACCGCGACCCCGATCAGGTCCGCCGTCCCGACCGTGCCGCCCGCAACGCGCTGGCGCTCGAACAGCGAGCGGATCGCCTTCAGGCGGTCGCGGTGCAGCGCCGCCCGCTCGAACTCCTGGGCCGCGGCGGCCTCCTCCATCTTGCCCTGCTCCTCCTGCTCGACCTGGCGGTAGCGGCCGGAGAGGAAATCGACGATCGCGTCGATGTTGAGCCGGTACTCCTCGCGGCTGACGTGGCCGACGCAGGGCGCCCCGCAGCGCTTTATGTAGTAGTCGAGGCAGGGGCTGCCGGAGCGGCGGCCCGGCTCCGCGCCCTCGCAGGTGCGGAACTGGAACAGCTTGCCGAGCAGATCGAGCGTCTCCCGCACCCGCTTGGCGGAGGAGAAGGGACCGAAGTAGGCGCGGCCGGCGCGGTGGCGCTCGCGGGTGAAGTAGACGCGCGGGTAGTCCTCGTCGAGGCTGACGGCGACGTAGGGATAGGACTTGTCGTCGCGCAGGCGGATGTTGAAACGGGGCCGGTGGCGCTTGATGAAGCTCTGCTCGGCCAGCAGCGCCTCCGCCTCGTTGGCGGTGACCAGGGTGTCGATGCGGTCGACCCGGGAGGTGAGGCGGGTCTCGCCGCCGGAGAAGTGGGAGGCGACGCGTTTGCGGATCGAGCGCGCCTTGCCGACGTAGAGCAGCTCGCCGTCGCCGTTGTAGAAGAGGTAGACGCCCGGGGAATCCGGCAGGCCGCGGCGCTGCTCGGCCACCCGTTCGGCCCGCGAGAGACCGTCGTCGTTTCCGTCCACTTGCTGCATCGGTCAAAGGGTAGGCTGCTGGCCACTCGGCCAAATTCGACGCCTACAGGGGAGAGCGAGAGATGAGCAGCCAGACCGTCAGCCCACCGGAGCTGAGCACGCTGAAGATCGAGATCGACGGCGAGATCGGGACGCTGACCCTCGACCGGCCCGACGTCTTCAACGCGATGAGCCCGGAGCTGATCGGCGAGCTGACCGTGGCCTGCTCCTGGTTCGCCGACCAGGCGAAGCTGCGGGCGCTGATCGTGACCGGCTCCGGCGCCGCCTTCTGCTCCGGCGGCGACATCAACGGCTTCCGCGAAGGGATCGAAAACGAGGAGTTCGACATGCCCTCGGCGATTCGCCGCGGAGCCGAGGTGATGCACCAGGCGATCGTCGACCTGCGCCGGATCCCCTGCGCGGTGATCGCCGCGGTCAACGGGCCGGCGGCCGGGGCGGGCTTCTCGCTGGCGCTCGCCTGCGACATCCGGATCGCCTCCAGCAGCGCCTTCCTCGCCTGCGCCTACGGCCGCATCGGGGCATCCCCCGACGGCGGCATGACCTACTTCCTGCCGCGCGTGGTGGGACCGAGCAAAGCGCTGGAGCTGCTGCTGGAAGATCCCAACATCACCCCCGAACAGGCGCTGGAGCTGGGCCTGGTGACCGAGGTGGTGGCCCCGGAGGAGCTGATGGGCCGCGCCCGCGAGCGGGCCGAGAAGCTGGCGGCGATGGCTCCCTACTACGTGAAGATGGCGAAAGCCCTGACCGCGGTCAGCATCGAGAACAGCATGCCCGAGCACCTGCAGCTGGAGCGGCACGGGATCGCCGACAGCATGGCGACGGAGGACCTGCGCAACGGCGTCGCCGCGTTCTTCGGCGGCGACAAACCCGAGTTCCACGGCCGCTGAACCGCAGCAAGCACTCGCACGTACCCGAGCTACAGTCCCCTAACTAGTCCTAGAGCGGGAAAGGACCCCCATATGAAGAAAGTTGTACTTGCATTTGCCATGCTGCTCGCAGCCTTCGCCCTCGCCGCATGCGGTGGTGGAGACGACGACACGACGGCGGCGGAGTCCAGCGCACCGGCGGAAACCCAGGCTGAAAAGCCGGCTGAAGACGAAGGTGCCGGCGACGCCAACGCGCTGGTGTTCGAAGCCGACCCGGATGGCGCCCTCGCCTTCACCTCCGACAAAGCCACCTCGGGCCCGGGTGAGGTCACGGTCGACTTCAACAACCCGTCGTCGGTTCCGCACAACGTCGAGATCGAAGGCGCGGACGGCGAAGTCGTCGCGGAGACCGAGGTCATCACCGGAGAATCCGAAAGCGTCACGGCTGAACTGGAACCCGGTACCTACACCTTCTTCTGCGAGGTCGCTGGCCATCGCGAAGCGGGTATGGAGGGAACCCTGACGGTCAAGTAGCACCTGCGGGCATGGCGGGGGCCTCGAGCCCCCGCCAGCTTCCGCCTACACTTCGCTCCGACCAAGGCGGAGAGGAGCAGTAGGAATGAGCGAGAGTCATCCCGACCCAGCCACCCGGCGCGTCGCCTTCATCCAGTCGTGCTGGCACAAGGACCTCGTCGACCAGACGCGGACCGCGTTCGTCGCCGAGATCGGCCAGCTGGGAATCGCCGAGTCACAGCTCGACTTCTTCGAGGTGACGGGCGCCTTCGAGATCCCGCTCCATGCCAAACGGCTCGCCGAAAGCGGCGACTACGACGCGATCGTCGCTGCCGGCCTGGTCGTCGACGGCGGCATCTACCGCCACGAGTTCGTCGCCGAAGCGGTGATCGGCGGCCTGATGCGAGTCCAGCTCGACACCGGCGTCCCAGTCATCTCCGCCGTCCTCACCCCCCACCACTTCCACGAGCACGAGACCCACCGCGCCTTCTTCTTCGACCACCTGGAGACCAAGGGCACCGAGGCAGCCCGCGCCTGCGCCCACACGATCGAGGCCCTCGACCGCCTGTCGGCTCCGGCCTAAGCCCCTGACCCCCTGGGCTCTTGCCCTCGACATCGGCGACGCTGGCTCAAACAGGCCGGCCCCCACCCCAGGCGGTCCCGTGAAGCATCGGGGCTAAGGGTGGACAACGCAGATATAGGGTCGCGGTATGGAAGCCGAGCTTCAGCGTGTCCTAGAGCTCCAGTCGCAATATGAATCGCGCTCATCTCCTGCCATGAGCGAGCGGGGGTTACTGATTCGCGATGCCGCTCCCGGCTGGCTTAGAAGCCATGCGACCGACTTGGGTAAATCACTCGGGGTCGACGACTTCTTCGTGGAAGGACGGGATGGCACTGGCCGAAAGACGCGCGTCCCATGGATGCGATTCGGGTCGCGCTCGCGATCACCGAGAGCAACTGAAGGATTTTATGTCGTCTACTTGTTCGATGCCCTCGGAGGCACCGTCTTTCTCTCCCTGAACCAAGGGACGACCGACTTCCTCGGTGGTCAGTTCGTTCCGAAGCCGCAGGGGGTTGTCATCGAACGCGCAGACTGGGCCCGGTCGATACTGGCGCCGTGGCTATCCAGTCTCGACGGGGTGGCCTCCATTGATTTACACGATCCGCATCTGGGCGCCGGCTACGAGCTCGGAAACGTCGCCGCCATCGCTTACGAGCGCGATGCGATTCCGGAGGAATCAAGCCTCCTCGCCGACGCACGCACCTTTGCCGAAGGTCTGGGAAACCTTTACCGAGAGCACGATCGCCGTCCCATCCCGCAGGAGCGACCTGAGCTCAGAGAGGCGGAAGAAGCGGCCGAGCGGGCGGGCGGAGCTCGCAAGAGTGGGTCCCGGGCCGGGTTTCGTACGAATGCTCGTGAGATCAAAGCCATCGAGACCCATGCGGTCGCTCTCGCCCGCGCCTATTACGAAGATGGTGGGTTCAAAGTAAAAGAGCTTGGAAAGCCGTTCGACCTCGAAGTAGCGAAGGACGACATGGTGCTGACTGTCGAGGTGAAGGGATCTACCTCAGATGGAAGCGGGGTTCAGCTCACCGCGGGCGAGGTCGCTCACCACGCTCGAGCCTTCCCCGATAACGCCTTGGTTGTCGTCAGAGACATCATTTTGCAACGAAGCGATACCTCCCCCACAGCATCGGGTGGGAGGCTCTACGAGCTGAGGGGATGGGAGATCGACGCTGATTCACTGCGCGTCATTTCCTACGCATACGAGGTCCCAGTGGAAATGTACGAGCACGAAGGCGTCGCCTCCGAGTTGCTGCTTTGACGCAGACGGCCGGCCTTGTCAGGTAGCCGGCGCCATGACCCGGGTGACCGAGTCGCCGACGAAGCAGGGCTTCTCGCCGCCGTCGAGATCGACGGTGAAACGGGTGACTGCCTGGTGCCAGCCGCCGCCGACCTCGTCGAAGGAGATCAGCTCGGCGCGGACGCGGATGCGGGAGTCGACCGGGACCGGGGCCGGGAAGCGGATCTTGTTCCAGCCGTAGTTGACGCCGAGGGCGAAGCCGGTGGCCGAGATCAGGTCGTTGCGGACGCCGTCGATCATCGAGAGCGTCAGGTTGCCGTGGGCGATCGTGGTGCCGAAGGGGCTTTCCTTCTCGGCCCGCTCGGCGTCGACGTGAATCCACTGGTGATCGCCGCTGAGCTCGGCGAAGGTGTCGATGTCGGCCTGGGTGACGGTGCGCCAATCGCTGGGGCCGACCTCCTGGCCGACCATCGCTTTCATCCCGTCAACACCCTGTACCTCTGCGGCTGGCATCCGCGGCAGTCTATCTTGGCGAGGTGGCCTTCCGCCTGAAGCGCAAGGAGGGAGTTTCCGAGGGCATCCGGCGCATCGCCGCCGGCCGGGCCGAGAGCGCACTCGAGGCACTGCGTAGCGCCAGCGAGGATCCGGCCGAGGCGGTCCACGAGGCGCGCAAAGACCTGAAGAAGCTGCGGGCGATGCTGCGGCTGAGCCGCGACCAGCTGGGCGGCAAGCTGTTCCGGGCGGAGGACGAGCGCTACCGCGATGCCGGCCGGCTGCTGTCGAGCAGCCGCGACGCCGAGGTGCGGCTGCAAACGGCACGGGCCCTGGGCCGCCGCTGCGGTCCCAAGCTGCCCGCCGGCGCCTACGGGATCTGGGTGCTGGCGCTGGAACGCGAGCGCGAGGAGGTCGCTGGCGGCGGGGACGGGCACGGCCGCGAGCTGGAGGAGGCGGCAACGGCTATCGCGGCCGGGCACCAGGCGATCGCCGAGTGGCCGCTGCGAGACGACTCCTGGAAGGCGATCGGCCCCGGCCTGCGCCGCAGTTACCGCAAGGGGCGCCGTGGGCTGCGGCGGACGGTCGCCGACCCAAGCGCCGAGAACGTCCACGACTGGCGCAAACGCGGCAAGGACCTCACCTACCAGCTGCGGATCGTGCGCAACGCCTGGCCGGAGCTGCTCGGCGAGACTGCGGAGCGCTCCCACCTCCTCACCGACCTGCTCGGCGACCACCACGACCTCGAGCTGCTGGCCGAGGATCTGGAGCGGCGAGACATCGACGGGAAGGGGGAAATCGAGGAGCTGGTCCGGAACTGGCAGAAGGAGCTGCTCGACGAAGCGTTCGAGCTGGGTCAGCGCCTATACGCCGAGAAACCGAAGGCCTTCGAAGAGCGGTTGCGCGCCTACTGGCGGACCTGGCGCGAGGACTGACCGGGACCGGTCAGTCGCTCCACCAGCCGGGGATGACTTCACCGTCGCCGTCGTGGCGGGCGCCGACTGCCAGCACCTCGATGCCGCCCGGACCGGCCTCGAAGGCGCGGACGACGCTGGGCTCGACCCGGATCGCGTCGAGCCGCTCGACCTCGATGATCTCGTCGTCGAGTTTCATCCGGCCGGAGCCGTTGAGGACGACGTAGACCTCCTCCGCGTCGTCGTGCTTGTGCCCGAAGGGCTGCCGCATGCCTGGCTTCAGCCGGTGGTGGCTGACGCCAGTCTGCTCGGCGTCGAGATCGTCATTGGCGAAGCGCGCCTCCTGGACGCCGTCGTTGCCGAATTCCGGCGCGGAGTCCTTCACCTCGGTCAGCTTTATGTGGGTGTGGGTGTTTGCCATCTGGTGTCGTTACTCCCCTACCCATCCTCGGCCTCGCCATGCATCCGTGGCCGCCCACATGGAGCGGCGGGTAGCCTTGCCTGGTGGTCAATCCAGCCAGTCGCGTTCTCTCCAGCACCCAGCTCGAGACGCTGGCGGCGCTGGGCGAGGAGCGAACCGCGGCGGTCGGCGAGGAGCTGTTTCGGATCGGCGACCGCACCTACCCGTTCATCGCCATCCTCGAGGGCGAGGCGGCGGTGCTCGACGCCGCCGGGCGGGAGATCGTCCGCCACGGCAGCTCCGGCTTCCTCGGCGAGATCAACCTGCTCTCCGGCCAGACCGTCTTCCTCACCGCCGTCGTCACCGCGCCGCTGCGCTACATCGCGGTCGAGCGCGAAGCGCTGCGGCAGCTGCTCTTCGATGATCCCTCGCTCGCCGACCTCCTCCTCCCCGCCTTCGTGCAGCGGCGCGAAATGCTGCAGCAGCGGGACGGGATCGGGGTCGAGATCGCCGGGCCGTGGGAGTCCGAGGACACCCGCCGCCTGCTCGAATTCGCGAAAGCGCTGCGCCTCCCCCACACCTGGCTCGACCCGGCCACCAGCAAGGAGGCTGCGGCGCTGGTGGAGCCGCTGGGTCCCGACGAGGTGCCGCTGGTGCGGCTTCCCGGCGGCGCCGAGCTGCGGCAACCGAGCAACGGCGAGTTCTCGCGGGCGCTGGGGATCGGGCTGGAGCTGGCGCCGCGCGAGGAAGTCGACCTGCTTGTCGTCGGCGGCGGGCCGGCCGGGCTCGGCGCTGCGGTCTACGGCGCCTCCGAGGGTCTCGACACGCTGGTGATCGAGGGCGCGGCGCTGGGCGGGCAGGCGGGGACCTCGCGCCGGATCGAGAACTACCTCGGCTTCCCGGCCGGAATCAGCGGCTCCGAGCTGACCAGCCGCGCGATCACCCAGGCGCGCAAGTTCCGCGCCCGCACGGCGACGCCCTACCGGGCGAAGGCCCTGGAGCCGGGCGGCGAGCGCCACCTCGTCAAGTTCCAGGAGGGCAACGAGGTCGCTGCCAGAGCGGTGCTGCTGGCGACCGGCGCCGAATACCGGCGGCTGCCGGTCGACGACCTGCAGGAGTACGAGGGGCTGACCGTGTTCTACGCCGCCGGGCCGCCCGAGGCGCACCTCTGCGGGGCGCAACGGGTGGGAGTCGTCGGCGGCGGCAACTCGGCGGCGCAGGCGGCCGTCTGGCTGGCCCGCGGCGGCGCCCTCGTGACCCTGCTGCACCGCCGCGCCGACCTGCGGGAGACGATGTCGAACTACCTGATCGAGGAGCTCGACCGCTACGGAGTCGCCGTCCGCGCCCGCAGCGAAATCGTCGAGCTGCACGGCGAGGACGGTCACCTGGAGGGAGTGACCCTGAGCGACGGCGAACTGCTGCCGCTGGGCTTCCTCTTCCTCTTCCTCGGTGCCTCCCCCTGCACCGGGTGGCTCGGCGACACGGTCGCCCGCGACGAAAAGGGTTTCATCCTCACCGGCGAGGACGCCGGCGCCGACGGCCTGCTGGAGACCAGCGTCCCCGGCGTCTACGCCGCCGGCGACGTCCGCTCCGGCTCGATCAAGCGCTGCGCGACCGCGGTCGGCGAGGGCGCCACCGCCGTCCGCTTCGTGCACGAGCGAATGGCGGCACAGGGTTCGGCCCCGCAGTCGGCGCCGATCACCCCCTAGCGGCCGACGCTCACGTCCGAATCGGGACCGCGACGACCTCGAGGCCGTCGATTCCCTTGAAATCGTCGGGGTTGCAGGTGTAGACGGGGAGGTTGTTCGCCAGGGCGGTGGCGGCGATCATCGCGTCGTAGGCACGAGCCGCGGTCTTGCGGCCGCTGCGGCGTAGCGAGGCGGCAACACCTCCGAAGGCGCGGGCCGCGGCGGCGTCGAAGGGCAGGGGGACGAAGTCGGCCTCCGCCTGCTGGAGATGGGCCTGCCGCCTCGCCCGCTCGCCCTCGTCGGAGGCGACGAGCGGGCCGACCGCCAGCTCGGCCAGCGTCACAGCGGTGATCAGCGGCTCGTCGGGGAGCACGCTCGCGTCGGAGAGCACACGCAGCAGGACCACGGTCGAGGTATCGAGGACGCCGCGGGCGCCTGCTTCGGTTTTCACGCTCACAGGGTCGGATCCAGCAACTGGTCGACGTCTGCACGGAGGGCGACCGGGTCCACGGCGGGCAGGCTGCGCCAGCGACTGAGCAGCGCGTCGGCCGAGAGGGGCGGTCGCATGGGGCGCAGTTCGGCGACCGGCCTGCCTCCCCGGGTGATGGTGATCTGCTCGCCACGGGCGGCGCGATCGACGACGTCGCCCCCCTGGTTCCGCAGTTCTCGAATGGTGACGTCGGCCATTGGCCAGATCAATGTATCACTGGTGATACTTGGTGAGACGGTTGCCGTGCTTGGGGTCATGCGATCAGCCTCACTTCGAAGGAGGGGAGGAGGAGAGCGCCGGCGCCGCCGAGCAGGGCAAGGATGCGGGTGACGTAGGCCTGGGTCTCGGGGTAGGCGGGGACGCAGTGGCAGGCTTCGACCGGGGCGGGGCCGGCGTTGTAGGCCGCGAGGGCAAGCTCGGGGGATCCGAACTGGCGCAGGAGATCCGACATCAGGTGGGCCTCGGCGTCGATCGCGGCGACCGGGTCGAAGGGATTGGTGAGTCCGTAGGCGGCTGCCGTCGACGGCATGAACTGGGCGATGCCCTGGGCGCCAGCGGGCGAGCCGGCGTCGGGGTCGAAGCCGGACTCGGCCATCAGCTGCCCGGCGAGCAGGGCGGCGGAGACGTTCCAGCGGGCGGCAGAGCGGAGGATCGCGTCGCGATACTGGGCTGGGACGAAGCTGGGCAGCGATCCGGCCGAGAGGGCGCCGTCGCCGCCGGTCGCGAGCGCCTCCCCCGCCTGCGAACACGGAGGCGGGCCAGCAGTGAAGCCGTAGTGCCAGGCCTCGTAGGAGTAGCGCTGAACGAAGCCGAAGCGGCCGGCGTTGGCGGCCAGCCATGCGTAGGCCGTTTCAGATCCGAGGTCGAGCTCGGTCGCGCAGCGGTGCAGCGAGTGGCCGGGCGGGGCGACCCACGTCGGGTCCGGGTGGGCGGCGAACAGCGCCGCCTGCTCGGCGTCGGAGCGAAAGCCGGAGACGACCAGCAGCGCGATCCCGTCGGCGCTCGCCGCGGCGGCCATCCGGTCGTAGGCGGCGGCGACGTCGGGGCGCATCCCCTCGCCGGTGCGGTAGACGAGCGGGCCGGCGTAGCCACCGCCGCTCGCCATGGCTGGCATGCCACCGGAGGCGCCGCTCGGGGTCGCCGCTTCGGCGGTCGCCGAAGCCTCGACCTCCCCCCTCTGCCGCCCGACCGCTAGGCGGGCAATCACCGTCGCCTCCACCCGCACCGGCGCGAACGACGCCGCGTCCGGAAAGGCGACGACGATCCGCTTCGGGTCGACCCCGTTCGCCCGGCCGGCCGAGACCGCCGCCGCCCTCGCCCGCACCAGGTAGGCGGGCTTGGCGAGGTGGACCGGGTTCGGCAATCCGTTCGGCAGCCGCGGCGGCGAGAGCAACCGCGGCAGGTCGTCGCGCATCGAGCGGGCGGCGGAGATCGCTGCCAGATCGGCCGCCCGCTGGACCCGCCCCTTGCCGGTCACCGCCCCGGAGATCGCGACCAGGACGAGGGTCGATGCGAGGAGGACGAAGATCGCCCCGATCGCCAGGATCAGTGCCTGTCCCGACTCGGCGTCCCGGCACCACGAATGTCCCTCTGCTCCCATCGCTCCAGCCTGGCGGGCGCGGGCGCACGTGTGGCGCGCTCAATCGAACAATTCAGTGCCGTTTCTGCAGCGAAAGTGGAAAATCTCCGGACCGAACCCTTTGCCGGCCCGGGCCGTAGACCATTCGACCGAGATCCAACCCCAAGGAGCATTCATGCGGCAGTTCGCGAATCCCCGCTTCAAATCGCTTCACATCCGCCTCGCGCTGATCGCGCTGGCGCTCACGGCCCTGCTCGTGCCGGCAATCGCCGGCGCCGCCAAGAGCATGACCGTCGCCAAGCTGGCAGTCAGCGCCGCCTACGACAAGCCGGTCATCGTCAACTTCAAAGGACGCACCCTCTACACCCTGAGCTCGGAGAAGTCGAAGTTCGTCTGCGTCGATACCTGCCTCGACGCCTGGCCTCCGCTAACCGTCCCGGCCGGCGTCAGGCCGAAGGGCCCGGTGCCGCTGCGCACCGAGCAGCGCCCCGACGGCAGCATGCAGGTCACCTACAAGGGCTTCCCGCTCTACACCTTCAGCGGTGACAAAAAACGGGGTGACGCCAACGGCGAGGGGATCAAAGGCGGCGGCGTCTGGCACGCCGCTGAGGCCCCCCAGTTCAAAAGCGGCCCGGCCGAGCCCACCCCGCCGCCCGCGTCCCCCACTCCGCCGCCGCCGTCGAACCCGAACCCCTACGGGTACTAGCGGCTCAGCCCGGGACCGAGGCCACGCAGTCGGCTGCTCCCGCCGTCGCGCGCGAGCGACAGCGTCAGGCGCCAACACGGGGCCGCGTACCAGCTCTGCCAGCGTCAGCGTCGAAATTGCCATCTCGCCTGGTAGGAGTGTGACCTCGGCTGGCCCCAGGGCAATCGCAACCGAGGTGTCGATCAGACCGCGATCAGGCGTCGTCGGGCCACTCACGAGGAGTCGGATCGAAGAGGGCGTCGGCCTCCGCCTTGTACTGCTCGTAGTCCTCCCTTGGGAGGCAAGCAATCGTTCGGGCGAAGACCTCCCGCGAAACGAAACGACGCCGCCCGGGCGGGCGCTGCTCCCCGACCGGAACCCCATTGCGCGCGACGAAGTCGTCATCGCGGTCCAGTTCGCGCATGGTCTCCCCGCTCTGGTCGCGCAACTCGCGGTGGTTCGGCTTCCGCGTCATCCAGCCCACCGTAGCAGTTGTGAGACAAAAGATTGCGGACTACTCGCGCCGGCAGGCCACCCGCCTGATCGGGCGGCAGGGCTCCGAAGAGCGCGCGGCGCTCGGCGACCCAGTTGAGGCGGTGCTTGAGGACGGCGACGACGAGGTCGCGGACGAGTAGGTCGCGAACCGCGAGGGCAAGCAGGGGGCGGTCGGCGGCGAGGTCGGCGCGCAGCAGGACTCCACTCGGGCGCGGCCCGATCTCGCGGTCCAGCAGCCCCCGCATCTGGGCTGGATCGAGGTGCACGACGGCGAGGGCGCCGCGGGCGACGGTAGCCGCGGCCGAGGCCGCCGCGTAGCCCTCCTCCCCAGCCGCCACCGTCAGGTGACAGACGTGTCCGCGGGCGGCGACCCGGGCCGCGGGCAGATGCGCGACCAGGCGCTCCTCTAGCGCCCTAGCGGTGGCGGAAGCCAGCAGCGTCGGCCGCGGCGCCCGGCCGCCGACGTCGACGAGCAGGGTCGCGAGGTCGGCGTCCGCCCCGGCGCAGGCGAGCGCCGCGGCGGCGGCGCGCGAGCCCTCTGCCGCGCCGACGGCGGTCACGAATACGGTCGGCGCCTCCCTCACCGCGCGCTCCTGGCGCTGGCGGAGCTGGTCACCGCAAGCCGCTCGGCCAGCGCCGGCAGCGGCGAGGGCGGCAGGAGCCGGACCGAGACGGTTCCGCCGCGCACCTGCACCGACACGCTTCCCTCCGCCCAGCCGGGCAGCGCCGCCCGCGCGGCTTCCGCCGCCGAGCCGCCCGAGGCCAGGGCCAGTGCCCCGGCCTCGGCGGCACCGTCGGCCAGGGTCAGCGCGTAACCGGCGGCGAGCAGCTGCAGCGCCACGAACGCCGCCAGCAGCAATGCCGGCAGGGCGGCAACCAGCTCGACAGCAGCCTGTCCACGCGAGTCAGCCACCCGCCGGCCCCAATCCCGCCGTCGCCCCGATCATCACGCTCGGCAGCTGTGGCAGCAGCCGTGGCACCGGCACCCGCACCGAGACCTCGTCGCCCTCCTCCACCCGCAACCCATCCCGCATCGAAGCTGGCAGCGCGCCTCGCACCGCCGCCTTCACGTCGCCGCTCACCAGCGCCGCCCGGGCCCCCGCCCGCGCTGCCACGCTCGCCGACCAGAGCGCCTGGCCGGCGAGCGCGACCTGGGCCGCCACCAGGACCGCCAGCAGCAGGAAGGGAACCACCGCGATCAGCTCTACCGAGGCGGTCCCCTCCTCCCCGTGCTCTGCATGTCTGGCGGTCGGTGGCGGCACCCGACGACCGTTCCAGGAAAGGACGCACGAGTGGCGCGCAGAAACGAGATTCTTCGAGGAGCCTGAGTCGCGAGACTCAGTAGGAGTGCGTGTTCGCCTCGATCCAGATCCGCCAGATCGCCGCCACCGAGGCGGCGAGCAGGACGATCCAGAGCAGGGTGCCGCCGCCGCTGGAGAAGAGCTTGTCGCTGCCGGCGATCAGCAGCGCGATCATCCCGAAGGCGCCGTAGAAGATCGCCCGCCGGGCGTCGGTCAGCGTCGCCAGGGTCAGCTGGTTTTCGCGGCTCAGCGTGTAGAGCATCCAGGTGATGCCGGCCAGGAAGCCCATCGTCAGCGCCGTGAAGACCGCGTCGGCGACGTTGCCGCCGGAGGGCAGGAAAGCGACCCCGCCGGCCAGGGCCATGATGATGAGGACGTTTCGAGCGGTCCGCACCGACCCAGTGTACGCCGGCTAGTTCGAGGTCATCACGATTATTCCGGCGACCAGCGCGGCCCCGACGCAGGCCAGCGCCACGCTCGCCACGGCCGCAGCCCCGGCCGCAGCCAGCGGCCGCTCGTTGCGGCTGAGGTCGGCGAAGCGGCCGACCCCCCAAATCGCGACCGAGAAGGCGAAGGTGACGCCGATGCTGGCGACCACCGAGGCGATCACCGTCTCCAGCAGGGCCTTGCCCTCTACGAGCGTCGCGATCATCCGCTCGAGGCCGGGACCGGGGCGCCCTGCTGCGCCCGCCGCGCAAAGGCGGCGACGATCAGCGAGATCGCCATCAGAGAGACGACCACCGGACCCAGCGCGCCGGTGCCGAAGATCCGGGTGACGCCGTAGGTGAGGGCGCCGATCGCCGCCGCCGCCGGCAGAGTCAGGACCCAGGCGGTGACGATGTTGCCGGCGACCCCCCAGCGCACGGCCGAGAGCCGCTTGCCGGCGCCGGCGCCCATGACCCCGCCGTTGATCACGTGCGTGGTCGAGAGCGGGAAGCCGAAGTGGGTCGAGGCGAGGATCACCGAGGCCCCGGCGCCCTGCGAGGAGAAGCCCTGGGCGGCGTCCATCTTGATGATCCGGGTGCCGGTGGTTTTGATGATCCGCCAGCCACCGCTGTAGGTGCCGAGGGCGATCGCCGCCGCCGCGGAGACGATCACCCAGAGCGGCGGGTCGGCATCGGCGCCGAGGCTGCCGTTGGCGATCAGCGCCAGGGTGATGATGCCCATCGTCTTCTGCGCGTCGTTGGTCCCGTGGGCGAGCGCCAGCAGGCCACCGGAGACGATCTGGCCGTACTTGAAGCCGCGGGTGACGATCCCCGGCCGCTGTTTTCCGACCACCCGGTAGACGATCCCGATCCCCAGCCCGGCGACGAGGAAGGCAAGTACCGGCGCCACCAGCGCCGGTACCAGGACTTTGCCGACGAGGCCGTCGGCGAGCACGGCGTCGAAACCCGCGGCAGCCACGGCCGAGCCGACGACGCCGCCGATCAGCGCGTGCGAGGAGCTCGACGGCAGCCCGAAGTACCAGGTGGCGAGGTTCCAGGCGATCGCCCCGATCAGCCCGGCGAAGACGATCGTCGGCGTGATCACCTCCGCGTTGACGACGTCGTTGGCGACGGTGGCGGCGACCGAGATCGAGATGAAGGCGCCGACGAAGTTGAGCAGCGCCGCCATCCCGATCGCCACCTGCGGCCGCGCCGCCCCGGTCGAGATCGAGGTGGCGACGACGTTGGCGGTGTCGTGGAAGCCGTTGGTGAAGTCGAAGGCGAGCGCCGTGACAATGACGATGACGAGGATTACGTCGCTGCTCACCGGGCGCTCACGAGTTCTTGATGACGATGCCCTCGATGATCTGCGCCGCGGTCTCGGTGGCGTCGATCGCCTCCTCGAGCACCGCGAACATGTCCTTCCAGCGGATCACCACCATCGGGTCGATGCCGTTGGAGAAGAGCGAGGCGACGGCGTCGCGGGAGATCCGGTCGCCGTCGTTCTCGAGCCGGTGGATCTCGATCCAGTATTTGTCGAGGTCCTTGAACTCCGGCAGGTGCTCCAACCCCATCGCCAGCTGCTCGCAGGAGGCGACGAGGACCTTGGTCAGCGCCTGGGCCTGCTCCATCGGCGCCTCGATCTTGTAGAGGCCGAGGAAGTCGGCGGCCTCCTCGGCGAAGTCGACGATGTCGTCCATCTGGGTCGCGAGGTTGTAGATGTCCTCGCGGTCGATCGGGGTGACGAAGGTCGAGTTGAGCCGTTTGACGATGTCGTGGGTGATCCGGTCGCCCTCCTGCTCGGCGTCGACGATCTGCTGCAGCAGGCCTGCCTCCTCCGGCCATGTGTTCATCATCCGGTCCAGCAGCCGGGCCGTCTGCACGCTGTTCTGACCGGCCTCGATGAAGAGGTCGAAGAAGGTGCGGTCGCGAGGGAGGAGCGAGAAGCGCGCCAAGGGAGCCAATCCTAGTCGCGCGGGGGGCGGTCCGGTGTCAGCCCGTGCTCGCCGCGGCAAGCTGCTCGGCGGCCCGCGCCGCGTAGCGCTCGCGCAGCTCCTGCTGGACGCTGCGTCGCTCCTCCGTCGCCGCCCCGTTGCGGGTCCAGGCGCCGTCGGAATCGAGCTCCCAGGAGTTGGCGTTGTCGGCGAAGCAGCGCTCGAGCACGTCGAGCATCTCCGCCCTCAGCTCCGGGTCTTCGACCGGCGCCACCAGCTCGACCCGGCTGTCGAGGTTGCGCGGCATCAGGTCGGCCGAGCCCATCAGCACCCGGGTCTCCTCGCCCCGCTGGAAGGCGTAGATACGCGAGTGCTCGAGGAAGCGGCCGACGATCGAGACGACGCGGATGTTCTCCGAGACGCCCGGCACGCCTGGGCGCAGGCAGCAGATGCCGCGCACGTTGAGGTCGACCCGCACCCCCGCCTGCGAGGCCTCGTACAGCGCCTGGATGCAGCCGGCGTCGACCAGCGAGTTCATCTTCAGGGCGATCCGCGCATCCTCGCCAGCCTGGTGGGCGGAGACGGTGCGCTCGATCTCCTCGACGATCCGGTCCCGCATCGTCGTCGGCGAGACCAGCACCTTGCGGTAGACCGCGGGACGGCCGTAGCCGGTGAGGAAGTTGAACATCTCGGCGACGTCGGCGCCGACATCCGGGTCGGCGGTGAAGAGGCCGAAGTCGGTGTAGAGGCGAGCCGTCTTCGGGTGGTAGTTGCCGGTCCCGAGGTGGACGTACTCGCGCACTTTCTCGCCCTCGCGGCGGGCGACCAGGATCGCCTTCACGTGGGTCTTGAGGCCGGGGATGCCGTAGACGACGTGGACGCCGGCCTCCTCCAGCGACTTCGCCCAGTGGATGTTGGCCTCCTCGTCGAAGCGGGCTTTGAGCTCGACCATGCAGACTGCCTGCTTGCCGCGTTCTGAGGCGCGGATCAGCGAGGGGACCAGGGGCGAGTCGTCGCTGGTCCGGTAGACGGTGTGCTTGATCGCCAGCACGTCGGGGTCGTTGACGGCCTGCTCGACGAAGCGCTCGACCGAGGTGGCGAAGGAGTCGTAGGGGTGGTGGACGAGGACATCGGCGCGGCGGATCGCTGCGAACATGTCGACCGGCTCCTCGTCTTCGCCCTGCAGGCGGGGCTGCGTGACCGGAGTCCAGGGCGGGTAGCGCAGCTCGGCGTGACCGGGCACGTCGGCGATCGAGCCGAGGTCGCCGAGGTCGATCAGGCCGTCGACGTCGTAGACCTCGCGGTCTTCGAGGCGCAGCGCCCCGACCAGCTGCTCACGCAGCTTCGGGTTCATCCCGGCCTCGACCTCGAGCCGCACGACCTCGCCGAAGCGACGGCGGCGGAGCTCGTCCTGGACCGCCTGCAGGAGGTCGTCAGCCTCGTCGGAGACGGTGAAGTCGGCGTCGCGGGTGACCCGGAAGTAGCCGTGGTCGATCACGTCGGTGCCGGGGAAGAGCGCGTCGAGGTTGGCGGCGATCACCTCCTCCAGCGGGACGAACGATTTGCCGTCGGAGCCGACCGGGAGGAAGCGCCCGAGCAGCTCCTTCGGGACCTTGACCCGGGCGATGATCTCGACCCCGCTCTCGGGGTCGCGCAGCAGCACGCCGAGGCTGAGCGAGAGGTTGGAGATGTAGGGGAAGGGACGGCCGAGGCCGATCACCAGCGGCGTCAGCGCCGCGAAGACCTGCTCGTGAAAGCGGGCGTCGATCTCCCGCCGCTCCTGCTCGCTCGCCGTCTCCAGCGAGACGAGGCGGATCCCGTGCTCCTCCAGCGCCGGCCGGATGACGCCGCCGAAGCAGGCATGGAGGCGGCGGTCGAGCTCCAGCACGCGCGACTGGATCGTGTCGATCTGCTGGCTGGGCGCGAGCCCGTCGGGGCCGCGGGCGTCGATCCCGGCGTCGAGCTGATCGAAGAGGCCGGCGACGCGGACCATGAAGAACTCGTCGAGGTTGGAGGCGTAGATGCCGCAGAAGCGGATCCGCTCGAGCATCGGCACCTCGGGGTCCTCGGCCAGCTCGAGGACCCGCTGGTTGAAATCGAGCCAGGAGAGCTCGCGGTTGAAATAGAGAGCGGGATCGTCGATCGATCCATCGTAGCCGGCACTCAAAGCGCGACCGGCCGGCTCAGGCGACGCGGACGAGCGGTTGCGGCGCCGCCGCCGCAACCGGCTCCAGCGCTCGCCGGTATCCCGTCGCCAGCTGCCCCATCGCCCGCTCCCAGGAGCGCTCGCGGGCGGCCTTGGCGCCGGCGGCGCCGAGCCGGGCCCGGTACTCCGGCGCCGAGGCGAGCTGCAGCAACGCCCCGGCCAGGTGATCGGGGTCGGGGCGGCAGAGCAGGCCGGTGTGGCGGTTCTCGATCAGCGCCGCCGGCCCGCCCTCGGCGACGGCGACGACCGGCAGCCCGCTGGCGCCGGCCTCGAGGATCACCTGGCCGTAGGTGTCGGTGCTGCTGGCGAAGAGGAAGGCGTCGGCGCTGGCGTAGGCCCGCGCCAGGTCCTCTCCCCCGAGCCAACCGAGGAAGGTCGCGCTCTCCCCCAGCCGCGCCCGCATCTCCTCTTCCTCGGGCCCGCCGCCGGCCAAGAGCAGGTGCAGGCGGGGATCGGAGCGGTGGGCGCGGAGGTAGCTATCGACCAGCAGGTCGACCCCCTTCTCGCGGGTCATCCGGCCCGCGTAGATGACCTTGATCTCACCCGGGAAGGCGTCGCGGTCGGCCTTGGCCGGGTCGAAGCGCTCGACGTCGACCCCCCGCTCCCAGCGCCCGACCTTGGCCCCGTCGACCCCGAGCGCGCTCAGCGAGGAGTCGGCAGAGGGACTCGGCGAGAGGACCAGGCTCGGCGCCGAGTAGAAGGCGCCGAGGGCGGCGCGGGCGATCGCCTCGAGGCCGGTGTCGCCGCTGCGTAGGCCGGCGTAATCGGCCAGCTCGGTGTGGTAGCTGGCGAGCAGAGGAGCGCCGGTGATGCGGCTGAGCAGGGTCGCCGCGACCCCGGCCGGGCCGGGGGCGGTGACGTGGACGAGGTCGTAATTGCCTTCGGCCAGGGTCTCGACCAGGTCCGGCAGGCCGGGGACGCCGAGCTTGAGGCCCTCGTAGAAGGGCATGTCCAGCTCCGCCGCGGCCGGCAGGCGGCGGTCGACGCCGGCGTCGGTGCCGATCACGTCGACGTCGAAGCCGGGGACGCCGCGCTCGCGGATCTGCTGGATCGTGTGGGTGACGCCGTGCATCGAGCCGATCCCGTCGACGATCAGGGCGACCCGCCCTCGCTCGCCCTCGCGGGCCCGCAGCTTCGCCTTCTCCGCCCCAAGGAACGCGGTCGAGGGTGCGTAGGGAACAGCCGGAACCAGGGCCTCGAAGAGCCCGGTGACCGCGGTCGGCAGGTCGCCGCGGGAGACCGCCGCGGTGCCCTCCTCGACGGCGCGGTGAAGCCGCCGGTCATGGATGCGGCGGGCGCGCCGGTAGAGGTCGGCGTGGGAGAAGCCGTCGGCCTGCAGGTGGGCGATCAGCTCCTCGCCCCGGAGGTCGAGCCCCATGCCGTCGAGCCAGGCCTCGAGCAGGTTGCGGGCGTCGTCGGGACCGATGTCGGTGGCGACCTTGCCGCCGCGCGCCGCCCCCTCGCCGATCACCCGTTCCGCCATCTTCAGCACCGCGGCCGGGTTCGGGCCGCCCGAACCATCGGCAGGCCTGTCGTCGCCCAGCGCCCGCGTCGCCAGCGCCATCGCCGCGTGGGTCCACTTGGCGGCGCTGCCCTGCTCGCCGTGGGCTTCGGCGTCGCCGCGCTGCAGGTGACTCAGAAACTCTTCCGGCGTCTTTGCGGCCGGCGCCTCCGTGAAGGTGCGGCCGATGTCGACGCCGGCATGGTCGTCGGAGCCGCCGATGCCGGTGCCGCCGTGCGTCTCGATGTAGACGACGGCGGGCATGTTCAGCTCGGCTGCCCGGGACCCGTTGCGGACCTCCCAGATCGGGAAGAGCTCCGCCAGTCGCCGCCGGTGCCGCCTTGTCAGCGGCGCCGCGACGTTGAAGAAGGGATGCGCCAGGGCACAGGCGATCCCGCTTTCGTGCAGGTATGCGGCGCAGGCCTCGACATCGCCGGAATGTGCCTGCAGCCACTCGTGGTCTCCGGGAGTGATCCCGTAACAAAGGACGTGAACCGCCTGGGGCTCGCCGGCGAAGCGGGCGGTCAGCTCCTCGGAGACGAAGCAATCGGGCCGATCCGCCAGCTCCAAACAGCCGGCGATCGTGTCGTGATCGGTGATCGTCACGAAGTCCATCCCCCGCCGCTTGGCCAGCGCGTAGACCTCCTCCGGAGGCGTCGCGCACTCGGGCAACCCGAGCGAACGCTGAACCCCGAGCTTGGACAACTGCGAGGCGGTGGAATGGCAATGCATGTCAACACGGGAAGTCATCGGTGTCTCCCTGTCTCGTATCTGTCTAGTCCTCCACAGAATTCGCCATTTGCAGGAAGAACTTGTGAACCAGCAGGGAACGCGATGTGAACTTCCGGTGACCGACCAGGGACGATCGCGGTTCCTTTTGCACCTCTGAGGCGAAAAAGGAACCGCGCGCTACGCGGCGATGCGGGCCGGTGAGGACCCGTTGGCGCTGCCGTTCAGCAGGTCGAGGATGACCCCCTCGCGGAGCCCTCCCTTGCCGATCTGCAGCGGCTGGCCGAGCAGCTCGGAGACCTTCTCGAGGAGGAGGACGCCGGTGGTGAGGATGCGGACCCGTTGGGGGTCGAGCTCGAAGCGGCGGGCGACGTCGGCGGCGGGGTCGCCGCAGAGGACGCGGATGCCGCGCTCCAGGGTCTCGTACTCGAGCACGGCGCCGACCAGGCGGCGCAGCGAGGTGGCGCTGCCGCCGACGGCGACGGCCTGGGACGGGCGCTCGATCTCGACCCCGTCGAAGATGTCCTCGATGCGGTCGCGAACTCGGCGGATCTCCGAGGCGGAGGGCGGGTCGGAGGCGATCAGCTCATCGGCGAGAACGCCGGAGCCAACCCGCCAAGAGCGCACCTCGCGGGCGCCGCCGGGGACGGTGCCGAGGATCACCTCGGTCGAGCCGCCGCCGACGTCGACGACGCCGACCGTGCCGTCGACCGGGTGGCCGAGCGTCTTGGTGGCGCCGATGAAGGAGAGCCGCCCCTCCTCCTCGTCGCTGAGGATCTCGATCGGGACCCCGGCCGCGGCGCCGATTCGGGCCGCCGCCTCGGGGCCGTTGCTGGCCTCGCGCACCGCGGCGGTCGCCACGGCGCGAATCTCCTGCGCTCCAAGCTCCCGCGCCAGCCGCACCTGGGTGGCGACGACGTCGCAGACCTCGTCGATCTTCTCGGGGAGGATCGCGCCGTCGCCGTCGAGCGCCTTGTTGATGCGCGTGTAGGCGCGCTGCTCCATGACCTTCTTCAACTGCCCGTCGATCGGCTCGGCGACGAGCACGCGAGTCGTGTTGGAGCCGATATCTATGGCCGCGCAGAGCATCAGGGCACCGTTTCCCATCTTCCCAGACGGGGCGGATCGCAACCCTGGGTCAGGACGGGTGCGACGCGTCCTCGAACTCGCGGAAGAGCCCGGTGACGACGAAAGCGACCTGCTCGCCGATGTCGACGGCGTTGTCGGCGGTGCGCTCGATCGCCCGCGCCGCCAGCAGCATCGTCATCGCCCACTCGCGCTTGTCGGCATCGTCGCCGATCGCCAGCGCCAGGCCGAAGCACTCGCGGTTGAGGTTGTCGACGACGTCGTCGCGGCGGACCAGGTCCCGCGCCATCTCGACGTTGCGGTCTTCGAAGGCGCGCTTGGCCTGGGAGATCAGCGTTTTCGTGTGACCGCCCATGGTCACGATCAGCTTCACCATCTCCGGGTCCGCCGGCGGCTCGTTGCCCGACAGCGGGATCACCTTGCAGATGTTCACGCACTGGTCCCCCATCCGCTCGATGCTCTTCAGCACGTGCAGGAGGGCGGAGATCAGCCGCAGGTCGGTCGCCACCGGAGACTGGGTCGCGAGCAGCGTGATCAGGCTCTGGTGCACCTCGAGGTAGCGCCCGTCGATGCGGTCGTCGTCGATGACGACCAGCTGCGCCAGCTCGACGTCCTGGTGCTCGACCGCCTCCATCGTCCGTTCCAGGGCCGTGTTGACCATGTCGAGGCCCTCGAGCGCCGAGGCCTCGAGCGCTTCCAGTTCCTCCTGGTAGTAGACCCGCACCGCTTCCGCCATCAGCCGACCTTGCCGGAGACGTAGTCCTCGGTGCGTTTGTCGGTCGGGTTGGTGAAGATCTTCTCGGTTTCGTCGTACTCGACCAGGCGGCCCCAGCGGTTGTCCTCGTCGGCGTCGAGCTCGACCATGAGGAAGGCGGTGCGGTCGGAGACGCGCGCCGCCTGCTGCATGTTGTGGGTGACGATGACGATCGAGAACTGCTCTTTCAGCTCGATCATCAGGTCCTCGATTTTCCCGGTCGAGATCGGGTCCAGGGCCGAGCAGGGCTCGTCCATCAGGATCACCTCGGGCTCGACCGCGATGCAGCGGGCGATGCAGAGCCGCTGCTGCTGACCGCCGGAGAGGCCGAAGGCGTTGTCGTTGAGCCGGTCTTTGACCTCGTCCCAGAGCGCCGCCCCGCGCAGCGCTTTCTCGACCGTCGCGTCGAGGTTCTCCTTGCGGCCGAGGACACGCGGACCGAAGGCGACGTTGTCGTAGATCGACTTCGGGAACGGGTTCGGTTTCTGGAAGACCATCCCGATCATCTTGCGGACCTGAACCGGGTCGACCTTCGGGCCGTAGAGGTCCTCGCCGTGGTAGAGCAACTCGCCGCTGACTTCGGCATTGGGGATCAGGTCGTTCATCCGGTTGAGGCAGCGCAACAGCGTGCTCTTGCCGCAGCCGGAGGGACCGATCAGCGCGGTGACGTTGTTGTGGCCGATCTCCATCGAGACGCTCTTGACCGCGGTGACCCCGCCGTAGGCGACGTCGACGCCCTTCAGCGCGAAGACCTTTTCGCCACTCGCGAAGCCGCTGTTGGAGCGGAACTCCGGGCGAACGGAGATCGCGGCGCGACCGGCCGCGTCTTCGCGGCTCTGTCGTGCGGCCTCAGCTCTGGACTCGTCCTGGGCCATCTGCTCGCTCACGATAGTTCACCTACCACCTTTGCTCGTAACGATTTCGTAGCCAGATCGCGAAGGAGTTCATCGCCAGCAGCACGACCAGCATCACGATCACCCCCGCGAAGGCCAGGGTCTGGAACTCGTCCTGGGGACGCAGCGCGTAGTTGAAGATCTGCACCGGCATCGCCGAGTAGCCGTCGTCGCCGAACGGGGTCGGGTCGAAGGTGACGAAGACGGTGGCCCCGACCAGGAGCAGCGGCGCGGTCTCGCCAATGGCGCGGGAGACGGCGAGGATGACCCCGGTGGCGATCCCGGGAATCGAGGCCGGCAGCACCTGGCGGCGGATCGTCTGCCACTGCGTCGCGCCCAGCGCCAGCGAGCCCTGGCGGATCGAGTCCGGGACCGCCCGCAGCGCCTCTCTGGAAGCGATGATCACCATCGGCAGCACCAGCAGCGCCAGGGTCAGCGAGCCGGCGGCGAGAATGAAGCCGAGGTCGAGCGGCCCGCGGACGATGAAGGCAAGCCCGAGGATGCCGTAGATGATCGAGGGCACCGCGGCGAGGTTCTGGATGTTGACCTCGATCAGCCGGTTCCACCAGCGGGTGCCGTCGGCGTACTCCTCGAGGTAGATGGCGGCGCCGACCCCGACCGGGACGACGAAGAGCATCACCCCGGCGATCAGCTCCAGCGAGCCGATGATCGCCGGCCGGTACCCGGCTTTCTCCGGGAAGGCGGTCGAGGGAGGGTTGGTGATCAGGTCGAGGCTGAGCGCCGAAGACCCCCTGACGAAGGCCTGGATCAGCAGCGCGAGCAGCCCGGCCAGGGCGATCGTCACCGCCAGCAGCAAGAGGCCCGCGAAGACGGCGTTGCGGATCACGTCGCGGCGGGGCTGCTTGCCCAGCATCGCCTCGGTGGTCGCCCGGGCGCCGGCGACGGCGAGCCGGTTGCGGGAGGCGCCGGTGCCGCTCTCCGTCACTCGTAGACCTCGCGGTAGCGGCGGACGAGGCGGATGCTGATCACGTTCATGATCAGCGTCATCACGAACAGCAGGGCGCCGACCGCGAAGACCGATTTGTAGTCGAGAGACCCGGTGGAGATGTCGCCGGTCGCGGTGGTGGCGATGTAGGAGGTCATCGCCTGAATCGACTCGACCGGGTTGAGGGTGAACTTCGGCGTCGAACCGGCGGCGATGACGACGATCATCGTCTCGCCCATCGCGCGCGAGATCGCGAGCACGATCGAGGCGACGATCCCGGAGAGCGCCGCCGGGAAGACCACGCGCGTCGCCACCCTCGCCTTCGTCGCCCCCAGCGCGTATGCCCCCTCGTGCAGGCCGCGCGGCACCGCGCGCATCGCGTCGTCGGAGAGCGAGGCGATGATCGGCACCACCATCAGGCCGATCCCCAGGGCGGCCGCGAGGGCGAGGAAGGGCTTGCCATCGGCCCCGCCGAGGAAGTCCCCGGGCCAGAGCGGCACGATCACGTGCGGCAGGATGAAGGTGACGGCGAAGATGCCGATCGCGACGGTCGGGATCCCGACCAGAATCTCGAGCGCGGGCTTGATCGTCTTGCGCACCCGCGGCGAGGCGTACTCACTCAGATAGACGGCCGACCCGAGCCCTACCGGGATCGCGAAGAGCATTCCCCAGAGCGTGACGTTGAGGGTGCCGGCGACGATCGAGAGCACGCCGAAGCTGGGCGGCTCGAACTGGGGGGTCCAGTCGATCTCGAAGAAGAATTCCTTCGCCGGGACGATTTCGAAGAAGCCGATCGTCGGCCCGAGCAGGGAGACGACGATCGCCGTCGTCGTCAGGACCGAGAGCAGCGCGCAGGCGGCGAGCGACCACTTGATCGCGCGCTCGCCGTAGCGCTTGCTGGACGCCTGAAGCCGGCGGGGGGGCTCCCCCGCCGGCTTCGGTGCTGCGATGGTCTCGGTCGGACTCATCCAGGCGTCGTCTTGACTAGGCGCCGGCTTTTTCCGCGGCGGCAGTCGACTCTTCGAGCTGTTCGTCGGTCAGCGGCACGAAGCCCAGTCCTTCCGCAACCGAGTTGACGTTTTCGAGGTAGTAGGTGATGAACGCCTTCACCTCGGGCTTGGCCAGCGCCTGCTCGCTCGGGTACATGAACAGCGGCCGGCTCAGCGGCGCGTAGCTGCCGTCCTGAGCGGTTTCGACCGACGGCGGCACGCAGCCTTTGCCGTTGTCGACTTCCAGAGCTTTCAGGCTGCCTTCGTTCTCCGTGTAGAAGGAGAAGCCGGCGTAGCCCATGCCGCCGGGCGAGCCCTCGACGCCTTTGACCGTGGCGTTGTCGTCCTCGCCGACGTTGTTGTAGTCCTTGCGACTGACGCCCTCTTCGCCGTTGATCGATTCGGTGAAGTAGTCGAAGGTGCCCGAGTCGGTGCCGGGGCCGAACAGCGCCAGCTCCTCGTCGAATTCTTCTTCGACGCCGGGGATTTCACTCCAGTTGGAGAGCTTCGAGTCCGCACCCCATACGTCCCCCAGCTGCTCGACGGTCAGGCAGGAGACCGGGTTCTCGTTGTTGATCATCACGGTGAGCGCGTCGGTGGCGACGTGGACCTCCTCGTAGCCGACCCCGTCCTTTTTGCAGGCTTCGACCTCTTCCGGCTCGATCGCCCGGGAGGCGTCGGAGATGTCGGTCTCACCGGCGCAGAATTTTTCGAATCCGCCGCCAGTGCCGGAGGTGCCGACGGTGACGCGGACGCCGGAGTTTTCGGCCATGAACTGCTCCGCGACCGCTTCGGTCAGCGGGGCCACGGTGCTGGATCCGTCGATGCGGATCGATCCCGAGAGGTCTTCGCCCCCACCGCTGCTGCTGCTGCCGGTGCTGTCGTCGCTGCTGCTTCCGCAGGCGGCAACCCCGAGGACGAGAAACGCCGCGGCGCCGAGGACCGCGAGCCACTTAGAGCTTTTCACTCTGTCTCCTTCTTGGTTGGTTCACTGAGATCGCCGGCCCGACGGGCCGAGGTCGGGATGACCCTCGCAGCGGGCACCAGGCACCTTGTTACCTGCGTGTGTCGAGGATGTGAAAAAGATGTAAAAGCGGCTGGAGACGGCGAACTCGCCATCAGCCGTCCGGCGAGAAGCGGTAGCCGATCCCGTTGTGCGTGTGGATCAGCGTCGCCTCCGGCAGCGCCTCCCCCAGCTTCGCCCGCAAGCGGCTGACGTAGACGTCGACCGAACGGTCGTCGCGCCGCGGCGCGCTGCCCCAGACGGCGCCGAAGAGCTCCTCGCGGGTCATGATCCGCTGCGGGTGCTCGGCCAGCGTGACCAGCAGCTGCAGCTCCCGCATGGTCAGGCTGAGCGGGCGGCCGTCGACCAGGGCGGCGTGCTCGTCGGGCCGGATCTCAAGGCGTCCGGCGACCCCCTCAGAGGAGCGCTGCTCGGTTCGCGTCGCCATGGTCGCGGAGCATGGCGGCGCCAGTGTCGTCAGCCGTTATCCGGCCGTGAAGCTGGTGTGAACGACCTGTGAAGCCGGCTCCGCGTCGGGAGCGGGCTCTGCGACCGGCGCCAGCGGCGGCGCCGCGACCAGCTCCTCTTTGACGATCCCGGCCGGTTCGGGGTCGAACCGGTAACCGACGCCGAAGTGGGTGTGGATGTAGCCCCAGCCCGGCGAGCGCCTCTCCAGCTTCTGGCGCAGCTTGCGGATGAAGACGTCGACCGAGCGATCGCCGTGGGCCATCGCGTAGCCCCAGACCCGCTGGTAGATCGCCTCGCGCTCCAGCACTTGGCCCTTCGCGTCGGCGAGCAGGTGCAGCAGCTCGAACTCGCGCCGGGTCAGGTCGAGGCTGTCGCCGCTGACGAAGGCCTGGAACTGGTCGGGGCGGATCTCCAGCTCGCCGGCGACGACCGGGCCGACCTCGGAGCCGCCGCGGCTGCCGCGGCGGCGGCGGCGCGAGACCGCTTCGATCCTCGCCATCGCCTCCTCGGGGTGGCAGGGCTTGGTGATCCAGTCGTCGACCCCGAGCCGCAGACCGCGGACCCGCTGGGCAACGGTCGAGCGGCCGGTGCAGACGACGATGCCGAGGTCCGGGAGCATCTCGCAGAGGCGCTCCAGGTATCCCCAGCCGTCTTCGCCGAGCACGGCCGGGTCGACCAGCAGCGCGTTCAGCTTCATCGCCACCAGCTCCTCGGGCGGCACCGCGCCGGCGGCGACGCGCAGCTGCCAGCCGGCTGCCTCGGCGCGCTTGGAAAGCACCGTGACGAAGCCGCTGTCGGTGTCGATCACCGCGAGCCGGATGGTCTGCTGTGGATTCATTTAGAGGAGGTCCCGGCTTTGGTGGGTGGCGGCTGGGACCGACAAGACACGGCGATTGTAAACGGACGGCAACCCCGAAATCCCTGCGTTCACAGGATTTTCACAGGTCAGATACCTCGAAATTGCGGGAAAACCGGTCGGGATCACGAAATCGTGCCCGTCGCGGCCAGCGCCAGGACGAGGATTCCGAGGGCAACTCGGTAGACGACGAAGATGTCGAGGCTGTGGTCGCCGAGGTAGCGCAGCAGCCAGGCGATCGCCGCGTAGCCGGTGACGAAGGCGACCAGGGTGGCGATGACCGTGGCCCCGGCGGAGGCGCCACCGTCCTCGCCGACCTTGCGCAGCTCGAAGAGTCCGCTCAGCACCACCGCGGGGACCGAGAGCAGGAACGAGTAGCGGGCGGCGGCGACGCGGTCGAAGCCGCGCAGCAGGCCGGCGGAGATGGTCGCGCCGGAGCGGGAGACGCCGGGGATCAGCGCCAGCGCCTGGGCCATCCCGATGAAGAGACCGTCGCGCCCGCTCATCCGCTCCAGCGAGCGCTGCCGGGTGCCGACCCGCTCGGCGAACAGCATCACGAAGGAGAAGAGGATCAGTGCGGAGCCGATCAGGTAGAGGCTGCGGGCTCCGGACTCGATCTGACTGCTGAAGACGACGCCGAAGATCGAGATCGGGATCGTGCCGAGGATGATGAACCAGCCGAGCCGGGCCTCCGGGCTGGCGCGCGGGATCGGCGTCCGCAGCTCCCGCACCCAGGAGACGGCGATGCGCCAGAGCTCGGCGCGGAAATAGATCAAGACCGCGGCCATCGTCCCCAGCTGGATCACCGCGGTGAAGCCGGCGCCGGGGTCCTCCCAGCCGAGCATCGCCGGGACGATGCGGAGGTGGCCGCTGGAGGAGATCGGCAGGAACTCGGTCAGCCCCTGCACGAGGCCGAGGACGATCGCTTCGAGGGCGGACATCGCGGCGGATCCTATGGCGGGGTTCGGCGCCGGTCGCTTGCGCTAGATTTCCGGGCGTGAAGCGCCCCTCGCTACGTCTGCGCCTGACCGCCGCCCTCTGCGCGTCCCTGGCACTCGCCTTGGTGGCCGCGCCGGCCGCGATGGCGGAGAACGGCGTCGGCCTAGCCGGGCCGACCACCGACAAGACGGTGACCTTCTTCTGCTTCGGCGTGATCGCCTTCTTCGCGGTCCTGCCGATCGTCCTCTCGCTGATCCAGGGTCGCCTGGAGAAGCGCAAGGACCAGCGCCGCGAAGACCTCTCCCGCCTCTCCTAGCTACTTAGGACAGCCGGAAGCCGCTGAGCAGGCGTTTCTCGGTCTCGCCCTCGACCCTGGCGACGACTTCGACCTTGCCCTCCAGCGGGGTGCCGCGGATCTTCGTCGCCAGCAGGTCGTCGACCTGGAAGATGCCGGCGGAGTTGTTGAGATCGATCTCGATCCGCACCGCGTGCTCCTCCCCCGCCTCGATCCGGACCTCGTCGATCGCCGCGGCGGAGATCGAGTGGATCCCCTCCTGGCCCGCCTCGAGCGGGATCCGGCTGCGCCCCTGCACCATGTCGAGGGCGTCGGCGACCCGGACCACGCCCGCCTCGACCGTGTAGGGCTCGCCGCGGCGGCGGTGCCCGATGATCGCGTGCAGGATCTCCGAGGCGATCACGGTCCGCTCCGGCTCTTTGTAGGAGCCGGCGAGCAGCCGTTCGAGGGCGCCGTTGGCGAGGAACAGCGAGTAGGCCTCGTGGTCGGCGCGGTGGATCGACATGCCGACGTCGTGCAGCAGGGCGCCGCCGGCGACGACCACCTCGGCGTCGCGATCGCGCATCCCGTGGTCGGCGACTACCGCCGGCTCGACCCCCGCCTTGACCAGGAGCCGCAGCAGCCGCAGCGAGCTGTTGAGGACGATCTGCATGTGGACCCAGGAGTGGTCCGACATGCCCAGGCGCTCGGACTGGACCTGCGCCAGGTACCACCAGGTGCGCACCTGGTCGTCGGAGTTGATCGCGTCGAGGAAGGACTCGAGCTTGCGGTTGCCGCGGGTCGGGGCTCGGACCTGGGCCTCGGCGATTGCCTCTTTGGGCGGTTTGCGTTTAGGGCCGGCGGGATCCGGGGCGGGGACTTGCTCTTCGCTCATCGAGCGGGATCGTAGGGGAGGGGTCGGGTGACCCTCCCCGCTCAACTTTTTCGATGGAGAGGTTGCTGCTGGCGCCGCGAGCGGACACCGAAAAAGTACAAGCCGCGGAGAGGGTCACCCGACCCCTCCCCTTCCATCAGCCGCAGATGGGCCAAGGGCTGGAACCAGCTCGCGAGTAAAGAAGGGCTGCTCGGTAGTCCTGCTCCAACTCGGTAGCTGCAGCAGGGTCGCCGGAGCCGCCGACGGATTCCCAGGTGCCGTAGTCGAACTGGTATTTGCCTCGGTAGGAGCCGTCGGAGGAGACGACGGTGGGGTCGCCGCCGGACTCGCAGGCGGCGATGGACGCGAGGGTTTCGAGGGAGACGCCGCCGGGGAGGGATTCGAAGGCTTCGCGCTCTTCGCGCGCTTGGCGGCGCACGGCGGCGCGGTGGTCGGCGCGGATCTGGGACTGGACGGCGTCGATCGTGCGCTGGAAGCTTTCGGCCGGGCGCTGCAGGGGTGCAAGCGCGGGCTGGGCTGGGCCGATCGCGGGGCCGGCGCTTCCGCCCGTGGCCAGCGCGGCGGCGGGGAAGGCGAGCAGGGCAAGGGCTATGTAGGCGATATGTGAGCGTTTTATGAGCAAGCGCGGGACCGTGACGGTCTCGCCGGCCCAGAAATGTGACCGCGGTCACTCAACGATGGGCGCTTGAGCGCATTCGCACTTGTCCAGGCACCAAACGCTCCGCTCGAATCCTGCCTTTGGGCAGTACCTTGCAACGGGATGGCCGATAACCCGACCTCCCGCCTGCTCCTGGCCTGCCCCGACAGGCCGGGTCTGATCGCCACCGTCAGCGGCTTCCTCGCCGAGGCCGGGCTCAACATCGTCGACGCCGACCAGCACTCCAGCGCCGAGGGCCGCTTCTTCATGCGCATGGTCTTCGACTCGGTCGCCGAGGGCGAACGCGAGGATCTGCGCAGGCGCTTCGAGCGCGAGGTCGCCGGGCCGTTCGAGATGGAGTACCGGTTCGCCGAGTCGAGCCGACGCAAGCGGGTGGCGGTGATGGTCTCGCGCGAGGACCACTGCCTCTCCGACCTGCTCTGGCGCTGGCGCAACGGCGAGCTCGGCGGCGACCTTGTCGCGGTCGTCTCCAACCACCCCGACCACGCCGACCAGGCCGCCGCGGTCGGCCTCCCCTTCCACCACGTCCCGGTCGAGCCGGGACAGCGCGAGGAGGCGGAGCGGCAGGCGCTGGAGGCGATCGGCGAGGTCGACCTTCTAGTCCTGGCCCGCTACATGCAGATCCTCTCCGACGATTTCCTGCGCCAGCTGGGGGCGCCGGCGATCAACATCCACCACAGCTTCCTGCCGGCCTTCGTCGGCGCCGACCCCTACCACCGCGCCCACGAGCGCGGCGTGAAGCTGATCGGCGCCACCGCCCACTACGTCACCGCCGAGCTCGACGCCGGGCCGATCATCGACCAGGACGTGACCCGGGTAAGCCACCGCGACGAGATCGCCGACCTGGTCCGGATCGGCCGCGACATCGAGCGGCTGGTGCTGGCGCGGGCGACGATGGCCCACCTCGACGACCGGGTCCTGCTCGACGGCGAGCGCACGATCGTCTTCTGAGTCGCGAAACTGGCTGGCTGGCCAGTTTTCCCCTATGGTGTCGGTCGATGGAGCAGGCCACCCTCCCCCGCCCCACCGCCGTCGGCACCGCGTCGCTGCCGCCCGGCCCGAGCGCCCCGGCCCTGGTCCAGGCGCTGCGCTACGCCCGCGACCCGCTCGGCTTCCTCGCCAATCACCAGCGCCGCTACGGGGACATCTTCACGATCAACTTCCCCTACTTCAGCAAGGTCGTCTACGTCGCCCGTCCCGATCTGGTCAAAGAGGTCTTCACCGGCTCGCCGGGGGTATTCCACGCGGGCGAGGCGAACGCGACCGTGCTGGAGCCGGCGCTGGGGCCGAACTCGGTCCTCACCCTCGACGACGCCCCGCACATGCGCCAGCGCAAGCTGCTGCTGCCGCCCTTCCACGGCGAGCGGGTGCAGCGCTACGGCGAGCTGATCGTGGAGATGACGCGGCGGGAGATGAAGAGCTGGCCCTACGGCGAGCCCTTCGCGATGCGCCCGCACACGCAGCGGATCACCCTCGCCGTGATCATGCGCGCGGTCTTCGGCGTCCACGACGAGGACCGGCTGGCCCGCTTCGAGGTTCTGATCGACGACTTCTCGCGCCGGGTCGGGCTGATCACCTCCTTCCCGAACCTGCGACGGGACTACGGCCGCTTCAGCCCCTGGGCCCGGTTCGTGCGCTCGCGCGAAGCGCTCGACGCCTTCATCTACGAGGAGATCGCCCTGCGCCGGGCCGAACCCGGCTACGAGGAGCGCGACGACGTGCTCTCGCTGCTGCTCAGCGCCCGCGACGAGGAGGGCGAGCCGATGAGCGACACCGAACTGCGCGACGAGCTGATCACCGTGCTCGGGGCCGGGCACGAGACGACCGCGACCGGTCTCGCCTGGGCGGTCGAGCGGCTGGTCCGCAACCCCGCGGCGATGGCCAAGCTGCGCGACTCGATCGCCGCCGGCGAGGAGGACTACCTGGCGGCGACGGTCAAAGAGACGCTGCGCTCGCGGCCGGTAATCGTCGATGTCGCCCGCAAGCTGACCGCGGAAGCGACGGTCGGCGGCTACGCCCTGCCGGCCGGGACCTTCGTGCTGCCGGCGATCGCCGCCCTCCACTACCGCGAGGACACCTTCCCGCAGCCCTACGAGTTCCGCCCCGAGCGCTTCCTCGACACCAAGGTCGACAACTACGCCTGGATCCCCTTCGGCGGCGGCGTCCGCCGCTGCATCGGCGCCGCCTTCGCCGAATACGAGATGCGGACGATCCTGCGCGAGTTCGTCGAGCGGGCCGAGCTGCGGGCCGAGGATCCGAAGGCCGAGCGGGTGCGGATCCGCAACATCACCTTGGCGCCGGCCAAGGGTGCGCGCGTGATCGCTGACCGCGTCCCCGCTTAACCGGCGGGGGTCTCAGACTCTGCTGTTCGCTGCTGGGTCTCCCATTCGGCGTAGAGCTCATCGATCGCGGCTTTGGCTTCGTTGTGGCGCTCGCTCGCCCGCTCGGCCCGGCCCGGGCTCGACCAGGCGGCGGGGTCGGCCAGCTCTTCCTCGACCTCCTTCAGCCGCGCCTCGGCGCGCTCGATCCGCTCCTCCAGCCGCGCCGCTTTGCGCGCCGCCCGCTGCGATGACTTCGCCGCGCGGCGCTCGTCGCCGCCCTTGCCGCCGGGGCCCGAGTGCTTCGACTTCGACTTCGAGTCGGCGTCGCTGGCGGCGGCCTCGCTCTCGTCGCGGCGGCGCTGGTACTCGGCCCAGCCGCTGGGGTGGCTGCTGAGCTTGCCGTCCTCGCAGACCAGGGTGCGACTGCCAACCGCCTCCAGCAGGGCGCGGTCGTGGGAGACGAGGACGAACGCGCCCTCATAGGCGATCAGCGCGTCCTCGAGCGCCTCGCGGCTCTCGATGTCGAGGTGGTTGGTGGGCTCGTCGAGGATCAGGACGTTGGCCCCGGAGGAGACCAGGATCGCCAGCGAGAGCCGCCGCTGCTCGCCGCCGGAGATGTCGCTCAGCTGCTTCTCGGCGTCGTCGCCGGAGAAGAGGAAAGCGCCGAGCAGCGCCCGCGCCTTCTGGCCGCTGAGGCCGGTCTCGCGCTGGGCGGCGTCGAGCACGGTGCCGACGCCGGCGGCGGTGTCGGCGTGCTGGGAGAGGTAGCCGACGTTGACGTTGTGACCGGTGCGGACGATCCCGGAGGCGGCGGGGCGGCGGCCGGCGAGGGTCTCGATCATCGTCGTCTTGCCGGTCCCGTTGGCGCCGACCAGGACCACGTGCTCGCCGCGCTCGACCTCGAGCTCGGCCCCGGACAGCAGCGTCCGTCCCGGCACCTCGATCTTCGCGTCGACCATCTTCAGGACGACGCGGCCGGGGCGCTCCGGGGTGCGGAAGGAAAACTGGAGGCGGCGGGTGTCGCGCTTTTCGGCGACCGGGCCGTCCTTCTTCTTCTTGTCGATCTGTTTGATCCGCGACTGCGCCTGGCGCGCCTTCGTCGCCTTGTAGCGGAAGCGCTCGACGAATTTCTCCATCCGCTCGATCTCCGCCTGCTGGCGCTCGATCGCCTTGCCGAGGGCGATCTGCCGCGCCGCCTGCTCCTGGCGCCAGGCGTGCCAGGGGCCGGCGAAGAAGCGGGCGCGCTGGGCCTCCAGCTCCAGCACCGAGGTGCCGACCGCCTCCAGGAACCAGCGGTCGTGGGCGACCAGGACGACCGCCGAGTCGAGGTCGACGAGGTAGGACTCGAGCCACTCCAGCGAGGGAATGTCGAGATGGTTCGTGGGCTCGTCCAGCAGCAGCAGGTCGGGCCGGGTCGCCAGCGCCCGGGCCAGCGAGGCGCGGGTCAGCTCGCCGCCGGAGAAGGTCGAGAGCGAGCGCCCGGTCTGCTCCTCGTCGAAGCCGAGCCCGCGGAGGACGGCGAGCACATCGTCGCGCCAGCGGTAGCCGCCGCCGGCTTCGAGCCGCAGCTGCGCCGCCGAGTAGGCGGCCATCGTCTCCTCCCCCGCCCCACCGGCCATCTCCGCCTCCAGCCGCGCCAGCTCGGTCTCGGTCTCGAGCATGTCGGTGCGGCCGGAGTAGACGTACTCGCCGAGTGTGGTCTGGGATTCCCGCGGCGGGCGCTGGTCGTGCAGGGCGACCCGGGCGCCGCGCTGCAGCGAGAGCGAGCCGGAATCGGGCGCGAGCTCGCCGGCGAGAACCCTCAGCAGCGTCGACTTGCCGGCGCCGTTTCGCCCGGACAGGGTCATCCGCTCCCGCAGCTCGAGCTTGAAGGAGACGTCGTCGAACAGCAGCTTGCCGCCGACGTGGACTTGCAGCGAGGTTGCGGTCGCGATTGCCATGGCGGCAACCAAGTTAGTGACCCGCGGGCGGCCCCGCGGCGTAAGCTCGGCCGATGGACCAGAACCGGCTGCGCGCGATCCAGACTCCGCTGAAGGAGCGCTACGAGGATGCCCCGGAGCGAGCGCTCGTGACGCTGGAGGCCAGCGGTGAGCTTGGCGAGGGCGTCTCCTGCTCGGTGCAGACGGGACGGGCGATCGCCGAGGCGGGTCTGCATCCCGCTTCCGGCGGCGACGGCACCCAGCTCTGCTCTGGCGACATGCTGCTGGAGGCGCTCGTCGCCTGCGCCGGGGTGACGATGCGCGCGGTCGCAACCTCGCTGGGGATCGCGGTCGATTCCGGGCGGGTGCGGGCCGAGGGCGACCTCGACTTCCGCGGCACCCTCGCGGTGGACCGCGAGGCGCCGGTCGGGTTCTCGGCGATCAGGCTCTCGTTCGAGCTCGAGACCGACGCCGACGAGGAGCAGCTGGCGACGCTGATGAAGCTGACCGAGCGCTACTGCGTCGTCTTCCAGACGCTCTCCTCGCCGCCGGCGCTCTCGGCGACCGCAAGCACCTGAGCAGGATGCCGGGACCGCTCGGACACCTGGGCGAACTGGCGCGGGCGCGGGCGACGCGGCGCTCTTCCGAACGCGACGACGGCCAGCTGTTGGGCGAGCTGGAGGCGCGGCCGCTGGCGCTGCCGGCGGGGCTGGAGGTCGAATGGCTCGGCGTCTCCGGCTACCGGATGACCTATGAGGGGCAGACGCTGTTCATCGACCCCTACCTCTCGCGGGTCCCATTCCGCAGCCTCGTCTCCCGCCGCACGGCGCTGCCCAGCGCCGCCGCCCTCGACCGCTTCCTCCACGCCCCCGGCGAGACCGTCGGCGTGCTGGTCGGCCACACCCACTTCGACCACGCCGTCGACACCCCGGCGATCGCCGCCCGAACCGGCTGTCGCGCCTACGGCTCGAGCTCGCTGGTCCACCTGATGGCGCTGCACGGGCTGACAGACCAGGCGGTCGAGGTCGAGCCCTACCGGACCTACGAGCTCGGTCCGTTCGAGGTCAGCTTCACGCCCAGCGTCCACTCGAAGCTGCTGCTCGGCCTCGCCGTCCCCTACGACGGCGAACTCAGCTGCGAGCACCTCGACGCGCTCTCGCCCGGCGCCTACCGCTGCGGTCAGGTTTGGGGGATGACGATCACCGTCGCCGGCCTGCGCTTCTATCACCAGGGCAGCGCCAACCTGGTCGACGATGCGGTGCGCGAGCGCGGGGTCGACGTCTTCCTCGCCGGCGTCGCCGGGCGCAGCTTCACCCGCGACTACTGGAAGCGCATCCTCCCCGTCCTGCAGCCACGGACCGTGGTCCCGACCCACTACGACAATTTCTTCCGCCCGCTCGGCGCCCCGATGGAGTTCGTCGCCAACGTTCAGCTCGCCCGCCTGCCGGACGAGATCGGCGCCGTCAGCCGCGAGATCGAGATCGGAGCTCTGCCGCGGGCGGACCGCTAGCAGTGCTTGGCGGCGATCTGCTCGACCGTGCCCATGGTCCGCATCGTGCCGGCGCCGAGGGCCTTCTCGATCGCCTTCAGGTCGAGCTCGGATTCGGAGATGCCGCCGCTGGGCAGCCAGTAGAGCTCGCGGCCTTCGACCGCCAGCCGGTCGTCATCGGTGGCCTCAGCCAGGGACGCCTTGCGGTCCTTGGCGCTGGGGGCCTTGGCGAGGAAGAGGACCTGGAGCTTGCCCTTCGAGGCCGCAACCTGCTTTGCCGGGAAGGGCTCCCGCCCGGCGATCTCCTCCACCTCGGCGCAGCTGCGGAGGAAGACCGGGACTTCATAGCCGAGTGCGTCGCCCAGTCCGGATTCGATCGTCTTCGTCAGCTTCGCCTCGGCGCCCTTGTCGCTGGCGAAGATCACGTTGCCGCTGGCGCGGAAGGTCGCGACGTCATCGAACCCGAGCGCCTCGAACTCGGCCCGCAGCTCTTCGTTCTTGATCCGCCGCCCGCCCAGATTCATCCCGCGCAGAAAGGCGACGTAGGTCGGCATGTCCGGAACCTAATCAAACGAGTTCTGGCAAGCGGGCTTGCCAGAACTCTGTAACTATTCCGATTTTCCTGCCAGAAGGAGGATGTGTGGTACCAGAAAGCGAGCAGCACCCCTCGGGTGAAGGGGGCAGTACACGAGTCCCAGACCTGGAGAGTGCCCTCGAGCACCCCACGCGCCGGGAGATTCTGCGGGTGCTGATTGCCTCCGACAATGCCAAGACGGTCAGGGAGCTGGCTGAGCTCGTGCCGGGCGTCAATCTCAGCAGTCTCAACTACCACCTCCTGGTTCTCGACAGAGAGGGGTGCCTATCCCGCACAGGCGAGGTCGGCCTGGACGACGGCAGGTTGCCCGCCTATTCGCCCACCGTGGCCGAGAACCAGTTCGTGCTGGACATCCTCAACGGCACCCGCGGCGAGGACCCTACTGCTCCGCGCTGCGGATGATCTGTGAAACCCGCTGGTGAGAAATCGCCAGGACCGTGGCGATATCTCGCATCGGCATCCCGTCGTCGTACGCCGCCCTGATCGCCTTGTCGCGATCTGTGCGCAACGCATCGGCAGTGCGCTCTATCTCCTGCTCCCGCCGCCCGTACTCCGCGGCGAATGCTTTCAGTGCAGCGCGAGCCTCAGGTGATTTGCGCCTCGGGCGAGAGATACCCGGATCGTTGAACGTATTTTGGCCATTGGGTTAGCCAAAACACCCATCCAGGCGTACATTCCCCCCGAAAGCAGGCTCACACCACGCTTGGTTCGGGAACCCCACTATCCCTACGTCAAGGCAGCTCGATCTCCATCACCACCGGGCAGTGGTCGGATGCCTTCGGGTCGTCCTCGCCGACGCCGTCGAAGCGCTCGCCGGGATATTTGACCGCGCGCTTGGGGCAGCCCTTGCGCATGATCTCCGGTTTGCCTGGGTTGGCCTCGGCCAGCGACTTCGAGAGCAGCATGTAGTCGAGTTGCTTGTAGTCCTTGCGCTTGGAGAAGAAGTGGGTCCACTGCTCCTCGGCCGGCAGCCGCGCGACCACGTTCTCGACCTGGTCCCACTCGACCAGGTCCTTGATCCCCGACTCGCCCTGCTCGTCGGTCTCCAGGTAGTCGTTGAGGTCACCGACCACGACGAAGTTCTCATCCCCTGGATTGGGCCCGAAGCGGTCTTCGACGATCTTTCTCACCCCGGCCGCCTGCCGTTCCCGCTTCGGCCGCGTTTCCTCGCGGGTCCTGATCATCGATTTGAAGTGATTGACGAACAGGGTGAGGGGCGTGCCTTCGACGTCGACGTCCACCTCGAGGCAGTCGCGCGAGAAGAGTTCCTTGCCGCTGCCGTTCGTGTCCCGCCGCTGGGCGTAGGAACGCACGTGGACTATCGGGTGCTTGCTCAGCACCGCGACGTCGATCAGGCGCTGGTCGTTTCCGTCGATGCCGGCGACGTGTTCATATGAGTGGAAGCCGTCGAGGTGATCGGTGCGGAAGTGCTTGAGGGTGTCGACGCCCTCGACCTCCTGGAAGGCGATCACGTCGGCCTTCACCTCTTTCACGGCTTTGCCGGTGATCCGCTTGTCGTCCTCGCCGAGTTCGTCGAAGTGCACCGCCTCGACGATCCAGCCGCGCTCGTTCGCCTCGTCGGGATCGACGTCGCTGTTGAACTTCCACCGTGCGAAGAGATTCTCGACGTTGAACGTCGCCACTCTCAAGCTCGCCATCCCGCCCTCCACCTGAATCAACACTGTTTATTGGGAGGACTTCGACCATAGTCAGGTTCTGGGTACCTGGCTGTAGGGGTCGAGCCCCGGTTGCCCGGGGCTCGACTTTGATGGAGGCGCCGAGATTCGAACTCGGATCCGCGGACGCGGCGCGAGGGTGTCTACAGGTTTAGCTGGCGCTTGATTCTCGTCTCCCGGGGTCCGCGCCAGCGGGCACTGCGAGAGACAAAGCCCCTTGAATTTCCCTTGGCGGCCGGGGCGATCCGCCTAGGTGAGCCCGCATTCTGAAGCCGGCTGCCCTCCCTGCGGGCGAGGGAGGACCGACTCTCACAGCGCTTAGTTTCTAGCTAAGCGGCGAGGGCGAACTCATGGTCCGCACGTATTGGTTTGTGCCGGTGTTTCACGAGGCCTCCGGCAACCTCGACCTGCAACCGTTCGCACGAGTCGACCACGTCGAAGCCTGTCGCCCCCGTGCTGCTACTGCTTCGAATTGTACGGTGTCGGGAATGAGGGCCCTGTGAGCGAGCGGGAATTCGACGCGATCGTGCTCGGGGCGGGGCCTGCCGGCGAGGTCTGCGCCGGGCGTCTGGCGGAAGCCGGGATGAGCGTCGCGATCCTCGAGCCGGACCTGATCGGCGGCGAATGCTCCTATTACGCCTGCATGCCCTCGAAGGCGCTGCTGCGGCCCGCCGACGTGCTGGCCGAGGCGAAGCGGATCCCCGGCGTCCCTGTCGGCGAGGAGAGCAGGCTCGACCCGCAGGCGATCCTCGATCGCCGCGACGAGGTGATCCACGGCGAGGACGACTCCGGGCAGCTGCCCTGGCTGGAGAAACGCGGCATCGAGCTGCTGCGCGAGGCCGGCCGGCTCGACGGTGAGCGCCGGGTCCGGGTCGGTGAGCAGACCTTGGTCGCGCGCAAAGCGGTGATCGTCGCCACCGGCAGCGGCGCGGCGATGCCGCCGATCGACGGGCTCGACGGGGTCGATGCCTGGAACAACCGCCAGGCGACGACGGCGAAGCGGGTGCCGGCGAGCATGGTCGTGCTCGGCGGCGGCCCGGTCGGCAGCGAGCTCTCGCAGGCCTGGGCCAGTCTCGGGACCAGGGTGACGCTGGTCGAGGGCCTCCCCCACCTGCTCTCGCGCGACGAGCCCTTCGCCGGCGAGCAGGTCGCCGAGGCCCTGCGCGAGCGCTTCGGGGTCGACGTCCGCACCGCGACCAAGGCGGAGAGCGTGCGGGCCAGCGGCGACGGCGTCGCCGTCTCGCTGAGCGACGGCGCCACGGTCGAGGCGGAGGAGATCCTCGTCGCGGTCGGCCGCACCCCCCACACCGTCGAGCTCGGGCTCGACTCGGTCGGGGTCGAGACCGGCAAAGGCGGCTTCCTCGAGACCGACGACCGCCTGCAGGTCGGCGGCCGCGAGTGGCTTTATGCCATCGGCGACGTCAACGGCCGCGCCCTCTTCACCCACGTCGGCAAGTACCAGGCCTGGGTAGTCGCGGAGAACCTCTGCGGCCGCCCGGTCGAGGCGGTGGCCGAGGGCATCGGCTCGCCCCGCGTCACCTTCACCGACCCGCAGGTGGCGGCGGTCGGTAAGACGCTCGATCAGGCGCGCGACGCCGGCCTCGACGCCCTGGCGATCGACGTCCCCACCGACGGCTCGGCCGGCGCCAGCTTCCAGGGCAAGGAGACCGGCGGCACCTCGCGGATCGTCGTCGACCAGGGGAAGGGGACGATCGTCGGCGCCACCTTCACCGGTTTCGAGACGGCGGACTTCCTGCAGGCGGCGACGGTCGCGATCGTCGCCGAGGTGCCGCTATCCCGCCTGCGCCACGCGATCGCGCCCTACCCGGCCCGCAGCGAGATCTGGCTGCGACTGCTGGAGAAATACGAAGCCGGCGCCGGCACCAACTGAGCGGCCCGCCTAGAGCGTCGAACGCGTTTTCAGCTCGTCAAGCACGTCTTGCGGGAAGCCGGCAATCTGGTCGAGGTCGTCGACCGACTGGAAGCCGCCGAGGCGCTCGCGGTGGGCGAGCAGGCGGGTCGCCTGGGTGACCGAGAGGTTCTCGGCCCGCAGTTGCTCGAAGGTGACGGAGTTGAGGTTGAGCGCTCCTCCAGCCGAGGACGTGCTCGCCGCGGGGGGCGGCGGCTCAGGGGTGGGCGGCGGGCTCGGGGGCAGCGGCGTCGGTGCCGGCGGCGGCTCGGGGGCCGGGGCTGGCGGCGGAGTCGGTTCGGGCGCAGGAGCGGGCGGCGGCGGAGTCGGCTCCGGGAACGGTGCCGGCGGCGGGCCCGGGTCGGGCGCGGGGGTCGGCGGCTCCGGAGCCGGGGCAGGCGGCGGAGGCGGAACCGGTGCAGGCGGCTGCGGCGCCGGAGGCGGCGGGAAGGCGGGCTCCTGGTGCAGCGGCGCCGATGGGGGCGGCGGCGTCCCACCCTGGACCGACTGGACGACGGCCTGCTCGGCTTCGATCGCCCGGCGCTCGGCCTCGCGGGCGCGCTCTTCGGCCTCGGCGACGCTCTGCTGCAGCTCGCGCAGCCGCTGCCCGCGCGCGAACTCCTCGGTCTGCAGGCTCTCCAGTCGTTTCGCCTCGGCGGCGCGCGCTTCGGCGGCTTTGGTCCGTTCGTCGATCTGGCGCAGCCGCTCCTCGGCTTCGGCCAGCGAGCGCTCGTGCGCCTGGCGCTCCTCGACCAGGCGCTGTTCGGCCGTCTGCAGGTCCGGGCTCGGGGCCAGCGGCGCCTGCGACAGCGGCGGCTGTGCCTGCAGCCGCTCGGCCTCGGCGATCCGGCGGTCGGCCTCGGCGCGGATCCGCTGCTCCTCGAAGCGCACTTCCTCGACCTTGTCGCGGACCCGCTGTTCGGCCGTGGCCGGGTCGTACTCGCTCGGGGCCGGGGTCACGGCGGGGCCGACCGGCGGCGCGACCGCCGGGATCTCGGTCGTCCGCTGAGGCGCTATCGGGGTCGGCGGTTGCAGCGGCGGCACCGGCTCGGACTGCGGCGGCTGCACCGCCTGGCCGCTCTGGGCCTGGGCGATGGCGCGTTCGTTGGCGGCGCGGGCGGCAGCCAGGCGCTGCTCGGCCAGCGCCGCCTCGCGCTTCTGCTTGCCGCCGCCGTACTTGATCCCGAAGAACTTCTTCTGCTTCACCGGCGGCAGGTCGGCCTGCGGCGGGGTCTCCGGCGCGCCTGGGGTCCCCGGGGGCACCACGGCAGCAGGCTGAGGCGTGCGACCGGCGCGCGCATCCTTGCGACGTTTGATCTCCTCGCGACGCGCCTGGCGCTGGGCGTTGCGCTGGGCCCGCTGGGCGTCGCGCTGACGGCGACGGCGGTCTCTGGTGCTCTCCCCCGCCGTGGCGGGGGCAGCAGCGACCGCAGCGGCACCGGCAGCAGCGCTTGCGGCCATGCCAGGAGGCGGCTGCGAAGCCCCGGGGGGAGGCTGGGAGGCGCCGGGCGGGGTGCCCACAGCCGGCATCTCGGTGGTCGCGGCGGCGGCCGGTGGGACTGCGCCGGGAGGCGCGCCCGGGGGCGGCGTCTGACCAGCGGCGGCCTGCGGCGGCGCGGCCGGCGGAATCTGCTTCTGATCCTTCTCTTTGGCCCTGCGGCGGGTCACGCTGACCACGAGCAGGAGCAGGAGGATCGCCGCCAGCAGCCCGGCGACGAAGTAGCCGGTGTTGTCGCTGACGTAGTCGCTCGCCTCTTCCGGGAAGGATTCAGCGGAGGCCACGGCCGGAGCCGCGAGAGCGACCGCGAATAGCCCGACGACGAACGAGGGGAAAAGCAACCGGGTCCGCATTGGAGTGCATCCTTGCATGTGCATCGGCAGTTTCAAGCCAATACCCGGTTCGCCACGAACCACCCAGCCCCTTCAGCGCATCCGGCCCTTGAACTCGCGCTCGACCTCGCGGCGGACGTCGCGGTCGGCGATCTCGCGGCGCCGGTCGCGTCCCTCCTTGCCCCGCGCCAACGCCAGCTCGACCTTGGCCCGCGGCCCTTTGAAGTAGATCCGGGTTGGGATCAGGGTCAGCCCTTTCTGCGCCGTCTTGCCGATCAGCCGCTCGATCTCCTCCCGGTGCAGCAGCAGCTTGCGCGGCCGCTCCGACTCGTGCGCGTCGACGTCGGCGAACTCGTACGGGGGGATGTGCAGCTTGCGCAGCCAGACCTCGCCGCCGTCGACCACGGCGTAGGCGTCGGTCATCTGCGCCTTGCCGCTGCGCAGCGCCTTCACCTCGGAGCCGGTGAGCACGATCCCCGCCTCCATCTTCTCCACCCACTCGAACTTGTGGCGGGCGCGGCGGTTGGTGACGACGTCGCCGGAGGCCGGCTCGCGTTTCTTCTTCACCTTCTTCGCCATCAGTCCCGCTCCCCGCCGAGCTCGGTCGGCGCCAGCTCGGCCCGGCCGCGCGCCGCGTCGACGCCGGCGACCATCACCTTGACCGGGTCGCCGAGCCGCAGCGAAGCCTTGGAGCCGCGGTTGACCAGCGCCACCTCGGCCTCGTTCAGCTCATAGCGCCCGCCGGGCAGGCGACGGGCCGGCAGCATGCCCTCGTAGACGTCCCCCATCTCGCCGCCGAAACGGACGAAGGCGGCGGCCCGGATCACCCCGGAGACCTCCCCCTCGAAGACCGCGTCGAGGCCGCGCTCGCCGAGCTCGCGTTCGAGCAGGTAGGCGGCGCAGACGTCGTCGGCCTCGCGCTCGATCTTCGCCGACTCGCGCTCGCGGGCCGAGCAATCGGCGGCGACGTCGCGAGCCTCGGCCAGCCGCGGCGCCTTCTCCCCCTCCCCGATCAGCGCCAGCAGCGCCCGGTGCACGATCAGGTCGGGATAACGCCGGATCGGCGAGGTGAAGTGCGCGTAGGCCTCGCTGCCGAGGCCGGCATGGCCGCTGTTTTGCTCGCTGTAGGTCGCCTGCTTCATGGAGCGGAGCACGAGAGATGTATACGCCTCCATGCCGTGCCCGCGCCGCGCCGCCTCCTTGCGGGCGAGCCGGCTCGCTTCCGCCGCGACCAGCCCGGCCTGCTGCGGCGAGATCCCCTGGCCCAGCGGCGGGGTCGGTACGCCCAGCGCCGCCAGCTGCTCCGCCAGGCGCTCGATCCGGGCCGGGTCGGGCTGGGGATGGACGCGGTAGATCGCCGGCACCCGCCGCTTAGCCAAGAGCTGGGCGACCTGTTCGTTGGTGAGGATCATCAGCCGCTCGATCAGCCGGTGGGACTCGGTCTGCGGCACCGCGCGGGCACCGGTGACGTTGCCGGCGGCGTCGAAGCGGAACTCCGGCTCGGCCGACTCGACGTCGAGGCTGGTGGCGCCGCGCTGCTCGGCCAGGGCGGCGGCGACGTCGCGGGCGGCTTCGAGCGGTTCGGCGACGTGCTCGGGAGCGGGGACCCGGCCGGCGAAGATCGCGTCGAGCTGGTCGTAGTCGAGGCGCTCGTCGGAGCGGATGCGGCTGCGGTAGAAGCGGGCCGAGAGCGGCCGCGCGCCCGGCCCCAGCTCGATCTCCGCCGTCACTGCCAGCCGCTCCACACCAGGCGCCAGGCTGCAGGCGTCGCTGGAGAGCGCGTGCGGCAGCATCGGCTCGACCGCCCCCGGCACGTAGGTGCTGTTGGCGCGCCGGCGCGCCTCGAGGTCGAGCGGCGAGCCGGGCTTGACGTGGGCGGCGACGTCGGCGATGTGGATCCAGACGCGGGCGCCGTCGCCCTCGCGCTGGGCGGAGACGGCGTCGTCGAAGTCGCGGGCGGTCGCCGGGTCGACGGTGAAGGTGCTGAGCGCGGTGAGGTCGCGGCGAGAGCCAGGATCGGCCGCGGCGGCCTCCGCCGCCCGCGCCGCCTCGACCTCCAGTGCCGCCGGGAAGCCGCGGTACCCGAGCTGTTCGCGCAGCAGCGCCTCGACCGCCTCGCGCGCGCTCGGCCGCTCCTCGCGGCCACGCCGCGGCGCCTGGTTTCGCGGCGCCCCGCCGCGGCGGCGCCCACGCCCCGAGCGGCTCGAGCGGCCGCTCATCCTTCGGCCCGGCCCGCGAGCACCTCCAGCGCCCGCTGCCTGGCCTCGTCGACCGCCGTCTGCGGATCGTCGGCGACGCGGACGTCGGGGTGGATCCCCCGGCTCTCGGCCAGGTTGACGCCCTCGGGCGTGAAGTACTCGCCGACCGTCAGCTTCAGCGCCCCGCCGTTGGCGAGCTCCTGCTCCTCCTGGAAGACGCCCTTGCCGAAGGAGCGCTCGCCGACCACGACGGCGCCGGCGTCGTCGGCCAGGGCGGCGGCGAGGATCTCCGCCGCCGAGGCGGTGTTGCCGTCGATCAACACCGCCAGCGGCACCCGCGGCAGGTTGCCGCCGACGGTCTCGTGCACGCTCTTGCCCTGGCTGCGGGACTCCGTGGAGACGACCACTTCGCCCTCGGGCAGGAAGACGCTGGCGCTCAGCACAGCCTCGTTGAGCAGCCCGCCGGGGTTGGCGCGGAGGTCGACGACGATCGCCTCCGCCCCTTCGCGCTGGACCTTGCGGACCGCGTTGGCGAGCAGCGCGTGGACGCCTTCGCTGAAGGAGAGCAGGCGGACGTAGCCGAGCTTGCGGCCGTCGACCGTGACCACCTTGCTGCTGACGTTGGGCAGCGCCACCTCGGCCCGGGTCAGCTTCAGCTTGCGCAGCTTGCCGCTGTCGGCATCGCGCACCTCGATCTTCACCTCGGTCCCTTCCGGGCCCTTGATCTGCGCAGTCGCATCGGCGGTGGAGACCCCAGCGAGCGATTTGCCTTCGACCGAGACGATCGTGTCGCCGGGCTCGATCCCCGCCTCCGCCGCCGGCGAGCGGGGGAAGACTTCGACCGCGCGCAGGCCGCGTTTGACCCCGGCGACGCTGAGCCCGATCCCGGAGAAGCGGCCTTCGATCTGCTCGTTGAAGCTGGCCAGAGCTTCCGGCGAGAAGTATTCGGTGAAGCGGTCGCGGTGGCGGCGGCGCAGCTCCCGCACCATGCCCTGCAGGGAGCCGTTGCCGAGCTCGGTCTCGCCGACGGGGCGGAAGTAGCTGTCCTCGATCACTTCCGCCGCTTCCGCGGTCAGGGAGGCGGGCTCGGAGACGAAGGCGTCGCGGGCGAAGGCGGGCAGCTGCGCGGGATGGCCGCCGAGCCAGAGGCCGGCGGCACCGAAGGCGATCAGCGCCGCGGCGAACGCCACGGCCCCGCGTGCTCTCACCGGCGGCGCCTCAGACCTTGAGGAAGCGGCGCAGGGTGACGCCGGAGCCGATCGTCGAGACCAGCACCGAGGCGCCGAAGAGGATTGCAACCAGCGCCGGGAAGCCCAGCGTGGTGCTGTTCTGCGCCGCCAGGAAGGAGAAGGAGTCGCTCAGCGGGTCGACGATCGTGATCTTTCCGAGCCACAGGATCAGTATGGCTACAAGGCCACCGGCGAAGCCGACGACCACGCCCTCGATCATGAACGGCCAGCGGATGAACCAGCGGGTTGCCCCGACGAGCCGCATCACCTCGACCTCGCGGCGGCGGGTGTAGATCGAGAGCCGGATCGTGTTGCCGACCAGCATCAGCGAGGCCAGCACCAGCAGCACCGTGATTACGGAGAGCACGATCTTCAGGGCGCCGGTGACCTGCTCGATCTTGCCGGAGGCCTGGGTGCGGTCGAAGATGTTGCTGATGATCGGCGAGATCGCCTGGCCGCCGGGCATGATCGCCTCGCGGATCCCCGGCAGGTTGCCGGCGTCGTCGGCCTTGACCTCGAAGCTGGCCGGCAGCGGGTTGGAGTGCAGCTGCTCGACGATCGTTTTGTCCTTCAGTTCGCTGCGCAGCGTCGCCAGCGCTTCGTCCTTGCTGATGTAGGTGACCTGGGAGACGTGCGGGATGCCTTCGAGCTCGCCCTGCAGGGCGTTGGCCTCGGCTTTGGTCGCGTCGTCGTAGAGGCCGACCTGGATGTTGAGCTCGCTGCGGACCTCGTTGCTCTTGGCCTGGGTCGTCTGGAAGATCGGGATCAGGACGCCGAGCAGGATCACGGTGACGACCGTGGTCACGATCGCCGCCAGGGTCGGGGCGCCGTTGCGGCGCAGCGCGCGCAGGGCCTCCTGGAAGAAGAAGATCAGCCGGCCCATGGTTAGAGCAGGGTTTCCTGGTCAGCGTGGCCGTTGGTCTGGATCCCACCGTCGGCCCCGACGCCCATCTCGGCCTGCATCCGCAGCCCGAATTCGGTCGTCGACTCCTCGGTGTAGCCGCCGGAGACCTCGTCGCGGACGACGCGGCCCTCGTAGAGCTCGACCACGCGACGGCGCATGTTGTCGACCATCTCGCGGTCGTGGGTGACGACCACGACCGTGGTTCCGGTCTTGTTGATCCGGTAGAGCAGCTGCATGATCCCGATCGAAGTGACCGGGTCGAGGTTGCCGCTGGGCTCGTCGGCCAGCAGCAGCGGCGGGTGGTTGACGAAGGCGCGGGCGACGGAGACGCGCTGCTGCTCGCCGCCGGAAAGCTGGTCGGGGTAGTTGTTGAGCTTGGTCGAGAGCCCGACCAGGCGCAGGGTCGCGGGCACCTGATCGCGGATTTCGGCGCGGCTGGCGCCGATCACCTGCAGCGCGTAGGCGACGTTGTCGTAGACCGTCCGGTTGGGCAGAAGCTTGAAGTCCTGGAAGACGGTGCCGATGTTGCGCCGCAGCTGCGGGATTTTCTTCTCCGAGAGCTGGCCGATGTCGCGGCCGGCGATCTTCACCGCGCCTTCGGTCGCCGCCAGCTCGCGGATCAGCATCTTGATCAGCGTCGACTTGCCGCAGCCGGTGGGACCGACGAGGAAGACGAACTCGCCGCGACCGATCGCCAGGTTGACCCGGTCCAGGGCCATGTGGCCACCCGGGTAGACCTTGGTGACCTCGTTCAGCTCGATGATCGGGGCGCGGCGCCCGCGGGGGCGCCGGGGCTCGTCGTCGCGTTGCTTGTTCTTCTTTGCTCTCGCCATGCGGGGGGTGCCTTCTGCGAATACAGAGTGACTCCTGCGTGGGCTCGGCCGCGCAAGAAGGCGCCCAAACCGCATTGGCGAGAGCTTAGCGAATTGTTAGCGGACGTTCATATATCTACTCGGCCATGAAGGCGTCGGTGCCTTCGTTGTCGGACTTGAGTGTCGTTTTGCCGGTATAGGTGCCGTTGCTGTGTTCCCCGGCCCCCGGGCAGCCCATGTCGTTCGTGTAGACGATTTCGCTGAGGCTCATGTGGACGTCGACGTCGTTCGCCAGCCCTGTCCGGTCTGTGTAGGTCAGCGCTTCGAGGCCCAGCTGTTCGCCGACTGTGATGTTGCAGGGGATCATCGATGTGACTTCGAAGTCGATCTTCGCCCCTTCCGGGCAGGTGATGTCCATCGTGCCGCTGACCGTGTCCATCACCAGTGTTTCTTTGGTGTGGAAGACGTAGTCGCAGCCGTTGGTGTCGACGTCGACCTGGACCCCTTTGAGGCCGCAGTTGTAAGTCGGCGTCAGTGTCAGGTCGTTCGTCGCGGCGGCCATTTCGCCGTGGAAGGTGACGTTGCAGTTCATCTGCCCGGCTTCGGTCGTGAACACGTGGGTCCCGCCGACGTTCTGGCCTGTGATTGTCGCCGGGTAGGCCGCGGCTGTGAATTCGCCGGCCTGCGCGGCGGTGGCGCCGACGGCGCCGATCGCGGCCAGCGCGACGACGGCGAGTAGCGATGCCTTGAGCTTGCGGGTCATTGGTTGCTTCCTCTCCCTAGTTGGCTTGCCTGCCTCGGGGGGAAGGGCAACCAGTAGCCCATCGCGGGCCACTGCACAACTTTTCTTAACTAGAGGGCCGCGCGCGCCGATTCGCGCGTGTTACCCGATCGCGACCATGCGCTCGATCGGGATCCGCGCCTTGGCGGCGACGTCGGCCGGGACGCTGACCTCGCCGCTCATGTCGCGTAGGCAGTCGCGCAGCTTCGGCAGGGTGATCATCTTCATGTATTTGCAGAAGGCCATCCGGTTGGCCTCGATCAGGTTCGCCTGCGGCGCCGCCTGCTGCAGCGGGTAGAGCATGCCGTTCTCGGTGGCGACGATGAAGCTGCCGTCGGGATGCTCTTCGACGTGCTTGAGCATGCCCGAGGTGGAGAGCATGTGCACGCCCTCGGGCTCGATGTCGCCGGAGGCGACGTACTCCATCGCCTGGGTCGAGCAGCCGCACTCGGGGTGGATCAGGAACTCGGCCTCGGGGTTCTCGGCCCGGGTCTGGGCGATGTCCTCGGGGCGGATCCCGGCGTGGACGTGGCACTCGCCGTCCCAGACGTGGAAGCGGGTGCGGCGCTCGGGATCGTCGACGAGGCCGGTCTCGCGCTCGACGAAGGCGCCGAGCCACATGTCGGGGCCGAAGAGGATCTCCGTCTCCGGGCCGTGCTCGGCCCAGATGTGCTCGACCACGCTGACCGCGTTGGAGGAGGTGCAGCAGTAGTCGGTCTCGGCCTTCACCTCGGCCGAGGTGTTGACGTACATGACGACGAGCGCCCCCGGGTGCTCGGCCTTCCAGGCGCGCAGCTGGTCGGCGTCGATCGAGTCGGCGAGCGAACAGCCGGCGTCGAGGTCGGGGATCAGCACCTTCTTCTCGGGCGAGAGGATCGAGGCGGTCTCGGCCATGAAGTGGACGCCGCAGAAGGCGATCGCCTCGGCGTCGGTGGCGGCGGCCTCGCGCGAGAGCCCGAGCGAGTCGCCGAGGTAATCGGCGACGTCCTGGACCTCTGGCAGCTGGTAGTTGTGGGCGAGGATGACGGCGTTGCGCTGCTTCGCGAGCGCACGGATCTCCTCGCTGAGCGCAGCAATCTCGTCGGGCAGAAGCCCGGCCGGCGTCATGGGTTGGATCGTCGGGAGCTCTTGCATGAGCCCTCTCTTTCCTGATGTTCGCTGGTTGGGCGGAGCCTCAAGCCAGTCGAATGAACGTAGTCGAAGTCTACTGACCCCGGAGACCCGCCAGACTTCCCTGGATGCCGGAGCTTCCTGAGGTGGAGATCACTGCGCGTCGGCTGGACGCCGCCTTGAAGGGGGCCGAGGTGGAATCGGCGCTGGCGCCGGGGATGAATGTGATGAAGACCTTCGATCCGCCGCTGGACGCGCTGGTCGGGCGCGAGGTGAGCGGGGTGCGGCGGGTCGGGAAGATGCCGGTGGTCGTGTTCGGCGACCTGGCGCTGCTGATCCACCTGATGTCGGCCGGGCGGCTGCGGGTCTTCGACAAACGCGCCTCGCCCAAAGACCGCGCCTCGCGGGTGCTGGTCCGACTCGGCGACGGCCGCGAGCTGCGGCTGCGCGAGTTCGGGACCAAGCAGCGGGCCTGGGCGAAGCTGCTGCCGGCCGCGGCGGTCAACGAGGACGAGATGGTCGCGCGCCTCGGGCCGGAAGCCTGGCCCCCTCCCCCACTGGAGGACTTCGCCGCCGCGATCGACCTTCCGCGCCACCTGCACCCGCTGCTGCGCCACCAGGGAGACATCGCCGGGATCGGCCGCTCCTGGGTCGACGAGATCCTCTGGGAGGCCCGCCTCTCGCCGTTCAAGAAAGGCTCGGAACTGGAGTCGGAGGAGGTCGAGCGCCTGCACGCGGCGCTGCACGTGCTCGGCGACGCGATCGATTACTACGAGGAGACGATCGGGCCTGAGGTGCCGGACAAAGTGCCGATGCCGCTGCAGGTCCACAAGCGCGAGGGCGAGCCCTGCCCGCGCTGCGGGACGACGATCGAGGCCGTCTTCTTCTCCGAGCACCAGACCAATTACTGCCCGGCCGAGCAGACCGGCGGGCGCGTGCTCAAAGACCGCCGGCTCTCGCGGTTGCTGAAGTAGCTACGCCTGCTCGAGCAGGAGGCTGAAGTCGAGGCTCGGGGCCGAGTGGGTGAGTGCGCCGATCGAGATGAAGTCGACCCCGGTCTCGGCGACCTCGCGCACGTTGCCGAGGTCGATCCCGCCCGAGGCCTCGAGCTTGGGCCCGCCACCGCTGCCCTGCTCGTCGCGCAGCCGCACCGCTTCGCGCAGGGTCTCCGGCTCCATGTTGTCGAGCAGCAGGCGGTCGGCGCCGGTGCCGAGCGCGTAGGCGACCTCTTCGAGGTCGCGGACCTCGATCTCGACCGGCAGGTCGGGATGGGCGGAGTGGGCCGCGTAGATCGCCTTGGCGACGCCGCCGGCGAGGGCGACGTGGTTCTCCTTGATCAGGATCGCGTCGTAGAGGCCGAGGCGGTGGTTCTGGCCGCCGCCGGCCGCGACCGCCGCCTTCTCCAGCCGGCGCAGGCCCGGGGTCGTCTTGCGGGTGTCGAGGATGCGCGCGCCGGTGCCCTCGACCGCCTCGACGAAGCGGGCGGTCAGGGTCGCGACCCCGGAGAGGTGGCCGAGGAAGTTGAGCGCCGTGCGCTCGGCCGCGAGCAGCGAGCGGGCGGTCCCGACGGCGAGCAGGGTGTCGGCCGGGACCCCCTCCCGCCACTGTCCCTCGACCACCAGGTTGTCGACGTCCTCCACCCCGCACTGGCGCATCGTCTCGGCGACGGCGCCGAGCCCGTAGACGACGCCCGGCGCTTTCTGCACGATCCGCGCCCGCGCCCGCGCCGTCTCCGGCACCGTCGCCTCCGAGGTGACGTCGCCGCTGCCGAGGTCCTCGGCCAGCGCCCCCGCCACCAACTCCTCGAGCTCCGCCATCGCGCCACCCTAGCCCACCGTTGATGTCGTACTTTCGCCCGCATACCGGGACCAAATACGACCTCAACGTCTCACGTCGGGACCGGCGGGCGCGTTTAATCCCATAGGTGAGTGAGCTGCCCCCGTTCCAGACCCTGATCGACGAGCACGCGACCGACGTGATGGCGGTGCTGCGCGGCGCGGTCGGCCGCGGCGGCGCCGAGGACTGCTTCCAGGAGACCTTCCTGGCGGCCCTGCGCGCCTACCCGAAGCTGAAGGACGGGCGCAACCTGCGGGGGTGGCTGATCACGATCGCCCACCGCAAGGCGATCGACCACCACCGCGCCAACGGCCGGGCGCCGCTGCCGGTGGCCGATCTGCCGGAGGTCGCGGTCACCGACCCCGAGCCGGGCGGCGACGTCTGGGCCGCGGTCGGGGCGCTGCCGCCGAAGCAGCGGGCGGCGGTGACGCTGCGATTCGCCTCCGACCTGCCGCACGCCGAGATCGCCGCCGCGCTCGGCTGCAGCCCCGAGGCGGCGCGGCGCAGCCTGCACGAGGGAATCAAGCGACTGAGAAAGGAGATCGCATGAAGGCATCGCTACAGCGCCTCGCCGAGCGCGCCTCCAAGGAGGGGCTGCTCGACGTCGCCTACACCACGACCGACTCGCCCTTCGGGCCGCTGCTGTTGGCCAAGACCCGGCGCGGCCTGGTCCGGGTCGGGCTGCCGAGCCAGGACCGCGACGAGCTCCTCGCTGACCTCGCCGGGCGGGTCTCGCCGCGGGTACTGGAGGCGCCGGCCGGGCTGGACGAGGTGCGGCGCGAGCTCGACCTCTACTTCGCCGGCAAGCTCGACCGCTTCGACCTGCCGCTCGACTGGCAGCTGAGCCATGGTTTCCGCCAGCGGGTCCTGCGGGCGATCGCCCGCATCCCCTACGGCCAGACCCGCACCTACACCGAGATGGCGACCAAGGCCGGCAACGAGCGCGCCGTGCGGGCCGCCGGGAGCGCCTGCGGCAGCAACCCGATCCCGCTCGTCGTGCCCTGTCACCGGGTGCTGCGGACCAGCGGCGCCCTCGGCGGCTACGGCGGCGGCCTGCCGATGAAGGAGGCGCTGTTGGAGCTGGAGAATCCTGAGAACTAGGTAAGTCGCTAAAGGAGTAACCGCCAGTTTCCGATGTTGCGGAAGCAATGCGGATCGGCTCCCCCACCACCCAGGCCCAAGCCGAGAGCGCCCGACTCGCCCGGATCGCCTGGCTCCTCTCCTTCGCCGTCACCGTGGCGGTCATCACCGGCCTGCTGCTGATCAAGTCGGCTCAGGCCGCCGCTGCCCCCGCGCCCGTCGCCAGCTTCGCCGGAGCCGTCCTGATCGACGACGCCGAAGAAGAAGACGAAGGCTTCGAATTCGAAGAATTCGACGAAGGCGAAGACGAAGACGAATTCGAAGAAGGACCGGAAGAGACCCGCCGCGGCGAACCGCCGGCCGAGTGCGGCCTGCGCACCGCCCGCGGCGCCGTCGTCGCCGACGAGTCGCGCGCCGCGCTCAGCACCCAGGTCAGCTACACCTCATACGACCCGGTCGAGGTCGCGATCGAGCTGCAGCTCAACGGCAGAGGCTCGCTGACACTGTGGCGCGACCACAAGCGCCTCGGAGAGACCGGGGTCGTCCGCGCCAGCGAGCGCCTCGGCAAGGGCCAGCTGGCCAAGGTCCTGGCGGCGCGGAACTTCACCCTGACGATCAAGGTGCTCGACGCGCCGCGCTCCTGCAGCCGCTACTTCGACCGCCACCTGAAGACCCGGCGCGCCGTCGGCGACCAGGTCACCTGGATGCAGTCGGACTCCGTCTTCGGCGGTTGACGTTTGTCGCCCACAGGGCGACAAGTGACAACCGCTCTCAGCTGGACAGGGTCTCTGCGAGCCACTCGGTGGCGTCGCGCAGGCTGCCGGGGTCGATCTGGTGGCCGATCTCGGACTCGCGGTAGGTGACGTCGAGGCCGCCGGCCTGCAGCAGGTCGCGGGCGCGCTGCCCGAAGCCGACCTCCATGATCGGGTCGTTGCGGCCGTGGGCAACAAAGGCGCGGGTACTGGTGCGGTCGGCGAGCGCGGGCTCCCAGCCCTCGACCGTGGGCACGAAGCCGCTGAAGGCGAGGACGCCGGCGACCGCGGGCCGCTCGGCGCCGAGCGCCATCGCGTAGCTCATGACCGAGCCCATCGAGAAGCCGCCGAGCACCGTCCGCTCCGGCCCGATGCCGCCCTGCGCCCAGAGCTCGTCGTGCAGCTCGGCCAGGGCGGCACGGGAGGCGAAGAAGGTCTCGGGGTCGGGGTAGCCGACCCGCGGCACCAGATACCAGTGGTAGCCGGGGGAGCCGGGCAGTTGCAGAGGCGCCCGGGGCGTCACCACCCGCAGCCGCCGGCCGGGGTCCAGCAGGTCGGCCAGGCCCAGCAGGTCGCGCTCTTCGGTGCCGCGGCCGTGGTGCAGCACCAGCAGCCCCTCGGGCTCCCCCTCGGCCTCCCGCTCCAGCCAGACGAGCGAGGCCATCAGCTGGCCGTGGAGGCCGCGGTCTTGTTCAGGTAGTCGCGGACGAACTCGTCGATGTCGCCGTCGAGCACGCGCTGGGCGTCGCCGACCTCGTGCTCGGTGCGGTGGTCCTTGACCATCGTGTAGGGGTGGAGCACGTAGCTGCGGATCTGCGAGCCCCAGGCGACGTCTTTGACTTCGCCGCGGGCTCGGGCCAGCTCCTCGGCCCGTTTGCGCTCCTCCAGCTCGATCAGCTTCGAGCGCAGCAGTTGCATCGCCACCGCCTTGTTCTGGGTCTGGGAGCGCTCGTTCTGGCACTGGACGACGACCCCGGTGGGAAGGTGGGTGATCCGCACCGCGGAGTCGGTCTTGTTGACGTGCTGGCCGCCGGCACCGGAGGCGCGGTAGGTGTCGATCCGCAGGTCGGCGTCGTCGATCTCGACCTCGACCCCGGAGTCGACCAGGGGGCCGACGTCGACCTGGGCGAAGCTGGTGTGGCGGCGGGCGGAGGAGTCGAAGGGGGAGATCCGGACCAGGCGGTGGACGCCGCGCTCGGCGGCGAAGAGGCCGTAGGCGTTCTCGCCGCGGGCGACGAAGGTCGCCGACTTGAGCCCGGCCTCCTCCCCCGGCGAGGCCTCCTTCATCTCGACCTCGAAGCCGCGCCGTTCCGACCAGCGCAGGTACATGCGCAGCAGGATCTCGGCCCAGTCCTGGGAGTCGGTGCCGCCGGCGCCGGCGTGGACGGTGACGACGGCGTCGCCGGCGTCGTACTCGCCGCTGAACAGGCGCGCCTCCTCGAGCTCGGCGAGGCGGTTCTCGACCGAGCCGAGCTGGGTCCCGAGCTCGGCCGCCATCTCCTCGTCCTCGGCCGCCATCTCCGCCAGGTCGGCGAGGTCGGAGACGTCGGACTCGAGTCCGCGGAAGGTCTTCAGCCGCTGCTGGGCACGCGCGTGGGCGGCGGAGGTGCGGGCGGCGGTGTCCTGGTCGTCCCAGAACCCGGGGCGCTGCATCTCCTCCTCCAGCCGCTCGGCCTCTGCCTCAAGCGCAGCGGGGTCAAAGGTAGTCCGAGAGCAGGGACAGCTGCTCGCGGACGGCGGCGAGGCGCGGCGCTACGGATTCGGTCGGGGTGTCGGCCACGGGCACAGGTTATTGGGCTGGCGAGTCGCCGGGGGCCCGCGCGGTGACGATCCAGGTAGAGGCCGGGGCGCTGACCCCGTCGGGCCCCTCGAAGTCCGCGAGCGCCTCGCGCAGGCGGGCGGCGATCGTCGGGCGGATCTCATCCACCCGGTCGCCCCAGAGCCGCAGCACCTCCCCTGCCGGGCCCAGCGCCATGTTGAACTCGATGGCCTGGTCGAGATCGGCGCCGATCCTCAACGGCAGGTCGGAGCGCCGCAGGGAGATCTGCTCGAAGCCGGCGATCGTCAGCTGCTCGGTGAGGGTGTCGGCGTTCGCCATCGAGAACGGCCCCGGCCCGCAGGTCGGTTCGTCGCTCTCCTCCGGATGCTCGAGGTACTCGTCGACGACCTGCTCGGCCCGATGCACCCACTCGTTGTCGAGCTTGCGGCGCCAGACGACCGCGCAGAGCCGACCGCCGGGGACCAGGGCTGCGGCGACGTTGCGCAGCGCGGCGACCGGGTTGGCGAAGAACATCAGGCCCATCCGCGAGAAGGCGTAGTCGAACTCGCGCGGCAGCGCCAGCGTCTGCACGTCGGCGGTCATGAACTCGGCGTTGGCGACGCCATCCGCCTCGGCCTCCGCGCGCGCGGTCGCGATGAACGGCTCGGAGACGTCGACGCCGAGCGCCGAGCCCTCCGCGCCGACCAGGTTCGCCAGCTGCACGGTGGTTTCGCCGAAACCGCAGCCGAGGTCGAGCACGCGCTCGCCCGGCCGCGGCGGGCTCGCCTCGATCGCCGCCTCGCCGTGAGCGCCGAGCCCGGCCGCGGTCTGGTCCCGGTACTTGACGAAGAGGTCGAAGAGCGGGCCGCTCCAAGCCTCCGTTGCCTCCTCGTTGTCGGGGGCTACATGGGCCATGGCGCCATCGTACGCTGCCCGGCCGACTCAGCCAAGGGGCGCGAAGTGCCCGGCCCGCAGCGCCTCCTCGCGGTCTTCGTAGGGACGCCAGCTGCGGACCCTGCGGTCGCGCAGCTCGAACAGCCAGGCCATCGCGTCCTCGCCGGCGGGCGAGCCGTCCTCGTCCCAGTGCCAGACCCGCCGGATCAGCGCCACCGCCCGGCCGCCACTGCCCTCCAGCCCTTCCTCGTAGAGCTGCTCGAGCTCGATCGTCTGCTGCACGCCGCCCGGCTCCCGCGTCGCCCAGACCCGCGCCGCCTGCCTGCCCTTGCGCAGGCCGCGGCTGGCATGAAGTTCCACCTCGGGATCGAGGACAGCGACGAAGCCATCCAGGTCCCGCTCGTTGAACGCCCGGATGAACTCGCGGACGGGGTCTATGCCCCGTGGCACTTCTTGTACTTCTTCCCGCTGCCGCACCAGCAGGGGTCGTTGCGACCGACTTTGTCGTGCTCGTCTTTGACCACGGTCTCGACCACCTCGCCGCCGCCGTTGCCGGGGCCGGCCGCCTGCGCGGCGGCGACGTCGACGGCGCCGCCGGCGCCGGTCGCGACCTGCTGCAGGGCCGAGGGCTGACCGTCGGCGGTGCCGCCGGAGTAGTCGAAGCTGGCGTTGTCGGCGTCGCCGTTGCCCGCCGCCGCGGCCGCCTGGCCGGGGGCGATTTCGATTTCGGCGCGGAAGACGAGCTTGCTGAACTCGTCCCAGATCGAGTGCATCAGCTCCTCGAACATCGTGAAGCCTTCGTTTTTGTAGGCGACCAGCGGGTCGATCTGGGCGAAGCCGCGGAGGTGGATGCCTTCGCGCAGATAGTCCATGTCGAAGAGGTGTTCGCGCCAGCGGTTGTCGATCACCTGCAGCAGGATCGAGCGCTCCAGGTAGCGCATCAACTCCTCGCCGAGCTGCTGCTCGCGCTCGTCGTAGGCGTTCATCGCGTCGTCGTCGATCGCGTCCTTGAGTTTCTCGCCGTCGACCGTCTCCGGAGAGAGGCTGGCGATCTCGACGCTGACCGGCCAGATCTGGCGCAGCTGCGTCTCCAGCTCCTCCAGGTCCCAGTCCTCGAGGATGTCGCTGGCGGTGTACTCGTCGACCAGGCGCTCGATCACGCCCTCGAGCTCGTCGCGGGCGGTCTCGGAGATGTCGCGCCCTTCGAGGATCGCGCGGCGGTATTTGTAGACGACGCGGCGCTGCTCGTTCATCACGTCGTCGTACTCGAGCACGCGTTTGCGGATCAGGAAGTTCTGCTCCTCGACCTTCTTCTGGGCGTTCTCGACGGTTTTCGTCAGCATCTTCGCCTCGAGCGGAAGTTCGGTCCCGTCCTCGTCGACCGGGCCGAGTTTGTCGAGGATTTTGAAGATGCGATCGCCGGCGAAGAGCCGGATCACGTCGTCTTCGGCGGAGAGGAAGAAGCGGGTCTCGCCGGGGTCGCCCTGGCGGCCGGAGCGGCCGCGCAGCTGGTTGTCGATGCGGCGCGACTCGTGCCGCTCGGTGCCGCAGATGAAGAGCCCGCCGAGCTCGCGGACCTCCTCCGCCTCGGCCTTGCACTGCGGCGCCAGCTCGACGGTCTTCGCCGCCAGCGCCTCCTCGTAGTCCTCGCTCTCGTGGGTGATCCCCTGCTTCTTCAGCTCGCCGATCGCCAGGTGCTCGGGGTCGCCGCCGAGCTTGATGTCGACGCCGCGGCCGGCCATGTTGGTCGCGATCATCACCGCGCCCTTGCGCCCGGCCTGGGCGATCAGCTCGCCCTCTCGTTCGGCGTGCTCGGGCTTGGCGTTGAGGACCGCGTGTTTGATCCCGTCGCGCTTCAGCGCCTCGGAGATCATCTCCGAGACCTCGACCGAGACGGTTCCGACGAGGATCGGCTGCCCCTTTTCGTGGCGGCTGACGATCTCGTCGAGCACGGCTTTCCACTTGCCGTCTTTGGTTTTGAAGATCTGGTCGTTCTTGTCGGCCCGGACCATCGGCTGGTTGGTCGGCACCTCGACCACCGGGATTTTGTAGATCTTCATGAACTCGGTCGCCTCGGTCAGGGCGGTACCGGTCATGCCGGAAAGCTTGTCGTAGAGCCGGAAGTAGTTCTGCAGGGTGATCGTCGCCAGGGTCTGGTTCTCCTCGCGGATCGCCACCCCCTCCTTCGCCTCGACCGCCTGGTGCAGGCCCTCCGACCAGCGCCGGCCCTCGAGGATGCGGCCGGTGAACTCGTCGATGATCATCACCTCGCCGTCGATCACGGCGTAGTCCTTGTCCCTCTTGTAAAGGGACTCGGCCTTCAGCGCCTGGCCCAGGTGGTTGACGAGGCTGCCGTGCTCCCCGAGGTAGAGGTTGTCGACGCCGATGAACTGCTCGGCTTTTTTGACCCCGCGCTCGGTCGGGGCGACGGTCTTGTGTTTCTCGTCGAACTCGTAGTCGTAGTCGGCGTCGGAGGTGTCGCGCGACTCGCCCAGCGATTTAAGTTTCTGTTTGGCCTGCACGCCGACCAGCTGTTTGGCCAGGCGGGCGAAGGTGTAATAGGTCTGCGCCGCCTGTTCGGGCTGACCGGAGATGATCAGCGGCGTCCGCGCCTCGTCGATCAGGATGTTGTCGACCTCGTCCACGATCGCGAACTTGTGGTCGCGCTGGACGCAGTGTTCGAGCGCCGAGGCCATGTTGTCGCGCAGGTAGTCGAAGCCGAACTCGGAGTTGGTCCCGTAGGTGACGTCGCAGGCGTATTTGCGCTGGCGGGCGGCGTGGTCGTCGGCGTCCTGGAGGGCCGCGACGGTGACGCCGAGGGCGTCGTAGATCGGTTTCATCCATTCGGCGTCGCGGCGGGCCAGGTAGTCGTTGACCGTGACCAGGTGGACGCTGCCGCCAGCCAGGGTGTTGAGGAAGACCGGCAGGGTCGCGGTCAGGGTCTTGCCCTCGCCGGTGCGCATCTCGGCGATCGCCCCGTCGTGGAGCACCATGCCGCCGATCAGCTGCACGTCGTAGTGGCGCTGGCCGGTGGACCGGCGCGAGGCCTCGCGGGTGAGCGCGAAGGCCTCCGGCAGCAGCTCGTCGAGCGACTCGCCGTTGCGGGCGCGCTCGCGCAGGGCGTCGGCCTCCTCGCGAATCTCGGCGTCGGAGAGCGCTTCCATCTCCGGCTCGAACCGGTTGATCGCGTCTGCGCGCTTCTGGTAGGCCTTGAACTTGCGCCCCTCCCCCGCGCGCAGGGCCTTCGACACAAGGTCCATTGCTGGCATTGCTCAAGGGTAGCGGGGCATCGAGGGCGACCGGCTTGCCCCTTGCCTGCACCGGGTAGCAGGCGTACCATCGATTGAGTAACCAGACAGGAGGCACTCATGCGGATAGAGATTCGGGGCCGGAACGTCGAGATGACGGATGACCTGCGTGAGATGGTGCGGAAACGGTTTCAGCGTCTGGGCCGGCAGGTTTCACCGCTAGCGACGCTCGAGGTGGTGCTCTCGGAGGAGCGCAACCCGTCGATCGCCGACAGCCAGGTGGCTGAGGCGACCTTCTACCTCAAAGGCGTGACCCTTCACGCCCGCGAGTGCTCGCCGGAGATGACCCACACGGTTCGGGAGCTCGCCGATGACGTGCAGCGACAGGTGAAGAAGCACCGCGAACTGCGCCGCAAGCGCAGCCGCACGCGCAAGCTGGTCGATCAGATGCGGGGACGTCCCGCCGAGTTGCATCCGTAGTTAGAACGGGCTAGAGCCGCCGCGCGAAAGTGACGGCGACCACGCGGGCGGCGCCAGCCGTCCGCAATGCCCGCGCGCAGGCGCCGAGCGTGGCCCCGGTGGTGAGCACGTCGTCGACCAGGAGGACGCTGCGGGGGACGGGGCCGATGGCGCGGATCCGCGGCGGGTGGCCGACCCGCTCGGCCCGGCGCCGGCCCACCTGACGGCCACTGCCGCTGCGCGCGAGGCACGGCTCGGCCTCGGTCTCGAGCCGCTCCGCGAGGGCGCCGGCGAGCTCCCCGGCGGGGTCGAAGCCGCGGCGCCGCAGCCGCGCCGGGGCCGGCGGCACCGGGACCACGGTCCCGCTCAGGATGTGGGCCGGGGCGAGCCAGTGGATCCGCTCCGCCATCAGCTCGGCAACCGGCAGCAGGTGGCGGAACTTCAGCGCCGCGACCAGGTCGCGGGCGACGCCCTCATAGGAGGCCGAGGACCAGGCGCGGTCGAGCTCCGACGAACCCTTGCCGAGCAGCGGCTCGGCCGTGGCCAGCCGGCGGCCGCAGCGGCTGCAGAGCGCCGCCTCGGGCCGGCAGGAGCGCCCGCAGGCGGCGCAGGTCGGCGGCACCAGACCCGCTGCGATGGCTTCGAGCAGCTGCATGCGGCGATGCTCGGGGATCGCGACGCACGCGTTGCGCGCAGTTCGAGCAGGTTGTGTCAGGGCTCTCGCGCGAAAGGCGCGGGGGGAGGCGGCTAGCCGCGGCGACCGGCGATCGCGCCGATCAGAACGGCGCCGGCGGGAACCTCGGCGCCGGGCAGCGCGATCACCTCGCGCAGGCGGGCGCCGTCGCCGATCCGGGCGCCGTCGCCGATCACGCTGGGGCCGTCGATGCGGACGTCGTCGCCGATCTCGCAGCCCGGCCCGAGCAGGACTGGACCGCTGAGCTTGCCCTCGTCGCCCTGCGGCGAGCCGCTGCGGAACCCGTCGACCAGCTCGCCCTCGCGCTCGACCTCGAACGCGCCGGAGAGCGCGTCGAGGTTGCCCGAGCGCAGCTCCTCGAGGTTGCCGATGTCGTTCCAGTAGTCGTCGATCTCGTGCGAGTAGAAGGGCACGTCCCCCTCCAGCAGGCGCGGGAAGACGTCCATCGCCCAATCGGCGAAGGCCTCCGGGTCGCCCGGCCCGGCGGCCTTGCTGGCGCCGGGGGCGGGGAAGAAATCGAAGATCTCGCTGCGGAACATGTAGATGCCGCAGTTGGCGAGGTCGGAGAGCGCTTCTGCCGGGTCGGGCTTCTCCTGGAAGCCCTGGATGCGGCCGTCGGCGCCGGTGATCGCGACCCCGAACTGACTGGTGTCGGCGACCCGCTTGGTCGCCAGCGTCGCGATCCCGTCGTGGGACTCGTGGAACTCGCGCATCGCGGTCAGGTCGATGTCGGTGAGAGCGTCGCCGGAGATGACGAGGAAGGACTCGCCGAGGAACCCGGCCGCCTTGCGGACGCCACCGGAGGTGCCGAGCAGCTGCTCCTCGGGGCTGTAGGTGAGCTCGACGCCGAAGGCGGAGCCGTCACCGAAGTGGTCCTGGATCAGCTCCGGGAACCAGTGCAGGTTGGCGATCGTCTCGGTGAAGCCGTGGCGGGCGAGGAGGCGGACGATGTGCTCCATCACCGGCCTGTTCAGCACCGGCACCATCGGCTTCGGCATCTCGTAGGTGATCGGGCGCAGTCGGGTGCCGAGGCCGGCGGCGAGGACCATTGCCCTCATTCGGCCATCGCCTTCTTGAAGCGCTCGATCGCCTCGACCGGCAGCGGCTCGACGCCGCGGCGCTCGGCCAGTTGCAGGGAGACGAGGTCGCCGAGCATCGTCGCCCAGAGCAAGCGCTCGAGCCGGGTCTCGCCCTCGGTCTCGATCCGCACCGCGCCGGCGCCGCAGCCGGCGACGGCGGCCGCGGTCAGCTCGAAGCGGCGGCGCTCGCGCGGGTGCTGGTCGGCGTCCTCGAGGAAGACCCCGGCGAAGCCGGCGGCGGCCTCGGCGGTCCAGCCGCAGAGCTCGTTGTGGTCGGCCTCGGGCAGCTCGGAGTAGAAGCAGTGGAGCTCGGCGTTCTCGTTGATCTGGGTCTTCCAGCGGCGCGCTACCGGCGCGGTCAGGTCGGCCCCGTAAACGACCGGGATCGCGGTACCGAGCTGCTCGGCGACCTCGGCGGCGCGGGCCTGCAGCGACTCGGAGCGCTCGCTGAGGAAGGCGGCGGCGGCGTCGATCTCGGTGTGGACGCGGGGGGCGACGCCGCAGAGGGCGGCGACCTCGGCGACCACGGTGACCATGTAGGCGACGGCGGCCCGAGGCTGGAAGATCCCCGGCAGGCCGACGACCGGGAGCCCGGCCTCGCGCGCTTCGTCGACCAGCTGGCCGCCGGTGCTGACGACCAGGCGGCGGGCGCCGAGTGCCTCGGCGGCGGCGAAGCAGGCGAGCGTCTCCTCGGTGCCGCCGGAGTAGCTGGAGCAGAGCGCCGCCCACTCCGGCGTCACCCAGCTCGGCAGCTCGTAGCCGCGGACGGTGAGCAGCGGGCGGGTCAGGCGGTCGCCGAGCGCGGCGGCGGCGAGGTCGGCACCGATCGCCGAGCCGCCCATGCCGCAGACCATCAGGCCGGCCGCGTCGAAGCGCTCCAGGCGCGCCGTTTCGACCCGCCAGAGCGCGTCGCGTAGTTGATCGGGAATGCCGAGGACGTCGTCGAGCATCTGTGTGTAGTTAGGCGGGGACCTTCTCATCCCTGCCGAGGACCGCATCCTCGACCGTGGCCCCCGCGGCCACTCGTACCCCGGGAGCGAGGATCGAACCGCCGATTTTGGCCCCCGCGCCGACCTCGCAGCCGTCGAGCAGGACCGAGTCGCGGACCTCCGCCCCGGCGCCGACCGTGCAGCCGGGGGCGAGGACGGCGCGGGGACCGACGGTGGCGCCGGCGCCGATCTCCGCACCAGCACCGACCATCAGGCCCGGCGCCGTCGGGGCGACGCGGGTATCGACCCGGCCCTCGAGGATGTCCCAGCTGGCCTGCAGGTAGCGCTCGGGGGTGCCGATGTCCATCCAGTAGCCGTCGAGGCGCAGGGCGCTGAGGCCGTTGCCGACCAGCCGAGGGAAGACCTCGCGCTCGATCGAGACCTCGGCTTCGGGCGCGATCAGGTCCAACACCGAGCGCTCGAGGAAGTAGGCGCCGGCGTTGATCTCGCCGGGCACGGGCTCGCCGGTCTTCTCGACGAAATCGAGCACGCGGCCCTCGCCGTCGACCTCGACCAGCCCGTAGGCGGCGGAGTCCTCGACCGGGTAGAGGGCGATCGTCGCCCGCGCCCCGCGCCCGGCGTGGGCCCGCATCAGGGCGCTGAGGTCTAGGTCGGTGAGGACGTCGCCGTTGAGGGCGAGGAAGCGGTCCTCGAGCTCGTCTCCGAGCGCGTCGGCGGCGAACCGGATCGCCCCGGCGGTGCCGCGCCGGTCGGGCTCGACCACGTAGCGCAGCCGCACGCCGGCGTGCTCCCCGTCACCAAGCGCCTCGCGCAGGACATCGGGCAGGAAGCCGCAGGCAAAGACGATCTCGGTCACCCCGTGCGCCGCCAGCCACTCGACCATGTAGGCGAGGAAGGGGCGGTCGACGAGGGTCAGCGCCGGCTTCGGCACGTCGTTGGTGAGCGGGCGCAGCCGCGTCCCCTCCCCACCGACAAGCACTATTGCCTGCATCTACTCGGCGGTCACCGGGGCCGGGGCGCCAAGGGCGGGACGGCCAATACCCTCGTACTCGAAGCCGGCGTCAACAAGGGATGCCGCATCGAGGAAGTTGCGGCCGTCGACCATCAGCGGGCGGGTCATCCGCGCCGCCGCGTCGGCCCAGTCGAGCTCGCGGAACTCGGCCCACTCGGTGACCAGGACCGCGGCGTCGGCGCCATCCAGCGCCTGCGTGGCCGAAGTCGCCATCTCGACCGAGCCGAGCAGCTCGCTGGCGCGGTCGGCGGCGACCGGGTCGTAACCGACCACCTCCGCCCCCTCGCCCTGCAGCCGCGCCGCCAGCACCAGGCTGGCCGCCTCGCGCATGTCGTCGGTGTCGGGCTTGAAGGCCAGCCCCAGCAGCGCCACCCGTTTGCCGACCAGCGAGCCGAGGTGCTTCTGCAGCTTGCTGACCACGCGCCGCTTCTGCAGCTCGTTGACCTCGATCACCGCGGTCAGCAGCTGGAAGTGGTAGCCGGAGTTCCCGGCCAGCTGCTTCAGCGCCTTCAAATCCTTGGGAAAACAGGAACCCCCCCAGCCGATGCCCGCGCGCAGGAACGAGGGGCCGATGCGGCCGTCGAGGCCCATGCCGCGGGCGACCTCGCCGACGTCGGCGCCGACCTCCTCGCAGACGTTGGCGATCTCGTTGATGAAGGAGATCTTGGTCGCGAGGAAGGCGTTGGAGGCGAGCTTGATCATCTCGGCGCTGGCGACGTCCGTGCGCAGCAACTCGCCGCCGAGCGGCTCGTAGAGCGCGGCGACGGCCGCGGCGCCGCCGTCGTCGCCGGTGTCGGCGCCGATCACCACGCGGTCGGGGTGGAGGAAGTCCTCGACCGCCGAGCCCTCCTTGAGGAACTCGGGGCAGGAGACGTAGGCGAGGCCCGGGCGGTCGCGCCGGATCGACTCGCCGGTCCCCGCCGGCACGGTGCTCTTCATCACCAGCACGTGGTCGCCCTCGGCCGGCAGGTCGGCGACCACGGCGCGGACCCGCGAGAGGTCGGCGTCGCCGGAGTAGGTCGGCGGCGTGTCGACGCAGACGAAGAGCAGGCGGGCGCCGTCCAGGAGCTCCGACATCTCGGTGGTGAAGGTGATGCGCTCGGCGTTGCGGCGCAGCATCTCCTCCAGGCCGGGCTCGTGGATCGTCGTCTCCCCGCGCGAGAGCGAGTCGACCTTCTCGGCCAGGATGTCCCGGGCGATCACCGGATGTCCCAACTCGGCGAAGCAGACGGCGGTCACTAGGCCGACCCAGCCGACCCCGATCACACCTACCGGCTCACGTCCCTCGCTCATTCCGCCTTCCTCGCTTTCTTCTTCTTCGGCTTCGGCTCGATGACGTCGGCGGAGCGGGCCATCCCGACCATCTGCTCGTTCGTCAGGCTCTGTAACAGGTCATTTGCGATCCAGTAGCTGTTTTCGCCCCGGTGCCAGGCGACCAGCTTGACCCGGTCGCCGTCGACGTAGATGTCGTACTCGCGACCGTGGATCGTCTTGGTCAGGCTCGGGTTGCTCAGCATCGGCGGGTCCTCCCAGCCGCGGATTCCCTGCACGCCGAAGTAGTGGGTGCCGTCGGCGAGTTCGGCCACCGCCACCATCCGGTAGGCGGCGTGGCGGTTGCCGTCGTCGTCTTTGATGTGGTAGACGCGGGGGTCGACGATGTGTTCGTAGCTGTTGCTTTCGACGTAGTAGGCGCCCGAGGGCAGTCGCGTCGGGTAGAAGATCGGGAAGCCGCCGCCAACCCGGCGCGCCGCCGTCTCCGCCTCCAGTTCGCCGGCTTCGCGGGCCGGGACGAGGCCGTCGGTGCCGGGCTTGACCGGCTTGATCTTCGGCTTCGGCGGCGCCTTCGGCTTGGCGTTCTTCTTCCCCTTCTTCTTCTTGCCCTTCTTGCCCTTCTTGCCGTCCTTGGAGCCGCCGCCTTCGCTTTCTTCAGCTTCCTCGCCCTGCAGGGAGCCGCGCGAACCGCCGCTGGCTTCGGCCCCGAGGAACTGGTTGACGGCTTCGTTCATCAGTTCCGGCGACGTCGTCACGTAGCTGGGACCGAGTTCGGCCACCGGGAAGTGGACCTCTTTGATCGAGGCGCTGCGGACCGAGAGGAAGAGTTTCAGCACCTGCAGCATCGCCTCCTCGTTGTCGATGTCGGAGGTCGTGTACTTGGTGAAGATCTCGATCAGGTCTTTGTTGCCGCCGCCGATGAAGACGTCTTTGACCAGGTCGTCGACCGCAATCCGCTGGCGGGCGGCGCTGATGAAGTCCTGCTGGCGAGCCGAGCGCACGAGGTCCGTATCGGTGTGGCGGTAGCGCACGTACTGCAGCGCTTTTTTGCCGCAGAGAAGCTGGTAGCCGGGCTGGACGTTGATTTCGGCGTACTGCTCGGAGGCCGGCACGCCTTCGTTCGAGTGGTAATAGCGTTTGTCGACGTCGACGTAGACGCACCCGATCGCGTAGACGGCCTGGACGAAGCCGAGGAAGTCGACGTTGACGACGTGGTTGATCGGCAAGCCGGTCAGTTCCTTCACGACCTGCAGCGTCAGTTTCGGGCCGCCGTAGCTGTAAGCGGCGTTGAACTTGTCGGTGCCGACGTCGGGGATTTCGACTTCGAGGTCGCGCGGGATCGACATCACCGAGATCGTCCCCTTGTCGGGGTCGAGGCGGAGCAGGATCGTCGTGTCCGAGCGACCGGGGTCTTCGGCGAATTCGGCCCCGGCGCGTTTGTCGGAGCCGAGGATGAGGATGTTCTGCGGTTCGCCGCCTTCGACCTCTTTGAGGAATTTGTTGACCTTGTTGCCGAAGGCGTTGTTGTGGTTGAGCGCCTTGGCGACGCTGTCGATGTAGACGAGCACTGCCGTCGCGGTCGCCCCCGCGGCGACGGCGACGATCAGGAACGAGGCCAGGGTGAAGCGCCACCAGTACCGCTTCGGCTTCGGCGGCGGCTCGGTGTCGCCGCTCGGCGGTGGCTTCTTCGGGGCCCAGCCGGGCCCCAGCGGCTCACTCATCGAGCCGGCCCGGGATCGCTCGCAGGAACGAGTCGAGCGCCTGCCGGTAGGTCTCCAGCGAGGAGACCGAGACCCACTCCTCGGGTCCGTGATGGCCGGCGCCGATCGGGCCGAACTCGACCGCCGGCACACCGACCCGCAGGAAGGAGACCGCGTCGGAGGCGCCGTCGCGCCCGACGCTCATCGGCTCGCCGTCGTGGTGCTCCGTGGTCGAGGCGCGCAGCGCCAGCACGAAGGGGGACTCGCGGTCGACCGTCGCCGGCGGCCGCGCGAACAGCGAGCTGACCGCACCGATGCCGGGCAGCTCCCTCACTTCGGCGAGGATCGCGGCCTCGTCCTGGTCGGGCAGATAGCGGATGTCGACGTCGATCACGCATCGGTCGGGCACCTTGTTCAGCGCGTCGCCGCCCCAGATCCTGCCCAGGTTGATCGAGGGGCGGTCGAACAGCTCCGAGCTGTGCCGCGCAAACGGTAGCGACTCGATACTGCGGAAAACGTCGATCGCGTTGAGGACGGCGTTATCGCCCAGCCACGGCGTCGCCCCGTGCGCAGCCGTCCCCCCCACCTCCAGGCGCAGCGCCAGCACCCCCTTGGCCTCGATCCCGATGTGCAGGTCGGTCGGCTCGCCGGTGATCGCGAAGTCGCCGAGGAAGCCGCTGTCGACCAGGTGGTCGGAACCGCGCTCGGCGTCCTCCTCGGACTCCTCGTCGCCGACGATCCCCAAGCGCACCCGCACCTGCGTCTGGTCGCGGAAGTCGGCGAGCGTGACCAACATCGCCGCCAGCGCCCCCTTCATGTCGTAGGCGCCGCGTCCGATCAGCCTGTCGCCCTCGACTCGGGGCTCGAACTGCCCCGCCAGCCCCGGCACCACGTCGAGGTGCCCATGGAGCACGACCGTCGGCGCCGTCTCCGGCCCGACTTCGGCCTTGACCACCGGCAGTCCCCGTACCTCGTCCCGTTCAGCCTCGATCCCGCGCGCCTCCAACCACCCCTCGACGAAACCCGCAGCCTCGGAGATCGCCTCCGGCTCGCAGGTCTCGTAGGAGATCAGGCGTTCGGCGAGGGCTACCAGCTCCGAGCTCATCCCCCAGCGATAGCCAGGAATGCTTCTGCTCGGTCGCGGTCTTTCTGCGCGCGGGCGTGCTCGGCGCTGCCGTCCTCGGAGTCGGAGAGCCGCTGCTCGGCGTCGGAGAGCTGGTCTTTGAGCGTGCCCTGGTCGAGATCGGCGGGGTCGATCGCCTCCTCGACGAGCAGGCGGGCGCGGTTGCCGAAGACCTGCAGCCAGCCGTGCGCCTGGGCGTAGCGCTTGACCTCCGAGTCGGAGACCTTGAGTCGCAGCTCGGTCGGCAAGAGCGCCGCCAGCAGCGGCGTGTGGTTGGCGAGGATGCCGATCTCGCCGACCTCGGTCCGGGTCGAGACCTGCCGGGCTTCGCCGTCGAAGACCCCACCCTCGGGGGTGAGGACCTCGACGTCGATCATGTGCTCCGCGGCCATTGGTGACTACGCCGCCGCGCCGGCCTTGGCGTTCTCGGTGACCTGATCGATCGAGCCCTGCATGTAGAAGGCGCCCTCGGACAGGTCGTCGTGCTCGCCGTCGAGGATCTCGCGGAAGCCGCGGACCGTCTCTGCCACCGGCACGTACTCGCCGCCGCGGCCGGTGAACTGTTCGGCGACGAAGAACGGCTGCGAGAGGAAGCGCTCGATCTTGCGGGCGCGGGAGACCGTCTGGCGGTCCTCGTCGGAGAGCTCGTCGATCCCGAGGATGGCGATGATGTCCTGCAGCTCCTTGTAGCGCTGCAGCACCTCCTGGACGTCGGTCGCGGTCCGGTAGTGCTCGTCGCCGACGACGTCGGGCTTGAGGATCGTCGAGGTCGAGTCGAGCGGGTCGACCGCCGGGTAGATGCCTTTCTCGGAGATCGACCGCGAGAGCGCCGTGGTCGCGTTGAGGTGGGCGAACACCGAGGCCGGGGCCGGGTCGGTGTAGTCGTCCGCCGGCACGTAGACGGCCTGGATCGAGGTGACCGAGCCGCGGTCGGTGGAGGTGATCCGCTCCTGCAGGCCGCCCATCTCGGTCTCCAGCGTCGGCTGGTAGCCGACGGCGGAGGGCATGCGCCCGAGCAGCGCCGAGACCTCGGAGCCGGCCTGGACGAAGCGGAAGATGTTGTCGATGAACAGGAGCACGTCCTGTCCGCCCTGCTCGCGGTAGTACTCGGCCATCGTCAGGCCGGAGAGGGCGACGCGGAGACGCGCACCGGGGGGCTCGTTCATCTGACCGAAGACGAGCATCGTCTTGTCGATCACGCCCGACTCTTTCATCTCCAGCCAGAGGTCGTTGCCCTCGCGGGAACGCTCGCCGACGCCGACGAAGGCGGAGAGGCCGGAGTGCTCCTCGGCAATGTTGCGGATCAGCTCCTGGATCAGCACGGTCTTGCCGACGCCGGCACCGCCGAACAGCCCGACCTTGCCGCCTTTGGCGTAAGGCGCGAGCAGGTCGATGACCTTGATCCCGGTCTCGAGGATCTCCTGGGTCGGGGTCAGGTCGGAGGCCTTGGGGGCGGGACGGTGGATCGGCCAGCGCTCGCCGCCCTCGACCTCGGGGCCGTTGTCGATCGGCTCGCCGAGCAGGTTGAAGATGCGGCCGAGGGTCGCGTCGCCGACCGGGACCGTGATCGGGCCGCCGGTGTCGGTCACCTTGGCGCCACGCTGGATCCCGTCGGTCGCGTCCATCGCGACCGCGCGGACGCGGTCGTCGCCGAGGTGCTGCTGGACCTCGCAGACGAGCTGGGTCGGTTCGCCGTCGCCGTCGCCGCCGGTGTCGATCGTCACCGCCGAGTAGATCGCCGGCAGCTTGTCGGGGAAGACGGCGTCGATCACCACGCCGGTGACCTGCTCGACGCGCCCTACGTTGGTTCCACTAGATCCGTTCTCAGCCATGACTTCCTTTTCTCATTTCCAAAGTTTCCGTCGCTACCCGAGCGCCTCGGCGCCGGCGACGACCTCCAAGATCTGCTGCGTGATCTCCGACTGGCGGACCCGGTTCATTTCCAGGGTCAGGTCTTCCATGATCGTTTCCGCGTTCTCAGCGGCGTTGCGCATCGCCGTCATCCGCGCTCCCAGCTCGGAAGCCGCGGACTCGAGCAGCGCCCGGTAGACGGAGATCGTCACGTACTCGGGGATCAGGCGGGCGAGCAGCTCCTCGGGCTCGGGCTCGTAGCTCCACTCCGATTTGATCTGGCGCTCCTCGGCCTCGGTCAGCTCGCCGCTGTCCTGCTCCTCATCAGCGCCCTCGCCGGTCACCTCCGCCTGCTGCAGGGGCAGCAGGGTTTGGCGCCAGACGTGCTGGGTCAGCGGTGAGACGAAGCGGTTGTAGACCAGTTCGACCCGGTCGAGTTCCTCGTCGACGTAGCGCGCGGTCAGCGCCTCGCCGATTTCGCGGGCGTTGGCGAAGGCGGGCCGGTCGGTGAAGCCGACGTAGCTGCCCGTCACCTCCTGCTTGCGGAAGCTCAAGGCCGAGACGCCGCGTTTGCCGACCGCCGCGAAGGACGGCTGCGCCCCCTCGGAGCGAACGTCGGCCGCCATCCGCATGCCCTCGCGAATGATGTTGGTGTTGAAGGCGCCGGCCAGGCCGCGGTCGCCGGTGATCAGGAGGATGCCCACCCGCTCGACGTTCTCGCGCTCGGCCATCACCGGCACCCGCGGGATCGCGCCGGCGTGGGCGGACGCCTGCCGGGTCAGTTTGCGGATGCCCTCGGCGTAGGGCCGCAGATCGTCGATCCGCTGTTCGGCCCGGCGCAACCGCGCCGCCGCGACCATCTCCATCGCCCGCGTGATCTTGTTGATGTTCTTGATCGACGCGATTCGATTCTTAACTTCCTTCTGCGTGGCCATGGGATCGCGGTCCCGGCACTAGGCCGGGGTCGCCTCCTTGGCGTCGTCGGAGGACTCGGTGCGGGCCGGAGCCTCGCGCTCCTCGGCCGACTTGACGCGATCGGACTCGCCGGCCTCGACCGGGTCGCCGTGCTCGTCGAAGTCGGCGCCGAAGTCGTCGACGAAGTCGGCGATCGCCGAACCGAGCGCCTTTTCGTCGTCCTCCTCGAGCTTGCCGCTCTCTTCGATCCGGCTCAGCAGCTCCGCGTTCTCGGTGTGCAGGCGGGTCCGCAGGTCGGCGAGGAACTCACCGACGCGCTCGACCTTGATCCGGTCCAGGTAACCGCCGGTGCCGGAGTAGATCGAGGTGACCTGGTCGCCGACGCTGAGCGGCTCGCGCTCTTTCTGTTTCAGCAGCTCGACCAGTCGTTCGCCGCGGGTCAGCGCTTTCTGCGTCTCCGCGTCGAGCTCGGAGCCGAACTGGGCGAAGGCCTCGAGGTCGCGGTACTGAGAGAGGTCGAGGCGCAGTTTTCCGGCGACCTTCTTCATCGCCTTGGTCTGCGCGTTACCGCCCACCCGCGAGACCGAGATGCCGACGTTGATCGCCGGCCGCACCCCTGAGAAGAAGAGGTCGGACTCGAGGAAGATCTGGCCGTCGGTGATCGAGATCACGTTGGTCGGGATGTAGGCGGAGACGTCGGAGGCCTGGGTCTCGATGATCGGCAGCGCCGTCAGTGAGCCGCCGCCGAGGTCGTCGTTCAATTTCACCGCCCGCTCGAGCAGGCGCGAGTGCAGGTAGAAGACGTCTCCCGGGTAAGCCTCGCGACCCGGCGGGCGCCGCAGCAGCAGCGACATCTGGCGGTAGGCGGAAGCGTGTTTGGTGAGGTCGTCGTAGACGCAGAGGGCGGCTTTGCCGTTGTAGAGGAAGTGCTCGCCCATCGCGCAGCCGGCGTAGGGGGCGATGTACTTGATCGGCGCCGCCTCGTCGGCGGGGGCGGCGACGATGATCGTGTTCTCCATCGCCCCGTTCTCCTCCAGCGTCTCTTTGAGCTGGACGACGGTGGACATGCGCTGCCCGATCGCGACGTAGATGCAGATCAGGTCCTTGTCCTTGTTGTTGATGATCGTGTCGATCGCGATCGCCGTCTTGCCGGTCTGGCGGTCGCCGATGATCAGCTCTCGCTGGCCACGGCCGATCGGGATCATCCCGTCGATCGACATCAGCCCGGTCTGGACGGGTTCCTCGACCGGCTGGCGCTCGACCACGCCGGGGGCTTTGAACTCGGCCGGGCGGGTCTCGGTGGTGACGACCTCGCCGCGGTTGTCGAGCGGGCGGCCGAGCGGGTCGACCATGCGGCCGAGCAGGGCCTCGCCGACCGGGATCTGGAGCAGGTGGCCGGTGCGCTTGACCGTGTCGCCCTCGACGATCTTTTCCCACTCGCCGAAGAGCACGGCGCCGACGTTGTCGGCCTCGAGGTTGAGGGCCAGCCCGGTCACCCCGTGCGGGAGGTCGAGCATCTCCAACGCCATCACGTTGTCGAGGCCGTGGATGCGGGCGATGCCGTCCGCCACCGAGAGGATGGTGCCCACCTCGGTGAGGTCGGCGGAGTCGGTCTCCAACCCCTCGATTCGCTCTCGCAGAATGCTTGCGATCTCGTCCGGCTTGATCTCCATCGGGTGCTAGCTCCTCCTTACGCCGCGGTGGCGACGGTCTTTCGAAGTTTCTCCAGGCGACTGCGGATGCTCGCGTCCAAAACCATGTTGCCGACGCGCAGGACGATGCCGCCGAGGATGCCGTCGTCGACGCGGCTCGACAGCTCGACGGCCTCCCCGGTCTGGCGTTCGACCTCTTCGCCGATTTTCTTCACGACGGCTTCGTCGAGCTCGACGGCGCTGACGACGGTGACGTCGAGGCGGCGGTTCTCCTTCTTCCAGAGCTCGTCGAGCTCGCGGCGGATGCGGAAGATTTCCGGCATCCGGTGCTTCTCGATCAGCAGCTCGAGGAAATTCGTCAGCTCCGGCTCGGCACCGGAGATCGCCCTGCCCAGGCCCTCCTGCTTGTCGGCGGACGAGAGGTAGGGGCTGAACAGGAACACCTGCAGCTCCTGGTTGCCGTCGACCGCGTCGGCGAACTGGGCCAGCTGCGACTGCAGCGAGTCGAGCTTGCCTTTGTCCTTGCCGGCCTCGAACAGGGCCTCGGCATATACACGGGCGGCCTCGGCCATCTAGTTCTTCTCCGCTCCCGAGAGCGAGGAGAAGTCGACCTCGGCGAGGGCCTCCTCGACGAGCCGTTTCTGGTCCTCGCCGGTGAGGCTCTTGCGGGTGACCTTCTCGGTCGCCAGCACGGTCAGGTCGGCGACCTCGCCGCGGATCTGCTCCAGCGAGCGCCGGGTCTCCGCTTCGATGTCGCGCTTGGCCTGGGAGACCAGCTCCTCGCGTTTCTCGCGACCGGCAGCGGTCGCCTCCGCCTCGGCGGTCTCGGCCGCTTTGCGGGCGCGGGCCATGATGTCGTCCGCCTGCTCGCGCGCCTCGGCCAGCCGGCCGCGGTACTCGGCCAGGAGCTCGTCCGATTCGCGCCGCTGGCGCTCGGCCGCGTCGATCGACTCGGCGATCACTTTCGCCCGCCGGTCCAGGGCCTCCTGGATTTTCGGGAAGGCGAACTTGCTGAGCACCCACATCGTGAACAGGAACAGGACCAGGGTCCAGATCATCAGACCGAGACCGGGCGATACGAGGAAGCTGCCACCGCCTTCCTCGTGAGCGCCGGACTCGGCCGCGAGCGGGACTATCGCCGCTATGTAGCCGAGCGGATCCATGTGCCTAGAGGAAGAAGGCGATGAGGCCGAAGATGAACGTGTAGAAGGCCACGGCCTCGGTCAGCGCGAACCCGAGCCAGCGGATGCTCTGGAGCTCGTCTTTCATCTCCGGCTGGCGGGCGACCGACTCGATCTCCTTGCCGAAGATGATGCCGATGCCGATACCGGCGCCGATCGAGCCCAGGCCGGCTCCGACGCCGAGGGCGATCGCCTTACCGGCGGATTCGATGCCTTCGTCGGAGATGGCGGCGACGACAGGGGACAGGTCCATTTGAAAAGTGCTCCTTTTCTAGTGACTGGCGGAGGTAGCTCCGCCGAGGTAGATGGCAGTGAGAGTCGAGAAGATGAACGCCTGCAAGGTGGCGATAAGGCCGACCTCGAGGATGAAGAAGAAGAAGGCGAGCGGGAAGGTGAGCGCGCCGAGCGCCGCGATCCCCAGCAGCACCGCCAGCCCGCCGCCCATGAAGAGCAGCAGCAGGTGGCCGGCGAGGATGTTGGCGAAAAGTCGGACGGAGAGCGAGATCAGGCGGGCGACGTGGGAGACCGCCTCGATCACGAAGATGAAGGCCTTGGCACCCGGGTTCATGTCCTCCAGGCCCGGCGGCAGCCAACTCGCCAGGTACTTGAAGAAGCCCTTGGCCCGCACGCCTTCGACGTGGTAGGAGATCCAGACGACGAGCGTCAGGACCAGGGGAATCGAGAGGTTGGCGGTGGCGGCGTAGATCGCGAAGGAGGGGACTTCGACCCCGAAGATGTTGATCGCGTGCTCGGTGTTGGTCGGCAGCGGCAGGAACCCGATCATGTTCGAGAACCAGATCCAGAAGAACAGCGCGGCGAGGAAGGGGAACCATTTGCGCGCCATCTTGGTGTCGAGGCTGCCGCCGGCGATCGTGTTTTTGGTCATGTCGTAGGCGACCTCGATCGCGACCTGGACGCGGTTCGGCTTCTGCTGCATCCGTTTCGCGATCCAGAGCATCGTCCCGATCGTCAGCCCGCTGGCCAGCAGCAGGTAGAGCACGGCCTTGTTGATCGAGAAGTCGATCCCGCCCAGTTCGAGCGTGATCCACGGTTCCAGTTTGAACTCGTTCTGGGGCTGGAACTCTTCGTTTTTGCCGTCACTGCCGAAGATCAGGAAGAGCAGGATCGCGACCCCGAAGTAGGCGCCGAGGCCGATGAAGACTTTCGCCTTGGTGCTGAGGCCACCCGATTTAGGGGCGGGCGACTGGGAGGCGCCGGACGGCGCCTCTACCGCTGCGGAGTCGGCGCTCACGCTGCGCCCTGCCCCTCGGGCTCGCCGAACAGGTGCGCGAGGCCCTGGGCGGCGAAGGAAACGGTGAAGAGCACGAGGGTCAAGACCGCCGCGGCGAGACCGGCTTCGCGTTCGGCGAGGCCGACCAGCAGCACCGCCGTCGCCATCAGCCAGACGCGGCCGAGGGTCGAGGCCGCGACGACGCCCATCGCCTTCTGCCGGTTTCCGGCGAGCATCTCCGCCTGAGCCCGCTTCGCGGCGAGCATCTGAATACCGCGCTGGATCAGCCAAACGCCGGCCGCAACCGCGTATCCGAGCATGGGCAGTCCACCGAGCAGAAAGACTGCGAGCGCGGTGGCCAGGAGGACTAGGTCGGCGTACTTGAGAGGAGACATAAATACGTCCGTCTCGGGGCCGAGCGGACGCCTGGGCGACTATACCCAAAAGGCCCCGCGATTGGCTTTGTGAAGCGGGTTAGTGAGGGTTGCCACTACCGCCCGGGGGCTCCAGTTCGATCGCCTCGAACTCGCCCGTCTCCGGGTTTATGCGTCCCCGCCTCGACTTGAGGATCTCCAGCACGTAGATCAGGTAGACGCTGTAGGCCAGCGCACCCAGGATCAGGACCGCCATCACCGCGGTCCAGAGCGCGTCGAAGTGGCCGTGGTCGTCGCTGTAAGGGACGAAGCGGAGGGCCAGCGCCAGCGCCGCCATCACCAGGGTCCAGGCGTAGAGGTAAGCGACCGTGCGGCGCTGGGAGAAGCCGATGTTGGCCATCCGGTGGTGGAAGTGCCAGGTGTCGGCCTGGTAGATCGGCTGCCGGTATTTGAGCCGCTTGGCGACAACGAAGCCGGTGTCGAGGATCGGCACCGCCAGCACGATCAGGGGGAAGGCGAGGGCAATCACCGCGTTGGTCTTCAGCGCCCCCTGGACCGAGGCCGTCGCGAGCAGGTAGCCGAGCAGGTTGGAGCCGGTGTCGCCCATGAAGCTGGAGGCGGGCGGGAAGCCGTGGCGGAGGAAGCCGAGCGCGGCGCCGGCGGTGATCGCCGCCAGCACGCCGGCGGCGTTGCGGTCGAGCGAGAGCGCGATCACCGCCAGGGTCAGCGCGGCGATCGTGCATACCCCTGCGGCAAGCCCGTCGACGCCGTCGAGGAAGTTGATCACGTTGACCACGGCGACGATCCCGAGCACGGTCAGCGGGTAGGCGAGCCAGCCGAGCTCGAAGCCGCCGACGAAGGGCAGGGTGAGGTTGTCGACGCGGACCCCGGCGAGGACCGGGATCGTCGCCGCGCCGACCTGGCCGGCGAGCTTCGGCAAGGCCGGCAGCGAGTAGACGTCGTCGAGCACGCCGACGGCGGCGATCGCCACGGCGCCGAGCAGGATCGAGCGGCTCTCCCCTTCCCCCGGCAGCCAGATCCAGCCGGCGACCTCGACCGCGACCAGGATCGCCAGGCCCGAGAGCCGCGGCATCGGTTTGTCGTGGAGGCCGCGCTCCTTCGGGTAGTCGATCGCGCCGACCTTGAAGGCGAGGCGCTCGGCGTAGGGAACCAGCAGCCAGGCGATCGCCGCGGCTGCGAGGAAGGCGAGGACGGCATCGGTGGTCGTGGCCATATCGCTTAGGCCCGGGCGGCTCCAAGCGCCGCCTGGACGAGGATCTCAGGATCGCGGGGGTGGCGGACGCCCACCGGGGAGTCGCGCTTGCGCAGCTCCAGCGCGGCCGGGTCGGCGAGCACCTGCAGGCGGCCCTCGGCGATCAGGGCCTCGTCGACGCCGCCCATCTCGCCGCTGAAGGTGGTGAAGACGGGGGTGCCCAGGGCGACGGCCTCGCGGTTCATGGTGCCCCCGGCGCTGACTACGAGGTCGGCGTAGGCGATCAGGCTTTGGGCGTCGATTGCATGGTCGGGAACGATCAGGTTCGGCGCCCCGAGGGCGCGGGCGGCGGCGCCCTGCTCCTCGGTGCGGGGGACGATCACCGCCTGCGCCCGCTCCGACGCGGCGAGGCGGCGGACGGTCGCCGCATAGAGGTCGTTTGGGGCGTGGTACTCGGAGGTCTCCGGCGGCGGGCGCACGACCACCAGCACCTTCTCGCGGTCGAGCCCGAGCTCGCCCAGCACCGCTTCGTCGGGCTCGAACCCGGCCAGGTAGTACTCCTCCTTCAGGCCCGGGTAGCGAAAGAGCTTCTTCGGCTTGGCGCCGATCCGGGCCAGGCGCTCGACCGGGATCGACTCAGGCGCCAGCACCCGCCGCGCCACCCGGAAGGCGACCTGGCGCTGCAGCCGCGCGAACTCGTAGTCCTGCATCTGCACCGAGGGGATCAGGAAGGAGGCGGAGACGACCGCGAGGTCGACCGAGCCGTGGCCGATCGCCAGTTGCGGCCGGTTGCCCCAAACGAAGCGCGCCAGCCGCGCCGAGCGCCCGCCGAGCGCCCGCACCTTGCCCAGCCGCGAGGCGCCGCCGTGCTCGCCAACCGTCGTGTACGGAATCCCCAGCCGCTCGAGGATGCCCAACGTCTGGCCGTACTCGCGAGCAGTGACGAAGACCTCGTGCCCCTCGGCTTCGAGGCGCTCGATGATCGGCCGCAGCACCAAGGGGTGCGCGGCGGCCGTGCAGTCGACCCAGACCCTCAAGCGTTCAGACAGTGCTGGGAGTGAGCTGCGGGTAGAGCGGGAAGCGGTCCATCAGGGCGTCGGCGCGGGCGGCGAGCGAGTCCTTCTCGGACTCGAAGTCGGCAGAGAGAGCGCCGCAGATGATCGCGGCGATCTCGGTCATCTCCTCCTCGCCCATGCCCCGAGTCGTCAGCGCCGGGGTGCCGATGCGCAGGCCGGAGGGGTTCATCGGCGGCCGCGGGTCGAAGGGGATCGCGTTGCGGTTGACGGTGATGCCGACCTCGTCGAGCCGGTCCTCCCCGGTCTGGCCGTCGTGCCCGGTCGGGGTCAGGTCGACCAGGACCAGGTGGACGTCGGTGCCGCCGGTGAGGACCGGGACGCCGCCAGCTTCGAGGCCGGCGGCAAGCGCCCGCGCGTTGGCGATCGTCTGCCGCTGGCGCTGGCGGAACTCCTCGCTGGCGGCGATCTTCAGCGCCACCGCCTTGGCGGCGACCGTGTGCATCAGCGGCCCGCCCTGCTGGCCGGGGAAGACCGCCTTGTCGACCGCTTTGGCGAACTCCTCGCGGCAGAGGATCATGCCGCTGCGGGGGCCGCAGAGCGTCTTGTGGATCGTCGTGGTGACGACGTCGGCGTGCTCGACCGGATTGGGGTGCTCGCCGGCGGCGACGAGGCCGGCGAAGTGGGCCATGTCGACCATCAGCTTGGCGCCGACCGAGTCGGCGATCTCGCGGAAGGCGGCGAAGTCGAGCTGGCGCGGGTAGGCGGACCAGCCGGTGACGATCAGGCTCGGCTTGTGCTCGTCGGCGAGGCGCGCGACCTCGTCCATGTCGACCAGCATGTCGTCCTCGCGGACGTGGTAGGCGACCGGGTTGTAGAGCTTGCCGGAGACGTTGATTTTCATCCCGTGGCTGAGGTGGCCGCCGTGGTCGAGCGCGAGGCCGAGGAAAGTGTCGCCCGGTTCGATCAGCGCCATGTAGGCGGCGTTGTTGGCCTGGGCGCCGGAGTGAGCCTGGACGTTGGCGTGCTCGGCGCCGAACAGCTCCTTGGCGCGGGAGATCGCCAGTTCCTCGGCGACGTCGACCTCCTCGCAGCCGCCGTAGTAGCGGCGGCCGGGGTAGCCCTCGGCGTACTTGTTGGTGAGGACCGAGCCAACCGCGTCGAGCACCGCCTGTGGCACGAAGTTCTCCGAGGCGATCATCTCCAGCGTCCGCTGCTGGCGCCGCAGCTCGCCGTCGAGGACGGCGGCGATCTCGGGATCGACGTCCGCCAGCGGCGCGGTCTGGAAGTTCTCGGGCAAATCGCTCATCGCCAGCGACGATAGCAACGGACCGGGATAGTCTGAGCCCGGTGAGAGCGCGAGTCTTCGCCCTTACCGCACTGGCGATCGCCGCCGCCCTGACCGCGACCTCTGCGAGCGCGGCGACGCCGGCCGAGAACCCCTGCGAAGGGCCGGAAGCCAAGCAGCTGCTCTGCCCGAACCTGCGGATCGGCCCGGCCAGCGAAATGTACGTTCAGAGCGGCGACCCGGGGCGGGTGCTGCTGCGGGCGACCAGCGACGTGCGCAGCCGCGGCCGCGGCCCGATGGAGCTGCGCGGCAAACGCAACGGCTGGCGGACGATGACCACCAACCAGCGCATCTACCGCGTCGGCGGTGGCCACATCGACGTCGACAGCGACGCCACCCTGCGCTTCACCGACGTCGGCGACTACTGGGGCGGCGCTTACTGGAAGGTCCACCAGCTGGCCAGCTTCGATCTGCGCCGGGCCAGTCCCGACGGCAGCGTCGGCGCCGTCGTCCGCACCAGCCCCAAGCTCAACTACTGCCTGCGCGACCTCGAGCGCACCCGGCCCGGGCAGCGCTCGCCGGCAAATCGCCACTACCCGGGCTGCAACCAGAACCCCTACCGCAACCGGGTCGTCCTCGGCACCTCGGTCGGCTGGTCCGACATCTACGCCGCTCCGTACCACCAGCAGTGGATCGACGTCGCCGGCCTGCGCGGCTGCTTCGCCTTCGAGATGACCGTGGACCCGGAGGAAAACCTGTTCGAGTCCAACGAGGACGACAACAGCTCCCGCCGCCTCGTCCGCCTGCCCTACGACGGCACCCCCGGCTGCTGAGCGGCGCGCCCCGCGGCAGCTAGCCGAGGCCGACGGAGTGCAGGGAGCTGGCGAGGTCGCCGGCGGAGAGGGCGCCGTGGCGCAGCACCGTCCAGCCCCCGTGCTCCTCGATCGAGGCGAGGTCGACGACCGTCGAGGGCATGCCCTGCAGCCGACCGCCGTCGATCACCAGGTCGACGCCGGCGAGGATCGAGTCGGGGACGCGGTCGAAGCTGGCCGGCGGCGGCTCGCCGCTGAGGTTGGCCGAGGTCTGGAAGATCGGGCACATGGTCCCCGCCAGCGGGCCACCGATCAGGCGCACCCCGAGCCGCTCGGGGTCCTCGCGGCAGGCCAGCGGGTAGCGGTGGCCGGGGTTGGCGACGACCAGCGTCACCGGCCCCGGCAGCAGGGCGCTGACCGCGGCGGCGGTGCGCGGGCCGAGCCCGGCGACCAGCTCGCGCATCGCCAGCGGCGAGAAGTACATGACCGCCGATGATTTGCCGTCGTCGCGGCCCTTGAGCCGGTGGATGCGGGCGATCGCGCCGGCGTCGAGCGGGTCGCAGGCGAGCCCGTAGAGGCCGTCGGCGGGGAACACGGCGACGCCGCCGGAGGCGATGCACCCTTCCAATGCCGAGCGGGCGACGTCGGCCTCGCCGCTGCGCAGCTCGAGGATCCGCGCGGTGCCCTGGGACTCGCTCATCGCGTCCCCACCACCACCCGCTCGATCCCGGCCAGGTCGGGCCGCGTCTCGACCTCGGCGAATCCCGCCGCCCGAACGAGCTCCGCCACCGCCGGCGCCTGTCCCTCCCCCACCTCGAGAGCCACCGCCCTCGTTGAGGTCGTACTTAGTCCCGCATACCGGGACGAAGTACGACCTGAACCGGAAGGGGGGAGCAGGGCGCGGTAGGCGTCGAGACCGTCGGGGCCGGCGAGCAGGGCCTCGCGCGGCTCCCACTGAGTGACCTCGGGTTGCAGCGCGGGCCAGTCGCGCTCGGCGACGTAGGGCAGGTTGGCGAGGACCAGGTCGAATTCGCCCTCAGGCAGCGTGCCCGCGTCGAAGCGGACCCGGTCGGCGAGGCCGAGGCGCTCGGCGTTGGCCGGCGCCACTTCCAGCGCCGCCGCCGAGGTGTCGGTCGCGGTCACCGCGCAGCCCGGCAGCTCGTCGGCGACCGCGAGGGCGATCGCGCCGGAGCCGGTGCCGACGTCGAGCACGCTCGCCGGCTGCAGCTCCAATGCCACTTCGACCAGCAGCTCGGTCTCCGGCCGCGGGATCAGTACGCGTCGGTCCACGGCAAGCTCGATGTGCCGAAACCCCTTCCGCCCCAGGATGTAGGCAACCGGCTCCCGCCGCAGCCGCCGCCTCACCATCTCGCCGAACGCCCGCGCCGGCCCGGCCGGAACCTCCGCAGAAGGCTCCGCCGTCAGCCTTGCCCGCCCGGACCCCATCGCCTCACCCAGCAGCAGTTCGGCATCGAGGCGGGGCTCCCCCACGCCGGCAGCCGCCAGCCCGTCGACCGCCGCATCGAGAGCCTCACGGACGCTGCCAGCTGCCGCCGCCGCGGGCATCAGCCCACCGCTGCCGCGGCCTCGAGCCGCTGTCTCTTCTCCTCGGCCCCGAGGGCATCGGTGAACTCCGAAAGATCGCCGCCCAGCACTCCGTCGAGGTTGTGCGAGGTCAGCTTGATCCGGTGGTCGGTGACCCGGCCCTGAGGGAAGTTGTAGGTGCGGACCTTCTCGGAGCGCTCGCCGCTGCCGACCTGGGCCTTGCGCTCGGAGGCGATCTTCGCCTGCTGTTCTGCCAACTCGCGCTCATACAGCCGCGCCCGCAGCACCCGCATCGCCCGCTCCTTGTTTTGCAGCTGCGACTTCTCGTCCTGCATCGAGACCACGATGCCGGTCGGTTTGTGGGTGATCCGCACCGCCGAGTCGGTCGTGTTGACCGACTGGCCGCCGGGCCCCGAGGAGCGGTAGACGTCGATCTGGAGGTCGTTCTGGTCGACCTCGACCTCGACCTCCTCGGCCTCGGGCAGCACCGCGATCGTCGCCGTCGAGGTGTGGATCCGCCCCTGCGACTCGGTCTCGGGCACCCGCTGCACGCGGTGGGTCCCGCCCTCGAACTTGAAGACCGAGAAGGCGCCCTCGCCCTTGACCGCGAAGGTCACCTCCTTGAAGCCGCCGGCCTCGGAGTGCGACTGCGAGAGGACCTCGGTCGAGAAGCCGCGCTCCTCGGAGTACCGGGTCAGCATCTTGTAGAGGTCGCCGGCGAACAGCGCCGCCTCGTCGCCGCCGGTCCCGGCGCGGATCTCCACGATCACGTTCTTGTCGTCGTTGGGGTCGCGCTCGACCATCGCCAGCCGGATCTCCTCTTCCAGCTCTGCGAGCCGCGCCGGCGCCTCGTCGACGACCTTGCGCAGCTCCGCGTCCTCCCCCTCCTCCAACAGCTCCCGCGCCCCTTCGAGATCGTCGCGAAGCGTCGAATACTCGGCCGCGAACTCCCGCGCAGGCTGCAGTTCACGGTATTCCCGCCCGACCTCCGCATATCGTTCGCGGTCGCCGATCACGGCAGGGTCGGACATCTGCTGCTCCAGCTCCGAAAACCGCGCCTCGATCTGCTCAACAAGCTGCTCGATCATGCCCACAACATAGAGCCGCGTTACATGAGAGCCCGTCCCGGTAGGGGTGAAGCGTCTTGTACTTTTTCGGCGCTGCCAAACTCGGACGGCCACCCCCGCCCCGCGAAAAAGTTAAGCGAAACCCCTACCGGGACGGGCTCTCAGGCAACGATCTCAATGTGCTGCTGTTTCGCGGCCTCCTCGGGGTTCTCCCGAGCGAGGACCGAGTTCAGCGAGGCGATGGCGACGGCGAGCTGCTCTTCGTCGGGCTCGCGCGTGGTCAGGTTCTGCAGCATCAGCCCCGGCCACATGACCGCCCGCACCCAGCGTTTGCGGCGGTTTTTGCCGGCCCACTTGATCACCTCGTAGGAGAGGCCGGCGATCAGCGGGATGCCGACGATGCGCGAGAGCACCAGCCAGTACCAGGCGGGCAGCCCGATCGGGGCGAAGACGAAGATCGCCAGCACCATCACGATCAGCAGGAAGCTGGTCCCGCAGCGCGGGTGCAGGCGCGAGTAGAGCTTGGCGCGGGCCGGCGTCAGCTCGTCTTCGGCCTCGTAACAGGAGATCGTCTTGTGCTCGGCCCCGTGGTACTCGAAGACGCGGCGCAGATCCGGCATTTTGCTGATCGCGAGGATGTAGAGGATGAAGATCGCCGTGCGCAGGATTCCCTCGACCAGCCAGAAGAGCAGCGGCGAGCCCAGCTGGTCCTTGATCAGGCTGGTCAGCCCGACCGGGACGACAAAGAAGAGCCCGATCGCGAGCACCATCGAGAAGAGGATCGTGAGGCCCCAGATCCAGCCGCCGATTTCTTCTTTCTCGCCCTTCTCGTCCTCCTCCAGCTGCGCGTTGGCGGAGATCGCCAGGGCTTTGAAGCCGATCTTCAGGGACTCGCCGAGGGCGACGACGCCGCGGATCACCGGCACCCGCCAGAGGCGGTGGCGCTTCGCCCAGGGGACGAGCGTCTCCGACTCGACTTCGATCTGGCCCTCGGGCGTGCGCACGGCGACGGCCCAGACCGAGACGCCGCGCATCATCACGCCCTCCAGCACCGCCTGACCGCCGACCGGCGCGTCGCGCTTGGCGACCAGCGCCCCATCGGGCATGCGCAGCGGGTCTCCCCCGTTGGAGGAGGAGTCTGTAGGTGCCTGTGCCGAGCCCGCCGGCGGGCTCACGGGCTACTTCCCGGCCCTGTGCTTGGCGGCGCGGCGCTGGAAGCGCTCGACGCGGCCACCGGTGTCGACCAGCTTTTGCTTGCCGGTGTAGAACGGGTGGCACTCGGAGCAGAGCTCTACATGCAAGTCCTCTTTCGTGGACCGCGTGTAGAACTGGTTGCCGCACGAGCAATGCACGTTGGCAAGCGTGTACTCGGGGTGGATTGCTGCCTTCATCTCCACCTAGTCTAGAGAAGTCGTAAACGATTGCCGATAGGTGTCTGTGATCCACACCGCGCGCCCGGCGCGATCCGGCAGCGAAGGCGCTCTGCGCCTGGCAATCGGCGTCGTCCTCTTCGGCGGCACCGCGCTCGTCGCCCTGCACGACTGGGCCGGGATCGGCGGCTTCGACTCCTTCGTCAACGGCCCCCTCTACGACGCGGTGATCGTCAGCGCCGGCCTCGCCTGCCTGCTGAAGGCGCGCGGCGCCGGTGCCGAGCGCAACGCCTGGATCGTGATCGCGATCGCCGTCTTCTCCTGGGCGGCCGGCGAGATCTACTGGACCGCCGAGATCGAAGGCAACTCCTCCGCCCCGTATCCATCCCCGGCCGACATCGGCTACCTCGTCTTCTACCCGCTCGCGGTCGCCGGCCTGGTGCTGCTGGTCAGGGCCCGCGCCCACCAGCTCGACTGGCGCCTCTGGGTCGACGGTTCGATCGCCTCGCTGGGAACCGCCGCGCTCGGCGCGGCGATCGTCTTCGAGTTCGTCGCCGACCGAACCAGCGGCAGCACGCTCGAAATGGCGACGACGCTCGCCTACCCGCTCGGCGACATCCTCCTGGTCTCCCTGGTCGTCGGCGTCGTCGCCCTCACCCGCTGGCGCCCCGGCCCGACCTGGACCCTGCTGCTGGCCGGCCTGGCGACGATGGGCTTCGCCGACATCGCCTACACCCTGGAAACCAACGGCGTCGGCATCCTCGACGGCGACTGGGTCGAACCGATCTACCTGCTCGCAGCGTCCTTCGTCGGCGCCGTCCTCTGGCAGCTGGAGGCGGCAACGATCCAGCCCCACGCCCGCTTCGAGGGCTGGCGCGAGCTCGCCGTGCCCGGCTTCTTCGCGCTGGTGATGATCGGTCTCTTCAGCATCCAGTACTTCCAGCACTCGGCCGGGCTGACCAGCGTGCTCTGGGCGGCGACGATGCTGGCGGTGCTGGCGCGGCTGGCGATCAGCGTGCGCGAGAACAAGCGGCTGCTGGACCAGGTGCGGACCGACCAGCTGACCGGCCTCGGCAACCGCGGGCGGCTGCAGATCGACCTGCCGGAGCGCGTCCACGAGGCGAGCGAGCGGCCGCTGACGCTGGTGATGCTCGACCTCAACGGCTTCAAGCACTACAACGACACCTTCGGCCACCCCGCCGGCGACGAGATGCTGACCTGGATGGGCGCCCGGCTGCGCGAGGCGCTTGGAAAGGACGGCCAGGGCTACCGGATCGGCGGCGACGAGTTCGTGGTCCTGATCGATTGCGAGCCCGAGCGCCACGAGGCCGTCGTCAAGCGCGCCACCGAAGCGCTGACCGCACGCGGCCGGGGCTACGAGATCGGCGCCGCCTGGGGCAAGGTCGCGGTTCCGGACGAGGCCGAGACGCCGTCGGCGGCGATGCAGCTGGCCGACGTGCGGATGTATGCCCAGAAGGAGTCCCGTCGCACCTCCCACCCCGACGGGATCGAGATCGACGGCGGCGAGGTCAAGGTGGAACTAGACGGCGCGGGGAGCGGCGAAGCTCTCGAGCAGCGCAAGTAGGACCGTCGTCACCTCGCGCCGCTTGCCGGGGTCTTCGGAGCGGGCGACCAGCATCGCCGCCTCGTCGAGCGCCCCGAGCAGCAGGTGCGCCATCGGCTTCACCGGCAGGCTGCGGATCTCCCCCGCCTCGATCGCCGCGCTGAGGCTGGCCTCGATCAGGCCCAGGCCGTTGGCGGCGGCGATCTCGCGCCAGCGGTCCCAGCCCAGCACCGCCGGCGCGTCGTGCAGGCCGATCCGCTGCAGCTCCGGCTCGGCGCACTCGTCGAGGAAGGCCTCGATCCCGGCCTTCATCGCCTCCAGCGGGCTGTGCAGCTCGGAGCCGAGAACGACGCGGGCGACGCGTTCGGTCGACTCCGCCTCGAGCCGCTCGTAGACCGCCTCCAAAAGATCCTTCTTGCCGCCGAAGTGGTGGTAGAGGGCGCCGCGGGTGACCCCGGCGGCGCGCACGATCTCCTCGGTGCCGACCGCGTCGTAGCCGCGTTCGGTGAAGAGCTTGCGGGCGGCGTTCATCAGCGCATTGCGAGTCGCCTCGGCGCGCTCGGCCTGGGTTCGGCGCTCTGGACGGGAGGCTGGATCCACATTCATACAGTCTGTATGTTACCTACAACCACCGACAACAGGAGGCGAAGATGAGCACTGAGACGAGCGAGCGCAAAGAGATCGACTTGCCGGCGGGACGTATCCGCTACCGCGAGGCGGGCCAGGGCAAAGCGGTCGTCTTCGTCCACGGCTACCTGGTCGACGGGCGGCTCTGGGACGGCGTCGTCGACCGCCTCTCCGACCGCTTCCGCTGCCTCGCGCCCGACTGGCCGATCGCCGCGCAGCAGATCGCGATGAAGCCCGACGCCGACCTCACCCCTCCCGGCGTCGCGGCGATCATCTCCAGCTTCCTCGACGCGCTCGGCCTGGAGGACGTGACGATTGTCGGCAACGACTCGGGCGGCGCCATGTCGCAGGTCCTGGTCACCCGCCACCCGGAACGGATCGGCCGCCTCGTCCTCACCAACTGCGACACCCACGAGAACTTCCCGCCGGGAATCTTCAAGACGATGCCGCCACTGGCCAAGCTGCCGGGCGGGATGACGCTGCTCTCGGCCCCGTTCCGCATTCCTGCCCTCGCCCGCCGCGCCTTCAAGCCGTTCTCCAAGGCCGGGATCCCGGACGAGCTGGTCGCTTCCTGGATGAAGCCGGCGACCAAGGACCGCGGCGTCATGCACGACGCCAAGAAGGTGACGATCGGGATGAACAAGCGCTACACCCTGGAGGCGGCGCAGAAGCTGCGGACGACCGACCTGCCGATCCTGCTCACCTGGGCGCCGGGGGACAAGCTCTTCCCGCTCTCCTATGCGGAGCGGCTGGCGGGCGAAGTCCCGAACGCCCGGATCGTCCAGATCCCGGACTCGAGCACCTTCGTGCCGCTCGATCAGCCGCAGCGGCTGGCCGAGGAGATCGCCGAGTTTGCGGCCTGAGTTTTCGGGCAAAGCGAACAGACGTTCGCGATTTCCGCAAATTGCAGGTTTTTCGTCCGGTAGGACAGGGAGGCTTCCTCAACCCCTCGACCGGACGGAGAGCCATGGCCAAGCAAATCTTCGACCAGGAACGGCCCCGAAGCACGATGGCGCAGCGACTCAACGAAGCCTTCGCAGGTTGCGATGAGTGGACCCTGGCGCCACCGACTCAGCGGCGCAGCAGCATCGATCTCAGCCCCCGCCCCTCGAGCTCCTCGAGGATGATCGGCAGGGCGGCGACGGTGCGGATCCAGGAGCCCGGCGCGCTGTAGTAGTCGGCATCGTGCAGTAGCAGGACGTCGCCCGCCCGGGCGCCGCCGGTCGCCTTTGCCGCGATCGAGCTCGGCGTCGCCCGCCGCGCCCAGTCCCTCCCCCACTGCGACCACAGCACCGGGCGCCAGCCGCGGCCGCGAATCGCGCGCAGGCCGGCGGCGCTGAAGATCCCGTAGGGCGGCCGGTAGTCGTGGATCTCCTGCCCGCTCGACTCCTCGATGATCGCCCGTGCCCGCTCCGCGTCCTCGAGCAGGTCGCGCGGGCTGAGCCGCAGCTGGTTGCGGTGGCAGTGGCAGTGCAGCTCGACCCTGTGCCCCGCGGCGACGATCTCCGCCGCCAGCGCCGGGCGGCGCTCGACCTGCTCGCCGGCGAGGAAGAAGGTGGCGCTGGCGCCGCGCTCGCGCAGCGCCTCCAGCACCGCCGGCGTGCCCTGCGGGTGCGGCCCGTCGTCGAAGGTGAGGGCGACGCCCTCGAGTTCCTCCTGGCGCAGCTGCACGCCGAGGCCGCGGCCCAGCGGCGGCACCACCGGCGCCAGGGCGGGGCCGGCGTGGGCGACGGCGGCCGCGGTCAGGCCGCCCGCCGCCAGCGCCGCGATCACGGCGCCGGGCTCGGCGCCTCGCTCTGGCTGGCGACCGGTTCGCTCGGCAGCGGCTGCGCGCCCGAGACTTCCGCCGCCTCGTTCTGCTTGCCGAGGTGGATCCGCTCGGTGACCGGCTTCCAGGGGCTCTCGCGGTGGACGACGGCGAGCATCAGCAGCAGGGTCACGGCGACCGCGGTGAAGCCGGCGGCGACCCGCTCGAAGCGCAGGCGCCAGACCGGCTGCGGCCGCACCCGCGGTCGTACCGCGAGCGCCCGCGAGGCGATCGAGGGCAGCGAGGCGAAGGAGGAGTCAGGCGAGCGGCGCTCGTTGGTGACGTGGCGCAGGACCGACTCCAGCTCGTGCTCGGAGCGCGCCACCTCGGCCAGCCCGAAGCGCTCGAAGGCGGCGTTGTTGGCGCGCAGGTGGCCGGCGGAGAAGCCGTAGGAGACGACCGGGCAGCCGCGAATGTGGGCCTCCAGCACGGTCAGCCCGGCGGTGGCGTGGATCATCGCGTCGGCAGCCGCCATCCAATCGCTCATCTGCTCGGTGAAGCCGAGCACGCGGACCTGGTCGTTGTCGCCGAAGGCGCGCTCGAGCTTCTCGCGGGCGGCCTCGTTACGGCCGGTGATGCAGGCGACCAGGGTTTCCTCGCTGGTCAGGGCGGAGTGGATCGCCCCCTCGAGGTCGCCGACTCCCCAGCCGCCGCCGGAGACGAGCACGACCCGGGCGTGGGCCGGCAGGCCGAGCGCCTCGCGGGCGTCGCGGCGGGTGCGCGGCGCCAGGAACTCGCGGGAGATCGGCGGCCGCACCCACTCGACGCTGGCCGGTCCGGCCAGCGTCTCGACCTCCTCGATCGACTCGGGGTGGGTGACGTAGTGCATGTCGACGCCGGGGTGCACCCAGTAGCGCAGGCCGGCGAGGTCGGTGATCGCCGACTGCACCGGCACCTCGAGGCGGCGGTTCTCGCGCAGCATGCCCAGCACCGCGGTGACGCCGGGGTAGGTGGAGATGACCACGTCGGGTTCGTGGTCGGCGATCACCCGCAGCAAGCCGCGGGAGCCGAACAGGTAGCTGAGATGGTGGGTCAGCCAGCGGGTCGGCGCGAACTTGGTGATCAGCCAGTACTGGACGTCGAAGACCCAGGGCATCCTGTGGAAGACGAAGCGGGAGCCGCCGCGGGCGACCGCCGCGCAGCCCTTGCCCATCGCCTCCAGGCCGTTGGCGATCTCGACCTCGGTCCCTGGGATTTCCTCTTCGAGGTCGGCTTTGATGATCCGCGCCGGCAGGTCGTGTCCCTCGCCGATGTCGGCGGTGAGGACGAGGACCCGGGGCTCGCGCTCCTCGAGCCGGGCGGCGTCGGCGAGCAGCGCCCCGGCGGCGTGTTCGTTGCCGTTCATCGAGGGGCGTTTGCCGGGGATCGGGTCCGGCGGGCGGATGCTCGAGCGCACCCACTCGACGTACTTGCGGACGCCTTCGCGGAAGCTGGTCTCGGCCTTCCAGCCGAGCTCGTCGAGCGCCCGCTGGTTGGAGATGACCTTGCCGGGGAAATCTCCGGGGCGCGGCGGCGTGTGCACGATCTCGCAGTTGTCGGTGTTTTCCTGCACCCGCTCGGCGATCTCGAGGATCGTCACGACCTCGTCGCCGGAGAGGTTGTAGGTGCGGTTGGCAGCCTCGGGGGCGAGCGCGGCGACGATGCCGTCGGCCAGGTCCTCGACGTAGATGAAGCTGCGGGTGGTGCTGCCGTCCCCGGCGATCGTCAGCGCCTTGCCTTCGAAGGCGAGGTCGGTGAACTTGGCGACGACGCCGGCTGCGCGGGCGCGCGGACCGTAAGGGATGCCGAAGCGCAGCACGGTGCTCTCGAGGTCGTAGAGCTCGGCGTAGCCGGAGCAGTAGGTCTCACCGGCGAGCTTGGTCGCCGTGTAGAGATGGCGCGGGGCCGGGATCGGGGTTTCCTCGTCGACGTTCTGCTCGACGCAGTCGCTGTAGGCCCAGGTGGTGGAGCCGTAGACGACGCGGCCGACCTTGGCCCGGCAGGCGGCCTCGAGCACGTTGAGGGTGCCGCGGGTGTTGACCTCCTCGGCCAGGACCGGGTCGGCGAGGACGTGGGCGACGTCGGCGACCGCGGCGAGGTGGATCACGGCGTCGCAGTCGCGCATCGCCAGGTCGAGGTTGGCGGAGTCGGTGATGCTGCCGGTGAAGGTCTCGACCTCCAAGGGCGTGTGGTACGGCGAGGCGCTGAGGTCGAAGATGCGCGGGGTGATCCCGCGCTCGAGCAGCCGGTCGACGACGTGGGAGCCGATGAAGCCCCCTCCTCCGGTAACCAGGACCCTCATCAGGCCTCCTTGCCCAGCGCCGCGGCGCGGCTCTCGGGGCGGTAGTAGAGCGGCACGCACCAGTGGTTCTCCGCCACCCAGTCGGTGTTCGGCAGCTGCTCGGTGCGACCCATGATGCGGTGGCAGGGCTGGTCGTAGACGCGACCCGTGGACTTCTCGATCTGTTCGAAGACGATGTACTTGTAGAGACCTGAGGTCATCCCCTGCGGCAGCTGCAGCCGCGCCGGGTACGCCGGGTCGAGGTGCTCGCGGGCGTACTCGTTCTTCCAGGCGACGATCTCCTCCATCCGCTCGGCCTGGACCAGCGCGAGGGCGGCGGTGAACTCGCTCATCCTGAAGTTGAGCCCGTCGACCTCGTGCTCGAACTTGCCGTAGTTGCGGAACTTGGCGGCGAACTCGAGCAGCTCCTCGTTGGCGGAGACGAGCACGCCGCCCTCGCCGCTGGAGACGGTCTTGGTCGCGTAGAGCGAGTAGACGCCGGCGTCGCCGAAGCCGCCGGGTTTGGAGTCGTTCCACTCGGCGCCGTGGGCGTGGGCGCAGTCCTCGAGCAGGAAGATCCCGTTCTCGCGGCAGTAGGCGCCGATCCGCTCGGCGTCGAAGGCGATGTGGCCGCCGACGTGGACGAGGATCGCGGCCCGCGGCTTGTGCCGCTCGGCCTTCGCCTCGAAGTCCTCGAAGGACATGCAGAGGTCGGTGCGGTTGCAGTCGACGAACTCGACCTCGGCGCCGGCGCCGATCGCCGCAAGCGGCGTCGCCATGAAGGTGTTGGACGGGCAGAGCACCGTCTCCCCCGCGACCCCCGCGAAGCGCAACGCCGCCAGGGCGCCGCCGGCCCAGCTGGAGAGGCCGAGGCTGGGCAACCCGTTCCACTGCGACCAGCGCTGCTCGAAGGCGGCCAGCTTCGCCCCCTCGGACCACTGCTCGGAGTCGAGCACGTCGGTCCAGTGCTCGAACAGGCGCTCGCGGTCGCGGTGATCGAACCCGATTGCGAATTGGCTCGCGTCGGGCCGGGTTTTCTCTGCAGACCCCACGGTGGCTCCTTGGGTGGCGGTGACTGGTGCGGCGCTGGGGAAGGGGTAATTGGTACGCGAAAAGGCTGCGCCAGGCTACCAGCGTTTTCGGACTCCACGCACGGGGCGACTCACTCTTTGTGCGCAGATTCCAGGACCGCACCCACGGCGCGCGAACCGGCCAAAAGAGTCGTTCCAATCACGGCGACGGCCATGAAGGCGATCAGAACGGCGCCGTTGAGGGGCGTCTGCGACCAGGACTCGCCGAAGATCAGTGGCGCCAGCGCGACCGGAACGAGAACCTGAACGGCGAACATCACCGGGGCGACGTGAGTGGCGGCGCGGCGCTGCAACGCGCTCATCTCGCTCAGCAGCGCAAGGCCCTCAGAAGCGGCCGCGGTGGCGAGCCAGGCGACCGCGACCAGAACCGAGCCGGCGACCAGCTCGTCGGTCAGCAGCTTGCTGGCGATCGCCGTCCAGGCGTAGCCGAAGCCGGCGCTGACGACGGCGATCGTCCCCGCCGCCACGGCCCCCCTCCCCCGCAACAGGTACGGCGCGGCGATCGGCAGCGCCACCAGCGCCAGGGCGAGGGCGATCGCCGCGGTGTCGGCGTGGTCGGTGGTCCGCTCCGGCGCCGCCAAGGCGACGCCCGCGACCCCAGCCACGATCGCCGCCACGGCGACGTACTCGCGCCGCCCCGGCGCCTCCCCCAGCTTCGTCGCCCCCAGCCACAACAGCACCACCAGCCCGCTCGCCAGGCACGGCTGCACCACCGTCAGCGGCGCCAGCAGCAAGGCGACGATCTCCAGCGGCCACCCGATCAGCCCCAGCGCCGTCGCCCCCAGCCAGCGCCGGTTGCGCAGCAGCCGCCCGATCAGAGAGACCCGCAGCGAGTGCTCCGCCGGCACCTCCCGCACCTCGATCGCCTGCAACGCGATCGAGGTGTTGTAGAGGACAGATGCCCCTACGGCAGCAAGGATCCCGAGCGCGAGCATTCCGCGAGCCTAATCGCGGTTCCTTTTGAACCCCACAGGTCCAAAAGGAACCACGCGATGGGGAGCGGCTCAGGTCTCCTGGTACAGAGGCCCGTCGCCGCCCTCGGGCAGGGTCAGGCGGCCGCCCTTGGCGGTGATCGCGCCGCACTGGACGCAGTTGGAGGCGGTGACGTGGACGTCGACCTCGGAAGCGCCGTTTTCGAGCTGCTCGTCGGGGATCTCGTAGACCTGGGCCGGGCACATCGAGACCCACGTTTGGGCGATCTCGCGCGGGACCTTGGACTGGATGCGGACGTGGTTGGGGGCGTCGTCGCGGGTGGCGTTGCCGGAGAGGAAGACCGAGTCGAGCTTGTTGAAGGTCAGCTCGTTGTCGGCCTTGGGGTACATGTCCCCGGCCTTGCCGAGCTCCATGTCGACCTCGGAGTCGTGCTCCTGCGACCAATGGCCGCCCGGGAAGTGGCCTTTGGTGACCGTCATCGCCGAGGCCATCGCGCCGCCGAAGAAGAAACCCTTGGAGAAGGGCTGGCGCATGTTGCGCGATTCGTAGAGGTCCTTCTCGATCGCCGACTTGTGGATCTTCTCGTCGTAGGCCTCGAAGTTGACCGAGTCGATGTCCTGCTTGAGTGCGTCGACGATCGTCTCCGCCGCGTACATCCCCGCGTGCATCGCGTAGTGGACGCCCTTCAGCGTCGGGATATTGACCATGCTCGCCGCGTCTCCAGCGACGACCATGCCGGGCACGGCAAGGCGCTTGGGCATGGCGAAGTAGCCGCCCGAGGGGATCGTCTTCGCACCCCAGGCGACCCGCTTACCGCCGTCGATCAGCTTCTTGATGAAGGGGTGGGTCTTGAACAGCTGCAGGGCGTCATGGACGCTGAAGGTGGCGTCGGTGTAGTCGAGACCGGCAACCAGGCCGATGCAGATCTTGTCCTCGCCCATCGGGTAGATGAAGCTGCCGCCGAACTCGTTGAAGCGCGGCGACTTGCGCAGCGGCCAGCCCATCGTGTGGATCACCCGGTCGAGCGGCTCGGTCACCTCCCAGACCTCTTTCACCCCGAGCTCCCAGCGCATCGGGTCGGCGCCGTGCATGTCGAAGTAGTCGTAGGCGGCGTAGGTGAGGTGGCCGACGGTGCCCTCGGCGAGGACCGTCGCCTTGGCGACGACGTCGGAGCCGGGCTCGAAGTTGGCCATCTCCTCGCCCTCCTTGCCGCGGCCGCGGTCGCCCGAGCGCACGCCCTTGACCACGCGGTCCTCGACCAGGAGGTGGGTGGCGGCGGTCTCGGAGAGGACGTAGACGCCGGCTTCTTCAGCTTTCTCGGCGAGGAAGCGGCCGAGTTTGGCAACCGAGGTGACGTAATTGCCGTGGTTTTTGAATCCGGGCGGCGGCGGCTTGACCGGAATTGCTTTCTTCGGAGTCAGCAGGTAGACCGCGTCCTTGGTCACCTCCTGGTAGACCGGCCACTCCTCCTTCGGCAGGTCGGGGAACAGCTCTTCCATCGCCGAGGGCTTCATGTTCGCCCCGGAGAGAAGGTGGGCGCCGGCGACTTTGCCCTTCTCGATCACGGCCACCGGCACTTCGCCCAGCTTCTCGGTCAGCTCCGGCTCGTTCTCGAGCAACTGCATCAATTTGTTGGCGCAGGCGAGGCCGGCGGGACCGCCGCCGACGATCGCCACGCCTACCTCGATGCGCTCGTCCACCGGATCGGTCGGGGCGACAATCACCTCGGCCGGATCGAAGGGCGGCGGGAACTCGCTCGGAGCAATCGGCATCGTTCTAGCCCTTCTTCGCCTTGATCGCCTCGGTCAGCTTGGGGACGATTTTGTGCAGATCGCCGACCACGCCGAGATCGGAGAACTCGAAGATCGGCGCGTTCGGATCCTTGTTGATCGCAAGGATGTTCTCGGAGTTCTGCATCCCCACCTTGTGTTGGATGGCGCCGGAGACTCCAGCCGCCAGATACAGCTTCGGCGCGACCGTCTTACCGGTCTGACCGATCTGGGCGGCGTAGGGGTACCAGCCGGCGTCGACGACCGCGCGGGTCGCGGCAACCGCGCCGCCCATCGCCTCGGCCAGTTCCTCGGCGACCTTGAAGCCCTCGGCAGCGCCGAGGCCTCGACCGCCGCCGACCAGGATGTCGGCGTCCTCGATGTTGACGTCGGCACCGCGCTGCTCGCCGCGCTGAACCATCGTCGCCTTGGTCGACCAGGCCGAAAGCTCGACCTCGACGTCGACGACCTCAGCCGTGCCGCCGGACTCCTTGGCGTCGAAGGCGTTGAGGCGGCCGATGATGATCCCCGGCTCGGAGACGTAACCGACGTCGGCGATCTGGGAGTCCTGGAGGATCGGGCGCTCGGCGACCAGCTTGCCGTCCTGCACCTTGACCTCGGTGACCTCCATGGTCACACCGGCGTTGAGGCGGGCGGTCAGGCCGGCCCCGATCTCGAACCCGAGCAGGCCGCCGCCGAACAGCGCGTAGGAGATGCCCTCGTCCTGGATCACCTTCGCCATCGCGTCGACGATCGGCTGGGCCAGTCCCTCGGGCACGCTCTTGGCCCGGTAGACCTTGGCGGCGCCGTAGTTGCCGAGCGAGGCGCAGGCCTCGTCGCCGATCTCGCCGACGACCAGGGCCGAAGCCTCGCCGCCGATTTCGCCGGCCAGCTTGGCCGCCTCGGAGATGGCCCCGAGTGAGTTTTTATTGAAGTTGCCCTCGTCGTCGTGGAGGGCGTAAACCAGAATGCCAGCCATCTAGATCAGCTTCCTCTCGTCGAGCCACGCGACGATCTTTTCGACCGTCTCGTTGGTGTCCTCGTCCTCGATGATCTCGCCCGCTTCCTTCGGCGGCGGCGGGTTCAGCGCCAGGACCGCGGTCTTGGAGCCGGCCTCGCCGACCATGGCGCCGTCGATCCCGACGTCGCCCGTGGCCTTGGTGTCGAGCGGTTTCTTTTTCGCGCCCATGATCGCTTTCAGGCTCGGGTAGCGCGGCTCGTTGATCGCGTCGCCGACGCTGATCACGGCCGGCAGCTCGATCTCCACCGTGTCGTAGCCGTACTCGGCCTGGCGCTCGCAGCGCAGCTTGCCGTCGTTGACGTCGATCTTGATCACCTGGGTCAGCGAAGGCATCTGCAGATGGTCGGCCACGACAGCGCCGATCGTGTAGCACTCGCCGTCATCGGACTGCTGGCCGAGCAGGACCAGGTCTGGGCTCTCGGACTCGAGAACCTTGGCCAGCGAGTAGCCGGTGGCGCAGACGTCGGACCCGAGCAGAGCGTCGTCGGAGAGGTGCACCGAGCGGTCGGCGCCGAGCGCGACGGCCTTGTGCAGCGCGCGGACGGCGGAGCCGGGGCCCATCGTCACGGCCACTACCTCCTCGACCGGGATCGCGCCACCCTCCTTGATCTGCATCGCCGCCTCGAGGGCGTGGGTGTCGAACGGGTTGAGGTTTTTCTCGCCGCTGCGGTCCAGACGCATCGTGCCGGAGTCGATGCGCTTCTGAACAGCAGCGTCCGGAACCTCCTTGACCAGGACGCAGATCTTCAAGTTGAAGCCTCCTTGGGGAACGATTCTCAGGTGGTCGCGGGGCCGCGGCTGGCGCCTTGCAGGCCTTTGCGGCCGGGCATCTTACCGTTTGTCTCCACGCCGTTGACTGACGAGTCAATCAGGATCATAACGACAACGACGGAACTATGCACCGATTTGTGTAGAGAAGGGCTATTCGCCGCTGGCGTGGCGCTCGCTGGCGGCGCCGCGGATGAACTCGACGATCTCGTCGGTGCCGGCGCCGGGGGTGAAGACTTCGGCCACTCCGAGCCGCTTCAGCTCCGGGATGTCGTCGGCCGGGATCGTGCCGCCGACGGTGACGAGCACGTCGTCCACCCCCTGGGCGGCGAGCAGCGCGACCACTTTCGGGACCAGCGTCATGTGGGCTCCGGAGAGGATCGAGAGGCCGACCGCGTCGGCGTCCTCCTGGATCACCGTCTCGGCGATCTGCTCCGGGGTCTGGTGCAGCCCGGTGTAGATCACCTCCATGCCGGCGTCGCGCAGGGCGCGGGCGATGATCTTGGCGCCGCGATCGTGCCCGTCGAGTCCGGGCTTCGCGACTACTACGCGGATCTTGCGGGCGGTGGCAGCCTCCATCGGGGGGGAAGCCTAGCCCTTTGAGCGAGCGCCTTGGCGACGGGCGGCGGCGCCGAAGCCCGCTGCGGTTGCGAGGAGGGTCACCGCCAGGGCAACCAGCCTCCTCCCCAGACGCTCGAAACGGAGGGTCTGCCAGTTCTCGGCGCGGGCGATCTCGGCCAGGGGTGGATCGGGGTTGACGGCTACCGGGTTGCCGACGGCACGCAGCATCGGCAGGTCCGAGAGCGAGTCGGAGTAGGCGTAGGAGGCGGCGAGGTCGATCTCGTGACGGGCGGCGAATTCCTGCATCGCCACCACCTTGCCCTCGCCGTAGACGAAGGGGCCGTCGAGACGGCCGGTGTAGTTGCCCTCGGCGTCGACTTCGTAGCGGGTGCCGATCCCGCCCTCCATCCCCAGCACCGCGGCCAGAGTCTCGACAACGTCGTTGCCGGCGGCGCTGACGATGAAGGTCGGGCGGCCGGCGTCCTGGTGGGCGTAGACCTCCTCCAGCATCTGCGGGAAGACCCGCGGCAGGATCGCCGCCATCACGTCGGGACCCATCCGCTCGATCGTCCGCGACGGCACCCCGGCGATCAGCTCGCGCGCCACCTTCAGCACCTCGGCGGTGCGCTCGTCGGTGGTCCCGCGCAGGCGGTAGCGAAGGTGCTCGATCGCCCAGCGGGCGAGCAGGCCGCGGCTGACGATCCCCTGACGGGCGGCGACGCGGGCGAACTGCATCCCGCTCGACCCCGCCATCAGGGTCTTGTCCAGATCGAAGAAGGCCGCGGCGCGGCTCAAGCTAGGACCCGTTGACTTCGATCACGATCGCGTCGCCCTGGCCGCCGCCGGAGCAGATCGCGGCGACGCCGAGACCGCCGCCGCGGCGCTGCAGCTCGTGGACGAGGGCGCCGACGATGCGTGAGCCGGAGGCCCCGATCGGGTGCCCGAGGGCGATCGCGCCGCCGTTGACGTTGACCTTCTCCTCGTCGACACCGAGCATCCGCACCGAGTTGAGGGCGACCGAGGCGAAGGCCTCGTTGATCTCCCAGAGGTCGACCTCGTCGGGGCTCTTGCCGATCTTCTCCAGCGCCTGCTTGGCGGCGTTGGCGGGGGTTTTCGCCAGGTAGGGGAAGTCGTCGGCGACGGTGCCGTAGGAGAGGACGGTGGCGAGCGGCGTCTTGCCTTCCCGCTCGGCCCACTCCGAGGAGGCGACGACGATCGCGCCGGCGCCGTCGTTGACACCGGGGGCGTTGCCGGCGGTGTGGGTGGCGTCGTCGCCGCCGATCGCCTTCAGCTTGGCCAGCGTCTCCAGGGTCGTGTCGGGACGAATCGCCTCGTCGGCCTCGACCGTGCTCTCGCCCTTGCGCGACTTGACGGTGACGCCGGCGATCTCGTCGGCGAGGCGGCCGGCGTCGGTCGCCTCGGCGGCGAGCCGGTGCGAGCGCTCGGCGAAGCGGTCCATGTCGACGCGGGTGATCTCCAGCTCGTTCGAGACCTCGCTCGCCTCGTTGATCATCTGCTTGTTGGTGAAGGGATTGGTGAGCCCGTCGTGGGTCATCGCGTCGATCGCCTTGACGTCGCCCATGCGGAAGCCGAAGCGGGCACCGGGCAGCAGGTAGGGAGCGCTGCTCATCGACTCCATGCCGCCGGTCACCGCGACCTCGGTGTCGCCGGCGCGGATCGCCTGGTCGGCGAGGCCGATCGTGCGCATGCCCGAGGCGCAGACCTTGTTCACCGTCTCCGAGGGAACCTCCTTCGGGACCCCGCCCTTGATCTGCGCCTGGCGCGACGGGATCTGGCCCTGGCCGGCCTGCAGGACCTGGCCGAAGACGACCTGCTGGACCTGACCGGGATCGACGTTGGAGCGCTCGAGGGCGGCCTCGATCACGTGACCGCCGAGGTCGGTGGCGTCGAGGGAAGCGAGCGCCCCCCCCATCTTGCCGAAGGGCGTGCGAGCGGTTCCGAGGATGACTGAGGTGGGCATCTAGGGCCTTTCTTCTCCGTGTTCGGTCGGTCCTGTCCTGCGGGCGCCAGGCCCAGCCGGTGAAGATACCGACCGGCCTAAATAGACTCGCGCCCGATGAAGGTCGATGTGAGAGAGGTGGAGCTGGCGGCGGCCGAGGCCGACCTGGTCGCGGTCGGCCTCTTCGAGGACGAGCAGGCGCCGCCGGAGATCGCCGCCGTCCCCGGGGTCGCCACAGCCCGCGGCGGCTTCAAGAAGCTTTCCGTCCTGCACCCCGAGGGTTCGGCGCCGCTGCTGGTGGTCGGGCTGGGCAAGCGCGACGACGTCGACCCCGAGCGCCTGCGCGTCGCCGCCGCGCTCGCCGCCAAGGAAGCCGGCAACCTGGAGGCGCGCTCGCTGGCCTGGGCGCTGCCGAACGCCGGTGACCCCGCCGCGGCCGCGGAAGCGCTGGTGGTGGGCACGGTCCTCGGCTCCTACCGCTTCGACCGCTACCGCAGCGACAGCGACGACTCGCCGCCGGCGCTGGAGTCGCTGACGCTGCTGGGCTCGGCGGAGCTCGCCGAGGCGGCCGAGGCCGGCCGCGTCGTCGCCGAGGCGCAGAACCGGGCCCGAGACCTGCAGAGCACGCCCGCCAACGTTGCCACCCCCGCCTTCCTCGCCGAGCGGGCCGAGCAGATCGCCGCTGGCGCCGAGGCCGTCAGCGCCGAGATCCTCGGCCCGGCCGAGATCGCCGCCAAGAAGATGGGTGGGCTGGTCGCGGTCAGCCAGGGCGGCCCGGTCGAGCCGCGCCTGATCGTGCTCCGCTACAGCGGCGGCGAGGGCCCGACCCTGGGCCTGGTCGGCAAGGGAGTCACCTTCGACACCGGCGGCATTTCGCTCAAGCCCGGCGCCGGCATGCACGAGATGAAGATGGACATGTCCGGCGCCGCCGCGGTGCTGGAGGCGGTGGCGGCGATCGCCGAGCTGGCGCTGCCGGTGAACCTGATCGCGGTTGTCCCCTCGACCGAGAACATGCCGTCGGGGACTGCGATCAAGCCCGGCGACGTGATCACCCAGTACGACGGGACCACGGTCGAGGTCAACAACACCGACGCCGAGGGACGGCTGATCCTCGCCGACGCGCTCGCCTACACGGCCGAGCTCGGGGCCGACCGGATCGTCGACCTGGCGACCCTGACCGGAGCCGTGCTGATCGCGCTCGGCTCGACCTACGCGGGCCTGATCTCCAACGACGACGACTTTGCGGGAGCGGTCGCCCGTGCCGGTGAGCGCAGCGGCGAGCTGGTCTGGCGCCTCCCGCTGCACCCCGAGTACAAGGAGCTGATGAAGGGAACTGTCGCCGACCTCTCCAACCTCGGCTCCAAGCGCGAGGCCGGGACGATCACCGCCGGCTCCTTCCTCGAGGAGTTCGTCGGCGAGGTGCCCTGGGCGCACATCGACATCGCCGGCACCGCCTGGGACGTCGGCCGCGCCTACACCGGCAAGGACGCCAGCGGCTTCGGCGTGCGGCTGCTGGTCGATCTGGTCCGCGACCAAGCTGCTTAGAGCCGGCCGCGGTCGCATCGGCTCAGCCGCCGAGGATCATCAGGGTCGCGGTCCCGTGGGCCAGCAGCTTGCCGCTGTCGGCGGCCGTCAGGTTCGCCTCCGAGGTCGCCTGTTTGCGGCCGCGGTAGAGGACGTTGGCCTCGCAGAGGACGCGGCCGGTGTCGCGGGTGATCGGCCGTACGTACTTGGCCTCGATGCCGAGCGAGGTGTAGCCGACGCCAGCGGGGAGCGTGGTGTGGACGGCGCAGCCGAGGGCCGAGTCGAGCAGGGTCGCCGCGTAGCCGCCGTGGACGACGCCGATCGGGTTGTAGTGCTCCTCCCCCGGTTCGCCCTCGAAAACGCAGCGGCCCTCACCGATCTCGATCGGGCGCAGCCGCATCGTCACCGCGATCGGGGGCGGCGGCACCTGGCCGGCGACGATCGCCTGCATGTACTCGATGCCGGTCATCGTCGCCCCGGCTGCCGCGGTCGGAACCGGGTCCTGCCAGACCAGGGTCCGCTCCCGGGTCGTCTCCGGGCTGGAGGCGGCGAAGGCTTCCGCCGCCTCGACCGCAGTGCCGCCGTTTTCGCTCACCTGGCGACGCCCCGGCGAGCGACCGCGAGCTCGCGCTGGGTCGGCCTCGAGCCGCCCCGGTAGTGGAGGTCGGCGGTGATCTCCTCCTGGCTGATGGAGATCCGCGGCGCCTTTGCGCGGTGGGTTTGCCTGTGTCGTGGGATCAGCCTCATGGTTGGCCTCCGATCGGCCCTGCAGGACAGGGTTTCGTCAAGCAACTGAATGCTCGGCGAGCCTACCGCAGACGGTTGCTTGATGCAACCAAGTGTGCGAAGATCACACCCGTGCTGCACCACGACTATCCCGGCCAGATCTGCTCGATCGCCAAGTCCCTGGAGATCGTCGGCGAGCGCTGGACGCTCTTGATCGTGCGCGACGTGATGACCGGCCACCGCCGCTTCGGCGAGCTGCAGCGCAGCCTCGGCGTCGCCCGCAACGTCCTCTCCTCGCGCCTGCAGCGGCTGGTCGAGGAGGACATCCTCGAACGCCGCGCCTACCAGGAAAACCCGCCCCGCCACGAATACTTCCTGACCGAGAAGGGCCTCGACCTCTGGCCGGCGCTGATCGCCCTGCTCGCCTGGGGCGACCGCCACTCCCCCGAGCCCGACGGCCCGCCGATGCTGATCGTCCACAAGGAGTGCGGCGGCGAGGTGTCCGACCGCGGCATCTGCGAGCGCTGCGGCGAGACCCTCACCGCCCGCGACGCCCGCCAGGTCCCGGGCCCGGGACTGCAGGCGGTCGCCGCGGACGAAGCCGCGACGACCGCCTGAGAATGTCCTGCCGCCGCTAGAGGCAGCTGCCGCGCGGCCTGGTGCCCGTCTTCACGGTCACCGAGCTGCCCTCGATCACCCTGGTGCCGGCGCTCGGCGTCTGCGAGGCGACGCGGTTGATCACCGTGCAGGTGCGGTCTTCGACGGTGCCGGTCTGGCCGCCGTAGACGAGCCCAACTGGGCTGAGGACGGAAGGCACGCTGGTGATGCTGAGGCCGCGCAGGTCGGGAACGGCGACCGCTTTCGGCGTGCGCGAGATCGTCACCGTGGCGCCGCTGGCGGTGGCGCTGTTCAGCGTCACCTGCATCGCGCCCAGTGTGTTGACCCAGGTCTGCCCCACCGCCATCGCCTCGCCCCACTGGCCCGGCGCCATGTCGAGCAGCTGGGTCGCAGCGGGATAGGTCGGCCGCTCGCGGTGCACGTAGAGGCCGGGCTCTATCCCGGTGTCGACGCCGACCCGCTGGCGGTACTCGAGCCAGATCGTCTGGCCGCCGTCGCGCAGGCGCAGCGCCCGCATCGCGCCTTCGGCCGGCGCTTCGCCGAACGGCCGCAGCTGAACGGTCCGCGTGTAGACGCCGTCGACCAGGTCGTAGAGCTGATTTCGCAGCCAGCCGAGCCGGAAGGCGTGCGGGGCGTTGAAGCCGCCGCCGATGAAGCTGCGCCCCATCACATCGGTGATGTCGGCGTATTCTTCGCTCGTGCAGTGATCGTCGTTCAGCGGCACCAGTTTGACCCCGGCGTCGTCGAAGCATTCGAGCGTTTCCGCGTGGCCGAGCCCGAGCTGGTGGCCGATCTCGTGGACCAGGGTGGTGACGTGGGCGCGGTTGCCGGCGAGAATCGCGTTGCCGATGCTGGTGCCGTCGGCGCTGCAGAATTCGCCCGCGTAGACGTAGGCGACGAAGCGGAAGCGGCTGAGGTCGTAGCCGGACGCGGTGGCTGCGTTGCCGGCCAGCCGGGTCAGCGAGCGGGCGAAATCGGGGGCTTCGGAGCGGCCGCACCGGTTCAGTTCCTTGCCGCTCGTGAGCGGCGGCTGCGGGATCGCGAAGCTGCCGCCTGGGTACGCCCTCCAGTCTTTGAACAGGCCCTGCGGAGCAGCGCCGCGGAACCAGGCGTTGACGGCGCTGTTGAGATTGGCGGTGGCGGTCGCGAGCAGGCCCGGGTCGATCGGCGAGAAGTTGGCCGACAGCCCCGCCCCTTCCCAGCCGAGGTTGAGAACGAGGATCCCGCGTTCGGGATCCGGGTTCGGTATCGGCGTGTAGATCGGTTCCTCGTCCGAGGGCGCCCCGACCACCGGCGGCGATTCCACCGTCGTGGGCGGTTCTGCGGCAAGCGCGGCGCCCGCGCCGCAGGCGGCGAGGAGACAGACGAGCGCGACAACTAGGGCTCTGATCGACACGGCGCGAACGTAACGCCGGAAAATCCAGATCGGACGAACGATTCGGTACGCCCGGACGAACAGCCGAGTACGACTAGGCGTCGGCCCCTTCGTCGAGCCGCCGCTGCTCGTCGGCGATCACCAGGTAGTCCTCGACCATCAGTTTGTCCTTGGTCCGGTTGGCTGCTCGCTTCATCGCGATCAGGTCGTCGATCGAGGCGATCTCGACGGGCAGGCCGCCGACCGTCCTCTCAACTGCGTTGGCCGCGAGATCCTCGAAGGCCTGGACACCGGCGACGTCACCGAGCACGTCGAGGTCCCCGTAGGGCGTGAGGAAGGTGAAGTTGGCGCCATTTTCGATGGTCCTGGCATCGAGCTGGAAGGGCAAGTCCTTCGGGGCACCGCGCAACCGCACCCCTATCTCCTCCAGCGCGAGGACGAGCCGCGCGATGTTGGCTCGGCCGCGGGCGTAAACCACGTCGAGGTCATAGCTCGGGTAGCTGGAGCCGTGGGCGATCCCGGCCATGCCGCCGATCAAAACGAATTCCACCCCGTGCCGGATCAGAGGCTCGAGCAGCTTGTCGAGTTCCGGCGCCTTTGGGGGCAGGGACTTGCTCACGTCCATCCCTCCCTCTTGGGGAGAGGACTGTTCTCGATCACCAGGTTGGCGAAGGCAATGCCGTACTCCATTCGTTCGGTCACATCCCTTTCCAGGTTCCCTTGCGTCAGCGTCCGGTCGATCCCCGCGTCCCGCTGCTCGGACCCGAGGACCAGATCCTCACCGAGCAGGAAGAGCAGCTCCCGCAGGGTCTCGACCGACGGGGAGACGCGGTCGCGCTCGATCCTCGAGATCGCCGACTGGGTCGTGCTGGCCCGGGTCGCCAGGCGCTTCTGGCTGACGCCATGGCGGCGGCGCGCGTCGCGGAGGACTTCTCCAGGGGTCATGCTCAAAAGGATATAGCGGATATGTACTTATTACAAATCTGCGATATGGGCGCGCGACGGAATTCCGCCGGCCGTTAATCCCGCCCACTGCCCACGGGCGCTAGCTTTGACGGCGACGGCGAACGGGTTTTTCAAAGCTTCTAGGAGGATGGGAATGGCGACTGCAGCGGAGACTCAGGTGCGGGACAAGATCTTCATCGGCGGCGAGTGGGTCGAGCCGAGTGGGACCGAGCCGATCGAGGTGGTGAACGCGACCACCGAGGAGGTGATGGGCACGATCCCGTCCTGCACCGCCGAGGACGCCGACCGCGCCGTCGCCGCCGCCCGCGGCGCCTTCGAGGCCTGGTCGCAGAGCCCGCGCGAGGAGCGGGCCGCCTACCTCAACGCGATCGCCGCCGGGCTGGGCGGGCGCTTGGAGGAGATCGCGGCGACGATCACCCAGGAGCTGGGGATGCCGCTGAAACTGAGCCAGATGATCCAGGTCGGGCTGCCGACCAGCCAGTTCGCGGCGATGCCGGGGCTGATGGAGGAAATCGCCTGGGAAGAGGAGATCGGCAACTCGCGGGTGCTGCGCGAGGCGGTCGGCGTGCTCGGCGCGATCACCCCCTGGAACTACCCGCTGAACCAAATCGCGGCCAAGGTCGCGCCGGCGTTGGCGGCGGGCTGCACCGTCGTCCTCAAGCCGAGCGAGGTGACGCCGCTGAACGCCTTCCTGCTGGCCGAGGTGATCGAGGCCGCCGAGCTCCCCGCCGGCGTCTTCAACCTGGTCACCGGCACCGGGCCCGTCGTCGGCGAGGCGATCGCCGGCCACCCCGGCGTCGACATGGTCTCCTTCACCGGCTCGACCCGCGCCGGCCGCCGCGTCTCCGAGCTGGCCTCGGCGACGGTGAAGCCGGTGGCGATGGAGCTCGGCGGCAAGTCGCCGAACGTGATCCTCGACGACGCCGACCTGCAGCGCGCCGTGCCCGACGGCGTCGGCAAGTGCTTCCTCAACTCGGGCCAGACTTGCAGCGCCCTGACCCGGATGCTGGTCCCGCGCCAGCGCCTGGCCGAGGCCGAGGAGCTGGCCGCGGCGGCGGCCGAGTCCTTCACCCCCGGCGACCCGTTCGCCGACGAGACCCGGCTCGGCCCGCTGGTCTCCGACGTCCAGCGCCAGCGCGTCCGCGGCTACATCGAGAAGGGCGTCGAGGAGGGCGCGCGGCTCCTGACCGGTGGCGCCGAGGCGCCCGAGGGCCTCGACCGCGGCTACTTCGTGCGGCCGACCGTCTTCTCCGACGTGAGCCGGGAGATGACGATCGCCCAGGAGGAGATCTTCGGCCCGGTGCTGGTGATCCAGCCCTACGAGGGAGAGGAAGAGGCGGTGGAAATCGCCAACGACAGCGAGTACGGCCTCGCCGGCGGCGTCTGGTCGGCGGACTCGGAGCGGGCGATCGGGGTCGCCAAGCGGATGCGCACCGGCCAGATCGAGATCAACGGTGGCGCCTTCAACCCGCTGGCCCCGTTCGGCGGCTACGGCCAGTCCGGCCACGGCCGCGAGAACGGCCGCTACGGCTTGGAGGAGCTCCTCCAAGTGAAGAGCCTCCAGCTCTAAGCGAGGGGCGCGCGCGGGGCCTCAGGCCCCGCGCAGCGTGAAGTGGACGCGCGTCCCCGGCGCGCCCTCTTCAAGCCAGATGCGGCCTCCGTGGGCCTCGACGATCGCCCGGGAGATCGCAAGGCCGAGGCCGGCGCCGTCCTCCCCGCGCGACTCGTCGCCGCGGTAGAAGGCCTCGAAGACGCGCTCGCCGGCACCGGCGGGGATCCCCTCGCCGTCGTCGGCGACCTCAACCTCGACGCCGTCGCCGTGAGGCCGCGCTCGCACGGTGACGCTGCCGTCGGCGGGGGTGTGGCGGATCGCGTTCTGGATCAGGTTGAAGAGCACCCGCTGCACCTTCTCGGCGTTGGCGCTGGCGAGCACCTGCCCCGCTGGCAGGTCCGCCGCCAGGGTCACCCCGCGCTCGGCGGCCGGCGCCCGCATCGCCGCCACGGTATCTCCGATCACCTCGCCGAGCTCGACCTGGCGCATCGTCCAGGAGATGTCGCCGGCCTCGATCCGGGAGAGCTCGAAGAGGTCGTCGATCAGGTCGCTGAGGACGCCGACGTGGGTGCGGATCTCAGCCAGGTAGCGGTCCCGGGTCTCCCCCGTCGCGACCCCGTCGTCGATCGACTCGACCAGCAGCCGCAGCGAGGCCAGCGGCGTGCGCAGATCGTGCGAGGCGGCCGCGACGAGCTGGCGCCTCGCCTCCTCGATCTCGCGCCGCGAGCGCTCCTCCATCGCCAGCCGCACGGCCAGAGCTGCCGCCAGCGCGGCGCCCGCCGCGGCGAGCGCGACCAGGGCGATCTGCGCCGCCCCCATCCGGTTCGGGACCATCACCGCGGCCGCGCCGGCGAGGAAGGCCGCGGCGGCGATGACGACGGCGCGGATCACGGCTTGAACCTGTAGCCGACGCCCCAGACCGTCTCGATGAAGCGCGGCTCACCGGCGTCGTCGCCGAGCTTGGCGCGCAGCCGCCGCACGTGGACGGTGACCGTGCTGGTGTCCTCGAAGAAGGGGTATTCCCAGACCGTTTCCATCAGCTGGTCGCGGGAGAAGACACGGCCCGGGCGCTCGGCCAGGTAGGCGAGCAGGTCGAACTCGCGCTGGGTCAGCATCAGCTCCTCGCCGTCGAGGAAGACCCGCCGCGTCGCCGGCTCGACCCGCAGCGCGCCGTGGACGATCGGCGGCGCTCCCTCGTCCTCCTCGGTCGGCGGCGGGTGTACCCGGCGCAGCACCGCGTCGACGCGGGCGACCAGCTCGGCCGGGGAGAAGGGCTTGACCACGTAGTCGTCGGCGCCGCGGCGAAGGCCGATCAGGCGGTCGGACTCCTCCCCCTTCGCGGTCAGCAGGATCACCGCGATCGGCGGGCCCGGCCGCTCGTGCAGCTGCCGCATCACCTCGATCCCGTCGATTCCCGGCAGCATCAAGTCGAGGACGACGAGGTCGGGCCGGTGCAGGTCGGCCTGGCGCAGCGCCTCGGGGCCGTCGGCGGCGCTGTGGGTCTCGTAGCCGGCCCGCTCCATATAGCGGCCGACGATCTCGAGGATCGTCGGCTCGTCGTCGACGACAAGCACGGTGCCGTTGCTCGCGGAGTCCACGGGCGTAAGTCTCGCTGCTGGGCTAGCCGAAGGTGAAGGCATAGCCGGTCACCCCCTGTTCGGGCTGCAGTTCGAGCACGTGATGGCCGACCTTCGGCAGGTCGACCAGGTTGTAGAGACGCTGTTTGGAGACGGTGACGGCGCCGCCCTCGACGTCGGAGCCAGCGGCGGCGGCCGGGATCGGCTTGCCGTCGAGCATCACCTTCACCTCGCGCGCGCGGTCCGGAGATCCCAGCACCAGGTAGACCCGGCGGGCGCCGAAGTTGAGGTCGAGCGAGCCGCCCTCGGCGGTCGCCGAGTCGAGCGTCACCCGCCAGGGGCCGTGGTAGGCGAGGGCGTTGTCCGGCAGCCCCTCCGGCGCCTTGAAGTCGTGCAGCCCGGGAGCGATCGCGCCGTTGGTGAAGCCCTCGGCCCGGGCCGCGCCGAGATAGGTCTCCGGCGTCGTCACCCCGGCCGCCGCCTCGATGCCCTGCCCGCCGGCCCGGCTGCTGCCGACCTCGCTGCCGGCCTCGGTGAGCAGCTGGCGGATCACCGCCTCTTTCTCCTCGTATTCGCCCTCCCCGAAGTGGGTGTAGCGAACGTTGCCCTCGGCGTCGATGAAGTACTCGGCCGGCCAGTACTGGTTGCCGTAGGCGCTCCAGGTCGCGAGGTCGTTGTCCTGGGCGACGGGATAGCGGATCCCGTTGGTCTCGATCGCGTCCTCGACGTTGCTCGCTTCCTTCTCGAACGGGAACTCGGGCGCGTGCACGCCGACGATCGTCAGTCCGTCCTTGCGATAGCGCTTGTCCCATGCCTTCAAGTAGGGGAAGGTGCGGATGCAGTTGATGCAGCTGTAGGTCCAGAAGTCGACGAGCACGACCCGGCCGCGCAGCTCGGCGAGGCTCAGCGGCTTGCCGCCGGGGGTGTTGAACCAGCGCTGGTTGCCGACGAAGTCCGGCGCCTGGCCGAGCACCGGCAGGTCGAGTCCCCCCTCCGCGGCCTCGGGTGCCTTGCCGGACTCCTTCGAGCCGACGCCATGGCCGCCGCCGCGCAGGTCGACGAGCGCGTCCTGGGCCGACGCGGTGTCCTCCAGCGCTTCGCTCGGGTTGACCAGGAAGCTCGGCAGGTCGGCGGCGATCTTGCTCTGGAAGCGGATGTCGTAGTTGCCCAGCATCGCCAGGGCGACGACAACCATCACCGCCCCCATCGCGATCTGCAGGCCCACCCCGCGGCGGGCGAGCGGGGCGATCAGCTTGCGCCCGCCGAGCATCAGGAAGTAGAGGACGACGGCGGAGCCGATCCCGTAGCTGAGCGCGACCGCCAGCCGGCCGGTGCTGAAGGACTGCGAAGCGGAGACGGTGATCACCCCGGCGAGGATCGGTCCGGCGCAGGGCGCGTAGACGAGCCCGAGGCTGGCGCCGACCGCGGTCCCCGACCAGAAGCCGTCGCCGCTGCTGTGGACCCCGGCGCGGCCGGCGAACTGGCTCATCCAGGCCTCGAGCCGGGCCGCCAGCGGGGGGATCATCAGGGTGATCCCGAAGCCGAGCAGGACCACGATCGCGAACTTGCGCAGGAAGTCGTTGGGAAGGCCGAGGGCGGAGATCACGTAGACCAGCGCGACCGTGGCGAAGGTGAAGGAGACCGCAAGGCCGATGACGATCCCGAGCGGCCGGCGGCGACCGCCGGTGGCGCCGGCGGAGAGCGCGATCGGCAGCACCGGGAGCACGCAGGGCGAGAGCGCGGTGGCCGCGCCCGCGACGAAGCCGAAGATGATCAGCAGAGCCATCGCGTCAACCTTCCCAGTCGACGATTACGAGGAGATGACGTCTCCGGTTCAGTCGCCGGGGGGCGTCGCCGTGACTGCGTCCGCGGGACGACCAGTGACCTCGGCCGCGCGGCCGACTGTCTCGCCGATCCCGAAGTGGGCGCAGATCGCCAGCTCGTGCTCGCGGCGCAGCGGCCGGGTCGGGTCGACCACGGGGGCGCTGCGGATCGCCTCGGCCTCGTAGCCGGACCAGACGCCGAAGGGAGCGCCGGCGCAACCGCGCAGCGGCACCGCGACGGTGCGGGTGCGGCGGCGCCCCAGGCGCGCGATCAGCCAGGCCGGCTCGCGGCTGGCACGATCGACGTAGAGCCCCGCGACCTGGCCGACGCCGGCGCGGTCGAGGCCGGCAAGGTCGGCGCCGACCCACTTGGTCGCTTCGGCCAGCGAGGGCATCAGCGCCGCCTCACTCATCGACGTGCCTCTTCAGCAGCTCGCCGGCGGCGGAGGCGGGGTCGAGCTCGCGGCGGACGACCCGGTCGAGCAGCTCGGCGGTGGCGGGGTCTTCGGCGACGGTCGTCTCGAGGCGGCGGCGCATCCGCGCCGTCGCGATCCCCAGCACCTCGCTGCGCAGGTTGCGGGCTCGGCGCTCGGCGAGGGACCCCTCGGCCTCGATGAACTCGCGGTGCTCGCGGACCTTCTCCGCCAGCTCCTCCACCCCCTCGCCGCGGGCCGCCTCGGTGCGCAGGATCGGCACCTTCCAGCCTTCGGGGTCCTGGGAGAGCGCCAGCACGCCGCGCACCTCGCGCACCATCGTGTCGGTCATCGGGTGGTCGGCCTTGTTGACGACGATCACGTCGGGGATCTCCATCACCCCCGCCTTCAGCGCCTGGATCGAGTCGCCGGAGCCCGGCATCAGCGCCAGCACGATCGTGTCGGCGTGGTCGACGATGTCGATCTCCGCCTGGCCGACGCCGACGGTCTCGATCAGGACGTCGTCTTTGCCGGCCGCGTCCATCACCAGCGCCACCTGCAGCGCCGCCTCGGAGAGGCCGCCGAGGGCGCCGCGCGAGGCCATCGAGCGGATGAAGACGCCGGGGTCGAGGAAGTGGTCGGTGAGCCGGATCCGGTCGCCCAGCAGGGCGCCGCGGGTGAAGGGGCTGGAGGGGTCGATCGAGAGCACCGCGACCTCGCGCTCGGCTTTGCGCAGCTCACCGGTCAGCGCCCCGATCAGGGTGCTCTTGCCGACCCCCGGGGGGCCGGTGAAGCCGATGATCCGGGCCTTGCCGGTGCGCGGGTAGACCTCGCGCACGAGGTTCCAGCCGGCCGGGTCGTCGGACTCGATCAGGGTGATCGCCCGCGCCAGCGCCCGCTTGTCGCCGGCGACGAGGCGCTCGGCCAGGGGCGCGGTCTTGGCGGCGTCGGTCACGGCCCGGCCAGTCTAAGAGGACGGCGTCTAGAGTTGCCCCGCCGTGATCCGCTTCCTGGCCCAGAACCGGCTGCTCAACCACCGCTACGCGCGGCTTTTGTGGCGTTTCGGCTGGCGCCGTCTGTTCACCCGTGCCGGCCACCGCTGGCAGACGGACGGCCTCCTCTTCCTCGGCCGCAGGCTCGAAATCCAGATCGCCAAGCAGGGCGAGGTCCGCTTCGGCCGCTTCGTCTGGATCGGCGACGACACCAAGATCCGCTGCCACGAGGGCCTGGTCGAGATCGGCGAGAAAACCGTGATGGGCCAGGAGTGCACGATCTCCGCCTACCAGCATGTGCGGATCGGCGAGCAGTGCGTGATCGCCGACCGGGCGATGTTCATCGACTTCGACCACGGCATCGTCGAGGTCGAGCGCCCGATCCGCGTCCAGGGCATCTACAAGCGCGACGTCGAGGTCGGCAACAACGTCTGGATCGGTTACGGCGCCTGCATCCTGCGCGGCGTCCGCGTCGGCGACAACTCGGTGATCGGGACCAACTCGGTCGTCACCAAGGACGTCCCCGCCAACGCCGTCGTCGCCGGCGTTCCCGCCCGAATCGTCCGCATGCGCGAGGCCCCGCAGAACCTGCGCTGGTCCCGCCCGGTCGAGCCCGACCCAACGGCGCACACGACGCTGGCGGCGCCACAGCTCGACGGTAACCGCTGACTCAGACCGGGACGACGTCCGTCCTCGCAAAATCGTCGCCAACGAAGAGCAGCGGCGCTCCGGCGATGGTCGCGGTCGCGTAGCTCATGCAATCTCCGTAGTTGAGGGCCGCCGGATGGCGACCCTTTCCGTAGCGAAGGCGAGCCTCGGTCGCCACCCGGATGTGCCGCTGGTCGAAGGGCACCAAGATGACCTCATACTCATCGAGGAAGCGAGCCAGCGCGAGGCGTCCGACGAGGCCATGGTCACGGATCAGCACGAGAGACGACTCGAAGGCGGTAGGGGCGCCGATCCCAAGATAGGCGCTGCTTTCAATGGCCGCGCTGAGGCGATCGCTCCCCTCCTCTTCCTCCAGAATGGCGATCACTGCGGAGCTATCCAGGATCAAAAGCCGTCCTCCCCGTAGCCAAGGATCTTTTCGATCTCCTCTTTTGGTCGTGACGGCCTACCACGATCCTCCGCGGGGATCAGAGGCCAAATCTCAGCTTCGAGGAATCGCTTCAGGTGGCCAGGCTCGCGGTCGCGCTTGGCCCGCGTCTCGAGCCGACCTTTCCGCTCGCGCAACGCCTCGCGTACCGCCCCGGTCGGGCTCTCGCCCGTGATCTCAGCAACTTCCCGTGCCAACTTCTCCGTCTCCTTGTCACCGATGTTCAGCGCCATGGTGGAACTGTACGACGACACCACCATCCGCTCGCAACTGCAATGATCTTACCAGATATGAATGTTATTGTCCGCCGGCCAAAAGATTGCATCAGTAACGCTAGCCGCGTGGCCAAGCCGCGCCGGCAGATGCGATCTGAAGAGCTGGCGCTCAAATTCGGCCAGAACCTGCGGCGCTGCCGTCACGCTGCCGGGCTCTCGCAGGAGGAGCTGGGGAGCCGCGCGGCCCTGCACCGGACCGAGATCGGGATGCTCGAGCACGGGCAGCGGGTCGCCCGGATCGACACCCTGATCCGAATTGCCGGGTCGATGGGGGTCCCGCCCGGCGAGCTGCTCGAGGGCATCCACTGGACCGTCGGCCACCCCAAAACCGGCGGTTTCAGCTTCACCGACCCGCCACCGGCACGGCGGCGGCGCCCGGACTAGGCGGGGCTGGCCTCGCCGACGAGGTCGGCGTAGACGGCTGCCGTCTGCTCGGCGACGTCACCCCAGTCGAAGCGGCGCAGGTGCTCGTAGGCTTCGGCGACCAGGCGGCGACCAAGCTCGTCGTCGGAGAGGACGCGGACAGCGACCTCGGCGAGGGCTTCGGGGTCGTGGGCGCGGAAGCGCAGGCCGGCCTCCTCGTGCGGCACCACCTCGCGCAGGCCGCCGGTGTCGGCGACGATGCAGGGGCAGCCGGAGGCCATCGCCTCCAGCGCCACCAGCCCAAAGGGCTCGTAGATCGAAGGGACCACGGTGAGGTCGGCGATCCGGTAGAGCGAGTGCAGAACGTCGTCGCCGATCCAGCCGAGGAAGGTGCCGTGCTCCATCAGCCCCAGCTCCTCGGCCTGGCGCTTCAGCTCGGCCTCGTGGGTGCCGGAACCGGCGACCAGGAAGCGGGTCCCCGGCACCTCCTCGATCAGCGTCGGCATCGCCTCCAGCGCCAGCTGGAAGCCCTTCTCGTAGACGAGGCGGCCGATCAACAGCACCAGCTTCTCCTCCGGCGCCGCGAACTCCGAGCGCAGCCGCGCCAGCTCCGCCGGTTCCTGCGCCGGCAGGTCGTCGGGGTCGATTCCGTTCGGGATCACGCTCACCCGCCTCTCATCGACGCCGAAGATGTCGACGATCTGCTCGCGCATGTAGTGGGAGCAGGCGATAACCCGCTGCGAGCGATTCGTGATCCAGCGCTCGACCCCGTGGATGTAGGTCTGGGGATGCTTGTCGACCCAGCCCTGGTGGCGGCCGTACTCGGTGGCGTGGATCGTCGTCACCAGCGGCGCTTCGAAGCGGCGGGCGAGGTGGTCGCAGGCGTTGGCGACCAGCCAGTCGTGGCCGTGCACGAGGTCGAAGCTGTAGCGGTCTCCCAGCTCGACCCCGGCGGCGAGCATGTCGGAGTTCATGCGCTCGACCCAGGCGACGAACTCGCCGAGGTCGGTCGGGCGTTTGGGCTCGCGGATGCGGTGGATGAAGACGCCGCCGCTGCGATCCTCCGCCGGCGACTCCTCGCCGCCGCGGGTCAGGACGTGGACCTCGACGTCGCGCTCGACCAGGGCCTCGGAGAGCTTGCGGACGTGGCGCGCCAGGCCTCCCTCGATCAGCGGCGGGTACTCCCAGGAGAGAATCAGTACGCGGGTCATCTGGTGGCGGCGAATCAGGGCTCCAGCAGGGGAGCGATGCTGAGGTCCGGGGCGAGAGAACGCATACGCGGATCGGTGACGGATCCTGAGTCTATGGCCTCAAGCATCTCCCGGGAGTGATCGGTCGCCCGCTGGAAGCCGTAGTCGCCGGCCTGGCCGCGCTCGTCGAGGAAGGCCCAGTCGCTGGCCTGCGCCGAGAGGAGCTCGCGGGCGGCGAGCCGGGCGGCGTCGCCGCGCAGGCCGCCGGAGAGCGCCCGCAGCAGCCGCAGCTCGAGCCGGCGGGCGCCCCAGGCGAGGTCGGCGACGGCCGGAGAGTCCCACGTCCGCAGGTCCTTGCTCTCGCCCCAGCTGGAGGCGGCCAGCGGCCTCTGCACCGGCTCGTGCCGCTCCAGCGCCTGCGGCACCGTCACCGTCCTCACACCCGCCGCCTCGGCACCCTCCAGCACCGCCCGCAGCCAGATCGGCCCCTCCGACCACCAGTGGCCGAGCAGCTCGGTGTCGATCGCGAAGACCAGCAGCCCGCGGACGCCGTTGCGCTCGCGGAACTCGCGCAGGCGCGCGGCCGCGGCGGCGAGAAACTCGCCGGCCTGGCGCTGCGCCGCGGCGGCGGCGGCGGCCGGGTCATAGGCCCCTCCCCCGACCCGCCAGAGCCGCATCCCGCGCAGGGATTTGCCGTCGAACTGGAGGTGGGCGGGATCGGATGGGTAGCCGTCGAGCGCCCAGAGCCAGCTGACCGCCTCCCAGTCGATCGGCAGCGCCGTCGGGCCGGCCTCGGTGGCGACCGGCGCCAACGCCTGCAGGGGCTCCTCGTGAGCGCTCTGGTCGACGCAGAACCAACCCACCCCGGCCTCGGCCAGACCCCACTCCAACCCCGGCGCGTAAGCGCACTCCGGCAGCCAGAAGCCGCCGTCCCAACCGAAGCGGCGGCGGTGCGAGCGGATACCCGCGTCGAGCTGCAGGCGCAAGCCCTCGCGGGTCGCCAGCAGCGGCAGCACCGCGTGGGTCGCCGAGGAGGCGGCGAGCGCCACTCTCCCCTCCTCCGCCGCCCGCTGGAACGGCGCCAGCGGGTCGCCACCGGCCGCGTCGAGCAGCTCCAGCGCCCGCCGGTAGCGGGCCAGCTCGGCCTCGCAGGCGGGCCGGCACTCGGGCGGAACCTCGTCCAGGTCGGTCTCGGCGGCGCCGATCCGCCACTCGACCAGGAAGCGGCGCAGGCGCTCGCGCACGCCGGCGTCCTCGAGCTGGTCGGCGAGCACCGGCGTCACCGTCACGGTCAGGTCGCGCGCCATCTCCAGCACCGGCAGGTAGGAGCGGACCACTGCGTCGAACAGCCACTCCTCGCCGAACGGGTAGGTGCCGAAGCCCTCGACGTAGGGCATATGGGAGTGGAGGACCAGCGCCAGGTCGCCGGCGCTCTCGCCCCGGCTCATGCTGGCGGCCCGCTCATGCGGTGCGGCAGACCGCGAGGAAGTCGAGCGCGCGGTCGAGGTCGCCGTCGCGCAGCGCGAAGTCCGAAGCGGCGATCGCCGGGGTGAAGCGGTCGTAGAAGCGCTTGGTCAGGCCGAGCCGTTTGTGCACGCTGTCCCAGCCGAGCTTGATCGCCAGCTCGTGCGCGCGCAGCTTGCGGGCGTGGAAGAGGCCGAGCAGGTCGACCCGCGGGAAGTGCTGCTCGCAGAGCCGGCGGAACTCCTCGGCCCGGTACTCGCGCACGTGCCAGGGGTTGTCGGACTTCTCCGCCCCGGGAGGGGCCAGGGTCAGCAGGTTGGGGGTGGAGACATAGGCGACGCCTCCGGGCGACAGCATCGACTTGAAGTGCTCGAGGATCGCGCCGGCGTCCTGCACGTGCTCGATCGTCTGCAGGAAGACGACGACGTCGCAGGGCTCGGAGAAGCCTTCGACCAGGTCGCGCTCGAAGCGCAGGTTGGGGCGCACGTATCGCAGCCGCGCATGCTCGTGCGCCTCCGGGTTGGCATCGACCCCGACGACTGCGCGGGCGGAGCCGGCCAGGGTGTCGGAGCCGTAGCCCTCGCCGCAGGCCATGTCGACCACCCGCTGGTTCGCCGCCCGCGCGGCGATCCACTCGTAGACGACGAGATGGCGCCGGTACCAGTAGTTCTCCTCCGGCACGTCGGGCAGCGTCCGCTCCCCCGTCAGGGGCAGCGGCGGCACGCCGGGCGGCTGGTTTTCCTGCAAGTACTGACCTTCCACCCCCGGCACCGTATTGAGGTCGTAGTTGATCCCGCATACCGGGACGAACTACGACCTCACCGGGTTGGCGCCGTGCATTGCGCCGTTCTGCGTAGAGTTCCGGCCCGATGCCGGCCAGCCCCACCGCCACCCCGGAGCACATCAAGGACGTCAACACCCGCTACCACGACGCGGCGGCGGACGAATACGACGCCAAGTGGGGAATCGACTTCGGCGACACCGGTCAGGAGCAGGTGCGCCTGAAGCTGGTCAAGGCGCTCGGCGGCGACAAGGGCGAGCGCTTCGGCGACGCCCTCGAGATCGGGTCGGGCACCGGGTACTTCTCCCTCAACCTGGTCCAGCTCGGGGTGATCGAGCGCCTGACCGCGACCGACATCTCGCCGGGGATGCTGAAGCGACTGCAGGCGACCGCCGACCAGCTCGGGGTCGAGGGCGTCACCACCGTCGCCACCGAGGCCGAGGAACTGCCCTTCGAGGACGAAAGCTTCGACCTCGTCTTCGGCCACGCCGTGCTCCACCACATCCCCGACCTCGACCGCGCCTTCGCCGAATTCCGCCGCGTGCTGCGGCCGGGCGGCGCGATCGCCTTCGCCGGCGAGCCCTCGCGCTACGGCGACCGCTTGGCGGCGCTGCCCAAGCGCGCCGGGATGCTGGTCGCCCCCGCCTGGCGCCGCCTCACCGGCGCCCGGCAGCGCACCGTCGCCGAGGCCGACCTCTCCCACGGCCACTCGCTCGAGGGCGAGGTCGACGTCCACGCCTTCGCCCCCGCCGACCTGCGCAAGCTGCTGCGCGACGGCGGCTTCGAGCGCCGCCACGTCGGCGGCGAGGAGCTGCTCTCCAACGCCTGGGGCTGGGGACTGCGCACGGTCGAGTCGACCGCCGAGCCGGACTCGGTCTCCTGGGGCTGGCGCAATTTCGCCTTCCGCAGCTACATCGCCCTGCAGAAGGTCGACACCCGCCTGCTCGAGCCGCACCTGCCGGCCGAGCTCTTCTACAACCTGCTGGTCAGCGCCCGCAAGCCCGCCTAGCTGACTCTGATCAAGCGGCCGGCCCGGTCCCGGCAGACCTCGACGATCGCGTCAATCACCGGGTCGTACCAGCCCTCACTCCTGGCTCTGACTTGGCACTCCTCGGCGCCGGCGAGAACTTCTGCCGACCACCGCCGAACAAACTGGGTCAGCACCCCGCCCAAGCCGCCTTCTCGCCCAAGCCGTTCCCAGCTCGCCAGGTCGACCCGGCTCGGGTCGTCCTCACCGCCGATGGACATCGCGAGGCGACCGGTCACCTCCGGATAGACGGCGGTGGAGACGATGTCGTAGAGCGGTGCCAGTCGAACGCCCGAATTGGCGTAGAGCAGAGAGAAATTCTTGCCGTGGGCGTCACTGTTGCCCAAGAGGAAATCGATCACCAAGGCCCGGACAAAGGCATTGACGTCCAGAGCGGTCCGGCGAGTGCCCAAGCGCCTCAACAGGGCGATGACCTGAACGGCAGACGGGCCGCCGTTCGCCTCGTACTTGGCCGATGGAAGGATCCCAAGCGCCTGACACATGTCCTCCTGGTGGAGGCGCACGACCTCGCTTTCATCGCGGGCGCGGTCGAAGCGGTCAACGAGGAGGCATCGGAACGAGCCGACGGTGAACACCTGAGTGTCGGCAACATCGGCCCCGACGCTGCGCGCTACCTCCATACAGAAGGCCTCGTTGGCGACCAACCCCGGATAGCGACCGCTCCCAGGCTTCAGAAGACAGGTGCTCGGCTCCCCTCCGCGGGGCTTTGCGAACTCTCCCGTGGGGAGGCGAACGAGGACAAGCTTGTCCTGGACGCCGCCGAGGCTGAGACGGACCCCGTCGGGCTCAAGGTCGATGCCGAGAGGATCCCGCGGTAGATCCTCCAGCATGCCGGAAAGCTCACCGCTGGCGAGCGGCTGCTGCTCCCCCTGGATGCGAGGCCGCGGGCGCTCCCCGGCAGGGAGGATCACCACCGCCCCCGCGCAGTCCGCCCCCAGCGCCTCGAGCATGCCGAAGCCATCTTCCTCGCTGAGCCTCAGCTTCTCGGCGACCGCTCTGCGCACCGACCCCTCAGGCAGCAGGCCTTCGAAGAAGGGCGCCGACTCGCTCGGTTTAAAGGACTGCTCACGCGGAGGCAGGGACACCGAGAGACGGGGCGCTTCCTCGTTCGAGTAGGAGAAGCGATACCGAGACGGTCCCCGCCGCTCCAGCGTGCCGGCAAGCTGGCTGCCCATGAAAACCGCGAGCTTGGAGCCCGGCCGCGGCGGAACCCAGCGTCGCCTCGGTTGGTATGGCCAGTTCACTTCTCACCCTCAAGGCCTGGATCGATCGCGGTCCGCTCTTCGACCACCAATCGAAGCCCGAGGGCCTCGAGCACCCGGGTGAGGCCATCCAGTCGACTGGTCGGCTTCCCCGTCTCGATCTGGTGGACCGTCCGCGTACTCACTCCCGCGGCCAGGGCAAGTTCGTCCTGCCGCAAGCCCAGAGTTTTGCGTGAGCGGCGCACGGCTTGTCCCACTTCCCTGGCGGTTCGCGTGGCCGTATCGAAACCTTTATGCATGATCGCACATGATAGCGCGGTTAGACCGCTTCGAGAAGGTAATCTGCGCGTTAACGCATATCCGCTTCCAAGACCGCCGTGCGAGGCATCGCATGCGCGATCATGCAGTTAAGGCACAGGGCGCGCCCGGAACAGCTTGATCCGCGAGTCGATGCCCTTCAGCCGGCGCTCGCCGATGAAGGTGTAGGCGAAGCCGTCGCCGGCGGCGTCTTTGGCGGCGGCGTCGACGACGACGCTGCCGGGGCGGGCGACGCTGGTGATCCGGCTCGCGAGGTTGACCGGGCGCCCGTAGAAGTCGCCGGACTGGGGCAGCACCGCGCCGCTGGCGAGGCCGGCCCGCAGCCAGGGGAACTGCTCGCCTTCGGCCTCGGCGGCGGCAATCAGCTGCAGCACCGCTCCAAGCATCGGCTCCGCCTCGCTGGAGACGAACATCACCGCGTCGCCGATCGTCTTCACCAGCCGCACCGGCGGCTCGGCGACGGCCAGCGCCATCTCCTCCAGGCGCCCGGCCACCTGGCCCAGCTCCTCGGCGTCGATCTCCTCGCCGAGCCGGGTGAACTCGACCAGGTCGGCGAAGCCGACGGTGAGGTCGGCGGTGCCGCCGATCTCCCCGGAAGCGAGGTCGGCGGCGCCGATCACGTCGCGGCGCACCTGCTCGACCATGTGCATCTGGAAGGCGTGGACCAGGGTCGGGCCGACCAGCGGCATCATCTGCTCGGCCGCCAGCGCCAGCCGGTCGGCGAGGTCGCGCTCCGTATCTCCGGGCTGGACCAGCGTGCGCACGACCAGCTCGCGATTCGCCTGGGCGATCCGCGAGGTCCCCATCCCGATCGTCCGCGCCACCTGCAGCAGACCCTCTTCGGGCAATCCGGCGTCGAGGAAAGCCATGATCCGCCGCGAGGCTTCGACCTCGGCCTCGGTCAGGACCTTCTCGTCGGGATCGGGATAAGGGACGCCCAGCGCGGCGGAGAAGCGCTGCAGCAGCGCCAGGTCGCCGCCGACCAGCTCGGCGATTTCCCGCGCCGAGTAGCGCGGCCCGTCCCCGGCCAGTGCGCGCTCGACCGGCAGCAGCGCCAGCCGCCCCGCCGCAACGGCCTCGCGAAGTTCCTCGAGCGTCAGGCCTTCGGCGCTCAGCCTCTGCAGCAACGACAGCCGCGACTGCCGAGCCTCGCCCTCGAGGTCGTCGAGCAGCCCCTCGGCCGCGAAATCGATCTCGCCGGCGCCCGCCACTGCGCCATTGTCACTGATCAATCGGCGTAGGCGACGGCGCCGCCGCGGCGCGGGTCGCCGCCGCCGCTGACAGCGCCGGTGTAGCGGTCGCGGGCGACGGCCTGGACGCCACCGAAGAAGAGGTTGATCGCCGGCCGCCGGGCGACCGCGATCCCGCGCGCCTCGATCCGCGCCAGCGCCGCCTCGTCGATGCCGGGCTCGGCCTGAACCGTGCCCTGCTCGAAGTGCAGCCGCGCCGCCTCGACCGCGGCCGGCGCCGGCAGCTCCTGCTCGACGGCGCGGACCACGGTCTGCAGGATCGCCGAGCGGATCCGGTTGGAGCCGGCGCTGCCCAGGGCCAGCTCGATCTCGCCCTCGCGCAGGACCACGGTCGGCGCCATCATCGAGGGCACCCGGCGGCCGGGGGCGATGCGGTGGAAACCGAGCGGGTTGAGGTCCTCCTCCCCCAGCATGTTGTTGAGGATCACGCCCGTGCCCGGCACCAGCACGCCCGAGCCGGAGCCGTTGGAGCAGGTGACGCTGGCGCACATGCCCTCGCCGTCGAGGACCGAGATGTGGGTGGTCGAGCCGAGCAGGTCGGCGGCGGCGAAGTCGAGCCCGACCGGGTCGAGGAAGCCGGCCTCCATCCCCTCCTCGTAGAGCGCCTCGGCGAACTTGAGGTCGCGCAGGCCGTTGGCCGCCTCCATCGCCGCGACCAGCTGCTCGGGGCCGCTGCGCTCGCCCAGCCTCTCGAGCAGGCCGAGGCAGTAGGCGATCAGGATCCCGCCCGAGGACGGCGGCGGGTTGGTCAGCACCTCGGTGCCGCGGAACGGCGCCCGGATCGGCGCCCGCTCGATCGCCGCGTAGGAGGCGAGGTCGCCGGGCCCGAGGGTGCCGCCGCGCTCGACCACGAAGTCCGAGAGGGCGGCGGCGACCTCGCCGCGGTAGAAGGGCTCCGCCCCTTCGGCCCCGAACCGCTCCAGCGCCTCGGCCAGCTCGGCGAAGGCGAAGCGGTCGCCGCGGCCCAGCGGCACCCCGCGCGGCGCGTAGAGCTCGCGGGTGCCCTCGAGCCGCTCGTGGATCGGGGCGAGGATGTCGAGGATGTAGGCCTGCTCGGCATTGACCTCGCTCCCCTCGCGGGCGATGCGGACGCCGGGGCCGACCAGCTCGGCGAGCGGCACCGAGCCGAAGCGGTCGAGCGCGTGGACCAGCCCCGCCGCCGTCCCTGGCACGCCGCAGGAGGCCGGGCCGACGAAGAACGTCTGCACGGTCTCGGCGTCGAAGTGGACCGGGACCGGGACCAGCTCCGTCCCGCGCTCGATCTCGTCGAGGCCGGGAGCGGCGACGAAGAAGTCGATCAGCGTCGTCTCGCCGCCGCGGTGGACCATCATGTAGCCGCCGGCGCCGAACCCGGTCAGCGGGCTCTCGGCGGCGAAGGAGGCGAGCACCGCGCAGACCGCGGCGTCGACCGCGTTGCCGCCCTCGCGCAGCACTCCAGCCCCCGCCTCGGCGGTGAGCGGGTGGCCGGCTGCGACTACCCCGCGCATGGGGCGGGCGCTAGCCGGGCAGGAACTCGGGGACGTCGATGCCGAGCTCGCGCTCGCCCGAGCGCGGGGGGCGGCCGCCGGTCTCTTTGGCGCGGCGGATGGTCGGCTCGGCGGCGCGACGCTGCGGGGTCGGCCGGCCGTCGAAGCGGGTGGCGACGACGGTGACCCAGATCTGCTCGGAGAGCTCGTCGTCGACGTTGGCGCCGAAGATGATGTTGGCGTCGGGGTGGGCGGCCTCGCCGACCACCTTGGCGGCCTCGGAGACCTCGACCAGCGAGAGGTCGGAGCCGCCGGTGATCGAGAGCAGGATCGAGCGCGCGCCCTCCATCGAGGTCTCCAGCAGCGGCGAGGAGATTGCTTTTTCGGCGGCGAGGACGGCGCGGTCGTCGCCGTAGGCCATGCCGATCCCGAGCAGCGCCCGGCCGGCGTCGGACATGATCGTCCGCACGTCGGCGAAGTCGAGGTTGATCACGGCCGGGAGGGTGACCAGGTCGGAGATGCCCTGCACGCCCTGGCGGAGGACGTCGTCGGCGACCTGGAAGGCCTCGACCATCGAGGTCTGCTGGTCGAGCACCTCGAGCAGGCGGTCGTTGGGGACGACGATCAGGGTGTCGACCTCCGCGGCCAGCTCCTCGATGCCCTTGTTGGCCTGGGTGCCGCGGCGGTTGCCCTCGAAGGTGAACGGCTTGGTGACGATGCCGACGGTGAGGGCGCCGACCTCGCGGGCGAGGCGGGCTACCACCGGGGCGGCGCCGGATCCCGTGCCGCCACCTGCGCCGGCGGCGACGAAGACCATGTCGGAGCCCTTCAACAGGCGCTTGATTTTGTCCTGCTCCTCGAAGGCTGAGCGGTGGCCGACCTCGGGGTCGGCACCGGCGCCGAGGCCGCGCGTCTGCTCGTCGCCGATGTGCACGGTGACGTCGGCGACGCAGAGCTGCAGCGACTGAAGATCGGTGTTGACCGCCATGAACTCGACCCCGGGGATGCGGGCGTCGACCATGCGGTTGACGGCGTTGACGCCGGCACCGCCGACGCCCACCACCCGGATCACCGGCTGGTGCGGCTCGCCGCTGCCCGGCGGCTCGTACTCCGGCTCCTCACGCCCGTAGCGCGGCGTGCTGGTGAATTCCTCGCGACGCAGCTTCGGCTCCTCGGAGAAGACCCTTTTCAGCCTTTCGGGAGCGGTCTCGGCCGAGGACTCGCGCACTGGCTCGTCAACCGGCTCGTCCGCGACCGGACCCTCGACGTCCTGGTCGTAGAGCCCCGAAGCTTCAGCCGCAGGCGCCTCTTCCGCCGGCGGCGGAGCGGGGCGCTCCTCGGCGGCAGGCGGACCCGCGGGCCGGGGCGCCTCGTCCTGCTCAGCCTTCTGCGCCTCCGCAGGATCCTCGCGCCCGTACCGAGGCGCCTCCGGTGGATCCGCGGGGGCGTCGTCAGAAGTCGAGCGGAAGAGATCGGCGAGAGGACCCTCGCGCATGCTTGCGCGCTTGTTACGCCGAGCCATTCGCCAAGACCTCCTTCGCCAGCTCCCGGTAGTAGTTCGCGGCGCTGCTGCCGGAATCGTACTTGAGCACGCTGGCGCCTTTCACCGGCGCCTCGGCGAATTTGATCGCCTTTTTGATCCGGGACTGGAAAACGAGGTCTCCGAAGTTCTCCTCGAGGATCTCCACCGCCTCCTTGGCGTGGACGGTCCGCGAGTCCAGCATCGTCGGCAGGATGCCCTCGATCTTGACGTCGGGATTGAGGTTCTCCTGGATCATCTTCAGCGTGTTCTGGAGCTGGACCAGCCCCCGCATCGACAGATACTCGCACTGGACGGGGACGATCACTTTGTTCGCGGCCGTCAGCGCGTTGATCGTCAGCAGCCCGAGACTGGGTGGCGTGTCGATGCAGACGAAGTCGTAATCGGCGGAAACCTCTTTCAGCGCCTTCTCGAGCGAGCGCTCGCGCCCGATCTTGGTGCTCATCGCGATCTCGGCCCCGGCCAGGTCGATCGAGGCGACGGCGATGTCGATCTCGCGCTTGACGATGATCTCGGAGATCGGCATGTCGTTGACGAGCACGTCGTAGAGGCTCTTCTCGACCTTGTCGGGGTCGATGCCCTGGCTCATCGTCAGGTTGCCCTGCGGATCGAGGTCGATGCAGAGCACCCGGTAGCCGGACTCGGCGAAGGCGACGGCGAGGTTGAGCGTGGTCGTGGTCTTCGCCACCCCACCCTTCTGGTTGGCGAAGGCGATCACGTCGGCGTGCTTGACCGCCACCTCCTCCTCGGCAACCTGCTGGACGGCCTCGTGGCGCGAGGGCGAGATCAGATCCGAAGCCATCATCCGCGCCGGGCCCGTGTCCTCCTCGGGCTCCTCGGCGACGGGCTCCTCCACGACCGGTGCTTCCTCGACGGGCGCGGGGGCCGGAGCCTCCTCGACCACGACCTCCTCGGCAACAGGCGCGGGCTCCTCCTCAAAATCCTCTTCGACGGGCTCGGGAGCCTCGTCGACCGGCGCGAAGTCCTCGTCGAGCGGCGCCTCGTAGCGCTCCTCCTCGACCTCGTCGTGCGTCCGCTCGGGCACCGCCTCTTCCATCTGCTGCAGCTCCTCGACAATCGGGTGCTGCTGCTCCTCGACGGCGATGGGGTTATCGGACTCAGGCTTTGGCTTGCGGCTTAGAAATCCCATTGCGCGGATATTCGGATGGGGGCCGGGTTTTCCTGCCGGCCTGTGAAATTGCTAGGAATTGCCCGATTCCCGAACTCCTCGACAAGAGACTGGTCATCGTCACCGGCAAGGGCGGCGTCGGTAAGACGACGGTGGCGGTGGCGCTCGGACTGCGGGCGGCGGCGGAAGGCAAGCGGACGATCGTCTGCGAGGTCTCCTCGCAGGAGAACGCCTCGCGGATCTTCGACCACACCGCCGTCGGCTTCCACGAGGTGGAGATGGAGGAGAACCTCTGGTCGATCTCGATCGACCCTGACGAGTCGATGCGCGAGTACGTGCTGCTGCAGCTGAAGGTGCGGGCGATGCGCGACCTGCTCTTCCGCAGCCGCATCTTCAACTACCTCGCAGCAGCTACTCCGGGACTGAAGGAGCTGGTCACGATCGGCAAGATCTGGGAGCTCGCCCAGCTCGACCGCAAGGTGAAGCAGGGGCGCAAGTACGACCTGGTGATCGTCGACGCGCCGGCGACCGGCCACGGGGTCGGCTTTCTGGAAACCCCGCGCACCTTCGCGGCGATCGCCCGGGTCGGGCCGATCCACTCCCAGGCGCAGCGGCTCGACGCCTTCATCACCGACCAGGAGCAGACCGGGACCGCGATCGTCGCCCTGCCGGAGGAGATGCCGGTGAACGAGACGGCGGCGCTGGAGAAGGACCTGCGCGACGAGGTCGGGGTCGCGGTCGACCGCATCTACCTCAACGGCCTCTACCCGGAGCGCTTCTCCAAGCCCGAGTGCGAGCGCCTGACCCAGCTCGCCGAGACCGAGCAGGGGTCGGTGCGGGCAGCGGCGCGGGCGGCCGTCTCCGAGCACGAACGCGCCCGCTCCCAGCGCGCCCAGCTGGCCCGGCTGCGGCGCCGGGTCGAGACGCCGGTCAAGACCCTGCCCTTCCTCTTCGAGCCCGAACTGGGCCCGGAGGCGGCGCGGCGGCTCTCGCGGAGGCTCTCCTGATGCCGGAGCTGGGCGAGGTCCTCGAGGGCAAGGAGATCTGCATCTGCGCCGGCTCCGGCGGCGTCGGCAAGACCACCACCTCGGCGGCGATCGCCACCGGCATGGCCGCCAGCGGCCTCAAGGTCTGCGTGCTGACGATCGACCCCGCGAAGCGGCTCGCCGACTCGCTCGGGCTGGAGGAGCTGGGCAACGAGGCGCGCCGGGTCGACCCGGCCCTGTTCGAGCGCCAGGGGGTCGAGATGGAGGGCGAGCTGTGGGCGATGATGCTCGACCCGAAGGCGACCTTCGACGAGCTGGTCGCGCGCCAGGCGCCGGACGAGGAGTCCCGCGACCGGGTCCTCGAAAACCGGATCTACCAGCAGATCTCCAACGCCCTCGCCGGCTCGCAGGAGTACATGGCGATGGAGAAGCTGTTCGAGCTGCACACCGAAGGCGACTACGACCTGCTGGTCCTCGACACGCCGCCAACCCGCAACGCGCTCGACTTCCTCGACGCGCCGAAACGGCTGACCCAGTTCATCGAAGGGCGCTCGCTGCGCGTCTTCATGAAGCCGACCGGGCTCGCCGCCAAGGTCGCCGGCCGTGGCACCTCGGTCGCGCTCGGGGTGCTGAAGCGGATCGTCGGCTTCGACCTGCTGGCCGACCTGGCCGAGTTCTTCAACGCCTTCAGCGGCATGGTCGACGGCTTCCAGGCGCGGGCCAAGCGGGTCAACAAGCTGCTCGCCGACCCCAGCACCTGTTTCCTCGTCGTCTGCGGCCCGCAGGGTGAGCCAGTCGAGGAGGCCGTCTACTTCCACCGCAAACTGGTCGAGGCGAAGCTGCCCTTCGGCGGCGTCATCGTCAATAAGGTCCACTACCCGGCCGAGAAGCTGCGCGGCGACGGCGCCGTCGACCTGCCGGAGGCGCTGGCCGAGAAGCTCGAGGACGCCGACCTGGCGCAGCGCGTCGCTGCCAACTTCTCCGACTACCAGGCGCTGGCGGAGCGGGACGCGCGCAACATCGACCACCTCGCGTCAGAGCTGCGAACCAAAGGCGTAATCCGCGTCCCCTACCTAGACGAGGACGTGCACGACCTCGCCGGCCTGGCGGAGATCAACCGCTACCTGTTTGCCACCGGCGAGGAGCGAGTGGCGATGGCCGCCGGCCGCGCCTAACTCGTCAGCGCGCTCGGCGGTCGTACTCGAACTCCAAGTGGGAGACCTCCCAGTCGGAGTCCGGCACCGAGAAGAGGTGGCGGACGCGGGGCGTGTCGACGCGCTCGCGGTGCTGCAGGTCGCGGTCCGAGTCGGCCGGCCATTCGATCGTCTCACCGCCGGGCCGCGGGTCGGCGACCTCGTCCAGCCACGGCGTCGCGGTGATCTTGATCTCGTCTTCGGCCGGGATCGGCTCGAGGATGCGGGTCTCCTGTTCCATGTACTCCTCCTCCTCTTCAAGTAGTTCCTCGGCGAGGTGCCGTTTGCCGACGGGGGGCGCCGGTGGCGCGACCTCCGCAACTGGCTCGGGCACCTCGACCGGCTCATCCGGCTCCTCCGCGGGCTCCGGCATCGCCGGCGATTCCTCGATCGAGATCGCGATCTGCGCGTCGCCGCCTTCGAGTCCGGCCGCGACCAGGGTCTCGTCGGCGGTGGCGCTGAGGTCGCCGCCGAGCTCGCCGAGCGCGGCCTGGCGCAGCAGCCGCCGCACCCCGTCCTCGGCCCAGGTCGCGAGCTCGATCGCCCGCTCGGTCGTGCGGCCGCTCATCAGCGCCCGCTCCAGCTCCAAGGTCTCCTCGACCCGCTCGCCGGCCTCGATCCGGTCGATCGAGTCGTCGCAGATCAGCGCCGCGGCGCGCAGGGGCAGGGATGCCCCGACCGGGCCGCGACCCTCGAGCACCGCTCGCAGCGCCAGCAGTTGATCGCTGAGCCCGTCGAGCGCGCTCTCGCGCCCGCAGCCGAGATCGAAACGGCCAACCGCCCAGCTGAGGGCTGTATCGGGATCCGGACGCGACTCCAGCGCCGCGGCGAAATCGACAAGTTCGTTGGCCTCGGTCTCACTCAGGCGGTAGCCGCCAGGACGCGCGGCCGCGGCGCCGGTGGCGATCCGCCGCCAGCAGTCGGCGCCGGTCGGGGCGAAGGCGTAGGGCCCGAGGCCGATGCCGCCGGCCTTGAACATCCGCATCACGCTGATCAGCTCGCGCAGCTGGCGCAGGGCCGCATCGGCGCCCTCGTCCTCGTGCTGATCGGCGACGGCGAGGAACTGCGGCTCCCAGGCGGTGCGGCCCATGCCCTCGCTGCGCATCGCGTCGATCGGCGCTTCGATCGAGTCGGAGCGGACGATCCGCACCCCATGCGGCAGCTGCAGCCGGGCGACCGACATCCGCAGGCCGACGATCGGGACGATGAGGACGTCGGCGTCGTCGGCGTCGCGCGCTTCGGCGTCAAGGTTGGAGAGGGCGTCCTCGAGCCGCTCCCGGTCCAGGGAGAACCCAGTGCTGCCCTCCCAGAGGGAGGAGAAGAACACGACCAGCATGCGCTCGGCGCGCTCGCCGGGGTCGGGCGGTACCTGCTCGCCGCGGGACTCCAGGTAGGAGGCGGCGACGCCGGCCTCGGCCGCGGCGGCGCGGGCCGGGGCGAAGCCGGGCAGCGAGCGCAGCTCGTCGGCGTGGTCGGCGACGTAGCGGCCGGTCATCGGCACGTAGCTGTAGAAGGCTGATTCCTCACCGTCCTCGGCGGCGACGTCGAAGGGGATCTGGTCGCCGCCGGCGACGAGGGAGCTGAATCGAGTCGCGGCCTCGGTGGCCAGACGCTTCAGGGCTTCGGTGAGGAGGAAATCTCGCACGCCCCAGGCTTCCGCTCGGCGGCCGGCGCTCCTTTGCCTGCACGCGGGCTTGCAAAACCGGCGCGTCCGATATCGCTACTTACAAATCGCGGACGATTCGGACGGATGGCCTAGACAGCGGCCGGTTCGGGATCCTCGGCCAAAAGCCACCGGGTCCCGTACATGCGCATGTCGTCGATCAGCGGCACCAGCGCCTCGCCCTTGCGGGTCAGCGCGTACTCGACCCGGGGCGGAACCTCGGGATAGGTGTGCCGCTCGACGATCCCCTCCTCCTCCAGCGCCCGCAGTCGCAACGACAGCGTGCGGGGGCTAATCCCCTCTAGAGAGCGCTCCAGCTCGCAGAAACGGCTGCTGCCGGCCGCAAGATCGCGGATCAGGAGAAGCGTCCACTTCCCGCAGACCACTTCGGCGGTGCGGCAGACGGGGCAATTTGAGTTGCTGATCGCGCTCATTGCGAAAAATCGGTAATGCGGGCCGGACAACGGTGCTTCACCAAGTGTAGCTACATGGCTTCACAAACTGAAGCATTAGCTCCGATCAGGCCCAATCAGGAATTTCTCCCGGTCTGCGGCTAAAGGCGGGTCCCCCGAGGTCCGATGGTTCCGGGTGACGTTTCCCCCTGCCAGACGCCGCTCCTCCGAGGGCGGCTTCGTGCTGATCGAGGTCCTCGTCAGCGCGGCCGTCGTCGTCCTCGCCTCGGCCGGCGTGGTCACGGTGCTGCAGACGACGATCAGGGCACAGACGGAGGAGCGCCACGGCTCCGAGGCCTACGCGCTCGCCCAGGAAGATCAGGCGCGGCTCTCTTCAACCCGGCTCGCAACCCTGAACCACCTCGACGAAACCCGCACCGTCACCCTCAACCAGACGAAATTCCAGATTCGCTCCACCGGCGTCTTCGTCAACGACAACACCTCCATCCCCTCATGCGGCGAGGGGACCTCCTCCGCCGACTACGTCCAGATCACCTCGACCGTGACCTGGCCGCGGATGCGCACCTCGGAAAAAGCCGAAATCGAGAGCATCCTCTCGCCCTCGAACGGTTCGCTCGACCCAAACAACGGCACCCTGGCGGTCTCGGTCACGAACCAGCTGCAGACCCCGATGCCGAACGTCTCGATCACCGGCGGCAGCGGCGTCATCAACAGCCTTACGGACGCCGCCGGCTGCGCCGTCTTCCCCGACCTGCCCGGCGGCAACTACACGGTGGTCGCGAACGCCGAAGCCGCGGGCCTGGTCAACAAGGACGGCAAAGGCTCGGAACAGAAGGTCGCGCCGGTGATCGGCGGCGACACGAAAACGATCGGCTTCGAGTTCGACCGACCGGGGACGATCCCGGTCCAGTTCAAATACCGGGTCGGCAGCAGCGCCGAATTCAAACCCGCCAGCGCCGACTCGGTCGTCGTCTACAACTCGGGGATGACCGCGGCGAAGCCGATCTGGACCGCCAGCGGCGCCCGCGAAGCCACGGTCAACGCAACCCCTCTCTTCCCCTTCAGCTCGGCCTACACGCTCTACGCCGGCTCCTGCGCCTCCAACAATCCCGATCCGGAAGGCAAAAACCCCGGCGGCGCTGCGGCGATGGCCAACGTCGTCGCCCCCGCTGGCGCCGCCGCGGTACCGGCGACGATCCAGCTGCCGGCACTGGAACTGATCGTGAAAAAAACCGGCGTTGCCCTCTCCGGCGCCAAAGTCACGATCACCGACAAGACCTGCAAAGACGCGCAGAGCAACCTCGCCAAACGGACCTACACCAGCAACGCGACCGGCCTGCCCAGCAACGGCCCGACCGGACTGCCGGAACTCGGTCTTCCCTGGGGCGAATACGACATCTGCGTCTCGGCCAACATCTCCGGGACCAACCGCCGCAAGAAAGTCTCCGGCGTCGCGGTGCAGAAACTGACGGCGGCGACGCCGCTGACGGTCGACCTCGGCAGCGGCACCGAAAGCGACAAAGTCTGCTCATGAGGCTGCGAAACCTCCTTCGCAGCGAGCGCGGCACGACGATGCCGGAGCTGCTCGTCGGCATGGCGACGGGGATGATCGTGATGCTCGGGATGACCACGCTGGTAATCGTCACCGTGCACACCACCGCTCGGGTCAGCGCCCGGGTGGACGCGACCCAGCGCTCGCGGCTGACCCTGACGCGAGTCATCGATCAGCTGCACTCGGCCTGCATCGCGCCGAAAATCCCGCCGATCCGCAAAGAAAGCACCAGCACCTCGCTGCGGCTGATCCACGCCGGCGGCTCTCAGGTCTCCCCGGTGCCGACGCTGACGGTGTTCAGCCTGACCGGGACCACCCTGACCCAGTCCGACTACGCCTGGAAATCGGGTGCGGCGCCGTTCTGGGTGTTCAACACGACGCCGAGCGCGACCACCGACGTGATGAAACATGTGACGCCGATCTCGGCAACGCAACCGGTCTTCACCTACTACGGCTCCTCCAGCGGAGCGATCTCCGGAACCCCGTTCGTGACCCCGCTGAGCGAACTCGACGCGTCGCGGACGATCCAGGTCCGTATCGCCCTGAAGACGGCGCCGTTCAAGGGGCCCACCGCCGACGAATCCACCCCCTCCCGGATCCAGGGCAGCGCCACTCTCCGCCTCACCGCACCCTCCTTCAACAAAGAAGCGCCGAGCCTGCCATGCCAGTGACCAAGCGCAACAACGAGAGCGGCTTCACCCTGGTCTCGGCGATGCTGGGCCTGTCGCTGGTCGTCGCCCTCTCGGTGGTCGCCGTCACCTCGGTCACCGGCGACCTTCACCTGACTCGCAACGACCTCGACCACCGCCGCGCCTACGAGGCTGCGAAAGCCGGTGTCAACGACTACGTCTACCACCTGCACAAGGAAACCGACTACTGGACCAAGTGCACCAACGTGAAACCGGAAAACAACGCCGTCAACCTGCAGGGCTCGACGACGAAGCGCCGTCCCGTCCCCGGCAAAACCGGCGGCACCTACGCGATCGAACTGCTCCCGGCCGCTGGGCAGTCGACGTACACCCAGTGCGACTCCGCCAACCCGGGTCCCAGCATGCTCGAGCCCTCGGGCCTGCTCAAGGGCACCTTCCGCATCCGCTCCACCGGCTTCTCCGGCAAAACCGACGTCTCGATCGTCGCCACCTTCAAGCCGGCGACCTTCCTCGACTACGTCTACTTCACCCAGCGCGAGACGTTGGACCCGGTCACCTACGGCTTTCCCAACCCCTCTCCCCAGCTCAGCGGGGTCAACTCCCAGTGCAGCAAAACCTTCGAGGAAGGCCGGATGTCGGCCGAGATCCCCAACGTCGACGACGACTACTGCGTGGTCATCTCCTTCACCGAAGGGGACAGCATCAACGGTCCGATGCACACCAACGACGCCTTCGTGATCTGCAAAAACCCGACCCTCGGCCGCGGTCCCGCCGATCCGGTCGAGGTCAGCGGCCCGCCCAAAGGCTGGTTCTCGACCAAAGAAATCTCCCACTCCGGATCGAGCTGCAGCGGCAGCTCCTCCAACTTCAAAGGCACCTACACCGCCAACTCGCCGGTGATCACGCCGCCGCCGTCCAATAGCGCCCTGAAAAGCATCGCCGGCCTCAAATTCTCCGGCCAGGTGCGGATCTGCCTCAACGGCAACACGATGTCCGTGGGGGCGGGGAAAAGCTGCACCGAAACCTCGCTGTACTCGGGCCCGATCCCGTCCAACGGCGTCGTCTACGTGGAAAGCGTCGCATGCCCGACGGCCTACTCGCCCTTCACCGTCACTTATCCGGCCAGCGGCGGCTGCGGCACCGCCTTCATCCATGGCGAATACTCGGGGCAGCTGACCCTCGCCACCGAGAACGACATCGTCATCGACGGCAACCTGATCCACAGCGGCGAAGGAGTGCTGGGCCTGGTCGCCAACAACTTCGTCCGCATCTACCACCCGTACTCCACCGACACGGTCTCGACCCAGACCGGCCGCAGCCAGTGCAACAGCGGCAGCAACGGCCCGGGGTCGATCTCCAACATCAGGATCGACGCGGCGATCCTGGCGATCGAACACTCCTTCATCGTCGACCACTACGACTGCGGCGCCGGTCTCGGAACCCTCACCGTCAACGGCGCGATCGCGCAGAAATACCGCGGCCCGGTAGGAACCATCGGCTCCGCCGGCTACCTGAAGAACTACACCTACGACGACCGCCTGCGCTACCTGCAACCGCCCAGCTTCATCGAGCCGGCGGAATCGGACTGGGTGATCGGGCGGATGACGCTCGACTGAGGTGGGCCTTGGTGGCCGTCGTGTTTCAGGGCAAAGGTTTCGTGACCGTTCTGTCGATGCAGGAGTAGGCGCCGCCCGTCCACCACTCCGATGAAGCTCTCACTGAAGAAACCAACGCTCTCAAGGCCCTCATTCTCGCTCTCGAAGCCGACGCTCTCGCTCGGCCGCGGAGGCAAGAAGGAGACGGCGCTGGTCGGGCTCGAGATCGAGGCCGGCAGCATCGCCGCGGCAGAGGTGCACGCCAACGGCGAGGCTCGGGTCGGCACCGTCGCCGTGCAAGCGCTCCCCGCTGGCGCCTTCGACGACGGCGAGGTGGTCGATCCCGACACCGTCGCCGAGGCGCTGCGGACGCTGTTCGCCGCCAACAAGCTGCCGAAGCGGGTCCGGTTGGGGATCGCCAACCAGCGGGTGGTGGTGCGAACCGTGCGGCTGCCGGCGATCGAGGACCCGGCCGAGCTCGACTCTGCAGTGCGCTTCACCGCCCAGGAGCAGATCGCGATGCCGCTCGACCAGGCGATGATCGACCACCGGGTGATCGGCGGGGTCAGCGCCGCCGAGGGGGCGCCACCGCAGGTCGACGTGATCGTCGTCGCCGCCCGCCGCGACATGATCTCCGCCTCACTGAAGCCGCTGCGCGATGCCGGCCTGGAACCGGTCGGGGTCGACCTCTCCGCCTTCGGGATGATCCGGGCCCTGGCCGAAGCGCCAAGCGCGGCGATGTCGACCGAGCCCGGCGCCGAGGCAGCGCCGGCTGCCGTCCTCTACTGCAACGTCGGCGACGTCACCAACCTGGCCGTCGCCAAGGGCCGCTCCTGTCTCTTCACCCGCGTCTCGCCGGTCGGCCTCGACGACATGGCCGCGAGCCTCTCGGCGAAACTGCAGCTGATCCCGGAGCACGCGCGGATGTGGATCGAGTACACCGGCCTGACCCTGCCGCTGGAGCAGATCGAGGGCGATCCGGCGCTGCTCGCCGAGGCGCGCTCGGCGCTCGAGCGCGGCGCCGACGCCCTGCTCGACGAGCTGCGCCTCTCGCTCGACTTCTATGGAGCCCAGGAGGCCGCGGTCCCAGTCGACCGAGTCGTCCTCTGCGGTCCCGGCAGCGCCATCGCCGGGCTTCCCGAGCGGCTCGAACCGGGACTCGGGATGCCGATCTCGGTCGGTCGGCCGCAAGCGCTGGCAGGACTCGATGCCGCCTCCGCCGCCCGTCTCACCCTTCCCTACGGCATCGCCCTGGAGCACTAGCCGATGCGCCCCGTCAACCTGATCCCGAAGGAGGATCGGCCCGGCGGCCGCCGGCCGATGCGCGGCGGCCCGCTCGCCTACATCGTCGTCGGCGCCCTCGTCGCGGCGCTGATCGCCGTCACCGCCCTGGTCGCCACCGGCAACCAGATTGGCGACCTCGAAGGGGAAATCGCCCAGATCGAAGGCGAAGTCAGCGGCGCCGAAGCGAAGGCCACGGCCCTCGCTCCGTACACCCAGTTCCACACCGTCAGCCAACAGCGCATCGCCACCGTCACCGGTCTCGCCGACAGCCGCTTCGACTGGGAGCGGGTGATGCGCGAACTCGCCCTGGTCCTGCCGGGCGACGTCTGGCTGACGAACCTGACCGCCACCGCGAACCCCGGGGTCATACCCGACGGGGCCGCCACCGTCTCCCTGCGCTCCTCGATCCGCGGCCCCGCCCTCTCGCTGATCGGCTGCGCGAGCAGCCAGGACGCGGTCGCGGGCTTCGTGCAGGCACTGAAAGACATGGACGGGGTTACCCGGGTGGGCGTGCAGTCCTCCAACGTGGGCTCCTCGACCGCCGGCTCGGACTCTGCCGGCGCCGCCTCCTGCCAAACCCGCGACTTCATCGCCCAGTTCCAGATGGTCGCCGCCTTCGACGCCGCACCGGTGACGAGCACCGCGACGACCGGCGAACTGGCACTGGCACCGGCACCGGCGCCTGCGCCTGAAGCCGAAGCAGCACCGGAAGAGGAAGGCTGAGATGCGCGCCGCCAACCGCCCGATCATCGCGATCCTCGTCGTCGCCGCCCTCGCAATCGGGTTCTGGGTGCTGCTGCTCGGGCCGAAGCGGGAGAAAGCCCACGAACTGAGCAGCCAGGTCGACGGCCTCGAGGTCAGCCTCGCCGAAGCCCAGAGCCGGGCGACCGAAGCGGAAGCGGCGAAACGCGCTTTCCCCGCCGACTACAGGCAGCTTGTCGTGCTCGGACAGGCCGTGCCCGCAAACGACGAAACCTCCTCGCTGCTCGTCGAGCTGAACGACGTCGCCAGCAGTTCCAACGTCTCCTTCGACACCTTCTCGCTCAGCGGCGGCGGCGAAGCAGCCCCCGAAGCGCCCGCCGCTGCGGTCCCACCCGCGACCGAAGCGCCGGCCGGCGAAGCGCCTGGCGCGGTCCCGGCGGCGGCAGCGGTGCCGCCGACCGAGGCTGCGGCTTCGCTGCTGCCGCTCGGCGCGACGATCGGGCCGGCCGGCCTCGGCGTCATGCCCTACCGGCTGACCTTCAGCGGCGACTTCTTCCAGGTCGCCGACTTCATCCACGGAATCGACTCGCTGGTCGACCCCGGTACCGCCAAGGTCGCGGTCGAGGGACGCCTGGTCACCCTCGACGGCTTCGCCCTCAACGCCGACGCCGAGCGCGGCTTCCCGCACCTCGACGCGACCTTCGCGGTGACGACCTTCGTGACGCCGCCCGAACTCGGTGTGACCGCCGGCGCCACGCCGACCGAACCGGCACCGGCGGCCAGCGAAGAACCCGGCGCCGAAGAACCGGCCGAAGCGACGCAGACGGCGGCGGCGCAATGAACTTTCTCAAGAAGGGCCCGGAGCTGAAGCTGTCGGAGATCAAGGTCCCCGGCTTCGTCGAGGACGTCTACTACGACCTCAAGGAGCGGCACCTGCTGCCGATCGTGGCACTGCTGGTCGTCGGCATCATCGCCGCGCCGATCCTCATCGGCGGGTCGGGCGGCGACGAACCGAGCCTCGGCGGCGTCAGCGTCGGCGGCGCCGCGGCTAGCACCGCCACCGCGCCCGCCGGCCAGCTGGTCGCGAAATCGGCGCCGGGGCTGCGCGACTTCCACCGCCGCCTCGAGCACCGGCAGGAAAAGGACCCCTTCAAGCAGCAGTACAGCACCGCGAGCGCGGAAGGCGGGGCCGCAACGGGGACCGAATCGGGCGGCGACGCCTCGGGCTCGGCGCCGAGCGAAGAAACGGCCTTCCCGACGGCGCCCTCCAGCCCCGAAACGAGCGGCGGCGAAGAAGGGACCCCTGGCGCGAACGAGCTCAGGTACTTCTCCTACGCGATCGACGTCCGCATTTCAGGTGGTGGGCAGGGCAGCCACAAGGCGACGGTGCGGCGAAACCTGCCGGAGCTGACGATGCTGCCCAGCCGCGAAACCCCGGCGATCGTCTACATGGGGTCGACCAAGGACGGCAAGAAGGCGGTGATGACCGTCTCCTCCGACGTGCAGGCGATCTTCGGCGACGCCAAGTGCGCGCTCGGATCGGAGAGCTGCGAGCTGCTGGTGATGGAAGAGGGGCTGCCGGAGACCTTCGTCTACGGCGGCGCCGGGCGCACCTACAAGATCGAACTGCTGAAGATCCACCTGGTCGAGACCGACAAGCTGAACCGAGCCCCCCTCGGCAAGCCGAAGAAGGACGAGAGCGGGAACGGCAAGGGCTCTGGCTGAGCCGGAACCGCCGTCAGGGGGACGGCATCCGGAAGCAGCCCTGCGAGGAGGAGACCGGGAACCCGTCGCCGCCGGACCCGACCAGGCGCTCGGCGCTGCGAGCCTCGACCTCGAGGATTTCGATCCGCGCCCTTTCGTGAATCTCCATCGCTTCCTCCAGCCCGACCTCGTCGACGACCAGCGGCGTCCGGGTCAGGTGGAAGTTCTCGTCGGCCCCGACTATTTCCGCCTTCCGCGAGCGGACGAAGTCGTCGAGGATCTTCTGCATGAATTCGCAGACCAGGTCCTCGGCCATCAAGGGCTCCAGCTCTTCCCACTCCTCGGTGTCGATCAGGTGACGCTCGGTGGCGCGGTAGAAGTGCTCGAGGGCGCCGCGAACCGGCCGGGTGCTGACCAGCTCGGCGCATTCGAAGTTGACCAACTGTTTGGCGTGGTAACTGACGTTCGATAGCTCCTCGTCGAGCTCCCTCGCCATTTCCGCCGGACTGGCAGTCCGTTCGACCAGGATCCGCAGGATCGTTGCCCTGAGCGGATGGCTCATCGCCTTGATCCGGTTTTCCGTCGCCCTACGGCGCTGCACCCTCGTTGACATTTCTCCTCCTGGCAGACCCCTTTTGATCACTTGATCCTAGTTGCCCAATCGAGATTTGGGCGAAACGTGCGGAGTTTTTCCTAAAACTGGCTCCAGCAATGGAACTGCCTCCACCAATGAGCCGGTCGGTTCCGGGCAGCGCAAAAGCCAGGAACTCCAAGCCAGGGGAGGAGGTGACCACCTTGCAGATTCGCACTGAGCGTTTGCTGCCCCTCGACTCGATCGGGAAGGGCGCCTAAAGCTGTAGAAGTAGGGGGTCGGTCCGCGTTGGATAAGGGGGCGCGGCCGGCCCCTCCCCCCTTTACCCCTCTCCCTCAGGCGAAATCACCCGAGGTAGGCATCGACGATCTGGTCGCCGGCCAGCAGGCCGACGACACCGCCCAGCGCGAGGAAGGGCCCGAACGGGATCGCCATCTTGCGCGCCTCGGAGCCGTGGCGGGCGATCAGGGCGAGACCGACGACGCTGCCGGCGAGCAGCGCGAAGAGCAAGGCCGGCGCCACGGCGCGGCCGAGGAAGAGACCCATCGTCGCGGTCAGCTTGACGTCGCCGAGGCCCATGCCCTGGGGGTAGATCAGCGCGGTCGCGAACAGCAGGCCCCCAGCCGCGGCAGCTGCGATCGCCCGCTCGGGCACGCCGCCCGGATCGGTCGGGACGGCGATCGCCAGGCAGACGATCGCGCCGGCAAGAAGGATCTTGTTGGGGATGATCCGCTGCTCGAGGTCGGTCAGGGTGACCGCGGCGAGCATCGTCAGGAAGACCAGCCCGATCGCCGCTTCCGCCGGCTCGTCCCAGTAGACGAGGACCGTGGCGACGAAGAGCAGGCCCAGCGCCAGCTCGGTCAACGGGTAGCGCGGCGATATCGCCGCGCCGCAGCAGCGGGCACGACCGCGCAGCAGGGCCCACGAGACGACCGGGACGTTGTCGTAGGCCGCGATCGTCGCGCCGCAGCCGGGGCACTTCGAGCGAGCACCGGCAATCGAGATACCGCGGGGCACCCGGTGGGCGACGGCGGTGACGAAGCTGCCGGCGACGAGGCCGAGCAGGAAGGAAAACGCGACGACGCCGACCATGGATCGAGAGTTCTATCCGAGGCGGCGGCCGCGAAAAACGGCGGCGCGGCCGCTGTTCAGGGTCGCGGAACGACCTTGAAGCTGCGCTTCGCGCCCTTGGTCTCGACGTTGCCGGCGGGGTCGGCCGCTTTCACCTGGACGGTGTAGCGCTTCGGCTTCAGGTTGCGCAGGCGCAGCGGCGAGGCGCACTGCTTCCACTTCCTTCCGTCGATGCGGCACAGGAACCTGGTCCCGGGCGCGTTGCCGGTCGTGTCCATGAAGCGGAAGATCGCCTTGCGTTTCGCCGTCTTCGCCGCCGGGCCCATCGTGATCCGGGTGCGGGGGGCCAGCGAGTCCTCGATGTAGACCACGGGCTCCGAGCAGGGCGAGACCTTGCCGTTGGAGGCGGTGGCGGAAAAGACGGTCACGTCGTTGTCGAGGACCCGAACCTCGAGGCCGGCGAGGAAGCCTGCGAGCGACGCCGTCGCCACTGGGTAGCCGCCGCACTTGGGATCGGCATAGACCCTCACGGTCGACGCCCCGGGGGCGGTGCCGGTCACGAGCGGCGTGTTGTCGCTGGCGAAGCCGCCGGGCACGGTTCGCAGGCGCGGCGGCGGCGGGGGTGCCGTGGGGACCAGAGTCGCCACGGCACCCCCGCCGCTACTGCCACCCCCAGACCCCCCACCCCCGGGGTCCGGTGGCGGCGTCACCTCTCGGTAGGCGATCGTCCCCGCCGAACAGTCCGAGGGAATGCCGGCGAGCCTTTGCTTGGCCGAGAAGGTCGTTTCGGAGTTGTCTGGGACGGAGACCTGGATCCCGGCGTCGCCGAACTCGGTGCCGCCGCCGCTGGCGACCACACTGCCCGAGCAGCTGGCGCCAGCGTAGATGGTGACGATCGCTTCGGGATCGACAGTGCCGATCAGCTGCGGAAAATTGTCGTTCGCCGGCGAGGCCGGGTTGACCGAGTCGAAGCTGGGTGCATCGGGGGCGGTGGTCACCTGCCTGTAAGCAAGCCCTTTCGCCGAGCAATCGGAGGTGATCATCAGGCTATCCGTCTGGTTCGCGTAGAAGGTCGTGACCTGATCGATCGGGAGCAGAGTGCTCACCTGAACCCCTTCGTCCTTCAGTTCCGCCACCGTGCCTTCGCCGACGACCGCGCCGGTGCAGCCGGCAGCCGTGTAGAGCTTCACCGTGTTATCCGGGGATTCCGCACGGGTGACCGGCCCGAGACCCCGGAGGCCGAACCCGATGGCTGCGGTGTCGACCGTTGAGATGTCCCCGATCACGCTGGGCGTGAGCGAGGAGCCGGGTGAGGCGGGATCGGTTTCCTCCAGGATCGGCGCCATCAGGGCCGATGCCGGCGCCGCGGTAGTAAGGAACACCAGCAGCGAGAGAAACGCGACACACAGCGAGGGGCGGGCCAGTCTGGCCCGCCCCTCGCTCGCGTCGCTAACCGAGTGCATCATGGTGCTAAGCGACTAGGTGCTATTTACTCCAGTCGCCGGGGCCGCCTTCGGTGGCGTCATCCGGACAACCGCCTTTGCCGCCGGCGGAGCAGGGGTAAGTCATGTTGCCGGCTTCGTTTTTGATCGTGAACGTGGTGCCGCTACTGGCCGTGACGGTCAGTTCGTACCCGGTGCCGGCTTCCGGCACGCTGATGGCGAGCGGGGGACCCGCGGGCACGGTCGGCTCGATCGCGTGCAGTTTCGCAACGGTCGCACCGGTGTATTTACCGCCATTGTCGGTGGCGTAGGTCTCCATCGCGACCTGGGCGCCGTGGGCGGTCTCCTTCGCCTTCGCGTCGCCGGCCTTTTCCTTCTGGTTGAAGAAGGCGGGCAGGGCGATCGCGGCGAGGATGCCGAGGATCAGCATGACGACGAGAAGCTCGATCAGGGTGAAGCCTGCCTCTTTGTCGCCGTTGAGCCGGGCTCCAATTTTCGCCCGGATGTTCTGGAGCAACATAGGTACCTCCTAGTGGACCTATCGTTTGCGCCAGAGCCCGGGTGAATTGCCTTTCGGCACCGAGGCACTGGCATTCTGTCTGCCCTTTCATCGGCCTCCGCCACCGCATCTTTAGCTCTTGCAGGGTGGAATTCGCGAACTCCCAGTTTTGGCTGTCAAATCACCAAAAGTAGGTGCAGGGAGACGCAAAAAAGTACCTATCCGGTAGGCACTCACCCGTAATAGTCGGGTGGGAAAGCCGGACAACCGTCCAGCGGCTGAACTAGCGAATGTGTTCGTAGATGCTGAACATCGGCAGGTACATCGAGATCACGATGAACCCGACGATGCCGCCGACGAAGACGATCATGATCGGCTCGATCAGGGCGGTCAGCGCCTTTACCTTGGCGTCGACCTCGGCCTCGTAGAAATCGGCCACCTTGGAGAGCATCGGCTGCAGCTGGCCGGTTTCCTCTCCGACCGCGACCATGTGACCCACCATGGCGGGAAAGATCGCGTTCTCCTCGATCGGGCCGGCGACGGTACCACCGCGCTTGACCGAGGCGTAGACGTCGTCCATCGACTTCTCGACGACGGTGTTACCCGCGGTTTCGCCGGTCAGCTTGATCGACTGCAGCATCGGCACGCCGGCAGAGACGGAGCCGGCGAAGGTGCGCGACCAGCGGGCCAGCGCCACTTTCTGGATCACGTCGCCGATTTTGAATGGGAGGCGCAGCTTGAAGCGGTCCCAGAGGTCATTCCCGCGATCGGTTTTCTTCCACTTGAAGAAGACGAACAGCGAGATCGCGATGCCGGGGATGATCACGAACCAGTAGCCGGTGAGCAGGTCGGAGGCACCGACGCAGATCTTCGTCGGCAGCGGCAGTTCCGCTTTTTCCTCCGGGTGTTCGGCCGCCAGGTCTTCGAAGATGCCGGCGAAGACCGGGATCACGAAGGCGACGATCGCGACCAGGACGACCGTGGCGAAGCCGAAGACCAGCGCCGGGTACATCAGCGCCGATTTCACCTGCCGCCGCAGGGCGTCGCTTTTCTCCACCTGGAAGGCGATCCGGTCGAGCACTTCGTCGAGCCGGCCGGACTGCTCGCCGGAGCGGACCATCGCCCGGAAGAGGCGGTCGAAGACCTTCGGGTAGCGCTCCATCGCCTTCTCCAGCGAGCTGCCGGCCTCGACGTCGGAGCGAATGCCGCCGATCGCCTCCTTGATCTGTTCGTCCTGGGTCTGGTCCTCCAGCGTCTGCAGGGTGCGCAGCATCGGCATCCCCGAGGCGACCAGGGTCGCGAACTGGCGCGAGAAGACGGCCAGCTCGCGCGAGTCGACGCGCTGCCATTTCTTGAACAGGTCCTCGATCGCGAAGGGCGTCGTCTTCTCGCTGACGTCGAGCACGATCAGGCCGCGCTGCCGCAGCTGCTCGCCGACGGCCGCCTTGGATTCGGCCTCGACCTCGCCGGTCGACGTCGACCCGGCCAGGTCCATCGCGCGGAACTCGAAGGTGGTTGCAGCGGCCACTCAGCTCACGCCCCCTGCACGTATGCCGGGGGCGGAACGCCGTCGACGGCGCTGGTCGCGGCGGCGCCTTCCGGAGCCTGGCCGCCGAGCAGCCGGTTCAGCTCCTCGGGCACCGAGGCGCGCTGTTCGGCCAGGGCGCGACTGATCTTGCCTCCGCGCACAAGCCGCGCCAGGTCGGCGTCCATCGTCTGCATCCCGACCGCGCCGGAGGTCTGCAGGGCGCCGTAGATCTGGTGCGTTTTGCCCTCGCGGATCAGGTTGCGGACCGCCGGGGTCGGCACCATCACCTCGCAGGCGACGACGCGGCCGCGGCCGTCCAGGGTCGGCAGCAGCTGCTGGGTGACGATCCCCTGCAGGGCGATCGAGAGCTGGGTCCGAACCTGCGCTTGCTGCGCCGGGGGGAAGACGTCGATGATCCGGTCCACGGTCTGCGCCGTCGACTGGGTGTGCAGGGTGGCAAAGACCAGGTGGCCGGTCTCGGCCGCGGTCAGCGCGGTCGAGACCGTCTCCAGGTCCCTCATCTCGCCGACCAGGATCACGTCGGGGTCCTGGCGCAGAGCGGCGCGCAGGCCGAGCGCGAAGTCCGGCGCGTCAGAGCCGACCTCGCGCTGGTTGACGATCGAGCGTTTGTGGCGGTGCAGGAACTCGATCGGGTCCTCGATCGTGAGGATGTGGTCCTCGCGCTCCTCGTTGATCGCGTCGATCATCGCCGCCAGCGTCGTGCTCTTACCGGAGCCGGTGGGGCCGGTGACGAGGACGAAGCCGCGCGGTTTGCGGGTCAGCTCGCGCAGCACCTGCGGCACCCCGAGCGTGTCCAGGGCCGGGATCTCCTGCGGCACCAGGCGGAAGGCGGCGCTGACCGAGCCGCGCTGGAAGAAGCAGTTGACGCGGAAGCGAGCGACGCCGGGGATCGCGTAGGCGAAGTCGAGCTGCTGGTTGTTCTCGAACCGTTTGCGCTGGTCGTCGTTGAGGATCCCGTAGACGATCTCGCGCGTCTGCTGCCCGTTCAGCACCGGGAAGCCCTCCATCGGGTGGATCTTTCCCTTTTCCCGGATTGCCGGCGGGAAGCCGGGCGTGATGTGGACGTCGGAGGCCTTGGCCTCGACCATGTGGCCGAGCACGGCGGAGAAGTCGAAATCAGGCAGTGACACGGAGAACCTCCTCGAGGCTGGTCTGGCCCGCACGGACCTTGGATACGCCGTCCTCGCGCAGGGTCAGCATGCCCTCCTCGCGAGCGAGGGCGGCGATGTCGGTCTCGGCGGCGCGGGAGATCGTCAGTTCCTTCAGCGAGTCGGTCAGCTTCATCACCGAGTAGATCCCGACCCGGCCGCTGTAGCCGCTCTGGTTGCAGCGGGCGCAGCCGACCGGCTGGTAGGCCTCGACTTCGGCGCCGACGCGGACCCCGGCTTCGGCCAGGGTCGCCGGCGGAATCGCGATCCGCTGCTTGCAGGTCGGGCAGAGTTTGCGTGCCAGGCGCTGGGCGACCACGCAGTCGACCGCGGAAGCGGTGAGGAAGGTCTCGATGCCCATCTCGTTCAGCCGCGCGATCGCGCCGGGCGCGTCGTTGGTGTGCAGGGTGGTGAGCATGAGGTGGCCGGTCAGGGCGGCCTCGATCGCGATCCGCGCCGTCTCCGCGTCCCGGATCTCGCCGACCATGACGATGTCGGGATCGGCGCGGAGGATCGAGCGCAGGCCGGTGGCGAAGTCGAGCCCCGCCTTGCGGTTGACGTTCATCTGGTTGACGCCGTCGATCCGATACTCGACCGGGTCCTCGATCGTGATGATCTTCTTCTCGATTTCGTTCAGGTCGCTGAGCGCCGCATACAGGGTCGTGCTCTTGCCCGATCCGGTCGGACCGGTCACCAGGACAGCGCCGTAGGCCTGGTGGAAGGCGTCCTCGAAGGTGGCGCGGGCGGAACCGTCCATGCCGAGGTCGTCGAGCGTGCGGTGGGCGTTGCTTTCGTCGAGGATTCGGATCGTCGCCCCCTCGCCGCGCTGGGTCGGCAGGGTGGTGACACGGAGGTCGACCCGGCGCTCGTCGACCGCGACGCTGACGCGGCCGTCCTGGGGGACCCGCTTCTCGGCGATGTCGAGCTCGCTCATGATCTTCAGGCGCGAGATCACGGCGCCGATCATCCGCTTGGGGACGTGGGCCGACTCCTTGAGCACGCCGTCGACCCGGAAGCGAATCCGCAGCCCCCCCTCTTCGGGCTCGAGGTGGATGTCGGAGGCGCCCTCCCCCGCCGCCTGGGCGAGGATGCTGTAGACGAGCTTGATCACCGGCGCGTCCTCGGCGCCTGCCTGCATATCGCTGACCGCGGCCAGCGTCTCTTCCTCTTCGGCCTCTGCGCTGTCGTCGACGATGATCGACTCGGTGGCGGCGTTCTGCAGGGTGCCGAGGCGCGCGAGCAGGGACTCGACGTCGGCCTTGGCGGCGACGGCGATGTGGCAGTCGAGGCCGGTGGCGATCTGGATGTCGTCGACCGCGAGCACATTGGCCGGGTCGGCGGCGGCGACCAGCAGCGTGTGCTGGTCGACGTAGCCGACCGGAACCGCCATGTAGCGGCGCGCCATCGTCACCGGGAACAGCGCCGCGGCGGCGACGTCGACGTTGTAGACCGCGAGATCGACATGATCGAGGCCGTAGCGCTCGGCCGTCGCCATCGAGAGCTGTTCCTCGCTGATCGCGCTCTGCTCCAGCAGCAGCGACTCCGGCGTCCGGCCCGCGGTGCGGGCCGCGTCGATTGCCGCGGCGACGGTCTCCGCCGAGGCGAAGCCGAGCTCGACCAGGACGTCGGTGATGAAGCCGCGCGAGTGTCCGCGCTGGCGCGGCGGCGTCAGGCCGGGAGTGCCCTGCTGCTCGACCGGCATCGCCGGTGCCGCCGAGGTGCCCGAATCCGGAACCGGCTGCAGGTGGCTCGGGAAGTGGGTGTGGTCGGAGCTCATCGCCGGCTCAGTCCGGGTGGTAGGTCGTTTCCGGGCCCGCGTAGGCAGCGTCGCGAACCGCCTGGGCGACGCTCTCCGGGGTCTGGAAGCCGTAGTCGACGGTCGCCTGCGGGATCCCGTCGCTGAGGTTGCGGGGCCGCATCACGACCAGCGCCGGCACCCGATTGAGGTCGAGGCCGACGGTGATCGCCGCGTAGCGGGCGACCTCCTGAGCAGGGACGACAAAGAGCGAGGTGTCGGGCTCGCCGGCGACGGCGGTCGTCGCGGCCCGGCTCAGCGAGCGGTCGATGCTGCCATCGTGGACGATCAACAGAACCACCGTCTTCCCCGCCTCGTAGGCGGAGGTGACGGGAGCTGGAGGCGGCGGCGCCGGGACGGAGGTGGGCAGTCCGCCGCTGCCGGTGGCCACGGCGGCACCCGCTTCGAGGCTTTCCACCGCGCCTTCGACCGCTTCGCCGGGGGTGGCGCCGGTCGCGGTCGCGCCGTTGACCGTGGCGACCACGGGGGCTTCTTCCACGGCTTCTTCTTCGCCGCCTTTGCCGAGCAGCATGTAGCCGACGACGGCGATCAGGATCACGACCAAGCCGATCTGGGCCATCGGGTTTTCGTTCAGCTTCTCCCTCATCGCGCCACCGGCTCCTGCGGCTCGCCGATCTGCTCGATGCCGCTGGCGCGCTGGCCGCCGGCAGCGAGCATCAGCTTGAAGTCGTGCGGGCTGGAGGCGTACTCGAGCGCCGTCTCCTCGGTGATCCGGCCCTCCATCGCGTAGGTCAGCAGCGCCTGGTCGAAGGTCCGCATCCCGTAGTACTCGCCCTCGGAGATGACCTCGGTGATCTTTCCGGTTTCCTCCGGGTTGAGGATCAGGTCCTGGACGCGGCCGGTGACGACCAGCACCTCGGAGGCCGGCACCCGGCCCTCGCCGGTGACGTCGGGGACGAGCCGCTGGGCGATCGCCCCCTTCAGGGTCGAGGAGAGCATCACCCGCGCCTGCTGCTGCAGGTGCGGCGGGAAGAAGTCGATGATCCGGTTGATCGTCTCGGTCGCGTCGAGCGTGTGGACCGTGGAGAGGACGAGGTGGCCGGTCTCGGCGGCGGAGAGCGCCGTGCGCACGGTCTCCTCGTCGCGCATCTCGCCGATCAGGATCACATCGGGGTCCTGGCGCAGAACCCGCCGCATCGCCCGGCCGAAGCCCTTCGTGTCGGAGCCGACTTCGCGCTGGTTGATGATTGAGCGTTTGTCGGCGTGTAGGTACTCGATCGGGTCCTCGAGCGTGACGATGTGCCGCGCCCGGGTGCTGTTGATGTGATCGATCATCGCCGCCAGCGTCGTGCTCTTGCCCGAGCCGGTGGTGCCGGTGACGAGGATGATCCCGCGCGACTCCTCGGCCAGATCCCGGACCACATCCGGCAGGCCGAGCTGATCGATCGAGCGGATGTCGAAGGGGATCGCGCGGCAGACGATCGAGATCGAACCGCGCTGCTTGAAGCAGTTGACGCGGAAGCGGGAGACGCCGGAGAGCGAGTAGGAGAAGTCGGCCTCCCCTTCCTCCTCGAATTCGGCCACCGAGCGCGCCTCGGCGATGTCGTGGAAGGCCTTCTCCGTGTCCTGCTGAGTCAGCGAACCGAAGCCCTCGAGCGCGACCAGTTCCCCGTGCATACGGGCGACCGGCGGCGACTCGACCTTCACATGAAGATCGGAGCCCTCCCGCTCGACGAGGGTGCGCAAAGCTGAATCGATATCGAACATCGCGGTCTATATCGACCGCGTAACTCCCCGCCTTAAGGCTGGGCGCCTGCTTGGCAGGCAAGAAAAAGGGCGCCGCTGAGGGCGCCCCTTTCAAAACTCGGTACCGCTAGCCGCGAATCAAGCGACCTCGCGCAGTTTTTGCGCCTCGCCGAGAGACTGGAGCTTTTTGAGGCTCTGGTTCTCGATCTGGCGGATTCGCTCGCGGGTGACGTTGAAGGTGCGGCCGACCTCGTCGAGGGTGCGCGGGTGCTCGCCGCCGAGGCCGTAGCGAAGCTCGAGTACGCGTCGCTCGCGGTAGGAGAGGTTCTCCAGCGCTTCCTTCAGCGCCTCTTTGGTCAGCAGGTCCGCGGCCCGGTCGAACGGGGACTCGGCCTTCTCGTCGGCGATGAACTGGCCGAACTCGGACTCCTCCTCGTCGCCGACCGGCTTCTCCAGTGAAACCGGAGCCTGGGCCGAGCGCTTGATCGAGTCGACCTCCTCGGGATCGATCCCCGTTACCTCGGCGATCTCCTCCGGGGTCGGCTCGCGGCCGAGCTCGGTGACCAGCTTGCGCTCCGCGCGGCCGATCTTGTTCAGCTTCTCGACCACGTGGACCGGGATCCGGATCGTCCGCGCCTTGTCGGCGAGCGCACGGGCGATCGCCTGGCGGATCCACCAGGTCGCGTAGGTGGAGAACTTGAAGCCCTTGCGGTAGTCGAACTTCTCCGCCGCACGGACCAGCCCGAGCGTTCCCTCCTGGATCAAGTCGAGGAAGGGAAGGCCCTGGTTCCGGTAATTTTTCGCGATCGAGACGACCAGGCGCAGGTTCGACTCGACCATTTTCTGCTTCGCGTCGAGGTCGCCTCGCTCGATCCGCTTCGCGAGTTCGACCTCCTCCGCCGCGGTCAGCAGGCGGACTTTGCCGATGTCCTTGAGGAACAACTGCAAGGAATCGGTGGTCATGTCCGGTTTCAGGTCGAGCGCCTGTTTCTGGCGCCGGCGCCCTTTTTTCCCGGTGTCGGCGGGCATCGCGTCGGCCGCGGCTTTCTGGGCCGGGTCCATGTCCTCGACGAGCTCGATCCCCGACTTCTCGAGGTGGCCGTAGAGGTCCTCGACGTCAGACTCGTCGAGATCGACCTCGGATACCGCCGAGGCGATGTCGCCGAAGGTCAGCACGCCGAGCTGCTGCCCGCGATTGATGAGGTTTTTAACCTCCTCCAGCTCCTGAAGCTCTGCTACCAGCATTCGTGTCTACTCGTTTCCCTAGCGCTTGGTGTTTAGTCCTGGGCCTAGAAATGCCGTCGCGAGCGAAAAGTCGCGCCGACAGATTAAAAAGCGGACCAAGGAGCTGGTCCGCGAATTAAGGCTCAACATCATTTTGCCCGGATGGGCAGGCGTCAAACTCTCGTTAAACGCGTATGCATGGTAGTCGCTTCAGTTTGTAAAGTCAATGCCCGCCCCAATCCGCAATTCCACCCCCTTTTTGCGCGCCTTTTGGCAGCGGGCCTACCGTGAGAACGTCACCGGCCTCTCGGCCATGGTCGCCTACAACCTCATGCTGGCGGTCTTCCCGTTCGCCCTCCTGGTCCTCTTCGTCTTCGGCCAGGTGCTGAAGATCGGCGGCGTCGAGACCAGCGTCCTCAGCGACCTGCAGCGCCTCTTCCCCGACGTCGAGCAGGGGACGCTGACCGACGCGCTCAACCGGATCGAGAGCAACTCGACGACGATCGGGATCGCCGCCTTCATCGGCTCGCTCTGGATCGGCGCCTCCTTCTGGGGCGCGATGGACACCGCCTTTTGCCGCATCTACCACGTCGAGTGCCGCGGCTGGATCGAGCAGAAGCGCTTCTCCTTCGCGATGCTCGGCGTCGTCCTCCTCTTCATCGCCGCCAGCATCTTCGTGCCGGCGATCGAGAGCACGCTGCTCTCCAGCACCGACCGACTGCCGCTCGGACTCTCCGACATCAAGGCGATCGACACCGTCCTGCTGCTGGCCGCGGCCCTGCTGGTCACCTTCCTGATCTGTGCGGTGATCTTCTGGGCGGTGCCGAAAGGGCACATGCCCTGGCGCGCGGTCTGGCCCGGCGCTGCCTTCGTCACCATCGCGGCGGGCCTCGCCAACTGGCTCTTCCCGATCTACCTCTCCAACGTCTCCAGCCTCTCCCGCTTCGGCTCGACCCTCGGCTTCGTCCTCATCGCCCTGCTCTGGTTCTACGTGCTCAGCCTGGCGCTGATGGTCGGCGCGGTGATCAACTCGCTGCGCCACGAGCTCCACGACACCGGCGAACTGCCCTACAACGGCACCTCGCCGAAGCCCCCGTGCCACGACTGCGGCGGGCACTCAGGGAAGCGAGCGGACACACCGGCGCCGCCAGCTTCCCAATAACTCAAACAAAACTGCCATATTTCTATTAGGGCACCCTTGCATGGCCGAGGGGGCGGTCGGGGGTCGCAGGCACGCGTCTGCGCATGCTGAAACAATCCAATTGATGCAAAAACACCAGAGTTCTGGAAGCGGGTCCAGCGTTTTATCGCCCACCGTCCCGACTGACATCGGGGAGACTTCTCAGCGCCACCGAATCATCGAGGCGATGATCGAGAGCTGCGCCGAGAAGACCTACGCGGCGACCACGATCACCGACATCGTCAGCCGCGCGCGGATCTCCCGCACGACCTTCTACAAACGCTTCGGCGACAAGCGCTCCTGCTTCGCGGCGACCGTCGACTTCTGCCTCGCCGAGCTGCAGGGCGCCGCCCGCGAGGCGTACTCCCCGGCCGACGCGCCGCCTGAGGCCGTGCGCCAAGCGACCGTCGCGATCCTCGCCCAGATGGCGGCGAGACCGGCGATGGCGCAGCTCCTGACCGGCGACGCGGTCTCGGTCGACCCGGGGGTGGTCGTGCGCTACCGCAAGATCCTGATCCCGGCCCTGGAAGGGCTCTGGGAGAACGCCGGTCTTCCCGCGAGCAGCTACATCGACCCCGGCCTCGCCTTCAGCCGGGCCCAACTCCTGGTCTTCAACCAAACCGCCGCCGGCCACTCCGACGACCTCTTGGTCCTGCTCCCCGACATCGTCTACCTCGCCGTCGCCCCCTTCGGGGGTCACGAGGAGGCACTTGCCCAAGCGCGGCTGGCCAGGTCCGCGAACGGCAAGCCAGCGGCCAGACGGTGAGCGCGCCCGAGGACCTGCGCAAGTGGCGGCTGCCGCGCGGCCGCCACGGCCTCCCGCGCGAGCTGGTCACCCGCTCCCAGCGCGAGCGCCTGCTCGCCGCCGTGGTCAGGGTCACCGCCACTCGCGGCTACGAAGCGACCACGGTGGCCGACATCCTCGAGGAGGCCGGGGTCGGCAGGGAGAGCTTCTACGAACTGTTCGCCGACAAGCGCGACTGCATGCTGGCGGCGCACGCGATCCTGGTCGAGGACCTGGAGGCGAAGGTGCGTGCCGCCTATGCGCAGACCGGTCCCTGGCAGGAGCGGGTCACGAACGCGCTGGCGGCGGCGCTCGAGTGGTTCGCCGCCGACCCCGCGGCGGCCCGCTTCACCGTGGTCGAGCTGGCCGCGGTCGGCACCGTCTCACGCACCCGCTTCCAGGATGCCTTCGCCCGCTTCGTCGAGTTGATCGACGAAGGAATCGAGATTGACGGCGCCGGGCCCGAGCTGGCGCAGGCGACCAGCCTCGGCGTCGGCGCCGCCCTCGCCCGCATCTACGAAGAGGTCGTACTGGAGCGGACGAGCGAGCTGCCGGCGCTACTGCCGGACCTGACCTACGAGGCGCTGGTTCCGTTCCTCGGCGAAGAGGCCGCCCGCGACGAGCGCGAGCGCGCTGCCGCTATCGCTCGCTGAGAGCGGCGTGGAGACCGCGGACCAGCCCTTCGGCCAGCGGCCGGCCGCCGCCGAACCGCAGCTCCCCGAGCTCGCCGTCGTTGACCGCGTCGAACCACTTCGCGCTCGAGCCGATCGCGAAGGTCCCGGGACTCCGGCCCAGCTCTGAGTCGCAGGCGACGACCTTGCCGCCCTCGACCATCACGGTGACGCCGGCCGTCTCTCCGCTCGCGTCCGATTCGACCTCGAGCTGACAGGAGCCGGCGATATCCATCGGCAGCCCGACCAGGGGCGTCGCCAGCATGAAGGCCGCCTCGATGTCGACCGGGGTCACCGGAGTCGCCCGCTCCCGCATGTAGACCAGCTCGCAGCGACCGGCGGCGGCGAGCGGGGCGATGCCCCTGCGGGCCCACTCGGTGACCGTGTACGGGGTGCCGGCGCCCCGGCTCGGCCGCGCCTCGATCAGCCCGGCCATCCTCATGCTCGCCAGCCGGCGCTCCAGCGCCGGATAACTGAGCTCGGAGATGCGGCGGTCGAGTTCGGTCAGCGACATCGGCGTCCAGGCCAGCCGCCGCATGATCGTCGATCCCCAGCCGTCGATGAAGGCCTTGATCACGCCCTTGGCGCCACCGGTATCGAGCGCGATACCGCCCTCGGGGGCTTTCTTCAGCCAGCCCTCGAGCCGGTCGGAGACGTCGAGTAGCTCCCGCCCCATCGGCGTCAGCTCGTTCTCCACCGCGTAAGGCATCTGCTGGGTCGGGCGTTTGTCGATCACGCCGATCTCCCCCAAGCTCGCCAGGTGTCCGCGGAGGGTCGTCTGCGCCGGCAGGCCGGTCGCCCGCCGCAGTTCGGCGAGGCGCATCGGACGCTCGGCCAAGGCCCGCAGAATTGTCAGGTTGAGCGGGGTGGCGAGGACCGTCAGCGCGCGCTCGCCAGCGCGGTAGCGCTGCTCATCCGGCGCACGCGCCGAATCCGTGACCATCTCTGCGGCACCATTGGAAGTTGACGCATCTACTGGAGTTACCAAAAGCGCTCTCCCCTTTCGGGGAGTTAGGTTATCAGCAGTTTTTTACTGGTACAACTATGTTTCATAAACGAACAGTCACGTATATGCCGCCGCAGACCGCAGCGCGTCGGGCAGCGGCGTTGGCTCGATCGCCGGCAGCAGAGCCATTCCGCTCGGGTCGCTGACCACCGTCTCGGTCGCCAGGCCCTCGATCAGCGGCCGCGCGACGCCGGCGTCGACGGGGGTGACCAGGCCGATCCAGAGCGACGAGAGCCACGGGGTCAGGACCGGGACCGTGATCCGCCGCGGGGGTCTCCGGCCCAGGGCCCGGGCCAGCTCGTCGATCATGCCGCCGTAGGTGGTCACGTCGGGCCCGCCGATCTGCAGCTCGCGATCGAGCGGAAGGCCGAGATCGGCGGCCGCGGCCAGGTGCGCGACCGCATCGGCGACCGCGATCGGCTGGGTGCGGGTGGAGGTCCAGCGCGGCGTCACCATCACCGGCAGGCGGCGAACCAGGTAATAGACGGTGCGGAAGGACTCGCTGCCGGCGCCGATCACGGCGGCGGCGCGGAAGTAGGCGACCGGGACCTCGCCGGCGATCAGCGCCTCGGCGGTCGCGTGGCGACTGGCAAGGTGCTCCGATCCCTCCCCCAGTCCACCCAGGTAAACGACCCGGCGCACCCCGGCCGCGGCGGCGGCACGAGCGAAGTTGACGGCGCCGTCGTGGTCGCGGCGGGCAAAGTCCCCATCCGACCCCCGTCCCATCGAGTGGACCAGGTAGTAGGCGACCTCGACACCTTCCAGGGCGGGCCCAAGGGTGTCGGGGTCAAGGACGTCTGCCCGGCGCACCTCGCAGCCCGCGTCTTCCAGGTGCCGCGCGTGCTCGGGGTTGCGGGCGAGCGCGCGGACGTCTCGCGCCTCGGCCCGCAGCCGCTCGCAGAGCAGCCCGCCGATGTAGCCGGTGCTCCCGGCAACCGCGATCACACAGCCAACCTACCCCCGAGGGAGCGGGTTACCCGTAGCGCTCGCCGGTGACCGTTCGCAGCTTGGAGCGGTCGTGGCGGGCGTGGATGCGGCGCACGGTGCCGGAGCGCGAGCGCATCACCAGCGATTCCGTGGTCGCGCCGGCGCCGCGGTAGCGGACGCCCTGGAGGACGTCGCCGTCGGTGACGCCGGTGGCGGAGAAGAAGACGTCGTCGCCGGAGCAGAGATCGTCGGCTGTGAGGATGTTGTCGAGGTCGTAGCCGGCGTTGATCGCGGCGCTGCGCTCGCCGTCGTCGCGGGGCCAGAGGCGGCCGATCAGCTGCCCGCCCATCGACTTCAGGGCGGCGGCCGAAAGCACGCCCTCCGGCGTGCCGCCGATTCCCCAGAGCAGATCGACCGGGGAGCGTTCTGAGACCGCGAGCAGCGCCGCCGAGACGTCGCCGTCGGTGATCAGGCGGATGCGGCCGCCGGCCTCGCGCACTTCGCGCATCGCCTCCTCGTGGCGGGGGCGGTCGAGCATGACCACGGTGACGTCGCCGACGCTGCCGCCCTTGCGCTCGGCGATCAGCTTCAGGGTCTCCGGCAGCGGCCGGTCGAGGTCGAGCAGGTCGGCGATCTCCTCGGCGCCGGCCATCTTTTCCATGTAGACGCAGGGACCGGGGTCGAACATCGTCCCGCGCTCGGCCAGGGCGATCACCGCCAATGCGCTCGGCATGCCCAAGGCGCAGAGCCGCGTCCCCTCCAGGGGGTCGACGGCGATGTCGACGACCGGCGGCGAGCCGTCGCCGATCTGCTCGCCGTTGAAGAGCATCGGCGCCTCGTCCTTCTCGCCCTCGCCGATCACGACCATCCCGTCCATCGAGACCGAGTCGAGCACGTGGCGCATCGCGTCGACGGCTGCCTGGTCGGCGGCGATCTTGTCGCCGCGGCCGACCCAGCGAGCGGCTGCGAGCGCGGCCGCCTCGGTCACCCGGACGAGCTCCAGGGCGAGGTTGCGGTCGGGCTTCGCCTGCGAAGTCTCGGCCATCGGCGCGCAGGCTATAGGGTCGCCGCATGGATAGGCGTTGGGGACTGACGCTGCCTCTGCCCGGCACCTCGCTCGCCGACCACGGCGAGTTCGTAAAGCAGGCCGAGGCGGCTGGCTACACCGACCTCTGGACCGGCGAGACCGCCGGGCCCGACGGCTTCACCCCGCTCACCCTCAGCGCCGCCTGGACCGAGCGGATGCGGCTCGGGACCGGGATCGTCGGCGTCTTCCAGCGCGGCCCGGCGCTGCTGGCGCAGGAGACGGCGGCGCTTGCCGACGCCTCCCGCGGCCGTTTCGTGCTCGGGATCGGCTCCTCCTCGGACCGGATCGTCGAAGGCTGGAACGGGATCCCCTTCGAGAAGCCGCTGAGCAAGGTCCGCGAGACGCTCGACTTCCTCCAGACCGCGCTCGAGGGCAAACGCACCGAGACCGGGTTCAAGCTGGAAACCGCGCCGGCGCACCCGATCCCGATCGTCTTGGCGGCGCTGCGCGGCAAGATGCTGGAGCTGGCGGTCGAGCGCGCCCAGGGCGCCTTCACCAACTTCCTCCCGCTCGCCGGCCTGCCCAAGGTGGCGGAGCAGATCAAGGACGCACCGGAGGGCTTCGAGCTGCTCTGCCGCTTCTTCTGCATCCCCGGCGAGCGCGAGCAGGTCGAGCCGCTGGCCCGCTTCATGTTCTCCTCCTACATCACCGTCCCGGTCTACGCCAACTTCTACCGCTGGCTCGGCTACGGCGAGCAGATCGAGCCGATGGTCTCCGCCTGGGAGGCCGGCGACCGCCAGGCCGCGGCCGAGGCGGCGCCCTGGGAGCTGATCGAGGACATGTTTATCTTCGGCCCCCCGGAGCAGATGCGCGAGCGGCTCGAGGCTTTTGTCGCCGGCGGGATCACGCTGCCGATCCTCACCCCGATCGTCCCGCCTGACAAGCTCGGCGAGACGATCGCGGCCCTCTCTCCCGCCTAGTCGGCCGGCGTCTCCGCCAGCGACGCGTATGCGTCGGGGCGGCGGGTGGTGAGGAAGGGGAACAGCTCCAGCCAGTCGCGGCGCTGGTCGAGGTCGAGGTCGGCGACGAGGACGGCCGGTTCGTCGCGCGGCGCCTGGGCGAGGATGCGGCCGTAGGGGTCGGAGATGAAGGAGGAGCCGTAGAAGGTCAGCGGCGACTCCTCGCCGATCCGGTTGACGGCGACCATGAAGACGCCGTTGGCGATCCCGTTGGCGACGATCACCCGCTCCCAGAGCGGCTGGGTGTCGAAGTCCGGGTGGTCGGGCTCGGAGCCGATCGCGGTCGGGTAGACGAGTACGTCAGCGCCCTCGAGGCTGTAGGCGCGGGCCAGCTCCGGGAACCACTGGTCCCAGCAGGTCGGCAGCCCGAGCTTGGCCTCGCCCAGCGCCAGCAGCGGGTAGGGCGCCTCGTCGGCCGGGCCCTGGCGGAAGTAGCGATCCTCGTAGTAGCCGGCGGTGATCGGGATGTGGAGCTTGCGCGTCCGCACCTTCAGCTCCCCGTCGGGCCCGACCACGATCGCGGTGTTGAACCCGAGCCCGTCCTCGGCGTCGGCGCGCTCGTAGAGCGAGGCGTGGACGTGGACCCCGGTGTCCTTCGCCAGGGCGGCGGCGAACTCATGGGTGGGACCGCCCGGCAGCGGCTCGGGCTCGGCCCCGGCGGCCGCGGGGCCGGCGGGGTCGACGGCGAAGTAGCGGCTGAGAGTGAGCTCCTGCAGGCAGACCAGCTCGGCCCCCTCGGAGGCGGCGAGCTCGACGCCGGCGCGCAGCGCGGCGCGGTGCTCCTCGGGGTCTGCGTGCCAGCGGTGCTGGACGGCCCCGACCCGCAACGGCTTCCGGGTCGCGGGACGCGTCCGGGCGGGTGAAGTGCTTGAACTGTCGGCGGTGATGACTCGTATCTGCTCCATGCCCGCGACAATAGGAGAAACTTGAGCCCGAAGATTGCTTCAACTCCCGCCGCAGACGGCTTTCGTATGCCTGCGGAGTACGAGCCGCACAGCGGCTGCTGGATGGTTTGGCCGCAGCGTCCAGATAACTGGCGTTTGGGGGCCAAGCCCGCCCAAAAAGCCTTCGCAACGGTGGCCGCGGCGATCGCCGAGTCCGAGCCGGTGACGATGGCCGTCTCCGACTCCCAGTTCGAGCACGCGCGCTCGCTGCTGCCGGACTCGGTCCGCCTGGTCGAGATCTCCACGGACGACTCCTGGGTCCGCGACACCGGCCCGACCTTCGTGATCGACGGCGAGGGCCGCCGCCGCGGCATCGACTGGCGCTTCAACGCCTGGGGCGGGCTCGATGGCGGCCTCTACTTCCCCTGGGACCGCGACGACCGCGTCGCCGCCAAGATCCTCGAGATCGAAGGCGCCGAGCGCTACCGCGCCCCGTTCGTGCTCGAGGGCGGCGCGATCCACGTCGACGGCGAGGGCACCGTCCTCACCACCGAGGAGTGCCTGCTCAACCCGAACCGCAACCCGGAGCTCTCGCGCCAGCAGGTCGAAAACAACCTGCGCGACTACCTCGGGGTCGAGAAGGTGCTGTGGCTCGACCGCGGCGTCTTCGAGGACGAGACCGACGGCCACATCGACGAGCTCGCGACCTTCGTCCGTCCCGGCGTCGTACTCCTCACCTGGACCGAGGACGAGAGCGATCCCCAGTACGCGATCTCAGCCGACGCGCGGCAGCGGCTGGAAGCGACGACCGACGCCAAGGGCCGCTCACTCGAGGTTGTCCTCATCCCCTCCCCCGGTCCGCTGGAAATTACGGCGGAGGAGGCGGCCGGCGTCGACGCGGTCGAGGGCACCTACCCGCGCACGGCGGGAGACCGGCTGCCGGCCTCCTACGCCAACTTCTACCTCGGCAACTCGCGGCTCGTCTTCCCGCTGCTGGACGAGCGCACTGACGAGGCCGCGGCGGAGATCCTGCGCGGCTGCTTCCCGGAGCGGGAGGTGGTGGGAGTGCCGGCGCGCGAGATCATCCTCGGCGGCGGCAACATCCACTGCATCACTCAGCAGGTGCCGGCGAGTGAGAGCGCGTAGTCGCCGGCGGCGTCGGTGAACCAGCCGCGCAGCTCGAGGCCGGCGCCGGCATAGACCGATTCGAGCCGCTCGCGGGTGAACTTGGTTGAGATCTCGGTCCGCATCTCCTCCTCGGGAGCGAAGGAGATCTCCAGATCGAGATCCTCGAGCCGGACCTCCTGGGCGACCAGCGAGCGCAGGCGGATGTCCATCCGCTCCGCCTCGTCGTCGAAGCGGGCGACGTGCTCGAAGCCGTCGAGGTCGAAGTCGGCGCCGAGCTCGCGGTTCAGCACTTCCAGCACGTTCTTGTTGAACTCGGCGGTGACCCCGGCGGAGTCGTTGTAGGCGGCCTCGAGGCGAGCCCGGTCCTTGATCAGGTCGGTCCCCAGCAGCAGGTTGTCCCCCGGTCCGAGCAGGGCCCCGATGCGCTCGAGGAAGGCGTGGCGCTGGCGCGGGTAGAGGTTGCCGATGGTGCCGCCGAGGAAGGCGATCATGCGCGGCCCGCCCTCCGGGATCCGCTCCAGGTGCTGCTCGAAGTCGCAGACGAGGCCGCGGACCTCCAGGCCCGGGTACTCGTCGACGAGGTCGGCGGCGGTGCTGTGGGTGATCTCCTCGGAGATGTCGACCGGGACGTAGGTCTCGAGGGCGCCGCCGTCGCGCATCGCGCTGAGCAGGTGGCGGGTCTTCGCGGCGGAGCCGGAGCCGAGCTCGACCAGCGTCGCCGGGTTGCCGGCGGCGGCGAGGATCTCGGGCGAGCGGTCGCTGAGGATCTCGCGCTCGGCCCGGGTCGGGTAGTACTCGGGCAGCTCGGTGATCTGCTCGAAGAGGATCGAGCCGCGCTCGTCGTAGAAGTATTTCGGCGCCAGCTCCTTCGGGTAGGCGCAGAGGCCGGCGCGGACGTCGCGCGCCATCGTCGCCGCGGCGTCGGCGTCGAGGTGGACGTCGATCGCGATCATGCGTCCCTCGCGCAGCGCAGTCCGGCGAAGATCTGGCTGCGCTGCGGCAGGTCCCAGTTGCGGAAGCTGGGCCGGGCGACGCGCGGGTGGGTCGCCCAGGCGCCGCCGCGCAGGACCTTGTACTCGTCGCCGAAGAAGACCTGCGAGTACTCCGGGTAGGGGAAGGCGAGGAAGCCGGGGTAGGCGAGGAAGTCCGACGAGGTCCATTCCCAGCCGTGGCCGAGGCCGTCCAGGTGCGGCCGCGCCGCCTCCCACTCGTGCTCGCTCGGCAGTCGCTTGCCGGCCCAGCGGGCGAAGGCGTCGGCCTGGTGCCAGGAGACGTGGATGACGGGACGGTCGGCTTCGATCGGGTCGCGCCGGCCCATCGCCACTTCGACCCAACCCCCCTGGCCGTCGGGCGCCCAGTGGGACGGTGGCTCTGCTCCGGTCTCCTCCATGAACCTCAGATACGAGCCATTGGTCGTCGCGGATCGGTCGATCTCGAAGGCGCCGAGCGCTACCGGGTGGCGCGGGCGCTCGTTGTCGTAGGCAAAACCGTGCGCGGGGGCGCCGATTTCGTACTCCCCCGCCTCGACCAGGACGGTCTCCGGGCCGCCGGCGGGGATCGCGTCGATGCGGTCGCGGTAGCGCTGCGGCAGCTCGTATCCGTCGACCAGTTGCAGCAACTGGAGCATCGTCTCGTTGTGCTGGTGCTCGTGCGCGAGCAGCATCTCGTAGACGAATCCTTCGCGAAGCAGCGGGTCCTCCGCGTCGGCATCGACCTCTACCGAGTCGAGCACCTCGAGGGTGCGCTCGCGGACGTCGGCCATGTAGGCGCGAAGCTCGGCGTCGCGCAGGATCGGCAGCTCATCGCGGATCCTCCGCGGATTCTCGATCGCGTCGTAGTAGCGGCCGAGGTCGCCGTGCAGCGGCTCGCGCCTGCCGATCGTCTGCACCAGCCAGAGCTCCTCGAAGTTGGCGATGTGGCCGAGATCCCAGGCCAGCGGGCTGAGGAGGGGCGAGTAGACGCGGTTGAGCTGGGCCTCGTCGAGCGGATCGATCAGCTCCAGGGTCAACTCCCGGGCCTCGGAGAGTGCCTCCGCGATCGCTGCCTTGGAGTTTGCCGTCACCTCGGTGGCGATACGAAAACCCTACAGAGACAAAAGAACGCCGGTGTGAACGATTCTGAGCGGCGGTCCGAATAAGCTGCCGCTCGCGATGAGGGTCGAGGGAACAGGAGCGTTGGTCGCCGGCGGGGCATCGGGTCTCGGCGAGGCGACGGCGCGAGCCCTTGCGGCCGACGGGGCCAAGGTGGTGATCGCCGATCTGAACGAGGAGCGCGGGAGCGCGCTGGCGGCCGAGATCGGCGCCGAGTTCGCCGCCGCCGACGTCACCGACGCCGAGGCCGTGCAGGCCGCCGTCGAGCGCGCCGCCGCGGCCGAGGGCGGGCTGCGGATCTCGGTCTGCTGCGCCGGCATCGGCTGGGCCGAGCGCCTGGCGCGGACCCGCGGTCCCCACGACCTCGAATACTTCTCCAACGTCGTCAAGGTGAACCTGATCGGCAGCTTCAACGTGCTGCGCCTGGCGGCCGCCTCGATGATCGGCAACGAGCCCAACGAGGAGGGCGAGCGCGGCGTCTGCGTCAACACCGCCTCGATCGCCGCCTTCGACGGCCAGATCGGCCAGATCGCCTACGCCGCCTCCAAGGGAGGGATCGTCGGCATGACCCTGCCGGCCGCCCGCGACATGGCCTCCAAGGGCGTGCGGGTAATGACGATCGCCCCGGGCCTCTTCGACACTCCGCTGCTGGCCGCGCTGCCCGAGGCCGCCCGCGACTCGCTCGGCGCCAGCATCCCCTTTCCCTCCCGCCTCGGCCGCACCGAGGAGTACGCACAGCTGGTCGGCCAGATCGTCGCCAACCCGATGCTGAACGGCGAGACGATCCGCCTCGACGGCGCGATCCGGATGGCGCCGAAGTAGGACTTCGCGGATCGAACGATCCCTTTTCCTCTCTATGGGTGGAAAAGGGAACGTTCGACTAGTCGGTGCCGTCGGCCTCGGGGTCGAGCCAGGTGCGCTTGCGCCAGGGGGGCAGGATCGAGAAGTGGGTGCGGTCGGTGGCGGCAATCGACTCCAGTGGGATCAGGTGGACGCGGCGGCCGGGGGTGAAGCGGGTGCCGCGGTCGGCGCCGGCGACGTTGCCGGCGTGGCTGCCCCCGGAGACGAGGAGGAGGCCGGTCTCCGGGCCCCAGCCGTTCTCCGCGCGCGCTCCAATCGTCTCGGCGAGGTCGCGCAGCGGGTCGAAACCGGCGTCCGAGCCCCAGTTGGCGATGCCGCGCTCGTAGTTGAAGCCGCTGTGTGAGGAGGCGCGCTCCTCGACCGTGCCGTCGGGCCCGATGCGGATCTGCACCGACTCCCAGTCGTCGTTGTGGAAACCCTGCGAGCCGGCAACCGGGACGCCTCGCAGCGTGGCGGAGTCGGCGTAATAGGTCCAGTACTGGAGGTAGAGATTCCCGGCCCGCTCCCCGGAGCAGTCAGCCCCAGCGGCTTCGGATTCCTCCCTCTCCCCCTCCCTGCAATCGATCACGTGAACGAACGCGGTCACCGGCAACCGCTGGTCGCTGCGATAAACCAGCCCCTCCTCATCGCCGTCGCCGCACGAAGGGTCACGACAGTCCCGAAAGTCCACCGGCAACGCCCGCGACCCAGCCTCGAACGCAATCGTCGGCATATGCCGCCGCACCAGCCTCCCCACCTCAGACCCATACGCCGCGATCAACACCGGCTCATCCCCACACCCGTCCCCCAACGCCACCCCACAAAGAATCCGCGAAAACACCGCCCGCGCCAGCTCCCCACCAGGCACCCGCACGCCCGCCACGAGCAACCCAGCCAGCAGCAAGGAGACGACGCACAGCGTCCCCACCCACTCAACAGTCCCCTGCCCTCGCTCCGAATCCCGCACTCCCAGCTAAGGACCGGACATCGCGTCTATCTCCCCCCTTCCGTGCCGGGCGGTCCCGGTAGGGGTGGAGCGTCTTGTACTTTTTCGGCGCCCCGAATCTCGGACGGCCGCAACCGACCCGCGAAAAAGTTAAGCGGAACCCCTACCGGGACCGGCCGGCCCGCTAGAGGTTCTGAATCTCGGCGGCGATGTCCGCGGCGGCCTGTTTGGCGTCGGCGAACAACATCGAGGTGTTCGGTTCGTAGAAGAGGTCGTTGTCGATGCCGGCGAAGCCCGGGGATAGCGACCGCTTGATCACGATCACCTGCTGGGCTTCGGAGACCTCGATGATCGGCATGCCGGCGATCGGGGAGTCGGGGTCGTTTTTGGCGGCCGGGTTGGTGACGTCGTTGGCGCCGACGACGACGGCGACGTCGGTGCGCGACATCTCCGGGTTGATCTCCTCCATCTCCCTGAGGTTCTCGTAGGCGACGTCGGCCTCGGCGAGCAGCACGTTCATGTGGCCGGGCATACGGCCGGCGACCGGGTGGATCGCGTAGTTGACCGTGATTCCCCGCTTCTCCAGCTCGTCGGCGACCTCCTTGATCGCGTGCTGGGCCTGGGCGACCGCGAGGCCGTATCCGGGCACGATCACCACCGTGTCGGCGTAGGCGAGCTTGATCGCCGCGTCCTGGGCGCCGATCGAGACGTGCGGGCGCTCCTCGGTGGAGCCGCCCCCGCCGCCGGTCGGGGCGCCGCCGAAACCGGCGAAGAGGACGTTGGAGACCGAGCGGTTCATCGCCGTCGCCATCTCCATCGTCAGGATCGTTCCCGAGGAGCCGACCAGGGTGCCGGCGACGATCAGCGCGACGTTGTCCAGCGCGAAGCCGGCGGCCGCGGCGGAGAGGCCGGTGAAGGCGTTCAGCAGCGAGATCACGACCGGCATGTCGGCGCCGCCGATCGGCAGCACCACGAGGTTGCCGAGGATGCCGGCGGCGATCAGAACCGCGACGAAGGTCAGCTGCGAGGGGTCGTCGTTGCCGACCGCGATCGAGACGCAGGCGGCAACGATCCCGATCAGCAAGACGGCGTTGATCACCTGCTGGCCGGGCACCGCCAGCGGCCGGGTCGGGATCAGGTCCTGGAGCTTGGCGAAGGCGACGTTCGAGCCCCAGAAGGAGACCGAGCCGACGACGCCGGCGAAGAGGATCGGGATCAGCTCGTCGAGCGGGATCTCCTCGCCCAGCGAGATCCCGTGGCGGATCTCCGACCAGGCGATCAGCGCCACGGCGCCGCCACCGACGCCGTTGTAAAGAGCGACCATCTGCGGCATCTCGGTCATCTGCACGCGGATCGAGGCGATCACGCCGACGGCGGTGCCGACGCCGAGGCCAAGCGCGATCAGGCCCCAGTTGCCCATCCCGTCGAGCAGCAGGGTGGTGACGACCGCGACCGCCATGCCGCCGGCGGCGATCAGGTTGCCCCGCTTCGCGGTCCGCGGGTGCGTCCCCTGTTTGATCCCGATGATGAACAGCGAGAAGGCGACGATGTAGAGCGCCGTGGCGGCGTCGCCGCCCGGCTTGAACACAGCCAGCAGTGAGGTCACGCCCCGCCGCCCTTCCCGTCGGCCTCAGCCTTCGGTTTCGGCTTTTTGGAGAACATTCCGAGCATCCGGTCGGTGACCATGAAGCCGCCGACGATGTTGATCGCGCCGAAGGCGACGGCGATCGTGCCGATCACGTACTCGAGGCCGTCGTCGGCGAAGCCGAGCACGATCAGGCCGCCGAGCATGACGATGCCGTGGATCGCGTTGGTCTGCGACATCAGCGGCGTGTGCAGCGTGGTCGGGACCTTGGAGATCACCTCGAAGCCGACGAAGACGGCGAGGACGAAGATCGTGATCTCGGTCATCAAGCTCATTTCGCGGCCCTCTCGTTCTTGATCTCGCCACCCTGCGTGATGCAGGCGGCGGCGATGATGTCGTCCTCGAAGTCGACGTTCAGCTGTCCCTCCTCGGTGACCAGGAGCCCGAGCAGGTTCTCGAGGTTCTTGGCGTAGAGCTGGGAGGCGGGCGCCGGCATCTCCGACGCGAGGTTGCGCGGGCCGATCACTTTGACCCCGTTCTCGACCACGGTCTGGCCGGCCTCGGTCAGCTCGCAGTTGCCGCCGGTCTCGGCGGCAAGGTCGACGATCACCGAGCCGGGGGCCATGTTGCGCACGGCCTCGGCGGTGATCAGCAGCGGTGCCGGGCGTCCCGGGATCGCGGCGGTGGTGACGATGATGTCCTGTTTGGCGGCGTTCTCGGTCAGGGCGTCGCGCACCTGCGCGTTCTCCTCGTCGGTCAGCGGCCGGGCGTAACCGCCCTCGCCCTCGGCGTCGGGGATGAAGTCCAGTTCCAGCGGGCGGCCGCCGAGCGAAGCGATCTGCTCCCAGGCGGCGCGGCGGATGTCGAAGCCCGTGACGATCGCGCCGAGCCGCTTGGCGGTGGCGACCGCCTGCAGGCCGGCGACGCCGGCGCCGAGCACGAGGACCTTGGCCGGCGGCACGGTGCCGGCGGCGGTGGTCATCATCCCGAAGAAGCGGCCGGACTCGCGGGCGGCGATCAGCGTTGCGGCGTAGCCGGCGGCGGCGGCCTGAGAAGAAAGCGCGTCCATCGCCTGGGCGCGGGTCGTGCGCGGGATCGCCTCCATCGCGAAGGCGGTGACGCCGGCGGCGGCCAGCGCCTTGTTGCTCTCGGCGGCGGTCCAGGGCGAGAGGTGGGCGATCAGCAGCTGGCTCGAGCTGAGCTTCGCGATTTCCTCGTTGGAAGGGGCGGCGACGCGGAGGACGACGTCGGCGCCCCACGTAACCTCGCCCTCGACCACCTCGGCACCGGCCTCCTCGTACTGGGAGTCGGGGTGGCCGGAGGCCTCGCCCGCGCCGGACTGAACGAGCACGTCGACGTGCTCGTTCTTCTTCAGCGATTTGACCACGTCAGGGACCAGCGCGACCCGGCGCTCCCCATCGACGGACTCTTTCGGCACTCCGATCTTCATCTTCGCGGCGCGGAAGGTTATGCGAAACGGCTAGGAGGCCGTCCCGACCCCGGCCATCGCGGCCAGGGAGCCGAGCGTGTGCAGCTGCTCGGAGCGCTCGACGTGGACTGGGGAGACGATCAGGCGGTCGATGCCGGCGGCGCGGAAGCGCTCGACCCGCTCGGCGACCTCGGCCTCGGTCCCGACCAGCGAGGTCGCCTCGACGATCTCGTCCGGCATCGCCTCGAAGGCGCCGGCGCGATCGCCGTCCTGGAAGCGCTGCTGGACTTCGTCGGCGACGTCGCCGAAACCGAAGCGGTGGGCGAGATCGACGTAGAAGTTGGTTTTGCGGCTGCCCATGCCGCCGAAGTAGAGGACGAGGCCGGCCTTGACGACGCTCTTGGCCGCCTCCAGGTCGCCGTCGATCGCCACCGACAGCGAGGGGCTTACCTCGAGGTCGGAGCGCTGGCGGCCGGACTTGGCAAAGCCCGCCTCCAGGTGCTCGCCCCAGGTCTCCTCGAAAGCGTCGACGCTGAAGAAGATCGGGATCCAGCCGTCGCAGACCTCGGCCGCCATCTCCACCGATTTGCGGCCGATCGCGCCGACGAAGACCGGGATCTCGTTGCGCAGCGGGTGGAAGTTGAGCTTCAGCGGCTTGCCCTCGCCATCCGGCAGGGGCAGCGTGTAGTGCTCGCCCTGGTGCTCGAGCGGGCCCTCGCGGGCGATGATCGCCCGCACCACTTCGATGTACTCGCGGGTCCGCCCCCAGGGCTTTGCGTACGGAACGCCGTACCAGCCCTCGGAGACCTGCGGGCCGGAAGGGCCGAAGCCGAACATGAAGCGGCCGCCGGAGAGTTTGTCGATCGTCGCCCCCGCCATCGCCGCTGCGGCGGGCGGTCGCGCCGGCACCTGCAGGATCGCGGCGCCGAGGTTGATCGTCTCCGTCTGCCCCGCCAGCCAGGCCAGCACACTGACCACGTCGGAGCCGTAGGACTCGGCCGCCCAGGCGGACTCGTAACCGAGCCCCTCGGCGGCGCGGACCATCTCAAGAGCGTCCTCGCCGACCGGGCCGATGCCCCAATAACCGAGGTTCAGTCCTAGCTTCAGGCTCATCGCTGCTTCACCCTATTGAATAGCGCTGTGGGAACCGGCCACCCATCCCCCGATCATGGGCTCTCCAGCTCCGAGGCGGCTAAGCGCCTGCGCAAGCTGGGAGCGCCGCCGGAGACCTCCTCGCGCTCGACCTCGAGCATCGTCGCCGGCAACGTCTTCACCCTCTTCAACGCGATCATCGGCGTCTTCTTCGTGCTCGACCTCGGGCTCGGGCTCTACGCGGACTCGGTCTTCGGGCTGATCGCCGTCGTCAACTCCGGCATCGGGATCCGCCAGGAGCTGAAGGCGAAGGAGACCCTGGACCAGCTGGCGGTGCTGGTGGCGCCGCGCGCCCGGGTGATCCGCGACGGCGCCGAGGTCGAGCTCCTGGCCGACGAGATCGTCCCCGGCGACCTGGTCGGGGTCGGGCCCGGCGACCAGCTCGTCGCCGACGGCGAGGTCAGCGACAGCCGCGGCATGACCCTCGACGAGTCGCTGCTGACCGGCGAGGCCGACGGGATCCGCAAGGGCGGCGGCGACCGCGTGCTCTCCGGCTCCTTCTGCACCTCCGGCTCCGGCCACTACGTGGTCGACGCGGTCCGCGAGCAGAGCTACGCCGGCAAGCTGGCCGGCGAGGCGCGCGCCTTCCGCCACCCGCCCTCGCCGCTGCAGGAGGAGGTCAACCGGGTGATCGTCGCCTGCACCTACGTGATGCTGCCGCTGGCGCTGATCCTGATCGTGACCCTGAAGGTGCGCAACGTCGGCCTCGAGGAGGCGGCGCAGACGGCGACCGCCGGCCTGGTGACGCTGATCCCCGAGGGCCTGGTGCTGCTGATGAGCGTCACCTTCGCGGTCGCGGCGGTGCGGCTCGCCCGCAACAACACGCTGGTCCAGCAGATGAGCGCGACCGAGAGCCTGGCCGCGGTCGACACGATCTGCGTCGACAAGACCGGGACGCTGACCGCCGGCGAGCTGCGCCTGAGCGGGGTCGCGTTCGCGGACGGGATCGAGAAAGCCGCCGGGGAGGCCGCGCTGGCCCGCTTCGCCGCCAGCGCCGGCGACCGCAACCGCACCCTGGAGACGATCGCCGAGCGCTACCCGGGCGAGGCGGGCCGGGTCAGCGCCGAGGTCCCCTTCTCCTCCGAGTGGAAGTGGAGCGGGGTGACGCTGGCGGGTGGCGGCTCCGACGGCGCCACCTACGTGCTCGGGGCGCCCGACATCCTCGCCGAGGCCGGCGTCTTGGCGCTGCCGCCGGGGCTGGCGCGCAAGCTCGAGACGGAGACGGCGGCGGGGCGAAGGGTGGTCGCGTTCGGCCGCTCTGACGGCGCCCTGCCAGCCGACGCAACGGCCGCGCCGCCGCCGCGGCTGGAGCCGCTGGCGCTGGTCGTGCTGGAGGAGACGCTGCGGCCCGACGCGGCGGAAACGATCGCCGTCATGCGCGAGCAGGAAGTCGACCTGAAGCTGATCTCCGGCGACGCCGCCGCCACCGTCACCGCGGTCGCCTACGCGGTCGGGGTGCCGCGCGACGCCGGCGTAGTCGAGGGGCCGGACCTGCCGGAAGACGAGGAGGGGCTGGAGAAGGCAGCGCTCGAGAACACGATCTTCTGCCGGATCAAGCCGGAGCAGAAGAAAGCCCTGGTCGGGGCGCTGGTCGCCGCCGGGCGCTACGTGGCGATGATCGGCGACGGGGTCAACGACGTGCCGGCGCTGAAGCGGGCGCGGATGGCGGTGGCGATGGGCTCGGGCGCGCAGGTGACCAAGGGAGTCGCCGACGTCGTCCTGCTCAAAGACGAATTCATGCGACTGCCGGAGGCGGTCGGCGAGGGACGACGGATCGCCCGCAACATCCACCGGCTCGGCCGCCTCTACCTGACCAAGACGGTCTACGCGGCGACCCTGATCCTGCTCGTCGCGGTCCCCGGCTTCGCCTTCATCTTCCTCCCCCGCCACCTCACCCTGGCCGCCTTCCTGACGATCGGGATCCCATCCTTCGTGCTCGCCCTGCTGCCCTCCGACGGCCCGCTCTACCGCGGCCGGCTGCTGCGGGCGCTGGCCGCCTTCGCGGTGCCGGCCGGCGTGGCGACGGCGATCGGCTCGATCCTCGCCTTCTTCATGGTCGACACCGTCTCCGGCGCCAGCCTCGAAGCCGGGCGGACCGCGGCGACGACGACCCTGATCGTGCTCGGGCTCGCCTTCATCCTCTTGCTGGAGCGCGGCCCAGGCCGCGAGCACATCGCGATCCAGAGCAACATGCTGGCGATGGTGGTGATTCTCGGCGCCCTCTACGCGGGGATCCTGGCGATCGCGCCGCTGCGCGACTTCTTCGACATGGTCCTGCTCAGCTCGGTCCAGTGGTTCCTCTCGCTGCTGGCGGCGGCGATCGGGCTGACCCTGGCCAGCGTGCTGTGGAAATTGCCGCAGATCGAACGCCTGGAAGCGCCGCCCGAGCATGAGGAAGACCTCGACTCGCTGCAGCCAAAGATCAGTGATCTGATCGCCTGATTTTCGACATAGGGCCATGTCCGGGCGGGTAGAGGCTGCCTAGCGTGGAACTATGGCGACGACTCTGAACCCGGCCCGCCCCTTTCCCGGCGCCGGCGATTACCCCATTGACGAGGGGTACTTCGACGAGGCGTTCGCCTTGACCGGTGTTCCGCGCCCTCCCTACGCGGAGCTCTTCGACGCGCTCGCGCGGCACGACCCCAAGGTGTTGCGCGAGCGCGTCCGGTCCAAGGCGGTGGCCCGGGGGATCTCCTTCGGGCCCGAGCAGGCGCTCGCGGTCGACCCCGTGCCGCGCCTGATCGGCGCCGCCGAGTGGGCCGAGGTGGAGGCCGGGCTGGCGCAGCGCGTGCGCGCGCTCAACGCCTTCCTCGCCGACGCCTACGGCGCCCAGAAGATCTTCGACGCCGGCGTCGTGCCGCGGCGCCTGCTGGAGACCTCAGAGGGATACGAGCCAAGGATGCGGGGGCTGCTCGACGGCCACCCGGCCGCCGCCACCGTCGCCGGCCTCGACCTGATCCGAGACCGCGATGGCTCCCTGCTCGTGCTCGAGGACAACCTGCGGATGCCCTCCGGCGCCAGCTACTCGGCCGCGGTGCGGGAACTGGTCGAGCCCGAGCTGGAGACGCGGCTGCGCCCGGCCGGGCTGGGCGGCCACGCCGAGGCGCTTGCCGGAGCGATACGGGCGGCCGCGCCCGATGGGCGCGACGATCCCGCTGCCGCCCTGCTCTCCGACGGTCCCGCCAGCGGCGCCTGGTACGAGCACCGCCGACTCTCCCACGAACTCGGGGTGCCGCTGGTGATGACGTCGCAACTGGAGCAGAGCCGTGGGCGCTTGTTCGCCCGCCGCGGCCGCGATCGCCACCAGGTCGACGTCCTCTACCGCCGCCTCGACGCCGACCGGCTGAGCGCCCCCGACGGCAGCCTCACCTCACTCGGCGAGATGCTGCTGCCGGCGCTGGAGTCGGACCGGCTGCGCTGCCTCAACGCCTTCGGCAGCGGCCTCGCCGACGACAAGCTCGCCCACGCGTACGCTGAGAGCATGGTCCGCTTCTATCTCGACCAGGAGCCGCTGCTGCGCTCGGTCCCCAGCTTCGACCTCTCCGAGGAGGGGCCACGGGCGGCCGCGATGGAGCGGCTCGACGAGCTGGTGATCAAGCCGCGCGACGGCTTCGGCGGGCGCGGGGTGACGATCATGCCGCGGGCGACCGAGTCGCAGCGTCGGCGGGCGATCGGCCTCTTGCGCCGCCGCCCGGAGCGCTTCGTCGCCCAGGAGACGATCCCGCTCTCCAGTCACCCGACCGTCTGCGGCGGCCGGCTGCGGCCGCGCCGGGTCGACCTCCGCCCCTTCGTCGTCACCGGGCCCGACGGCCCGCGGGCGATGACCGGCGGCCTCACCCGCTTCGCCCGCGGCGCCGGCGAGATGGTCGTCAACAGCTCTCGGGGTGGCGGCTGCAAGGACACCTGGGTGGTGGAGGAAGAAAGCGGAGGGAAGCGGTGAAGCACCGCTCCCTCGCATCCCGCGGCGAGCGGCCGCTGATCGGCGTCACCACCTCCGAGGTGAGGCCGGCGGAGCGGGTCAACCCGATTCCGGAGGGGGAGCCGCGCGGCCACGAGATGGCGCTTGGGCTGCCCTACCTGCGCGGGCTGGAGGCGGCCGGCGGCCTGCCGCTGGTGATGCCGCCGCTGGGCGAGGAGGCGATCGAGCCGCTGCTCGACCGGCTCGACGGCATCTGCCTCTCCGGCGGGCCCGACCTGCATCCCCAGAACTACGAGGCCGAGCCACACCCCGAGCTGGGCCCGACCGAGCCCGACCTCGACCGCTTCGAGCTCGACGTCGCCCGCCGCGCCGACGCGCGCGAGATGCCGATCCTGGCGATCTGCCGCGGCACCCAGGCGCTGAACGTGGTCCGCGGCGGCTGCCTGCACCAGCACCTGCCGGAGATCTCGACCGAGATCGCCCACCGCCAGGGAACGGCCGGAGACCAGACGAGCCACCCGGTCCTGATCGAGCCGGAGAGCCGGCTGGGAGCGGCGGTCGGCGAGCAGGAGATCGAGGTCAACTCCTTCCACCACCAGGCGATCGACCGCCTCGGCGAAGGTCTCGTCGTCACCGCCCGGGCGCCCGACGGCACGGTCGAGGCGATCGAGGACCCCAGCCGCCGCTTCCTGGTCGGCGTCCAGTGGCACGCCGAGACCCTCGTCCACCGTCCCTACGAGGCGGAGCTGTTCCGCCGCTTCGTCGACGCCTGCCGCCGCGACGGGGCCGAATTCCAGCGGCGCAGCGGCCGCGAGGTCGCATGAGCGAGATGGCCGGCACCCTGCCGGCCTGGGCCAGCTGGGCCGAGCCGCACCGGCTCGGCCCCTACACGGTCGGGATCGAGGAGGAGGTGATGCTGCTCGACGAGCACAGCTGGGCGCTCGCCCACCGCATCGACAGCGTCCTGCCCCGCCTCCCCCGCGCCGGCAGCGACAGCTTCACCGCCGAGACCCACGGCTCGGCGCTGGAGATCCAGACCGGGGTGCACGACCGGATCGGCGCCGCGATCGAGGAACTGGCGACGCTGCGCGGCGAGCTCGACGGGACTCTGCGGCCGCTCTCGATGCGCGCCGCCAGCGCCGGCACCCACCCCTTCGCCGTCTGGCAGGAGATCGTCGTCTCCGCCGGCGACCGCTACCAGTTCGTCTACGGCTCGATGCGGGAGCTGGCCCGGCGCGAGCCGACCTTCGGCCTCCACGTCCACGTCGGCGTGCCCGGGGCCGAAGCGGCGATCCACGCCGCCAACCGGCTGCGCACCCACATCCCGCTGCTGCTGGCGCTCTCGGTCAACTCGCCCTTCTGGCAGGGACGGGACACCGGCCTCGCCTCGGCGCGGACGCCGCTCTTCCAAGCCTTTCCCCGGGTCGGCATCCCCCGCGACTTTGCCGACTACGCCGAGTACGTCGAGTCGGTCGACGTGCTGATCCGCTGCGACGCGGTGCCGGAGCCGACCTTCCTCTGGTGGGACGTGCGGCCGCAGCCGCGCTTCGGCACCGTCGAGGTGCGGATCATGGACGCACAGACGACGCTCGCCGACACCGCCGCGATCGCCGCCCTGGTCCAGTGCATCGTCCGCGCCGAGGTCGAGGGCGGCGAGCACCTGGAACGGCCGATGCCACAGGAGGTGCTGGCCGAGAACCGCTTCCTCGCCGCCCGCGACGGCATGGAGGCGGAGCTGATCGAGCCCGAACTGGGCCGCCGGGTGCCGGCGCAGGAGCTGCTCGCCGACCTCGTCGCCGTCTGCCGGCCGCACGCGCAGGAGCTCGAGTGCGAGGCGGAGCTGGACCGGGTCCCCGGCCTCGGCGAGCGCACCGGCGCCCAGCGCCAGATCGAGCAGGCCCGCTCGCTGGGCTCGCTGCCGCGGCTGGTCGCCCTGCTGGCGGCCGATTTCGGCGCGGCGCCCTAGTCGCGCGGGGGAATCACGAACTGGGTGACGATCAGGTTGCCCGCCAGCTTCGGCTCGCCGCCGTCGCGGATCCGTTCGATCTTGACCTCGATCACCACGGTGCTGCGGCCGACGTGCAGCGGCGTCGCCACGGCGACGATCTCGTCGCCCATCAGCCCCGCCCCGAATACGTTCAGCTTCAGCTCGATCGTCGTGAAGTCGTGGCGCGGCGGGATGTTGCGGAAGGTCGCCCAGGCGGCGACGGTGTCGCCGAGCGCGGTCCAGCAGCCGCCGTGCACGTAGCCGCCGGGATGCAGGTGGCGCTGGTCGACGACGATCCGCCCCTTCGCCCGCTCCTGCTCTATCTCCAGCGGTTCGATCCCGAGGTGGCCCGGGAAGCTGTCGCCGAGAAACCCCTTGATGTGCTCAGGGGTGACCTGGGAGAAGTCGAACTCGCGCGACTCAGGCATCGGCCGGCACCCTAACCCTCGGGGTCGAGGCCAAAACCCTCGAGCCCGTGGTCGCCGTAGGGCTCGTCGCGCTCGCGCACGGCCTCGCGGAAGCCAGACTCGGCGGCGCGGCGGACGAAGCCGTGGCCCTCCTCGGTGTGGCGGGCGATGCCGTCGAAGAAGGTGCCGAGGACCTGGGTCTGCGCCAGACCCTGCGCGTGCACGGTCTGGTTGACCAACAGCTTCATCATCACCAGCTGGTTGACGGGCATCCGCGCCACCCGCTCCAGCAGCCGCTCGAAGCGGGCGTCGAGCTCGGCCGCCGGCGCCGCCTCGGTCGCCAGCCCCCACTCCGCCGCCTCGGCCCCGGTCAGCGAGTCGCCGGTCAGCAGCAGTCGCTTGGCACGCATCGGCCCCAGCCGGCTCGCCCACATCGCCGTCGTCGGCGAGCCCCAGACGCGGGCCGGCGGGTAGCCGATCTTCGCGTCCTCGGCGATCACCAGCAGGTCCGAACAGAGCGCCATGTCGGTGCCACCGGCGACGCAGTAGCCATGGACCTTGCAGAGCACCGGCTTCTCGGAGTGGAAGAGGCTCATGAAGCCGCGCGCGTTGCGCGACATGAACTGGTAGTCGACGACCGGGTCCCAGTTGGTCTTCGGCACGTGGTTGGCGCCGATCGTCGCCGGGTCGAGCGGCGAGCCGGGCCCGGCCTCGGGGCCGAGCTGGCTCATGTCGCCCTCGGCCGAGGCGACGAGGTCGTAACCGCCGCAGAAGCCGGTGCCGTTCCCCGCCAGGGCGATCGCGTGGACCTCGGGGTCGAGGTTGGCCCGCTCGACGCACTCGGCCAGCTCGACCGGCATCCGCTGGGTGATCCCGTTGCCCCGCTCGGGCCGGTCGAGCGTGATTCGCGCGACCGGCCCATCAACCTCGTAAATCAGCGTTTCCATCGATCTGAGGTCGGTTGACCAAGCAGTTCAAGGACGCAGGGAGCGAAGCGTGCTCTGCACGTGAGCGACCGAGGACGCAGAAATGCGCAGGTCAAGCGGCCTCAGATCCGCTCGACGAGCATTGCCTTGCCTTGCCCGCCGGCGACGCACATCGTCTCCAGGCCGACCTGCTTGTCGTCGGTCTCGAGCACGTTCAGCAGCGTGCCCATGATCCGGGCGCCGGTCATCCCGAACGGGTGGCCGAGGGCGATCGCGCCGCCGTGGGTGTTGAGCTTGTCTTCCGCGATCCCGCATTCGGCCATGATCGGGATCACCTGGGCGGCGAAGGCCTCGTTCAGCTCGACCGCGTCGACGTCGCCGATCGTCATCCCGGCCCGGTCCAGGGCCTTCTTGATCGCGCCGATCGGGGCCACGCCCATCAGCTCCGGCTCGTTGCCGTAGGTGGCGGCGGTGACGATCCGGGCCCGCGGGGTGAGGCCGAGCTCCTTGGCCTTGGTGTCGCTCATCAGCAACACCGCGGCGGCGCCGTCGTTGAGCGGGCAGGAGTTGCCGGCGGTGACGCCGCCGCCGCCGAAGGCCTCCGGCAGTTCGGAGAGCTTCTCCAGGGTCGAGGAGGCGCGCGGGCCGTCGTCCTTGCTGACCTCGGTGCCGTCCTCGAGCTTGACCGGGACGATCTCGCGGTCGAAGAAGCCGTCTTCCTGGGACTTCACGGCGAGTTCCTGCGAGCGCTGCGCGAACTTGTCCATGTCGGCGCGGCTGACCTCGTACTTGTTGGCGACGTTGACCGCCGTCTCGCCCATCTGGATGTAGGCGTTGGGCTGGCCGTTGTTGCCTTTGAGGTTGTCGTTCTGGTCGTCGGCGCCGGCCGCCTCGGTGCGCTCGTTGTAGCGGCTGACCCACTCCACGCCGACCGCCAGGTAGGCGTCGCCCTCGCCGGCCTTGATCGCGTTGCCCGCGTGGCGGATCGCGTCGAGGCTGGAGGAGCAGTAGCGGGAGACGGTGACGCCGTTGACCGTCTGCGGCAGCTTCTCGGAGAGCAGCGAGATGATCCGGCCGAGGTTGTTGGCCTGCAGGCCCTGCGGCATGCCGACGCCGCAGAAGACGTCCTCGAACAGGGCCGGGTCGACCTCGGGGTTGCGCTCCAGCAGCTGGTCGACCACGTAGGCGCCCATCTCGTCGGGGCGCAGCGCGGCCAGCGAGCCCTTGAAGGCGCGGCCGATCGGGGTGCGTACGGTGTCGACGATTACTGCTTCGGGCATTGCGGACTCTCCTTGAGCGCTAGGGCGGATATGCGGTGCGGTAGCGGAGCGTAATTGACTCGCGAGTCAACCGGCTTGTGCGAAAACGCACGTAATTCCCGGGTTGTGTCCCCTGCCTGCGTTACATTCGCCTCAATCCACCTCGCGGCAACGCGAGCAATGCCGCGAAGCGGCTGCGAAAGGAGGACCCTTTCATGCCTGAGGGTTACTGCGTCAAAGAGCGTAAGAAGGTCGAGATCAAAGACGCCAAACAGGTAACGATGAAAAACGGGCGCCCGGCGATCCAGGGTGTCTGCCCCGATTGCGGTACGAAGATCTTCAAGATCGGGAAACTCTAGGGCCGGAGCTTGAACCCGAACTGCATCCGCCACGTAGTCGTTTGCGGATGCAGTTCGGGGCATTAAAAGGCGAGCGCGATGTGCGCGAGGCGTATTCAGCTCACTCCGGTGAGCTGTACGGGTTCGCGATGCGCTCGCTCGGAGACTCCGGTCTCGCCGAAGAGGCGGTGCAGGAGACCTTCCTCCGTGCCTGGCGCGCGGGGGAGCGTTTCGACCCGGAGATCGGGTCGCTGCGGACGTGGCTGTTCGCGATCCTCCGCAACGTCGTCATCGACCTCGGCCGGGCCCGCGCCGTGCGCCCACGCGTCGCCGACAGCGGCGTCGAACAAACCGTCGAGCCGCTCGAGGAGGCGCTCCTCTCCTGGCAGGTGGAGGAGGCGATGCGGCGGATCGGCGAGGACCACAGGCGCGTCCTGATCGAGACCCACTACCGCGGTCGTCCCTACTCCGAGGTCGCCGAGGAGCTCGGCGTGCCGGAGGGAACGGTGAAGAGCCGCGTGTACTACGGCCTGCGCGCCCTGCGCGTGGTGCTCGAGGAGATGGGCTATGAAGACTGAGAGCTGCCGCGACCGCCGTGCCGCACTGGGCGCTTACGCGCTCGGCCACCTCCCCGAGGAGGAGCGCGCAACCCTGGAGGCGCACCTCGAGGGCTGCCCGGACTGCCGCGCCGAGGTCGACTCGCTGCTCGGCGTCGCCAAGCTGCTGCCGTACGGCGACCCCGCCCACTTCGGCCCGGCGCCGAAGCCCTCGCCCGCGCTCGGCAGCCGCATCGCGGCGACGATCGCCGCCGAGCGGCGGCAGGAAAAGCGCCAGGCACGCCGCCGGCGCTTCGCCTGGACGCTGAGCGGCGCCACCGCGGCCGCCGCGGCGGTGCTGGCGATCGTGCTCTGGCCCGGCGGCGGCGACACCGCGCCCGACCAGTACGTCAAATTCACCTCCGTCCCCAGCGACGTCGAAATGGCCGCGCTGCTGGAGCCACACCCCTACGGGACCGAGATCCGCATGTACGTCAAAGGCATCAGCTCCGGCACCCTTTGCCAGGTCTCCCTGCGCGGCAGCAACGGGGTTTTGGTCCCCGCCGGCACCTTCCGCTACCGCTGGGGGGACGACTCCCAGGCCGTGCTGACCTCGGCGCTCGACCTCTCGCGCACGGTGTCGATCAGGGTCGAGGCGGGCGGACGCACCTTCGTCGCCCCGGTCGAGCCGGAGGCGGTCGCAATCGAATTCCCGACTGACGAGGACAAGACCTGATCGGCAAGAGCAAGACCGTCGTCCTGCTCGCCGTCGTCGCGGCGCTGGCCATAACCGGCTGCGGTGGCGACGACGGCGGTGGCAGCGCCTACGGTGGCAAAGGCGGCGCCGTGGAAACCAGCAAAGGCGACAGCTCCTCGAGCAGCGGCGACTCCTACGCGCCGCCGACGGCCGCGCCCAACGCCGAAAAGGGCACGACCTTCGTCTCGCTCGGCAGCGCCGGCGACCTCGGCCTCGTCCTCGTCGACTCCAAAGGCTTCACGCTCTACGACTTCCACAAGGACAAGGGCACGAAGTCGTCCTGCTACGGCGCCTGCGCCGCAGGCTGGCCGCCCCTGCTGAGCGACGGCGAGCCCGAGCCCAGCAACGGCGCGATGGCCAACATGCTCGGCACCACCAGGCGCAATGACGGCACCACCCAGGTGACCTACGCCGGCCACCCGCTCTACACCTTCGCCGGCGACAAGAAACCCGGCGAAGCCAACGGCAACGACATCTCCGCCTTCGGCGCCGAGTGGTACGCCCTCCAGGGCAACGGCAAAGAGGCCGAGGGCTAGTTCGAAGTTCCCTTCGCGCGCTTGCGGTAGGAGATCGAGGGCGGGACCAGGGACCGCAGCTCGGCAAGCAGGCGGATCGAGAGGTCGGAGGGGTCCTCGTCGGGCTTGGGCTGGCCGCCGACCGGGTTGAAGAAGCGGATCCTGATTCGGGGACGGCGCGGGAAGCCGGTCAGGTCGGAGGTGCCCTCGATCGCGACCAGGCTGACGTGGGCCTCCGGGACTTCGAGGGCGAGGCGGCCGATGCCGCTGCGGGCGCGCAGCTCTTTGCCGCGCGAGCGGGTGCCCTCGGGGAAGACGCCGATACAGGCGCCGGCGCGCAGGGTCTCGATCGCTTTCGCCAGGGCCTGCTTGTCGCCGGCGCCGCGCTCGATCGGGATCTGGCCCATGCCGTTGAGGACCGGGGCGAGGCCGCGCACGTCCCAGAGCTGGGCTTTGGCGAGGGCGCGGATCTGGCGATGCTTGACCGCGGCCATCCCGACCATCAACGGGTCCCAGTGGCTGTCGTGGTTGCCGACGACCAGCAGCGGCCCGCTCTCCGGCAGCGTCTCCACTCCCTCGACCTGCAGTCGTCCCCAGAGGGCGACCGGCCGGGTCAGGGCCATCACGGTGCGGTAGGTGCGGGTGCGCTCGCGCATCGGGCCACGGAGTTGTATGCGATGGGACCCCGGCGCAGCTCGGTGACGCATCTCCCGTAGGCGACCGGGGCCGACCGTTAGCCTCCCCCACTGCTCCAATCTCTACCCCTGGGAGGCACGATGGCAGCGCAAGCCGCGGAGCGCAACGGCATCGAAGTCGAAGGCCTGGTGCGCGAGTTCAAGAACGGGCCGCGGGCGGTCGACGGCATCGACCTGCGGGTCGCCCCCGGCGAGATCTACGGCTTCCTCGGCCCCAACGGCGCCGGCAAGTCGACCACGGTGCTGATGCTGACGACCCTGCTGCCCCCCACCGCGGGCACGGCGCGGGTCGCCGGCTTCGACATCGTCTCCGAAGGGCCGCGGGTGCGCTCGGCGATCGGCGCCGCGCTGCAGGAGGCGGCGCTCGACCCGATCCTCACCGGGTCCGAGCACATGCGGCTGCAGACGGCCCTGCACGGGATCCCCAAGCGCGAGCGCGAAGACCGCGGCGCCGAGCTGCTGGAGCGGGTCGGCCTCTCGCAGGCGGCGGACCGCCGGGTCGGCGGCTACTCCGGCGGGATGAAACGACGGCTCGACCTGGCACTGGCGCTGGCCCACCGCCCCCGCATCCTCTTCCTCGACGAGCCGACGACCGGGCTCGACATCCAGAGCCGCACCGCGCTCTGGGAGGAGGTGGCGCGACTCGCCGCCGAGGACGGGGTCACCGTCTTCCTCACCACCCAGTACCTGGAGGAGGCCGACTCGCTGGCCAACCGGGTCGGGATCATCGACCACGGCCACATAGTCGCCGAGGGCACGCCGGCGGAACTGAAGGCGGAGATCGGCCGGCCAACCGTCGAAGCGACGCCGCGCGACCCGGGCGATCACGAGCGCCTGCTGTCAGTCCTCGGCCGCTTCGGCGAGCAGGCCGGCGCCTCGCCCAAAGCCGCGGCGGTACGGCTGCAGGGCGGCGAGGCCGACCTCGCCGAGGTCGTCCGCGCGCTCGACTCCGAGGGGATCGCGATCGAGCGACTGCAACTGCACGCCCCCTCGCTCGACGACGTCTTCCTGAACAAGACCGGGCGCTCGCTCGAGGGCGCGGAGGAGGACGAGGCCGAGCGCGAGGAGGAGACCGCCGAGGCGGTCGGCCTCGGGTGAGCGCCTCGCTCCGCATCCAGGTCGGAGAGCTCGCCCGCCGCTCGGTCATGCGCACCATGCGCCAGCCGGCCCAGATCGTGCCGGCGCTGATCTTCCCGCTCTTCCTGCTGGCGGTGAACTCGGGTGGGCTTCAGGACGCGACCAACCTGCCCGGCTTCCCGACCGACTCCTACCTCACCTTCGCGCTCGCTGTGCCGTTCATGCAGGGGGCGCTTTTCTCGGTGATGAACGCCGGCACCGACCTCGCGACCTCGATCGAGACCGGCTTCCTCAACCGCCTGGCGCTGACCCCGCTGCGCGGCGCCGCCCTGCTCAGCGGCCTGCTCGCCGGCACCATCGTCCTCGGCCTGCTGCAGGGCGTCACCTACCTCGTCGTCGGTCTCGTCGCCGGGGCCGAACTGGCGGCCGGGTTCGGCGGCGCCCTGGTGATCGTCGCCCTCTCGGTCACGATCACCGTCGCCTTCGGCACGATCGGCCTCTTCGCCGCACTGCGCACCGGCTCCGGCGAGGCGGTCCAGAGCCTCTTCCCGGTCTTCTTCGTCTTCCTCTTCATCTCCTCGATGGCGCTGCCGCTGGACCTGATCCAGACCCAGTGGTTCCACGACGTCGCCGCGGCCAATCCGGTCTCCTACCTGCTGCAGGCGTTCCGCTCGCTGCTGATCGAAGGCTGGGAGATCGACGACATCCTGCTCGGCTTCGCGATCGCCCTGACGATCGGGATCCTGGGGATGATGGCCGCGGCCAGCGCCCTGCGCACGAGGCTGGTGAGGACGTGAGCGGGCACCGCACCGCCGGCTTCCGCGACGTCGCCTTCGCCGTCGCCTGGCGCAGCATCCACAACTTCCTCAGCAACCCGGCCTTCCTGCTGCCGGCGATCGTCTTCCCGCTCTTCTTCTTCATCTCCTTCGCCGGCGGCCTCTCCGCCATCGGCGAAGTCCCCGGCTTCGACTTCCCCAGCGGCTACACCGCCTTCCAGTTCGTCTTCGTGCTGCTGCAGTCGGCCGCCTTCGGCGGCGTCTTCACCGGCTTCGGGATCGCCCGCGACTTCGAGATCGGGTTCGCCAACCGCTACCTGCTGGCCGCCGCCAACCGCAACGGGATCGTCGCCGGCTACGCGATCGCGGCGCTGGCCCGGGCGCTGATCACCTGGACGGTGCTGACCGCGATCGCCCTGGTCGCCGGGATGGACGTCGGCGGCAGCGGCGTCGACATCTTCGGCCTCTACGCGCTGGCCGTGCTGGTCAACCTGACGGCGACGATGTGGGCGGCCGGGGTGGCGATGCGGGTGCGCTCGATCCAGGGCGGTCCGCTGATGCAGTTCCCGGTCTTCCTGATCCTCTTCCTCGCCCCCGTCTACGTGCCGCTGAGCCTGCTCAGCGGCTGGATCCATGCGGTCGCCTCGGTCAACCCGGTGACGGCGCTGCTCGAGGCCGGCCGCGGCTTCATCTCCGGCGACCCGACCGTGGTCGCTCTCGCCTTCGCGATCGGGATCGGCCTGCCGGTCCTCTTCGCGCTCTGGGCACGGGGCGGCCTGCGCCGGGCCGAAGCCGCCGGCTGAGCGGCGCCCCCGCGCTCGACCGGACCAACGTCCCTAAGTGACGAACGTCACCCTTGGCCCCGCCGCCGGGAACGAGGCTGGCCAACTCGCGCAAAGCCTCCGCTGCGCAATTTCCTCAAATCCCGAGCGCCCCCCAAACGACGATCTAAAGTGTCAAATGTGTCGCAGCGGCCACTAGAGCTGATCCTTGCCCGCAACCTGATGTCGGCGCTCTCGACGCCGGCCTTCCTGGTTGACGAGGGCGGCCTGCTCGTCTTCTACAACGAGGCCGCGGGCATCCTGCTCGGCAAACGCTTCGAGGAGCTGGGCACGGTCGGCCCGCAGGAGTGGGGCGCGATGTTCGGGCCCTTCGACGAGAGCGGCGAGCCGATCCCCTACGACGAGCTGCCGCTGGTGCAGGCGGTGCGCAACGGCCGCCCCGCCCACGCCGAGTTCACGGTCCGCTCGGCCGACGGGCACAGCCACGCGGTCGAGGCCTCGGCCTTCCCGATCCTCACCGCCCACGGCTCCCAGGGCGCCATCGCCGTCTTCTGGCCCTCCCAGGCCAATAGCAACGGAGCCAAACCGGCATGAAGGTCAAGCTCTGGGGAACGCGCGGTTCGATTCCCTCCCCAGGGCCGGAGACGATCCGCTACGGCGGCAACACCTCCTGCGTCGGCGTCACCCTCTCCGACGGCTCGCTGCTGGCGCTCGATGCCGGCACCGGGATCCGCAGCCTCGGCCTCGCGCACGGCGAGGAGCCGGCGCGGCTGCACATCCTCCTCACCCACCTCCACCTCGACCACATCCAGGGCCTCGTCTTCTTCGCCCCCGCCTTCCGGCCGCAGACCGAGATCGTGATCTGGGGCCCGGCCTCGCCCGAGGCCTCGCTGCGCGACCGCATCGCCCGCTACATCTCGGCGCCGCTCTCCCCGGTCGAGGTCCGCGAGCTGCCCTGCGACGTCTCCTTCCGCCACTGCCCGGAGACCGAGTGGGAGATCGGCCCGGCGCGGATCCGCGCCGCCTCGGTCGCCCACCGCGGCCCGACGCTCGGCTACCGGATCGACGACGGCGACTCCTCGCTCGCCTACATCCCCGACCACGAGCCGGCGCTCGGCGCCGACCTCGAGCGGCTCGACGAGGAGTGGATCTCCGGCTTCGCCCTCGCCCGCGACGCCTCGCTCCTGATCCACGACGGCCAGTACGCCGACGCCGAGTACCCCGAGCACGTCGGCTGGGGGCACTCCGCGCTCAGCCACTCGCTCGCCTTCGCCCGCCGCACCGGCGCCGAGCGGACCGTGCTCTTCCACCACGACCCCTGCCACACCGACGACTTCCTCGACGGGCTCGATGCCGAAGCGCGCGAGGCCTGGGTCGCGGGCGGCGGCGACCCGGCGGCGATCGAGCTCGGCGCCGAGCACGCCGAGTACGAGCTGCCGGCGCAGCGAAGTACCCCTGCCGCCACCGTCTGAGCGCTACGCTTCGGCCAGTGGCCCCGGCTACCGACTCGCCGCTCGTGCGCGAAGCGCTGGAGGTCGCGCGTTCGGCCCACGCGGGGCAGGTCCGCAACGGCAGCGGCGGCATGCCCTACATCGAGCACCCGCAGGCGGTCGCGGCGATGCTGGAGGAGCACGGCTACGCCGAGGAAGTGCTGGCCGCGGCTCTGCTGCACGACGTGGTCGAGGACTCCGAGACGACGCTGGAGGAGTTGCGCGAGCGCTTCGGCGAACCGATTGCGGGGATGGTCGGCGTCCTCAGCGACGACGAATCGATCGATCCCTACCGCGAGCGCAAGGCCGAGCACCGCGAACGGGTCGCCGCCGCGGGGGAGGACGCGCTGGCGATCTACGCCGCCGACAAGCTGACCAACATCCGCGGCCTGCGCCGCGCCTACGCCGAGCAGGGCGAGGCGGTCGCGGACGAGTTCAAGGTGCCGCTGGAGCTGAAGCTGGAGGTCTGGGAAGCCGACCTCGCTCTGCTGCGCGAGAAAGCGCCGGAGCTGCCCTTCCTCGATCCGCTCGAGGCCGAACTCAGCGCTTTTCGGGCTCAACTAGGGGCTCGAGCCCCGCAGACTTCAGCCTGATCCGGCGCTGCAGCGGCAGCACGAACCAGAAGAAGGCGAACCCGAGGGCGACTAGGCCGCAGGTGATCGCGGTCGCCGCGGTCCCGTAGAGGACGTCGGTGATCAGCATCACCGCGCCGGTCATCGCCAGGGCGAGGAAGACCAGGCCGGCGATCGTGAAGCGGTTGGCGTAGAAGATCAGTTTGCGCTTCTGCTGGTAGCGGAAGGTGAGCCGGTGGTACGCGGAGGGGGAGATCAGCAGGATCGCCGAGATCGCGGTGGACATCAGGGTCGCGAAGTAGACGTTCTTCTGGAAGTCGGTGATCTTGGTGAAGTTCTGCTGGAAGGGGACGGCGAGCAGGAAGGCAAAGAGGACCTGGACTCCGGGCAGGGCGACGCGCAGCTCCTGCAGCAGCTCGCTGAGGTTGCGGTCGAGGCGTTCGACTTCGGTCTCGTCGCGGTCGTACTCGGGCCGTGCCCTTTTCTCCTCGCTCTCGGGCGAGCGCTCCGCCATGGGGTGCAACATACCCCGGTGTGGAAACTGCACTCGTCCTTTTCAACCGCGACCTGAGGATGCGCGACAACCCGGCGCTGGCGGCGGCGGCGCGGGCCGAGCGCACGGTGCCTCTGTTTGTCTTCGACCAGCGGCTGCTCGGCTCCCGCTTCGCGGCGCCGAACCGGGTCGCCTTCATGCTCGAGGCGCTGGCCGACCTCGGCAAGTCGCTGCGGCGGGCCGGCGGGCGCCTGTTCGTGCGCGAGGGCGACCCGGTCGCCGAGGCGATCGCGGTGGCGCGCGAGTGCGGCGCCGCCGAGCTCCACGTCAGCGCCGACTGGAGCGCCTACGCGCGCGAGCGCGAGCGGCGCCTGGCGCGGGCCTGCGAGCAGGAGCGGATCGCCTTCCACGCCCACCCGGGGACGACGATCGTCCCGCCTGGCGCGGTGACGCCGACCGGGGGCGACCACTTCAAGGTCTTCACCCCCTACCACCGGGCCTGGAGCGAGCTGCCGGACCGCCCGAGCGCGCCACGCCCGCGCAAGCTCGCGGTGCCGACCCGGCTGCGCGCCCGCCGACTCCCGGCGCTCGACTCGCTGCTCTCCGAGGCGGGTCGGAGCAAGCGGGGCTCCCTCTCCCCCGACCGCGCCCGCGGCGGCGAGACCGAGGGCCGGCGACTGCTGCGCGCCTTCCTGCGCGGGCCGCTCGCGGAGTACGAAAACCGCCACGACGACCTCCCCGGCGACGCCACCTCGCGGCTCAGCGCTCACCTGCGCTTCGGCTGCGTCTCGGCGCTGGAGCTGGCGCAGGAGGCGCGGGACCGGCGCGGTGGCGGCGCCTACGTGCGCCAGCTCTGCTGGCGCGACTTCCACCACCAGGTGCTGGCCGCCAATCCCTCGCTCCCGCGCCGCGACTACCGGCCCCGCGGCGACCGCTGGTCGCGCTCGCGGCGGGCGCTGGAGGCCTGGCAGGCAGGCCGCACCGGCTACCCGCTCGTCGACGCGGCGATGCGACAGCTGGCCGCCGAGGGCTTCATGCACAACCGGGCGCGAATGACCGTCGCCTCCTTCCTCGTCAAGGACCTCTACATCGACTGGCGGGCCGGCGCCTGGCACTTCTGGGACCTGCTCAGCGACGGCGAGATTGCCAACAACGCCGGCAACTGGCAGTGGGTCGCCGGCACCGGCAACGACACCCGGCCCAACCGCGTGCTCAGCCCCCTGCGCCAGGCCCAGCGCTTCGACCCCGAGGGCTCCTACGTGCGGCGCTACCTGCCGGAGCTGGAGTCGGTGCCCGGCGCCGCCGTCCACCGCCCCTGGCTGCTGGAGGGCTTCGCCAAGCTCGACTACCCGCCGCCGATCGTCGATCACGACGAGGCCGCGGCGGCCTTCCGAGCCCGCCGCGGCGCGTAGGATCGGCCGATGGGACGCCTGGCTGTGATCCTCGGCAGCAACGCGCTCGGGCCCGGCGGGGGCGAGATCGCCGCCGCGGCTGCCGAGCACGGCGCCGCGATCGTCCAGCGCCACGGCGGCGCCGGCGAGCCCTACGTCCTCCCCCACCGGATCGACCACGACGCGAACCTGCGGCCGCTGCTCGAGCAGGGCTGCGACCGGGTGCTGGCGATCGGCTCGGTCGGCTCGCTGAAGCCGGAGCTCGCGGTCGGGACCGTCGTCTGCCCGGAGGACTTCATCGCCCTCCACGTCGGCATCTCCGTCTTCGATGACGAGCGCGCCCACTCGGCGCCCGGGTTCGACGTCCGCTGGCGCGGCGAAGTTCTCACAGCCTGGGCCGAGGGCGGGCAGCCGGCCCACGACGGCGGCGTCTACTGGCAAGCGATCGGGCCTCGCTTCGAGACCCCAGCGGAGATCAGGATGATCGCCCCCCACGCCGACGTGGTCGGGATGACGATCGCCGCCGAGTGCGTCGTCGCTGCCGAGCTCGGCCTCTCCTACGCCGCCCTCTGCGTCGTCGACAACCTCGCCAACGGCCTCGAGGCGACGCCGATCAGCGTCACCGAGATGGAGGCCGACCGGGTCGCCAATGGCGCCATGCTCCGCGCAGGCCTCGCCGCGGTGCTGCCACGACTGGGAGCCGTCGGCCGGTGAGTTCGTGGTTCCTTATGCACCGGTGGCGCCCAAAAGGAACCGCGCGATGGGGCTGACGGTAGTCGGGGCTCGCTGGGACGGCGAGACCGTCGGCGTCCGCTGCGAGGACGGGCGGATCGCGGCTCTCGGGGCCGACGTCGCCGCGCAGGGCGGGGACGAGGTCCTCGACGCGCGCGGCGGGCACCTCGTCCCGCCGCTGGTCAACGGGCACACGCACGCGGCGATGACGCTGTTCCGCGGCTCCGGCGGCGACCTGCCGCTGATGCCGTGGCTGGAAGAACGGATCTGGCCGATCGAGGCGAAGCTGAGCGACGAGGACGTCTACTGGGGCGCCCGGCTCGCCTGCGCGGAGATGATCCGCACCGGCACCGCCCGCTTTTGGGACATGTACTGGCGTCCGGCGGCGACGGCGCGGGCGGTCGCCGACGCCGGCATCCGGGCGACGATCGGCGCCCCGCTCTTCGACCACGACGGCGACGCCGAGCGGATGCGCCGCTCCGCCCTCGACAGCCTCGAGCAGCTGGCCGAGGCGGGGCCGCTGGTCTCCCCCGCCCTCGCCCCGCACTCGATCTACACCGTCAGCGAGGACTCGCTGCGCTGGATCGCCGAGCTCGGGGCCGAGCGCGGGCTGCCGATCCAGATCCACCTCTCCGAGACCGAGCAGGAGGTCCAGGACTGCCTCGCCCAGCACGGCGCGCGCCCGGCCGCCTACCTCGACCGGCTGGGGATGTTGAACGAGCGCACCGTGCTCGCCCACGGAGTCTGGCTCGACCCCGACGAGCTGGAGCTGATCGCCGCCCGCGGGGCGACGATCGTCACCAACCCGGCGGCCAACATGAAGCTCGCGGTCGGTGGCGTCTTCCCCTATCCGGCGGCGCGCACCGCCGGGGTGTCGGTCGGGCTGGGGACCGACGGCGCCGGCTCCAACGACTCGCTCGACCTGCTCGCCGACCTGAAGCTGTTCGCGCTGGCGCAGAAGCACGCCGCCGGCGACCCGACCGCGATCGAGGCGGCGGAGGCCTGGGAGGTCGCCACCGGCGCGCGGGCGCCGCTGCTCGCCGCGAACGGCGGCCCCGAGGTGGGAGCGCCGGCCGACTTCCTGCTGCTGCGAGCGGACTCGCCGGAGCTGGGGATCGGCGACCTCGCCTCCGACCTCGTCTACGCCGCCTCCGGCGCCGCGGTCGCGACGACCGTGATCGCCGGCCGGGTGCTGATGCGCGACGGCGAGCTCGAGGGGCTGAGCGAGATCGTCGCCCGCGCCGCCGAGCGCGCCACCGGACTCGGGCTATAGGGGCGACTTAGTCCCACCCATGCGGGATTAAGTCGCCCATGGGGGCGTAAGCCGGCCCGCCGCGGGGTATAGGCTCGACCCAGTGCCGACGGGAGACCCCGCCAGCGACATGCAGTCACCGCCCGGAGCCTCGCCGCTGCGCTTCGAGGGCGCGACCAAGCGCTACGGCGACTCCCCCACCCCGGCCGTCGACGATCTGACCCTGGAAGTGCCGGCGGGCGAGATCTGCGTCCTCGTCGGGCCCTCCGGCTGCGGCAAGACGACGGCGATGCGGATGGTCAACCGCACCGTCGAGATCACCGAGGGCGACATCCTGATCGGCGGCGAGTCGATCCGCGACCGCGACCCGGCCCGGCTGCGGCGGGAGATCGGGTACGTGATCCAGCAGATCGGCCTCTTCCCCCACCGCACGATCGCCGAGAACATCGGCGCCGTGCCGCAGCTGCTGGGCTGGAAGAAGGAGCGCACCCACGCCCGCAGCGCCGAGCTGCTGGAGCTGATCGGGCTCGACCCGGCGCTCGGCGACCGCTACCCGGCGCAGCTCTCCGGCGGCCAGCAGCAGCGCGTCGGCGTCGCCCGCGCGCTCGCCGCCGACCCCCTGGTGATGCTGATGGACGAGCCCTTCGGGGCGATCGACCCGATCAACCGCGAGCGCCTGCAGAACGAGTTCCTGCGACTGCAGGCGGAGCTGCGCAAGACCGTCCTCTTTGTCACCCACGACATCGACGAGGCGATCAAGATGGGCGACCGGATCGCGGTCATGCGCGAGGGCGGCAGGGTCGAGCAGTACGCGACCCCCGCCGAGCTCTTGATGGCGCCGGCGACCGAGTTCGTCGAGGACTTTGTCGGCGCCGACCGGGCGCTGAAGCGGCTGGCGCTGATGCGGGTCTCCGACATCGACCTCTGGGAGGCGCCGCTGGCCCACGTCGGCCAGGCGACCGCGGAGGTGCGGGCGAAGCTGGCGGCGCCCGACGTCGAGGTCCCCTACCCCCTGCTGCTCGACGGCGACCGCCGCCCGCTCGGCTGGCTCTCCGAGCGCGACCTCGCCGCCGACGTCGTCCCGGCCCAGCCCGACTCGCCGCTGGGGCCGGTGCTCGACCTCGACGACGTGATGCGCGACGCCCTCGCCGACATGCTCCAGGGCGGGGCGCAGTACGCGGCGGTGGCCGACCGCCGCGGCCACATCGTCGGCGTGCTCTCGGTCGAGATCATCTCCGAGTTCCTCGTCTCGCCGCAGGCGAAGACGGACGAGCACCCCGCGGCAGAGCGGCCCCATGGCTAGCCCAGCGCTGCTGGCGGCGGTCGGCGAAGTCGGCGGCGACTTCTTCAAAGAACGGACCTCCGAGACGCTGCCCTGCCAGGCGAAAAGCGGCGAACTCTTCTGCTGGGACTGGGCGGGAGAAAACATCGACCGCTACGTGACGCCGACGCTGCAGCACCTCGAGCTGGTCCTGATCTCCCTCGCGATCGGTTTCGCGATTGCCTTCTCGCTCTCGCTGCTGGCGCACCGCCGCGCCTGGTTGCGACCGCCGCTGCTGATCGGAACGGGAATTCTCTACACGATCCCCAGCGTCGCCTTCTTCTTCCTGCTGCTGCCGATCACCGGGCGCGGCAGGGAGACGGCGATCATCGCCCTCAGCGCTTACACGCTGCAGATCATCTACCGCAACACGATGGTCGGCCTGGCCAACGTGCCCGCCTCGGTCAAAGACGCGGCCCGCGGAATGGGACAGACCGACCGCCAGATCCTCTGGCGGGTCGAGCTGCCGCTGGCGACGCCGGAGATCATCGCCGGACTGCGAATCGCCACTGTCAGCACGGTGGCGATCGCAACGCTGGCGGTCTTCGCCGGCGGCGGCGGGCTCGGCACCCAGATCTACGGCGGCGGCAACCTCGACTTCCTCACCAGCATCATCATCGCCGCCGTCATCGTGATCGCCATGGCGCTCATCCTCGACGGTCTCCTGCTGGCGTTTCAGCGGCTGACGATGCCCTGGCGACGGGCGGCGTCGTGAGCCTGCCGCTCGACCTCCACCCCGTGCTCGCCTCGTTCGGAGGCGCGATCGACTTCATCTTCAACCCGCAGACCTCGAACGTGACCGGCGGCAAGGACGTCGGCGGCTTCGACCAAGCGGTGGAATTGATCCTCGCCCAGCTGCAGATCAGCCTCTACGCGATGGCCCTCTCGCTGCTGGTGGCGCTCCCGATCGGCCTCTACCTGGGCCACCGTGGCAAGGGAGAACTGATCGCGATCGGGTTCGGCAATGCCGGCAGGGCGATCCCGGAGCTGGCGCTGATCGCCTTCATGGCGGCGGCGATCGGAGTCGGGGTGCTGAACCTGACGATCGCGCTCGCGGTCCTCGGCATCCCGCCAATCCTCACCAACGCCTTCGTCGGCGTCAAACAGGTCGACCGGTCGACCGTGGACGCCGCCCGCGGCATCGGCATGACCGAGTTCGAGATCCTCCGCAAGGTCGAGATCCCGCTGGCGATCCCGACCATCTTCACCGGCATTCGCGGCTCGACGATCGCGATCGTGGCCACGGCGACGATCGCGCCGCTGGCGGGAGTCGAAAGCCTCGGCGACTTCATCCTCAACGAAAACGTCTACGGGGAGGACGGCGTGCTCGCCGGCGCGATCCTCGTCGCCCTGCTGGCTCTGACGCTGGAGTTCACGCTTGCCGGGATTCAGCGTCTTCTCACTTCGGAAGGATTGAGGCTGAAGACCACGTGACTTGTCCGAAACACACATCAAGGAGGCATAAGTGAGGATCGACCAAACGAAGCTGCGGATGGTGCTGGCGGGGGTGCTGGCGCTTGCCCTGGCGCTCGGCGTCGCCGCGTGCGGCAGCGACGACGACACCACCGGCGGCTCGACCGCGGCCGAAACCGATGGCGGCGCGATCGCGTCCAACCCGGCCAACGGCAAGGTCAACCTGACGATCGGCTCGAAGAACTTCCCCGAACAGGAAATCCTCGGGGAAATCTACGCCCAGGCCCTGTCCGCGGCCGGCTACAAGGTGAAGAGCGATCTCAACCTCGGCTCCGAAACGGTGGCGCTGAAATCGGTCAAGTCCGGGGCGATCTCCGGCTACCCGGAGTACGCCTCCACTGCGCTGACCTCGTTCTTCGGCCTCGAACCCGAAGAAGTCCCCGCCGACGCGACCGAAGCGTGGGAAAAAGCGAACGAAGAATTCGAAAAGGAAGGCCTCACCGCCTTCGAACCGACTCCCTTCGCCAGCGCCAACGCGGTCGGGACGCTGAAAAAAACGGCTGAAAAATACGAACTCGAAGACGTCTCCGACCTCGAAGGCGTGTCCGAAGAACTGTCCCTCTACGGATCGCCCGAGTGCCGCCAGCGGATCGACTGCCTGGCCGGGCTGGAAAAACTGTACGGGCTGAAGTTCAAGTCCTTCAACCCGGTCGACATCGGCCTCCGCTACACCGTCCTCGAAAAAGGACAGGCCGATCTCTCGATCCTCTTCACCACCGACCCGCAGCTCTCGGCCGAGAGCGACAAGTTCGTGATCCTCGAAGACGACAAGGAAGTGTTCCCGGCCGGGAACGTGATCTTCGTGACCGAGAAAGCGACCGCCGAAAAAGCGGGCCCGGATTACGAAAAGACGATCCTCCAGGTGCAGGAAGGCCTGACCCTGGAAGTGATGCAGGAGCTCGACGCCCGGGTCGAACTCGAAAAGCAGACGCCGAAAGAAGCGGCTGCTTCGTACCTCGAATCGGCCGGCTACACCGGCTAGGAGACCGAGGCGCTGAGCGGGCGGGCATCCTCGCCCGCCCGCTCGCGCAGTCTCGCGAAGCAGACGTGGGCCGCCCAGGCGGCCGAGAGGCCTGAGACCGCAGCCAGCAGCAGGGCGACCCGGGGGTCGTAGGCCTGGGCCAGCCAGCCGGTCAGCGGAGCGCCGATCGGGGTCGAGCCGAGGAAGACGACCGAGTAGAGCGCCATCACCCGGCCGCGCATCTCCGGCGCGACCGCCAGCTGCAGGGTCGAGTTGATCGTCGCCGCGAAGATCACCGAGGCGGCGCCGAGCAGGGCCAGGGCCGGGACCTCGAGGGCGAGGCCGGGCATCGCCGCCGAGAGCAGCGCGGTGAGCCCGAAGGCGAGGGCGGAGGCGGCGATCAGCCGCCCGCCGGTGCGCCCGTGGGCGCCGATCGCGAGGGCGCCGGCGATCGAGCCGACTCCCATCGCCGAGACCAGCACCGCGTAGGCCGAGGCGCCGCCGTCGAAGCTGAAACGGGCGAGCAGCGGCAGGATCACTTGGAAGTTGAAGCCGAGCGTCCCGACCAGCGCCATCAACGCCAGCGGCACCGCCAGCTCCGGGGTGCGGGCGACGTAGCGCAGGCCGGCGCGGATCGCGCCCGGTTCGCGGTTGGCGACCGGGGCCGCGTGCAGGCGCCGCGGGTCCATCGTCCACAGCGCGCCGATCATCGCCGCGAAGGTGAGCACGTTGAGGCCGAAGCAGGGGACCACGCCGAAGCCGGCGATCAGGATCCCGGCGAGCGCCGGGCCGACGATCCGCGCCGCCTGGACGATGACGCTGTTGAGGCTGACCGCGTTGACGACCCGGTCTGGGCCGACCATCTCGATCACGAAGCTCTGGCGGGTCGGGTTGTCGACCGCGTTGACGAGGCCGAAGCCGAAGACCGTGAGATAGACCATCCAGGGCTCGACGACGCCGGTCGCGGTGACCACGAAGAGGAAGAAAGCGGGGATCGCCATCAGCGCCTGGGTGACCATCAGCAGCCGCCGCTTCGGGAAGCGGTCGGCGAGCAGCCCGCCCCAAGCGCCGAACAGCAGCATCGGCAGGAACTGCAGGGCGGTGGTGAGGCCGACGGCGACGCCGGAGCCGGTGAGGCTGAGGATCAGCCAGACCGCCGCCACCGTTTGCATCCAGGTGCCGGACAGCGAGATCAGCTGGCCGGCGAAGTAGCGCCTGTAGTTGGGTACCTCGAGCGAGTTGAAGGATCGGCTCAGGTGGTACCTCACCCGCGCTCATCCTCCCGCATCCGCTCGAGGATCTCGGCGGCCCGCTCCAGCGCCTCCACGTCGGAGCTGGGCAGGTCGCGCATGCGCCGCGCCAGGTAGGCGTTCTTGCGGCCGCGCAGGCGCCGCAGCCGCTCGCGGCCGGCGCCGTTGATCGCGACCAGGAAGCTGCGGCCGTCGGCCGGGTCCGGAGTGCGCCCGACCAGGCCCTCGCGCTCGAGGCAGCCGAGGGTGCGGGTCACAGTCGGCCGCTTCACCCGCTCCAGCTCCGCCAGCTCGCTGGGGGTGAGCGGGCCATGGCGCTCGATCGTCGCCAGGGCGGCGGTCGCGGTCGGGGTCAGCCCCCCGGTCTCCGACGCCGCCTCCTGCCGCAGCCGCCGGGCGGTGCGGACGATCGCCATCCGCAGCTTCGCGGCGGAGTCGGTGAGGGAGGTGTCAGCTTTGGGAGAAATGATTAGCTCTGGTAATTAGTTTAGCAAACTAACTTCCCGGGCTCAATTCTCCGAAGGCGGCGTCACCTCCTCGATCATCTCCAGCATCTTGCGGTGGTAGACCATTCCGACCTGGAGGGTGCGCTCGGAGCGCTCGAAGCCCTCCGTGCCCCGCAGCCACGCCAGTAATCCCTTCAACTCCTCGATCTTGCCGCGGTGCCAGGCGATCCGGCCTTCCAGCAGCGGCCCCGGGGCGCCGCCGGCGAACACCTTCAGCACCGCTTCCTCGCGCAGCTGCGGCGGCGAGGCGGTCGGCTCGTCGGCCCAGGCGACGAGCGCCTCGCGGCCGGCGTCGGTGAGGGAGTAGACGCGGCGGCGCCGTCCCCCCTCCTCTTGGCGCGCGGTCAGGTAGCCGCCTTTGGCGAGCCGGGCCGGCTCCTCGTAGGCGGTCGTGTGCGGGACCGGCCAGAAGTTCTGGATCGAGATCTCGATCGCCTGCTTGATGTCGTAGGAGGTTCCTTCGCCGAGCTGATCGAGCAGTGCGAGAACGGCGTAGGAGTTGGGCGTGAGCCGGATCGAGTTGCTTTTCATATCATTCGTGTCGTATAGTACGGGACGTACTGTGAAGCGACGAACGGAGGCTCCCATGGCAACCACCGATCGCAACCCCGGCATCATCTCCCAAGCCCCGGACTACGACGCCGTGGTCGTCGGCGCCAGCCTCGCCGGCTGCTCCACTGCGATCCTGCTCGGCCGCGCCGGCGCCCGCGTCGCCCTGGTCGAGCGCCAGCCCGACCCCGCTGCCTACAAACGGGTCTGCTCCCACTTCATCCAGGCCTCGGCGGTGCCGACGGTCGAACGACTGGGATTGATGGACGAGGCGCTCGCCGCCGGCGCCGTCCACGCCCAGATGCACGCTTGGACCGCCTGGGGCTGGGTCGACCCGCCATCCGAGGGCGGACTGCGTTCGCTCAACCTGCGCCGCGAGGTGCTCGACCCGATGGCGCGCGAGAAGGCCGCCTCCACCCCCGGCGTCGAGCTGATGCTGGGCCTCTCGGCGGAGCGGCTGCTGCGCGATGGCGACAACGTCACCGGCGTCGCCGTGCGCGACCGCGATGGCGCCGAGACCGAGCTGCGGGCGACGCTGACGGTCGGCGCCGACGGGCGCGACTCGCGCATCGGCGAGCTCTCCGGCCTGCCGCAGAAGACCCGCCCCCACGGCCGGGTCGCCTACGGCGCCTATTTCGAGGGCGCGACGCCCGCCACCGCCCCCGACGCGGCGATCTGGATGCTCGATCCGCAGTGGGCGGCGGCCTTCCCGACCGACTCCGACCTCACCTTCTACGCGGCGATGGTGACCAAGGACCGGCTGCCCGAGTTCAAGGCGGACCCGGAGGGCGCGCTCGTCTCCTTCCTCGCCGACCTGCCCGAGACTCCGCCGATCCGGGCCGGGCGCCTGGCCGGCCCGGTGATGGGCCGGATCGACATGACCAACCGCGAACGCAAGCCGGTCGGGCCAGGCCTGGCCCTGGTCGGCGACGCGGCGCTGGCGATCGACCCGCTGTTCGGCGTCGGCTGCGGCTGGGCGATGGAGTCCGGCGAATGGCTCGCCGACAGCGTCGCCCCCGCCCTGCGCGGCGAGGAGCCGCTCGAGCGCGGGCTGAAGCGCTACAGCCGGCTGCGCGCCCGCCGCCTCCGCCTCCACTCCTTCCTGATCCACGACTACGCCACCGGGCGGCCACTCAGCCGCTTCGAACGGGCGATGTTCGCCGCCGCCGCGACCGACCCGAAGGCCGCCGCGCTGTTCGAGCAGATCGGCACCCGACAGGCCCACCCGGGGCGGACGATGGCGCAGTTGGTGCCGCGAGTCGCGGCGGTCAGCGCGCGGCGGGCGCTCGGGCGCCGCGAGCGTCCCGGCACTCTCCAGCAGGCGTAATCCGCCTTCGGTCCATTCCGGGCCCTCCCGTTCGTCTAGCCGAGGAAGCCGATGTGAAATCCTCAGCGATCGAACTTTTGGAGGTGTCTGGATGACTGACCCAAGCGACGCTCGCGACAAGCGCTGGATTGCCCTCGTGCTGCTCTGTGTGGCGCAGTTCGTCGTGGTCCTGGACGCGTCGATCGTCAACGTCGCGCTGCCGACGATCGGCGAAGCGCTCGACTTCACCGAGGGCAACCTGCCCTGGGTCGTCAACGCCTACGTGCTGACCTTCGGCGGCTTCCTCCTGCTCGGCGGTCGCATGGCCGACCTGCTGGGTCGCCGCCGCGTCTTCATGGGCGGGCTGATCCTCTTTGCGATCGCCTCCCTGTTCGGCGGCCTCGCCACCAACTCGGGCCAGCTGATCGCCGCCCGCGCCGTGCAGGGGCTCGGCGCCGCGATCCTCTCCCCCGCCGCCCTCTCGATCGTCGCCACCACCTTCCGCGACGGCGCCGAGCGCAACAAAGCCCTCGGCGTCTGGGGCGCGGTCGCCGGCTCCGGCGGTGCCGCCGGCGTCCTCCTCGGCGGCGTCCTCACCGAAACCCTGGGATGGGAGTGGGTGCTCTGGGTCAACGTCCCGATCGGCATCGCCGCCGCCGCGATCGCCCCCAGTCTGATCGCCGAGAGCCGCGACGAAAGCGGCGTGCGGACCTTCGACGCGGCCGGCGCGGTGACGATCACCGCCGGCCTCTCGATCCTCGTCTACGCCCTGGTCGACGCCAACGCCGCCGGCTGGGGATCGACCCAGACGATCGGCCTGCTCGCCCTCTCGGCCCTGCTGCTGATCGCCTTCGTTGTCGTCGAGCGGCGCTCGCGGGCGCCGCTCGTCCCCTTCTCGATCTTCCGCATCCGCACGATCACCGGCGCCAACGTGGCCGGTCTCCTGATCGGCGCCTCGCTCTTCTCGATGTTCTTCTTCATCTCGCTCTACATGCAGCAGGTGCTCGGCTACAGCCCGATCAGGGCCGGTCTCTCCTACCTGCCGCTGGCGGTCTCGATCATCCTCTCGGCCGGGATCGCCTCGCAGCTGGTGACCAAAGTCGGCTTCAAGCCAATCCTCGCCACCGGCATGGTGCTGATCGCCGCCGGCCTCGTCTGGTTCTCCCAGATCTCCGTCGACGGCACCTTCCTCTCCGACGTCCTCGGCCCCTCGCTGCTGGCCGCGGTCGGCCTCGGCTTCTCCTTCGTGCCGGTGACGATCGCCGCCGTCTCCGGCGTGCCCGACCACGAGCAGGGCCTGGCCAGCGGCCTGATCAACACCTCCCAGCAGGTCGGCGGCGCGCTCGGCCTGGCGATCCTGGCGGCGATCTCGATCTCGGTCACCGGCTCCAGCCGCGACCCCGTCGTGCTCACCGAAGGCTTCCAGGACGCCTTCCTCGCCGGCGCCGGTTTTGCCGTCCTCGGCCTGCTCGCCACCCTCTTCCTGATTCGCAGCGCCGACAGCCGCGCCCACGTCGAGCTCGGCGGCGGCGAGGTCGCGGTCGAGTCCGAAGGCTGAGCCCGGGCTAGAGGTCGGCCGGGAGCAGGGTGAAGGCTTCGCCGGCGAGGCTGAGCCGCCGAAAGTGCCGCTGGTCGAGCGTCGCGATGCGTTTGGTTCCGAGGTGAGCCGCGAGCGCGACCAGGGAGGCATCGACGATGCCGATATCCAGCTGGCGCTCGGCCCGCAGCACGTTCAGCGAGTCCGCCACCGCCCTAGGCCACCACTCGACCCGGTAAGCGCCATTGCGGAAATCAGCAAGGACCGCTTCGGCCACCGCGGTGCCGGCCCGCCGCTGCAGCACGTGGTCGACCTCGGCGAGCACCAGCGGCGTCGTGACCAGCTCGGCCGGCTCGCTGAGGATCCATTCGCGCACAGCATCGTGATCCTGCTCGCCGACGATCGCGAGGGCAACGACGATTGAGGTATCGAGGATTACCGTCAATCGCCGAAGCCGGTCTCGTCCAGATAGGTGTCGAGATCGCGGGCGATGCCGGGCCTGCCGTCGTCGACCAGTGCGACTGCCTGCGGGAGTGCACGGCTGGGCACGGCGGCCACGGTGCTGAGCGCCGAGCGGATCAGCTCGGCCTTCGTGACGCCCTGCTCGGCCGCGCGCACAGCGAGCGCCCGGTCGACGGCTTCGTCGATGTAGAGGCTGGTCTTCTTCATCGGCATGAAGGTAGGGTAGCGCCCTACGTCGGACATGGTGGCTGCACTCGCGCTCATCGAGAGGAGACGCTCCCAGAAAAAGACGCACGAGTGGCGCGCGTTTCGTGCCAATTCGCAAAATTCAGCCGCACGAAATCCGCATTTGCCCGGGTCGCCGCGCCAGCGACTAGGGTGATTTCGTCGCCTCTTACCTCCGCCATCCGGTTTTGGGCCTCGGCGCCCTGCTGCTGCTCGGCCTCGCGATCCTCGGGTTTGCCGGCTCCGGCTCCGCGGCTACGGCGCCCGTAACGGCCGTCGACTCGCCCGCCTGCGGGCCGCTGCAGTACGGCGGCACCGGCGCGGCCGAGGCGCTGCTCGTCTCCGACCTGCCGCTGCAGGGCGACTCGCGCCAGCGCTCGCAGCAGATGAACGACGCGATCCGGCTCGTGCTCGAAGGCGCCGGCTGGCGCGCCGGCGGCCGCAACGTCGCTTTCCAGGCCTGCGACGACTCCGAGGCCGACACCGGCCTCTGGAGCAAGGCCCAGTGCAAGTCCAACGCCAACGCCTACGCGGCCAACCCCAGCGTGCTCGGCGTGATCGGCACCTACAACTCCGGCTGCGCCGAGGCGATGGTGCCGATCCTCGGGCGCGCGCCCGGTGGCGGCGTGGCGATGGTCTCGCCCGGCAACACGCTGATCTGCCTCACCCAGTCCAGCCCCAGCTGCGGCAGCGGCGAGCCGAAGAGCCTCTACCCGCAGCGGCGCAACTACGCCCGGGTCGTGCCCAACGACGCCTACCAGGGCGCCGGCCTCGCCAGCTTCGCCAAAGGGCACGGGATCGAGCGCACCTTCGTGCTCTACGCCGGCGGCGACCCGACCAGCCTCGGCCAGGCCAAGACCTTCCGCGGCGCCGCCCGCAAGCTCGGCATCTCGATCCAGGGCTTCCGCTCCTGGAATCCCAAAGCCTCCAGCTATATGGGCCTGATGGCGACGGTCAAGAGCAAGTCCCCCGAAGCGGTCCTGCTCGCCGGCCTGACCGAGTCCAACGGCGCCCGCCTGATCAAGGACAAGGTCGCCGTCCTCGGGCCGAACAGCGGCGTCAAGCTGCTCGCCCCCGACGGCTTCGCCCAGCAGTCGACGATCGACCTCGCCGGCCCCGCCTCCCGCGGGATGTTCGCCAGCGTGCCGGGCCTGGTGCCGCAGGACCTCAAGGGGCCCGGCAAGATGCTCGTCTCCGAACTGCAGAAGGAGATCGGCGGGCCGGTCGAACTGTATGCGCCGTACGCGGGCCAGGCGGCGAGCGTGCTGCTGGGCGCGATCGCCGCCAGCGGCGAACGCTCCGGGGTGATCGAAGCGGTGCGCAAGACCAAGGTCCGCAACGGGATCACCGGCAGCTTCGAGATCCTGCCCAGCGGCGACCCCAGCGTCGGCCCGATCACGGTCTCGGTCGCGAAGAGCAGCTTCCAGCCGTTCCAGGTGGTCGAGCCGGGCCCCGGCCTGGTCAAGGCCGCCCGCCAGGGCTGACTGCCGCCGCCCGAATCGACCTGCCGCAAGGGCCGGAGTAACGGGCGTCGAAACAGTCGCGGTGAGCTCTGAGGCGGCAACGACGCCGGCCCGGTACAAGCCGGGGATGGACGCCCGCAGCACGCGGGTCGCCGAACGGCTGAACACGCCGATGCTGATCGCGGCGGCGCTGACGCTGCCGACGGTGGCGATCACCGAGTCGCACCCGGGCGGGACCCTGGAGCACGTCGCCGCCGCGCTCAACTGGATCACCTGGCTGGCCTTCCTCGGCGAGCTGGTGACGATGCTGGCGGTGGTCCCCGACCGCCGCGCCTGGCTGCGCCACAACCCGCTCGACTTGGTCATCGTCGTCCTGACCCCGCCGGTCCTCCCTCCCGGCCTGCAGGGCCTGCGGGCGCTGCGCCTGCTGCGGCTCCTGCGCCTGCTGCGGCTGGCCCAGCTCTCGCGCGAGGTCTTCTCGCTGGAGGGGCTGCGCTACGCGGCACTGCTGGCGGTCCTTGCCGCGGTCGGCGGCGGCGCCGTCTTCAACGCCTTCGAGCGCCACGGCCAGAACCTCAACTTCTGGGACGGGCTCTACTGGGCGATCACGACGATGACCACGCTCGGCTCGAACATCTACCCGACCACCACCGGCGGCGAGATCACCTCGACCGTCATGCTGATCGTCGGGATCGGCTTCGTCGCCCTACTCACCGGCTCCTTCGCCCAGCGCTTCCTCGCCCCCGAAATCGCCGGGGTCGAGCAAGAGCTGGAGGAGGAGAAGCTCAGCGCCGAGGCGCTGGCACTGCGCGAACTGCGCAGCGTCCAGGAACAGCTGCAGGCGCTCGAGGTCGCGGTCCAGCACATGGTCGACCAGCGCGGGGACCAGTCGCCCTAGTCCTCGCCGGCCCGCTCCTCGGCGATCTTCGACTCCAGTTCCTTCATCACGTCGGGGTCGCGCAGGGTGGTGACGTCGCCCAGGGCGCGGCCCTCGGCGATGTCGCGCAGGAGCCGGCGCATGATCTTGCCGGAGCGCGTCTTCGGCAGGTCCTCAGCCCAGACGATCCGCTTCGGGCGGGCGAATTTGCCGATGTGGCGGGCGACGCTGGCGCGAATGCTTTCCTCGACCTCGTCGCCCGGCTCGGTGCCGCCGCGCAGGGTGACGAAGGCGCAGATCGCCTGGCCGGTGTCCTCGTCGTGCTGGCCGATCACCGCCGCCTCGGCGACGTTCTCGTCGGCGACGATCGCCGACTCGACCTCGGCCGTGGAGAGGCGGTGGCCGGAGACGTTGACGACGTCGTCGATCCGGCCGATCACCCAGAAGTAGCCGTCGGCGTCGCGGCGCGCGGCGTCGCCGACCAGGTAGCGCTCGGAGCCGAAGCGCTTGAAGTAGGTCTCGACGAAGCGGTCGTCCTCCTTGTAGAGGCCGCGCAGCATCGAGGGCCAGGGGCGCTCCAGCACGAGCAGGCCCTGGCCTTCGGAGATCGGCTCGCCCTCTTTCTCGTCGACCACCTCGGCCACCACCCCGGGGAACGGCTTCGTCGCCGAGCCGGGCTTGGTCGCGGTGATGCCCGGCAGCGGCGTGATCATGATCGCGCCGGTCTCGGTCTGCCACCAGGTGTCGACGATCGGGCAGCGCTGGCCGCCGATCACCTGGTGGTACCAGAGCCAGGCCTTCGGGTTGATCGGCTCGCCGACCGAGCCCAGGAGGCGCAGCGAGGAGAGGTCGAACTTCTCCGGGATCTCCGACCCCCACTTGATGAAGGTGCGGATCGCGGTCGGCGCCGCGTAGAGGATCGTCGCCTTGTAGCGCTCGACCAGCTCCCACCAGATCCCCTGGTGGGGGTAGTCCGGCGCCCCCTCCCACATAACGCTGGTGGCGCCGTTGGAGAGCGGGCCGTAGACGATGTAGGAGTGGCCGGTGACCCAGCCGACGTCGGCCGCGCACCAGTAGACGTCGTTCTCGGGGTCGAGGTCGAAGACGTAGCGGTGGGTGGCGGTGACCCCGGCCATGTAGCCACCGGTGGTGTGGAGGATGCCCTTCGGCTTCGCGGTCGAGCCGGAGGTGTAGAGGATGTAGAGCGGGTGCTCGGCCTCCATCGGCTCCGCCGGGCAGTCGGGGTCGGCCGCCGCCATCGCCTCGTCGTAGAAGACGTCGCGGCCCTCGCGCATCGGGCAATCGATCCCGGTGTGGCGGACGACGACGATCGTCTCCAGCGTCGCCAGGTCGCCCATCTGCTCGTCGACCGCGGTCTTGATCGGCGCCGTCTTGCCCTTGCGGCGGGCGCCGTCGACGGTGATCAGCGCCTTCGCCTCGGAGAACTCCATCCGCTCCCGCACCGACTCGGCCGAGAAGCCGCCGAAGACGACGTTGTGGGGGGCGCCGATGCGGGCGCAGGCGAGCATCGCGACGACGACCTCGGGGATCATCGGCAGGTAGATGCCGACCACGTCGCCCTTGCGGACGCCGAGGTCCTTGAGGGCGTTGGCGAAGCGCTGGACGTCGCGGTGCAGCTCGGCGTAGGTGACGTCGCGCTCCTCCCCCTCCTCGCCACGCCAGTGGTAGGCGACGCGGTCGCCGATGCCGGCGGCGATATGGCGGTCCAGGCACTGGGCGGAGGCGTTCAGCCGCCCGTCCTCGAACCACTTGTAGAAGGGCGGGTTGGACTCGTCGAGGCCCTTGCTCGGCTCGACGTCCCAGTCGAGCACCTCCTTCGCCTGCGCCGTCCACCAGGCCTCGGGGTCGGCCGCGGCTTCCTCGTAGATCTTGGGATCGGACCAGCGGGCGCGCTCGCGGAACTCCGCATGCGGCTCAAACCGCTCGATCTCGAGCATCTCCTCCAGACTGGCCATCAGGAGAAAGTACCTGAGGGCGCGCCGCCCGTCCCTCCAATCTCGTGGTTCCTTATGCGCCTGGGAGGCGAAAAAGGAACCGCGCGCCGGGACTCAGTACCCGGACGGGTGGCGCGCGACGAACCCTTCGGTCGAGCTGACCCAGGGGTCGTGCCAGCGCGGGCCGGCGCCGCCGCTGGTGTCGAAGGCGATACCGGCGATCACCATCCAGGCGTGTTCGGCGTTGGCGTAGACGGTGATCCACTTGCCGGGGCCGGGTTCGCCCCAGGTCTCCAGACCGGTCGAGTCGAGTGGGCTTTCGAGGAAGCCGCCGCCGTGCAGAGCGAAGCTGACCGCGCCCGAGCAGTCGTAGCCGGAGGATTCGAAGGAGCCGTGGCCGCCGCCCCAGATGTAGGGCGTGTAGGCGATCGAGTTGGCGGCGGAGATCGCGGACTTGACCGCGTCCGGAGCCGCCGCCGGGGCGCTCGCTTCGCTTTCGGTGATCACCTGGGCGCGCTCGCCGGCGGTCAGCGGTGCCGGGACTTCGCCGGTCGGCGCCGGGCCGCCTTCGGAGGCGATCTGGTTGGAGATCGAGGCGAGGTTGCTGCTCAGCGCTTCTTCGCGGGATTCGAGCTCGTCCATCGCCGCCTGGCGCTCGGCCTGGGCCGACTTCAGCTCGGCGAAGCGCTCCTCGGCTTCGGCCCGGGCGGCGGCGACTTCGCGCTCCATCTGAGCGACTGCGTCGCGCGCCTTTTCGGCTTTTTCACGGTTGTCGGAGAGGCGGGCGACGGCGCCCTTGACCTCGTCGCGCAGGCTCTTGACCCGGTCGACGACCGAGTCGTCGTAGCTCTGGATCCGGTTCAGGTATTCGGTCTGGGCGGCCATCTCCGACCAGTCCTCGGATTCGAGGATCGCGTTGATCGCGTCGGGCGAGCCGGTCTCATAGATCGAGACCAGGCGCTCGCGCAGGACGCCGAGGGCGCGGCCGAGCTGCTCGCGGACCTCTTCCAGGTGGTCGCGTTCGGATTCCAGCGCCTTGGTCGCGGCGTCGAGTTCGGCCTGCTTGTCGGCCAGTTCGGCCTCGACCGCAGCCTGTTTCTGGCGCAGGGCCGAAACTTCGCCGATCATCGAGTCGATCGCCGCGTTCTGTGCGGCGATCGTGTCGGCCAACTCGGAGGAGCTGGCGCGGACGTCGTCGAGCTTGCTCTGGGTCGCCTCGAGTTCTTCCTGCGGGGTCTCCGCCGGGGCACTGGAGACGCTCAGCGCCAGCGCGCAGGCGGCCGCCAGGACCAGCGCCGCGAGGAGCAGCCAGGCACGTTTGCCGGCGCTCGGGGTCTTGTCGGAGAGGTGTGCCCGCATCGGATCGCGCCGTCTTCCCGAGGGAAGAACGACGGGCGGCGCAGGCTAGCGAAGTCGTCTGAAGAGTGTTAGCGGTTGCTAATAACTTGCAACTTCGCTTGCAAATTGCGGACTTTGAAGGAGTCGAAGCATCCGCCTCGACTCCTTCGCAGACCTGACCTCAGGCGAGCAGTTTGGCCTTCGCCTTGTCGAACTCCTCGGCGCTGAGGGCACCCTTTTCCTTCAGCTCGTTCAGTTTGTGCAGTTCGTCGGCGGGCGTGGTGTGGGCCTGCTGACGGACGTATTCGTCGAAGTGCTGCTTGGCATCCGCTTGGGCTTTGATCGTGCGGTCGCGCATCCCGGAGCCGCGGGCGATCAGGTAGATCAGCGCGGTCAGGAATGGGATGAACACGAGGAACAGCACCCAGGCGGCCTTCGACCAGCCCGAGATCTCGTGGTCGCGGAAGAGGTCGGAGAGGATCGTGATCAGGATCCAGATCCAGATCACGAAGAAGAAGATCTCCAGCGCGATCAGGAGGAGTTCGCCGAAGCTGATGTCTGCAAAAGGCACGGCCAAGATGCTTCCTTTCATAAAGGGACGTTGTGCAGACGCTATCCCGTGCCCAGGCGCATCGCAAACAGGGTCACCGCGACCGAGGTTGCGAGGTTGAGGCTGGAGACCCCCTCGCGCATCGGAATCGCCACTCGCCCGTCGGCCCGCTCGAGCAGGCCGCCGCTGAGCCCGTGGCGCTCGGTGCCGAAGGCGAGCACGGCGCGCGGCGGCAGCTCGCCCGGGCTCAGGACCTCCCCCTCGGGGTCGATCGCCAGCAGCGGCCGGTCGCTGACCGGCAGGTCGTCGACCGCCGCGACCGGGAGTGCGAAGTGCAGCCCCGCGGCGCCGCGCACGGCGTCGGGGAACCAGGGGTCGTTGCCGCCGGTGGTGAGGACGGCGGCAGCGTCGGCTGCGGCGGCGACGCGGATGCAGGCGCCGATGTTGCCCATGTTGCGCGGGTCCTCGAGCAGCACGACCGGGGCCGGACGCGGGTCGGCCAGGGTCGCGGCGAGGTCGACCGGCGGGCGGCGGACGATCGCGACGACGCCGGTGTGCGGGACCAGCGGCAGCATCTGCCCGAGCTCCTCCGCGTCGACCGCCTCCACCCCCTCGAAGCGGCCGACCAGGTCCGGGGCCAGCTCCGTCGCCATCCGCTCCAGCGAGGGCGGGTCGAGCGCGACCGCCTCGACCGGCTCGGCGCCGAAGCGGAGCGCGTGCTTGAGGGCGTGGAAGCCCTCGACGACGGTCAGCTCGGGGTCGCGCCTGGCGGTGCGGAAGCGAACGATGCGGTCGTGCCCCATCGGCGCATCATGACTCGAACGACGGGGCCTCGACCAGCCGGTCGCGGCCCGAGGCCTTGGCCCGGTAGAGGGCGCTGTCGGCGCGGCCGATCAGGTCCTCGGCGAGCTCGCGCCCGTCCCAGAGGGCAAGGCCGGCGGAGCAGCTGTGCTCGCCCGGGGTCGCCGCGCGCAGGCGTTCGACCGCCTCCACCCCCTCTTCGGGCGTGCAATCGGGCAGGACGACGAGGAACTCCTCGCCGCCGAAGCGGACGATCGTGTCTTCGCCGCGCAGTTCCGAGTCCCAGGCGATCGCGCACTCGCGCAGGGCGGCGTCGCCGGCGAGGTGGCCGTGGCTGTCGTTGAAGGCCTTGAAATGGTCCATGTCGAGGATCGCCAGGCAGAGCGGCCGCTCGTTGCGCAGGGCGCGAGCCATCTCACGCGGCAGCTGGGCGTCGAGGGCCCGGCGGTTGGGCAACCCGGTGAGGGCGTCCGAGTGGGCGAGGCCCTGGACCTCGGCCAGCAGCTCTTCGCGTTCGCCCTCGATCTGTTTCAGCTCGGTGATGTCGGCGGCGCGGGCGTAGACGAGCCCCTCGTCGGCGGCCAGGCTCGCGCTCCATCGCAACCAGCGCCAGGAACCGCCCTTGGCGCGGTAACGGTTCTCGAAGCCGACCTGGCCGCCGCCCTGGAAGATTCGGGCGCTCTCTGATTCGGTGCGCTCGCGTTCGTCGGGGTGGACCAGCTCGATGAACGGGGTCGAGAGCAGCTCGTCGGGGCGATAGCCGAGGGTCTCCTCCCAGGCCGAGTTGACCTCGACGAAATAGCCGTCAACGCTGGCGGTGCAGAGCAGATCGCGCGAGAGGTCGAAGAATCGCCGGGCGCGGAGATCGGCGCGGGCGCGGCGGGCGACGAGGGCGCTGGTCAGGGCCATGACCACGCTCAGCGAGATCGCCGTGAACAGCCAGCGGGTGACGACCGAGTATCCGGCGGAGCTTTCGACCAGCGCGAGCGTCACTGCGTAGACCAGGAGCAGCCAGGCGAGGTGAGCGACGGCGATCATCCGCGGGAAGAAGTAGGCGGCGATCAAGGTCCCCCAGACGAAGACCGCGCCGTACTGGCCCGCGGCGACGCCGCTGGCGTAGATCAGCGCCCCGGTGGCCACCGCGGCGGCGGCCAGCGTCAGGTGGACGATCCAGAGCGGCAGCAACCGGGCGAGGCCGAAGCAGAGCCCGCCGGCGACCAGCATCCCGGCGGCGATCGCGATCAGCGCCCCGGTGTCGCCACCGCTGGGGTGCGGCAGCAACAGTGAGAGGGCGACGATGCCGGCGCCCGCGATCAGCAGCAGCCCGACCGCCCGAGCCTCGGAGTGCCCGGGTGCCCTGATCGCCTCCTGCTCTCGCATCGGCTCCGCCACGGGTACGGCATCGGCGATCGCCGCGAACGCTTTAGTTCCGCATGACCTCGAACTGGCTCATCAGGCCGTGGTCCTCGTGATCGAGCATGTGGCAGTGGATCGCGAACTTGCCGGCGTGGTCGCAGAAACGCCCGGCGACGAGCAGCCGTTCGCCCGGATGGACGAAGAAAGTCTCCTTTAGGCAGTCTTCCCAGGGCGGCGGCCGCTTGCCGTTGCGCGCCAGCAGGTACCAGTCGGTGTGGTGCAGGTGGATCGTGTGGGCGACCGCGGTGCGGTTGACGATCTCCCAGGTCTCGACCGTGTCGAGCAGCGGGAATGCCTCGGCGCGGGCGGGGTTGAAGGTGTGGCCGTTGATCAGCCAGGTCGTCTTGAAGAGGCCGCCGATCGTGATCTCCCAGCGGCGGTCCGGCTTGCGCTTCGCCTGCTTGGTCCAGTCCGGCAGCGGTCGCAGCCGCCGCGGCACCCGGGTCCGGTCGGGGAGCCGCCCCGAGTCGACCCGGAACTGCATCAGCGCCCCGGCGTAGGAGCGCGACCCGGAGGAGTTGCGACCCCAGTGGTGGCCGCGGCTGCGCAGCTCCACCGACTCGCCGGCGGCGCCGGCGAAGTCGACGATCGCCTCCGCTCGCTCGCCGGGGCCGAGCAGGATCTCGCCGCGCCGCACCGGCGCCGGCATCAGCCCACTCTCGGTCGCAATCTGGACCATCGGGGCGCCGTTGGAGAGGTAGAGGGCGTAACTGCGGAAGGAGGAGACGTTGAGGAAGCGCAGCCGGTGGCGCCGCGGGCCGACCCGGTGGTGGGGCATGTAGGCGCCGTTGACGAGCACGGTCTCGGCGACGATCCCGTCTGCCGGCGGGCGCTGCCCGTTGAAGGGATCGACCAGCTGGTTGTGGCGGTCGAAGCTGCGCTCGGCGAACATCAGCGGGATGTCGCGCTCGCCGCTCGGCAGCGGCAGCGAGGCGTCGAAGCCGTCGTCGACGATCCACATCCCGGCCAGGCCGCGCCAGGTGTTCGGAGCGGTGCGGTCGAGGCGGTGGTCGTGGTACCACTGGAAGGCGGCGCGTTCGGGGCGGCCGTCCTCGACCAGATCGTAGACGTAGGTTTTGCGCTCTCCCGGCCGGATCAGAAGGTCGTTGCCGGACTCGCGCGCGCTCAGGCCCTTGGGAATGCGGCAGAAATAGGAGATCGGGTGGGACTTGGTCAGGCCGCCGGGCTGGCCGTCGAAGCGGCTGCGGTTGTGGCCGCCGTGGAGGTGGACGCTGAGCTCGCCGCAGCTGACCGGCAGCTGGTGGTCGAAGGTGACCTTGGTTCTCTCCCCCGCCCAGCGCCGCACCGTCGGCCCCGGGAAGCTGCCGTCGTAGGTCCACATCCGGGTCGGGCGGCCGGGCAGGATCTGCACCTCGGCCTCGCGGATCGGGATCTCGAGCTGCGCCTCGGTGAGCTCACGCGGGATCGGCAGCCGGGCCCGGAAGGGGACCGCGGCAAGCGCCTGCGGGGTCTCCTCCCCAAAGGGCAGCAGCCCCCCACCCTGCCGCCGCAACGGCAGCAGGGTGGCGAGGGCGCCGCCGCCGAGGACGCCGAGGAAGGCTCGGCGTCCGAGGCGGGGCTGGTCTGAGTGCTGCGCGGCCGTCTCCCTAGGGAACCGGGACCGGAGCCGGGGCCGGCAGGACCGTCGTTTTGCCCTGCATCCACGGGTGCACCGCGCAGATGAAGTAGAGCGTCGGCGGCGCCGTCGCGGCTATTTCCTGGGCGAAGGCCTCACCCTTCTTTTCGGTGAACCAGGAGTCGCCCTTCTTGCTGGTGCTGCCGAGGGTGCTCCATCCAGCGGCGCCCGCTTTGGCCGGGTTGATCGTGATCTTCTCCGTTTTCGGCTGGAAGCCGTGCCACTGGGCGATCGAGAGGCAGATGTGTTTCGGCGAGAAGCACTGCTGCCGGGCCGGCGGCGTCTTCGGCAGCGAGCCCTTGGTGACCAGCGAGAAGGTGTGCGGGCCGACCTGTTTGGGGTCGGTCTCGTTGACGATTTCCAGCTGGTTGCCCTTGGTCACGGTCGTCGGGTAGACGAACTTGAGCTTGCCTTTGACGAGCTCCATCGTGATCGTGTCGGTGCCGGCGCTGCTGGTCGCCGTCTCGGCGCCCGCGAGGGACGTGCCGGCGAGGGCAAAGAGCGCAGCGGACGCCGAAACTGCAACGGCGAGCGCCTTGAAGCGGGTGGGACGAGAAACCTGTCTCAAGAGATGCCTTTCTGATCGTTTTGGCATGGACGAACGTTTGAGAGTCCATGCAAATTAATGGCCTGAGGCCGGCCGCGCAAGGGTTGGCGGCAGGCCGGGCGTCGCGCCCCGCTAGGCTCGCGAGCCATGGCTACCTACCTCCACACCTGCTACCGAATCGGCGACATCGACCGCTCGGTCGCCTTCTACGAGAAGCTCGGTTTCGCCGAGGCGGCGCGGATGCCGATCGGCGACGAGGCGATCAACGTCTTCATGGCCCTGCCCGGCGACGAACCGCGCCTGGAGCTCACCTACAACCACGGCGTCGAGGAATACGAGCACGGCACCGGCTACAACCACATCGCCGTCGGCGTCGACGACCTCGACGGCACCCTCGAGCGCCTCGCCGCCGAGGGCATCGACCCGGAAAAGCCGCCCTACCGCCCCGGCAACCGCACCGAGGGCCCGCGAATCTGCTTCGTACGCGACCCCGACGGCTACCGGATCGAGCTGATCGAGCTAGCCGCGTAGCGGGCGCAATACAGCGCCCCTAGACCGCCCAGGACTCAAGGACGACGGGCCCGCGCCGATGCACCCGGTGTGAGCCTTGGATCACTGTTCGCGGTGCTGGTCCCGATGGCCGCCCTCTGCGGCGGCGAGAGACGCACCCTGGGCCTGCTCTGCATCGCCGTCGGGACTTTTGCCCTCGTAAGCGCTGCCTACCCCGGCTGACCCGGCTAGCCCGGGGAGATGCCGCCGCCGATGCCGGGCGGGGGGCCTTCTTCGGCGGGCGGGGCTTCTTCGGCGGGGGGCGAGTCGGTTTCGGGGGAGGATTCTTCGTTGCCTTCGTCGTCGGCTTCGTCGCCCTTGTCGCCCTTCTTCTTGCCGTCGTCTTCGGGTTCGAGTTCATATTCGTCGGGCGAATACGCTTCCGAGGAGGAGCGGGTGTGTTCGCTCTCCAGGCCGGAGAGCTCGGGCAGGCTGCTCGGGACCTCGAATTCGGGGCACTCGCCTTCCTGGGCGGACGACATGTAGCTCTGCCAGATCGGCCCTGCGGTCGGACCGCCGTACCCGGTCGCTTCGCGGGTGGTCGGGTGGCCGACCCAGACGGCGGTGGAGAACATCGGCGTGTAGCCGACGAACCAGGCGTCGGAGAGCTCCTCCGAGGTGCCGGTCTTGCCGGCCTCGGAGCTGCACCCGATATCGGTGTAGCCGGCGCCGGTGCCGGAGGTGATCACCGTCTCCAGCACGCGGGTGACTTCGTAGGCCTGGCCGGGGGTCAGCACCCGCTCGCCGGCGTCGGAGTCGGGTTCGTCGACCTTGCCGCTGGGGAATTCGACTTTGCTCACCGCGGTCGGGTCGTGGTGGACGCCGCCGTTGGCCAGGGTCGCGTAGGCGTCGGCCATTTCCAGCGGCGTGACGCCGATCGCGAGACCGCCGATCCCCTCCGCCGGGACCGACTGCAGCGGCGATTCGATCCCCATTTCCTGCGCCGTCTCGGTCACCGCGTCGGGGCCGACGTCGAGGTCGAGCTGGGCGAAGATGACGTTGACCGAGTGGGTGGTGGCGTCGGTCAGCGACATCGTGCCGCCGCCGGGCTCGGCGTTGTTGACGACCCAGTCGGCGCCGCCGCCCGGCAGCTCCAGGGTCGTCGGCGAGGCCCCGTTGTAATAGGTCGAGTCGGGGTCGATCCCCTCCTTGATCGCGGCGGTGAGCACGAAGGTCTTGAACGAGGAGCCGGGCTGGCGGTGGGCCTGCCAGGCGTAGTTGAACTGTTCTTCGGAGGCGTAGCCTTCGGTCGAAGCAAGGGCGACGATGGCGCCGGTTTTCGGCTCTATCGAGGCCAGGCCAGCCGCCGGGCCGCCTTCGGGATAACAGACGTAGCAGGAGTTTTCGACCGCTTCTTCGGCTTTCGCCTGCAGGTCGGGGTCGATCGTCGTGTACGCCTTGAGGCCGCCGTTGCGGACGGTGTTGATCCCGTATTTGTCGATCAATTCCTGCTGGACCAGGTCGAACAGGAACGGGTCCTGGATCACCTGATACTTGTGGCCGGGGTTGAGGCCGAGCCCGGAGGTGCGCGCCTTCGCGTGCTCTTCGGCGTCGATGTAACCCAGCTCGCCCATCACGTCGATCACCTCGTTGCGCCGCTTCAGCGCCGCCTTCGGGTCGAGGAAGGGGTTGTATTCCGAGGGCGCCTGCGGCAGGCCGGCGATCAGCGCCGCCTCGGTCAGGTTGAGCTCCTTGGCCGGTTTGCCGAAGTAGGTCTGCGCCGCCGCCTCGGCCCCGACGGCGGTCTGCCCTTCGACCGTCCCGTAAGGCGCAGTGTTCAGATACTGGGTGAGGATCCAGTCGCGGTCGTGGGCCTCGAACAGGTCCTCCGCCAGGTGCGCTTCCTTCAGCTTTCGCTCGATCGTGTCCTGCGGGTTGTGGATGTAGAGGTTGCGGACCAGCTGCTGAGTGATCGTCGAGGCGCCCTGGACCGGCTTGCCGCCGGCCTTCAGGTCCTCCCAGGCGGCGCGGGCGATGCCTTCGGGGTCGAGCGCCCCGTGCTCGTAGAAGTTCTTGTCCTCGATCGCGACCGTGGCGTCTTTGAGCGTCTGCGGCAGCGCGCTTTCCGGCACCGGCTGGCGGATGTTGTCGGAGCGGATGAAGCCGATCAGGCTGCCGTCGTTGGCGTAGATCGCCGAGGAGCGGCCCTTCTGCACCGGCTGCAGGCTGGAGAGCGGCGGCGCCGAGTTGTAGACGTCGAGCGCCCAGGCACCCGCGATGCCGCCGGCGACGGCGATCATTGCGGCCACGGCGGCAAGCGGGATCAGGATCTTGTGCCAGTGGGACTTGTGCGGCTTTCGTCGCCGCCTGCGGAGCCTGGTCGCCATCTACGGCGATTCTAGAGAGCGGCTGCTGTAGGCCTGCCTGCGCGGGGCGCGCCGCAACCCGGCTTGCCGAGCTGATTTCGTCTGCCTTTCCCGACAGGAGTCCGCGGGCTGTCATAGGCTCCGATCCGCAGAGGCAATTGAGTAGTTGGGGAGATAGGCGGAAAGGGAGGCAGTGTGAAACTCGTGATCGGCATCGTCCGACCCGAGCGGTCGAACCAGGTTCTGGAGGCGCTCTACCGGGCTGAGGTGCGTGGATTCTCGATCAGCCGCGTGCAGGGGCACGGCGGTGAGCTCGACCGAGTCGAGACCTACCGCGGCACCACCGTGAAGATGGGGCTGTCGGAGAAGGTCCGGTTCGAGGTCGCGGTATCCGACGACTTCGTCGAGACCACCGTCAGCGCCCTCTGCGAGGGCGCCCGCACCGGTGAGGTCGGCGACGGCAAGATCTTCGTCGTGCCGTTGGAGCAGGCGGTCCGGATCCGGACCGGCGACGTCGACCACGGCGCCGTGACGCCGGTGGCGAAATCATGAGCGCCCTGACCGCGGCGGCTTCCGCGATCGACACCGGCGATACCGCGTGGATGCTGACGGCGACGGCTCTGGTGCTGCTGATGACGCCGGCCCTGGGACTCTTCTACGCCGGCCTGGTCCGCTCGAAGAACACGCTCAACACCTTCATGATGTGCATCGCGGCGATCGCCGTCGCGACGGTGACCTGGGCGGCGGTCGGCTACTCGCTGGCCTTCTCCGGCACCGGCGACCTGATCGGCAACTTCGACCAGGCCTTCCTGCAGGGCGTCGACTTCCTGCCATACGGCGAAACCACGATTCCGGAGCTGGTCTTCTTCGCCTTCCAGGCGACCTTCTGCATCATCACCGTCGCCCTCGTCTCCGGTGCCGTGGTCGAGCGCATGCGCTTCGGCCCCTTCCTCGTCTTCTCGGCGCTGTGGTCGGTGCTGGTCTACGCCGTGCTCGCCCACTGGGGCTTCGGCGGCGGCTGGCTGATCTCCGGCGGCACCCTCGACTTCGCCGGCGGCATCGCGGTCGAGATGGCCTCGGGCTTCTCGGCGCTCGCCGCGGCGCTGGTGGTCGGCGCGCGCAAAGACTACGGTCGCCAGGCGCTGCTCCCCCACAACGCCGTCTACGTCCTGCTCGGCGCCGGCCTGCTGTGGTTCGGCTGGTTCGGCTTCAACGGCGGCAGCGGCTTCTCGACCGGCGAACCGAGCGTGCTCGCCTTCGTCAACACCCTGCTCTGCCCGGCGACGACGCTGGTCGCCTGGTTCGCGCTCGACCTGATCCGCGGGCGCAAGATCACGGCGATCGGCGCCGCCACGGCGATCATCGTCGGCTGCGTGCTGATCACCCCGGCGGGCGGCTTCATCAGCCCCGGCTGGGCGATGCTGCTGGGCGTCATCGGCGCCCCGATCAGCTACGCGATCATCGTCTTCCGCACGCGGACCGGGGTCGACGAGACGCTCGACGTGCTCGCCGCCCACGGCACCGCGGGCCTCGTCGGCATCCTCTTCATCGGCTTCTTCGCCCAGGAGTCTTGGAACGGGATCTCCGACGGGCTGATCTACGGCAACGCCGAGCAGCTCTGGGATCAGGCGAAGGCGGTGCTGGCGGCGCCGGCCTACGCCTTCGTCATGACCTACGCGCTGCTGAAGCTGATGGGCGCCGTCTGGCCGCTCCGCGCCGACGAGCGCGAGGAGGCGATGGGCATGGACGTCACCCAGCACGGCGAGGAGGCCTACGTCACCGGCGAGGGCGCGATCCTCGTCGTCCCCGAGGACGGCGCCCCCGCCCCGGTGCCGGTGGCCGACCCGGGGTGAGCTACGCGCGCAGCTTGTAGCCGCGGCTGAAGAGGCGGAGGTTGACGAGGAAGAGCGCGGCGGTGGCGGCGGTCAGCGCCAGCAGCGAGAGCGCGACGCTGACTTCGGTGTAGCCGACGAAGCCGTAGCGGACCAGGTTGATCATGTAGTAGATCGGGTTGAAGTGGGTCAGCGTCTCGTAGGGCTCCGGCAGCAGTGCTGCCGAGTAGAAGACGCCGCCGAGGAAGATCAGCGGGGTGAGGATGAAGGTCTGGGCGAAGGCGACGTCGTCGAACTGTTCGGCGCGGACGCCGATCAGCACGCCCAGCTGGGAGAAGAAGAAGCCGACCAGGAAGAGGCTGGGGATCAGCACCAGGATGTGGTCGACCGGGAGGTCGACCAGCAGCGAGGCGGCGCAGAAGGTGAGGGTGGCGACGATCAGCCCGCGCATGAAGCCGCCGAGCGTGAAGGCGAGCAGCAGCTCCAGCGGCGAGGCGGGCGAGGAGAGCTGGTCCTGGATCGCCCCCTGGAACTTCTGCTGCAGGATCGAGGAGGAGTTGTTCGTGAAGGCGTTGATCGACCAGGCCATCATGATCAGCCCGGGGATCACGAAGACGACGTAGTCGATCCCGTGCAGCTTGTCGATTCTGGAGCCCAGCGCGGCGCCGAAGACGGAGATGTAGAGGAAGGTTTCCAGCAGCGGCGCGCCGATCGTCTGTTTCTTGATCTTCATGAAGCGGTTGACCTCGCGCCGCCAGAGCGTCGCGAAGCGGATCTGGGCGCTGCTCACGGCGCCACCTCGGCGTGCGAGCGGGATAGCTCTTTGCGGCCGACCAGGGCCAGGTAGGCGTCCTCGAGGCTGCTGACGCCGAAGCGCTCGGCGAGGACCTCGCTGGTCCCCTCGGCGACGATCTGGCCCTCGGCGATGAAGGCGATGCGGTCGCAGAGCTGCTCCGCCTCCTCCAGGTAGTGGGTCGTGAGCAGGATCGTCGTCCCCTCCTGGTTGATTTTCTGGACGTAGTGCCAGAGCTCGAGCCGCAGCTCGACGTCGACGCCGGCGGTCGGCTCGTCGAGGATCAGCAGGCGCGGCCGGTGCATCATCGCCCGGGCCAGGATCAGCCGCCGTTTCATCCCGCCGGAGAGGGTGCGGGTGCGTTCGTCGCGCTTCTCGGTCAGGGAGAAGGTCTCCAGCAATTCCTTGGTCCGCTCGCGGCGCTCGCGCTTGGGCATCCCGAAGTAGCCGGCGTGGTAGTCGAGCGTCTCCTCGACGGTGAGGAACCAGTCGAGGTTCGGCTCCTGCGGCGCCAGCCCGACCGCCTGGCGCGCCTCGGCGTAGCGGCCGCCGACGGCGTCGTGGCCGAAGACCTGGATCGAGCCCCCGGTCGGCTGCGCGAGCCCGGTCGTGCAGTGGATCAGGGTCGACTTGCCGGCGCCGTTGGGCCCGAGCAGGCCGAACAGCTCCCCCGGGGCGATCTCCAGCGAGACGCCGCGCAGCGCCTCGACCCCGGTCGGGTAGCGCTTCGCAAGGTCGGTTATATGCAGGGCCTGGTCGCCGCTCATGGCGGCGCTAACCGTAGTGGAGTGAGAGCGCCGGCCTCGCGGCGCGGCCCGGAGACCCGAAAGCCGCGACTCAGCGGCTCTTCTTGGCGGCGCGAACGACCTTGAAGGTGCGCGTCGGGGGCGTCGGATCGCCAGTACCGGCAACCACCGCGCGGACCGAGAAGCGGTAGACGCCCGGCTTCAGCGTGTAGGTCTTCGGCGATTTGCAGCCACCGGTGATGAGCACCTTCTTGGCTTTCAATCCGTTTTTCGGCACCATCCCCAACAGGCGGCACTCGAAGCCGGCACCCGCGTCAGGCGAGCTGAAGCGGAACGTCACTTTCGCCTTCTTGCCTTTGATCGTGACCTTCTTCTTCGGGCCTTTGTCGATCTTGGTCTCCGGCGCTTTCGCCGGCGGCGGGGGCGGCAGCGGCGGACCGACCGGCGGTTCGAGCCCGGAGACGCGGCCGACTTTCTTCGTCATCTCCAGCGTCACCCAGAGCGTGTTGTTCGGGCCGGCGGCGATCTGGCGGGGTGCGGAGGCCGCGGCGAATCCGGGTAGCCCGGTCACGGCGCCGGTCGCGGTCATCCGCAGCAGGCCGTTGGAGTTGAACTCAGGCGCCCAGTAGGCACCGTCCGAGCCGAGCGTGACACCGAACGGGTCTTTGCCCGGGACCGGGGTGACGATCGGCGCCGCGCCGGGGGCGAAGAGGCCGAATTCCCGCGGTTCGGCGGTCGGCTGCGTGAACGCGTACTGGCCGTTCGGGTTGCCGGCGACGCCCTGGACCCCGCCGGTCACTTTGTGTTCGTCGATTTTGCCGTCGGTGGTCGAGGTCACCACCCGGCTGCCGGCGAAGTCGGCGACGACCAGCAGCGAGCCGGCGACGTCGATGTCCTTCGGCGAGAGTCCGGCGACCGGGAATTCTTTCGCCGCACCGGCTTTGCCGCCGCTGCCCGGCGGGATCCGCAGCAGTTTTTCGTCGGTCGCCACCCAGAAGTTGCCGTCGGGACCGAGCACGATCGAGTGCGAGATGCCGATCTCGACGATCGCCGTCAGCTCCCTGGTCCCTTCGGGATTGCCCGGCTCGAAACTGATCAGTCCGCCGTTGCGGGTTATCCAGAGCCGGCCTTCGGGACCGACCGTGATCCCTGAGGCGGTGACGGCTTCGAGTTTGTATTCGGTCACCGCGCCGTCCGGGGTGATCCGGGCGACGTCTTTTTCGGTGCCGTTCAGGGTCACCCAGATGTTGCCGTCGGGCCCCTGGACCAGCTTGTTGTTGTTGCCGAGGCCGGGCACGTCGAATTCGCCCGTTATCGCGGGCGCGGCGAGCGCCGGCGCGGCGACGAGAAGGCCAGCGAGGAGCGCCCCGAGAACTGCGGATGCGTAGATCCTGCGAAGCAAGGCCCGCACTCTACCTGCGCCCGAGCGCGGCGTTCAACTGGTCGTTGAGCTTGCGCATCGCGAGGTCGTAGGCCGGCGCGAACTTGCGCTGGAACCAGTAGCCGACTCGGATGTCGGCGGAGGTGAAGACCATGTAGCGGTTCTTTTCGATCCCGGCGAGGATCCGCTCGGCGACGTGCTCCGGGGTCACCGCGTGTCGCTCGAAGCGGCCGATCAGCTTCTTGATCCGGGGACTCTCGCGATCGACGCCGACGATCTTCACCGTCCCCACCAGCGGCGTGCGGACGCCGCCCGGGCAGACGAGGCTGACGCCGATCCGGTGGCGGCGAAGGTCGAACCGCAACACCTCGGAGACGCCGCGGAGGCCGAACTTGCTGGCGCTGTAGGCGCCGTGCCAGGGCAGCCCGAAAAGTCCCGCGGCGGAGGAGACGTTGACGACGTGGCCGCCGCGCCCGGCCTCGATCATCGGCGGCACGAAGCACTCGAGCACGCTGATCGGCCCCATCAGGTTGATGTCGATCATCTCCTGCCAGTCGCTGTGCTGGAGCTCGGAGATCGTGCCCCAGGTCGAGACCCCGGCGACGTTCATGACCACGTCCATGCTGCCGTGGGCGGCGTGGACCTCCGCGGCCATGGCGACGACCGCGTCGTGGTCGCGGATGTCGGCGGCGCGGTGCCAGCTGACCTTGCCGCCGGCGGCGCCGACCTCAGCCACCGCCTCCTCCAGGCCCTCGGCGGCGACGTCGGTCAGATAGAGGTCGGCACCCTTGCGCGCCGCGGCGAGCGCGGTCGCGCGGCCGATGCCGCTGGCCGCTCCGGTGATGAAGCAGCGCTTCCCGTTGAGGCTCTCGACCGGCATCGCTATCCGAGCCGACCGCTCGGAGCCTCGGGTTCCACCTGAATCGAGTTCAGGGTCATCGCCAGCATCTCGTAGTGGCCGATCAGCATGCAGAGCTCGATCAGCCGCAGCTCGTCCAGCTCCGCCGCCAGCCGTTTCCACAGCTCCTCGCCGATGCGGCCGTCGGCGTGCATCTCGTCGGCGGCGGCGAGCAGCAGGCGCTGGCGCTCGCTCCAGCCCTCGGCCTCGGGGCCGGAGCGGACGCGGGCGACCTCCTCCCCACTCAACCCGGCGCGCCGGCCGAGCCGCTCGTGGTGGCCCCACTCGTATTCGCAGGCGGTGTTGTGGGCGACGCGCAGGATCACCAGCTCGGAATCGGCCCGCGGCAGCTTGCCGCCGGGCATCAGCGCCCCGGCGAACCAGAGCCAGCGGCGGAAGAGGCCGCGGTGGCGCGCGAGGGTGGTGAAGATGTTCGGCGGCCGACCGCCGGTGGCGCGGCCCAGCACCCAGACGATGCCCGCGTTGACGAGACCGATCTGGCGGCGGTCGCCGGGATCGATGCGCGGCTGCTGCGCCCCCTGCATCGTAGGACCGTACCCGTAGGCTGGGGACCGTGCCAGCCCCGCTTCTCGCCGTCGACACCCCCTCGATGCTGTTCCGGGCCTTCTACGCCCTGCCGAGCAAGATCGTCGGTCCCGACGGCAAGCCGGTGAACGCGCTGCTGGGGACCGCCAACATGGTCCTGCGCGAGGTCGAAACCCACCAGCCGCGGGCGGTCGTGCTCTGCTTCGGCCCCGACGCCGCCAGTTACCGGACCGAGCTCTACCCCGCCTACCACGCCGAGCGCGAGGCGGCGATGCCGGACGAGCTGGCGCCCCAGTTCGCCGCCTGCCGCGATTTCTTCGAGGCCTTCGGGTGGACGGTCGCGACCAGCGACGACCTCGAGGCCGACGACCTGCTCGGCAGCTACGCGCAGGTCGAGGCGAAGGCGGGTGGCCAGGCGCTGCTGCTGACCGGCGACCGCGACATGTACCAGTGCGCGGGGCCGGGGGTGACCGTGCTCTACGTCCGCACCGGCGGCAAAGGCGCCGAAGAGGTCGGCCCGGCCGAGGTGCGCGAGCGCTACGGCATCGACCCCGAGCTGGTCCCCGACTTCATCGCCCTGCGCGGCGACCCCTCCGACGGCCTGCCCGGGGCGAAGGGCGTGGGACCGAAAACCGCGGCCGAGCTGCTGCGCGAGCACGGCTCCCTGGAGGCGGTGCTCGACAACGCGATCCGCGAGCGCCGCCCGGCCCTGCGCGGGGCGCTGATCGACGGCCGCGACGACATCCTCGCCTTCAAGGACATCGCGACGCTGCGGGACGCCGGCGTCAAGCGGCCGGCCGATGCGGCGACCGACTGGGAAGGGGCGGCGAAGGCGGCTCTGGGGCTGGGGATGAGGAAACTGGCGGAGCGGTTGATTGAGAGCGGGTCCCGGTAGGGGTTTCGCTTAACTTTTTCGAGGTCGAGCGGCGGCCGTCCGAACCTGACGGCGCCGAAAAAGTACAAGACGCTTCACCCCTACCGGGACCCGCTCTCAGCGCTGCTGGCTACAGCTAACCCCCAGGCGGAGACGATGGCCCAGACACCCTCCAAGAGGACGAAGCCCCACTGCGAGGCGGCTACCGCAAGAACGGCGAGGATCGCGGAGCCGATCAGGTTGAGCGTCAGGTAGAGGCGGGACTCGGGGCGCATGCGGTCGAACTGGACGGCGGCGAATGCGGTCAGGATCAGCAGGGCGCCAATGATTTGAATCAGTTGGTCCATCCGGCCAGGGTACGGTGGTGCGATGGCGCCGGAGGCGATCCCGTGGCGCGGGCCAGGTGGGGACCGGCCCGACCTGCCCCTGCCGCCAGGCCCGATGCCGCTGCGCCGCGACGGTCAGAACCGCAAGCGCTGGCGCTACGTCGGCGTCTTCGGCGAGGAGCTGATGCTGTGCGCGGCGCGGGCCGAAATCGGCCCGCTGACGCAGTCGTTCTGGATCCTCTGGGACCGCAAGGGACAGCGCCACGACGCCCGCACGATCCTGCGACCCGGCAGCCGCGAGGTGCGGATCGACGGCCCCGACCTGGAGATCGACTCGCCCGACCTGCGGGCGCGCCTGCACCTGGGCGAGTGCGCCCCGATCGAATCGATCTGCCCCAGCGACTCCGGCTGGGGATGGACCCGCAAGCGCGCCGGGATGCCGATCGCCGGGACGGTCGAGGTGCCCGGCCGGCGCTGGGAGGTCGAGGCCCGCGGCGTCGACGACGAGTCCGCCGGCTACCACCAGCGCCACACCAGCTGGCGCTGGTCGGCCGGGGTCGGAAGCGCCAAGGACGGCCGCGCCGTCGCCTGGAACCTGGTCGAGGGCGTCAACGACCCGGCCCGCAACAGCGAGCGTGCGATCTGGGTCGAGGACATGCCCACCGAGCCTCCCCCCTCCCACTTCGACGGCATGGCCGGCATCGAGCTCCCCGGCGGCACCCTCGAGTTCGCCTCCGAGTCCTTCCACGTCCGCGACGAGAACTTCCTCCTCTTCGGCTCCCGCTACCACCACCGCTTCGGCAGCTTCTCCGGCTCCCTCGGCGATCTCGCCCTCGCCGAGGGTCTCGGAGTAATGGAGGAACACGACGCGGTCTGGTAATTAAGTGGCATGGCGAGGCCGCGACGGAGGAAGCTGAGCAGGATCCAGGTCTTCTGGCGGCGCCGTGCCGCCCGCAAGGCCGAGGCCTACATCGCCGCCTACTCCTTCCCGCCGCACATCGAGCGCCGGGTCAGGGCCAAGGCGGGACTCGACGAGGCTGACTGGGATCTGGTCGAACGCGGCCTTCGCCAATGGTTCATCTGCTGCGCCTGGCGCGGGTGGGGAATCCTCGGCATGCCCTCGCGCCTAGTGGACGAGGCTTGGCACGAGTTCATCCTCGACTCGCTCAGCTACACCCGCTTCTGCGAGGGCGCCTTTGGCGCGTACCTCCACCACACCCCCGACGAGGCGATGTCGCCGTCGATGTCAATGGCCGACGGCACGGCCGAGACCGTCCGCGCCTGGGACCGCTCCGACGCGGGGTCCAACGGCGAGGAATCGGCCCTCTGGGACCTCGATGTTCGCCTCGGCGCCGCCGAGCCGCTTGGCCTCAGCGAGCCGCAAGTCAACTGCGCCCGCATCCGCGCCCCTTACAGCGGCGCCACCGGCTGGGCCTGCGCGGGCGTCATCGGGGCCGCCGGATGGGCAGGCGACGGCGTTTTCATCGGCGGCGGGGAAGGCGGCGGTGGTGGCGGTGGCGACGGCGGAGGAGGGTGCGGCGGGGGCGGTTGCGGGGGCGGCGGCAGCTAGACCGAGGGTCCGCGCTGTGACAACGCGTCCCAGCGGGTTGTGAGGAACTGGGTCGCCGCGGCAAGCTGATCGTCGGCGGCGAGCAGCTCGGAGTAGCTCATCTCGGCGCCGGTGAAGCCGCGGGCCTGCCAGAGCTCGCCGGAGACCTTGGCGCTCCAGGGGCCGACGTAGAGGTAGGGCTCGGGGTGGGCCTCGTCGCCGGGGGAGAACCCGTAGTTGGCGCGTGCGCCTTTGTCCTCGGGGCCGAGTTCGATCGCGATGTCGAAGTGCTCCGGCCAGAGGCGCGGTTCGGTTGCCGCGTCGCCAGGGGCGGCGAGGGCGACGAGCCGGTTGAGGACCTCGTCGCCGAACTCGTACCACTCGGCGAGCGCCGCGGCCGCGGGCGGCGAGATGTGCAGGGGCTCCTCGTCGAGCTCGGTCCCTACCGGCAGCAGGTCGGCGACGATCGACGCCGCTTCGCGCAGGTTGGTCAGGGCCGCCCGCCGCTCCTCCTCGCCGGCCCGGTGGACCAGCTCGTTGCCCTCGACCCGGACCTGTCGCCGCGTCCCCTCGAACTCGAACTCAGGGGTTCCGAAGCCGCCCGGGGTCGCCGCCAGCGCAATCTCGTTGTCGGGCTTGCGGGCTGGCGCCACCAGCTCCTCGGCGACCCGGTGCAGAGCGCTGACGTTGTCGGCGAAGCCCTCCGGCAGCGGCTTCAGGGAGGCGGCCATCTACCAAGTGTCGACGAAACGGTGCCCGCCTGCAGGAGCCGGTCCGGCGGCGCGCAGGGTGGCGGCGATCAGGCCGCGGGTCTCGGCCGGGTCGATGACGTCGTCGAGCTCGAACAGAGCGGCGGCGTTGAGCGCCTTCGCGTTCTCCTCGGCGGCGGCGGTGAGATCTCGGACGCGCTGCTCGCGCTCGCCCTCGTCGGCAATCGCCTCCAGCTCCTTGCGCAGCGCCAGCCGCACCGCCCCTTCCAGGCCCATCGGGCCGAGGTGGGCGCTCGGCCAGGCAACCGTGAGCAGCGGCTCGTGCAGGCTGCCGCCGACCATCGCCTGGGCGCCGAGGCCGTAGCCGCGGCGCAGCACCACGGCGACCAGCGGCACGCCGATCGCGGCGCCGGCGACCAGCAGCCGCGAGGCGTGACGGACCAGGCCGGTGGCCTCGGCGTCGGGCCCGACCATGTAGCCGGGGGTGTCGATCAGCGAGACGATCGGCAGCCCGAAGGAGTCGCACAGCTGGATGAACCGAGCCGCCTTGTCGGCCGCACCGCTGGTGATCGCGCCGGCCATGTGGCGGGTGTCGTTGGCGATGACGCCGACCGGGCGCCCCCCGATCCGGGCCAGCGCCGTCACCATCTCCGGCGCGAAGCGCTCGCGCAGGAAGGTGACCGAGCCCTCGTCGGCGATGGTCTCGACGATCGGCCCGACCGCGTACGCGCGGCGCTGGCGGGCTGGGACCAGCTCGCGCAGGCGCGCCTGGTCGGGTTCGGGCCCCGGCGGCGTGGGCCCCTGGAAATAACCGAGCAGCTGCTTGGTCGCCGCAGTCGCCGCGGCCTCGTCGGCGACGACGACGTCGACGACCCCGTTGCGCGACTGCATCTCGACCGGCCCGATCTCGTCCGGATCGACTTTGCCGAGCCCACCGCCCTCGATCATCGCCGGCCCGCCCATGCCCAGCGAGATCCCCTCGGTGGCGACGATCAGGTCCGAGCAGCCGGCGATCACCGCGTTGCCGGCAAAGCAGCGCCCGGCGACCACGGCGATCCGCGGCACGACCCCCGAGAGCCTCGCCCAAAGCGCAAAAGCGCGGGTGTCGAGCGCCGAGACGACCGGATAGTCGGTGTCCCCCGGCCGCCCACCGCCGCCCTCGGCGTAGAAGACGGTCGGCAACCGCATCCGCTCGATCAACTCGAAGAGCCGGTCCTTCTTGCGGTGCCCGAGCGCGCCCTGGGTGCCGGCGAGCACCGTGTAGTCGTAGGAGAGGACCGCGCAAGCAGCAGCATCGCCGAAGAGCTCGGCATTGACCGTCGCCGTGCCGCCGATCAACCCATCCGCCGGCGTCCGCTCGATCAGGTCCTGCAGCTCCCGCCGCCCCCGCTGCGCGGCGATCGCAAAGCGCCCGTACTCGACGAACGAGCCGGGGTCGACCAGGTCGGCAACGTTCTCCCGCGCCGTCCGCGCCCCACCCTCATGCCGCTTCGCAACGGCATCGGGTCGCGCCGCGTCCTCAGTCAGTCCCCGCCGCGCCCGCAGCTCCTCCAAGTCGTCTCGTTCGGGAGCGCCGTCGTCCATCCGGCGCTCAACATATTCGACTCCTGCGCGAGCGCAGACTCAGCTGTCTGCCGAGTCCGCCTCAGCTGAGTCCGCCTCAGCCGACTCGAAGGCGGCAAGGCCGACGATCAGGGACGTCGGCTCTTCGCCGTTGCCGACCGAGCGCTCGACGCTGCGCTGGTGGACGCCCTGGAGGCGGGAAGCGGCTTCGGCGAGGATCTCGGTGACCTCGCGGCGGCCCTGGTCGTCGACGGCGACCGACATCCAGCTCAGTGTCGTGTCCTCGCGATCGTCGAGGGTGCCCGACTCATAGGCGGCGGTGAGCCGCTGGAAGAAGCTCTCGACCGAGGTGGCGGTGATCGTGCTGCGGACCGAGCGCGGGACCTTGCGCCAGTCCTGGTGGCCGACGTAGGAGCGGGGCACGGCGCGGAAGTAGTGCTCCACCGCACCGCGGCGCTGCTCGGTCCGCACGACCTCGACGCAACCGCATTTCTCGAGCACGCGCGTGTGGTAGGCGATGTTCCCGAGTGGGCTGCCGAGCACGCGGACCATCTCGTTCGGGCTGGCGTCCCTCTCGTTCAAGACCTGGAGGATCTGGATCCGGAGCGGATGCCCGATCGCCCGGACGAGGCGCACGTCGATCGCGTCCCTGTCGCGGGGTGTCTCGTCTTCTTTGGGGGAGGAGGCCACTATTCGATGATCCTTGCGTATTTCGGTACGCGATGATCCAAGAATTCCTCGATTGATGGAAACTAATTGAGCATGTTGCTGAGGTGGGGATCGGGGCAGAAGCGAGCTCGAGGGCCCCGAACCGGACAGGGACCCGGTCCGGGGCTTGAGAATTCAGCCCATCTTTTTGATGCTGATCACAGGGATCAGATGCTCGGAATGAGCAACCGTCATCGCAGTCCACCCCCTTTCCCCATCGTGCTGCGATTACGAAGGGCAAAGCGGGAGATACTTTTGCTCAACTCAGCTCTTTCAATCGAGCGAACAGAGCGAAATTCACGGAAGAAGCGACGAGATATTCGATTAAAGTCGCTTTGCGGACTAACTCAAAATTTTCGGAGGAAACCCCTTTTGACCTCTCAGCGGCCACCGACCCTCACCAATGCTCGCCTCGCCACGGCGATCTCCCACCCGACTCGTCTCCACTCCATGCGGGTTCTGGGCGAACGCGTGGCCAGCCCTGCCGAAATTGCCGCCGAGATCGGCGAGCCGGTGAACAACGTCGCCTATCACGTGAAAATCCTGGCTGAGCTCGGCTGCATTGAGCTGATCGAGGTCAAGGAGGCGCGGGGGGGTCGGGTCAAAGAGCACCTCTACAGAGCCAACCAGCAGCCCTACTTCGACGACGAGGCGTGGGCCCAGTTGGGCGAGAGCGAAAAACTCGATGTCGTCGGCGCGATCATGCAGCAGATCTCCACTGACATTGCCGACGCGATGTCGCACGGAACCTTCCTCGAGCCCGATGACGGTCATCTCAGCCGAACTCCCCTGATCGTGGACCAGGAAGGCTGGAGCGAAGTCAACGGCGTCCTCGCTGAGGCGCTGGACAAGCTGCTCGAGGTGAAAGAGAACGTCGCGGCCCGCAACGACGGCCAGCAAACGACCTTTCCGGTGAAAGCCCACATGATGCTCTTCAGCTCCCCACCCGGGTCGAAGGAGACTGCGTAGAGCTTCAGCTGCCGCGGATCGCTTTACCCACGATGTTCTTCATCCGCGTGCGGTCGCGCTGAGCGAGGTTGCTGGGGCGGCCTCGGGACTTCTTCACCAGGTTCCAGAATTCGCTCTGCTCGCGGTCGTCGAGGTTGTCCTTGATCCGCTCGCGGCCTTTCTCGGCGAGCCAGAGGGAGATCGTCCAGACCATTTTCCAGGGGATCCGGCGCCAGATGGCAGGAGCCGCCCGGCGGGCGATCCAGGCGGGCAGCATCGGGCGGCCTCAGTCCTTGTCGACGACTTCGACGGTGCCGTGCATCGTCGGGTGGATCGCGCAGAAGTAGGGGTAGGTCCCCGCTTCCTTGAAGGTCTCGGACTTGATCTTGCCGCGCAGGAGATTGCCGGTGTCGAAGCTGCCGTCGTCGGCGGTGGCGGTGTGCGGCGCGGTGTCGTCGTTCTGCCAGATCACCTTGCCGCCGGTGCGGATGACGACCGGGTCCGGCTGGTAGGTGAATTCGACGATGTTGACCTTTTCGGAGCCCTCGGCCTCGCCGCTCGGCGCCGTTTCGCTCTCGGTCGAGTCCTCGCCGGTGGAGTCCTCCGTCGAGTCCTCCTGGGTCGATTCGGTCGTTTCCGCCGGCGCCGTCTGCGTCTCGGTGACGGTGGTGTCCCCATCGCCGCCGCAGGCCGCCAGGGAGAGAGCAAGGGCAGCAAGGACGGCGACGGGGATAAAACGCAACCTCATGCGTTAGGACGCTACCCGGCCCGCGCGGACATCAATCACCTGCGCCGCGGGCTCCGGCCGCGGGAATAGGCTGCCGCCGTGCCGGCAAGCGACCAGCGTGGGACTGCGATCGGGCGCCTCGCCGACGCGGTCACCGGGCGCCGGGGGCGCTGGGTCGTCGTCGCCCTCTGGCTCCTGCTCGCCGCCGCCGGGCTGCTCGCGCGCGACCACATCGGCGATGTCACCGCCGCCGGCCAGACCAGCTTCCTGCCGGCCGACTCGGAATCGACCAGGGCGCTGGAGGCGCTGCAGCTGGGCGGCCAGGGCGGCGAAGAGGTGCCGGTGGTGATCGTCTTCGAACGCAAGGGCGGGCTGACCCGGGCCGACCTCGACGCGATCGGCCGCGCCGGCACCGGCCTCAACCGGCTGGGGATAACCGGGGCGACGCCCGTGATCGCCCCCTTCGACGGCGAAGACCGCGGCGAGCTGCGCGACGTCGCCCGGATCGCCGACGGCATCGGCCCGATCTCCCGCGACGGCGAAGCGGCGCTGGTCGTGCTGGCGCTGAACGCCGCCGACCGCGGCGCGGTGATCGACGGGGTCGGCGAAATCCGCCACTACCTGCACGAGCACCGGCGCCCGGGCCTCGCCGCCTACGTGACCGGGCCGGGCGGGATCGCTGCCGACCTCGAGCGGGTCGCCGACGAAGCCGGCCGCATCCTCCTGATCGCGACCCTGGGCCTGGTCCTGATCCTGCTGCTCGCCGTCTACCGCGCCCCGATCCTGGCGCTGCTGCCGCTGCTGGTCGTCGGCGCCGCCTACCTGATCGCCACCGGCATCGCCTACCTGCTGATCGAGGCCGGCTGGATCACCGTCAACGCCGAGGGAACGATGCTGCTCCTGGTCCTGATCTTCGGCGCCGGCACCGACTACTCGCTGCTGCTCGTCCACCGCTACCGCGAGGAGCTCGGGAACGGGCGCTCGCCGGCCACGGCTCTCCCCGCCGCCCTGAGCGAGACCGCGCCGGCGATCGCCGCCTCGGGCGGGACCGTGATCGCGGCGATGCTGGTGCTGCTCTTCGCCGACCTCGAGTCCACCCACTGGCTCGGCCCGATCCTGGCGATCGGGATCGCGACGATGCTCGCCGCCGCCTTCACCCTCCTCCCCGCCCTGCTCGCCGCGCTCGGCGAGCGCGCCTTCTGGCCGGCGCGACCGGCCGCGCCCGAATCGAGAGGAACCTTTTCCACCGCAGAGGAGGAAAAGGTTCCTCTCGATCTCTGGAACCGGGTCGCGGCGCTGGTGCGGCGGCGCTCGCGGCGGATCATCGTGGCCGTTCTGGCCGTGCTCGCGGTGCTCGCGCTCGGCAACCTCACCGACCACGGCACGCTCGGCTTCGGGCAGGGGGAGACGCGGGCGACGAACTCCAGCCGCGGCACCGAAGCGCTGGAAGCGCACTTCCCGCCGGGCATCGGCTCGCCGCTGACGGCGGTGGTCGAGGCCGAGGAGGTGGAGCGGGTGGCGCGGGGGATGACCGAGCTCGCCCAGGTGAGCCAGGCGCTGCCGGTCCCCGCCGCGGAGCAGGCGGTGATCCTGCTCGTCCTCGACGGCAGCCCCTACTCGAGCGAAGCCACCGAGGACGTGGTCGACATCCGCGAACGCCTGCACGAACTCGCCCCCTCCGCCCTGCTCGGCGGCATCCCGGCCGAGAACTACGACATCGAGCAGACCAACTCCCGCGACACGAAGCTGATCGTGCCGCTGATCCTGCTCGTCGTCGGCCTGATCCTCGCCGCGGTGCTGCGCGCCGTGGTCGCGCCCGTCTATCTGATCGCCACCGTCGTCGCCTCCTTCGCGGCGACCCTCGGCCTCGCCACCTTCGCCTTCACCGAGGTCTTCGGCGCCGCGGGCCTGGCCTTCAACCTGACGCTGATGTCGTTCCTCTTCCTGGTTGCGCTCGGCGTCGACTACAACATCTTCCTGATGGCGCGGGCGCGCGAGGAGGCGGCCACCCTCGGCACCCGCGAGGGCGTGCTCAGCGCCCTCGTCAACACCGGCGGCGTCGTCACCGGCGCCGGTCTGATCCTCGCCGGAACCTTCGCGACCCTGGTCCTGCTGCCGCTGGAGGAGTTGGTCCAGATCGGCGCCACGGTCGCCGTCGGCGTCCTCCTCGACACCTTCATCGTCCGCGCCCTGCTGATCCCGGCGATCACCTACCGGCTCGGCGAGCGCACCTGGTGGCCGTCCCGCGCCAGCTCAGACGAGGGTCAGTAGCCCGGGCTCTGCTTCATTTTGTGCCGCTCGGAGGGGTGGGCGCCGCCCTTCTTCTGCAGCGTCTCGCATGCCTGGACGATGTCGGCGGAGAGGCGCTCGATCTGCTCGCGGCTCAGCGTCTGCTTGACCAGGGCCCGCATCACCTTCACGTCTTCGGCATTGGGCGGCATCGTGTAGGCGGGCAGCATCCAGCCGCGCTCGGCCGAGAGCTGCCAGGAGACGTCGAACTCGTCGTAGGGCTTGTCGCCGGCGAGCTTGAAGGCGACCAGCGGCAGCTGCTCCTCGCCGTCGCCGATCAGCTCGAAGTCCCCGGTCGCCTTCAGGTTCGCGGCCAGGGCGCGGGCATTCTCCTGCATCGCTTTCATGATGTAGGCGTAGCCGTTGCGCCCGTAGCGGACGAAGTTGTAGTACTGGGCGAGCACCATCGAGGCGCCGGTGGAGAAGTTGAGGGTGAAGGTGGCGTCGGTCTTGCCGAGGTAGTTCTCGTAGAAGACGAGGTCCTCCGCCAGGTCGGACTTCTCGCGGAAGACGAGCCAGCCGATCCCCGGGTAGACGAGCCCGAACTTGTGGCCGGAGACGTTGATCGAGCGCACCTGCTCGAGCCGGAAGTCCCACTCGGAGTCCGGGTAGAGGAAGGGCCAGACGAAGCCGCCGGAGGCGGCGTCGATATGGAGCGGGACGTCGAGTCCCTTGTCGCCCTTGAGGTCGACCAGGAGCTTGTTGATGCCGACGATGTCGTCGGCGTGGCCGGTGAAGGTGGTGCCGAGGACGGCGGCGACGCCGATCGTGTTCTCGTCGACGTGGGGCTCGACGTCCTCGGGCCCGATCACGTACTTGTCGTCCTGCAGCGGCACGATCCGCGGCTCGACGTCGAAGTAGCGGCAGAACTTTTCCCAGACCACGTGGACGTCGCCGCCGAAGACGAGGTTCGGCTTGTCGACCGGCTTCGACTCCGCTTCGCGCCGCTGCTTCCACTTCCACTTCAGCGAGAGCGCGCCGAGCATGATCGCCTCCGAGGAGCCCTGGGTGCGGGCGCCGGTGGTCTCGCCGGGCGCGTGGTAGAGGTCGGCGAGCATGCGGATGCAGCGCTGCTCGACCTCGGCCGAGATCGGGTACTCGGCGTGGTCGATGAAGTTGCGGTAGAGGTTCTCGCCGACGATCCGCTGCGCCTCGGGCTCCATCCAGGTGGTGACGAAGGTGGCGAGGTTGCGCTGCGGGTCGCCCTCCAGCGCCAGTTCCTCGTCGACCAGGCGCATCGCGTCGAGGGCTGACATCCCGCTCTCGGGGAAGTCCTTGTCGGGGGCGTCCTCGGTGAGGAAGCGGTTGCCGTAGAGCATCGCCTCCTGCTCGGGAGTCAATTTCGTCATACGCGCACCCTATTCACCCGGTAGCGTGGGTCACAAGCTGATGGACGTCCGTCTCACCCACGTCGGCGGGCCCACTGTCCTGATCGAGGTCGGGGGCTGGCGGCTGCTGACCGACCCCACCTTCGACCCGGCCGGCGCCGACTACTCCTTCGGCCTCGGCACCGGATCGACCAAGCTGACCGACCCGGCGATCCCGGCGGCGGAGATCGGCCGCATCGACGCGGTCCTGCTCAGCCACGACCAGCACGAGGACAACCTCGACCCGGCGGGGCGGGCGCTGCTGCCGGCGGCCGGGACCGTGGTCACGACCGTGCCCGGGGCCAAGCGGCTCGGCGGCAACGCCCAGGGACTGGCGCCGTGGGCGACGACCCGGCTCGAGGCCGAGGGCCGGACGCCGATCGAGATCACCGCAACGCCGTGCCGGCACGGGCCGCCGCTGAGCCGCCCGCTCGTCGGCGACGTCGTCGGCTTCTCCCTGCGCTGGGAGGGACAGGAGCACGGGGACCTCTGGATCTCCGGCGACACCGTGCTCTACGACGGCGTCCGCGAGGTCGCCGAGCGACTGCGGATCGGGACCGCGCTGCTGCACCTCGGCGGCGTCCGCTTCCCGATCTCCGGCCCGCTGCGGTACACGATGACCGCGCACGAGGCGGTCGAGCTCTGCGACCTCGTCCGCCCCCAAACCGCGATCCCGATCCACTACGAGGGATGGCGCCACTTCCGCGAGGGGCGCGACGCCGTCGAAGCGGAGTTCGCGGCGGCGCCGGAGGAGTTCCGCCAGCGGGTCCGCTGGCTGCCGCTCGGCGCCGCGATCGAGGTCGGCGTCTAGCCGCTCGAACGTCCTCGACCGTCGCGGTATGGTCCATTGCGTCAGACGCTTCGGGATGCTTTCCCAACTACTGGAGGACCGATTTGAACGGCGATGAGTTGAGCGAGATGGGCCCGATCGACTACGTCCTGGTCGAGTGGCCGGGGCGGCAGCCGAAGGGCGAAGCGATGCCGTACCTGATCGACCTGGTCGACCGCGGCCTGATCCGGATCATCGACCTTGCCTTCATCGCCAAGGGCGAGGACGGCTCCGTCGTCGGTCTCGAGCTGGCCGACCTCGGTGGCGAGGCCGAGCTGGCGGTCTTCGAGGGCGCCTCCTCGGGCCTGCTCTCCGATGACGACGTCGACGAGGCGGGCGGGGCGCTGGAGCCCGGCACCTCCGCCGCGCTACTCGTCTACGAGAACCTTTGGGCGGCGCCGTTCGCGTCCGCCGTGCGCAACTCCGGCGGCCAGCTGGTTGCCAGCGGTCGCATTCCCGCCGACGACTTCCTCGCCGCGCTCGACGCGGCCGAGGCCTAGAGAAGGAGCCCCGATGCCAGGACTACTGAGAGGCGTCGCCCGCACCGCGGTCATCGCCGGAACCGCCTCCGCCGTCAGCGGCCGCGTCTCCCGCCGCCAGAACCAGCGCTGGGCCCAGCAGGAAGGCCCACAGGAAGCGCCGCCGCAGCAGGCCGCGCCCGAAGCCGCTCCGGCTCCGGCCGCCGCGCCGGCAGCCGGTGGCGCCTCGATGCTCGATCAGCTGAAGGAGCTGGGCGAGCTGAAAGAGCAGGGCATCCTCACCGAGGAGGAGTTCGCCGCGCAGAAGGCGAAGCTGCTCGCCGGCTGAGCGCCGGCGTCCGTCCTCAGCTACTGATGCGGTAGGTCAGGTGGGCCGCCTCGCGGCCCTGGTCCAGCGAGGCCAGCTCGAACTTGGCGGCGCCGGCGTCGAGGTTGTCGAAGAGGCGCTCGCCGCCGCCGAGCAGGATCGGCACCTGGTTGACGAGGATCTCGTCGAGCAGGCCCGCGGCGATGCACTGCTGGATCGTCGCGGCGCCACCGGCAACCGAGACGTCGGCGTCGCCGGCCGCCTCCTTGGCCTGGCGCATCGCGCTCTCAACCCCGTCGGTGACGAAGTAGAAGGTCGTGCCCTTCAGCTCCACCGGCTCGCGCTCGTGGTGGGTGAGGACGAAGACCGGCGCGTGGAACGGCGGTTCGTCCCCCCACCAGCCGGTCCAGTCCGAGTCGCCCCAAGGACCGCGCACCGGGCCGAACATGTTGCGTCCCATGACCACCGGGCCGAGGTTCGCGATCGCCGCCTCGAACACCGCGTTGCTGGGGTTCTCCGCTCCCTCCCCCTCCTCGCGCCCGTGCGCTTCGCGCCAGGAGGCGAGCTTCACGACCCACTCGTGCAGATCCTCGCCGCCTTCGCCGAGCGGATGCTCCTCGCCCTGATTGGCCCCGGCCATGTACCCGTCGAGCGAGACCGATATCTGACACTTGACCTTGCCCATCGTCAACCTCCTCTGCGCTCCGCCTCCTCGACGGTGAACTCCGCGGTCGGGTTGGCCTCGAGTCGTGGGTCGGGGATCTGATCCCCGCTCAGTATGGAGAGGCCGTAGGTGCCGGCGGCGAGCCGCTCTTCGGCCCGCTCGACCGCGGCCAGGCGGTCTTTGAGGTCGGCTGCGAGGCCGGCGTCAAGCTCGTCCTGGTAGAGGCCCTCGGAGTCGTAGTCGCCCGGCTCGCGGCGCTGGTCGGACTCCTCCGGACCGCCGCGGCCTGCGGCCGCGATGTCGGCTTCGACGCGGTCCCGCTCACGGGCAAGCAGCTCTTTGGCGTGTGCCTCATCCATGGCGACACCGTACCCAAGATCCGTAGGACGAAAAGCCTGGCCCGGCGGGAGGGCTTCGCTATCCTGAAGAAGGACTAACTACAGAAATTGGACTCCGCCATGACTTATCGCCTGATCCCGCTCGACGACACGATCGTCTTCCCGACCGTCACCGCGACCCTGCCGATCGACGTCGGCGAGGAGGAGCGCGTCTTCCTGATCCCCCGCCACGAGGGCGAGTACGGCCGCGTCGGCGTCGTCGCCGAGGTGGTCGAGCACGGAAGCTCGCGCCGCGGCCAGCCGGTCGCCACCGTCGTCGGCCTCCACCGCGGCCTCGCCGGCGCCGCCCAGGCCGCCGAGAGCGACGGCGAGGCACTGCGGGTCGAGGTGCAGGAGATCCGCGATGGCCATCCCGAGGACGAGCAAACCGAGGAGCTGGCGCGCGAATACCGCGCCGTGGTCGAAGAGATCCTCGAGCTGCGCGGGGACGACGGGCGGATCGCCGCCTTCCTGCGCTCGGTCGACGAGCCGGGCGCGCTGGCCGACACCTCCGGCCTCAGTCCCGAAATCCCCTACGAGGGCAAGCTGCGGCTGCTGGAGTCGGTCGACGTCACTGCCCGGCTGCAGATCGCGGTCGAGCTGCAGCGCGAGCGGCTGGCCGAGCTGCAGGTCCGCAACCGGATCCGCGAGGACGTCGAGTCCGGCGCCCAGAAACAGCAGCGCGAGTACTTCCTGCGCAAACAGATGGAGTCGATCCGCAAGGAGCTGGGCGAGGACGAGACCGACCTGATCGGCGAGTACGAGCGCAAGATCGCCGAGGCGGAGATGCCGGAGGCGGTCGCCGAGCAGGCCGAGAAGGAGCTGCGGCGGCTGGAGCGCCAGGGCGAGCAGTCGCCCGAGTCCTCGATGATCCGCAGCTATCTCGACTGGCTGATCGCGGTGCCGTGGTCGCAGCGCTCCGAGGAGCGGCTCGACCCGGTCCACACCCGCGAGGTGCTCGACGAGGACCACGCCGGGCTGGAGGACGTGAAGCGGCGGATCACCGAGTTCATCGCCGTGCGCAAGCTGCGCGAGACCCGCGGCAAGGACGATGACGACAGCCGCGCCAACGGCGCGATCCTCACCCTGGTCGGGCCGCCCGGCACCGGCAAGACCTCGATCGGCGAGTCGATCGCCCGCGCGCTCGGGCGCGAGTTCGTCCGCATCAGCCTCGGCGGCCTGCACGACGAGGCCGAGATCCGCGGTCACCGCCGCACCTACATCGGCGCCCTGCCCGGGCGGATCGTCCGCGCCCTGCGCGACGCCGGCACGATGAACCCGGTGATCCTGCTGGACGAGGTCGACAAGGTCGGCGCCGACTGGCGCGGCGACCCCTCGGCGGCGCTGCTGGAGGTGCTGGACCCGGCCCAGAACAACACCTTCCGCGACCACTACCTGGACGTCGAGGTCGACCTCTCCGAGGTCGTCTTCATCGCCACCGCGAACCTGGTCGACACGATCCCCGGGCCGCTGCTGGACCGGATGGAGACGATCGCCTTCGACGGCTACACGACCGAGGAGAAGCTGGCGATCGCCCGCGGCTACCTACTGCCGCGGCAACTGAAGCGCAACGGGCTGGAGCCGGACGAGGTCGAGACCAGCGATGCGGTCCTGCGCTCGGTCATCTCCGAGTACACCCGCGAGGCCGGCGTGCGCCAGCTCGAGCGCGAGCTCGGCAAGCTGCTGCGCGGGGCGGCGACGAAGATCGCCTCGGGCGAGACGGAGACGCCGATCGTGCTCGAAGCCGACGCGGTCCACGAGGCGCTCGGGCGCCAGCGCTTCTTCCAGGAGTCGGTCGAGCGCACGGCGATCCCCGGCGTCTCCACCGGCCTGGCCGTGACCGGAACCGGCGGCGACGTCCTCTTCATCGAGGCAACCGCGATGGACGGCGACAAGGGGCTGGTGCTGACCGGCCAGCTCGGCGACGTGATGAAGGAGTCGGCGCGGATCGCGCTCTCCTACGTGCGCTCGCACGCCGGTGAGCTCGGGATCGACCCCGAGCGATTCCAGCGCGAGTTCCACCTGCACGTGCCGGCGGGGGCGATCCCCAAGGACGGCCCCAGCGCCGGCACGGCGATGACGACGGCGCTGGTCTCGCTGCTGAGCGGGCGACCCGTCAAGCACACGGTCGGGATGACCGGCGAGGTCACCCTGCAGGGCCGGGTGCTGCCGATCGGCGGCCTCAAGCAGAAGGTGCTGGCCGCCCACGCGGCCGGGCTGACCGAGGTGATCCTGCCCGAGCGCAACCGTGGCGACCTCGACGAGGTCCCGGACGAGGTGCGCGAGCAGATGACCTTCCACCCGGTGATGAGCGTCGACGAGGTGCTGGAGCGAGCGCTGGAGCCGGCCGAGCAGGGCGCCGACCTGGCAGCGAGCGCCTAGGCGGCCATGTCGCCGCGCTGTCGCAACTGCTCCCCGGTCCCGGCCGAGCTGCGCGCGGCGGCCGGCCTGCTCGAGCGCCGCTGGACGATGGCGACGATCTACGCCTGCTCCAGCGGCGCCGTCCGCTTCAACGAGTTCCGCCAGTCCCTCCCCGGCGTCTCCCCCACCACCCTCTCCGACCGGCTGGAGCAGCTGGAGGCGGCCGGGATAGTCGAGCGAGAGCTCGTCCCCGGCCGTCCCCCCCACACCGAGTACCGCCTAACCCGCCGAGGCCACGCCCTGGCCATCGCCGTCGCCGGCCTCCTGGAGCACGAGTCTGCTCCTACCCGTTCATAGGACGGGTAGAGGAGCACACGCGTGGGGATCAGGCGGGCTCGACCTCCAGCAGGCGGTAGTAGAGAGCGGCGGCGACCAGGCCCTCGATCGGGGCCAGGACGGTGCCGAGGAGCACAGCAAGCGGCAATGAGGCGTCTGCGAAGTCTCGGAAGAAGAAGACGGGACCGAAGTCGATTACGACGGTGACGAGGATGACCACGAAGACGCGCCACTCGCTTTCTCTGGTCAGGGCCTGCGAGCGCCGGAAGGCGGCGACGACCTCGCGCCCCTCGATCGCCACCGCGGGTACGACCACCGCCCAGAGGGTCACCAGGATCAGCCCCGGAATGATCAACAGGGCGATGCCCACCGTGGTCCCGACCGAGTACAGCAGCCCGACGCCGATCAGCGGCGGAGCGACCGCCCAGGTCGCCCGCAGCAGGTCGCGCACCGGCGGCGCTGGCCGTCCCTCGCGCCGAGCTCGCACCAGGTTGACGACAACCCCTTCGTAAAGCGTCCAGAGCGCAGGCGTCAGAACGAGGAAAACGATCGTGCCCCAGAGGCCCGCACCGACTTCGACGACGAGCCCCGCGAGGAGCGCGACAACGAACCCGAGCGGCAGCAGTACCCGCGCGTGGCGCCAGTAGTTGATGGCGACCTCCCGCAAGGCATCGCCGATAGAAAGCTTCCCGCCCATCCCCGCGCAGGCTAACTGGGTGGTAGAACACTCGTTGATGTCGCGTAGGGGACAAGTCCTCGACAATCCGGTCACTGGGGAGCGGGTGGTGATGCTGACCGACCCCGAGGAGCACCCGGAGAAGGTTCTCGTCGCACACCTCTTCGTGCGGCCCGGAGGTCGGGTCGCCCTGGCCCACCGTCATCCCACGATCGTCGAGCGCTTTCATGTGGTGCGCGGCCAAGTGGGCTTCCTCATCGACGAGGAGAAGCACCTACTCGGACCCGGCGAATCGGCGGAGATCCCCGCCGGAACGCTGCACGACTGGTGGCAAGTGGGCGACGAGGAAGCCGAGGTCGTGGTCGAGGTGGCCCCGGGCGACCGCTTCGTCGAGATGGTCGGCACCTTCTTCGGGCTCGCCCGCGACGGCAAGTCCGACCGCAAAGGCGTCCCGCGCCCGCTGCAGCTGGCGGTCAGCGCCACCGCGTACCGCGACGTGATGGTCGTCGCCTCTCCCCCGCCGGCGCTCCAGCGCGTCCTCTTCGGCCTGCTCGCGCCGCTGGGCCGGATGCTCGGCCGGCGCCCCTACTACCCCGAGTACGTGACCTCCGACGTCGTCGTCGAGCCCGACCCCGCCGCCCTGGCGCTGCTCACCCCGGACGGCCGACTGGCCTGAGGGGCACGCGTCTGCACTAGGTGGTCTATAGGACCGGTAAGTGCAGACGCGTGGGCTAGGCCTCGGCGGGTGCGAGCTCGGCGGGTGGCTCGGGGGCCGGGGCGGCGCGCTCGATCTCGAGCAGGCGGTAGTAGAGGGTCGCGGTCGCCAGGCCTTCGAAGGGGAGGATCAGGGAGGAGATGAGCGCGGCCAGCACGATCGACGGCAGCGTTCCACCGGGTTCGCTGAAGACGACGGCGTAGTTCACGGCGCTGACAGCGAGCAAGAGCGCCAGGATCGCGAGGATGACGAGGAAGATCCGCCAGCGGTTGCCCTTGGTCAGGACCCGCGAGCGCCGGAAGGAGCCGATCGCCCCCGTCCGCTCGATCACGATCGCCGGCGCGATCACCGACCACATCGTCAGCAGGATCAGGCCCGGCACGACAAAGATGAGGAAACCGCCCCAGAGCCCGAGCAGGAAGACGAGGCCGGCCCCGAGCAGTGGCAGCGCGAGAGGAAGAAGCGACCACACAAGCGCGAGCGAGCCGGGTTCGGACTGGTCTTCGCGCGCGTCCCGGACCAGCTCCACGACGAGCCCCCGGAAAAGGATGATGGTCGTGAGCTGCACGACCGCGCCTATGAGGGCCAGGGCGAGCACGCTTTCCCCCGCCACCGAGATGCCGAGGCCGACCAGCAGGACCCAGAAGGCGAGCGGCACCAGCTGCCTCGCGTGAGCGCGGTATGCGGCGAAGATCTCGCCAAGAGTTTCGCTGACAGAAAGTTTCATCTCCATGACTCGGCACCCTATCCATCCGGTGAGGTCGTAGTTGATCCCGGTGTGCGGGACGAAGTACGACATCACCGCGTGGACGGCGTAGGATCCGGGCATGAGGATGCGGGCGGCGGTGCTGGAGGAGTTCGGGGCGCCGCTGGCGGTGCAGGAGGTCGAGTTGGCCGAGCCGCGCGCCGGCGAGGTGTTGGTGCGGCTGGTCGCCTGCGGCGTCTGCCACACCGACCTCTACACGGCCTCCGGCGCCGACCCCTCCGGCTACGCACCGGCGGTGCTCGGGCACGAGGGCGCCGGGGTGGTCGAGAAGGTCGGCCCCGACGTCAGCCTGCTCGCGCCCGGCGACCACGTCGTCACCCTCTTCTCCCCCCAGTGCGGCGAGTGCGTGCACTGCGTCGACCCGCGGACCAACCTCTGCATGGCGATCCGCGAGGAGCAGAACAAGGGGCACCTGCCGGACGGGACCACGCGGATCTCCCGCGACGGCGAGGACGTGCGCCACTTCATGGGCTGCTCGACCTTCGCCGAGTACACGGTGATGCCGGAGATCGCGCTGGCCAAGATCAATCCTGAGGCGCCTCTGGACCACGCCTGCCTCTTCGCCTGTGGCCTCTCCACCGGGCTCGGCGCGGCGATGAACACCGCCGCGGTCCGGGCCGGCAGCACCTGCGTCGTCTTCGGCGCCGGCATGGTCGGGCTCGGCGCCGTCGCCGGCTGCCGCCTGCAGGGCGCCGAGCGGATCATCTGCGTCGATCTCTCGCCCGAGCGGCTGGAGCTGGCCCGCGGCCAGGGCGCCACCGACCTGCTCGAGGGCGGCGAGGACACGGTCGAGACGATCCTGGAGATGACCGGCGGCTTCGGCGCCGACTACACCTTCGAGGCGACCGGCAACGTCGCCGTGATGCGCCAGGCGGTCGAAGCGGCGCGGATGGCCTGGGGACTCTGCACCGTCGCCGGCGTCGCCGGCAAGGGCGAGACGCTCGACGTCGTGCCCCGCTTCCTGATCACCGGCCGCCGCATCGCCGGCTCCTCCTTCGGCGGCGTCAAGGGGCGCGAAGGCGTGCCCGCCCTGATCGAGCGCTACATGGCCGGGGAGATCGACGTCGCCCCGTTCGTCTCCCACCACATCAAGCTGGACGAAGTCAACCGCGGCTTCGAGCTGATGGAGGCCCAGGACGGGATCCGCAGCGTGATCGGGTTCGACTGATGGCCGACCCGGGGACCTTCACCCCTTCGAGCCGCGGTGGCTCCGGCGAGCCGCTGGTGCTCCTGCACGGCTTTACCGACACCTGGCGCAGCTGGGACCTCGTGCGGCCGGCGCTGGAGGCGCGTTACGAGGTCTTCGCCCCGACCCTGGCCGGGCACGCGGGCGGGCCGGACCTGCCTGAGGAGCTGAGCCACGACTCGATCCCCGACGCGCTCGAGCGCACACTGGACGAGGCCGGGATCGAGACCGCCCACGTCGTCGGCAACTCGCTCGGCGGCTACGTGGCGCTGCAACTGGCGGCGCGCGGCCGGGCGAAATCGGTAGTCGCACTGGCCCCCGCCGGCGGCTGGGCCGAGGACGGCGAGGCGGACTTCCGCGAGACCCTGGCCCAGTTCGCGCAGGCGCAGGAGCTGGTCAAGGCGGCCGTCCCCCACGCCGACGCGATCGTCGCCACCCCGGAGGGTCGCCGCACGGCGACCGAATGGTTCGTCGCCAACTTCGAGCACATCCCGGCGGAGCTGATCGTCCACCAGATGCGCGGCGCGGCCGCCTGCCCCGGCGCCGGCCGGCTGATGGAGTTCGCCGAGCGCGAGGGCTGGCAGCTGGATTCGGAGCGGATCGAGTGCCCGGTGCGGATCGCCTGGGGCACCGACGACCGCGTCCTGCGTCCGCCCGCCGAGGCGCGCTACCGCGACGGCTGGGTGCCGCAGGCGGAGTGGGTCGAGCTGGACGGGATCGGTCACATGCCGCAGCTCGACGTACCGACCGAGACCACCGGGCTGATCCTCGGCTTCGGCGACTGAGCGCCTGACGCTCAGCGCGTGAGCGCGGCGCCGGGCGAGGCTCCCGCCAGCCCCGCAGCAACGTCGGCGACGCTGCGCTGCTCGAGCGCGGCGAGCACCTCCAGTAGCCGCTCCGCCTCATCGGCCGGCAGCGCCAGCGAGGCGTTGCGGCGGAACTTCTCCCGTAGCTCCTCGTCACTGAGCGGGTTGTCAGGGCCGCCGCGGGGGCTGAGCACGCGGGCTTCGAGCTCGCGGCCGCCGACCCGGGCGCGGACGCCGCCGGAGATGTCGTTGCCGCCCTCGATCTCGACCACCTCGTAGGCGATGCCGGCAGCGAGCTCGAGGATGCGCTCGTCGGCGATCGCCTCCGGGGTGAAGGAGTCGACGCCGAGCTCGCCGCGGACCAGCAGCGCGGCGATGCAGTAGGGCAGGCTGAACTTGGCGTCATACGGAGTCGCCGGACGGCGCTTGCGCTCGGCCGGCTCGAGGACGAGGCCGACCGAGACCGGGCCGGGGACGAGCGCGACCAGGTTCTCGGCGTCGTCGGGCCCGAGGCCGAGCTCCCGCACCGCGTCCAGCACGGCGTGCGAGCAGTGGCAGGAGGGGTAGGCCTTGAAGGCGATCCGGGTCGTCTCCCAGCGGCTGCCAAGCTCACCGGCGAGTCCCGACTCGTCGAACTCCCCCGGGCCGAGGTGGGAGGCGAGCAGGCCGAAGCGACCCTCCAGGACGCTGGCCGGGCCGGTGGCGCCGTGCGCCGCCAGCGCCGCGGCGACGATCCCGGCGTGGGCGGCCCAGCCGGCGTGCAGCGGCTTGGTCTGGGAGCCGTCGGCGAGGAACTCCATCAGCCCCGAGGCCTGGCTGCCGGCGATCCCGAGCGCGTTGGTCGTCTGCTCCGGGCCGAGCCCGCGCAGCCGCGCCGCGGCCGCGGCGGCGGCGAAGACGCCGCAGACCGAGGTCGGGTGGAAGCCGCGTATGTGCAGGGCGCCGGGGTTCGCCAGCCCGATCCGCGAGCCGATCTCATAGCCGGCGACGGCGGCGGCGATCGCGTCGGCGCCCGTGGACCCGCACGCCTCGCCGACCGCCAGCACGGTCGTGGCGACGACGGCGCTGGAGTGGACCAGCGCCAGCTCGTGGGTGTCGTCGAAGTCGAGCGCATGCATCAGCGAGCCGTTGCAGAGCGCCGCCGCCCCGGGCCCGACCCGCCGCTCCAGGCCCAGCGCCGTCGCCTCCGGCTCGCCGCCGAGCTCGGCCGCCACGGCGCGGACCGCCGGCAGCTGGTCGAGCGCGAGCCCGGCGAGGCCGGTGCCGACCGCGTCGAGCAGGTGGAGCTTCGCGGCCGCGACGACCTCGGTCGGGACGTCCTCCGACTGCAGCGCCGAGGACCACCGGGCCAGTTTCTCCGCCGCATGCACGCCTGGATTGTCCCCTCTCTGCGCCGCGCCGGCAGATCGGCATACTTGGTCATTCACACAAAACTCTTGAGGAATCGGTTTGTTGCCTTCCTAGGCGGTGAATACTCTCCCGTCCGTTTGGCGGACAGAAGGCGCCGAACCGAAGTCGTGCCGAAGACGTCGAAGAAACCAGAGACCGTGATCATCCGGTTCGCCGGGGATTCCGGCGACGGCATGCAGCTTGTCGGCGACCGCTTCACCGCCGCCACCGCGCACGTCGGCAACGACCTCTCGACCCTGCCGGACTTCCCGGCCGAGATCCGCGCCCCGGCCGGTACGCCCGGCGGCGTCTCCGCCTTCCAGATCCACTTCGCCTCGCGCGACATCCTCACCCCCGGCGACCACCCGAACACGCTGGTGGCGATGAACCCGGCGGCGCTGAAAGCGCACCTGGCGGCGCTCGAGGCCGGCGGCACCCTGATCCTCAACGAAGACGCCTTCACCGACGCCAACCTGCGCAAGGCCGGCTACGCCGAGAACCCGCTCGAGGACGGCACGATCGAGGACTACCAGTGCTTCAAGGTGCCGATGACGACGCTGACCACGCGCGCCGCCGAGGGCATCGAGAACCTCAAACCGGCGGAGGCGCAGCGGACCAAGAACCTCTTCGCGCTGGGGCTGATCTCGTGGATGTACGGGCGGCCGGGCAAGGAGACGATCTCCTGGCTCGAAGGCAAGTTCGCAAGCAAGCCGGCGATCATGGAAGCGAACATCGCCGCCTTCAAGGCCGGCTACAACTTCGGCGAAACGGCGGAGATCACGGCGACCCCGGTCGAGGTCGCGCCGGCGCCGCTGGAGCCAGGCGAATACCGCAACATCAACGGCGCCAACGCGATGGCGATGGGGCTGATTGCGGCCAGCGTGCGCAGCGGCCTGCAGCTGTTCTTCGCGACCTATCCGATCACCCCCGCCTCGGAACTGCTCCACCACCTCGCCCGCCACAACCACTTCGGCGTCCGCACCGTGCAGGCCGAGGACGAGATCGCCGCCGCCAACATGGCGCTCGGCGCCTCCTTCGGCGGCCGCCTCGGGGTGACCGCGACCAGCGGCCCCGGCATGGACCTGAAGGCGGAGACGATCGCCCTGGCGGTGGCGCTGGAGCTGCCGCTGGTCGTGATCGACGTGCAGCGCGCCGGTCCCTCGACCGGGCTGCCGACCAAAACCGAACAGTCCGACCTGCTGATGGCGATCCACGGCCGTCACGGCGAGTCGCCACTGCCGGTGATCGCCCCCTCCACCCCGGCCGGGTGCTTCGACTCGGCGGTCGAGGCGGTGCGGATCGCGGTCCGCTACCGGACGCCGGTGATCCTCCTCTCCGACACCTTCCTCGCCAACTCCTCGGAGCCCTGGCGGCTGCCCGACATCGACGACCTGCCGGAGATCGACCCCGACTTCGCCACCGGTCCCAACGCCGGCGACGAATTCCTCCCCTACCTGCGCGACTCCCACGGCGCCCGGCCCTGGGCGATCCCCGGCACGCCCGGGCTGCAGCACCGGCTCGGCGGGCTCGAGAAGGAGCACGGCTCCGGCAAGGTCAGCTACGACCCCGCCAACCACGCGCTGATGACCAAGCTGCGGGCGGAGAAGCTGGAGAAGCTGTCGGAGGAGCTGCCGCCGCTCGCGGTCGACGCCGACGACGGCGCGGAGCTCTTGATCCTCGGCTGGGGATCGACCTCGGGCGTGATCGGCGCCGCCGCCCGCCGCGTCCGCAACCGCGGCATCGCCGTCGCCACCGCCCACCTGCGCCACCTCGACCCGATGCCGCCCAACACCGGCGAGGTCGTCCGCGCCTTCCCCAAGGTCTTGATCCCGGAGCTGAACACCGGCCAGCTGCTGAGCCTTGTCCGTGATCGCTACCTCGTAGACGCGGTCGGCCACAACAAAGTCGAGGGCCTGCCGATCCTCGCCGAGGAGCTGGAGCAAGCGATCGTGGAGACGGTGAAATGAGCGAGAACGGCCACAGCAACGGCGGCGGCAACGGCGCCAGTGCCGGTGCAGCCAACGGCGGCGCGGCGACCCTGACCAAGGCCGACTTCCAGTCCGGCCAGGAAACGCGCTGGTGCCCGGGCTGCGGCGACTACGCGATCCTCGCCTCGGTCCAGGCGCTGATGCCGGAACTCGGCGTGCCGCCGGAGAAAACGGTCTTCATCTCCGGGATCGGGTGCGCCGGGCGCTTCGTCTATTACATGGACACCTACGGCGTGCACGGGATCCACGGCCGCGCGCCGGCGCTGGCGACCGGGATCGCGACCTCGCGCGAGGACCTCTCGGTCTGGGTCGTCTCCGGCGACGGCGACTCGCTCTCGATCGGCGGCAACCACCTGATCCACGCCCTGCGCCGCAACGTCCCGATCAAGCTGCTCCTCTTCAACAACCAGATCTACGGGCTGACCAAGGGGCAGTACTCGCCGACCTCGGAGACCGGCAAGATCACCAAGTCGACGCCGTTCGGGTCTGAAGACCACCCCTTCAACCCGCTGGCGCTGGCGCTCGGGGCCGACGCCTCCTTCGTCGCCCGCACGATCGACATCGAGAAGAAGCACCTCGCCGCGACCCTGCGCGCCGCCGCCGAGCACCCCGGCTCGGCCTTCGTCGAGATCTACCAGAACTGCAACGTCTTCAACGACGGCGCCTTCGACGCCGTCCGCGGCAAGGCCGGCGCCGACAACCAGATCCGGCTCGAGCACGGCGAGCCGATCCGCTTCGGCGCCGACGGCGAGCGCGGCGTCGTCCGCTCCAGCAGCGGCGGCCTCGAGGTGGTCGACGTCGCCGACGTCGGCGAGGACGCGCTCGTCGTCCACGACGCCCATGTCGCCGATCCCAGCCACGCCACCGCCCTCGCCCGCCTCGCCGACAGCCCTACCGGGCCGACCCCGATCGGCGTCTTCCGCGACGTCGTGCGCGGCGTCTACGGCGCCGAGCGCCAGGAGGACCTCGACACCGCCCACGGCAAAGCGACGCTCGCCGACGTCGACGAGCTGCTGCACGCCGGCGACACCTGGGTGGTCTAGTCCGCTTGTGAATCCCCCAGCGCCGGCTGGCTGAGCTGCGGCCGCGACGCAGCCGGGGGCGTACGGTCGCTGCATGTCCAGCCCCGACACCGCCGCCGACCAGCTCGGCCTGCGACCGCTGAAGGAGATCACCCTGGAGGAGCGGGTGATCGTGCTCGACGAGATCCCCTGGGTCCCCTACACCGAGGGGATCTGGGTCAAACCGCTGCGGCTCAACCGCCGCACCGGGGTCTGGGCCAACATCACCAAAGTCGAAGGCGGGATGCAGATCAACCGCCACTACCACGTGAATCCGGTCACCGGGTTCGTGCTGGAGGGCTCCTGGTACTACGCCGAGAAGGACTGGGTCGCCCGCAAGGGCAGCTTCGTCTGGGAGCCGCCCGGGGACATCCACACGCTGATCAGCAACGACGAGGGGACGACGACGCTGTTCATGCTCGAGGGCGCGCTGCTCTACGTCGACGAGGACGACAACGTGGTCGGCTTCGACGACGTCCTCGCCCACACCCACAAGTACCACGAGTTCTGCCGCGGCGAGGGCATCGAGCCTGTCGACCTCAACTACTGACGGAGCGGTCCCGCGCAGCTTCGAGCCGGCGCTTCGCAACGGCGTCGAGCTGTTCGAGCGAGGTCCGCGGGAGCGGCCCGCAGACCCGGCGATCCTCTACTTCGAGACCGCGATCTCGTTCCGCGCGGCGGGTGAGATGGCGCAGGCGCTGGCAGCGGCGCTGAAGCTGGACCTCGGGCTCGAGCCCGGCGACCGGGTGGCGCTGATGCTGCAGAACGTGCCGCAGATGGCGATCGCCGTGCACGCGGTCTGGCTCGCCGGCGGCATCGTCACCACGGTCAACCCGATGTACCGGCGACGGGAGCTCGAGCACCAGCTGAACGACGCCGGGGTGCGGATCGCCTTCTGCCTCGAGTCGCTTTACGAGGAGCTCGACGGGGTGCGGGGGACGACGCCGCTGCGTCACGTGGTCACCGTCTCCGAGCTCGACCACCTCGAAGCGGCGCCAGCGGCCCTGGCCGGCCACGAGCGCCGCGAGTGCCCCGGCGGCGTGGCGATGGCCGACCTGCTCGCCAACCACGGGGGCGAGCAGGTCGAGGCGGCCGACCCGGAGCCCGGGGACCCTGCCCTGCTGACCTACACCTCGGGCACGACCGGCGTCTCCAAGGGCGCCGTCAACACCCACCGCGCCGTCGTCCACAACGCCGAGACGATGAAGCGCTGGTACCGGCTCGGCCCGGGCGACGTGACCGTGGCGATGGCGCCGCTCTTCCACATCACCGGGCTGATCGCGCACCTGGCGACGGCGCGCTTCAGCCTGACGCCGCTGCTGCTCTCGTTCCGCTTCGAGCCGGGGGAGTTCATGCGCCTGGTCGAGCGCTGGCGCGGCAGCTACGTGATCGGCCCGCTCACCGCCTTCATCGCGATGCTGGAGCACCCCGAGCTCGCCGGCCGCGACCTCTCCTCGCTGACCAAGGTCGCCAGCGGCGGCGCCCCGGTCAACCCGGCCACGGTCGAGCGCTGGGAGCGGGCGACCGGCGCCTACATCCACAACTCCTACGGGCTGACCGAGTCGGCGGCGCCCTCCCACCTGGTCCCGGCCGACGCCCGGGCCCCGGTCGACCCGGAGAGCGGCGCGCTCTCGATCGGCGTCCCGATCCCCAACACCGAGGCGAAGATCCTCGACATCGAGGGCGGGACCGAGCTGGCGCCGGGGGAGATCGGCGAGATCGTCGTCCGCGGCCCGGCGGTGATGAGCGGCTACTGGGGGCAGCCGGAGGAGACGGCCCGCACCCTGCGCGACGGTTGGCTGCACACCGGCGACGTCGGCCGCCGCGACGCCGACGGCTGGTTCTACGTCGTCGACCGGATCAAGGACATGATCAACGTCTCCGGCTACAAGGTCTGGCCGCGCGACGTCGAGGACGTGCTCTGCGCCCACCCCGCGGTGCTGGAGGCCAGCGTGGTCGGCGTGCCCGACGCCTACCGCGGCGAAACGGTGCGCGCCTACGTCGCCCTGCGCGGTGGCGCCGAAGCGAGCGAGGAGGATTTGATCGCCCACTGCCGCGGGGCCCTCGCCACCTACAAGGCGCCGCGCGAGGTCGTCTTCGTCGAGGAGATCCCGAAGACGCTGACCGGGAAGGCGCTGCGGCGGGAGCTGCGCGAGCGCTCGCGCTAGGCGAGCGGCGGGAAGGCCGGCGGGCGCTTCTCGAGGTAGCTCTGCACGCCCTCGGCGACGTCGGGGCGCCCGAAGGACTCGCCCATCAGGCGCTCGGATTCGGCGTAGGAGTCGGCGAAGCTCTGGTCGAGGCCGCGCATCACCTGCTCTTTCATCACCGCCATCGAGGTCGGCGAGCATTTGGCGGCGAGGTCGGCGGCGTAGGCGACGGCGTCGCCGAGCAGCGAGTCGGGCTCGGAGACGCGGTCGACGAGGCCGAGCTCCTTCGCCTCCTCGCCGAGCACGACGCGGCCGGACATCAGCAGGTCGAGGGCGCTGCTGGTCCCGACCAGGCGCGGAAGGAGCCAAGCCATCCCGTACTCGGCGATCAGGCCGCGGTGGACGAAGGCGGTGGTGAGTTTCGCCGCCGGGACGCAGAAGCGGATGTCGCAGTAGAGCGCCTCGACCAGGCCAAGCCCGGCGGCGGCGCCGTTGATCGCGCCGATCAGCGGCTTGCGCAAAGACATCGGGTGGTTGCGGGGACGCGGGCGCTCGAGCACGGCGGCAGCACCGACGCCGGCGTCCACCGCTCCCCCGGTCGCCGCTTCCAGCATCTCCATATCGGCGCCGGCGCAGAAACCGCGGCCAGCCCCGGTGACCACGACGGCGCGGACCTCAGGGTCGGCTTCGGCGGCGTCGAGCTGCTCGAAGTAGCGCGCCTCGAGCTCGTTGGTCCAGGCGTTGAGGCGGTCGGGGCGGTTGAGGGTGATGACCAGGACGGCGCCGCGACGCTCGGTCAGCACGACCTCGGAGGTTGCGGTGTCCCCGGTCACAGCATGGATGGTATTAGCCCGCGGCGGCAGTGGCGGCCAGCATCGCGCGGCCGATCGTCGCGATCTCCCCCTCGTCACATATATAGGGAGGCATCGCGTAGACGAGGGGGCCGAACGGGCGCAGCCAGACGCCCTCGGCCAGGGCCGCCGCGGTCGCGGCCGGCAGGTCCACCGGCTCGGCCATCTCGATCACCCCGATCGCGCCGAGCACCCGCACGTCCTCCACCCCCGGAAGCTCGCGGGCCGGTGCGAGCGCGGCGGTCAGTCCCGTCTCCACCCGGGCAACGTCGGCGGCCCAGCCGCCATCCAGCAGCAGCCCGGTCGAGGCGAGCGCTGCGGCGCAGGCGAGCGGGTTGCCCATGAAGGTGGGGCCGTGCATCAGCGCCCCCGGCTCGCTGCGCGAGACCGCGGCGGCGACCTCGGCGGTGGTGAGCGTCGCGGCGAGGCTGAGGACGCCGCCGGTCAGGGCCTTGCCGACGCAGATCACGTCGGGGACGACGCCGGCGTGCTCGCAGGCGAAGAGGGCGCCGGTGCGGCCGAAGCCGGTGGCGATCTCATCGGCGACGAGCGGGATCCCGTGCCGGTCGCAGAGCCGGCGGATGTGGGCGAGGCAGGCGGGCGAGTGGAAGCGCATGCCACCGGCGCCCTGGGCGATCGGCTCGACGAAGACGCCGGCCAGCTCCTCCCGCTGGCGGTCGAAGATCGCCTCGACCGCGGCCGCCCAGGCCTCGTCCAGCGGCGCCCCGAAGCCGTCGGGCGGGCGCGGGGCGAACTCGTGCCGCGGCAGGATCTCGCTGTACATACGGTGCATGCCCTGCTCGGGGTCGCAGAGCGCCATCGCCCCGGTGGTGTCGCCGTGGTAGCCGCCGCGCAGCGCCAGCATGCGGGTGCGGTGCGGTTGTCCCTGGCCGTTCCAGAACTGGACGCAGAGCTTCAGCGCGACCTCGACGGCGATCGAGCCGGAGTCGGCGAGGAAGACGCGGTCGAGCCCGGCCGGCGTCATCTCGACCAGCCGCTCGGCGAGCCGGATCGCCGGCTCGTGGGTGAGGCCGCCGAACATCACGTGCGGCAGCACGCCCATCTGCTGCTCGAGCGCAGCGAGGATCGCCGGCTGGCGGTGGCCGTGGATCACGCTCCACCAGGAGGCCATCGCGTCGATCGGCTCGGTGCCGTCGGCGAGCCGGAGGCGGGTTCCCTCGGCGCCGACGACCGGCAGGACCTCGCCCCCCGGCAATGGCGCGTAGGGGTGCCAGACGTGATCGCGATCGAACTCGAGGAGCTGCTGCCAATCTGTCCGGCCCACGCAGCCCATTCCATAGCATCCAGACCATGAGCGTTCGCTCCCTCGACGTCCGCACCCTCGACAACTACGTCGGCGGTGCCTGGACCGCGTCCAGCGGCACCGAGAAGCTCGACGTCACCGACCCGGCGACGGGCGAGGCGGTCGCCCAGGTCCCGCTCTCGACCGCGGCCGACCTCGACGCCGCGGTCGCCGCCGCGCGGGCGGCGCTGCCGGACTGGCGCGCGGTCAGCGTGATCGAGCGCGGGCGGCGCCTCTTCGCCCTGCGCGACGGGCTCGACCGCCGCCGCGAGGAGCTCGCCCGCTCGGTCACCACCGAGATGGGCAAGACGATCGCCGACGCCCGGGCCGAGGTAGCGCGGATGATCGAGATGGTCGAGTGCGCCTGCGCGATCCCGACCACGATCCAGGGCCGCGTCGCCGAAGACGTCTCGCGCGGGGTCGACGCCGAAACGGTGCGCCAGCCGGTCGGCGTCTGCGCCGCGATCGCTCCCTTCAACTTCCCGGCGATGGTCCCCTTCTGGTTCCTGCCCTTCGCGATCGCCTGCGGCAACTCTTTCGTGCTGAAGCCCTCCGAGCAGGTGCCGATGACCCAGCAGATCGCCTTCGAGGCGCTCGACGAGCTCGAGCTGCCGCCCGGCGTCGTCAACCTCGTCAACGGCGGCCGCGAGGTCGTCGAGGCGATCCTCGACCACCCCGGCATCGACGCCGTCAGCTTCGTCGGCTCGGCCCCGGTAGCGCGGCTCGTCTACGAGCGCGCCGCCAAGGCCGGCAAGCGGGTGCAGGCGCTGGGCGGGGCGAAGAACCACATGGTCGCGATGCCCGACGCGGTCGTCGGCAAGACGGTCGAGGGCATCGTCGGCTCCGCCTTCGGCGCCGCCGGCCAGCGCTGCATGGCCGGCTCGGTCCTGGTCGTCGTCGGCGCCGCCCGCGAGACCCTGCTGCCGCCGCTGATCGAGCGCGCCGGCTCGGTCGCTCTGGGGCCGGGGATCGAGGAGCAGAGCGAACTTGCGCCGGTGATCTCAGCTGAGGCCCGCGAGCGGATCTCGGCCGCGGTCGAGCGCGCCGTCGAGGGCGGTGCCGAGCTGCTGCTCGACGGCCGCGAAGCGGACCCGGGCCCGGGCGGCGCCCAGATGGGCGCGACGATCCTCGGCGGTGTCGACCCAGCCTCCGAGGCCGGCTCGGAGGAGATCTTCGGCCCGGTGCTCTCGGTCGTCGAGGTCGACACCCTGGCCGAGGCGATCGAGGTCGTCAACCGCAGCCGCTTCGGCAACGGAGCCTCGATCTTCACCGAGTCCGGCGCCGCCGTCCGCCACTTCCGCCGCGACGCCGAAGCCGGCATGATCGGCGTCAACATCGGCGTCGCCGCCCCGGTCGCCTTCTTCCCCTTCAGCGGCTGGAAGGACTCCTTCCTCGGCGACCTCCACGCCCACGGCCCCGACGCGGTCGAGTTCTACACCCGCAAGAAGACCGTGACCACCCGGTTCTTCAGCGAGGGCGCCGAGAGCGGGGCGTACTTCGTAGAGCACAGCTCGGACTAGGGACGAAGTGGCCCGAGGAGGGGTCCGGTTGCACTCCGGGCGAATTTGTCGCGCGCCCTAAAGGGCGCAGCTCCCCCAGATGGAGCCCGCCTATGGCGGGCAGAAGACAGATTGCATTTCGCGCCTTCGGCCACATTCGCCCGGAGCGCAACCGGACCCCTCCCCACGTCACGTCCCTAATCAGCTGGAGGCGAAAGGGTTCGGGCCGCTCCCGCTAAAGCAAGCGAACGCTTGGCGAGAGAGGGACGGGTGCCCCTCTCTCGCAAACCGCCCTACACCGTCGCCATATGCAGCCGCACAGTGGTACCGGCATCGCCCGAGCGGATTTGGACGAGGTCGCAGAGCTGGTTTGCGAGCCAGAGGCCGCGGCCTCCTTCTTGGGTGACCAGGGGGCGGATGCGGCCGACCAGGGGGTCGCGGATGCGGCCGCGGTCCTCTACCTCGACGACAACGCGGTCCGGCTCCTGCCAGGTGCGCAGAGTGCCGTGGCCGCCGCCGTGGGCGACGCTGTTGGTCGCCAGCTCGTTGGCGGCGACGGCGAGGTCGGAGATGTGGAGGGAGGCGAGGCCGGCGTGGCGGGCGATCGCCTCGACCCGGCGGCGGACCCCGGCCAGCCCGGCGATGTCGAACTGGCTGGCCTCGGCCTCGGCCGGCGCGCTGGAGAGGGCGCCGGCGAAGCTCTGGTCCGCCGCAAGGAAGCCCAACCCCTGCTCGACGACGCCGTTGCATGTCACGTGCTGGTGGGAGTCGGCGACCCGCGCCAGTGCCTCCTCGGAAAGCGCCCCGGCGTCATAGGCGCAGAGCAGCGACCAGGTCGAGTTCGGCCCGAAGGCGACGTTCATCAGCGCCTCGTGGCGCTGGCACTCGTCGATCTCGCGCGCGTCCCTGCCCGGCCCGAGCGGTTCGCCGACCCCGCGGACCCGGCTGCCGGCGTGTTCGTCGACGAACTCGCGCCAGAAGGGGATGATCCGCGCGGGGTTGCGCCCCAGGTCCTCGATGTCGGCGAAGAAGACGCTGGCGAAATCGTCGCGGAACTCCGCCTGCAGCAACTCCATCCGCGCCAGCTCGACGGCGACCAGCGCCACTTCGCCCGCTTCCACCCCGGCCTGCAGGTAGGGGACGACACCGGCGAGAAATTCCTCCTCGCCGGAGTAGATCAGCGCGTCGTGCCGGAAGTCGGCCTTCATCCTGGTGTCGTGATCCCCCGTGCGTTTTGAGGGTAAGTCCGAGTCCATCGGTGTTCCTTATGCCCGATTGGGCCGGAACTCAGTCCTCGCATTTGCCGCAGCGATGGGACGTTTGGACGTAGTGTCCGAGCGGGTAAAGGCAGCTTCGACGAGTTGTCGAACAGGGAATTTCTTTAGCTGGGAGGGATGCCGAGTGTTCAGGTGCGAGAGATGTGGGACGTCGTACGACCCGATCCGGGACGCGCCAACCGAGCACTGCCCGCGTTGCCTGATCCACGATCAGGTCAATGCGCGGCTGAGCTTCAGGATGTTCAGGCTGCCGAAGCCGACTCGGCGGAGCGGGAGCCGCGGCGGCGTTCCCACCATGACCAGCCGGACATGACGGCGCCGGCGTAGAGCCAGCCCAGGAGCACGTCGAAGAAGTAGTGCTCGCCGGTGGCCATCAGGGTCACGCCCATCGCCAGCGGGTAGAGCAGGAGCAGTGGCCGCAGTCGCGGTCGCACCCGGCTCCAGAGGAAGAAGGCGACCAGGGCACAGAAGGCCGAGTGCAGCGAGGGGACGGCGGCAACCAGGTTGACGCTGCCCTGGCCCTTCGAGAAGAGCCCGGCGGTGCCGACGCCGAGCACTTCCCAGCCCTTCGAGGTGGTGCGGTGGACCCCCTCGAGCAGGCCTTCCTCGGCCGCCATCCAGGGCGGCGCCGCCGGGAAGAGGATGTAGGTGGCGAGGCCCGCGAGGGCCAGCGTCACCAGGCGCTTGGCGAAGCGCAGGTAGGCGAGCCGGTCGCGCGCCCAGAGCACGCCGGCGACCGCGAAGGGGACGATGAAATACGAGGTGTAGACGAGCGTGAAGGCGACGTCCCACCATCTGACGACGCCCGGCTCATACAGCTGCGCCTGCAGCCACTCGGTCGGGGTGTCGCCGAAGAAGACGGCGCGGTCGAAGTCGATCATCGGGGTGACGTGGACGCCGATCCCCATCGAGTCGGCGGCGCCGCGGGTGAAGTCGTAGGCAAAGAGAACGATGAGGATCGGCGCCCAGTCGAGGACCAGCTGCAGGATCTGCCGCGGCGGCCGGCCGATCGAGACGCAGGCGAGGGCGCCGCAGGTCCAGCCGACGACCAGCTCGCGCTGGACCGGGATCCCGTACTCGGCGCTCCACAGGACCAGCGCCACGCAATAGAGGCCGAGAGCGCAGTGCCGCACCAGCGGCCAGTGGGGGAAGCCAGGCGCGGGGACCGGCGCCGGCTCGGTCCGGACCTGGGCGAACTCGGTCGTGCTCACGCTGCGCTCGCTGGTTTGGCTCGCAACCTCAAGCGTCAACCGTAAAACAAATGTGAAGGCCCCGACCGCTGTGGCCGGGGCCTTCGAGGTGCCGCTACGGGACCTGAATCATGGAGCCACGTCCTTTCTCCTCGATCGAGTACCCAATATTCGATCCTCTATCGGTCGTCAAGCTCGCATTCCTTAGTGATGCCGCGTGCGATACCCCCACATGTCCGGGCGGGGGCCGGCGTTGCAAATCGGGCGGGCGAGGCTCTTTGTCGGAGACGGCTGCTACGGTTGATGGGTCGGGTTTGGCCGAATCGCCACCCGAGAGGTTCAGTTTCCTCCGCGTGTCCTTCTGGCACTTAGGGGCTTCAGGATCTCCCCTAGACGTTCTAGAAGGAGCTAAAACCATCACTTCGTTTGCCGACCTCGGCATCTCTAAGCCTGTCGTGCGCGCACTCGAGCGCCGCGACATCACCAAGCCTTTCCCGGTCCAGCAGCTGGTCATCCGTGACGCGCTGGCCGGCCACGACCTGCTCGTCCAGTCCCCCACCGGCTCGGGCAAGACGCTCGCCTTCGGGGTTCCCCTGGTCGACCGGCTCGACCCCCGCGACGGACACGCCTCGGCGCTGATCCTCGCCCCCACCCGCGAGCTCGCCAGCCAGATCGTCGACGAGCTGCGCTCGGTCGCCGACGCCAGCGGGCTGGCGATCGCCGCCGTCTACGGCGGCGTCGGCTTCGGCCCGCAGAGCAAGGCAGCACGCCGCGCCGACATCATCGTCGCGACCCCCGGCCGGCTCGAGGACCTGATCGCCCGCAACGTTATCTCCCTCGACGCGGTCCGCATCCTCGTCCTCGACGAGGCCGACCGGATGCTCGACATGGGCTTCAAGCCCGCGGTCAGCCGCATCGTCGGCCAGACCCCGGACGACCGCCAGACCCTGTTCTTCTCGGCGACGCTGGAGGGGGCGACCGGCAAGATCGCCACCGCCTTCACCCGCGACGCCCGCCGCCACACCCAGGCCGCCGACGCCGGCTCCAAGGCCGACATCGAGCACCGCTTCCTCCACGTCGACTCGCAGAGCGCCAAGCTCGACCACCTGGTCGAGCAGCTGCGGGAGGACGAGGAGCACAGCACCCTGGTCTTCGTCCGCACCAAGCGCGGCGCCGACCGGCTGGTCAAGCGCCTGCGGACGCAGAAGCTCGAGGCCGTCGCCATGCACGGCGACAAAAGTCAGGGCCAGCGCGAACGGGCCCTGGCCCGGTTCGAGGCGGGCGAAGTCGACGCCCTGGTCGCGACCGACGTCGCGGCGCGCGGGATCGACGTCGCCGGCGTCACCCACGTGATCAACTTCGACGCCCCCGAGGACCGCGACTCCTACGTGCACCGGGTCGGGCGCACCGGCCGCGCCGGGCGCCGCGGGATCGGGATCAGCTTCGTGCTCGCCGACCAGGCCAAGGAAGTGCGCCGCATGGCCCACGACCTCGGCCTCTCGCGCGAGTTCGGCAGCGTCGCCGGCGACGAGCCGACCGGGACCCGGCACGGCTCGGCCAAGCGCTCGCCCCAGCAGCAGCAGGGACAGGGCCAAGGACAGCACCGGCGCCGGCGTCGCCGTCCCAAAGCGAAAGCCGGACGATGACCGGCGCCACCGCAGCCCGCAGGTGGACCTGTGAGGGCTGCGGCGTCGCGGTCGGGCGGATGGACGGAGAGAGCGTCCCCCTGCCCGAGAGCTGGGACAGCAGCGCCGACGGCGATTTCTGCCTCACCTGCCGGCGCGCCCGCGCCGGAGAGGCCGCTCTGAATGCGATCCCGGAGGGGTCGACGATCGAAGAGCGGGCCCGCGCCCGGCGTACGGGACTGGTCGAGTTCGAGGTCCAGCGCAGCCCCGACCTCACCGACGGCCGCATCGCCAAAGCCTGCCGCACCAGCGCCTCGACCGTAGCCGCCGCTCGCAAGGCGATAGAGCGCCGGTGAGTTCGGTCGGGATCGGGATCGGCCTGGCCCTGGTCGCCGCACTGGCGACCAACCTCGCGGCGCTGCTCAAGCACCGCGGTTGCCAGGGCGTCGCCCCGGTCCGCATCCGCGAGCCGCTGCAAAGCGCCCGCGGCCTCGCCCGCTCGCCCTGGTTCGCTGCCGGCTGGGGACTCGCCGCGGTGGCCTGGATGATCCACGTCGCCGCCCTCTCGCTGGCCCCGCTCTCGCTCGTGCAGGCGGTGCTCGCCGGCGGCGCCGTGACCCTGGCGGTGATGTCGCAGCGCCTGTTCGGCAACCCCGTCGAGCGACGCCAGTGGCTGGCGCTGATCCTCGGCGGCACCGGCCTCGGCCTGCTGGCGCTGACCCTGCCGCAATTCCAGGGCAGTCACTCCGGCACCGACGCGGCGCCGATCCTCGCCTTCGAGGGCGGGCTCGTGCTGCTCGCCGCCACGCTCGCGCTGGGCCGCCGCATGCCCCGCTTCGAGCGCTGGCACGGCATCCTCCTGGCGACCCTCGCCGGCCTGCTCTTCGCCTTTGCCGGCGTCGCGATCAAGGGCTTGACGGGAGCCGAGGGCGCGACCACCGCGACCCTCGTCGCCTGGGTGGGAGCGATAGTCGCCTGCGGCGCGCTCGCCCAGTACACAGCGGTCGCGGCGCTCCAGCACGGCGACGCGATCGAGACGATCGGCCTGATGGGCGTCGTCGCCAACGCCGCCCAGATCACCGGCGGCGTCGTCGTCTTCGGCGACCCCCTCTCCCCCGACCCGGCCGGCCTCGTCGTCCAAGGATGCGCCTTCGCGATGGTCTGCTGCTCGGCCCTGCTGCTGCCGTCCCGGGGCAGGCTCGCCCCGCAGCCGCGCCTCAGCCTCGGCTGAGGCCTAGATGCTCAGCGGTTGCCGCGGGTTTCGTCGAGTGCGCGACTCAACGCCCGGGGATCGCCCGCGAGCTCCAGCGGCCCCGGCAGTCTCGACCGTTTCGGGCGCAATACCCGCCCCTCGGCGATCAGACGGTCGAGGCTCGGCCCCGTAGTGGATGCCGAGCAAAGCTCGGCGGCCGGTCGGTCGCGATCGGTAATTGACTCACTCATTCATATGAAATTAGCGGAACTCTGAAACATCGCTGCCGCCTCTCCTTGGATTAGGCGGAGTCGGCGAGGAACCTCTTGAGTGCCTCGGCGACCGAAGAGTCGCCAGAGCGCAGGTACATGATCTGCTGCGCCGTGCGTGGCTCTTGCAGTGCCGCCGCGAGCACGGCGGCGACGTCGTCGCGGCTCACCTTGCCGCTGACCGGGTCGGCGCTGATTTCCACCGTGCCGCTGCCGGGGTCGTCGGTGAGGGAGACAGGACGGACGATGGTCCAGGTGCGGTCGCTGGCGATCAGGGCCTGGTCGGCTTCGGCCTTGGCCCGCAGGTAGGCGCTGAAGACGTCGTCGCCGCCGGGCGGATCGTCGGCCCCGATCGAGCTGACCATCAGGTAGCCGTCGACCCCCGCGGCGACGGCGGCCTCCAGCAGCTTGACCGCGCCGTCGCGATCCATCGATCCCTTGCGCTCGGCGCCGCTGCCGGGTCCGGCGCCCGCGGCGAAGACGACCGTGTCGGCGCCGGCGATCGCCTGCGCGAGCTCGTCCGTCGTCGCCCCCTCGAGGTCGCAGACCACCGGCTCGGCGCCATCGGCCCGGAGGTCGTCGGCGTGGCCGGGGTCGCGGATCAGGCCGCGGACGCGGTCGCCGCGCCCGGCCAGCAACCGCGTCAGCCGCCGGGCGATCTTTCCGTGCGCACCCGCGATCACGACATCCATCGCTCGATTGTCCTCGGACGGGCCGCCCGAGGCAACCCGGAACGCCTAGACAGCAACCGGCGCCGGCGAGCGCACGCCGAGCGAGACGCGGGCACCCTGGGCCGGGCGCACGGTGATGTTGCGGCGCTGGGCGACCTCGACGCGGTCGCCGGCGTCGCGCAGCTCGCAGCTCTTGAGCAGGGCACTGAGGACCACTTTCATCTCCAGCATCGCGAAGCTGGCGCCGAGGCAGCGGCGGCGGCCGCCGCCGAAGGGGATCCAGGTGTAGGTGCCGGGGGACTGGTCGAGGAAGCGCTCGGGGCGGAAGGCGTAGGGGTCGGGGTAGATGTCGGGGTCGTGGTGGATCAGGTAGCCGTTGGCCACCAGGCTGCACCCGGGCTCGTAGTGCCAGTCGCCGATCTCGACCGGCTTCGCGACCAGCCGCGGCGCCACGTTGGGCAGGACGGGACGGGCGCGCAGCGTCTCCTGGATCGTCGCGGTCACATAGGCGTCCTCGCCGGCGTCGACCTCCTCGACCAGGCGCTCGAGCACCCGCGGCTCGTGGACCAGCCGGGAGAAGGCCCAGGCGAGCGAGGTCGCGGTCGTCTCATGGCCGGCGACCAGCAGGGTGAGCAGCTCGTCGCGGATCTCCTGCTCGCCCATCGGCGAGCCGTCCTCGTGCCTCGCCTCGAGCAGCATCGAGAGCACGTCGTCGCGGTCGACGCCCTCCTCCCGCCGCTCGGCGATCAGCGCGAAGAGAATCTCGTCGACTTCCGCCTGCAACCGCACGAAGCGGGCGAAGGGGCCGGCGCGTTCGGCCGCGCGGGCCAGCAGGCTGCCGGGCTTCGGCGGCATCAGGCTGATCGGCCGGTCGCCGAAGAGCAGCATCTCCTGCATCCGCTCGCGCAGCGCGTCGAAGCGGGGCCCGGGCTCGAGACCGAAGACCGCGCGCAGGATCACCTTCATCGTCAGTTCCTGCATCCGCGGGTGCAGGGCGACCGGGGTCGAGCGGGGCAGCGCCGCCACCTCTTCCGCGCTGACCTCCTCCATCATCCCGGTGAGCCGCTCCATGCGCTCGCCGTGGAAGGCCGGGAGCATCAGTTTGCGCTGCGCCATGTGCGCGGCTTCGTCGAGCAGGAGCACCGAGTTGGTGCCGACGATCGGCTCCAGCACCCGCGCCCCCTGCCCCGGCTGGAGCACGTCCGGAGGCGAGGTGAAGACCTGCTTCACCTCGTCGGGCTCGGTCAGCATCACGAACGGCGGCGTCGCCGGGAGCCTGATCGTGAACCGCTTGCCATAGCGCTGGCGACACTGCTCGAGGAAGGCCAGGGGCCGCGTCCAGAAGCCGACCATCTGCATGGCCGTGGGCATTGCGGGTCCGTGCGGTAGTGCGGAACGCTCGCTCATCGCTGCCTCCTGCTCGACGCGGTCACCCTATTCCTAGACTGGCTGCCCAGCCAGTCGCAGTGATATGGCTCACAGAGCGGCGGCGCCCAGTCGCGCCAGGCGCCGCCACCTGCGGCGAAGCTCAGCCGGTGACCCCAAAGATCGCCGGGTAGTACCCGCTCTGGTGGCCGGTGATCTTCGGGTGGTAGCTCTCGCCGACCGGGTTCGAGAGGCCGTTGATCCACTCTTTCGAGGACCCACCGCCGCCGTCGCAGACCGCGTGGCCGATGAAGGCCGGGATCACGTCGCGGAAGACGAAGTTCGACCCCGCCCGCGTCGCCGCCGCGCTGACCTGGGTTTTCAGCATGTCGGCGGTCTGGTTGAGCCGCGTCATCTCACTGCCGCTGAAGAAGGTGAGCGCGTTGCAGTCGGTGCCGTTGAACAGGCGCGGGTAGTCGAGGGCGATCACTTTGGCGCTCGGCGATTTCGATTTGATCGTGTTGTTGACCAGGTCGAGCCGGCCCGGCAGCGTGTTCTGGATGTATGCCTGAGCGCCGTCGATCGCCCCGTTGCAGTTGGACGCCCACGACGGCAGCGCGCATTCGGTGATCACGCCGGAGAAACCGGCGTCGTTGCCGCCGATCGTGTAGCTGACCCAGTTGGTGTCAGCGGTCAGGCTGTTCGCCTGGGTGCTGAGGATGTCCCCCGTTTTTGCGCCTGAGCAGGTCGCGTTGACGAAGGTCCAGCTGAGGTGCGCGTTGTGCAGCAGGTATGGATACGCGTAGACGGACCGCTGGCAGCCCGATTCGTAATAGGTCCGCGTCCCCGTCCCGGACGAGTACGAGTCCCCGAGCGCCACGTACTTCGTCGCCCATGCCGGGCTGACGAAGACGACGCACGACGCAACCACGCAGAGAACCGCGACGATTCGACTCCACTTCATCTCCCCACTCCTCCCGAAGGACCGACCGAGCGCGGCCGGTCGTTAATGATCAAGAGAACTGTAGTAGACGAAAGAAAACTGATCGTTTTCTGGGGGCAGCCATCTGCGAGCCTGCCGCGGTGACGCTGCTGGCGACCAAAGTCCTGCTCGCTCCGCTTTGCGTGGTCGCCGTCTCCTTGGCCGGCCGCCGCTGGGGGGTGGCCGTCGCCGGGGTGCTCGGCGGGCTGCCGGTCGTCGCTGGCCCGATCCTGCTGGTCGAGACGCTCCTCCACGGGCGCGAGTTCGGCGCCGACGCGGCTGCCGGCACCCTGCTCGGGCTCGCCGCCCTGACCGCCTTCGTGGTCGTCTACGGCCGGGTCGCAGTGGCAGCCGGACCGGCCGCGAGCGTGCTCTGCGGCTGGACCGCGTTCCTGCTCGGCGTCGCCGTCCTCAGTCCGGTCCAGCCGCCGCCGGAGCTGTCGCTGGTCCTGGTGGGCGCCGGCTTTGCTCTGGGCCTGCGGTTGCTGCCGCCGGCGCCCGCCGAACCGCCGGCCGCCGCCACGCCGCCCTGGTGGGACCTCCCCGCCCGGGCCCTCGCCGCGCTCGGGCTCGTCCTCACCCTGACCGCCGTCTCGGGCGCGCTCGGCGCCCATCTCAGCGGCCTGCTGGCGCCGTTCCCGATCATCACCAGCGTGCTCGCCGTCTTCACCCACGGCCACGGCGGCAGCGCCCAGGTCATCGTCCTCCTGCGCAACTTCCTCATCGGCTTCTACGGCTTCGCCGCCTTCTGCTTCACCCTCGCGATCGCCCTGCCCGCGCAGGAGACCGCCGTCGCCTTCGGCGTTGCGACGGCGGCGGCGCTCTCCGTACAGGGAACGATCCTCGCCCTACGCTCCCGCTGAGCGGCGAGCGGGGACCTTCGCCGTCGCGCACCCTCTCCGCGCGATGTTCGGCGGAATGCCGGTTGGGCGCACCACCCTCCTGCCGTCTTGCTCAAAGGTCAACTGGAGTGGCAGCGGTGGTTGGGATCCGGTCACGCCGACATAGACGTTGCCAATCACTGGCACCGTCCGGTCCGGTTCGTTGCTGCGCAGAACGCTCACCCGACTGACCGCGTCGGGGAGGATCCCGTAGGTGACCACTTCATTGGCTTTCGCCCCCAGTCCGCAGATCGAGGTCGCAGTCGCCATGCCACGTTCGACGGTTGAGGTCGGCCAGCAGTTCCCCACCTCGTAGTTGCGGCTGTAGAGGCACACCAGCTCGGGGGACTCGACGATGTAGATCGCTCGGCCACCGTAATTACGCGCGAGCCGGGAGGTCTCCATGTCCAAACCGACACGCCGAGCAATCGCCGGGGGAACCAGGGTCGTCGGGATCGCATCCGCCTCGGTGCGAACACCCCGGAACACCGCAAAGTCCTGTTGCAGCGAGGACGGAGGCACGCCACCCTGACCAGCGGTCGAGCTGGAGTCGCCGCCGCAGCCCACAGCGAGCGTGACGATCGCCGCTGCAAGGGCCATGAAGGGGCCCAGGGTACCGCGCCTCCGCAGTGCCATTTGTTATGTCCTGTACCACCAACCGTGGATGGTATGGGAGAACCCACTGTTGTTCATGATGTGTGGGGTCAGGCTATTGGTGTGGTAGGGCATTAGGTTGAGAGCATTGCCCACCCCATTGGTTCCACATCCTTCATGCCAAATACCCGTAGTGTTGTCGAAGGTTCGCTGGCACACGTTGACGGAGCCTTCTCCGGTGTACGCCGCGATGTTGCCGGTGATATCGGTTCGGGCAACGCCTGACGACAGGGTCTGGCCCGGCGACAGCACGAACCCACCGTAGTGCGTTTCGACGAGAGCCGAGGCCCCCGGTGCGCTGACCGCGAACACTCCGATCGCCAAGGCGAGCGGCAGCAGCACGCGACGGAACAGTGATTTACTTCGCATGGTTACTCCTTTCACTCGTGACTTGCAAAGCGCGACCGTAAGGTGTTGCTCCGAGCGTGGCAACGGTTGCGAGCAAAGACGCTCGAAACAACTTGAGCGAAAGGGGACTTCAGGCGCCGACGTAGTCCGCGAGGTGCTCGCCCGTGAGGGTCGAGCGGGCAGCAACGAGATCGGCTGGGGTGCCCTCGAAGACGACCCGGCCGCCTTCGTTGCCGGCGCCGGGGCCGAGGTCGACGATCCAGTCGGCGTGGGCCATCACCGCCTGGTGGTGCTCGATGACGATCACCGACTTGCCGCCGTCGACGAGGCGGTCGAGCAGGCCGAGCAGCTGCTCGACGTCGGCGAGGTGGAGGCCGGTGGTCGGCTCGTCGAGCACGAAGATCCCGCCCTTCTCCCCCAGGTGAGTGGCCAGCTTGAGCCGCTGGCGCTCGCCGCCGGAGAGCGTGGTCAGCGGCTGGCCGATGCCGAGGTAGCCGAGCCCGACGTCGGCGAGCCGCTGCAGGATCTTGTGGGCCGCCGGGATCGCCGCCTTACCGTCGCCGAAGAACCGCTCGGCCTCGGTCACCGGCATCGCCAGCACCTCGCTGATGTCCTTGCCACCGAGCTTGTACTCGAGCACCTCCGCCTGGAATCGCTTGCCCTCGCACTCCTCGCAGACGGTGGCGACGCCGGCCATCATCGCCAGGTCGGTGTAGATGACGCCGGCGCCGTTGCAGTTGGGGCAGGCGCCTTCGGAGTTGGCGCTGAACAGGCCCGGTTTGACGTCGTTGGCTTTCGCGAAGGCTTTGCGGACGGGGTCCAGAAGCTTGGTGTAGGTCGCCGGGTTGCTGCGGCGCGAGCCGCGGATCGCGGCCTGGTCGACCGTGACCACGCCGTCGCGCCCGGCCACCGAGCCGTCGATCAGCGAGCTCTTGCCCGAGCCGGCGACGCCGGTCACCACAACCAACACGCCGAGCGGGATGTCGACGTCCACATCGCGCAGGTTGTTCGTGGCGGCGCCTCGCACCTCCAGCGCCTCCGAGGACTCCCGCACCTCCGGCTTCAGCGCGGCGCGATCGTCGAGGTGGCGCCCGGTCAGCGTCTTGCTCGCCCGCAGGCCCTTGACCGTGCCCTCGAAGACGACCTCGCCGCCCTCGGCGCCAGCGCGCGGCCCGAGGTCGACGACGTGGTCGGCGATCGCGATCGTCTCCGGCTTGTGCTCGACGACCAGCACCGTGTTGCCCTTGTCGCGCAGCTGCAGCAGCAGCTCGTTCATCCGCTCGATGTCGTGCGGGTGCAGCCCGATCGTCGGCTCGTCGAAGACGTAGGTGACGTCGGTCAGCGAGGAGCCGAGCTGGCGGATCATCTTCGTCCGCTGCGCCTCTCCGCCCGAGAGCGTTCCAGAGGCCCGGTCGAGCGAGAGGTAGCCGAGCCCGATCTCGACGAACGAGTCGAGGTTCTCCCCCAGCGCCTCCAGCAGCGGCGCCACAGATGGCGCCTTGAGGCCGCCGACCCACCCGGCCAGGTCGCTGATCTGCATCGCGCAGGCGTCGGTGATGCTGATCTTCTCGATCTTCGACGAGCGCGCCGCCTCGCTGAGCCGGGTGCCGTCGCACTCGGGGCAGGTGGCAAAGGCGATCGCCCGGTCGACGAAGGCCCGGATGTGGGGCTGCATCGCGTCCGGGTCCTTGGCCAGGAACGATTTCTGGATCTTCGGAATCAGGCCTTCGTAGGTGAGGTTGATGTCGTCGACCTTGATTTTGGTCGGCTCTTTGTGGAGCAGGGCGCTCAGTTCCTTCTTGCTGAACTTGCCGATCGGCTTGTCCGGGTCGAAGAAGCCGCAGCCCCTGAAGATGCGCCCGTACCAGCCGTCCATGCTGTAGCCGGGGATCGTCAGCGCGCCTTCGTTCAGCGACTTGGTCTCGTCGTAGAGCTCGGTGAGGTCGAAGTCGGTGACCGAGCCGCGGCCCTCGCAGCGGGTGCACATGCCACCGGTGCGGCTGAAGCTGGCCGTGACCGTCTTGCGCTCGCCGCGTTTGATCGTGATCGCGCCTTTCGCCCGGACCGAGGCGACGTTGAAGGAGAACGCCTGCGGCGAGCCGATATGCGGCTTGCCGAGCCGGCTGAAGAGGATGCGCAGCATCGCGTTGGCATCGGTGACGGTGCCGACCGTGGAACGGGCATCGGCGCCCATCCGCTCCTGGTCGACGATGATCGCCGTCGTCAGCCCCTCGAGCACGTCGACCTCGGGCCGCGCCACCGTCGGCATGAAGCCCTGGAGGAAGGCGCTGTAGGTCTCGTTGATCAGCCGCTGCGACTCGGCGGCGATTGTCCCGAAGACCAGCGAGCTCTTGCCGGAGCCGGACACCCCGGTGAAGGCCGTCAGCCGGCGCTTCGGGAGCTCGACGCTGAGGTCCTTGAGGTTATTGACGCGCGCGCCGTGGACGCGGATCAGGTCGTGGCTGTCAGCGGCGTTCTGCGGACACATTCAGAGGCGAGAGGGTAGCCGGCACGCGCCCGCGGCTACTCGCGGAGCCGCCAGAGGCGCGCGCCGAGCGGCAGCGCCAAGGCGAGGAAGAGCGCGATCCCGAGCGTCTCCGGCGCGAGCTGACCGGGGACGGCGGAGGCGTCCGTCCGGTTCATCGCCGCCGCGGTCTCGATCGCCGGGGAGACGTCGAGCGGGATCGAGAGCACCACCGCGCCGGTGAGGAAGAGGACCGGCACCGCGCGGGTGCGGACGATCGGTTCGCAGACCAAGGCCGCGAGGCCGCTGCCCGCGGCGCCGCAGAGCCAGTTGGCGCAGAGGATGAGGACGATCTCGTCGAGGTGCGCCGGGCGTTCGAAGCGCCCGGTCAGGATCGGGAAGGCGGCGGTGAAGACCATCGCGATCGCCAGCAGCGCCAGCAGGCCGAGCAGGCGACCGGCGGCGAAGCGGCGGGCGCCGACGGTGGCGACGAGCGTCTGCCGCTCCCCCGGCTCCTGGGTGTTGAGGAAGGCAAACGCCCACCACGCCTGGGCGGGGAACATCCAGGCGGCGGCGGTGCCGGCAGTCGAGAGGACCGGATTCGGCGGCTGCGCGTAGAGCACGATGACGCCGCTGGCGAGGAAGAGAAACGGAGCGACCCAGCGGCGGGAGCCGAGGTGCTCGACCAGCATGTAGCGGGCGACGGCGCTCACGCGGGGCCTCCCCAGAACACGAACTCGGCGTCGCTCCCGCCTACTTCCGGAGCGCGGGCCTCCTCCTCTCGCCGAACCCCCGCCACGATCTCCCAGCGCTCGGTTGCCGCCATCCGCCGCCCGCCTTCGCGATGGTCGCTGAAGACCACGGCGGCACCGTCCCGCGCCCGCTCGGCGAGCAGCCCCGCCAGCACCTCCTGGGCGTCGACGTCGAGTCCGGTGAACGGCTCGTCGAGCACCAGCAACCGCGGCGCGCCGAGCAGGGCCTGGATCAACGTGAACTTGCGCAGGGAGCCCTTCGAAAGCGTGGTCATCGGCTCCGAGAGGAAGTGCTCGCAGCGCAGGGCAACGGCCAGCGGCTCGACCTCCTCCCCCGCCCCGTTCGACAGTCCGCGCAGGCGGACGTGGTGACGCAGGTAACGCCCGGCCGTGAGGCCACGCGGGGGATTCGTGTTCTCGGGCACGTACCCGACCCCCGCCCCGGGCGCGAGCTCCCGAGCGCCATCGGTGGGCACGCTCGCACCGGAGAGGATTCGCAGCAGCGTCGACTTCCCGGCCCCGTTGGAGCCGCCGACGTGGACGATCTGCCCGGCCGCCACCTCGGCGTCGATCCCCTTCAGCACCCAGGGACGACCGAGCCCGTAGCGCTTGCGCACCCCGGCGCAGCTGACCACGCGACCGTTCTCCACCTTTCCCAAAGCGGCGAGAACGTAGCAGCGTGAGCTAAGCCGTAATCGAAATCATTCCCGGTTGATCGGTCACCCGGCCAAGCCAGGCGCGGACGGCGGGGTAGGGCTCGAGGTCGAAGCCGCCCTCGGGGGCGACGTGGGTGTAGGCGTAGAGGGAGATGTCGGCGATCGTGAAGCGCTCGCCGACGAAGAACTCGGCGGCGCTGAGGTGGCGCTCCATCGCAGCGCGGCACGACCTGCCTTTTGCAGCGCCTCGACGTCCACGCCGGGAGCCGGAGGGTCCTCGATGATGGAGACCCAGAAGCGGGCGACGGCGATCGTCGCGTCAACGTCGCTCTGCTCGAAGAACAGCCACTGCAGCACCTGGGCGCGCTGGTGGGGATCGTCGGGCAGGTAGCGGGTCCCGTCGGCGAAGTACCAGAGGATCGCGTTGGACTCGGCCAGCGGGCGGCCGTCCTCGAGCACGACGGTCGGCACGCTGAGCGCGGGACTGAGCCCGCCAAGGATCTCGGGGCGGTCCGAGTGGTCGACCACCGAGAGCTCCTGGCGCTCGAACTCGATCCCCAGCAGGGTCAGGAGCAGCCGGACCTTGAAGCAGTTGCCCGAGACCGGGTTGTCGTAGAGCAGCAGGCTCATCGGGGCATGGTGCCGGATAGAGCGCCCGCTAGCGCTGCAGGGTCAGCGCCACCGCTCCAGCTGCCGTCTCGCCGGCGCTGTCGGTCGCCTGGCCGTCGACCGCGAGGCGCAGCTTGGGGAGGTCGCGGAGCAGCTGGCGACCCTTCTGGGAGAGGGTGAGGGTGACCGGGCTCTCTCCCGCCGCGGCGAAGCTGACCGTCATCTTCTTGAACACGGGGACGAGCTTCGCCGAGCGCCTGTTACCCGTCTTGAGCTTGAGCCTCGCCCGGCCGGTCAGCGTCAGCGTCGCCGCCTTATTGACGCTGGCCACGAGGTCCAGCTCGCCGCTGCGCAGCAGCGCGCGCAGCGATCCCTTTCCGGCGCCGGCGGAGAGCCCGAGGCTGAGGGGCGGAGCTTTCGGTTCGGGCGGTGGAGGCGGTTTCGGTTTTTCTTCCGGCTGCTCTGGCGGCGGGACGACTTCGTAGCCGATCGAGGCGCTGTCCTCGAGGCCGTCTTTGGAGACCGCTTTCACCGTGTAGGTGTGATCCCCGAGCGCCGAGGTGTCGAGGTGGCCTTTGCCTCCGCTCACACCGGTGGTGCCGCTGGAGTCGTTGCATGAGGAGAGACCCGTCCCGCCGGTCCCCTCGCTGCACGAGAACAGCGTCGGCACCGACTGCCCGAGCACGTACGTCCCGCCCGATGACGGCGATGAGATCAGCGCGGACGGCGGACCGGCGACGTGCAACACGGCGGTGGCTTCGTCGTAGTGACCGGCCGCATCGGCCAGCCGGACGTCGAAGGAGTCGGTTCCGAGATAGTCCGCCTCGGGCAGGTAGATGAAGGCCCCGTCGTCCTCCAGGTTGAGCGTTCCGTGGTCCGGGGGGTCGGCCAGGCTCAGCGTCGGCGAGACGCCGTTCGCGATCGACCCGCCCGAGAGCACGCCCTGCGCGGCGGCAACGTCGAGTTCCTCGTCCTCGAAGGTGACATAGCTGTGGGCCAGCAGATCGACCGGGTTGTCGTACTCGATCGAGACCCAGCCGTCGCCGTCGCCCGCCCCGTCGAAGCCCTCCAGGCGCCCGGGGGCGACGAAGCTGGAGCCGCCTCCGCCGCCGCCCGAAGCCGCGATGGCGCCGCACTCGTCGCTGGCGCCGCTGCCGCCCTGCCCGCCGCCGACGTAGCCGCCCCCGCCACCGCCGCCGGCGGTCGCGAAGCCGCCGCCGCCCGTGAGGCTGCTGCCGGTCGCACCGAAGACCCCGGCCTCAGCGCCGCCCCCGCAGGTGGAAGGTCCGAAGAGTTCGCCGCCTTCGCCGCCGAGGCCGCCCGATCCGCCGGGTTCGCCTCCTTCGCCACCGTTGAGGATGGCGCCCCGAATGTTCACCTGGCCGCCCGATCCGCCGGTGGAGCCGCTCGCAAAACCGCTCCCTCCCCCGCCTCCTTTCGCCAAGCGCGGACCACCGACGCTGTCAATGCCACCGCCACCGCCACCGGCGGCGAGGACCTCGAGCGCCGAGTCGAGCTCCACGCTGGTGTAGCCGCCGCCCCCGCTGCCACGACCCCCGTCGCCGCCGCCGTTGAAGCCGCCCGCGCCACCCTCCGACAGGCGCTCGCCGTGCCCGCCGATGCTGACCTCGGCCACCTGCCCGGCGCTCAGCGGTTCCAGCGTCGCCCAGACCCTGGACCCGGACCCGCCGCCTCGTTCGGGACCGCCGGCATTGCCCCCGCCGCCGGCGCCCTCGACGGTGAGGAAGGCGCTGTCGACGCCGGGGGGAACGGTCCAGGTCGAAGGGGCCCCGGAGTACCGGTACGCAAGCTTGCATTTGCCGGCCGCGCAACTCGGCCCCGAGACAACCGGGACGGCGACGGCGAGCGGGTCGGATGGGTCGCTGCGGTTGCCGATCACGTCTTCGGCGACGACGGTGTAGTCGTGGCTTCCCGCCGGCGGACGGGTGTCGAGGAAGCTCGCGGCATCGACGCTGCCCACCTCCTCGCCATCGCGGAAGACGTAGTAGCGCTCGATGCCGAAGTTGTCGCTGCCGACCCAGCTGAGCGCGACGCCGTCGGCGTCCACCGTCGCCCCGAGGTCGTCCGGGACGCTCGGAGGCTCGCTGTCGATCTCGACCTGCACGGAGGCCTGGCCGGCACCCGCCGAGATGGTCGTGATCTGCGCCGTCCCCGCATCGAAGGTCTGGCCGGGTTTCAGCGGCGCGTCGCCGAAACCGGGCGTCGACGGGTTCGCGTCGAGCAGTTCCGTCCCCACCCCGAACTCATTCGGAATCCGGATCGAGACGCCGGTGGTCGTGGTGTCGGTGACGTTCTCGAAGACGCCGCCGGTCTCCCTGATCTCCAGGTCGTACCAGGACAGGGCGGTGCCGGTGGGGCTCAGCTGCCGCGGTACCCGCAGCGCCGTCGCCTCGGTCGTCGGCGCCAGAGCGGAGCTGAGCGGGTAGGTCCCGGAGGCCGTCACCGTCTGAACGTTTTCCGGGAGCAGGATGCCGAGCTTGTCCAGGTTCAGGCTGTTGTTGTGCCGGTAGGCGATGTTGCCCATCGTGTCGAACGGGTCGCCGTATTCGGTGCTCGTGCAGGTGTCGCTGATCGTCACCCTTTTGTTGCCGGAGGTGCAGGTCAGGCTGTTGGCGTGATGGAGCCCGAGGTTGTGACCGAGCTCGTGGGCGATGACCAGCGAGTTGACGTTGCCGTTGATGTCCGACTCGTCCCCGTCCACCTCCGCCACTCCCAGGTAGCCGCAGCCGCTCTTCGAGGGGTGGAGGTGGATCACGTGTTGGTAGCCGCTGAGATCGACGCCGGCGTCTTCGGCCGCTTCGTCGGCTTCCTGGTCCCAGGTGTTGAAGGGACAGCCGGCCGTGCTGCCGCTGATGCTGAACCAGCCGAACACGTCCCCGTTGGAACCCAGCTTGCCGGTCAGCGAGATCCCGTCGTAGGACTCCTCTTCGTAGAAGGCGTTGACCGAGCTGGAGGCGGTGAAGACCTTCGAGCGCGTTACGTCCGGTGACCAGGGCGCCGCCGGTTCGCCAGAGAACGAGAACAGCAGCACCGCGACCTTCCTGGGCGTGAGCGCCGCCGCCTCGGTCTCGCTCGCCGTGCTGCGGACCGCTCCGACCAGCCGGCCGTCGCGCACCTCGCCCGTGAACACGACCCGGTCGCCGGGCTCCGCCCTGAGCGTGGTCGGCCGCAGCGGGATTTCCTGGCCTCCGGACTCGAGGCTGTACCTCGTGGTCGAGTGGCCGGCCCCGAAGTCGTCAATCACGGTCGCCCGCAGCGTGCCCGAGCGGACGACATCCGCCTGGGCGGGCGAGGCGAGGCCGAGAGCCACAGCGCAGACAGCGCAAGCCGCCAGCGCCCGCCTGGCGGAGCTCGTTGGCCGCAGCGGCCGCTTCCATAGCCGTCCCGCGAAATTCACCCATTCCCCCCGGCTTGCCTGCGCCGATCCTAATTAGGAACGACCGGTTCTGCTGACGAATTGTAGGAGCAAGCCCCGGGGAGCGGTCAGCGAGCGACGACGCCGGCCTCGGCGGCCGGCGCCGCGTAGGCGGCGGCGAGCGTCGCCGCCGTCTCGTGGGCGTTGAGCCCGCTCGGGTTGGGAACCACCCAGAGCGCCGCGCCGGACCACCGGCTTGCGCTTTCGAGCGTTTCCGGCTGCCGGCCGAGAACCGCCCCGCGCTCGCCGAACGCGTCGCGGTAGGCGGAGATACCGGCGATCGCGACAACCGCGGGCCGGTGCTCGGCGACAAACAGCAACAGCCGCTCGCCGCCCTCGCGCAACTCCTCGCGCGAGAGCTCGGAGGCGCGCGCGGTGGCCCGCCGCACGAGGTTGGTGATCCCGACTCCCCGCGCAATCAGGTGCGCGCGATCGGCGTCGGTCATCCCGGCTGCCCGATCGACCTCGTACTCCGTGATGCCGGCTGCGGCCAGCGCCGGATAGAAGCGGTTGGTGGGATGCGCGAAGTGGGTTCGGACCGCGGCCGTCCACAGGCCCGGGTTGATGCCGACGAACAGCAGCCTCAGCCCTGGGCCGAGGAGATCGTCGACCTCGCGGCCGCGAAACGCCTCCAGTTCCGCTCGCGTGAACCGCATGCGGCGATCCTGCCCGACCGGCGCCGCGGCCGTCGCGCGGCGGGGTTCAGCCGGCCAGGACCGTGAGCATTCGGAGCGTCGCCCCGGAGCGGTTGCCGGCCGCGTCGCTGGCGGTGACCACGAGGCGGTATTTGCCCGGCTTCATCCGCTTGGCGTTGAGGGCAATGCTGCCGGGCCCTGCCTGTATCGCCTGCGTCAGGGTCGCGGTGCGGGCGAATTTCCGGCTGGGCAGCAGCCGCTCGACCAGGATCGAGAGCGTGCCCGGCTCGGTGCTGGAGAACCGCAGCACCGCCTTGCGCCGCGAGCTTGCGGCGATCGCCGGAGGCGACAGCGAGACGCCGCCCAAGACGGGTGCCGTCGCGTCGGGCGCGAGCGGAGTGCCGCCCGGGTCGCGCATGCCGCCGTCGGGGTCGGGCCGCGGACCCGGGTCGACGACAGGATCGGTAACCGGCGGCTCCTCGACGGGCGGCTCCTCGACTGGAGGTTCGTCCGCGGGCGGTTCGTCGACGGGCGGTTCGTCGACTGGAGGTTCGTCATCGGGCGGTTCGTCCACCGGTGGGTCTTCATCGGGCGGTTCGTCGACCGGCGGATCGTCGTCCGGGGGCGTCGGCGGATCGGGCACCTCGGCCGGGCGGCCGATCACGGTGACGAAGCCCGCCGGGCCGCAGAGCGAAGCGGACCACTCGTCGCGCTTCGAGACGACGGGCCCGAGCACCCGGCCCTGGGTCGCCTGGTTGTCGCAGAAGATTCCGAATGTCGGACCGGTCGCGATGTTGTCGGCGGTGTCGAGCGTGCCGGCGCCGGCCAGCGAGCCCGAGGTCGCCACCGCGGCACGCAGCGGCCCGTCGAACCTGTTGCTCTCGACCCGCAGGTCGGTCGTGCGAAGCGCTTCCGCACCGGACGAGCCGAGCGCGCGCACGCCCGCCATTTCGTTGACCGCCTCGCCGCTGTAGAGGAACGCGTTGCCGCGGACGTAGAGGCCGACCAGGCCGCTGGCGCTGACGAGGTGGAAGCTGGTCGGCTGGACCAGGATGTTCCCGTCGATTTCGAGCCGGTCCGGCGTGCCCCCGCTGCGCGGCGTCGCGCTGATCAACGGGCCAGCACCGGCGCTCGGATCGCGCATGATCAGGTTGTCGTGGATCTGGGTGCGGGCGCTGTCCCCGGTAACCAGGATCGCCGACGCGGTCGTCGCCTGCGTGAGCCTGATCGTGTTGTGGTCGATCTCGGCGTCGTCCGCCTGCAGGATTTCCATCCCCCGCCCCTCGAACACGTTTTCGGTCACCCGCGCACGGTCGACCAGCTGCAGCTGCATCGAGCCCAGACCGTGCGGCCCCGGGGACATCGTGAAGGTGTTGTGCTTGACCAGGACGTCGCTGGTGCCGCCGGTGCCCTCGAAGTCGAGGTCGGTGTTGCCGATCGCGCTGAAGCGGTTGTCGACGATCTCGAGCTGCGTGGTCCCGCTGTGCGCCGCGACGCCGCTGCGATCGCACTCGACGAACTCGTTGTCGTGGATCTTCACGCGGGCGATCTCGCGGCCGTCGTTGACGCCGACCAGCTGGACGCAATCGCCGGACTTGGCGGCGGCGCGAATCGGGTGGTTGAAGGTGACGTGCGCGATCTCCGCGTCGGTTGCCGGGCCGATCAGCCTGATCGCGTGGGTCTGCTCGTTCGTGCCGGCGATCGCGACCGTGTCGATCGAGAGGTCGTGCACCGTCGAGCCGACGCCGGTCATGCGGATCCCCTCCCAGTCCTGGGCGCCGACCAGACCCTTGAACACCAGCACCGTGCCCGGGCCATCGCCGTAGAGCTCCGCGCCCGCGGCGTCGAGCATCATGAACGGCCGGCGCGCCGGCGGCACCGGCTGGATCGAGGCGATGTCGTAGACGCCAGCCGGCAGGAACGCGCATTTCTGCGAGTTGAGCGCGTTCTGGATCGCAACCCGATCGTCGAGGCCGTCTCCAGGGATCGCGCCTGGAACCGAGCACGAAGCGTCGTCAGCCGTCCGCGGCTGGGCGCTGGCAAGCACCGAAACCGAGGCTAGGACCAGCAGGGCGAGAACAAGGACAAGGGGGGCGCGGCGGGGTGAGATCGGGACGATTCCTCTTTGGGGACTTTGACCGTACTCCCGCAACGCACCGACTCGGCCCAAAAACCCCTGGATTCATCCATGTGTCTAGTGATTACCTAGGGCACGGTCACGTCGCGCACCTCGACCACCTCGGTCCGGGCGGCGACGAAGCGCGGCAGCAGCCCGGCGGCGGCCTCGTCGTCATCGGCCTCGACCCGCCAGAGCACGCAGTGGCCGCCGGTCAGGCAGGTTGCCGCGGCGGGACGGCGGCGCAGCGGGCTCTCGAAGCCGTTCCAGGCGGCGAAGGCGGCGGCGCACTCCTCAGCGCTGTGGCGGTGGTGGAGGATGAACTGCGGCATGGGGACATCTTCTGCTCTCCCGGCGCCGAGAACATCGGGGGCGATCCCTCAACCGAGCCGGGCGGCGGGGCGGGCGATGACGAGATAGCCGAGGCCGACAACGAGGATCAGGGCCAGCACCAGAGGGGCCGCCCAGACTTGGTAGAAGGGCGCGTCCGGGGGCGCCAGGGAGGTACGTGGCCAGGCGATGTTGACGGTCTCGAAGCCGAGCCAGGCGACGGCGGCGATGTTGGTCGGGAGGCCGAGCCGCCCGGTGCGGAAGGCGCCGCCCGGTCGCCAATCGCCGCGCAGCCGGGCGATCAGCGCGGCGCTGGCGATGAGCAAGAAGGAGACGTAGATCGCGGCGGTGCCGAAGGCGATCAGGCTGCCGACGGCGGTCGCCTCGAGGCCGAGCAGGAGGCCGGCGCAGGCGAACAGGGCGGTGGCGAGGATGCCGCCGACGGGGTTGCCGCGGCGGTCGACCCGGGCCAGCGACCGGGATCCGGGCAGGGTGCGGTCGCGGGCCATCGAGTAGGCCATCCGCGCCGTCACCCCCTGGGCCGCCACCGCGCAGGCGAGGAAAGCGGCGAGCACGACCGCGGCGAAGGGCTTGTCCGACCAGGAGCCGAAGGAGGTGGTCACCGCGGTGGTGACGGGATCGAGGTCGGCGCCGGCGACGACCCCGGCCGGGTCGGGGTGGGCGAGGGTGACGGCGATCGCGTTGGCGATCACCAGCACGCCGACGCTGAGCAGCGCCACCCAGATCGCCAGCGGCACGTGCCGGCCAGCGTCCTGGGTCTCCTCGGCGACCCCGACGGCGCAGTCGAAGCCGATGAAGACCCAGCCGCCGACCGCGAGCGCCGCCAGCATTGCCGCGAGCACCGAGCCGCCCGAGAGCGCCTCGGCGCCGAGCGTGTCGCCGAGGATCGAGATCTCCTGGCTGCGGAAGGCGAGCAGCAGGGTGAGGGCGATCCCGACCGAGGCGACGACCTCGGCGCCGATCCCGACCTTGACGATGCGCCCGACCAGGTCGATCCCGAGCGAGCCGATCGCCGCCGCGGCGAGCACGATCGCGAAGCCGGCGAAGACGATCGCCTCCGGCGTCGCCTCGATCCCCAGCAGGGTCAGCAGCCAGGGCGCGCCCAGGTAGGCGATGGTCGTGTTCGCGGCGGCGTAGGCGCAGAGCGCGACCCAGCCGTTGAACCAGCCGTATCCGGGTCCCAGCAGGCGGCGGCTCCACTGGTAGGGACCGCCGGCGATCGGGAACTCGGAGGCCAGCTCCGAGTAGACCGCGAGCAGCAGGCACTGTCCGGCCAGCGCCACCGGCAGGACCCAGATCCAGGCCGGGCCGGCGACCGCGGTGCCGACCAGGACCACCGCGTAGAGCCCGACCACGGGCGAGATCCCGGCGAAGCCGAGGGCGATCGTGTCGAAGCCGCTGAGCCCGCGTTTGAGCTCTTGGCGGTAGCCGAGCTCGGCCAGACGCGCCTCATCGCTCGCCGTGGCCGCTCCCTCAGCTGCCGCGCTCACGCTCCACCGCCCGGGCGACGTCGACGCGGGAGGAGGCACCGAGCTTGAAGAAGATGTTCCGCAGGTGGGACTCGATCGTCTTCTCGCTGAGGAAGAGCTCGGCGGCGATCTCCTTGTTGGTGAGGCGGTCGGTGACGAGTCCGGCGATCTCCCGCTCGCGCTTGGTCAGCGACTCGACCCCGGTCTCCCCCGCCGCCGGCCCCCGCGCCTCGCGCCGCGCCCCAAGCTGGCGCAGCTCGCGCCGGGTCGCGTCGCGCTCGCGCAGCGAGCCGCAGCGGTCGAGCTCGCGCTCGGCCTCGCGCAGCTCCGCCACCGCCTCCTTCTTCTGCCCGGAAGCGGCCAGCGCCCGTCCCAGCAGCTGCCGCGAGAAGGCGGCCTGCAGCCCGGCCCCCACCGCGGCCGCGCCCTCGACGCCAGCCCTGGCTGGGGCCAGCGCCGCCTCGCCTTCCCCCTTATGGAGCAGGATCGCGGCCCGGGTCCGGCCCGCCAGCGCCTCCGGCAGGCGCAGGCCGTCAAGCCCGGCGACCAGCTCCTCGGCCCGCGCCGCGTGGGATTCGGCGACCTCGACGTTGCCCTGCTCGAGCTCGGCCAGGGCGAAGCTCTCCCAGTCGAAGCAGCGCTCGACCGGCACCGCGAACTCGATCTCGGCGCTGCCCAGCGCCCGCAGCGCCTCCGCCCCGCGCTCGGTCTCGCCGGCAGCGAGCAGGGCGACTGCGAGCGCCCAGCCGGGGCCGCCGCCGGAGGCCGGGATGGTCCCGCCGGTCAGTCGCTCCCCATAGGTGAGGCTTTCCTCGCAGGCCTCGATCGACGCCTCCAAGTCCCCCATGAAGTAGCTCGGCCAGGCGAGCTCGGAGAGCGCCCAGAAGAGGTAGTGGCGGTTGCCCGAGAGCCGCGCCGCCTCGACCGCCGCCTCGCAGACCTCCGCCGCCTCGGCCAGCTCGCCCTGCAGCTCCAGCGGGTATCCCTTGGTCAGCATCAGCGGGATCAGGAGCCGGCCGACGCCGGCGCTACGGGCGATCTCGATGCCGCGATCGATGTGGGCGAGGGCGGCCCCGTAGTGCTCGAGGTAGTTCTCGGTCCAGGCCAGGTAATAGAAGGCGTCCAGGTGGGGAGCGAGCTCCTCGTCGGCGAGGCGGTCGATCAGGTCCACCGCCTCGGCGTGGTGCTCGCGCGCCTCGGCCACCATGCCGGCGCTGACCTCGCCCAGCGCCAGCGCGGTCGCCGCCAGCGCCCGCAGCGAGGCGTCCTCGAGCCGGCGCGCGCCCTCCAGCGCGCCCCCGCCCATGGTCAGCGTCTGCTCGAAGTCGAGCGTGTAGAGGCCGTCGACGGCGAGCTCGACCTGCAGCGCCACCGCCTCGGCGCTCTCGTGGTCGCCGAGCTGCTCCCAGGCGCGCAGCAGCCGCTGGTGGGCCTCTTCGTGGTCGCCGAGGCCGTGCTCGACCGCCGCGCACCAGGCGGTCAGCTCGAGCCGGCGCGGCACCTCGTCCTCGCCGACCCGGGAGATCGTCTCCAGCAGCACCTCGCGGCAGCGCTCGAGCTCGCCGATCGAGCGCAGCGCCGCCGCCAGCGCCATCCGGACCGAGACCTGGCGCTCGCGATCGCCGTCGGCGAGCAGCCGCAGCGCCCCTTCCAGCCAGCGTGCGGCGACCGCGGGCGCACGTCCCTCAGCCGCCGCGGCGGCCTCCAGCAGGATCTCGACCGCCTCCCCGTCGCCCTGGCTCGCCGCCTGCTCGACGTGGTGGGCGCGGTCGGCGGCAGCGGCGCCGCGGGTAGCCAGCGACTCGGCGGCGCGGGCGTGGGCGGCCAGCCGCGAGCCGCCGCCGATGCCCTCGTAGACGCTGCGGCGGACCAGCGGGTGGCGGAAGATGAAGCGGCGCGGAACCTCGGTGGCGCGGACCAGCTCGCGCTCGAGCAGCTCGTCGAGGGCGCGCAGGGCGAGCGCCTGGTCGAGCTCGGCGATCTCGCCGGCGACGCCGGGGTCGAAGGGCTCGCCGGCGACCGCGGCCGCCTCGAACAGGGCCCGGGCCTCGGGCGAGAGCGCCGCCACCTCTTCGGCCAGCGAGGCGGCGACCCCGGCCGGGACGCCGCCCCGGTCGGGCCCGCCGGCCTCGTCGAGGCGCTGGGGCTGCTCCAGCCGGGCCAGCTGCTCGAGATAGAACGGGTTGCCGCCGCCGTGCCGGTAGAGCGCCGCCACCGTCGCCTCGTCGTCCTCGCCGAGCAGTGCCGCCGCCTCGGCTTCGCTCAGTCGCGCGAGCTCCAGCTTGCGCGCCAGCGGCGCCGCCAGCGCCGCCACCAGGGCGGGCGGGGCGCTGCCGGTTCGGTAGGCGGGGACGATCAGGACCGCGCCGTCGGCCGGGCGCCGCAGCAGCGCCCCGAGCAGCTCGATCGTCGCCTCGTCGGCCCAGTGGAGGTCGTCGAGCGAGAGCACCAGCGGCCTCGGCTCGGCCAGCAGTGCCAACAGCGAGCGCACGGCGCGGTGGCTGCGGTAGCGCTCGTCGCCGACCGCGGCCGGGGCCTCGCCGGAGCGCATGGCGGGGAAGACGGAGCCGAGCTCGGTCCGCAGGCTCTCGGGGGCGGCGCCGAGGCCGTTTTCGAGCTGGGCGGTGAGGTAGGGGTCGAGGGTCTCGACCAGGACGCCGAAGGGGCGGTCGCGCTCGAACTCGGCCGCCTGGCCGTGGAGGACGACGTGGCCCCGCTGCTCGGCCCGCTCGCGCAGCTCCGCCAGCAGCCGGCTCTTGCCGATCCCCGGCTCGCCCTCGACTGCCAAACAGCCCGGCTCGCCGGCATCGAGAGCGTCGAGGGCGGCGTCGATCAGCTCGAGCTCACGCCCGCGTCCTACGAGCGTGTCCTCGGACGGGACCATCGACGCTCCCGAGCATAGAGCGAAAACCCAGGGGTTCCGGTTCAGGGATCGCCCCTGATGTTCAGGGACGCCTTCGCGGCGAGGCTGAGTCCAGTCACTTACTCACCCACTGCAAGGAGGAACCAAATGCATGCCAAGGACAACATCGCTTCCCGGATCGGCCGCTGGAGCGCCGCTCACCGCAAGACCGCCATCCTCGGGTGGCTGGTCTTCGTGGTCGCGGTCTTCGGCCTGATGGCCAACGGGGTTCTGAAGAAAGAGACGCTGTCCTCCGTCGACCAGATCGCCGGCAACGCCGGCGAGGCCGAGCGGATCCTCGACGACGCCGGGATGCGCCCGACCGAGGAGATCGTCCTGATCGAGAGCAAGTCGGAAACCGTCGACGATCCCGGCTTCGCCGCCGTGCTCGACGAATCGGCGGCGGCATTGACTGCGACCGCACACGTCACCGCAGTCGCTTCGCCGCTCGACGGCAACGGCGGCGGCATCTCCGAGGACCGCCACTCGGCCTTCGTCGAATTCGAGATCGAAGGCAAGGAAAAAGTCGGCGAAGAAAACCTCGAGGCGAGCATCGCCACGGTCGACCGCGTCAAGCACGACAACCCGGAGTACACGGTCGGCCAGTTCGGCGGCGGCAGCGCCAACAAAGCGATCGAAGACACCCTGCAGGCGGACGTCGGCAAGGCGGGCATGCTCTCGCTGCCGATCACGCTGCTGATCCTGATGATCGCCCTCGGCGCCCTGGTTGCCGCCTCGGTGCCGTTCACGCTCGCCCTCACCTCGGTGCTGGCGACGATGGCGATGGTCACGATCCCCAGCCACCTGTTCCCGCTCGGCGGCAACGTCGACGCCCTGATCCTCCTGATCGGGCTCGCGGTCGGGGTCGATTACTCGCTGTTCTACATGCGCCGCCAGCGCGAGGAGCGCTCGGCGGGACGGAGTAACCGCGACGCGATCGAGGTCGCCGCAAGGACCTCGGGGCACGCGGTGATGATCTCCGGCCTGACGGTGGCGATCGCGATGGCCGGGATGTTCATCACCGGCGACGCGACCTTCACCTCGTTCGCGGTCGCCACGGTGACCGTGGTCGCGGTCTCGATGTTCGTGACGCTGGCGGTCCTGCCGGCGGTGCTGTCCTGGCTCGGCGACCGAGTCGACAAGGGCCGCGTCCCCTTTACCCGGCGCCGCGGCGAGGCCAAGGAGTCCCGGGTCTGGGGCTCGATCGTCACCCGCGTGATGCGGCGGCCGATCGTCTCCATCGTCGTCGCCGGCGGCTTCCTGGTCGCCCTCGCGATCCCGGCTCTGGGCATGAACGTGGTCCAGTCAGGTCCCAACGACCTGCCCCGGGACATCCCGGTGATGCAGACCTATGACCGCTTCACGGCGGCCTTCCCGGAAGAGACCAACGCGGTCAACGTGGTGGTCGAGTCCGACAACGTCCGCGGCGGTGCGGCCGGTGCGGCGATCGACGACCTGGTGACCGAGGCCGCTGCCTCGCCGAAGGTGATCGGCGAGAGCGAGATCACCTACAGCGACGACGCAACCGTCGCCAGCGTCCAGATCCCGACCGTGGGCGAGGGCACCGACGAGCAGTCGATGGCCGCGCTCGACGAGATCCGCGACGAGATCGTCCCGGCGACCGTCGGCGGGGTCGAGGACACCACGGTCAAGGTGACCGGCGGAGCCGCTCAGTCGAGCGACTTCAGCGACCTGCTGTCGAGCCGGATGCCGCTGGTGTTCGCATTCGTCCTCGGGCTGGCGTTCCTGCTGATGCTGATCACCTTCCGCTCGATCGTGATCCCGCTGAAGGCGATCGTCCTCAACCTGCTCTCCGTGGGCGCCGCCTACGGGGTGCTGGTGCTGGTGTTCCAGGAAGGCTGGGGCGAGGCCCTACTCGGGTTCGAGTCCAACGGCGGCGTCACCAACTGGCTGCCGCTGTTCCTGTTCGTGATCCTGTTCGGGCTCTCGATGGACTACCACGTGTTCATCCTCAGCCGGGTCCGCGAGGCCTACGACCGGGGCATGAGCACCGAAGACGCGGTGCGCAAGGGGATCGCCGGCTCGGCCGGCACCGTGACCAGCGCCGCGATCGTGATGGTCATGGTGTTCAGCGTCTTTGCCACCCTCTCCTTCATCGACTTCAAGGAGATGGGGATCGGGCTCGCGGTGGCGATCCTGATCGACGCGACGATCATCCGGGGCGTCCTGCTGCCGGCGACGATGAAGCTGCTCGGCGACTGGAACTGGTACCTGCCGAAGTGGCTGCAGTGGCTGCCGCAGAAGGGGCGCGAGCCGCGCTCCGACGAGGGGTTCGAGGTCGAGCCCGGCGGTGTGGAGCCCGCCCGCGCCTAGGGGCGCCGGCGAAGGGAAGTGCGACGGGCGCCCGCGGGCGCCCGTCGTCGCGTTTGAAACCGGAACTTCGATTCGAAAGAGGTGGTCGAGATGGAGCAGAGCACGAGTGGGAGCAAGAGCACGGAGGCGGCGGTGATCGGGGGTGGCATCGGCGGCATCGCGGTGGCGGTGGCCTTGGCCCGGGCGGGCTGGAGCCCGACCGTCTACGAGGCGAGCCCGGAGCTGGCGCCGCTCGGTGCCGGGCTCTCGATCTGGCCGAACGGGTCGCGCTCGCTGCGCGAGCTCGGTCTCGACGAGCTGGTCGAGGCGGCGCCCTGGAGCGGCGGCGCCCTGCGCCGGGCCGACGGCTCGGCACTCGCCGAGTTCGACCCGGAGGCGATCGCTGGCCGCTACGCGGCGCCGCTGATCGGGCTGCACCGCGGAGATCTGCAGGAGGCGCTGGTCGGCGCGCTCGGCCGCGAGCGGTTGCGGACCGGAGCACGACTGAGCGAGATCGAGGGGACCGAGCTGGGCTTCGCCGACGGCACCCACGCCCACGCCGACCTGGTGGTCGGCGCCGACGGGCTCCACTCGACGGTGCGCTCGGCGCTGCTCGGCGACGGCGATCCCCGCGACTCGGGCATCGTCGCCTTCCGCGGCATCGCCCGCCTCGACCGTCCCGTGCCGGTCGGGGAGTGGTGGGGCGCTGGCAGCGTCGCCGGCCTCCTGGAGCTCGGCGGCGGCCGCGTCTACTGGTACCTCGCCCACCGTGGAGAGGCGGACCCCGCGGCGCTGCCGCGGCTGGCCGCCGACTACGGGTCAGAGGTGCGGGAGGCGATCGGCGCCACCCCCGAGGAGGACGTCCTCCTCCACCCCCTGCTCGACCGCGATCCCGTCTCCCGCTGGAGCCATGGCGCGGTGACGCTGCTCGGCGACGCCGCCCACCCGATGCTGCCGTTCCTCGGCCAGGGCGCCAACTCGGCGCTCGACGACGCCGTCTCCCTCGCCGCCGCGGTGGCCGAGGAGGACGACGTCGGCCGCGCCCTGGAGCGCTACGAGCGGGAGCGGGTCAAGCCGACCGCGGCGCTGGTCCGCGGCTCGCGCAAAGCCGCGAAGGCGGCGCTGCTGGGCTCCGGAGCAGGCCGCCGGGTGCGCGACCTGCTCGTCTCGCGGCTGCCGGAATCGGCCCGGCTGCGGCAGCTCGACCCCTACCTCGGGCGGTAGGGGTCGAGGTAAATCGACGCGTATGAGAGTGCTCAGCCCAGGAGTTTGGCCTTGGCCCGATCGAACTCCTCAGCCGAGAGCGCTCCCTTGTCTTTCAGATCGGCGAGCTTGTGCAGTTCGTCCGCGGGGGAGCCGGCATGCGCCGTTTCCCGCACGTAGGAGTCGAAGTGCTTTTTCGAATCGGCCTCGGCCTTGATCGTGCGGTCGCGCATGCCGTCGCCGCGGACGATCAGGTAGAGCAACGCCCCCAGGAACGGCACGAAGACCAGGAAGAACACCCAGACAGCCTTGGCCACGCCCGACAGCTGGTGGTCGCGGAACAGGTCCGAGATGATCGAGATCAGGATCCAGATCCAGGCGAAGAGCAGGAAGAACTCGAAGACGAGCAGTAGCCCTTCGCCGAAGCTGATGTCCGCGAGCGTCATCGGTTATCCGCCTTCGGGTACCAGTTGACGGTCAGCTGGTAGATGATCACGACGTCGAGGATGATCATCAGGAACGCCCAGAGCGGCGCTGCCGGGAACCAGACGACCTGCAGGGTGGCGTTAATGGCCAGGAGGAAGATGCCGATCACGCGGGCCGCGCTGTTGCCCGTGATCAGGCCGAGCCCGGTGAGCCCGACGACGATGCCGAGCAGCATCTGAATCCAGCCCCAGGTCGTGAGGTCGAGGACCAGAGCGCCATGGCCGCCGACCACGACCACGTCGTCGTTGAGGACCGCCGCGAGCCCCCAGATCACGCCGAGGCAGCCGAGGATCACCATCATCACCCCCGCAAACGCGATCCACATCGAGTTTTCGCTGCCTACAGGGCCCCTCGAACCTCGACTAGCCTCCATCGGAATCTCCTTTTGAGGTGGGTGCGGCTCGACGCCAGTGGCGTCTCGGTACGGGTAAATGTTCGTTATCCGGGTAACAATTCCTGGCCTCCGACCGAAGGAGAATCGAGATGGGCAAGCTGATCGCATCGACGCAGACCACCATCGACGGCGTCATCGACCCGGTCGGCGAGTGGGTGGAGCCGGGCGGAGACCACGCCGAGTACTCGTTCGAGCGTCAGGCGAGATCCGGCGGGCTGGTGCTGGGCCGCGAGACCTTCGAGGGGCTGGCGCAGTACTGGCCGAACGAGTCGGGCAAGTGGGCGGACATGATCAACCCGATGCCGAAGTACGTCGGGTCCACCACCCTCTCCGGCGACCTCGAGTGGAACGGGACCCTGCTCGAGGGCGACCTCGAGGACTCGATCCCGAAGCTGAAGGACGAAGTCGACGGCGACCTCTTCATGCACGGGAGCGGCGAGTTCGCCTACGCCCTCGCCCAGAAGGGCCTGGTCGACGAGTACGAGATCTACCTGAACCCGCTCGTCTGGGGCAAGGGAAACGTCCACGTGCTCGGCGACAATGGAACCATCCGGATGCAGCTCAACGACGTGAAGCGGTTCGACTCCGGAGTGGTGCTGCTCACCTACCTGCCGGCGTCCTGACTGCGACTGGGGCGAGGCGGCGGCCACGGCTGGCTACTGCTTTTCGGTGTCCTTGCCGGGGCCGCCGACCAGCTTGTCGTTGCCACTGCCGCCTTTGAGGACGTCGCGCCCGGGCCCGCCCATCAGCTTGTCGCCCCCGGAACCGCCGCGGAGCAGGTCGTCTCCCTTACCGCCTTCGATCTTGTCGCTGTCGGCGCCGCCGCTGAGGCTGTCGTTGAGGTTGCCGCCGACGACGGCGTCGAAGCCGAGCCCGGCGTCGAAGACGTTGATGTGATTCGCAGCCCCGACAAATTTGTCGCTGGTGAATTCGGTCGGATCGCCGATCGTCGAGACGGCGTGGATTTCGATCGGCCCCTGGCCGCCACCGAGATCGTCGGGCAACTGCGAGAAGTCATAGAGAGTGGACACGCCCGCCGAGGCCTCGATCCGCCTCAGGTCGCGGCAGAAGGCGGGACCGTTGTCGACGCCTACGCCGCTGACAGTGAGTTCGCCGTCGCCGGCGCAGCGAGGCACGATTTTCCCCTCGCCACCCTCCACCGTGAGCACACCGTTGGCGAAGCTGCCAAAGGCATCCGCCCTCGCCGGCATCAGAACCGCAAGCGCCAGAGCGAGCGTCGCGACGACCAGCACCGAGGACGATCCACCGAACCGAAACCGAAGCGCTGATATCGCGGACACATTGCGAGCTTAGAGCGTCAGAATGGCTTCGTGCGCGGAAGCGGGGAATCAGGGGCCATTTCGCCGACGGCCCACTACACCGGGCAGACCTGGGTCCGGAACGGCCTCTCCCACGCCGAGCTGGCGACCTGGCAGGGACGGGTGCTTCATGGCGGGTTCGCTTTGCCCCTCGCGGCAAGCAGGACGCTCGGCGGGCCGACGCTGGACGGGCTGCTCCTCGCTCGTCACCGAATCATCGACTCGATCCTCGACGACCTGATTCGCGGCGGCATCACCCAGGTGGTCGAGGTCGCCTGCGGGATGTCTCCCAGGGGCTGGCGGTTCACCGAGCGGTTCGGCGAACGGCTCACCTATATAGAGACGGACCTGCCGGGGATGGCCGAGCGGAAGCGCGACGCGCTGGCCCGGATGGGGTCGCTGACGGACCGCCACCGCGTGGCCGACGTGGACGTCCTCCAGGAGGGCGGGCCAGGCAGTCTCGCGGCTCTTGTCGAGACCCTGGACCCGGCCGGGGGACTGGCGATCATCACCGAGGGCCTGCTGATGTACCTGGACGACGACACCGTAGACGCGCTGTGGGCCCGGATCGCCACCTCACTCGGGGGCTTCGACAGGGGTGTCTACCTATCGGACCTGCGCTGTGCGAGGCCGGACACGGGACTGTCGGAGCGAACTTTCGACGCGATCCTCGGCGCCTTCGTGCGCGGCAAGGTCCACCCATATCGCGGCGACGAAGCCGCGGCCGAGGCGGCCCTGCGCAGCGCCGGCTTCGGGCAAGCCCGGCTACACCGTGGCGATGAGCATCCGGCAGCCGCGGACCTTCGCAGCGATCCGAGCGCCGGCGTGATCTGCGTGGTCGAGGCGGCCTGCGGCTAGCCGATCACGTGCACGAACGCAGGCGGTCGATTCGATCGGCGCCGAAGGCAAAGTCGTTCCCGGAGCCGCAATCGATCCTGTCCAGGGCCTTATCCCGGGAAAGATGGACCTCATCGGAGCCACCGCCTGCTCTGACCAGATCCGCACCGCGGCCGGGAAAGATGAGGTCAAAGAACGGGCTGCCGATCAACCGGTCGGATCCACTGCCTCCTTCGAGGATTGCTCCCGCTGGGGAGGCGACGAGCGTGTCGTCGCCCTTGCCGCCGATCGCGAACATTTCGAGGGCGGGCGCACCACGGGCGTCAATTCGGTCTGCCCCGGCGCCGCCATTGACGACAAAGATCATTTCTTCCCTGGACTCGGGGGTGACGACGAGATCCAGATCGTTGTCCTCGGCAGGGTTGAGATTGACGCCGCTCTCCGAGCCGGAATCCATGTAGACGAAATGGTCGGGACCGCGACCGCCGAACGCTTCCACCAGGCCGGGGCCAGAGATTGCCCACTCGATCTCCGGCGACGCGTCGTCCTCCGGAGTCAGGCCTGGAGCAAAGGGTCCATTGGAAAGGTCGATGGCCACGGCGGTGTCACCTTCTGCGAAGAGGTCGATCCGGTCCGTGTTCGCGACCGTCGCGCCGGACTTGCACGCTCGCCCTGGATGCGAGAACTCGAAGATCCTGATCGCGTCGCCGGCCCTCCGCACTATGGCGAAGTCCCCCCCGGTGACGGAAATTGAGAGGACGGCTTCCTCGGGGCCCTGCTGACAGCTGACCTTGGCCAGCGCCGACTGGGGAACGGTCCAACAGGCCAGCCACAAGCCGATCCCAAGTACCCAAAAAGACAAAGCCCCGCAAAGCGGGACTTTTGCAAAAAGAGAAGCTGAGTTTTCACCCCTCTCCACTCCCAATTTATACCGCACACGAGGTCCTCATGAAGCCCCGGGAGATGCCCCATAATCGCGCGCCGCAAGCCAGAAACGACGGGAGGACGGCATGGCAGAGCATGCGGTGGCGATTGCCGGAGGTGGGCCGACGGGGATGATGCTGGCGGCTGAGCTGGCGTTGGCGAAGGTCGATGTCGCGGTGGTCGAGCGGCGTCCCGATCACGTGCTCGTCGGCTCACGGGCCGGCGGCTTCCACTCGCGCACGATCGAGCTGCTGGATCAGCGCGGGGTCGCCGACCGGTTCCTCGCGGAGGGCCAGGTGGCACAGGCCGCGATGCTGGCGGCGACCGTGCTGGACATGAGCGACTTCCCGACGCGCCATCCGTATTCGCTCGGGATCTGGCAGAACCAGATCGAGCGGATCATGGCCGCCTGGATCGCAGAACTGCCGGTGCAGATCTACTACGGATGCGAGGTGACTGGCTTCGCGCAGGATGAGGCCGGCGTCGACGTCCAGCTATCCGACGACCGGTCGCTGCGGGCGCAGTATCTCGTCGGGTGCGACGGCGGACGCAGCCTCATCCGTAAAGCAGCCGGGATCGAGTTCCCCGGATGGGATCCGACCAGGAGCAACCTGATCGCCGAGGTCGAAACGACCGAGGAGCCGCCGCCGGGCATTCGTCACGACGCCACCGGCATCCACGCCCTCAACACGATGGAGGACGGCAAGACGGTGCGGGTGATCGTGACCGAGCAGCAGCTCGGGCCCAGCAGCGAGCCCACCCTGCGCGACTTGAGCGAGGCGCTGATCACGGTCTACGGCACGGACTTCGGGGTCCACAGCCCCACCTGGATCTCCAGGTTCACCGACATGACCCGTCAGGCAGCGGACTACCGCGCGGGACGCGTACTGCTCGCCGGCGACTCGGCGCACGTTCATTACCCCGCGGGCGGACAGGGCCTCAGCCTCGGTGTGGGCGATGCGGTGAATCTGGGATGGAAGCTGGCCCAGGTGGTCGACGAGACCTCCCCGGAGAGCCTCTTGGATACGTACCGGGACGAGCGCCACCCCGTCGCTGCCGATGCGATCCAGCACACGATGGCCCAGGCCGCGCTCCAGCGCCGGGACGAGCGCATGAAGGCCCTGGTCGATGTGGTGTCGGAGATGGCGAGCATGGACGAGCCTCGCAAACGGCTCGCCGGGCTCATTTCCGGGCTGGATATTCGCTACGACCTCGGCGAGGGCCACCCCCTGCTCGGGCGCCGCATGCCCGATCTGGACCTCGTGACCGCCGACGGCCCGCTTCGGGTCTTCGAGCTGCTGCACGACGCCCGGCCGGTGCTGCTCAACCTCGGCGAGCCCGGCGGCTTCGACATCGCTCCATGGACCGACCGGGTCCAGCCGATCGACGCGAGCTACGAGGGCGAGTGGGAGCTCCCGGTGATCGGCGCGGTCCCCGCCCCCACTGCCGTGCTGGTCCGACCCGACGGATACGTGGCCTGGGTCGGAGAGGACGGGTCCGACGCGGGGCTCACTGGAGCCTTGATCACCTGGTTCGGGCCGCCAGCCACAACGTAGCTCGAGCAGTTGCTCGGATGTACGTCCGCGTTCTTGAACCGGCGGGCCCGCAGCGCGTATAAGCGGGCGGTGCAGTTCTGCACGATTCGATGGCGAGATCGTGCCGGGCTGCTGGGAAAGGGTGGTCGCCAGCCCCTAGCGGCGCGCGGCCAGATACAGATCAACGGAGGTCATAGATGGCTGGATTCAGTCTCTCTCCGGGGCGCGCTCGTGCGGCCCGGATCACAAGCGCGCTGGCGCTGATGCTGGCGCTCGCGGCCGTCTTCGGCGGCGCCACTGCCTCGGCAGCGCCGTCGACGACGGAGCTCACCTGTGGACCGGATGAACCCCTCGCAGGGAGCACCGTGACCTGCAAAGTCGTGGTCACGGGAGCCGAGGCGAGTAGAACCCTGAGGTTCGATCAAATCGGCTTTGCCGAGTTCAAACCCCGCACCTGCACCCTCCTCCCGCTTAACAAAACCAGCGTTTTCTGCGTCGCTCGCTTCAAGGTCTTGGCGCCGGGACGGCTGACGGTCTTCGCCAGCTACCTCTCGGCTACGGAAGAAAACTTCTCCTCCGACTCGCACGATTTCCTGGTCAAACCGGGCGGCTCGATCAGGGTCGAATGCTCGCCCGAGTTCGGCTTCCTCGGGGAGCTCTCGGACTGCGAAGTGGTCGTTCCGAATACCCCGGGCGTGTCCGAGCCGCCGAGCGGCCTCGTCCAGTTCCGGTCCCTGTCGGAAGTTCTGGGCGAACCGGCGGGCCGCGTCACTCCCGAATGCACGCTGGAACCGACCCCCTCCGGTGCCCGCTGCTCGCTCAGGTTCGAACCCTTCTCCGCCGGCACGGTCGCGCTCATTGCCGAATACGAAGGCGACGCGTCCCATCCGGCGCAGTTCGGATCGGTCCCCTACCTGGTCTTCGAAAAGCACGAAACCACGACCGGCGTGAAGTGCGACACCACGACGCCGCTTGTGAGAACTCGGATTCTCTGCACGGCGACCGTGGTCAACCAGGACGAAACCGGCGGTCCGCCGACGGGCACCGTCGATTTCCGCCGTGACGATTCCGAACACATCAACCTGATTCCCGGATCCTGCCGCCTCGAAGCAGAGGACGAAAAGTCCAACGAGAGTTCGTGCTCGATCGGCTTTGAATCGTTGAATGTCGCCCGACACACTCTCGAGGCCGCATTCCTGGGCAGTGAACACTTCGACTTCGGCCTTCCCGCTTCGATCGAACTCGACGTCGTCGCGCCGCGCAAAACGTCGACGGCCCTGACGTGCCTGCCCAGTCGCAGCTCCTTCTCCGGAGTCTGCCTTGCGACTGTCACCGACAGCTCGGCGAGCCCACTCGCGCCGTCCGGAACGGTGAGGCTCAACGCGCCGGAAACGGTGAAATCGAATCGGGAAACGTGCTTGCTTGCGCCTACCACCAGCAGCAGCAGCTCATCGTGCGCCTTCAGCTACACGATGACCGCGATCGGCAGCACCCCGGTCGTCGCCGAATACTCCGGCGACGACAAAGGACATCTGCCCAGCAGCGGCAAAGGCACCGCGTCCAGGCAGTCGTAGTCCCGCTCCCGGACCTCAGCCGGCGCGATCCCTCGGGGTCGTGCCGGCTCGGTCTCGGAGCCGCGCCGTCCATTGCGCATGGCGTCGCCGAAGCTCGTCCTCGTCGAGGTCGGCGCGGCCCAACGGCTGGTAGTTCGGGACCCAGGACGCAACCCCGTTGTCGGACCGGGCGGCGGCCCAGCAGTCCCAGAGGCGCATGTCCCCGACTTCCTGGCTACTCCCCTCTTCATAGGCCGCAAGGAAGTCGTCGGCGATCCGCTCGTCGAAGAGGAGGACGAGATCGAGCCGGCACCAGCCCAGGTCGAAGCCACGGGGACCGCGCGAACCGCCCGACCAGTCGACGATGCCCGTGAGCCTTCCGTCCTTCCAGACGACGTTGCCCGACCAGTAATCGCCGTGGGTCAGCACCTCCGGCGAGGCAACGAGCTCTGACCAGCGGGACCGGACCTCCGCCGCCAGCGGGCCGTCCAATATCCCCTCGGAGCCTCCCCCGCCCTCGAACACGCTCGGCAATTCCGCCAGCCGCTCGGTCGGCACCGCGTGCACCGCAGCGAGCGCACGACCCAACTCGCGCGCCCACTCCCTGGGGTCGGCCGGAGTGATGTCCGGCTCACCGTCGAGCCAGCTGACCAGCGAAGTCGGGTACTTCGACCACCGACCGTCAAGGTCACAACCGAGCAGCAACGGGGCCAAGCCGCCAAGTCCGTCGAGCGCCCGCAGCACACGCTGCTCATGCAAGGGAGCAGGGTCCCCCTCCGGAAACTGGCGGACGACAACCCTTGTCGCAGGACTCTCGGTATCGACCCGCCAGGTGTCCGCGTGCTGGCCGCCATCTAGCCGCACGGCGCCCAGGACCGCAGCCGACGGGCCCGCCAGGCGCCGGACTTCCTCGAGCGCCCCAGACGAAGGCGATGCCTCTGATTGCGCCATGGCCGAAACCTAGCTCTTGCTCCCAGCGCTTCCAGGATGGCTGGGGCACCGTCACGCGCCAGCTCGCCGAGCTGGCCGAGTCGCAGGCGTAGACAAGCCGCTCGCCCCCGACCGCTACGCCGCGTTGGCGAAAGCGGCCGGGGCGATGAGCAGCGCGATGATCAGCATGGTCACGCAGTACAGAGCCACGGTTTCCTTCGTGTCCTTCATCTGAGATTCCCTCCTGTGGGTTCGCGCGGCCCACCGGGGCGGAGAGCCATTGCCGCCACAGATTCGGGAGGGGACGTTGCAGCGCCGCTGGCCCAGCGTTGGCGGGGAACGCAACGCTGCTGCAACGGTGCTGCAAGGCCCGGGGCGCAGGCTCTGGGCATGCAAGAACTCACCGCACAACACACCCTCATCGAGGATCGTTTTCAGGGAGTTCCCGAGGTTGCCCACGGCGGCTACGTCGCCGGGATGCTCGCCGCAGCCCTCGGTTCCGACAGCGTTGAAGTTCGGCTACGCCGGCCCGTCCCGACCGGTCGGCTGCTCGAGCTGGAAGCCAGCGACGAAACGCTCGAGCTCCGCGATGGCGAGGCCCTCCTCGCCCGAGCGTCGCGCACCGCACTACATATAGAGACGCCGCTCCCTATCTCGATCACGGAGGCCGAGTCCGCGGCGCGCAACTTCCTCGGGGCCGACGAGCACCCGCTCCCGGGCTGCGTGGTCTGCGGAACCCACCGCCATCCGGGGGACGGGCTGCGGATCTTCCCCGGCCCGGTCGCCGGGCGCAGGCTGGTGGCCGCCCCGTGGGTGCCGGACGCCGAGCTTGCGGACGGGAGCGGCCGCGTACCGGGGGCGCTCGCCTCGGCGGCGCTCGACTGCACCCAGCTCTGGGCCCTGATCGCCCACTCGCCGTCGGGCGTCCGCGACAAGGTCGTGACGGCGTCGCTCGAGCTCAGCCTCGGAGCCCCCGTCGTCGCCGGCGAGCAGCACGTCGTCCTCGGCTGGCCGATCGGCCGCGACGGTCGCAACTGGCTCGCCGGGGCCGCCGTCGTCGGGCCCCGAGGAGAGATCTGCGCCCTTGGTCGCCAGCGCGCGGCCATCACCGACTGGGGGGTCCCGCTCGGCTTCCGGCCGTCGGCTACCCAAGCGAAGACAACCAATAAGGAGGAACACCATGAAGCCCATTGACACGATTACCGCCGGCCCCTCCGGGCTGGCCGACCTGAAGCGGGCCCATCGCGGGACCTGGGCGTCGGGAAGCTACGCCGCCGTCGCCGAGCGTCTGATCCTGGAGCCCCCATACCGCCTGATCGAGAGGATCGGCCTCGAGCCTGGCCTGGAGCTCCTCGACATCGCGACCGGCACCGGCAATGCCGCGATCCCGGCGGCGATCGACGGCGCCCGGGTGACGGGACTCGACCTGACGCCGGAGCTCCTCGACCAGGCCCGCGAGCGCGCCGCGGTGGTGGGCGTGGACGTCGAGTGGGTGGAGGGAGACGCCGAGGACCTGGCCTTCGAGGACGAGAGCTTCGACCGCGTCGTCTCCACCTTCGGCGTCCAGTTCGCCCCCCGCCACGAGGTCGTGGCGCGCGAGATGGTCCGGGTGACGCGACCCGGAGGGATCATCGGCCTCGTCAACTGGACCCCGCAGGGGCTGATCGGGCAGGTGCTGAAAGCGGTCGGCAAACGCATGCCGAAGCCGCCCGGCTACGCATCGCCGCCGCCGCTCTGGGGCGACGAGGAGCATGTCCGGGGCCTGCTCGGAAGCGAGGCCGAGGTCGAGTTCCAGCGCAAGGCGGTGTGGTTCGACGACTTCGTCTCCGCCGAGGACTGGGTCTCCTTCATGGAGGCCGCCTACGGCCCGATGCTGAAAGCGCGGGAGAAGCTCGCCCCGGAAGGGCGCTGGCAGGAGCTGCGCGACGAGCTGGTCGAGATCGTCGCCTCGCTCGACATCGGCGAGGCCGGCCGTTTCCACATCGAGGCGGAGTACCTCATCGCGGTCGCCCGGGTACCGGAGCGCTAGCGCGGCGTAGACTCGGCGCACGCGATGGCGCGTGCACGCTCGATGACGATCCTCGTTGCGGACGGCGAGCCTCGGCCCTTCGCGGGGGTGCTCGACGCCCTCACGCACGCCAGAGGCCTGCAGCCCGGAGCGAGGATCGGCATCGACGGCGGCGAGGACGCCGAGCTCGTCGCCGCCGCGCTCGCGACCCGAGCGCAGCCCGGGCAGGTCCTCGTCTCCGACTCGGTGCGGTCGCTGGCCGCCCCTGGGGACGGCTTCGAGTTCAGGGAGGCGGGGGCGCTCGAGCTCGACGGCGACCGCGGCTCGGTCCAGGCCTGGGAGCTGCTCTGGATGGAGTCGGGACCGCGGACGCGGATCCGGCTCTGCGGCCCGCTCAGGCTCGAGGTCGATGGCCGCGACCTGACCTCCGAGCTTCCAGGCGGACAGGCCAGCGCCCTGCTCGCCTTCCTCGTCGCGCAGCCCGAACGCGTCGCCTCCCGCGACGAGCTCATCGCCGTGGCCTGGCCGCAGCGCGCGCCACAGGATCCGCAGGCCGCAGTGAGGCCGATTCTCTCCCGCCTGCGTCGAGCCCTCGCCCCGGCGGAACTGGAGGGACGGCAGCAGATACGCCTCGTGCTGCCCGAGCCGGTCTGGGTCGACGCCGACGAGGCGGCGGGCGCGGTCGAGGCCGCCCGGCTGGCCGCGAAGGGCGGGTCGTGGGAGAGCGTTCGGGACCAGGCGGAGTCTGCGATCGAACTGCTGGCGCCGGGCTTCCTGCCTGGCCAGGAGGGCGAGTGGGTCGATGCGCGTCGCCGCGACATCGAGGACCTGCGGCTCGAGGCGCTCGAGCTCGTCGCTCACAGCGGGATCGCCCTCGGCGGGACCGAGCTCCCACGCGCCGAGCGCGCCAGCCGCGAGCTGATCTCCCGCTCCCCTTATAGAGAGACGGGGCACCGCTTCCTGATGGAGGCGCTCGCCGCAAACGGCAACGTCGCCGAGGCGTTGCGTGCCTACGAGGACCTGCGGGTGCTGCTGCGCGACGAGCTGGGCACGGCGCCGGCTCCCGAGGTGCAGGAGATCCACCGCCGGCTCCTGGCCGGCGAGCCGCCCGAGCAGCAGGCGGCCTCACCCTCCCCCGCACCGGCGGACGCGCCGGCGGGACGCCCGCGGGCGTCCCTCCCGGCCGCGCTGTCCCCGCGGGAGCGCTCGCAGATCGTCGGCCGGGACGCCGAGCTCGACGAGCTGCGCGCGGCCTGGGCCGAGGCGCGCTCGGGAACCCGCCGGCTGGTCCTCGTGGCGGGCGAGCCGGGGATCGGCAAGACGCGGCTGATGAGCGAGCTGGCGCGCGAGGCGCAGGAGAGCGGGACCGTGCTCTACGCCGGCTGCCAGGAGGAAGCGCTGGTCTCCTACCAGCCCTTCGTCGAGGCCCTCCGGCACTACGCGCGCAGCTCGGGCCCGGGGGAACTGCCGGTCGTTCCGGGACCCGGGGCGGTCGAGCTCGCCCGCCTGATTCCGGAGCTGCCGGCCACGCTGCCCGCCGACGCGGCGACCGCGCCGAAGGACCCCGACACCCGCCGCTACCTCCTCTTCGAGGCCGTCTCGGCCCTGATCGCCCAGGTCTCCTCCGACACCCCCCTGCTCCTCGTCCTCGACGACCTCCACTGGGCCGACCGCGCCACCCTCCACCTGCTGCGCCACATAGTCCGGGCGCCCGAGCAGGCGTCGCTGCTGATCGTCGGCGCCTACCGCGAGGCCGAGATCGGCCCCGAGCACCCGCTGGCCGACGTGCTGGCGGACCTGCGGCGCGACCGCCTCTTCCAGCGGATCTCGCTCGACGGCCTCGACCAGGGAGGGGTCCGCGACCTGATCGCCCTTCACGCCGGCAACGAGGCGCAGCCGGCGCTGGTCGGGACGGTGCACGAGCGGACCGAGGGCAACCCCTTCTTCGTCGAGGAGGTGATGCGCCACCTGATCGAGACCGGCGTGCTCTTCGAGCGCGACGGGCGCTGGTCCTCGGCGCTGACGGCGGACGAGATCGGCGTGCCCGAGGGCGTCCGCGAGGTGCTCGGGGGGCGGCTCGGGCGGCTCTCCCAGGGCTGCCGCGAGGCGCTCTCGGCGGGGGCGGTTCTGGGACGCGAGTTCGAGTTCGAGGTCCTGCTCGCGATGGGGCTGGCGGAGGAGGAGGCGCTGATCGCCGCGCTGGAGGAGGGGCTCGACGCCCAGCTCGTGGTCGAGACGGTGCGCGAATCGGGGAGCGGCTACGGCTTCACCCACGCGCTCGTGCGCGAGGTCCTCTACGGCGAGCTGAGCGGGCCGCGGCGGCAGCGCATGCACGCCCGGGCAGCGGAGGCGATCGAGGCGACGAGCGGGGACGGCTCCGTAGCGGCGCTCGCCGTCCAGTACCGGCTGGCAGGGCCCGCGGGCGATCTCGAGAAGGCGATCGAGTACTCGCTGCAAGCGGGAGCGCAGGCGACCGAGCTGCTGGCTTGGGACGAGGCCGCGGCGCACTGGGAGGGAGCGCTGACGGCGATGACCGCTATCGGGGGGCGGGAGGAGGAGCGCGCCCGCCTGCAGATGGCCCTCGGCGACGTGATGGCCGCCGCGGGCGACCTCGGCCGGCAGATCGAGCACCTCGAGCGGGCGCTCGCGCAGTTCGAGCAGCTCGGCGACGAGCAGCGGGCGGCGCAGGCACACTCGCGCCTGGGCATGGCTCACTCGCTGATCGACTCGGTCTTCGCCGACCACCTCGACATCGGCGTCGCCTTCGAGCACTTCGACGCCGCGAGCGAGGTCCTCGACCGGGGTGAGCCGACGAAGGCGCTGGGCCACCTGGAGACCGGAATCTCCACCGGGTTCACCTATGGCGTGCAGACCCAGCGCGGCATCGAGGCCGCAAGCCGGGCGATGGAGATCGCCGAGCGGGTCGGCGACGAGGTGTCCTGGGCGGCAGGGGCGCAGGCCTGCGGCTGGCACCTGATCGTCGCCGGCGAACAGGGCGAGGGGTTCGGCCTGCTCGAGCGGTCGATCGAGGTCGTGGCCAGGGAGCGCCGCTCCTTCCTCACCTGGATGGGCCTCAACATCCGCGGGCAGATGTCATGGGGTCTCCATTCCCCCGACGAGGCACAGGAGTTCTTCGAGCGCCTGCACGGCCTCGGCTACGTCGGCAGGACCTCCTACCGCAAGGAGGCGGCCGACGCGATCGGGCGCTGCCACCTCCTGCGAGGCGAGACCGAGGAGGCGAGGCGCCTGCTCTCCGACGCCCGACCGGCCTGGATCACCCACTCGCTGAAGCCGCTGGTCGACATCTGGGACGGCCGCTGGGACGAGGCCCAGTCACTTGCCGAGCAGGTGCTCGAGACCAGCCGCCGGAACGGAAATCGCTGGGACGAGTGGGCCTCTCAGCATCTAGGGGCCCGGGTGATGCACCTCCGCGGCGACAACCAGCGAGCAGCCGAGTCCCTCCAGAGAGCGCTTGCGATCGTCACCGAGGGCGGCGCCGTCTGCTGGGAGCTCTGGGTCCGCCTCGAGTTCGCGCGGGTAGAGGCCGACCGCAAAAACCTCAGCGAGGCCCGCGCCCACGCCGACCGCTGCCTGGAGATCGTCGCCAACGGCGAAGACTGGCGCGGCCGTGCCGGCCAAGCAGATCTTGCCGACGCCGTCGTGCTGGCCCGGGAAGACGAGACGGACGCCGCCGCTGCCGCCTTCACCCGAGCGCTCGAGAACCTGGAGCGCTACCGGCTCCTACCCGACGTCGCCGACGCCCAGCACCAATGGGGCCGCGCCCTCGCCCGGGCCGGAGCTACCACCGAGGCCACCGAGAAGCTCGACCAGGCGCGGACGATTTACCGGGACCACGACGCCGGAACCGCCTGGATCGATTTCGTCGAAGGCTCGCGCTGAACTCAGTCGCAGTACTGCGGATCTCCTCGATTACGCGGACTTCAAAGCGCGGACCAGCGCCCGCGCTCGGCACCGACTATCCCTCACCGTCGGTGGGCAGCGACCCAAAATGTCGGTCGAAGGTCTCGGAGCTCATCGGCACCGTGCCCGTCCGCTTCCGGATCTCTCAATCGAAGTCGCCTTCGAAGGCCAATCCGGCGCGAAGATCAGCTTGACCTCCGCTGCTTCCTCCTCGGTCATCGACTCAATCTGCTCATGCAGCTCAGCCTTGGTCATGACCTGATCGTACAGTCAGAGCCAGCGGCTTCGAAAGGCTGGGGAGTCGCGATTGGGTCTCAGCCGTCGGCCTCCGCGATCACGCCCTGGGCGATCGCGAAGGCGGTTCTGGCGGCCGGGACGCCAGCGTAGACCGCGGTGTGGAGGAGGGTCTCCTTGACCTCGGTCGGAGTGAGGCCGTTGCGGAGGGCGGCGCGGACGTGGAGGGCGAGCTCGTCCTCGGCGCGGAGGGCCACCAGGACCGAGAGGGTGGCGATGCTGCGCTCGCGGCGGCCGAGGCCGGGGCGGTTCCAGACCTCGCCCCAGGCGTAGCGGGTGATGAACTCCTGGAAGTCTGCCGTGAACTCGTCGCTGGTTGCCTCGGCGTGGTCGACGTACTCGTCGCCGAGGACTTCGCGGCGCACGGTGGCGCCGCGCTGCCGGATGTCCGGGTCGCTCACGCCTCGCGGCCGCCGTTCGAGGCGGGGACGCTCTGCGCCACCGGCTGGGGCTTCGAGCCCTCGGCCGGGTCGAGCGCCGGCGGCTCGTCGTCCTCGCCCTTGAGGCTTTTGCCGAAGCCGCGGATGCTCTTGCCGAGCGAGTTGCCGAGCTCGGGCAGGCGTTTGGGGCCGAAGACCACCAGGGCGATGACCAGGACGATGCCTATCTCCATGGGACCGATGTTGGGAATCATGGAACCTCCGTTAGGTAACGCTGCTTTGGGTGTGCGCGATCAGCGGGCGCAGGAGCGCGTCGCTGACCCGCGGGTCGTCGAGATCCGTGAAGTCACGATCGGTGCCCTCCAGCACCTGCAGACCGACGAAGGGGACCGAGCGGTCGAGGCCGACGGTCTCCCCCCAGATCATCCCCGGGCAGGCGGCCGCGACGGCGTCGCGCGCGCGGCGCGCCTCCTCGGCGTCCTCGGACTGGACCCGCACGAAGCGCAGCGCGCCGTCCGGAGGACAGGCGAGCGAGTCCGGCCCGTCATCGCCCTCGAGGCGGCAGAGATCTCGGGTCCACTCGCCGATCAGGTCGGCGTAGTCGGCCCAGCCCCAGTCCGAGGTGTACTCGGGAGTCTCGAACGCCGCCTCCGAGGCGACCCGCCAGACGGCGAGGTAGGGCGCCGGCGTGGCGGGGTCGGACGCGTGGAAGCGCTGGCAGGAGAGGAAGCCGGGCTTGGCGAGCATTTTCGCCAGCTTCGGGCCGTTGTACCACTGGTTCCACTCGACCTCGCGCTCGGGCTGCATGAAGCGGCAACCGACCAGGTAGGCGAGCGGGGCGCTCATGCGACCTCGGCGCCGATCGCATCGGCGGCGGCGAGCCCGAACACGAGCGCGTCGGCGAGCCCGCCGACGTAGCCGCCGCGCGGCCCGCCGTGCAGGCCACCGGTGCAGCCGCCGGCCGCATAGAGGCCGGAGATCGGCGCGTCGAGGGCGTCGAGCACCGCGCAATCGGGGCCGACCTTGACGCCGCCCTGGGTGAAGGTGATGCCCGGCACGATCGCGATCGCGTGGAACGGAGGCTTCGCGATCGCGATCTTTGCCGGGTCGGCGTTGTGGGCGTCGACGGCCGCCTGCAAGGCGACCGCCTCGAGCCCGGCCGCTTGTGCAAGCTGCTCGAGCGTCTCCGCGGCGTGGTGGTCGCCGCCGCGCTCGACGAGGTGGGGATTGGGCACGGGCGTCCCATAGGGGTTGTCCGCGCCGGCGCCGTTCCACAGCGCCTCGTCGCAGACGATCCGGAACCCGCGCGGCGTCTCCGTGCGAACCAGCTCGTTGACCAGCCCGACGCCGTCGGTCGCGTGGGTCGGGAAGCGTTCGCCGCGAGAGTCGACGAGCAGCGCCTGCATGCAGAGCTTGTCGAGCGTGGGATAAGGCCACAGCGTGTCGTTCCCGAACGCGTCGCGGGAGACGATGTGCCCGTAGACGCGCCCGAGGCCGACCGTCTGCGCACCGTTGGCGAGCAGCATCTGCAGCCCCACGCCGGTGGAAGTCGGCATCGCCCGCAAGAGCGCAGTGGCGGCGTTCGGGCCGACGTAGCGGGTCAGCATCTCCGGGCTGGCCTGGAAGCCGCCGTCGGCGACGAGCACCGAGCGCGCGTGCAGATCGAATGGGGCGTCATCCCCGCGGCAGGACACGGTCCAGCCACCGTCGGCAGCCAGCGCGAGGCGCTCGGCGCTGACGCCGAGGCGGACGTCGCCGCCGCCCTCGCGAACGCCCTTATAGAGAGAGACCAGCGTGCGGTCGGTGCCGCGCTCGGGCTGGATGCGGCGGCCGATGCCCTCGCCGTGCGGGGCAAGGGCGTGGCGCATGTAAGGGACGTCGCCCTTCGGCGAAATCTCGACATCGTGGGACTGCAGCCACTCCAGCGCCGGACCGGCGCCGTCGGCGAAGCGGCGGGCGAGCGCCGGATCGATCTCGCCGTCGGTCTCCTTCAGCAAGCGGGCGTAGAGGTCGTCGGCCGGGGTGTCCATCGCTTCCCAGGCGACGTGCACGAGGCCACCGGAGATGCGCGCGTTGCCGGCGCCACCGTCCTCCGCCCCGCGCTCGACCACCGTGGGCCGGACTCCCAACTCGACCAGTCGCCGCGCGGCGGATATGCCCGCGAGGCCGCCACCGACGATGACGCAGTCGTGGACCTGGCCGTCAGCAGCGGGCATAGGCGGCACGGTAACAGACATACTTTCAAATGTCATATTGACAAATGTCTGTCATTTGACATTATCGCCGCGATGCTGCCGCTCTCCGGAATCAAGGTGCTCGATTTCAGCACCCTCCTCCCGGGCCCGCTCGCGACGCTGATCATGGCCGGGGCGGGCGCCGAGGTGACCAAGGTCGAGCGCCCGGGCAGCGGCGACGAGATGCGCTCCTACGAGCCCAAGCTGGGCGAGTCGAGCGTCAATTTCGCGCTGCTCAACCGCGGCAAGCGCAGCGTCGCGCTCGACCTCAAGGACCCCGCCCAGCGCGAGCAGCTTGACGCCCTGGTGGACGAGTGCGACGTGCTCGTCGAGCAGTTCCGCCCCGGCGTGATGGCGCGGCTCGGCCTCGACTACGAAAGCGTCGCGGCGCGCAACCCGGGGGTCGTCTACTGCTCGATCAGCGGCTACGGGCAGAGCGGACCGCGCGCCCAGCAGGCCGCGCACGACCTCAACTACGTCGCCGACAGCGGCATGCTCAACCTCGTCCAGGGTGCCGACGGCGCGCCGGTCCTGCCCCCCGCGCTGCTTGCCGACATCGGCGGCGGCTCCTATCCCGCCGTGATCAACGTCGCCCTGGCGCTGTTCGCGCGCGAGCGCAGCGGCAAGGGCACCCACCTCGACATCGCGATGAGCGACAACGTCTACCCGTTCCTCTACTGGGCGCTGGGCAACGCCGCGACCGGCACCTGGCCGCGCTCGGGCGAGGAGCTCGTGACCGGCGGCTCGCCGCGCTACCAGGTGTACCGCACCGCGGACGGGCGCCACCTCGCAGCCGCGCCGCTCGAGGACCGCTTCTGGACGCGCTTCTGCGAGCTGATCGAGCTGCCGAAGCCGCTGCGGGACGCCGATGCCGACCCCCAGCAGGCGATCGCCGCGGTCGCCGAGCGCATCGCCGCGCAGCCCGCCGCGCACTGGCGGCAGCTGTTCGCGGCCGAGGACGTCTGCTGCACGATCGTCGCCGGGCTGCCGGAGGCGCTCGCCGACGAGCACGTCGCCTCCCGGGGCCTGTTTGACGACAGCGTCGGGGACGGCGATCAGCAGATCCCGGCGCTGCCGCTGCCGCTGGCGGCGACGCTGCGCGACCAGCGCGGGCACTCCACCTACCCGGCCCTCGGCGAGGGCAACTCAACCCTGCTCGGAGGTAATTGATGCGAGCTGTCGTCCTGCGTGAGTTCGGCTCACCAGCCTCGTTGACCGTCGAGGACGTACCCGACCCGAAGGCCGGTCCCGGCGAGGTGCTGATCGACGTCGAAGCCTGCGGGGTCAACTTCCCCGACCTGCTCGTCGTCCAGGGCAAGTACCAGACGCTGGCGGAGCCGCCGTTCAGCCCGGGCAAGGAGGTCGCCGGCCGGGTCGCCGCGGTCGGAGACGGCGTCACATCGCCGCAGCCCGGCGAGCGCGTGATGGCGCAGCTGGAGTACGGCGGCTACAGCGAACAGGTCGTCGTCCCCGCCGGGACCTGCTGCCCGATACCGGACGAGGTGCCGAGCCCCGACGCCGCCGCGCTCGGCCTCGTCTATCTGACCGCGCACCTCGGGCTGATGCGTCGCGCGCACCTGCAGCCCGGCGAGTGGGTGCTCGTGACCGGTGCCGGCGGAGGGATCGGCTCGGCCGGAGTGCAGCTGGCGCGGGCCCTGGGCGGACGGGCGATCGCCGTCGGCGAGACCGAGGAGCAGCGGGCGCTGGCCTTGGAGCAGGGCGCCGAGCACGCCTTCGACGCCGACCCCGAGGCCTTGCGCGACCGCGTTCGGGAGGCGACCGACGGCCACGGCGCCGACGTGGTCCTCGAGGCGGTCGGCGGCAGCCTCTTCGCCGCCTGCGTGCGCTGCATCGCCTGGGAGGGCCGGATCGTCGTGATCGGCTTCGCCGGCGGCGAGATCCCGCGGATCCACGCCGGGCACGTGCTGGTCAAGAACATGGCCGTGCTCGGGCTGCAGAGCAGCGACTACTTCAGCCGTGATCCGGAGGGCGTGCGGGCGACGCAGGAAGAGCTGCTGGCGCTCTACCGCGACGGCGCGATCCGCGCCGAGGTCGCGGCCACCCACCCGCTCGAGCAGGCCGCGAACGCCCTGCTCGCCTTCGAGCAGGGTCAGATGCGGGGCAAGCTCGTGCTGACGACGGGTCGCGCATGAGCGGCACGCCGGACACGCGCCCGCTGGCCGGCGTGCGCGTGATCGACATCTCGACCAGCATCGCGGCGCCGACCGCGACGATGTACCTCGCCGACCTCGGCGCCGACGTGATCAAGGTCGAGCGCCCGGGCACCGGCGACGACGCCCGCACCTGGGGACCGCCCTTCGTCGGCGGCCAGGCGCCGTGGTTCGCCGCCGCCAACCGCAACAAGCGCAGCATCTGCCTCGACCTCCACCACCCGGCCGGGCGCGAGGCGCTGTTCCAGCTACTGGAGGGCGCCGACGTCTTCGTCGAGAGCCTGACCCCGGGCAAGCTGGCGAAACTCGGCCTCGATCCCGACAGCGTGCGGCCGCGGGTCCCGCGGCTGATCTACTGCGCGATCTCGGGCTTCGGCCTCGACGGGCCCGATCACGACCAGCCCGGCTACGACCTGATCGCGCAGGCGCGCGGCGGGCTGATGAGCGTGACCGGCGCCACAGGCGGTCCCCCCCAGCGGGTCAGCACGGCGCTCTCGGACATCGTCGCCGGCATGGTCGCGGCCTTCGCGGTCACCGCCGCGCTGCGCCGCCAGCTGCAGACCGGCGAGGGCGAGCTGATCGACGTCAACCTGCTGGAGGCGAACCTGGCGCTGCTCGGCCCGCGCATCGCCAGCTTCCTCGCCGGCGAGCCGGAGCCGCGCCCGAGTGGCGCCACCGACTCGGTGATCGCGATCTACCAGCCCTTCGAGACGGCCGACCGCTCGATCGTGATCGCGGTCGGCACCGACGCGATGTGGGTGCGCCTCTGCGACGCGCTGGAGATGCCGGAGCTCGCCAAGGACGAGCGCCTGGCGACCAACGAGGGCCGCCGCGAGCACCGCGAGGAGCTCGTCGGCTTGCTCGCCGAGCGCCTGCTCAGCGCCGACGCGGAGACCTGGCTGGCGCGACTGCGCGCCGCCGCGATCCCCTGCGCCCCGGTGCAATTCCTCTCCGAAGTGCTCGCCGACCCGCAGGTGCGGGCGCGTGGGGCAATCGTCGAGACCAGCGGTCCCAACGGCGCGGCGCCGATCAGCATGGTCGGCTCGCCGTGGCGCTTGGGGTCGACGCCCGACGACGCCGAGCACCGCCCGGCGCCACTGCTGGGCGATGCCACGCGCGACGTGCTGCGCGAGGCGGGCTACGGAGATAACGAAGTGGACCAGCTAATCGAGGAAGGGGTGGCGATGTGAGTGCAAGCACGTTGGTGAGTCAGAGCACGTTGGTTGTCGAAACCCGTGGGCACGTCGCTTGGTGGACGCTCAACCGTCCGCATGAGATGAACGCGCTCAACGCCGATCTGTTCGCGCGGCTGGCTGCCGCGGCCGAGCAGGCCAAGGCCGATCCGGAGGTGCGCGTAGTCGTGATCCGGGGCACCGGAGAGCGCGCCTTCAGCGCTGGCGCCGACCTCGACGAGCTCGACGGCAGCTCGCGCGAGGAGGCGGAAGTCATCCTTGCCCGTGGTGGCGCGGTGATGTCGTCGATCGAGCGCCTCGGCAAGCCGGTGATCGCCGCAGTCGACGGCTACGCGCTGGGCGGCGGCCTCGAGCTGGCGCTCGCCTGCACGCTGGTTCTGGTCTCCGACAACGCATCGCTCGGGCTGCCCGAGGTGCGTTTGGGGCTGATCCCCGGTTACGGCGGCACGCAGCGGCTGCCGCGTGCGATCGGCCGCCAGGCCGCCCTGCAGATGATGCTGAGCGGCGAGCAGATCTCGGCCCGCGAAGCGTGGGACCTGGGCCTCTCGGCGCGGCCGCCGATCCCGGCGGAGGAACTCGACGAGGCGGCGGAGGCGCTCGCCGGCGAGCTCGCGGGCAACGGCCCGGAGGCGCTCGGCCGCGTACTGCAGGCGGTTGCCGGCGGGGCCGAGCTCGGCCCCGAGGAGGCACTCGCCCGCGAGACCGGGCTCGCCGCGGAGGCGTGTGCCAGCGAGGAGTCGACGGAGGGCGTGGCCGCTTTCCGCGAGCGACGCAAGCCTGAGTTTCGGGGTAGCTGATCTCGATGGCCGAGCCCCCCGCCCCAGTCTCCGCACTCGCGGACGAGCGCGCGCTCGAGGCGCTGCTCGACGATCGCGAGCGCGAGCTACGCGACGCCGTGCGCGAGGTCGTGCGGCGCGAGGTGGCGCCGCGGGCCCGCCAGGTCGATAACGACTCGGCCTTCCCCGAGGCGGGCTTCAAAGCGCTCGCCGATGCCGAGCTCGCCGGCCTGCTGGTCCCGGCCGAGCATGGCGGGCAGGGAGCGTCGACGCTCGCCTACGCGCTGGCGGTGGAGGAGATCGCGAGCGCCTGCGGCTCGACCTCGACCGTCTACATGACCCAGATGCACTGCGCCTACCCGATCCTCCTGCACGGGACCGACGAGCAGCGCCAGCGCTTCCTCCCGGACCTCGCCGCCGGGCGCATCTACGGCGCGATCGCGGTGACCGAGCCGGAGGTCGGCTCCGACGCCGCAGCGATGAAGACGCGGGCGGAGCGGGCCGGTGACGAGTACCGCATCGACGGGACCAAGACCTTCATCACCAGCGGCGACCGGGCGGGCGTGATCGTCGTCTGGGCGACGCTCGACCCCGGCGCCGGGCGCGACGGCATCACCGCCTTCCTGGTCGAGGGCGACCGCCCCGGCCTCGCGACCGGCGCCGTCCTGGAGAAGCTCGGCATGAAGGGCTCCTCGACCGCCGAGCTCTTCTTCGAGGACTGCCGCGTGCCGCTCGCCAACCGCCTCGGCGAGGAGCGCGAGGGCTACGCGCTGACGGTCCGCTCGGTCGTCAAGTCGCGGATCAGCGCCGCCGCCCAGGGCGCCGGCTTCGCCCGCGCCGCCTACGAGCGCGCCGCCGCCTGGGCGCACGAGCGGGGCCTGCTGAGTGGCGCCCGGCGCGACGCCCAGGATCTCCAGTTCGCGATCGCCGACCTGCGCATGCGCGCCACCGCCGCACGCGGGCTGCTGTATCTGACGGCTCGCCTGGTCGACGACCACTCCGCCGACCCGGTCGCCGAGGTCTCGGCGGCAAAGGCCTTCTGCACCGACACCGCAGTCGAGGTCGCACAGCGGGCCGTCGGGCTGCTCGGTGAGGACGGCGACCGCAAGGACCTGGAGCTCGAGCGGATCCTGCGCGACGCCAAGGTCACCCAGATCTACGACGGGACGAACCAGATCCAGCGCCTGCTGATCGCGCGCGATACGCGCCTGCGACTGGAGGGGCGGGCATGAGCGCCGCGGAGCCGCTCGACGGCAAGGTCGCCCTAGTCACCGGCGGCAACCGCGGGCTCGGGCGCGGGATGGCGCTGGCGCTGGCCGAGGCCGGCGCCGACGTCGCCCTCGGCGCCCGCGACCAGGCCTCGCTGGACGCGGTCGCGAACGAGGTCCGCGGGCTCGGGCGCCGCGCCCTGGCGGTCTCGACCGACGTGACTTCCTCCGCCGCGGTCGACGCGCTCGTCGCCGCCGCGGTCGAGCAGCTCGGCGGCCTCGACGTGCTCGTCAACAACTCCGGCGTGCTGCACCCGCAGCCGCTGATCGAGACCGCCGACGAGGACTGGGACCGGGTGATCGCGACCAACCTGCGCGGGAACTTCCTCTGCTGCCGCGCCGCCGGCCGCGTCTTCAAGCAGCGCGGCGCCGGCAAGGTGGTCAACATCGCCTCCAACTTCGCCTACATGGGCGTGCCGGGCTTCGTCTCCTACTGTTCCTCGAAGGCCGCCGTGGTCGCCTTCACGCGGGCCCTCGCGGTCGAGTGGGCACCGCTGAACGTGCAGGTCAACGCGATCGCCCCCGGCTACTTCGAGAGCGACATGAACGCCGAGCTGCGCGCCGACGAAGATCTGCTGAAGCGCACCCTGCGCCAGATCCCGCAGCGGCGCATGGGCCAGCCGCACGAGCTGGGGCCGCTGGTCGTCTACCTCGCCTCGGCCGCGTCGGACTTCATGACCGGCGAGACGCTGCTGCTCGACGGCGGCCAGGCCGCCCGCTGACGCCGCCGGCTAGCCGGCGGCCTTGAAGCGCTCGCGGGCCTTCGTGACGCCGGCCTCGACGTAGCCGCCGTCGATCGGGAGGTCGGCGCCGGTGATGAAAGCGGAGCGGTCGCCGGCGAGGAAGGCGACCGTCTCGGCGACCTCCTCGGGCAGCACCTCGCGGCCGAGCGGGATCAGTTCGCGCGAGGCCTGGCGGTGGCGGGCGGAGGCGGTTTCGACCAGCGGCGTGATCATCGCCGAGGGGTGCACCGCGTTGACCCGGACGCCGTCGTCGGAGAGCTCCAGGGAGGCAGCCTTGGTCAACCCCCGCAGCCCCCACTTGCTGGAGCAGTAGGTCGGGTCGTAGTGCGCGGCGAGGCCGGCGACGGAGCCGACGTTGACGATCGAGCCGGCCGGCGAGCGGCGCAGCAGCGGCGCCGCGTGCTTGATCCCGAGGAAGGCGCCGGTGAGGTTGATGTCGAGCACCGCCGACCAGTCCTCGAGGCTGGTCTCGGCGATCGGCTTGCGCCGCAGCACCCCGGCGTTGTTAACGAGCACGTCGAGCTGCCCGAAGCGCTGCTCGGTCTCGGCGACCGCGGCGATCCAGTCCTGCTCGCGGGTCACGTCGAGTCGCAGCGCGTGTGCGCTGGCGCCCTGCTCTGCGAGCGCGGCGGCCGTCTCTTGACACTCCTGCTCGAGCACGTCGCCGAGCACGACCCGGGCGCCGTCGCGCACGAGGGCGGCGGCGACCGCCGCGCCGAGGCCGCGGGCGGCGCCGGAGATCAAGGCGACGCGACCCTCGAGTGGCCGCTCGGGCAAATCGGACATGTGGGGCCTAGGCTTTCTCGTTGCCGTTGGGCGCGTGCCCAAGCGACTCGACGAAGTCGAGGTGCTCTTCCATCTGGGCCCGCGCGCGCTCCGGATCCTGCTCCCTGATCGCCTCCAGGATCGCCACGTGCTGGCGCACGGTCGTGCGCCCGTTCTCCGGCGTCAGGGTGAGGTAGGTGACGGGATGGGTGACGCGGTGCAGGGCGGAGACGAAGGCGCTCAGCACCCGGTTCCCGCTCGCCTCGGCGAGCGCGGTGTGGAAGGCGACGTCGAGGTCGGAGACGCTCGGGTCCTCGACCGTCACGTTCTTCTCGCGCTCGACCACCGCGTCCAGCGCCTCGAGATCCTCCTCGCTGCGTTCGGCCGCTGCCGCGCTGGCCGCGGGCAGCTCCAGCATGCGCCGCGTCTGGGTGATCTCGTCGTGGCTGATCGAGCCCAAGCGGAGGATGTTCTTCATCGATTCGGTCAGCCAGGAGCCGAGCGACTCGTTGTCGACCGTCTCGACGAAGCTGCCGCCTCCGGCGCCAGGAACCTTGCGGATCAGGCCCTCGGAGGCGAGGGCGCGCAGCGCCTCGCGCACCGTGGTGCGGCTGACCGCGAACTGCTCCGAGAGCTCGGACTCGCTCGGCAGCTTGTCGCCGTGGCTGAAGGCGCCGGAGAAGATCGCCTCGCGCAGTTGCAGCTCGACCTGCTCGCGCGTTCGCAGGACCTTTGCGGGCGTGAACGCGGAGTCCTGATCGGCATTCATTGGAGGGATCGTAGTTGAGGCATTTGTCGGACCTTCACGGCCGCGGTCCTCAAGCACTGAGCAGCTCCCGCAGCTCGTTCTTGCGGATCTTGCCGCTGGCGGTCTTCGGCAGCGCCTCCATCAGCTCCAGCCGCTCCGGCAGGAAATGCTTGGAGAGCCCCTCGCCGAGCAGGTAGTCGCAGAGGTCGGAGAGCTCCGGCGGCGGGCCGCCACTGGTGACGAGGATCGCGCAGGTGCGTTCGCCGAGTCGCTCGTCGGGGAGGCCGACGACGGCCGCGTCGGCGACGTCGGGGTGCGCGTACAGCAGGGTCTCGATCTCGATCACCGGGATGTTCTCGCCGCCGCGGATGACGATGTCCTTGCTGCGGCCGCGCAGCGTCAGCAGCCCGTCGGCCTCGATCGCCGCCCGGTCGCCGGTCTTGAACCAGGTCCCGTCGAATGCCTCGGCGGTGAAGTCGGGGCGGTCGAAGTAACCGAGGAAGAGCCCGGGACCGGTCATCTGCAGATCGCCCTCGACGCCGGGCGGCGCCGGCGTCCCGTCCTCGGCGAGCACGCGCACCTCGCAACCGCGCACCGGCTGGCCGTCGGTGACGGCGATCCGGGCCGGGTCGAGCGACGGCGCGGCCGAGACGCCGATGCCGTACTCGGTCATGCCCCAGGCCGGGCAGACGAAGCAGCCGAAGCGCGAGCGCCCGTCGTCGACCAGCGTGCGTGGGATCGGGGCGCCGGCGACGACAACCGCGCGCAGCGTCGTCGCCTCCTGCTTCGAGCCGATCAGGTCCTGGAGGAAGGTGGGGGCGCCGAACATCACCGTGACCGCCTCCTCGCGCGTGATCTCGGCGGCGCGGGTAGGGCTCCAGCGATCCATGAAGACGGCGGCGCCGCGTCGGTAGGCGGTCCAGAGCACGCCCCAGAGAAAGCCGGTGTGATGGCCGACCGGGGAAGCGACGAGATTGACGGTGTCGGGCCCCAGCAGCTCCTCGCCAAGGTGCTCGGACCAGCGCACCAGCACCGCGTCGAGCGTCTCGTGGGAGTTCATCACGCCCTTCGGCTCGCCGGTCGTGCCCGAGGTGAAACCGATGTGGGCTAGCGACCCGGCCTCGACCTCGCCGCGCGGGGCGGGCGGGGCGGCGGCCAGCGACTCGTAGGAGACGGTGCCGGAGACCTCCGGACCGCCGACGAGCACGACCTGCTCGAGCGTGTCCGACGCCGCCTGCGCCGCCTGCGCCAGCTCGACGTAGCCGTCGCGGTCGCGGTAGCGCCACGGCACCACCAGCACCTTGGCGCGGGCGCGCCGGACCATGAAGGACGCCTCGCGCTCGCCATAAGACGCGGGGATGCCGGAGTAGACGGCACCGAGGCCGAGCACCGCCCAGATCAGCGCCGCGAACTCGGGCCCGTTCGGCAGCATGATCGAGACGACGTCGCCGGGACCGACGCCGAGCCCCGCCAGGCCGCCGCGCAAGCGGTCGACGAGCGCCTCGAGCTCGGCGTAGGTGAGGGCGACGCGCTCGCGGCCGTCCTCGCCGCCGTAGCCGACCACGGCCGTCGCGGCCGGCGTCGCCGCGGCGGCGTCATGCAAATAGTTCGACAGCGGCACGCCCCGCCAGCCGCCTTCCTCGGCGTAGGCGGCGGCCAGCTCCGGCGTCAGCCGTGTGTCGGCACGGGCGAGCAGCTGCTCGACGGGCGCGCTCATGCGGCGACCCGCGCCCGAGCCGAGACGGCGTCGCGCATAAAGCGCTCGACCGGGTACTCGCGGACGTATCCGTAGCCGCCGTGCAGCTGGATCGCGTCGAGCGTCGTCGTCACCGCGGCCTCGGTCGCCGTGCGGCCGGCGACCCCACACTCGCTCGCCGCCGACGCCGTCAGCGCGTCGTCGCGAACCGCCGTCGCCTGCAGCTGCGCGGCGGCGGCGCCGACCCGACCCTCACAGCGCGAGACCATCTCGCGCAGCGCCGCGAACTCGGCCAGCGGCTGGCCGAACTGGCGCCGTTCGAGCAGGTACTCGGAGGTCTGCGCGAGCGCCGCCCGGGCGACCCCGGTCGCGACAGCGCCCCAACCGAGCAGCCACCAGTTGCGCGCCGCCTGGACCGCCGCGGCACCGCCGACGACGGCCTCGGGCCCAAGCTCGGTGGCGACGGAGAGCGGCCGGAGCTCGATCCCGCGCAGGCCGGTGCGTGCGGAGGGCTCCCCGAGCTCGGCACGAGCGGCGTCGAGCGCGACCAGGCACGGCTCTCCCGTGCGCTCGTCGATGGCGGCAAGCAGCAGCGCCTCGCTGGGCCCGCCGGGGCAGGCGACTGCCGGGTGCTCGCCCTCGAGCCGCACCGCGTCCGGACCGTTGCCGTCCAGCTTGAACGAGCCGCCCAGGACGAGCAGGGGCGCAGCCTCCGCGCCGAGCTCGATCGGGTCCGGCCCGCCGCTTCCGTGCTCCAGCGCGTAGCCGCAGCCGTGGGCCGTGAGCGCCGGCACGGCGAGCGAGGCCGAGGCGGCCGCGAGCCGCTCCAGCACCATCAGGCCGAGCAGCGGATCGCTGCCGGCGCCACCGCGATCCTCGGCCAGGCCGGCGGTCTGCACCTGGTTCTCGCGCAGCAGCTGCAGCACGTCGGCGTCGAGCCGGCCCTGCTCGTCGACCCTCTCGGCGACCGGAGCGAGGCGACCGCCTGCCATCTCCTCGACGACCTCGAGGAACATCTCCTGCTCGGAGCGCAGGTTGGCGGCGGGCGCTGCGCTCATTTGTTGAAGCGGTCGCGATCGACTGGGCGCCGCTCGCGGAAGGCCGCTGAGAGCTCGTGCGCCTCTTCGGAGGTGAGGTAGTGGGTGAGCAACTGGTCGTGGCCGACGCGCGAAGCGCCGAGGGCGCCGAGGTGGCGGCCGGCGAAGGCGCTCTTGAGGGCGGCGAGCGCGCCGGGCCCCCGCTGCATCAGCTCGCGCGCGAGCTCCTCGGCGCGGGTCAGCGCCTGCCCGTCGGGAACGACCTCGTTGACGAGGCCGATCTCCTGCGCCTGCGCGGCCGAGAGCTTCGGGTTCAGGTACCACATCTCCTTCGCCCGCTTGCGCCCGATCGTCGCCTCCAGGTACCAGGTGCCAAAGCCGGCGTCGAAGCTGCCGACCATCGGCCCGACCTGGCGGAAGACGGCGGACTCGGCGGCGATCGAGAGGTCGCACATGACCTGCATCACCTGCCCCCCACCCACCGCGTAGCCGTTGACGGCCGCGAGCACCGGCTTCGGCACGGTGTCGATCAGCTCGTAGACGTCGACAACCGGCAGCACCGCCGAGTAGTCGCGCCGATCGGTCTCGTCGTGCTCGCCGCCGATGCAGAAGAAACGGTCGCCGGCGCCGGTGAGGATGCCGACCGCGAGCTCGGGGTCGTCGCGCAGCTCGCGCAGCGCCTCGGCCAGCTCGAGGGTCGTCTGGCGGCGCAGCATGTTGCCTTTGTCCTCGCGGTCGATGGTCATCACCAAGACGCCATCGCGGCGCTCGACGATCACGTCGCGTTCGCTCATTTCGAATCCTCCTCGTAGTCGTAGAAGCCGCGCCCGGACTTGCGGCCGAGACGACCCGCCGCGACCATACGCCCGAGCAGGGGCGGCGGCGAGAGAGACGGCGTGCGGGTTTGCTCGTAGGCGGCCTCGGTGGCGTGGCGGTGGACGTCGAGCCCGATCATGTCGAGCATTTCCAGGGCGCCCATCGGGTAGCCGAGGCCGAGCCGCAGCGCCGCGTCGATGTCTTCGGCGCTGGCGATCTCGTCGTCGTAGTCCTGCACGACCTGGTTGAGGTAGGGCATGAGGACGCGGTTGAGCAGGAAGCCGGGGCGATCCTTGACCCGGACCGGGTGCTTGCCGATCCGGCGGCCGAGCTGCTCCAGCGCCGCCAGCGTCTGCTCGGAGGACTGCAGCGCCTCCACCACCTCGACCAGCTCCATCAGCGGCACGGGATTGAAGAAGTGCAGCCCGGCGAAGCGCTCGGGCGCCTCGACCGCGCCGGCCAGATCGGTGACGGAGAGGGCCGAGGTGTTGGTCGCGATCAGGCAGTCGCGGCGGACCACGCCCGCGACCTGCGCCAGCAGCTCGGCCTTGACCTCGGCCCGCTCGACCACGGCCTCGATCACAAGGTCGCAGGCGGCCAGCTTGCCGACGTCGACGGTTCCGCGGACGCGGTCGAGCACGGCGTCGCGCTGCTCCTCGCTGACCTTGCCGCGCCGGACCCCCTCCTCGAGGAAGCCGCTGAGGCGCTCGCGGCCGAGCGCCAGCCGCTCCTCGTTTGCCTCGAGCACGACGACGTCGAACTCGGCCGCGGCGCAGACCTGGGCGATGCCGGCGCCCATCGTGCCGAACCCACAGACACCGACGGTCTTCATCTCTACATCCATCCTCAGGTCCCCATCAGCTTGCGGTCGGCGTACGTGTAGAAGCCCTCACCCGTCTTGCGGCCGAGCTGTCCGGCGGCGATCATCCGGTCGACCAGCGGCGGCGGCGCGAAGCGCGGATCGCGCAGGCGCTCGTAGAGGCTCGTCGAGACCGCTTTGTGGATGTCGAGCCCGACGATGTCGAGCAGCCTGAAGGTGCCCATCGGGTAGCGCAGGCCCTTGGTCACGACCGCGTCGATCGACTCGACCGTGCCGAGGCCGGCCTCGAGCGCGCGGATGCAGTCGTTCTCGAACGGCACCAGGTAGCGGTTGACGAGGAAGCCCGGCACGTCGGCGGTGGTGACGACGCGCTTGTCGAGGCTTTCGAGGAAGCTGACGCTGGCCGCGTAGGCCTCGTCGCTGGTGCGCTGGCCGCGCGCGACCTCGACCAGCTTCATCATCGGCGCCGGGTTGCAGTAGTGGGTGCCGACGACGCGCTCGGGCAGGCGGGATCCGGCGGCGATCGCGGTCACCGAGAGGGTCGAGGTGTTGGTGTGGAAGAGGGCGTCCTCGCGGCAGATCTCGTCGAGCTCCCCGAAGGTCTTCGCCTTCAGCGCCTCGTCCTCGAAGATCGCCTCGACGACGACGTCGCACTCGGCCAGGTCCGCCAGCTCCGTGGTGCCGCTGAGGCCGGCGAGCGCGACGTCGCGCCGCTCGGCCTCGAGCTTGCCGAGCTCGACGCTCTTGTCGAGGAAGCCGGCGACGTTCGCGATCCCCTGCTCGAAGCCGTCCGTCGTCAGGTCGCGCACGATCACCCGGTGGCCGGCGCGGGCGATCGTCACCGCGATCCCGACCCCCATGGTGCCGGCACCGAGCACGCCAACTGTCATTGCCTTCTCCTTCATCCGATCGTGAACGGGTCGCGGGTGTCTCCGCTGAGCTCGACCCAGACGGCCTTCACCTCGGTGTACTCCTCGACCGCGGCGAGCCCGTTCTCGCGCCCCCAGCCGCTCATGCCGTAGCCGCCGAAGGGGACGCCGGGGGCCACCAGGCGGTAGCAGTTGACGAACACGGTGCCGGTGCTCATGCGGTGGGCGATGCGGTGGGCGCGGTGCACGTCCTTGGTCCAGACGCCGCCGGCGAGGCCGAAGGAGGTGTCGTTGGCCAGCTCGACCGCCTCGTCCTCGGAGTCGAACGACATCACCGAGAGAATCGGGCCGAAGGCCTCCTCCTGGACGACGCGCATCTCCGGGCGGGTGCCGGTGAGCACGGTCGGCTCGACGAAGAGCCCGCCGAGCTCGGGCGAGGGACCGCCGCCGCAGGCGACCGTCGCGCCCTCCTCGCGGGCCGAGGCGATCAGCCCCAGCACGGTCTCCAGCTGCCGCGGGTTCGCCAGCGGGCCCATCTCGGTCGCGGGGTCGAGCGGATCTCCGAGCTTGATCGTCCGCGCCCGCTCGACGATGCGCTCGACCAGCTCGTCGTGGACGCTGTCGGCGACCAGCAGGCGCGAGCCGGCGACGCAGGTCTGCCCGCTGGCGGCGAAGATGCCGGCGATCACGCCGTTGGCCGCGGCGTCGAGGTCGGCGTCGGGGAAGACGACCTGGGCCGACTTGCCGCCGAGCTCGAGGCCGACCCGCTTCAGCGTGCCGATCGCGGTGCGCGCGACCTGGATCCCGACCTGAGTCGAGCCGGTGAAGGTGAGCCGGTCGACGCCGGGGTGCTCGGCGAGGGCGCTGCCGACGGCCGGCCCGTTGCCGGTGACGACGTTGACGACGCCCGGCGGGAAGCCGGCCTCGCGCGCCAGCGCCGCCAGCTCCAGCGCGGTCACGGGCGTGTGGTCGGAGGGCTTGAGCACGACCGTGCAGCCGGCCGCGAGCGCCGGCGCCAGCTTGTAGGTGGTCAGCAAGAGCGGCGAGTTCCAGGGGACGATCGCGGCGACGACGCCGACCGGCTCGCGGCGCGTGTAGACGAACATGTTCGGCTTGTCCGAGGGGATCGTCGCGCCCTCGATCTTGTCGGCGAGGCCGGCGAAGTAGGTGAACCACTGCGGGATCAGCGTCGCCTGGGCGCTCGTCTCGCGCAGCAGCTTGCCGTTGTCGCGCGCCTCGATCTTGCCCAGCCGCTCGGCGTCGCGGGCGAGCAGCTCGGCCAGCCGGCGCAGCAGCTCGCCACGCTGCGAGGGAGCCATCGCGCCCCACTCCCCCTCGAGCGCCGTGCGGGCGACGGCGACCGCAACCTCGACGTCCTCCGCGCTGCCGTCAGGGACGACGGCCCAGGGCTCGCCGCGATACGGATCCTGGGAGGCGTAGGTGGCGCCGGAGAGGGCCGGAACCTCGTTCCCCCCCACGTGCATCTCGTATCGCTGCAGGTCAGACATGCTCGACTAGAATAGTGGAGTACACGTCGCTATTCAACGTTTTCAGGGGAACAGAGGACCAAGATCCAACCAATTTCGCCTGATTTGCTATCCCGCCGCTGGCACATGCTCGGCGTCGCGACCGCCGCCCAGGCCGGGGTCGCGGTCCTCACCCAGGGGCTGACGGGACTGGGCCCGACCCTGCAGGAGCAGTTCGACCTCAGTCTCGGCCAGACCGGCGCGCTGCTGACCGTCGCGCCGCTCGGGCTCGGCGCCACGCTGTTCGCCTGGGGCTGGCTCTCGGACCGGCACGACGAGCGGGTCGTGATCGCCACCGGCCTGATCGCCGGCGGCGGCGTGATGCTGCTGACGCCGCTCGTCTCCAGCCTCTGGGCCTTCGCGCTGATGCTGTTCGCGGCGAGCGCCCTGGCGGCGAGCGGCAACGCCGGCGGCGGGCGCGCGGTGATGGGCTGGTTCGGACCGAAGGAGCGGGCGACCGCGCTCGGCTTGCGCCAGATGGCGACGCCGCTGGCGGCCGCGGTGGCGATCGCACTGACGCCGGTGCTGCTCGCCGCCGGTGGGCTCGAGCTGGTGCTGCTCGCACTCGGCGGCTACATGATCGCCGCCGGAGTCGTCGCGGCCGTCGTCCTGCGCTCGCCCGCCAGCCCCGCCGCGAGCGAGCACGCCGACGGCGCCTCGCTGCTGCGCAACAAGCGCCTGCAACGCCTCGCCGTCGGCGGCTGGCTGCTCTCGACCGTGCAAATGAGCTGGGTGGTCTACGCGATGCTCTTCCTCACCCGGCACGAGCACCTGGCGATCGGCAGCGCCGCCCTGCTCGTCGCGCTGATGCAGGGCTGCGGCGCCGCGGCCCGCGTCGTCTGCGGGCGCTGGTCCGATCGCGGCCTGCGGCGGATCGCCCCGCTGCGACAGATCGCGCTGGTTATCGCGGTCTGCGCGCTCGCGACCGGGGCCGCGGTCGACGCGCCGGGCTGGCTGGCGATCCCCGTAATGCTGTTCGCGGGCGTCGCCGGAATGTGCTGGAACGGCCTCGGCATCACCGCCGCCGGCGAGCTCGGCGGCATGCGCCAGGCCGGGGCGGCGATCGGCCTCTACATCACCGTGCTCCTCGCCGGCGCCGCGATCGGGCCGGTCCTGTTCGGTCTCTGTCTGGAGCTCTCGTGGGGGCTGGCGTTCGCCGCCGCCGCCCTGCCGGCGCTGCTCGCCTGGCGCCTGCTGGCGCCGCTCGACGAGCGCGCGCAGCTCAGGACTTAGGAGCCGAGACCGCGCGCGGGTCGGTGCCCTCGAGCACGCCGCGGTTCGGCGGCCACGAGTACGTCTGCTTGTAGTACTTGAGGTAGACGAAGCTGTCGACGCTGGAGACGCCCGGGACGGTCCGGATCGTCGTGTTGATCAGGTCGGAGAGGTCCTCGTGGTCGCGGCACTGGACCTCGGCGAGCAGGTCGTAGCCGCCGGCGGTGGAGACGACGAAGTCGACGCTCGGCGTGCGCTCGAGCACCTCGATCAGCGGGCTGAGGTCGCCGGTGCCGCGGATCCCGAGCGTCGCCCCGACCGGCAGCCCGAGCAGCATCGGGTCCGGCACCGCGACGATGCGGATCACGCCCTGCTCGACCATGCGCTGCGCGCGCTGGCGGGCCGCGGCCTCGGAGAGGCCGACCGCTTTCGCTACGCGGCCGTAGGCCTGGCGCCCGTCCTGCTGCAGCTCGCTGATGATCTTGCGATCGATCTCATCGAGAACCAACTGGGCGTCTCCGCCGGCGCTTCGTCGCCGCATCCCTACTCCTTAAATCGCTGCTGATTTCTACTGCCTGACGGGTGTTCATACGAAAATCCGACGACGATCTAGCGCCTTCCCGACTATAACCGTCGTCCGTGTGACGATAACCCTCCTGTCGGCCGCTATGCGCTCCCCAGGCGCTGGATCAGGTTGCGCGTGATCTGCACGATCACCGGGTCGCGGCCCTCGATGCCGCAAGTCCAGTCGGTGCAGCCGGAGGTGAAGACCGTGCCGCCCTTCGTGTAGATGCCCATCACCGCGTTGCCGTGGGCGATGTGGCGGACCCGCGGCTCCAGCTCGGCCTGGGGCGTGTTGCCCGGGTCGACGTCGAAGACGCGCCACTGCGTGTACTCCATGTCGCCGTAGCCGCCCTCCACCGGCGGCGCCGTCGGCGGCAGGTCGTCCAGCGCCCAGAGCCGGGCCGGCGAGGTGCCGAGGATCTCGAAGCCCTCGGGGGTGCCGTCGCGGTTGGTCGCGACCGGCAGGCCGTCCTCGCCGTAGGTGAGCTCGCAGCCGTCGGCCTCGAAGCCGACCACCCCGTGCTCGGAGCCGAACAGATCGCCGTAGCGCACGCCGGTGCCCTCGAAGACCCAGTGCTCCGGTCGCCAGGCCGTGTAGCCGCCGCTGCTGCGCGGCACGCCGTAGCCGGCGCGCACGTAGCCGCCGTGGGTGAAGCTGACGCCGGTCATCTCGTTCTCGGGGCGGCCGACGACGAAGTCCGACCAGATGCCGGTCTGGCGCTCGGTCCCGCGCTCGGGGTCCAGCCGCGGGGCCGCGTACTTGTAGGCGACCATCGTGCGGCCTTCGTCCTCGAAGCGGACCTGCCAGTAGACGGCGTTGCCGCTGAGGAACATCGCGTTGCCGCCGGCGGCGATGTAGGCCTCCATGTTGTCTCGCATGCCCCAGGACCAGTACTCGTCGTGGCCGACCGAGATCACCAGGCTGCGGTCCTCGAGCACCTCGGGGCGGAACTCGAGATCGGTGCTGACCGCGAAGTCGAGCTCGATCCCCTCCTCTTCGCACCAGGCGGCGAACGGCCGCTCCCACTGGTGGAAGCCGGCGCCGAGGCACCAGCCGGAGAGGCCGTGCTCGTCGAAGGCGCTGCGCTTGGTCTCGTACTCGGGGTCGTACTCGCCGACCTCGGCCGCCACCCGCAGCTCCACCCCGGGCGGCCGGGTCAGGAAGCCGGGCGGCAGCGGGCGCTGCGAGGAGACGCGGACGCCGCCGGTGTAGAGGCTCTTGCTGTGGTTCCAGTCGTTGTAGGCCATGTAGGTCGCGGTCGAGAGCACGAGCAGGACCGACGGGCGCGAGGCGCTGGCGCGCGGCGCGCGCAGGGCGAAGAACGCCGGCAGGCTGAGCTCATCCGGGTCCTTGCCCTCCCAGGAGAACGCGATCTCGTAGTAGCCGGGGCGCCATTCGTCCGGGATCTCGACCTCGAACGTGGTCGGCCACCCGCATCCGTGCTGGCCGGGATCGTCGGGTAGCTCGTGCTTGCGTCCCTCGATCCCGGTCGCGTTCCAGACGACCTCGCGGTCGCGTCCGCAGCGGACGATCTCTACGTCGAAACGTGGGATCTCGGAGCTGCAGTGGACGGCGACCGTGTCGCCGGGCTCATAACTGTGGGCACCGGCATAGCCCTCGACAGCGGCGCGCAGCATATTTGCGGGAGAGTCCATAGCAACGTTATCCGTGTCGAAATGAGGGCTTAGAAACGATCCTAGCGGCTTAACTACGAAAATTCAACTAATTCAGCTATCTGAGACGGTCCGCAGCTCCTTCGGGACCTGGTTGAGGTGGCGCGGGCCGTCGGCGCTGACGAGCACGAGATCCTCGATTCGCACGCCGTAAGTGCCGGGCATCCACAGTCCCGGCTCGACCGAGACCACGTTCCCCTCCGCGAGCGCGTCGGCGCCCTGCGGCCAGACCCGCGGCGCCTCGTGGATCGCGAGGCCGACGCCGTGGCCGAGCCCGGCGCCGTAGCGATCGAGCAGGCCGGCGTCGCGGACGACGGCGCGGGCCGCCTCGTCGACGTCGCGGACGAGCGCTCCCGGCCGGATCGCCGCCAGGGCGGCGTCCTGTGCGCGACGGATCAGCGCGTAGTTGGCGTGCACCTCCTCGCCGACCTCACCGGTCACGAACGTGCGCGTGCACTCCGAGTGGTAGCCCTCGACCAGGGCGCCGGCGTCAATGATCACCGGCTGGTCGGGACCGACAACGCGCGCCGACGGCGCGGCATGCGGCATCGAGGTGTTCTCCCCAGCCGCCAGCAGAGTCGGCAGCAGCGGCTCGACCCCTTGCGCGCGGATGTGTCCCTCGATCGCCCGCGCCAGCTCCAGCTCGGTGCGCCCGACGAAGCCCTCGGCGACGACGAGCTCGAAGGCCTCGTCGACGATCCGCGCCGCCGCCGCCATCGCGGCCTGCTCGCCGGAGTCCTTGACCCGCCGCAGCTGCTCGACCACGCCGTCGGCCTCGACCAGCTCCACCTCCACCCCGGCCGCCGCGATGGCCGCTTCGAGCGCGCGCAGGTTGGCGACGCTGGTGGCGCCCGCGTCGTAGCCGACGCGACCCGTGAGGCGCGAGGCGAGCTCCGGAAGCAGCCGCGCGCTCGAGGCCGCGACGACGCGCTCGAAGTTGTCGCCGACCTCGCGCTCGGCGCGTTCCGCGTAGCGGACGTCGGTGATGAAGACGCTGCGCTCGCCGGCGACGATCGCCAGGGCGCTGGTGCCGGTGAAGCCGGTGAGCCAGAACGAGTTGACCTGCGCGTCGGGACCGGTGTCGCCCGGCCGGACCAGGTCGCCGACGATCAGCTGGTCGAGTTCGTGCTCGACGAGGGCCGCCGCCACCCGGTCGACGCGACCAGCCCGGGAGACGAGCTTCGTCGCGCCGGCGCTGCTCATCGGGCCGCCGAGAAGGCCGAGATGCCGGTCAGGTCGCGCCCGATCACCAGCTGGTGGATCTGCCGGGTGCCGTCGGGGAAGGTGAGCATGCGGGCGTCGCGCAGCCACTGGTCGAGCGGGTACTCGAGCGCCGAGCCGGCGGAGCCGAACAGCTCCTGGCAGCGCAGCGTCGCCCGCACCGCCATCTCGGTGGCGAACATCTTCGCCATCGAGGCCTCGCGCGCGGCGCGGCGACCCTGGTCGAGCTCGGCCAGGGCGCGGTAGCAGAGCAGCCGGGCCGCATCGAGCTCGGTGGCGACGTCCGCCAGCACTCCCTGGACCAGCTGGAAGCCGCCGATCGGCTGCCCGAACTGGCGCCGCTCGCGAACGTGCTCGATCGAGAAGGCGAGCGCGCGGGCGGCAATGTTGCAGGCGATCAGGCCGACGTTGGGCCGGTTCGCGAGCCAGGAGCGGGTCAGCGCGTCGCGCGTGCCATCGCTGCCGGCGAGCAGCTGCGCGGCCGGCACCTCGACGTCGATGACGACTTCCCCGAGGTGGCCCTGGCGCAGGCCGGACATCGGCACCTCCCGCGTCTCCAGCGGCGTCTCGGCGCAATCGACGAGCACGCGCACGAGCTCGCCCGTCTCGGCGTGGCGGGCGAGCACGAGGATCACGTCGGCGACCGTCGCGTTGGTGATCCAGAGCTTGGTCCCGCGCAGGCGGATGCTGTCGCCGTCGGGCGTGGCGGTGGTGGCGATCGAGCGCGGGTCGGAGCCGGCGCCGGGCTCGCTGATGCCCGAGGCGGCGATCGTCGTGCCCGCGATGAGGCCCGGCAGGTAGCGCTCGCGCAGGCCCTCGTCGGCGGCGCCGGCGATGCGGAAGGTCGTCGCCTCCTGCGAGACGGCGCTCATCGCCAGGAACGGCGGCAGCCGCTCGAGCACGACCCCGAGCCCGAGGCAGCTGAGCCCCGAGCCGCCGTGCTGCTCCGGCACGCGGGCGCCGAAGACGCCGAATTCGCGTGCGTGCGCGTTGAGCTCCCGCAGCACCTCGGCGCTGACCGGCTCGTCGACCGGCAAGGGGGCGAGGGCCGGCTCGATGTGGCGCTCGACCGCTGCCTCGACCGCGGCGGCCAGATCCTGCTCGAACTCACCGAGCAGGAGGGTCACGGGTGCTGGACCAGCTCGACGGCGTGGCCGTCCGGGTCGCGGACGTAGGCGATCGTGCTGCCGTGCCAGGCGCCGGGCTCCTGCAGCGTCACCGGCGGATTGAGCGGCTCGACCCCGGCCTCGGCCAGCCGCGCCAGCATCGCCTCGATGTCGGCCACCCGCAGGCCGGTGTGCGCGCTCCCCGGCCGCTCCGTCCCCGGCGGCAACGGCTCGTGCCCGCGCTCGAACGGCTCCAGCAGCTCGACCACGCGGCCGTCCGGCAGCTCGAGGTCGGCCCAGGCGTACTTGGCGCCCGCGTGGCCGGCCGCCATCACCTCGTTCTCGCCCCGCGCCCGCATCGGGATCCCGAGCAGGTCGCGGTAGAAGCGCAGCGAGGCCTCGAGGTCGGCGCAGGTGACGCCGGCGTGGTCGAGGCCGAGGATGCCCTCGCTCATGCCGGCGCTCCGCTCGGGCTCTGCAGGTGGGTCGGCACGACGTCGCGCGCGAGCACGTCGTCGATCGTCTCGCGCGCCTTGATCACGTCCGAGTCGGCCCCGTGCACGAGCACCATCGCCGCCCGCGGGAGCACGTTGAAGTTCGTCGCTCCGGCGTCCTGGTAGGCGCCGGTCAAGCCGAAGGCAATCAGCGCGCCGGGCGCGAGCGCCGGCAGGCGCTCGCCGTGCGCGAGCACGTCGGAGCTGCAGTTGACGCCGACCACGTCGTAGGGCTCGCGCGCCGCGTCGGGGTCCTCGTTGTCGATCGCGATCGGGTAGCGGCAGCGCTCGAGCACGATGTCCGGCAGGTGGGTCTGGCTCGTGTCCAGCTCCATCCAGGCATGCGGGAAGGGGCTCTGCTGGCGCTTGCTCGCGAGCACGCTCGAGAGGTGGACCCCGACCGGGCCGAACAGCGAGCGGCCGGGCTCGATCTCGAGGGCGCGGCCGCCGGGATCGACCCCGGCCCGCTGCAGTCCCTCGGCGAGGCGGCCGCAGAGCGCCTGCGCGTACTGCGCGACCGTGGGGTACTCGCGTTCGGGCGGCGTGGCGATGCCGCCGCGGCCGTGCGGGTCGGCGTGGTGGGCGATGCCGCCGCCGATGTCGATCGTCCGCGGCTCCCAACCGTCCCAGCGCTCGCGCAGCTCGGCGATCGCCTCGGCGTAGCGGTCGATCACGTGGCCGAACTCGTCGAGGTCGATCGTGTGGCGGCCGAAGTGCATGTGGACTCCGGAGAGGTCGAGCTCGGGCGCCTGCAGCGCGGCGCCGGCGGCGTCGAGGTCCTCCCACGGGATCCCCGGCTTGTAGCGGCCGAAGACCTCGCGCTGGGGCATGCCGCCGTAGGGCTCCGAGCCCGCCTCGGAGCTGACCAGCGGCCGCACCCGCACGCGCACCTCGGCGCGCTTGCCGCAGGCCCGGGCCGCCTCGCGCGCCAGCTCGACCTCGCGCACGCTGTCGAGCGTGACGCGGGCGCCGAGCTCGACCGCGCGGCGGATCGTCGCCGCATCCTTGGCGGTGCCGTTGAGGGAGATCAGCGCGGGCGGGATGCCGGCCCGCACTGCGACCTCCAGCTCCCCGGGTCCGAAGAGGTCGGCGCCGCAGCCCTCCTGGGCGAGGATCCGGTGCAGCGCCACCGCGTAGTTCGCCTTCACGGCCGGCAGCAGGGTGACCGGGCCGTGCGGCCAGGCGTCGCCGAAGGCGGTCTGGAACTCGCGCGCGCGCTGGCGCAGCGCCGCCTCGGAGATCACGTGCAGCGGCGTGCCATAGCGCTCGGCGAGCTCGGCCAGGGCGCAGTCCTCTATATAGAGACGGCCGTCGCGGCGGTCGAACGCACCCGGCGCCGCGGCCATCACGGTCTCCTCCCAGACGCCCATCGCTAGGCCTCCCAGGAGCTGTCGTCGACGGTCAGGGTGACCTTGCCGGAGGTCGCGCGCGCCTCGATCGCCGCCTGCGCCTCCCCCGCTTTCGCGATCGGGAAGCTCGCGTTTTCGAGCACCCGCAGCTTGCCGGCCGCGATCCACTCGAGGACGGTCGCGATCGCTTCGCGGCCGCCCGCCTCGTCGCGCTGGAAGGGCGTCACCCAGTAGCCGGAGACGCCGATCGACTCGTCCATCAGCAGGTCGAGCTCGACGCTGTTCCTGGCCCCCGAGGACTGCCCGAAGGTGACCATGCGGCCGTTGTAGCCGATCGCGTGGAAGGCGGCGTCGGTGATCGCGCCGCCGGTCGATTCCAAAAACAGGTCGACGCCCTTGCCGCCGTTCACGGCCTTGATCGAGTCCGCCAGGGTCGCGGCGTCGGCCGCAACCGCGGCGTCGGCACCGAGCTCGAGCGCGAGCTGGCGCTTCTCCTCGGTCGAGGCGATCGCGATCACGCGGCTGGCGCCGTGCAGGCGCGCCAGCTGCAGCGCGAGGCTGCCGAGACCGCCCGCGGCCGCCATCACCGCGACCGTGTCGCCCTCGCGCATGCGGCCGCCCTCGAGCAGCGCGCCCCAGGCGGTGGTGGCCTGGACCATCGAGGCCAGCGCCGCCGTGTCGGTGACCCCGTCCGGCACCTCGAGCACGAGGTTCGACGGCATCGCCGCATACTCGGCATAACCGCCGGCGCCCTCGGTGGTCATGCCGACGACCCGGGCGCCGTCGCTGACCCGGGTGCCGACGACCTCGAAGCCGGGTATGACCGGCAGCTCGCGCTTTGGGTGGTTCCAGCCGTTGCCGCGGCGCCCGACGTCGGAGAAGTTGATGCCCGCGCGAGCAACCTCGATCAGCGTCTCCTCCGGCCCGGCGACCGGGCGCGGGACCTCGCGCACCTGCAGGACCTCCGGTCCCCCAAGCGCAACGCACTGGATAGCTCGCATCGTCTCCTCCATTTAGTCCGCCCTCAAAGCGCCGCCGTTGACACTCAAAACCTGGCCGGTGACGTAGGAGCCGCCGGTAACGAAGAAGCGAACCGCCTCGGCAACGTCGCCCGGGGCGCCGAGCCGCCCGCTCGGGTTGCGGGAGCCCTTGCGCTCGAGCTGCTCGGGCGTGTACATCGAGCTCAAAAGCGGCGTCGCGGTGGAGCCCGGGCAGACCGTGTTGACGGTCACGCCCGCGTGCGCGACCTCGGCCGCCAGTGCCTTCGAGAAGGCAAGCGCGCCGGCCTTGGCGCCGGAGTAGATCGACTCCTTCGGCATGCCGATGCGGGCGGCGTCGGAGGCGATGCTGACGACGCGGCCCCAGCCGCGCGCGACCATGCCGGGCAGGACCGCCCTGCAGGCGGTGAGCACGGCGACGAAGTTGAGCTCGACGATTCCGTCCCAGGCCTCCGGGGAGACGTCGAGAAAGTCGGCATGCGGCGTGCCGCCGGCGTTGTTGACGAGCACGTCGACCGAGCCGTGCGCACGCTCGACTTCGGCCAGCGCGGCCGTGTAGGCGGCGCGATCGGTCACGTCGCACTCGAGCGCCTGGCCGCGCCCGCGGGCGCCGATCGCCTGCGCCGTCGCCTGCGCGGCGTCGAGGTCGCGGTCGGCGATGACGACTGTCGCGCCGAGCTCGGCGAGGTCGGCCGCGATCGCCGCGCCGATCCCGCCGCCGGCGCCGGTGACGACGGCGACGCGGCCGTCGAGACGCTCAGCGGCCACGGAAATTCGCCTCGCGCTTCTCGAGGAAGGCCTGCATGCCCTCGGAGCGGTCCTCGGTGGCGAAGGCATGCGCGGACAGCGAAGCCTCCCAGTCGATGCCGCCCTCGAGCGTCATCTCCATGCCGCGGTTGACCGCCCACTTGGCGAGCCAGAGCGAGAGCGGCGCCTGCGCGGCGATCTCCGCCGCCCAGGCCTTGGCGCCGGCGAGATGCTCGCCGGCCGGGACGACCCGCTCGACCAGCCCCAGCTCCAGGGCTTCGGCCGCGTCCACGACCCGGGCGCTGAACAGCAGGTCCTTGGCGCGCCCGGGGCCGATCAGCCGCGGCAGGCGCTGGGTGCCGCCGCCGCCGGCGACCGAGCCGATCGCCGCGCTGGTGATCGCGAAGCCGGCGTCCTCGCCGGCGAGCCGCAGGTCGCAGGCCAGCGCCAGCTCGAGGCCGCCGGTCATGCAGGCGCCGCCGATCGCGGCGATCGCCGGCAGCGGCGAGCGTTCGAGCGCGCGGGCGGCGCGCTGCCAGGCGCGGTTCCACTTCAGGGTCTCGGGGCCGGTGCGCAGCTCCAGCGCCTGCGCCAGGTCGGCGCCGGCGCTGAAGGCGCTGCCCTCGCCGGTGAGGATCAGCACCCGCGCTTCGGAGCCGACGTCGAAGCGCTCGGCCGCCTCGGCGATCGCGACCAGCGTCTCGGTGGTGAGCGCGTTCCGCTTCTCGGGCCGGGTCAGGCGCAGGATCGCGCAGGGCCCCTCGACCTCGACCGCCAGGTGGGAGCTCACGCCGTGACTTCCGCCTGGGGCAGCGCTGGCATCGCCGCCAGGAGCTCGGAGGTGTAGGGGTCGCCGGGATCGGTGAAGAGCTGCTCGGTCTCGGCCGTCTCGCGGACGACGCCGTCGCGCATCACCACCGTGCGGTCGCAGAGGGCGCGGACGACGCCGAGGTCGTGGCTGACAAAGAGGATCGAGACGCCGGTGCGGGTGACCAGGTCGCGCAGCAGCTCGACGATGATCGCCTGCACCGAGAGGTCGAGCGCGCTGGTCACCTCGTCGCAGAGGATCAGGCGCGGGCGGGCGGCGAGGGCGCGGGCGATCGAGAGCCGCTGCAGCTGGCCGCCGGACAGCGCGCTGGGACGGCGGTCGGCAATCTCCGGGGCGAGGTTGACGCTCTCCAGCAGCTCGACGATCGTCTCCCGCTCCTCGCCGCGCGAGACGTCGGGCCGGAACAGCCGGATCGGCCGCCGCAGGGTGTCCGCCGCGGTGTGCAGCGGGTTCAGCGAGGACATCGGGTTCTGGAAGACGAGCTGGAGGTCGCGGCGCTGCTCGGGGCGGCGCTGGCGGGCGAGGCCGGCGAGCTCGGTGCCGTCGAGCCGGATCGCGCCCTCGGTGGGGGCGATCACTCCCGAGAGCGCGCGCAAAAGCGTCGTCTTGCCGCTGCCCGACTCGCCGACGATGCCGAGGATCTCACCGGCCTCGACGTGCAGCGAGACGTCGCGGACCACGGGCTCGCGGTTGCGGTGGTAGCTGCAGACGAGCCCCTCGGCGGTCAGCAGCGGCGCTCCCTGCTCGCCCTCACGGCGCTTCGCCGTAAGCGTGCGCGGCGGCGTCGCCAGGGCCGGCTCGGCGACGCGGATGCAGCGCACCAGGTGATCGGAGCCGACGCTCTCCAGCCCGATCGACTGGGCGGTGCAGGCGTCCACCGCCATCGTGCAGCGATCGGCGAAGGCGCAGCGCCCCTCCTGCACCGAGAGCGGCGGGCGGCCCGGGATGCCTAGCAGCTGGCGCCGTCCCTCGACGTCGGGCGCAGCCTGCAGCAGGGCGCGGGTGTAGGGGTGGCGCGGGCGCTGCAGCGCCTCGTCGCAGGCCGCCTGCTCGACGACCTGGCCGCCGTACATCACGACCATGCGGTCGGCGATCGTGCTGAGCAGCGCCAGGTCGTGACTTACATAGAGCGCCGCGACGCCGCTGTCGGCCAGCAGGCCGCTGAGCATCGCGGTGATGCGCGCCTGCGTGGTCACGTCGAGGCCGGTCGTCGGCTCGTCGAGGATCAGGACCGAGGGGTCGGAAGCGAGCGAGAGGGCGATCGCGATCCGCTGCTGCTGCCCGCCGGAGAACTGGTGCGAGTAGCGACCCAGGGCGGCATCGGGCTCGGGGATGCCGACGGCCTCGAGCAACTCCAGCGAGCGCGTGCGAACGGCCGCGCCGCGGGCCTGCGAGTGCGCTCGCAGCGTCTGCTTGAACTGACGCTCGATCGTGGTGCCGGGGTTGAGCGCGCCGAGCGCGTTCTGGGCGACGAAGGAGATCCGCGCGCCCCAGACCTTGCGCAGGTCGCGTTCGGGCAGCGAGACCAGGTCGAGGTCGCCGAGCAGCGAGCGCCCGGCGAGGATCTCGGCCCCCGGCGCGCGGTAGCCGGTGGCGGCGAGCGCCAGGGTCGACTTGCCGCACCCGGACTCGCCCGCCAGCCCGACGACCGTGCCCTCCTGCAGCTCGAGGTCGACGCCGGAGACAACAACGCGGCGCTCCCCGCCGGCGACCCGGTAGGCCACGGTCAGGCCCTCGATGCGCAGCGCGACGCTCACCGGCTCAGGCCTCGCCCTCGGCGGTACGGCGGTCGATGCTGTCGGCGATCAGGGTGAAGGCGATCGCCAGCAGCCCGATGCTGAAAGCCGGCACCAGGGTCGCCCAGGGGTTGATCGTCAGCACGTCGCGCCCTTCGGCGACCAGCAGGCCCCAGTCGGAGCTCGGCGGCTGGGCGCCGAGGCCGAGGAAGCTGAGCGTGGAGACGGTGATGATCGCGTAGGTGAGGTAGAGCGAGAAGATCGCGGCGATCGGCCCCGAGGCGTTCGGCAGGATCTCCCGGCACAGCACCCACCAGACCGACTCGCCGCGCAGCCGCGCCGCGACCACGTAGTCGTTGACGGCGACCGACTGGGCGGCGCCGCGGACGACGCGGCCGGCGCGCGGTGCGGTGACGATCGCGATCACGAAGATCAGCGTCGACCAGGAGGTCCCGAGGCCGGCGATCAGGACCAAGGTCAGGAGCAGCGATGGGATCGCGATCACGAGGTCGAAGACGCGGGCGATGAAGGAGTCGGCGCGACCGCCGTAATAGGCGCCGAGCAGCCCGAGCATGCCGCCGACGAAGAAGCCCAGCAGGTTCGCCGCCAGCGGCACCAGGACGATCGTGGTCCCACCGTCGAGATAGCGGCTGAAGAGGTCGCGGCCGAGCTGATCGGTCCCGAGCAGGTGCCCGCCTTCGGGGGTCGCCAGCGGCACGCCGACGCCGATTTCGTCGGGCGGGTAGGGCGCGAGCAGCGGCCCGATCGTCACCAGCAGTGCGACGGCGATCAGGATCGCGAGCCCGATGCGGCCCTCGAAGGTGCGCGCCCAGGCGAGCCCGCGGCGCTTGCGGGCCACGCGCTCGGCGATCGCCGCCGGGGTCGTCGCGGTGGCGTTCACGTTTTCCGGCCTCGTAGTTTCGGCGTGAAGTAGACCGCCAGCCCGTCGGTCGACATGTTGATCAGGATCACGATCGCGCCGATCGTCATCGCGGCGGCCTGGACGGTGATCACGTCGGCGCGCCCGATCGACTGCACGAGCAGCTGGCCGATGCCGGGGAAGCCGAAGACGTTCTCGACCACGATCACGCCGCCGAGCATGTAGATGAAGTTGATCGCGACGGCGTTGAGGATCGGCACCGCCGCGTTGCGCACCGCGAAGTCCCAGAGGGCGATCCGCGGTTGCAGGCCGCGCAGCACCGCCGCGCGCGTGTAGGAGGCCTGCAGCGTCTCGCTCACCGCCGCGCGGGTGACGCGGGCGATGTAGGGGACGACGAGGATCACCAGCGTCGCCGCCGGCAGCACGTAGGCCAGGACTTTGTCGCTGGCCGAGCCGAAGGTGAGCGCGGTGCTGTCCACGGGTAGCCAGCCGAGGGAGACGGCGAAGACGGTCGTCAGCGCCAGGCCGACGACGAACTCGGGCAGGGCCGAGATGCCGGCCAGGAATACGTTGGTGGCGACGTCGGAGCGGCGCTGCCGGCGCCGTGCCATGAAGATGCCGAGCAGGACCGAGATCGGCACCGCGACCAGCGCCGCCGCCAGGGCCAGCAGCAGCGAGCGCCAGAGGCGCGGCACGATCGCCGGGCGCACGGGGCGCCCGGTGACCGCCGACTCGCCCCAGTCCCCCTGGACGAAGTCGCCAAGCCAGCTGGCGTAGCGCTGGGGGAGCGGGCGATCGAGACCGTTTTCGTCGATGAACGTCTGCAGCTGCGACTCGGTCACGGTGCGACCGAGCGCTTGCCGCGCCACGTCCTCGGCCGGCCTGATGTTCGTGCCGGCAAACACGAGCACCGAGATCACCCAGAGGGTGAGCAGGGCCGAGCCGAGGTAGCGCAGCGCCGATCGTGCCTTCGTCTTGGCGCCGATCTGCTTCATCGTCGTAGTTCGAGTCTCGGGTCCTTAGGCTTCGAGCCAGGCCTTGCTGTAGTCGCCCTGGCCGTTCTTGCTGTAGGTGGCCCCGCGGACCTCTTTCTTCTGGATCTTGAGCTTGTCGAGGAAGCCGGTGGTGACGATTCCCTCGTTGTCCGACTGCCACTGCATCGCTTCGGTCGTGATCGCGTCCTGCTTGGCCTGATCGATCTCCTTCAGCCCTCGCTCAACGTACTCCGCCGCCTTGCTGGGCTTGAGGAACGTCTCGTTGTACGGGGCGTCCGGGACGAAGCTGAGCTGCAGCGCCAGCAGCGGCTGCAGCGCACCCAGGTAGTCGACGTAGAACGGCTTCTTCAGCCAGATCTGGTCGAAGTACGTGTCGATCGGAGCCTGCTTGATGCTGACGTTGATACCGGCTTCCTTGGCCGAGGCTGCGTAGACGACCGCGGCGTCGGAGAAGCCACCGAGGATGTCGGCGGTGACCAGCTCGATGTCGAGCCCGTCCGGGTAGCCCGCTTTGGCCAGCAGCTCTTTGGCTTTGGCGACGTCGCGACGCCGGGCGGCGCTGTCGGGGACCCAGGGGCTGCCGACCGGCGCCGAGGAGTCGTTGCCCTGCGTGCCGTAGCCGGCGAACGCGATGTTGAGGATTTTCTCGCGGTCGGCCGCGAGCTTGAACGCCATCCGCACGTCGTTGTTGTCGAACGGTTTCTGGGTCGTGTCCATCGTGAAGTACGTGATGTAGAAATCGTTGATCCGGATCAGGTCGACCGGGAAGCTCTCGGTCGACTTGATGTTCGCCGGGGTGACGTTGTCGGTCACGTGCGAGGGGCCGGAGAGCACCGACTGCAGCTTGCTCGCCGGATCCGCGATCACGACGCTGCGGGCCCCGTCGAGGTAGGGCGCACCGCCCCAGTAGTCCGGGTTCTTGACGACTTCGAAGCCTTCGCCCGGTTTGAAGCGTTTGGCGATGAAGGGGCCGGTGCCGACCGCGTTCTGCGGCTTGCCGTCCGGTTCCCAGCCGTCCTGGACGATCTCGGTGCCGTCGAAGATGAAGAGCTGCGGGAAGAGCGCGTCGGGACGCTTGAGGCGGGCGACGAGCACGAGCGGGTCAGACGTGTCGAGCCCGCTCGGGTCGAGAACTTCCGCGAACGAGCTGTAGCTCGGCGAGCCGTTCTTTTCGTCGAGGATGCGCTTGATCGTCCAGGCGACGTCCTTGGAGGTGAGCGGTTTGCCGTCCTGCCATTTGACGTCCGGGCGCAGCTCGAACGTCCACTGCGAGGCGTCGGGGGTCGAGCTCCATTTGGTCGCCAGATGGGGCTGCGGCCGGTACTCGTCGTCGACGCCGACCAGGTACTCCCAGATCAGCGAGGAGTAGAGCGCGTGATGCTGGTTGACCGCGGGCAGCGGATCCAGCGCCTCGCTCTCCGAAGCATCGGTCACGGCGAACTGCAGAACGCCACCTCGCTTGGGCTTGCCACCGGTGGTGCTGCCCGACCCGCTGGAGGAATCGCTCCCGCAGGCGGCCAAACCGCCGATCATTATCCCTCCGGCACCAACCGCCGCTCCACGTAGGAACGTCGCGCGGGTCACCTTACCGTGCGCCATTTACTTCTCCTCTCTCATCCATTTAGCACCCACAAATGCTGTCCCTCGAAGTGAACTTCTCCCTCCCGCGACAAACGGCCCCCCGACCCGCGGTACGACGACTTTAGTAGCTCAAACACCAGAATGCAAGCGAATACCGTTGTTTTTGCATAGGGATTCCACTAGACTAGTCACATAGTCGCCTCTCTCGGGCACGCTTCCAGCCCCGGAGGCACCCCCTACATCGACCCTTGGGAGGGCTGGATGGAACTGGAGAGAATCGAAGCCCTGCCGGAGACGGGCTCGCGGCAGTACGAGATCGAGCAGCGGATGCACCAGCTGCTCTCGCTGGACCCCGACTTGGAGCGCGGCTGGCCCGACACCCTGTGGCCGGTGATCCCCGACCACGCGCTGGCGGTTGCCCGCACGGCGATGGCGGAGTTCGCGCACCTCAACGGCTTCGTCAAGCCCGAGAGCCTGCTGGCGATCGAGGCCGAGCTGCTGGCGATGATCCGCTCGATCCTCGACGTCCCCGAGGGCGGCGCCACCACCCTCACCGTCGGTGGCACCGAGAGCAACCACCTCGCGGTCAAGGGCGCGCTCTTCCGCGCCCGGGCCGAGGACCGGCTAACCGCCCCGCCGAACATCGTCCTGGCGGCGAGCTGCCATCCGAGCTTCGACAAGACCGCGGAAGAGATGGGCATCGAGGTCCGCCGCGTCACCATCGGCTCTGACTTCCGCGCCGACGTCCCGGCGATGGGCGCGGCGATCGACGGCGGCACCATCGCGCTCGTCGGCTCGACCCCGAACTACACCCACGGCGTCATCGACCCGGTGCCGGCGCTGGGCGAGCTCGCCCAGGAACACGACCTCTGGCTGCACATCGACGCCTGCGTCGGCGGCTTCATGCTGCCGCACATCCGGCGCCTCGGCCGCCTGTCCTGGGAGGTCGGCTTCGCGGTCGAGGGCGTCACCTCGATCTCCGCCGACCTGCACAAGCTCGGCTTCACCCCCACCGGGATCTCGACCCTCTCGGTGCGGGACGAGGCGCTGCGCAAGCACCACAGCTTCAACCTCTCGGTCGACAACGGCTGGCCGTTCCGCGACTACGCGCGGGTCGGCTTCTCCGGCAGCCGCTCCGGCGCGGTGATCGCGGGTGCCTGGGCGACGATGGTGGCGCTGGGCGCCGACGGCTACCTGAAGATCGCCAGCGAGATCTTCGAGGGGGCCGAGCTGCTGGCCGAGGGCTTTGCCGAGACCGGCTGCCTGCAGCTCTCCGCGCCGCACGAGTGCGGCGTGATCCTCTGGGAGTCGACCGACCCGGAGGTGCCGATCGCCAAAGTAGGGGCGGCGCTGATCGAGCGCGGCTGGCCGCCGACCTACGCGATCCACCCGCCGCGACTGCACATGCTGCTGAGCCCGCTCCCGGCCCGCTGCTACGAGGCCTTCCTGGCCGACGTGCGCCAGGCGGTCGATGACGTGCGCGCGGGTCGCGCGGTCGAGGAAATGAAGCTGATCGCCTACGGCGCCGATCCGGTCACCGGCGCAGCCCCCTGAGGGTGCGGGCATGAGCAGCAGCGTCGAGCAGCGCGGCCTGCGGGCCGCGCTGTCGCAGGCGATCGAGCAGGGCCGCAGCCGGCTGCACCCGTTCGGCGACGTGCTCGGCCTGCAGGATCCCGCCCCTGGCGAAGACGCGTTGCTGGTGCTCGGCGATAGTCCCTTCCTCACCGGGCGCGAGCTAGGCCGCTCGTCCTTGGCGCTGAACGTCGGCATCGACGTCGTCGCCGCGCGCGCCGCCTACGTGGAGGCCCCGGAGCTCGGCCACATGGCGACGAGGGCGCTGACGACCGTGGTCGAGCGCACGCCGCGCGGCGAGCGGCTGTGCTTCTCGGCAGCCGTGGAGAGCCTCGGCGGAGCCGACGAGCGCAACTTCCGCCAGCTCGTCTGCCGCGCCCGCGTGCACGACGACGAGGGGCAGTTCGCCAGCGGCACGATGGTCGCGCTGGCGACCGACCGCGAGGCGATCGAAGGGCCGCCGCCGCCGAAGCGCCGCGACCTGCCCGAGGCCGAGGTCGAGGCCGAGCTCGACCGGCTGCTCGCGACCGAGGCGGACTCGCTCAGCGAGGCGCTGCTGCTCGACGGCTTGCGACTCGAGCCAGGCGAGCAGGCGGCGAGCGTGAAGGTGCGGCCGCTGCTGCAGAACCTCGTCGGCAGCCTGCAGGGCGGCGCCGCCCCGTCGATCGCCGACGCCCTGACGCGGCAGCTGATCGGCCGCGAGGAGCTGCAGCCGTGCATCCTGCACTGGGCCTTCCGCGGGCCGCTGACGCAGAGCTGCCGCTACGAGCTGCGCATCTCCGACAGCGCCGGTTCCGCGCACGCCGAGGTGCGGGTGACCGAGAATGACCGCGTGCGCGGCCTCGGCATACTCGACTACCGGCCCGCGCCGGCTGCCGGAGGAGCGAGCTGAGCGAGTTCCGCCCATTCGCCGGCATCTCCGTCCTCGAGCTCTCGGGAGACGGCGCCGGCGCCGCGTCCGCCGGCGCCCTGATGGCGGCGCTCGGCGCCGACGTCACCCATTGCGAGGTGCTGTCCACCCCACCGCCGCCGCCCGCCGCCCGCCTCCACGGCGCCAAGCGCGTCGCGGCCGATCCGCAGGCGGCGCTCGCGCTCCGGCCGGATGTCGTCCTCGCCGACGGCGCCTGGGAGCGCGGCGACGATCCCCACGGCCTCGGCGGCGCGGCGCTGCTCGAAGCCGCGTCGGTCCTGACCTGGGTCACGCCCTACGGCCGCCAGGCCCCGGGTGCGCGGGCGAGCGAGTTCACGCTCCAGGCCGACGCCGGCATCGTCGAGCTGACCGGACACGCCGACGGCCCCGGCGTGCGCGCCGGCTTCGCGCTCGGCTCGGCGATGGCCGCCTGTATGGCGACGACCGTCACCGCCGCCGCGCTCTCGGCCCGCGAACGCGGCCGCCCGCACCCGCGCGAGCTCGACGTCGCGATCTTCGACGCCCTCTACAGCTCGCTGACGACGCAGCTGCCGGCCCGCTGGCTGGGCGACGACGGGCCGCCGCGGGCGGGCAACCGCCACCCGATGGCGGCGCCCTGGAACACCTACCTGTGCGCGGACGGCTGGGTCTCGGTCTGCACGATGTCGGACCGCCAGTGGCGCGCGCTCTGTGACCTGATCGAGCAGCCCGCCTGGCTCGAGGACGAGCAGCTCGCGACCGCGGGTGGCCGCCTCGGCCGCGCCGACGAGCTCGACGCGACGATCGAGCGCTGGACGCGGCCGCAGACGGTGGCCGAGGCGCTCGAGGCCCTGCGCGCGGTCGGCGTCGCCTGCGGACCGATCCGCTCGCTGGCCGAGGCGCGCCGCAACGCCGCCCTGCCGCTCGACGCGCCCGGCGTGCCGGCGCCCGTCTGGTTCAGTCCCGGCGTCCCGCCCACCACCCCCGCGAGCGACGGCGATGCCGACCCGGCGGCGGGGCCGCTCGCCGGCCTGCGCATCCTCGAGGCCGGCGCCTACACCTCCGGTCCGGTCGCCGCCCGCCTGCTCGCCGGTCTCGGCGCCACGGTGACCAAGGTGGAGCCGCCGCAGGGCGACCCCTGCCGGCGCCTCGCCTCCCAGGTCGACGGCACCGCCTACCTCTTCCACATCAACAACACCGACAAGCGCTCGCTCGTGCTCGAGTCCGCCGAAGACGCCGAGCCGCTGCTGCGGGAGACCGACGTGGTGCTGGCGAACCTGTCGGCCCCGACGCTCGAGGCGATCGGGCTCGACGCCGAGCACGCCGCGCCCGGACTCCTGCACTGCGTCGTCACCGGCTTCGACCGGCGCTCGCCCGACCAGGGGCTGCTCGCCTTCGACACGGTCGTGCAGGCGATGTGCGGGATGCTGGACCTGACCGGAGAGCCCGATGCGGCGCCGGTGCGATCGGGGGTCTCGGCGATCGACTTCACCGGCGCGCTGATGACCGCCACCCAGATCGCCAGCTGGTGGCTGTGGCGCACGCGCGGCGGCCCCGGCGGCAGGCTGGAGGTGCCGCTGCACGAGGTCGGCGTCTGGACCTGCAGCGACGCCTGGGACCGCCCGGCCGAGGCCCCCGCCCGCTACGGCAACGACGACCCGAATGCGCTGGTGCAGGACCTCTTCGCGACCGCCGACGGCGAGGTCGCGGTCACGGTCGATTACGACCGCGATCTCGAGCGGCTGCGAGCGCTGCTGCCGGAGATCCCGCCGGACGCCGAGGGGGCCCACGCCGCGCTGCGCGAGTGGTGCGCGGCACGCGAGAGCGCGGCGGTGCTGGCGGCGCTCGGCGAGGCCGGCCTCGCGGCTGCGCAGGCGACCGGAATCGCCCGCATGGCCGACCACCCACAGGCGCACGCGCGCGAGGTGCTGGCCGTCGCCGACCCGGCCAGCGCGGTGCCGCTGCTGCTCGGCTACCCCTGGTGGCTCGACGGCGAGCCGTCGTCGATCAGAACTCTCGCCCCGCCCTCGCCGGGCGCCGGCGCCGGCGCCGCCTGGACCGCGGCCCGCGCCCGCCGCACCAGATAGGTTGCGCCCGCGGCGGCAATGAGCATGGCGAGCGCACCGGCGCCGAAGCCGGCGCTCGCGCCGCGGTGCTCGGCCGCGATCCCGGCGATCGTCGTGCCCAACGCCACTCCCATCTGCAGCATTCCGGTCTGCCAGGTGAAGGCCTCGGTGACCGTGCCCGGCAGCGCGATCTCGCCGATCAACTGGTTGGCGACGACGAGCGTCACCGCGAAGGCGCCGCCGAAAGCGATCAGCAGCAGCACCGTCGCCGGGAGCCATCCCGTCGCCGCCAGCAGCGCGACGAGCAGCGCGATCAGCAGGGTAAGCCGCAGGAAGCGCGTGCGCAGGCGCCGGTGCTGGGCGCGCGCGCCGTACGCCAGGCCGCAGGTGATGCCGCCGATCGAGAGCGTCGCCAGCAGCACGCCCGCGTAGGCGGGACCGAGGCGCGCGTTGGCGAAGGCCGCGATCGCCACCTCGACGCAGCCGAGGCAGATGCCGACCGGAAACGCGTTGAGGACGAGCAGCCGTACCTCGGGGGCGCGCAGCGCGCCGAGCTTGTCCCGCTCCCTGCCGGCGCTGCCGCGACGCTCCGCCCCAGCGCCGAGGTGGTGGCCGGCCGCGACGACGATCGTCGTCGTCCCGGCGAGCGTCAGCACCGGGCCCAGCGCCAGCAGCACCAGCAGGCCGCCGGTCGCGGTCGCGACCGCGACCAGCAGCGGCCCGATCAGCCAGACCACCTCCATCGTCACCGACTCGAAGGAGATCGCGGCCGTCTGCAGGTCCGGGTCCTCCAGGGTCGCTCGCCAGATCGATCGCATCACCGGCCCGACCGGCGGCAGGAACAGCCCCGCGCACCAGGTGCAGAAGACAAGCGGCACCACCGGCGCACCGTCGAGCAGAAGCGCCAGGACCGCGAACAGCGCCAGCGCGTGCCCCGCCGCCAGCACCAGCAGCACGCGGGCGCCGAAGCGGTCGATCAGGCGCGCGCACAGCGGCGCCGCCCCGAGGCCGAGCGAGAAGGCCGCGGTGACGACTCCAGCCGCCGCGAAGGAGTCCGTCTTCTGGTGGACGAGGAGGATGAAGACCAGCGAGAGGAAGCCGAACGCGAGTCGTCCGGCGAACCCGCCGGCGACGACCGCACGCACCGACGGCCTCGAGAACAGGTCGACGTAGCGCCTCGGCAGCAACCCCATTCGTTAGGACCGCACCCGGCCGCCATCGACGACGAGCGTCTGGCCGGTGAGGAACGCTGCGTCGTCGGAGACGAGGAACGAGAGGGCGCCGTCGAGGTCGCCGGGCAGCTGCGTGCGGCCGATCGCCTGGCTCGCGGCGACCGCCTCGAAGGCGCGCGGGTCGGCGGTCGTGCCCTGGGTGCGGACCAGGCTCGGCGCCAGCGCGTTGACGGTGACTCCCTCGTCGCCGACTTCGGCCGCCAGCGAGCGCACGAAGCCGATGATCCCGCCCTTGCTGGCGACGTAGTGGACCATGCCGCCCATGCCGGCGTGGAAGGCGGTCGAGCTGAGGCAGACGATCCGCCCCCAGCCGCGACTGCGCATCGCCGGCAGCAGCTCGCTGCAGAGCAGGAAGGTGGAGTCGAAGTTGACGGCCATCACGGCGCGCCACTGCTCGAAGGTCATCTCGGAGAAGTCGACCAGCGGGTAGATGCCCGCGTTGTGGACGAGGATGTCGGCCGGGCCGAAGCGCTCGGAGACGCTCGCCGCCAGCGCCGCGACGTCGTCCTCGCTGGAGACGTCGCAATGGACGGCCATGCCCTCGCCGCCGGCGGCCGCGATCAGCTCCAGCGTCCGCTCGGCGCCGGCCACGTCGGCGACGGCGACCCGCGCCCCCTCCGCCGCCAGCCGCTCGGCGAAGGCCTGCCCGATCCCGGCAGCGCCGCCGGTCACCACCGCGACCCGCCCGGCGTGGCGGCCCGCCGCGGTCATTGGCCCGTCCCGTCCGCCGCGCCGAGCGCCGCGAACGTCAGCTCCACGTCTTCGAGGATCGCCCAGCGGTCCGCGGCCGCGAGGTGCGGCGTCGTCACCAGGTTGGGCAGCGCGTCGAGCTCGGCCGAGAGCGGGTACGGCTCCTGCGGGAAGACGTCAAGGCCGGCGCCGGCAATTGCTCCATCCCGGACCGCCTCGACAACCGCGTCGAAGTCGACCAGCAGCCCGCGGGCGCAGTTGATCAGGACCCCGTCGGGGCCCAGGGCCTGGAGGAAGTCGCGGTCGACGAAGTGCTTGAGGGCGGCCGCGTAGGGGACGTGCAGGGAGACGATGTCGGCCCACTCGGCGAGCGCGTCGCGCTCCACGAAGCGGGCGCCGGTCGCGGCCTCCAGCTCGGGATCGCGGTTGCGCGACCAGTAGCCGACCTCCATGTCGAAGGCGCGGGCGCGCTGGATCACCGCCCTCCCGGTCTCGCCGACGCCGACGATCGCCAGGCGCCGGCCGCGCAGCGCCCGCAGGCCGTGCGTGCCGCTCCAGTTGAACACCGTCGGCGGGTGCGCACCGGCCTCGACCGCGACACCCGGCGCCAGCGGCGGCGGCGTCGGGTCGCCGTGGCGCAGCCGCGCGTCCCGGGTGAAGCGGCGCAGCAGCACCAGGGTCAGCATCAGCACGTGATCGGCGACGTGGGAGGTGGTCATCCGGGGCGCGGCGACGACCTCGACCCCGGCTTCGGCGGCGGCATCGCGATCGACGTTGCGCAGGTCGGTGCCGAACTTGACGATCCGCTTCAGGTGCGGCGCGGCCGCGATCAGCTCGGCGTCGATCGGCTCGCGCTCGGTGAGGACGACCTCGGCGTCGACCACGGCGCTAAGCAGCTGCGCCCGGTCGGCGGGCGCAGCGAAGCTCCAGCCCTCGCCCAGCGCCCGCAGGCGACTGCGGTAGTCGGCGACGTCGATTCCCTCCGGAGCGAGGTAGCCATCGAGCCACTCGGCGAGCGACTCGTCGCCGCCGGCCACGCGCAAGAGCCGGAACTCGTTGCAGTCCTCGGCGATGACAACACGACGCGGGCCCATCGATCTCCTTTCGCTACTTAATTACTTGCCAGAGTAGCGTTCCTCAACGTAACTAGTTGCTAAGTCGGCTAAATACAACTGAATTCGGCCCATCCGCTAGGCTCGCACCCATGACCGATTTCGCCGTCGCCATGCGAATGCCGGCCGAGTGGGCCCCGCACGAGCGGACCTTGATCGCCTGGCCCGCGCGCGAGGACGCATGGCGCGGCACCACCATCGAGGACGCCCACGACGCCCATGCCGCGACAGTCGCCGCGGTCGCGGCCTTCGAGCCGGTTCTGCTCGTCGCCAAGCCCGAGCACGCCGAGGACGCGCGCCGGCGGGTGCCGGCGGAGAACGTCGAGGTCGTCGGCCTGCCGATCGACGACTCCTGGCTGCGCGACTCCGGGCCGATCGTCGTGCTCGGCCACGCCGACGGCGCGCCGCCCCGCGCCGGAGTCGATTTCCGCTTCAACGCCTGGGGCGAGGCATTTACCCCTTATGACAGTGACGCCGCGATCGCCGAGCGCCTGCTGGAGCGGCTCGGAATCGAGCGCGTCGCGTCGCCTCTAGTCCTTGAGGGCGGCTCGATCGCTGTCGACGGCGAGGGCCTGCTGGTCACGACCGAGCAGTGCCTGCTGAACGCCAACCGCAACCCCGGAGTCGAGCGCGAGCGGATCGAGCGAGAGCTGCGCGACCGTCTCGGCGCCGAGCAAATCGTCTGGCTCCCCCAGGGCCTGGTCGAGGACGCCGACACCGACGGCCACGTCGACAACGTCTGCGCTTTCCTCGAACCTGGCAAGGTGCTTCTACAGACCGCGACCCCGGGCGACCCCAACTACGACAACGCCCAGGAGAACGCGCAGATCCTGCGCGACGCGGACCTCGACGTGACCGAGTTCGAGCTGCTGCCGCGCCTGCGCCGCGAGAGCGGCGAGGACGTCGTCGTCCCCTACGTGAACTTCTACACCTGCAACGGCGCCGCGATCGTCCCGCTCGCCCAGCTCGACCCCGACATGGACGAAGAGGCGCTACAGCGCCTGCGCGAGCTGATGCCCGGCCGCGAGGTCGTCGGCGTCCCAGGTCGCACCCTCGCCCTCGGCGGCGGCGGCGTCCACTGCATCACCCAGCAGGTCCCGTCGATCTGACGATCCCCGACTGCAGGTACGCGGTCTCGCGGAACACGGTGCCGTCGGGAACGCCGGGGTAGCCCGCGGCCTTCGCGTTGAAGACCATTTCCGCCTCGGCGAGGAGCTCGCCGGTGCGTGGGTCGAAGATGTATCTGCGGCCGAATCCGCCTTCCCGGACCCAGCCGATCGCGTCGCCCTGACGCCCGGCTGAATCGGTCACGTCGCGCTCGAGCCCGATGCGCGGAATTTCAGCGAGGGCGTTGAAGGCGGCGGCGCGCAGGGCCGGGCTGGCGATCGGTTCCCTGAGAATTTCCAGCAGGGTCGAACCGTTGCACCGCCTCTGACCGAGTCGGCCGGCGAGGGGCCGACCGGCAAGCTGGCGCCGCGGCGGTTTTCGATCTCCAGGCGCAGCGCTTCGGGTTCGGTCGGAAGCTGGGAGAGCCTCGACATGTAGGTGAATTCACGGCGCCCGCGGAACGATTTGGACGCGTAGTCCTTCACCAGATGCCCGGCGCTGTCGCGCGATCGCCTCGGCCTCGAGGTCGTCGGGAGATGGCCGACGTTTCGCACCCGCTCGAGCGTGTCGCGGTAGTGGCGCTGGCTGCGCCACTGGCGGCGGACGACGTTGGTGGCGATCCCCAGCAGCAGCGGCGCGGCGCTGTCGGTGCTCAGGGTCAGGCGCTGGCGCTTGCGCTTGCGCCAGGCTTCGAGGAAGACCGTCGCCGTCGCGTCCTCGGCAGCCTGCAGATCGGCGGTGCGCCAGAGGCAGTAGGACTGGACCGCACGGGCATGGCGCTCGTAGAGGTCGCCGAAGGCCCCGGCGTCGCCGGAGCGGGTGCGCTCCCAGAGCTGCAGGTCGTCTGCCATCACCTCTATATGCCAGCCTGCCGCGATTCGGTTCCCAGGATCACACTCAGGGACTGCGGTGGTGGCCAGCCGCTGCCCAGAGGCGGACCAGGCTCTCTCGCGCCTCCGGGCGCAGGCTGAAGGGCGCGGCCGGCCGGCCCGGGGTGACGCCGTCGCTGGCGCCCGCGACTTCGGCGACGATGCCGCTGCTCACCAGGGCCTCCAGGTGCCGGCGGATCGTCGATCCGCTTGCCTGGCAGCGCCCGCTGAGCTCGGCGGCGGTCGCCTCCCTCCCCTCAGCCAAGCAGCGCACGAGGCCGAGGCGCACGGGGTCGGCGATGCCGTCGAGGATGCCCATGGGCGCAGCAAATTCACTCCGCCCAATGCTGTCAATAAGCCCGTTAAATTCAAAAACTTTTGAGCAATAACTAATCGGGCATCTCGAGCAGCATCACCCAGGAGATAGCGCGAAGCGGCTCCTCGGCCTCACCATCGAGGCGGTCAGCGCTCTCGGCACGCACCCGCTCCACTTCTTCCAGCGCCTTGCGGTGGATATCCGCGAGCTCCTTCCATCCCTTGGAGTCGACGGCTATCCGGCTGGAGCCGACACACCAGTCGTTGCGGTGATCGAGCCGATCGCTCTGCAGCGCCAGGGACGTGTCGGCCGCCGCCTCACGGACGACGCGGAGCGCGGTCCGGCGCTTGTCCCGGGGGTCGAGCCGGCTGGTCGCATCGTCGTCCAGCCAGCGCGAGCCCGAAGCGGCCCGGTAGAAGCGCTCGGTCGTGCCGCGCCTGGTCTTCTCCCCCGCGCTTTCGACCAGTCCGCTGGCGATCAGCTTTCGCAGCTGGTCGCCGACGGTGCTCCGCGGCTGCGAGAGGAGGGCGGCAAGTTCCGTCGCGCTCGCCGGGCGCTCGGTCAGGACCCGGAAGATCGCGTACCCGACCCGGTGCCCGACCGCGTCCACCAGCGCCTTCTCGAGCCCGGCAACGGCCTCAGATGCCTCCTCCGACATGCCTCCCTCGAGCGTTGAAATCCTCGCGACCCCCTTGGATCCATATTAGACAGATTTCCCTAACCGTATTTCCGGGAATAGGCCTTTGAACCGCCAATCCGAAAGAGCGCGACCGCGATGTCAGGACAACTCACGATTCCCGCCGCAGACACTCGGCTCCACGCCATCGACGCCCCGGGCGGCGCGCCGGCCCTGCTCTTCCTCAGCGGCGGCTTCGGCACCGTGCAGAACTGGAGCCGCGTCATCCGCAGTCTCGACGGGAAGTACCGCACGGTGCGGTTCGACGCGCGGGCGCGCGGGAAGTCGGGCAGATCGGCGGACTACTCCGTGGGGGCGGCCGTCGACGACGTCGGACGGGTCATCGACGCGACCGGCATCGAGCGCCCGGTCCTCGTCGGCTGGTCTCACGGCGCCACGCTCGCGGTGCGATACGCGGCTCGGCACCCCGAGCGGGTCGGCGGGCTGGTCCTGATCGACGGCGCCTACCCGATCGCCATGTTCGACGAGGCCGGCAAGGAGAAGGTCCGCACCCAGTTCCGTCGCTTGGGGTGGCTCATGCGCATCCTCGCAGCGCTCGGCCGCTCGGCCCGGATGTCCCCCGCCGAGTCCGCGGACGTGGTGATCGAGATGGACGCCGTCAACGGCGAGTTAGGACCCGACTTCGCGGCGCTGCGATGCCCGACCGTGTTCGTGGTCGGCACCGGAGCCCACTCGGGCGCCACCGAGGAGGAGATGCGCACGGTGCGCGCCGCGGTCGCCGTCGGCGAGGAGAGCAACGAACGCGTTTCCGTCTTCGCAACCACGCCCCACAAGCACACGCAGATCCTCAGCAAGGCCCCCGACACGGTGGCCGCGGCGATCGACTACGTCGTCAGACGGGCTGCCAGAGCTCGATCCGATTGCCCTCCGGATCGGTGACCCAGCCGAACCGGCCGACGCCGTCCATGCCCTGCGTCTCCTCAGCCACGTCCGCCCAGGCAATCGCCTGGTGATGCGTCGGTCCTCAGGACGCCATAAGCGCTTCGTAGATCCGACTCGCCACAACAGGGTCGTCAAGGTAGCCGGCGATACCGTGCTGGTTGGTGGTGTGGTTGTCAACGTCGGTCTTGTTCTCGATCGCCGGCTGCAGCCCAAACTGGGGCGGCTGCAACGGATAGAGGGCGACGATGTCATCTGGGTCGATCGCGTTTAGCCAATCGTCCACGCAGGTGGGGCTCGTGAGCGGCTGCAGCGCCTTCCGGATCGCGGTCACGGCCAGCGGCGACCCGAGGGTGAGGTACAGCGGCACCTTCCAGCCTCGACTCGCCCCTTCGCGGCGCAGCAGGTTGTAGCCGACCACGGTGCCGAGCGAGTGGCCGACGACGACCGCCTCGGCGTCGTCGGGAATCGCTGCTCGCACCCCTACCTCGATCGCGTCGCGCACACCCGGGTTGCGCAGGTAGTGGTAGACATCGAAAGTGACGGCCGCCAGGACCGCGCCGCTGGCCCCCGACAGGTGTTCGTCGAGCGCCTTGACGATTGCCCGCACCCAGTGCCAATTCTGCGGTCCCCGCTCAACAACCTCAGCGTCGGCGACGGCGAGGACCTGATCGTCGGTGATTCCGCGTTGCGCGCGCGCCTCCTCGAGAACCGCGGCGACGAACTGCCGCTCCTCGGGCGGCGCATCGTCTCCCCTCACGATCACGTCGGGCGCCGGCCGGCCGTCGACCAGGCTGGCGAGCGTGTCGCCGTAGTAGGGGAAGTGGATCGCCGTCTCGTCGATTGGCAGCGACAGGCCGCTTTTAGCCAGGCCTTTGCTCCAGGCCTCGATCCACGACCGCTTCAGCGCCGCCGGGTCTTTTTGCTGCTGGGCGCGACCGTGGATGAAGACCAGCTGGCGGCTCATCGGATATCGCCTTCGGCGAACGCGCGGCGGATCAGCTCAACCCCGCCCGGGTCGTAAGCGGTCCACAGTGAGTTGGGCAGGACATGGCGCTCAACCCCCCGCAGCGACGGCGGTAGCTCCATCCGGCTCGCCGGTAGCAGCGCCCAGCCCTGGGCCAGCAACGGCGCGAACCCGAACAGCTCACCTCCGTACCAGGAGCTGCCGCCAGGCCAGCGAGCGAGCAGCGCCACGTCGAAGAGGGCGCTCCCCAGATCCATCGTCATCCGTTTGTGCACATCGCGGATGAGCTCGCGGCGGCCTTGATCGGCATAGGCATAAGAGGCGTAGACGGCGAGAGCAGGATCGGCTCCCTTGGCGTACTGCATGCGCCTGGCGACCTCGAAGGCGTTCCTCTTGTCTAGCTCGAAGACGCCGTAGTCCGCCGAAGAGGCGGCGACGGCGCGCAGCGCCCGGACTTCGCGCGCCCGTCGAACGAAGGGACGCCAGCGCCAAGAGCCCTCCGAGGGCTCGTAGGCAACGCCGGCGATCTCGCCGTCCTCGACCGTCACCGTGGTGAGGAAGTCCGGGATCGCGGGAAGGGCGACCCCAAGCCCGTCGTCCAGCACCAGCAGGACGTTGCCGGCGCGTCTGTTGAGCGGATAGATGCGCACGCCGTGCTCGCCGGCCCGCTCGGCGTCGAGCTCCCCGACCACGACGTCATCCACGCGCGCGCCGTTGACCTTGAAACCGCAACCGGTCTCGAAGGCGAGAGGCCCGAACGTAGAGGCGGTCCGCTCGACCTGCGCGCCGATATCGGCGATGCGCGGCACTTCGGAGTCGCTGGTTTCGCCCAGCCGGACGTCGAACTCGCTGAGGCTGCCGCCGAGGACGGGGTCGAGCATCGCCCCAAGGACCTCCCGCGTCGTCTCCTCGCCGCCGCCAAGGCCCCCGGTCGCCGCGCGCTCCTTTAACTCACCCCCGCCCCCGCCGCCGCCCGCACTGCCCCCACCGCCCACGGTCGGCGCCCCGCCGCCGATGCGCGAAAGCCAGGCGGTGCCGTCGGAGGCGATGCGCGCGTCAGGCACCTGGATCAGCTTCGTCTGCAGGGCTAGGCCGCTGATGCGCCGGACCATCTCCGCCTGCAGGAAGTCCTTGAGCGGACGCGGCCTCACGTATCCCTGCGAGTCGACCACAGTGCGATCTATCCCCTCCAGGGCCTCCACCAACGCCTGGGTATAGATCGCCTTGTACTCCTTGGTGGTGGCGTTGCCATCGGCGACCTCGTGCGAGGGCCGACCCAGCCTGCAGGCGAAGAACTGGTCGACCGGCAGCTCGAACTCGGCGATTTCCTCGTTGGGGAAAATCTCGCTGCCCGTCACCCCCTGGCCCTGGATGCCGTCGGCAGCAGTGCGACAGGCGTCGGAGATCATGGCCACGTAGGGGATTCCGCCCCAGCGTGCGAGTTCGACGCTACCGGGTACGTTGACCGCCGCCTGCGGGTCGTTGGGGGCGTCGCTCAGCAGCCAGCGCTCGCCACGATTGACGTTGATGCCGTGCCCGGCGAAGAACACGATGAGGCGCTCGACCGTACCGAGTTCGCTGACGTCGCGTATCGCCCGCTTGAGCGTGGATACGTCGACCGACTGTCCATCGTCGTCGGTGATGACAACCACATGGTTTATGCCCTGCGCACGAGCCCAACGCTCCATGCGCCGCGCGCTGTCGGCGGCGTCGCGAAGCACCGGCAAGGCGCCACCGGTCCGATTGACACCGATCAGGACGGCTGCGCTACCCATCGAGCAAGAGACCTGCCTCCAGACCGCTTGTCTTTCACTGTCCCCCGCTTCGGCGACCGATCAGGGCAGTTCTAACACATGGAGAGTGTCTCGATACTCAATCGAGCCCTGCCGGCGGAAGAGCTCGACGACTTCGTCCGTTCGCTGCCAAGCGGATCGGCGGCTTTCCGGCCGCCGGCCAGGCGGCGGTGAAGGACCGCGTCAACGCGATCGCCCTCGCCCCGACCGAGGACTTCCGTCGCGACTCCGACCTCTTTGGCGAGAAGGTCGCCGATCCCGAGGTCCAGCAGGCGATCAGCGCCGCGATGAAACACGGTCTCCAGACCCGGGACTGGGAGATGGACCTGGGGCGCGCCCTGGGGAGCGACGACTCCTGACGCCGCAGAGGGGAGCTACGGCGTCGGTCAGACGGGCTGCCAGAGCTCGATCCGATTGCCCTCCGGATCGGTGACCCAGCCGAACCGGCCGACGCCGTCCATGCCCTGCGTCTCCTCAGCCACGTCCGCCCCCTTTGCCCGCAGCTGCGCCAGCATCGCTTCCAGATCCCGAACCCGGAAGTTGACCATCGCCTGCTGATCGCGGGACCCGAAGTAGTCGGTCTCGGCCTCGAACGTCGCGAACACCGTCGGCCCGGCTTCCTGACGCCAGAGGCCGTTCTCATCGGCATCCAGGCCCAAGCAATCGCGATACCAAGCGCCCAATGCCTCCGGGTCGGCGGCCCGCATGAAGTACCCACCGATCCCAAGCACGCGCTCCATGGCGCCATCTTGCCAGGATGACGGGCATGAATGACCTGCCCGCGCACGTCGCCCGCAACCGCGCCTACTGGAACGGGCTCGCGTCCGATTACGAGGCGGACGGGCGGCGCAACTGGGGGCAGGAGGAACCGACCTGGGGAATCTGGAACGTCCCTGAGAGTCAGCTCGGGGTGCTGCCCGAGTCGGCCGACGGCCTCGACTCGATCGAGCTCGGCTGCGGCACCGGCTACGTCTCCGCCTGGCTCGCCCGCCGCGGCGCCCGCGCCACCGGCATCGACAACAGCGAAGAGCAGCTGGCGACGGCCAAGGCGCTGCAGGCCGAGTACGGGATCGAGTTCCCGCTGCTGCACGGCAACGCCGAGCAGGTACCGCTCCCCGACGCCAGCTTCGACCTGGCGATCTCCGAGTACGGCGCCAGCATCTGGTGCGACCCCTACAAGTGGATCCCCGAGGCCGCGCGCCTGCTGCGCCCCGGTGGCCAGCTCGTCTTCCTCGTCAACTCCGTCTTCCTGATGCTCTGCATGCCCGACGACGAGAGCCTGGCCGCCGACGAGCGCCTGCTGCGGCCCTATTTCGGCATGCACCGCTTCGAGTGGCCCGATGCCGACGCGGTCGAATTCCACCTCCCCCATGGCGAGCTGATCGCACTGCTGCGCGCGAACGGCCTCCAGGTCGAGGAGCTGACCGAGGTCCGCCCGCCCGACGGCTCGACTACTCGCTACCCGTTCGCCACTCTCGAGTGGTCGCAGCGCTGGCCCTGCGAGGAGATCTGGAAGGCGCGGAAGCGCTCCTAAGAAGTCATCCCCGGTGGCTCTGCATCGCGTCCCGGACGACCTCGTAGGAGGGCTTCGGCGAGCCGTCCTCGCGCAGCAGGCCGAAGTGGAGCTCGCGTTCCCCGGTGTCCGTCCCGCGATCGATCAGCTGGAAGATCGAGACCATCTCCACCTTCCAATCGGGGTAGGAGGTGACGGCGTCGATCATCGCGGCGAGGTCGGCGGCCTGGTCCTCCTCGCTGACGCACTCCTCCCCGCAGTCCGCGGTCGACTGCCCGTACTCGGTGATCTGGATCGGTATGGACTCGCCGCCGTGGGAGTCGATCGTCTCTCTCAAAGTCTCGATCCTTTCGAATGAGCCGGCAGGTCCGGGCTCATACGGAGGATGTCCGTACCAGTACGGGTGCAGGGCAAACGCATCGACCACCGAGTTCAGGTCGGGACTGTGTTCGTAGAGGCCGTCGACCCAGGAGGTGTCGTCGCCGTAGAGGTGGGCAGCAACCACGACCTCGACGGGAAGCTCGAGGTCGTGGATCGCCTCCAGCGCCGGCCGGATCGCATCGACGTAGTCGGCCGGAGATATGCCCTCGACGTAGGGCTCGTTGCCGAGCTCGACCGTCGTGATCGCGTAGCGCGAGGCGTCCAGCTCGGGGTGCTCTTCCCAGAAGGTGCCGTTCGTACCGTAGTAGCGGATGAAATCGACCACCCAATCGCGATACTCGACCGGGTCGCCGATTTCGTTACCGCCGAGCAAGGCGTGGAGGCGGGTATCGATTTCGGCCGCGGCGAGCACCGTCTCTTCGCTCTCCTCGAGGGGCGCCCCCGGTTCCCACTCGAAGCGGGTCACCGCTGCACCGAGCTCCCTTCGAGCGTCGATTTCACCGGCACTCCAGTGGCTGTAGCCGCCATCGATGCCGATCGTCAGGCTGGCGTTCTGGTCGTCGCCTGACATCACAGCCACAGAGACCCCCACAACCAGTGCGACCAGGGCCACAGCCACGATGGCCACCGCTCCGCGGTGCTGCTTGGGGTTCAGTTCGGCTCGCATCGCAGTTAGGCGAGGCTACTAAGGGGACCCTAATTTGCCGGCGCGTCGCACCGACAGATACAGAATCGCGATGGTGGCGACGGGGCTCAGCCACCAGGCGGGAAGGCCAAGCGCCGCGATGGCGGCCGTCGCCCCCAGCATCGCGACGATCCCAAGGGCGACTCTCCAGTCGTCGCCGACGACGAATTCCCAGATCCCCAGCGCCGCGCCTCTCATCGTCAGCTCAACTCCAGCGCGAGCCGGGAACGATCGCCTCGCAGGCCGCGCACCATCAGCCATGAGACAGCGGCGATGACCACGGCGAGCACCGGCAACGCGGCGTCGCCTCCGGGCCAGGTGGCCCCGGCACCCTCCGCGCCCCAAAAGACTCCGAAGGTGGTCAGCAGCACTCCCACCACGAACTTCATCGAGTTCTCCGGCACCCGGGCCAGTGGCGCTCGGGCCAGCAAGCCGGCCGCGATCACCGCGAGGACGGCCAGCACTGCCGCGAGCGCGGCCAGCGGCACGTCGTCCTGGTTGGCGCCGAAAGTCAAGGCGATGAACGCGACCTCCAAGCCCTCGAGCAGGACCGCTTTGAAGGAGATCGCGAACGAGTAGGAGTCGATGCCCTCGCCGATGGCTGCCCGTTCGGCAGCCGCCGCTTCCTCTTCGAAGGTCGCCATCTCGTCGTGGAGCGCCTTTGCCCCACCCGCTCGCAGGATCGCCTTTCGCAGCCACTGCAGACCGAAGACCAGGAGCAAACCTCCGACGACAAGGCGCAGAACCTCAAACGGAAGGACGGTGAGCGCTGGGCCGAGCGCCGCGATCACGATGCCGAGGACGACGGTCGCAACACCAACCCCAAGAAGTGCCGAGGACCACTTGCGAGTGCTTCCGACCGCCAGAACGATCGTGAACGCCTCCACCGCCTCGACCGCGCAGGCGAGAAATACCGAGATGGCGAGGCTGAGCTCTGGGCCGCTCATGGTCCCAGGCTAGTCCGGGCCGGCTGATTACCCCGAGGTAATCGACCTGCGTACTTGCGCGCACTAGTGTCGCCCGCAATGACGCCGGTTCGATCTCAGCCCGAAGTCGGATTGCTCCTGCGGGAATGGCGCGAACGCCGGCGCGTGACCCAGCTCGGGCTCGCCCTGGACGCCGGGATCTCGGCTCGCCATCTGAGCTTCGTGGAGACGGGCCGCTCGCAGCCCGGCCGCGACATGCTGCTGCGGGTCATGGGGCAGCTCGAGGTTCCCTTTCGCGAGCAGAACCGGCTCTTGTTTGCTGCAGGTCACGCCCCCGCCTACCCGGAGCGACCATTTGACGACCCGGATCTGGCGCCGGTGCGAGATGCGCTGGACTTGATCCTGTCCAGCCACGAGCCCTACCCGGCAGTCGCGGTCGATCGCGGCTGGAACATGGTCGCCGCCAACGCCGCCATGCTCGCCTTGACCGAGGGGGTCGAAATCGATCCCGAGCTGCTCGAGCCTCCGATCAACGTGATCCGCATCGGCCTCCACCCCCGCGGCCTGGCCCCGCTGTTCGTCAATCTGGGCGCCTGGCACGCCCACTGGCTGAAGCGACTCGAAAGCCAGTTGATGGCAACGGGCGACGCACAGCTCGTCGCCCTGATCGACGAGGTCGCCGGCTTCCCCGTTCCGGAGCACGAAGCCGCGTCCGAGGCCGCCGGCGGCGAGATGCTCGGCCCGGTCAGGATGCGCACGCCCGACGGTCGCGAACTCGCGTTCTTCGGCATGTTCGCGAGCTTCGACACGCCGTTCGAGGTGACGACCTCGGAGCTGGCGATCGAGCTGCTCTTCCCCGCCGACCGGACGACCGCCGAGGCGCTGCACGAGCGGGGACAGGCCCCCTCGTGAAGCCCAGGCTCGGGCGGCTGATCACCGCCGCAGGGGGCGTACTGCTGATCGCCTCCCTGTTTCTTCCCTGGGCGGGAGCCGGGGGGACGAGCCGAACGGGGTTCGAGCTCTTGACCGTTGGCGACGTCCTCCTGCTGATCGTCGGACTGGTCGCAATCGCGGCCGCGCTCACCTGGGGGCGCTACGGGCTCTTTCGCCCCGATCTGTCCCTGAACGGAGCGGCCGATCTACTCGGCCTGGTGGCGACGATCCTCCTCACCTGGCTGATCCTCTTCGACTTTCCATCTGGCGCCAGCCGGGAGGTCGGCGCCTTCCTCGCGTTGGTCGCGGCGGCCGCAATCGCCGGCGGGGCCGGGGACTACCGCACCCTGCACGGCGCACCCCTCTTTCCTCGCATCGACACGGGAAAGCGGCGAACCTCCCCGTCGACGCGCTCCCCCTAATCCGGACCGAGCACCTCGGCCTTCGCCGACTCGAACTCTGCCTCGGTCAGCGCGCCTTTCTCTTTCAGTTCCGAAAGCCTTTCGATCCTGTCGATTTTCGTCTGCTTCGGCGGGGCCTGTGCCGATCCCGTTCGTCCGGGGACCGATGCCCGCATGCGGTCGGCGAGCCCCTCGGCAAAGGTGGCATTCGGAAACTCCGCCGCGGTCTGACGCCGCAGGACCTCGGTGCCGATGGCCATCAGCACCGCGAGCAGGATCAGCCCGATCGGTTTCTGGAAGGCCGCCACCGGCGCCCAAAGGATCAGCGCGAGGAAGACAACCGCGACCACCGCGTAGGCGGAGGCCGGGCGCTCACGCAGATACGGAGCGGCCTCGCGGCGGAGGTTCGTGGCGAGCCGGGTCGGCCCGGCGAGCCAGGCGGCGATGACGACGAGGATGCCGAAGCTGATGGCGGAAACCGCGACCGTCCTCAGCAACGCGGTGCCGATGCTCCAGACGGCGTCGACGGCGGGCCGGACCGAGTCGCCATCTGCCAAGGCGTCGGTGACCATGTTGCCGGCGAATTGCCTCAGAGCCAGGGCGAGGACACCGGCGATGAGGAAACCGAAGCCGACCGAGCGCAGCGCCTCGCGTCGGCGCGGGCCGGCCAGGTAGACGGCGAGCCCGTAGAACAGGAGGGCCAGCAGGGTGAGGACGATCGGCAGGCGCCTGATCAGGTTGGTGACGTCCTGGGCCAAGGAGAGCTCGTCGGACTTGAGGATCGTCAGCTTGCCGGCGTCGGGGGGGACTTTCGAGGCGATGCCGCCACCGAGCTGGCCGCCGATCTGCGACAGGAGCGCGCTGAGGTCGAGGGTCACCTCGCCACCGCCGGTGGAGATGGCCGACCCTTCGTCGTTCAAGATTTTCAGCAGCGATTCATGGGCGGTGCGGTTGGCCTGACTCCACAGGCTTTCGAATTGAGGCGTGTCCAGCGCCCGCTGGGCCACCTGCGGGGCGAGCTGGTGTAGAGCCCCCGCCGCGGGTCCGGCGAGCGGTGCGAGCCGCGGCGGCAAAGTCCCTTCCAGTTCGGCTTGCACATCGACATCGGCAAAGAGCTGGTCGGCCAGATAATTGGACAGTCGAGCCCGAACCTCCTCGTTCTGGAGCAGGTTGGTGCTGGTGTCGACCCAGTTGTCCGTGTTGAGCGCCTGGCGGTTGACCCAGATCGAGAAGATCGCCAGAAACGTGACCAAGGTGGCGACGACCAGCAGCGCCGCGACGATCCGCGGGTGCCCTGAAGTGCGTTCCCTGGTGGAACTCTTGGCCTCGATGGTAATCCGAGCCTAACCGCACCCCGCAGCCGTGCGCGAGAAATTACGCCCAGAAAGGAGACGCATCGAAGGGCATCCGATGCTCTCCGTCGAACCATTTAGCGCTGACTAAATCCGCTCCGGTCGCCCGAGGGAAGGGCGCCGACAGGAAAGGAACACAAAATGAGGGGTGCTGGCCGAGCTGCATTCGTTGCCATCCTGCTCTTGATCGCGGGCACGCTCAACGTCATCTACGGCATCGCTGCGATCGGCGATGCCAACTTCTTCGTGGACAACACGCGGTACGTGTTCTCAAGCCTGCATACGTGGGGTTGGATCACCGTGATCTTGGGCGTCGTCCAACTCTGCGGTGGTTTCTCGCTGCTCGCCGGCCACACCTTCGGGCGGGTCATCGGGTTGATCGCCGCATCTCTGGGAGCGATCGGCGCCCTGCTCGCGGTCGGCGGCGCGTTCCCCTTCTGGTCGCTGGGGATCTTCGCCCTCTGCGTGATCTGCATCCACGGCCTCGTCGTCTACGGCGAGGACGAGCCCGTAGGCCGCGCCTAGAACGCCTCGGGGAGCCTGGCCGACCCGGCCGGGCTCCCCATTTCCTCGCGGCCGAACCTTTGCGGGACAGCCTGCGTATACCCGCCGGTGGAAGCAAGCCGCAGCGGAATACAGGCCCACGCCGACTCAGCCCTCAGCGGAGGAGATGGCCGGACGGTCATGAGGGGCATTTTCCGCTGGGCCGGTCCAATAGTCGCGGCGGCCGCGCTTGCAGCCGTGATCTGGCATATGGGCAGCGGCCCGTTCCTCGACGGTGTGCGGGCGCTCGACGGCCGCGCGCTTGCGGCGGTGGCGGCTGTCTCCCTCCTCACCACCGTCTGCTTCGCCTGGCGGTGGCAGACCGTGGCCAACGGCCTCGGCCTGCGGCTGACCCTGGCCGATGCGGTCGCGGCCTACTACCGAAGCCAGTTTCTGAACCTCACGCTTCCGGGCGGCGTCGCCGGGGACGTGCACCGCGGCGTGCGCCACGGGCGCGAGGCGGGGAACCTCGGCCATGCCCTGCGGGCCGTCGTCTGGGAGCGCACCGCGGGACAGCTCGTCCAGGTAGCGCTGACCGTCTCGGTCCTCTTGCTGGTGCCTTCTCCGCTGCGCTCGTCGATCCCGTTCGTGGCCCTTGCGCTGGCCGTGGCGGCAGCGGTCGTTGTCCTCGTCGGTAGGCGAAAGGGACGCGGGAATTCGCGGTGGGAGCGGATGCGGAACGCGACGGTCGCGGACATCTACAGAGGCCTGCTCGATAAGCGCGCCCTGCCGAAGGTCGTGTTCGCATCGACCGTCGCCGTACTTGGCCACGTACTCACCTTCCTGATCGCCGCCCGCGCGGTGGGGGTAACCGCCCCTGTCGCCCAACTCCTGCCACTGGCGTTCATCTCGATCATGGCGATGGCGCTGCCGAACGTCGGCGGCTGGGGGCCTCGCGAGGGCGTCACGGCCTGGGCGTTTTCCGCGGCGGGGCTCGGCGCGGGCCTTGGCGCCGCGACCGCGGTCGCCTACGGAATCATGGTGCTCGTCGCCAGCCTCCCCGGTGGACTCGTACTGCTCGGGGAGCGGCTCCCTCGGCGCTTACCGGCCCTTCTCCGCGACCAGGGCGATCTTGCGCACGCGTCCGGACCGCATCCAATCGCTCCAGAGCCGGTGGGCACTCAGCAGCTCCTCCAGCGCCTCTTCTCCGATCTCCGCAGCAATTTCGGGCGCATCGGCGGCGAACGCTTCGGTCAGCGATTCCGCCATGACGGCGTGCGCCCGGGTGCAGTCCTCTTGCCAGCGAACGGCCAGCCCGACCCGGTCCAAGCAAGCGAGCAGCTCGTCGATCGGGATCAGCCACACGGTGTCGGCGTCGGGCATCAGCTCCCGCTCCGCCTCGGTGAGGGGCGAGCCCGCCTCGACGGTGCAGGCGAATCGCCCGCCGGGCGCGAGTGCGTCAGAGATCTCCCGCAGCAAGGGCTCCTTCTCGGCAAAGGCCAGGATCGTCTCCAGCAGGAGCACCACGTCGAACGGGCCCTCGGGGATCGGGGGGATACGGGCCACCTCGAAGCGACACGTGAGGTCGCCGGCGCGCCGGCGAGCGATCTCGACGGCGTCGGCGCTGTAGTCGACCCCGAGGTAGTCGCAGCCCACCTCCCGGGCGATGAAGCGCCCGGGACCGCCGACGCCACAGCACAGATCCAGCACCGAGACGCTCGGGCCGATGCCCGCCTGACGCGCCAGCGCCCGAACTTCACCGGCGCGCATGAAGCTCTCCTGTTCGACGTACTCGCCGGGCGGATAGGCGCCGACTCGCGCCCGCTCGAGGGCGCGAACGAAGGGGGCGCGCTCGTCCTGCTTCACCCCGAGGATCCTAGCCCGCCAGGAGATGCCAGCCTGCCGGGAAGGATCGGCCTGCGGTCGGAGTCCTAGACAACATGGCAGTCAATCCCCCGGGCGCAGAAGCACGGACGACGCGGCCGGCCCTCACCGTCTCTTCGACGGTGCTGGTCGCCCAAGCGGTCCTGATCGCCGGCCTCGTGGCCGCGGCCGGCCTCGATGGCAACGGCCTCGGACCCGCGGGTTGGGCGACCGGCCTCGCCTGCGCGGGGGCGATCAGCCTGGCGCTGGCCCGCGGGCGCGCCCTTTGGGGCAGCGACCGCCTCGGTCCGGCCGACTGGGTGACGCTCACCCGAGCCGCGCTCACGGTCGGCGTCGCGGCACTGGTCGCCGACGCATTTCCCGAGTCCGTGCCGGCCGCCCTGCTGGTGTCGCTCGCGTCGATCGCGCTCGTCCTCGACGCGGTTGACGGGCAGGTTGCGCGGCGCACCCAGACGACGTCCGCGCTGGGCGCACGGATGGACGGGGAGGTCGACGCGTTCCTTATCCTGGTCCTGAGCGTCTACGTCGCCGGGTCGGTCGGGGCCTGGGTGCTGGCGATCGGCGCGGCGCGCTACGCGTTCCTCGTCGCCGGATACGTGCTTCCGTGGCTGCACGCGCCGTTGCCCGCGCGCCATTGGCGCAAGGTCGTGTGCGCCGCGCAGGGAATCGTCCTCACGATCGCCGCCGCGGAAGTACTGCCGTTGGCCCTGACGCAGGCCGCACTCGGCTTCGCGCTGGTGCTGCTTGCCGAGTCGTTCGGCCGGGACGTGTGGTGGCTGTGGAGCCACAGGCGCAAAGAGGCTGCTCGGTCCGGTGACGGCGCGGACCCGGGGCCCGCGGACGGACGGCCCGCAGACCCGGGACGCGGATGGGCGCGCGCGCGGACGGTCGCCGCCGTCGGGCTGACGGCCTTGTCGATCGCGATCGTCTGGGCCGCGCTCGTTGCCCCGGACCAGCCGGGCCGTTTCGGGTCGAGCGCTTTCCTGCGAGTCCCGATCGAGGGCCTCGTCCTGATCGCGCTCGCGCTCGCCCTGCCCTTGACCGGTCGCCGGATCCTGGCGGTGCTCGCTGGGCTGGCCCTCGCGCTGGTGGCCGTCCTCAAGGTCGTCAACTACCTGGTCTTCTCGCTCTTCGATCGGCCGTTCGAACCCCTGGGCGACATCGGGCAGATCGGGAACGCCCTCGAAACCCTGCGCCTGACGGAGGGTGCGTCGCAGGCGCGGCTGATCGAGATCGGCGCCGTGGTGGGCGCGGTGGCCGCGGTCTTCCTCCTGCCCCTTGCGATGCTCCGGCTGACCCGGGTCGCGGCCGACAATCGCAACCTCGCGCTCCGGGCCGTTGCCGGCCTCGGCGCCGTCTGGGCGGTGTCTGCCGTGCTCGGCGCGCAGCTCGTCTCCCACACGCCGATCGCCTCCGCCGTCTCCGCGGGCGTGCTCGTCGACGGGGTGCGGACGGTGCAGGCCGAAGTCGACGACGTGGGCGTTTTCGCCTCCGAGATCAAGCACGACCCGTACCGCGACGCGCCGGCCGATTCGCTGCTGGGGGCGCTGCGCGGGAAGGACGTCCTGCTCGTGTTCGAGGAGTCCCTCGGCCGGGTGGCGATCGAGGAATCCTCGTTCGCGCCCGAGGTCAACGAGGCGCTGGCCGCCGGGGACAGGAGACTGGCGGGCGCCGGGTTCCACTCCCGCAGCGGCTTCCTGATCTCACCGACCTTCGGCGGCGGCAGCTGGCTGGCGCACTCGACCCTGCACTCGGGCCTCTGGGTCAACAACCTGCGCCGCTACGCCCAGCTGCTGCCCGAACGGCGCTTCACGCTCGCCTCGGCGTTCAACCGCGCGGGCTGGCGGACCGTCGACGACGTGCCCTCGAACGACCGTCCCTGGCCGGAAGGCAAGGCCTTCTACCACTGGGACAGGATCTACGACCGCAACCAGGTCGGCTATCGCGGCCCGACGTTCTCCTACTCGTCGATGCCCGACCAATACGTCTACTCGGCGCTGCAGCGGCAGGAGCTCGGGAAGACTCACCGCCGGCCGCTGTTCGCGGAGGTGGACACGGTCACGGGCCACCAGCCCTGGAACCGCATCCCCGAAGAAATCGAGTGGAACCAGGTGGGGAAGGGCGCGATATACGACCACCTGCCGAATCACTACGAAGGCGGATCCTTCCTCTCCTACTGGGGCGACGCGCGGCGTGTCCAGGCGAACTACGGCCGCTCGATGGTCTACACGATCAACACCCTGACCAGGTTCATCCAGCACTACGGCAAGAAGGACCTCGTGGTGATCGCGCTCGGCGACCATCAGCCGCGGAACCCCGTCACCGGCGAGCAGGCCGGCCACCAGGTCCCGATCTCGATCATCGCCCACGACCCGAAGGTGCTGAAACGGATCGAGGGCTGGGGCTGGAACCCCGGCCTGAGGCCTCGCAGGGACGCACCGGTCTGGCCGATGAGCTCTTTCCGCAACCGGTTCCTCGACGCCTTCGACTCGAAACCGGCGGCCCGGTAGCGGCATGCCCGACCGCCCCTACATCCTGCTGAGCTGCGCATTGTCGATCGACGGCTACCTCGGCAGCGCGGCGCCACGGCGCCTCGAGCTCTCCAACGACGCCGACTTCGACCGGGTCGACGAGGTGCGTGCCTCCTCCGATGCGATCCTCGTCGGGGCGACCACCGTTCGGACCGACAACCCGCGGTTGCTGGTGCGATCGCAGGGCCGCCGCGAGGAACGGACGGCCCGGGGTCTTCCAGCCTCGCCGATGAAGGTCACCGTGACCCAGCGGATGGAGCTCGACCCGGGCGCCGACTTCTTCACCGCGGGCGACACCGAGAAGCTCGTCTACTGCTCGAGCCCGAGTGTGTCCGACGCCCGCTCGCGCCTCGGGTCCGTGGCGACCGTCGTGGACGGTGGCCGGCGGGTGAAAATGCGCCGCCTCACCGAGGATCTCGGCGAGCGGGGCGTGCAGCGCCTGATGGTCGAGGGCGGCGGCACAGTCCACACCCAGTTCCTGACCAACGATCTCGTCGACGAGCTGCAGCTGGTCGTCGCCCCGTTCTTCGTCGGCGACTCCCGGGCGACCCGCTTCGTCAGCGACGGACGCTTCCCCTGGAATCCCGACCGGCGCGCACGGCTCGCGGAGGTCCGCCAGATCGGCGACGTGGTGCTGCTGCGCTACGCCCTCTCGTCCCGCTTCGAGACCGACTGAGGACCGACCGATGCCACCGGCCCCAGCGACTATCCGCACCCACGTCTCGATACCCCTGCGCTTCTCCGACGGCTACTCCACCTTTGCCCGGGTGTTCAGCTTCGACGGCCTGGACGACGGCCGCGAGCACGTCGCCTTCGGCCTCGGCGATCGAGCCGACCCGGTTACCTCCACGGAAAGCCGGACGGAGCCGCTCGTCCGGCCGCACAGCGAGTGCCTCACCGGGGACGTGTTCGGCAGTGAGCGGTGCGACTGCGGCCCGCAGCTGCGGGAGGCCGTCGAGCGGATCGCCGACTCCGGTGGCTACCTGCTCTACCTGCGGCAGGAGGGACGCGGCATCGGCCTCTACCCCAAGCTGGATGCCTACAGGCTGCAGGACGACGGGTTGGATACCTACGAAGCCAATCTCGCGCTGGGCCACCGCGAGGACGAGCGCAGCTACCTCGTCGCCGCGCAGATGCTGCACGCGCTGGGGGCCTCGCGGGTCGCCCTGCTCTCCAACAATCCCGACAAGGCGGGCCAGCTCGGCCGCTTCGGGGTGACGGTGACCGAGCGGGTGCCGACCGGCGTCCACCTGTCCGCCGCGAACGCCCGCTATCTGGCGACGAAGGCACTCGGCGGGCACACGCTGGACGTCCCGCCCCCTGCGGCCTGAGCTCCGATCCTCACCAAAGCACGAGCAGGTCGGCGTGACCCACCGTGACCGCGAGCTCCCCGGCACGTGCCTGCTCGAGGCGTCGGCGGGCATAGGGCTCGCACTCGCCGACCAGCTCGGCCTCCTGCTCGCAGGCGGCTCCCACCCATCCGGTGAACCACTCCGCGGTCAGGTCGGAGTGCCCGGGCCCGAGGCGCCAGGGGCTGGGCCTGACGATGACCTCGGCGCCCAGCCGGCGGAACGTCTCGGCGGCGAATTCGACGGCGTCCGGCCCGAGCAGCCTGCCGCGCTGCGTCGTGCGGCGCTGGTGGGCGTCGAACGCGGCGGCCACCCGGCGGTCCAGTGGCTCCGCGGGCGCCAGCTCGACGCGACCGACGACCGAGAGGGTCAGCAGAATCGGGCACCCGGCCCCCGCGCAGACGTCGGCCAGCCGGTCCAGCTCCTCCCCGGTGAGCATGTCCAGCAGCGCCGAGGTGGTGATCAGGGTCGCCCCCGCGAGGTCATCCGGATCGAGCCGGGCGAGGTCCGTGCGCATCGCCGCCACGGTGACCGCGGCGCCGTCGGCCGCCGGACCGGGCACGTCGGCAGCTGCCCGCGCCAGCAGATCCTCGTCTCGGTCGTGGAGGATCCAGTGCTGCGGTCCCTTCAGCAGCGGAGCCAGCCAGCGACCCATCGAGCCAGTGCCGCAGCCGAGGTCGTGGATGACCCTGGAACCGCCGGCGGGGAGCGCCCGCTCGAGGGCCTCGGCGAGGTCGCAGGCGCGGGCCTCGGCGTCCGCCGGCTCCCGCAGGGCGAGCCATCCGGAGCTGACGCGGATCACCTCGGCGCCGCTCATGCCGAAACCTCGGCCAGGACCCCGGCGACGACCGCCGCCGTTGTCTCCCAGCGCGGGAGCGACTCGCGTCGCTGGGCGGCGGACCGACGCAGCCGTGCCCTCAGCTCGGCGTCGCCGAGCCAGGTGCTGAGGGCGCCGGCGAGCGCGACCGGGTCCTCGGGCGCCACGAGCAGTCCCGGCCGGGCTCCGGACTCGTCCTCGCCGAGAGCCTCCCCCACTCCCCCGACCTCGGCAGCGACGACCGGCAGGCCACGCGCGAGCGCCTCGGTGACGACCATCCCGTAGGTCTCGGCTCGCGACGCCAGCACCAGCAGGTCGGCCGAGGCGTAGCTACGGTCGAGATCGGCTCCGGTCCGCGGTCCGGGGAAGGACACCCGCTCGCCCGATCCTCCGTCCAGCGAGCGCCGGCGCAGGCTTCCGGCGAAGTCCGGGTCGCGATCCAGCCTGCCGACGCAGGTGCAATGCCAGGAGAGCGCCGCGATCGATTCGAGCGCCTCGAGCAGGACGTCGTGCCCCTTCCCGAAGGTCACCGCGCCGACGCAGAGCAGGGCTTCGCCGGCCTCTGCGCCCGTCACCAGTTCCGTGGCCGGGGCGCCCGGCTCGGCCACATGCACCCGGTGCGCGGGCAGGTCGTAGAGCTCCAGCAGCCGGCGCCGAGCCCAGGCGCTCGTCGTCACGGTGGCGGTGGCGGCGGTGAGGACCTCGCGCTCCCGCTGCCGCGCGGCGTCATCGGCGGGGCGATGTCCGAGCGGCATGTGGACGAGCACGATCAGGCGCAGGCGGCGCGCCTGCGGCGCCAGCACCGCCGGCGCGGTCGAGGCGATCAGCCCGTCGAGCAGCACGACGGCTTCGTCGGGAATCTGCCGCAGCGTCCTCTCGAGAGCCGCGAACGAGGCGGCGTCGGGAACGCCCCAGAACCCGGCGACGGCGCACTCGTGCACCGTCCAGCCCTGCGAGCCGAGCTCGTCGCAGAGATGACGGTCGTAGGTGTTGCCGCCGCTCGGCCGCAGCGGATCGTCGACGCCGTCGGGCAGGACGACGTACACGGTCCTCACAATGGCCGTTCGTAGCTCGCCCAGGCGATGTGGGACTCGTGCAGGGTGATCAGGAGGGCGCCGCGCTCCCGGGCGGGCTCGTCCGCCGCGCCGGCGAGCACGCGCTCGGCGAGTCGGTCGGCGACCACCCGCGCGAGCTCCTCCGTCGTCGTGTTCATCTCCGCCAGGGCGGGCTCGTCGTCGAGATTCCGGTAGGAGAGCTCGCCCAGCACCGCGCGCAGCTGCTCGGACGCGAGGCCGATGTCGATCACGATGCCGTCGGCGTCGAGCTCGGGGCGCCGGAAGGTGGCGTCGACCACGTAGGTGGCGCCGTGCAGGCGCTGGGCGGGCCCGAAGGTCTCGCCGCTCAGGCTATGGGCAATCATCATGTGGTCGCGGACGTTGACGCTGAACACGGGTCACTCCCCTTCGTAGTCGATGGTGTGGCAAAGCTCCGGCAGGCGCCCGGCGGCGAGCCGGGCCATCGTGTCGGGCAGCTCGCGGAAGCGGGACTGCCCGGTGAGCAAGGCGTCGAAGGCGGGGTCGCGCAGCAGCTCGAGCGCGAGCCCCATGCGCTCGGCGGCCGTGCGGCGCCCGGCGCGGGCCGGCGAGATCGTGCCGACCTGGCTGGCGCGGATCGCGAGGCGGCCGGAGTGGAAGGCGCCGCCGAGCGAGAGCCGGACCTCCTTGTCGCCGTACCAGCTGAGGTCGACCACGGTGGCCTCGGGCGCGAGCAGGTCGAGCGATTGCTGGAGCCCGGCGGCGCTGGCGCTGGCGTGCACGACCAGATCGCGATCCCCGCGGGCATCCTCAGGCAGCGCGAAGTCGACACCGAGCGCGGCGGCGACCTCGGCCCGACCGCCATCGACGTCCACGAGCGTCACCTGGGTCGCCGGGAAGGCGCTCAGCAGGCGGGCCACGCAGCAGCCGACCATCCCGGCACCGACGACGGCGACCCTGTCGCCGATCAGCGGTGCCGCGTCCCAGAGGGCGTTGACCGCGGTCTCGACCGTGCCGGCGAGGACGGCGCGAGTCGGAGGCACCTCCTCGGGCACGACGGTCACCGCGGCTGCCGGCACGACGTAGGCGCTCTGGTGCGGGTAGAGGCAGAAGACCGTGCGGCCACGGAGATCGGAGGGTCCGTGCTCGACCGTCCCGACGCTGAGGTAGCCGTACTTGACGGGACCGGGGAAGTCCCCCTCCTGGAAAGGCGCCCGCATCGCCTCGTACTGGTCCGGCGGCACGGCGCCGCGGAAGACCAACGTCTCGGTGCCCCGGCTGACGCCGGAGCAGATGGTGCGGACCAGCACCTCGTCAGGTCCGGGGTCCCGCAGCGCGGCGGGTCGGATCTCGCCGCAGCCAGGTGAGCGCAGCCAAAATGCGTGCGCGTCAAGAGATCGGGGCGTTCCCATCAAGCGGTCTACGGGCCAGTCGCGGCGGAGGTTCATAGGTCCGTTGGACGGCTGAACCTAGGGCGAGCCGCATCCGTAGGTCGCCGTGAAGCGCTCAACCGATGCCCCGAGGAGACCCGAACCGCGAGCGCGAGGTGCGCGAGGCCTACGCCGCTCACTCGACCGAGCTCTACGGACTAGCGATCCGCTTTCTTGGCGACCCCGAGCTCGCCGAGGAGGCGGTCCAGCAAACCTTCCTGCTCGCCTGGAAGGCGGACGATCACTTCGACCCGGAAGTCGGCAGCCTCCGCAGCAGGCTCTTCGCGACCCTGCGCGGCGTGGTGCTCGACCTTGGAAGCGCCCAAGCAGCGCGATCGCCGGTCGCCGAGGGCGGAGTCGAGGCGACAGTCGAACGTCTAGAGCAGTCGTTCCTCGCCTGGCAGGTCGAGGAAGCGATGCGCAGGATCGGCAAGCAGCACCGCCAGATCCTGGTCGAGACCTTCTACCGGGGTCGGTCCTACGCCGAGGTCGGGGCCGAGCTCGGCCTTCCGCAAGACACCGTCGAGAGTCGCGTCAATGACGGCCTGCGAGCGCTGAAGGTGGCGCTGAGCGAGCTGGCGATCGAGGGCTGCGAGCCCCGAGACTGACGCTAGTCGCCCGGTTGTCGCAGCGATCGGTTAGCAGTCGATCGGTCCAGCCTCGCGACCTGGGCCGGGCTGCCAGGCGGGTCCGAAGAACAGGGTTCTCCTGCGCGCGAGGATCTCGGTCTCGCAGGTGCCGTCCGCGTTGATCTGCACGATCGAGTTGGCCCATTCGATGTTGGCGCCCTGGAAGCGAGCGAAGGCGATTCGCTCGCCGGACGGGTCCCAGCTCGCGAAGTACTCGTCCTTGCCCGGGGTGCGGGTCAGCCGGCGCAGGGCGCCACTCGCGGCGTCCACGACGAAGAGATCGTCAGTTCGTCGACCCCCGGCCGCGCGGAAGAGCGAGATCTCCGAGCCGTCGGGCGAGTAGACCGGTTCGCGGCCCTCGCCGAGGAGGCGGGTCACGCCACCGGTGTCCAAATGCAACGCCACGGGTTCCGCACCTCCGCTGCGGTGGGAATCGAAACGGGTCGCAAGCAGCGTCGTCCCGTCGGGAGAGTAGGAGGAGGGGAGGTACCGGAGCCCGCGCCGCGACGGCGTCAGCTGACGCTGCGTCCCGCTGAGAAGGTCGATGGTCCAGATTGTCTCTCCTCGTTCGCCGTGGCGCGCGAAGGCGATCGTGTGGCCATCAGGTGCGAAGACGGGCATCTCGGCGCCGGCGGCGTTGATCCGGCGTGCCCCGCTCCCGTCGGCCCTCACCAGGAAGATCTCCGCGAGGCCGGTGAAGGCGAACTCGGTGCCGTCCGGACGCCACGAGAGCGGCGCGAGCAGGATCGTATCCAGCGGACTGTCCTCGTCGCCGCCACCGACCCGCACGGGCCGGGCGCCGTCGGGGCCGACCGTGAGAAGCGTGATCAGGCTCGGTTTCCAAGTGTGCTTGGCGACCGCGAGGCGCGGCCCTGCCGGCGGCGCCCCGGCGTCCGCAACACCCACCGTCAGCAGCAACGCCAGAGCTCCCGTCCCCAGCGCCCACTGGATCATGCGGCGCATCCTGATCATCTTGCTAGCACTCGATCCGTCCCGCGCCGCGACCGGGGCCCGGCTGCCAAGTGGGTGCAGAGAACCAAGCCGGTGCGGAGAAGGCGGTGCCGGGCGCAGAGAGCAACGTCGTCTGGCAGGTACCGTCGGCGTTGATCTGCATCAGTTCGTTGGGGAGGAGCCCGGGGGGCGCGTACTCCGACCCGGCGACCGGGGATCGCGCGTAGGCCAGGCGCTCGCCCGACGGATCCCAGCTGGGGGAGTACTCGGAGCGGCCGGGAGTGCGGGTGAGGCGGCGAACGTCCGTGCCGTCGGCGCGGATGACGTAGAGATCGGTGGTTTCTTCCCGGCCCTCCCCATATGCCGTATTGCGAATCAGGGCGATTTCGGAGCCGTCGGGCGAGTAGACCGGGGACATGCCAACTTCGAGGAGGCGCCTCGACCCGCTGCCGTCGAGCTTCAACGCCACCGGCTCGGGTGCGTTGAGAAGACTGTTGTCTTCGTGCGTCGCCAGCAATGTAGAGCCGTCGGGAGAGAACGAGGAGGCGGCGTAATAGACACCGTCTCGCCACGGCGTCAGTTGGCGCTGGGCGCCGGTCAGAAGGTCGACGGTCCAGATGCTGGCACCATGGAATTCCTCTCTCCGCTTCCCACCGACGGTGGTCGGCGTCTCGCGGTCCACTAAGCGGTTGAAAGCCACGGTGCGCCCGTCCGGCGAGAAGACGGGTGCGTTGGCCCCACTCGTCCCGCGGATCACACGAAGGCCGCTCCCGTCAGCGCGCACGATGAAGAGCCTCAGGAGAAGTTCGTGGTCATCTTCATGTCGACTACCGACGATCCCAGTGAACACGCCATGTTCACCATCGGGCGACCATGAGAGGGCCGAGAAGACCATCAGCATCCGCGGGTTCGCATCGCGTACCGCCAAGCGCAAGGGACGGTCGCCAGTCGGGCCGACGGTCAACAACTCGAGCCGGTACGACTTTGCGGTCGTCTTGACCACCGCCAGCCGCGGTCCTTCCGGCGTCGCGGCCGTCGTCACCGCCGCTGCAAGCAGCAGCGCCAGCGCCCCCGCCCCCAATGCCCGCCGGATCACGCGGAGCATTATGCCGTACCGAAATGCGACTCGACATGTAGCGGGAGGTCGGGTTCGGGCAGCCAGATGGCGCCGGCGCCTACCCGCCGAGCTCGCGAACGATCTCGTCGATGATGTCGAAGCCTTCCTGCACCCCGTCCTCCATCTGGCCGGCCATCAGGTCGCGGGCCTCGGTGCTCCCCATCTCGATCAACATCCGCAGCGTCGTCCGTCCGTCGTTCTCCTCGAAGGTGACCGTGGTCAGCATCTCTTCCTGCGGCTGCGCCTCGAAGATCTCGGTGTAGACGAGGCGCTCGTTCGCCACTACCTCCTTGAAGGTGCCGCGGAAGGCGACCTCGCGGAGGGCGGCCTCGAAGCCCTCCTCGAAGTCTTCTTTGGCGCTCGCCGCGTAGCGGTAGGAGCCGCCGACCCGGAGGTCGGACTCGACCGCGGTCACGCTGGCGCGCCGGCCGGCCCACCAGCGCCGGATCAGGTCGGGCTCGGTGTAGGCGCGGTAGACGAGGTGCTTCGGTGCGTCGAACTCCCGCACCACTTCGATCTGCTTGTCGCCGATCGGCGTCACCACCGCCCTGCCGCTGTTCGCCGCCTCGGGGTTATTCATCTGACGAGACTCCTTCCTCTTCCTTTTTCAGTTCCTGGACGACCCCCTCGAGCAAGTCGAAGCGCTCCTGCCAGAGCGGCTCGAAGCGCTGCGCCCACTCGTGGATCTGCTTCAGCCCCTCCGCCTCGAGGCGGTAGAGCCGGTGCCGCCCCTCGCGGCGCACGCTCACCAGCTCGACCTCCAGCAGCACCCGCAGGTGCTTGGAGACCTGGGGCTGCGAGCTGCCCAGCTCCGCGACCAGTTCCCCGACCGACCGCTCGCCACCGGCAAGCAGTTCGATCACCTCCCGCCGCCGTGGCTCCGCCACCGCGTTGAAGACATCACTGGTAGTCGCCGCTCTTGCCGTGGCGAGGACTATACATACCCATATAGGAATATATAAGCTGCTCGCACTTCCAAAAACGCTTTCGTCCTACAGCGGGGGCAGGATTCGAACCTGCGACCTTCGGGTTATGAGCGCGAGCCTCGGGTCCCGCTGGACTACGTGGAGCACGGTTTCAAGCGGTATTCGCGAGATGAGATCGGCTGGAGTCTGTGGGGCTTCTTGCCCCATTTCTTGCCCCAGCGACCAGATCGCGGACCACAGGGGCTAGCGTTCGACGCAGGATGGGAAACCACGATCCGACCCCCGATGCCCTCCTTGAGGACTACAAGCTCAAGGTGAGCATGGCCGACAACCAAATCGGTCGCCTCCAGACGCAATTTCAGATCCTTTTGGCCCTCGAGTCGCTGTTGGCAACGGCCCTGATCGTCTCCAATACCGGCTCGCTGTCAAAGGGGGCAAAATGGATCGCGCTTGTCGAGCTGGTCGTTTCAGTGGCATGGCTGATGGTCGGCTGGGGCGGTGCAACCCGAGCTCGGCTCCACCGCCTCGATGTCGAGCACGCCGGGCACGCCTGGGGAATCGCGGCCGGACTCGGAGAGACCTATCGGCCTGTCGGCGCAGGCCAACAACCTCTCCGCATTGCGATCGCCGTTCCGGTGGCGGCGACGATCGGCTGGGCGGCGTTCTTCATTGCGCTGCTCGTTTCCACGTAAGTGAGTATCGCCCAGTCATTCAGGCGATGCCGGCGAACATGACGCCGACGGAGAAGCGGTTCTGAAAGGCCGCGCTACCCTGTTCGTGGAGGTCGGTCGAGGGGCGGGAGCACGGATTTTGTGAGGGAAGCCCTGTGGCTGTCGGGTTCCCACGCGGACGGTCCGGTTTTGAGCGCGAGCCCGTGGGTCGGCTGGACTACATGGAGCGTTGTCCAGAGCGGTTTGCGCGGGATCGAGCTACGTGGAGATCGGCTGAAATCTGTCAGGGCATATTGCCCCCAGCCGACCAGAGAGCGGATCACTGGCCGAATGCTGAACTCTGCTGCATTGCCGCTTCTCGCGCGAAGCGGGAGCGGTGGGTGGCCACGGCCCGCCTACCCAGCGATGAGCTTTGCAATCCGTCGCTCGTCAATGTTGAACGTTCCGGCATGGCAACTAACGAGCACGACGCGACCCCCGAGCCGCTCCGGCAGATATTCCACTCGACCAAGACCAGGGGTAAGCCAAATGGCATCGGCACCGGATACGCGCGAAGCGTGATCTTGTACCTGTGGCAAAAAGGAGCCGATAGGTTCACCCAGGCAATACACATGGAGAGGCGGGAGCTCTGCTCTTGTGAGCGTAAGCCTGCGACAAACAGATCGAATAGCGGAATAGGAAGAACTGTCATAGCTGCGTGACACGGGAAAATGCTCGCCTACCCAGCGTGCCTGTGTTTCGGCGATCTGACGTTGCTTTTGCTCACTGGCCTCTGGGTCAACGCAAATGCCAGATCCGGCATCCAGGCACCAGTGGCGAGGGACCTCGCGGTCGAGTTGCTCCCTAACTCGTTCATCGAATCGCCGAGGCAAAGACACCGTCCGATTTGGGTCAATCGACTTGATCGCGAACGATCTGAAATCGTGGATCGAGCTATGCCGGCGCCGGCGACAACCACCGCAGTAGCCGGACCATTCGATGATGTGGTCCCGAACGCGGCCGATTGCCTCGACAGGCTCCCCCTCGCGGCGCAGGTATTTCACAATTTCGTCTAGGAGATCGGGAGTGAGAGACGTCTCCCCGACCACGCCGCAGCGGCTGCGGCGAAGTCCCTCTACCAGCAGGCAGTGAATTCGACGTCCGCACAGGGAGCAGCAGCCATTAGTGAGCGCTAGTCCGCGGATCTCTTGTGGCTCCAAGAAGGCCAGCTCGCCACAGTGCCTGATCCGGCCTTCGAGAAGCGCCGTAAGCCAAGCGCTGACGGACAGGCGGTGTCCTCCAAGGAAAACTTCAGCTCGCTTAGCGTCTTCGCGGTCTTGGAGCGAGGTCGGACTGCGACCGGAGTGCCACCAATCACCTGGGCGCCCAAGCGTGAACACCGGGAGATCGGGAAAGTCTTCAAGAAGACGAAACGGCCACGCAAGCAGCCAGGTCGCTTGAACTCCCTGAGCCACAAGTGCCTGAGTTCGTTCAATCGTCTTTCGCCATCCCTGCTGCGTCAGTTGGACCTCGACCCCAACTCGCTCGTGTTGCCGTTCGCCCAACACATCGACACGACGGCCGCCGGGGAGCGTCACCTCAAGGGCAGATTCCCATCCGCACGCTTCGAATGCTTCAGCGGTGAGGATCTTGAGATCCCGATGCAATTTGCTCTCGCCCCGTACATGCTCACCATGCATCGTTCAATCAAAGCGGAGCCAGTCATTGATGACCAGAGGGCCCACCCGGCTGTCGCTCCGCGCGGGAGAGGCCACTCCCCTCCCGCTGCGCCTCGCTGCAAACACTTGACGGCTGAATGGTCCGATCGACCGCTCCTGTTTCCGCGTGAAAGCAGCAGCGTTGTCCACAGCTCTCAGTGCCGCTGGAAGAACGCGTGGGGTGCCGAACGAGCTTGCACCTTTCCACGGTCGTGCTTCGTGCGCCGCCGTCCATGGACGCGCCCGGCGCTCGTCATCCGGGTGGCGAGTCGGGCCCAACCATGAAGTTGAAGGGGAAGGATCCGCCGCGCTACCCTGAGCGTGGAGGTCGGCCGCGTCGCGGGGAGCACAGATTTACTGTGAGAGGGAGTTCCTATGACTGTCGGGCTGCTACGCGGACGGTCCGGTTATGAGCGCGGCCCGCTGGCTCGGTTGGGCACTGTGGGGCGCTATTTTCAAGCGGTTTTCGCGAGATCGAGATCGGCTGGGATCTATGGGGCATGTTGCCCCATTTGTTGCCCCAGCAGACACGACTTGCTTCGAAGCCTGAGCGCACCGAAGACAGCCGGATGCGCGCGAAGCAGCAGTCTTTCTACGGCCGACCTAGGACACGTAGGCCTTGCGCACCATCGCGGCCGTCCATCGGTTCGTACCGTGGGCCGGGAGGACATTCCTGCGGTTCAGAGTCTCGGCGATCTCGGCGAGGGACTTGCCTTTCGCGAGCAGTGTCCCGATCTGCTTCCGCCGGCTGTAATCCCGCTGGTTGCACTCCGTGTGGGACATCCGAACGTTCTCGGGGACGAGGTGCCCGCCGGCCGACTTGAGGGTCGGGTAGTGGTCGGGCGAGGGCGCCCACTTGGTGCGCGTCTTCGCAACCGGATCGAATGCGGCTCGACCCTTGTGGTGGTAGCACTGCGGCATCTCGCACTTCAGGTCGAGGAGTTGGCCGCGCTCGGCCATCTGCACGAGGACACCCTTCACGCCGAGTTTGCGGAGCTCGTCCGCGACTGAGCTACCTGCGCCGCCGGCGCCAGCTGCTGCCTTAGCCATCGAGTCACCCTTCTCGTGTAGTCGCCCTTTGGGCTTCGTGCATACGTCACGTGGAGCGGCGGTCTCGCGACCGACGAACGTCGCCACCCAAGCCTTCGCCGTCCAGTATCCTCCAGGCGATCCCAATCGGAATGGCGCTCGCGTCGACGCAGCTACCGCCCCCGCGTGAAGACAAGAGCCCGGCAACAGTCAATGTATTTCGCGGTACCCTGATTTCGGGGGTTGCGGGGAGCAGTAAGAGCACAGATTCTGAAAGGGAGGCCACGCGACCCTCGGGTTCCTACGCGGACGGTCCGGTTATGAGCTTGGTCATTGAGATCGGCTGGACTCCGTGGAGCCCGGTCTAAAGCGGTTTGCACGAGATCGAGCTACGTGGAGATCGGCTGGAATCTGTGGGGCACTTTGCCCCATTTGTTGCCCCAGCCGCAAACTGGCGCAAGGGCGTCGACCTGCCCCAATACGGACGTCCCCTCGCACCGAGGAAGATCGCCAAACCCCCTGCTGTCTACTGACTGGCGACCACGCGGCGGACGTGCTCCGCAGCAGCGCCGACATCCTCGTGCTCCCAAATCCGCAGAACCGTCCATCCCGCCGATTCCAGTTGGGTGTCTACCTCCCGATCGCGTTCGACGTTGCGACGCAGCTTCGGCGTCCAATAGTCGGAGTTTGCCTTTGGAAGAGACCCGTGCTCAGGACAGCCATGCCAAAAGCAGCCATCCACGAATACAGCCACCCTTCGGGCCGTGAAAACAACGTCGGGGCGGACCCGCCGACCGTCTGCCTGGATCGGATAGTCGACTCGAAATCTCAGTCCCCGCCGATGGAGCTCGGATCGAAGCCGGCGCTCGGGAACAGTGCCGGTGCGACGATTCGACCGCATGCTTGCTGAGATGGCATCACTAGTCGGGGCAGGGCGCCAATCTCCGCGGGCCACGGCAGTATTTTGACTGGGCTTGCCGCCAGCCTGCCGGCCTGAGAACATGGCTCGAATGATTTCAAGCGGGCAGGGGGCCATACGCCGTTGGCCAACGGCGATCGACTTGTTCTGCGGTGCGGGAGGGCTGACCGTGGGGCTGAAGCGGGCCCGATTCCGAGTGCTCGCCGGAGTCGAGCTCGACCCTCTCGCCGCCGCGACCTACCGAGACAATCACCCGCGCGTTCAGGTTTGGGAGCGCGACATTCGCCGGCTCCCGGTGGCGGAGATCTGCCGGAAGCTGGGAATCAGACCCGGCTCGCTCGACCTACTGGCCGGGTGTCCACCGTGCCAGGGGTTCTCGACGATCCGGACCCGCAACGCCGGCAGGCCTGCCGCCGATGACCGAAACGACCTCGTGTTCGAGTTCGGCCGGCTTGCAAGGGGCCTTCGCCCGAAGGCCATCATGCTCGAGAACGTGCCGGGGCTGGCGTCCGACAGCAGATTCGCGGAACTGTGCGAGACGCTTGAGGCACTCGGTTACACGGTCCGGCATCGAGTCCGCAACGCCGCCGACTTCGGTGTGCCGCAGCGACGGAAGCGACTGATACTGCTGGCGGGCAGGGGCGGGGCGATCCCCTTCCCCGATTCTCTTGCGGACAAGCACACCGTTCGGGAAGCCCTTGAGGGCCTTCCCCACCCAGGAGACAGTGGCGATGAGATCCACGATCTTGGCGAGAAACGGAGTGCGGAGATCCGCGATCGGATTCGGCGGGTCCCCAAGGATGGGGGCAGCCGCAGCGACCTCGATGGCCAGCTGGCATGCCACACCAAGATCGACGGCTTTTACGACGTCTACGGCCGGATGCATTGGGACAAGATCTCCCCGACGATCACGAGCGGCTGCATCAATCCCTCCAAGGGCCGCTTCCTCCATCCCGAGCAGGACCGGGCAATCACCCTGCGCGAGGCAGCGCTACTCCAAGGATTCCCGCCCGGCTACCGATTCAAGCTCGACAAGGGGAAGTACCGCGCCGCCGAGATGATCGGCAACGCACTTCCGCCCGACCTCGTGCGCCACCACGCGACCGAGATTAGGCGGATACTCGTCGGTCCGCAGCTGTCACCCGCCAAGGCCCCGGCAAGAAGTTGAGCGTCGCCGACGTCCTGCGGACGGAGCTGACCTCGCAGCAATATGAGGCCGCGACCGACACCGCGGAGGAGGTTCTGACGCTCGCGTGCGCGGGCTCCGGCAAGTCGAAAACTCTTGCTTACCGGATCGCTCGCCTGATCGGGGAGGGCAAGGATCCCGGCTCGATCGTCGCTTTCACCTTCACCGAGAAGGCCGCCGATTCGATCAAGCACCGTGTCGCCGAAGCGCTGATCAAAATCGGCGCCGACCCGAACCTGATCGGCGCAATGTACGTCGGCACGATCCACTCGTACTGCCAGATGGTCCTAGGCGAGATGGACGCGCGCTACCGGCAGTTCGACGTGCTCGACGACAACCGGCTCAAGCTCTATTTGATTTCCAGATATCCGGGACTCGGCGTCGCGGCGGTGAGGGATGCCCACCCGCCCGTCGGCGGCACGCGGGCCGGCTATTTCCGGACGGTCGACAAGGTCGCAACCGCATGGACGACGCTGAACGACGAGCTGGCCTCGATCGAGGATGTCGTCGACCAGGACGCCGTCCTCGGCAACACCCTCGCCCAGCTGGGCACACAGCTGGACAGCGACGAGTTCATCGACTTCTCGCTGATGATCCGCCTTGTTGCCGATGCGCTGGTCAGCGACGATCCCGGCGCCCTGCGCGCAACCGAGGGGGTCCGCCATCTCCTCGTCGATGAGTACCAGGATGTCAACCCCTCCCAGGAGACCCTGATCAGGCAATTGCGGGCCAAGGGCTGCTCACTGTTTGTCACCGGTGACGACGACCAGGCCATCTACTCCTGGCGTGGCGCAGATGTCGGCAACATCCTGACTTTCAGTCAGCGCTACCCCGACTCCTCCGAACACACTCTCTCGCACAACTTCCGCAGCACGCCAGCGATCGTCGACGTGGCGGATCACTTCGCCGGAGCAGAGCTCGGCGCCACGCGCATCGTCAAGAACCCGACCGCGGACACGCCGGCCGGTCCGCGCGATCTCAAAGCACTCTGGTTCGAGGAGCGATCACAGGAGGCGGAGTGGGTCGCGGGTCGAATCGAGGAGCTGCTCGGCAGCGCCTACCGCGAGCGAGACGGCACGGTGCGGGGCCTCACGCCGGGAGACATCGCGATCATGATGCGTTCGACCCGAACGGCCGAGGGTGATGGCAGCCCCCGCCACGAAGCCTTTACGGCGGCGCTGGAAGCGCGTGGCCTGCGCTACAGCCTTGAGGCCGGTGGTGGCATATTCGATCGACCGCAGGTCGGCGCGCTCCGCGATTCCTTCCTCCTGCTCCGCCACGGCACCCCCGATCGGAACACCGCCCAGACCCATTTTTCATCGGTAATCAGCCCCGCCTTCCCCCACGCCGACTTCACCCGTTTCACCGAGGTAATGGCACTCTGGGGACGCGAAATCCACGCCCCGGCGACGGGAGCACGGCGCCGGGTATTCCCACAGCAACTGGTGCATGAACTGCTGGAGGCCTTTGGCCTGGCCCAGAGCGACTTCGACGACGGTGTGATGCGGGCGCTGGGCCTCTTCAGTCGAATCATGCAGGACGTCGAGGCCGTCTTCGTCAGCATTGACAGCACCGACCGCTTCACCGCGATCCTGAACTTCCTCGAGAACGTCGCCGAGACTGGCTACGACACGGCGACCGAGGATGTGCTGCGCCGTCCCGACCTGATCACGGTCTCGACGGTCCACAAGATGAAGGGTCTTGAGTTCCCGGTCGTCTTCATCGTCGACGTCGAGCAGGGGCGGTTCCCGAAAAACAAACGCAAATACGAAGGCTGGTTGCCGACGGGGGTGATCCAGCAGGCCCTAGATCGAGGCGCGTATCAGAGCACCAGAAACGAGGAGGCCCGTCTCTTCTACACCGCGCTGACCCGCGCCGAAAGGTATCTGTACGTGTCTGGCTGCGAGCAACTACCTGCGGCGAAACGAGCGAAGAAACAGTCTGCCTTCACTGGGCTGCTCGCTCATGAGGAGCTATCCGATGATCCGGCTGCGCTCCCGGTCGGCCTCACGGCCGCCGAGCCGCAACCCCGCATCGACGAGGCGGTCATGCCGACGACCTACTCGGAGATCCGCTACTACCTGCGCTGCCCGGCCGATTATCGGTTCCGAAAGAGCTACGGCTTCAGCCCCCCGATCACCGAGATGTTCGGCTTCGGGATGACCGTCCATGCAGGTGTCGGCAAGCTTCATGAGCGCAATCCGGACGCCGCGCCGAGCGCCGACGAGTCGCGCAAGCTGGGCGAAGAGATATTCCACCTGAAGCACGTTCCGCAGAGCGGCGATCAGGCTCGCCCTGGCCCCTACGAGCGTGCGCGTGGCAGCGCTGGGGAGATCCTCGCCGATTACGCCAGCGAGTACTCCGAGGACTTCACCCACCGACGCCAGGTAGAGCTGCGGTTCGAGGTGCCGATCAGACAGGGCGTCATCTCGGGCTCGATCGACCTGCTCCTCCGATACGACGACACCGGCAAGCTGATCGGGGCGGGCGTCATCGATTTCAAGACGATGGAGGGCGGGGACGCCCCGGAGGAGAATCGAGAGCTCGACTGGACCGAGCTCGTCCTCCAAGTCCAGCTTTACGCGCTCGGGGCCAAAGAGGTCCACGGCGAGAACGCGCGGACCGGCGCTGTGCACCTACTGAAGGACGGGCAGCGGGTGGATGTGCCAGTCAACGAGGCAGCGGTCGAGGCGGCGGTGGCCAACGTCGAGTGGGGAGTGGAACGCATTCTTGCCCGGGACTTCCCAATGCGGCCTGCAGCGGAGAAGTGCACGAACTGCGACTACGGCGCGCTATGTGCGAAGCGGCCCGAAGACTTCTCGACCAGCGAGATCCCTCCGCCGATCCACCTCGTCGGCAGCGAACTTCGCTTAAGTCGGGCGTTTAGCGAGTTCGACCTGGGTTAAGCCCTGGAAGGCCCCAACTCCCCGCCTTCCATCTGGCGTCTAGTAGACAAGCCAGCGAGCCCCATAGCTCCGGTCATAAGGACGAGAGGCCAAGATCGCTCCGGCCTTATCTCGGATAGTGCGGCATCAAGTCTTTGGAGGAAACGACCTGGAATTCCTGGCCTGGTCGTGCCTGAAACGCAATTAGGCACTCGGGGCCGCCGAGCTCAAAGATCCAGTCTAGGCAGCTTCCACAGGGCGTGAAATGGTCTCTTTCTGCCGCGATTAGCACCGCTATCGCTTGGTCTGCGCCATCAGCGACCATGGTCGAAAGGGCGTTGACCTCTGCGTGAACGTCATGAGACCTGAAGCGGTGCTCAACGTTGCACCCTGCAAACACCCGCCCGTCGCGTGCAAGAACTGCGGCGCCAACCCGAGTGGGTCCGTGAGTGTGAGCGTTATCCCGGACCTCCCAGGCGCGCTCCGCGAGACGCTCCCACTCGACGCTCATTTCGTCTAGCCGCCTACCGTTTCTTGCTCTTGACCGGCTGCCCGACGCAAGCGGGATGCAAGGTGCCGCCACCGGTCTCGCTCCCGATCATCGCTCGATTGCGCAAAGAGCTCGCTCACTAGATCGGTCACGGAGTCGATCCATCCATCGGGCATCGGGTTGCGCACGAGGGAGCGCTCAAGCTCCGTGATGATCTGATCGGTCGGCTGGGGAAGGTCGGAGAGGTGGCCCGTTAGCCACGGAAGAATCTCCTCCCTAAGTGGCTCGCTCTCTGCAGCAAGATCGATGAGTGACCGCGTCGCTCCGTATCGGACCCAGCGATCCGTGTCATCAAGGAGGCAATGCTGAATCGTTTTTGCCGAATCAGACGTCGGCCACGCGCCAAGCACGTGCACGGCACGCCATCGCACAACGTCGTCGTGCTCATATCGGGCCAGCCCTATGACATCTCTCAGTGCATCCTCAGTGGGAGGACATCTACGCATAACGTTTGCCGCCGTCCATCCCGTCAGCGAGTCCTCATCACGCAAAGCCTCAATCAGCTCTCGGTCAGCGGCGTCCTCGGGGTCTCGCAAAAACAGATCTCGCCATGCATCGAATGCGGCATCCCCATCCGACTGCCCCGCAACGAAGTTCCGCACCTCTTGGAAGCTCTCGGCGTCAAGCATCGCTTGTGCAACGTCATCTCCAATAAGCCGCAATGCATCCTGAACGCGATCGACGGTCGCGACCATGGGATCCCATTGGCGCTCTGCCAGCATCGCCAGCAGGGCAAGACGCATGGTGTCACTGACCCTCACGTCTCCGAACTCTTGAGCCCGAGCGAGTGCGAAGGCTGCGCCGTAGTAGTTCCAGTCATAGACGCGACGCAGGAAGGTATCAACGAGCGCAGGCTCATCCAGCCGCTCAAGGGCAAGCGCGAGAGCATCGAAAGAACTCGCCTTGAACGTCAGCGCGTCGAACCACTCCGCCCCCCAGCGCGCTTTATCCCCAGCGAGCCAGTCCGCCGCGAGCGTGTCATGGACGAGCTGGTGAGCGAAGTAGCAAATCGGTGGCCTGCGAATAAGTTGACCCGCTTGCTCAAGCTTCGCGAGAACCTCCTCTCCGACCCTGCCAGCAAACGACTCAAGCTCGAAGGCTCGTGCGGCGCCGTCGCGGTATGCATACGCTGCTGCCTCCGCCGTAATAGCCAGCTGCTCGTCCCCGAGGCCGACATGAGTGACGAAGTAGTCGTGCAAGGCATCGCCTGCAGCCGTTCCGTCTATTTCCTCCCGGATTGAAAGGTTCAGGAAGAAGGCGTTTTGCAACAGAGGTTCCGGGCGCTTCTGGCCAGCCCTAGCCGCCACGACTCGCACAAGCTTCCAGCGCGCAGTGACCGATTCGCGGCGCACCAACCTATCGGCAACGATCACGCCGAGCTGCGGATGTCGGCGCGCTAGATAATCAGCCGTCTGAATTAGCCGCTCGGCAAGTTCGTTGGGGACCTCATTGATCCCATCAATCAGCAGGAGCATCGGCACCTTGGGAGCTGCCAGCTCAAGCTCTTGCTCAAACGTCGCTGGCGTGCCGAGCTGTCTTAGGAGAAGCTCGGCGCTCCACGAGTCCTCCTCGATCGCTTCCCACTCCTCCGCTACGGTCGCGTTCCACCTCCGGAGGTCGATCCAGCAGGCGAAGCCACCGTTCTCCTTAGCTCGGTTCCAAAGCCTGCCCAAGATGCTGGTCTTGCCACTGCCGCCGTCACCCAACAAGAGCACCCGACCCACTCGCGGGGTGTCCGCCCAAAGATCGTCCTCGCTGTAGCCGACCGACCCGCCCGCTTGCAGGATGGCGCCATAGTCATCGGCGGTACTCAGGTCAAAGTCGAACATCGGCTCGGGCTGCCTTAGCGCGCGCGGCATTTCCGTCATCCGGCCAGGAAGATCGATGTAACGCTCAGACGTCATAGCTCAGTTATAAGGGTCTCCTAGGTCCCGGACATCGGCGCGCGGGTCAGGCTGGCGAAGAAGACGCTCCCCAACGCCGCAAGCGACGGCAGCCGCTGCGGCCGCTGCGTATGGCCTCCAGTGCGTGCGTTGATTCTGGTTGTTCTGCTCCTCAAGGTACTCGCCACCCTCGCCCTCGAGTTGCGGATCTCCGCCCTCTGGAATCTCAGGCGATAGCTCAGGATGCACGATGTCGGAAATACCCCTGATCACGGTCAGCCGAGGGTTGTAGGTGACATCGTTTCGCTCCTCGTGGACTGCACGCGCAACCCCGACAGACTCCATGTCGACCGCTAGGGCATTGTCGAAGCGGGCTGCAGCATCCTTCTGCGCCGGATGCGACGGATCCCCGAGCAGCTTCTCGGAGCTGATGATCGGCCCATAGTGGATCGCTGGCGGCCAGTCCTGATCGCCATCCCTCTCGGGGGCTTCCGAGAGGGTGACCGCGTCAAGATCGAGGTCACGGCAATGAGGTCGGCAGTGGCGAGCAACAACCCCCGCGCTGGGCTGATCATAGGCGTAGTGGCGTGGCAGATCGGCCCCAGCGGAGAGTTTGCGGAACTCGACGTAGTGGAGGTAGTCGGCGATGACGACGTGGCCCACGTCGATCCCATCGCGGCCTGCGATTCCACCGGCTATTCCGCAGACCAAAACGACCTCGGGCCTGAAATCCTCTAGAAGATCGCGCCCTGCTCCCATTGCCGGCACATTTGAGCGATCCGCCTGCGCAAGGACTATGTCTGGATCACCGTCGCCGCCCGCGGCCGGACTGTAGTAGCTGCTATCCCCGATCTCGAGAACTTGTTCGACGCCTCCGAGTGCGGCTCGCACAGCGTCGAACTCAGCGTCGACGATCGTAAGAATCCCGACTCTCGCCGTTCCATATCGGCCACCGCCCACGAGCCCAGGATGTCACAGGACAAGCCAAGCGAGTCGATCTAAGTGGCCTTCCGAGAAGGCTCGCGAAGCCTTGAAACCGACCCCTCTCAGACCTCACGTTGCCCCAGGCGTTGCCCCAGGGGCATTTTTCGCCGTTTTTGAGGCTCCACAAAAACGCGAAAACCCGCTTGATAAGCGGGCTTTCGTCCTATAGCGGGGGCAGGATTCGAACCTGCGACCTTCGGGTTATGAGTTCTCTGGAGCTGGTTGACCATGCTGGTTTTTGGCTTGTTCAAGCGGTCTGAGTTGGTCCGAGTTGGACGTAGTTTCGCTCAACTTAGTACCCACTTAGTACCCGCCGCGAATGGCGCGGCTCAGACGCGGGCGATCGCAGCGTCGGACGTCCGCGCATCGTGGAAAGCGATGACAACGACTCGGTCCTCAGCCTCGATGTAGATGTAGACGACGATCAGCCAGCCCCATGGACCGATCAGCGCTCGACAGTCCCGCCAGACTCCGGATAGCTGCTTGCCGGCTCGTGGGAAGTCTTCCAGGATGAGCAGAAGCCGCGAGACGCGTTCCCGCGTGTCGCCGGGAAGCTGACGGGTCTCGATCAGCCCGCGAAGCTCGTCACGCGCCTGATGCGTGACCTCGATAGCCGGCATCGGCTAGAGCTCAGAAAGCGGCACAGTCTCGCCGCGCCGAGCCTGCTCGATCGACTCCTGTGCCCGCTCCCAGGCACCGGGAATCCCGTCGAGAATTTCAGTGATCCGCGAGGCGTCTGGGTCGGCTTCGTCCAGCGCGCTGGAGAGGAGCGAGCGCGCCAAGGTGCCCTCCTGCACATGCGTGCGCTCCGCGAGACTCGCGAGCTTGCGCGCGTAATCCGGCTCGAGAGTGACGTTGATGCGGCGGTTCCGCTCGGCCATTAGCCAAGGGTACACGCAAGGGCACACGACGTACATGGGCCAGCAATCCCGCTAGCCTCACGCTGTAGGACCTCCCTCATGGGACAGACCGAAGACTCCCCTCGACGCCGCCCGCGAGTCACTGCCTACTTCGCGGAGCCCGACGAACAGGCAGGCCCTCTGCTGACGGCACTCGGTCATGTTGTGCTTGCTGCAGCAAGTCTCGAGAACGGCCTTCGCCTCGAACTGGCGCAAGTGCTTTTCGCTGCCCACGCGACGAAGGATGGAATCGAAGGCAAGACCCTCGGCGATCAAGTCGAGGAACTCCAGCACCTAACTGCCGGACAGCTCCTTCATCGGCTGAGGGAGCAAGGGCTCCCCGAGGATCTCGAACAGCGAATCGACGACGCAATCACGCGTCGCAACAGACTTGTCCACCATCTATTCGAGGACCCGCAGTTCGTCAGAGCGGTGACGCAAGGGGGGGAAACGGACGAAGCCATCGGGCAGCTGGCGCAACTGGCCCTCGACTGCGCCGCCCTCTCTGTCGAGCTTCAAACCTTCGCTCTGCAGAAGATCGAGGGCTTGACGGGATCATCGAAGGAGCAGCTGGTTGAGGGCCTGCTATCGCTTGACCCCGCCCAGATTCAGGCGCAAGGCGAGCGAGAACGCCTCGAAGCAATTCAGGGGCTGGGGCTTGCTGCGCATCAGGCAACTGCATCGTGGGGGTTGGATGAAGGTCACCGTGTTCGGATCAAGTGGCAGGAGGAATGCGTCGAAACGCTGGCCGATCTCCTGCGTCCCGGTCTGCGAGCGATCTGCGTCGGCATCAACCCCTCTCCGATCAGCGTCGATGCTGGCCACTACTACCAAGGCTCCATTGGCCGCCGCTTCTGGCAGCGGCTTCGCCAAGCCGGGCTGATTGAGGCGGCTGGCACTGGCCACGAGGATGTCGCGGCCTTCATCTCTGGCGTCGGCTTCACCGACATCGTCAAGCGTCCGACGGCTCGCTCCAACGAAATCCCTGCCGCGGAGTTCGCCTACGGCAGGGAGCTGCTCGGTGAAAGGCTCCGCTCTTGCCGCCCCGCACTCCTGGTTTTCACCTTTAAGAAAGCGGCGACGACCCTATTTGGCCCCTTCGAGGGCCACGGGTACCGCCGCGAGCTCAACTTCGCCGGAATCCCCGTCTTCGTCATGCCGGGGCCCTACGAGCGAAGCGATCGCGTGCTCTTGGCCCTAAGCCAGCTGCGCGAAATGCTTGAAAACGACGGCTCTGCAGCTTGATCCGAGGAGTTCTTTGACCGGGCCCGCGCCGCGCCGGCACTAGCTGCTTCCTGCGCCCTATCAACCCCTTCGAGCGGACTTCGCGGCGAGACCGGAGCGCCCACCCGCCACAGAGCTCAGTGCCTCACATAGTGTCCGACTCATCATGAGCAACGCAATAACTTCCTTTAGTAGTGGCTCGGTTTGGCGCCGATGGGACCCCCACATTCACGCGCCAGAGACCCTCCTAAACGACCAGTTCGAGGGCGCCGACCCCTTCGAGGAATATCTCGCCCGGATCGAAGCGGCCACGCCGAAGGTCGAGGCTCTTGGCGTCACCGACTACTGGACCCTCGACCTCTACGAGCAGGTGGCGGCAAGCAAGGCCGAGGGGCGACTGCCCGACGTCAAGCTGATCTTCCCGAACATCGAGATCCGCTTCGCCGTCGGCACCGGCTCGGGCGCAGCGCTGAACGCCCACCTGCTGATTTCACCCGAGGCATCCGACCACGTCGAACAAACGCGCCGCTTTCTCTCGACGCTGACCTTCCGTGCACACGACGAGACCCACCAATGCACCCACGAGGGCCTGATCGCTCTCGGCAGAGCGCATGACTCTGACGCCACTGACGATCGGCGAGCGCTCGAGGTGGGCGCCAACCAGTTCAAGACGACCCTTGAGGACCTCCGCAAGGCGATCCAGGACAGCAAGTGGGCTCGAGAGAACATCTTGATCGCGGTCGCCGCTGCCACCGGAAGTGGCACCTCCGGGCTGAACAAAGATGCCTCAATGGAGGCAACGCGGCGCGAGATCGAGCGCACTGCCGACGTGATCTTCACCGGGAATCCCGAGGATCGCGCTTTCTGGCTCGGCGAGAAGTCGGACACCCTTGAGCAGCTGCGCGAAAAGTACGACGGAGCCAAACCGTGCATGCACGGCAGCGACGCGCATCACCTCGATGCCGTATGCGCCCCCGACCAGGAGCGTTACACCTGGATCAAAGGTGACGCGACCTTCGAAGCGTTACGTCAGGCGTTGATTGAGCCCGGGGCCCGGGCATTCGTTGGCAAAGCGCCGCCGGAAGGCGCGCTTCCCTACCGCGTCATCCGTTCGATCAAACTCAAGGATGCCGATTGGTGTTCGCACGCCGTGATCGAGCTGAACCCAGGGCTCATCGGAATCATCGGTGCCAGGGGCTCGGGTAAGACCGCGCTCGCCGATCTGATCGCGACCGGCGCCGGCTCGCCGGAGAGCCGCGCCAACAAGCAATCCTTCATCAGTCGAGCAGCCGATCATCTCTCCGGGGTCGAGATCACCCTCGTCTGGGCAGACGGCGAGACACAGTCAATCGTCCTGGGCTCCGCCGCCGGCGAGACCTCCGAAGAAGCTCCCGGCGTCCAGTACCTCTCCCAGCAGTTCGTAGAGCGCCTCTGCTCCCCGGAGAGCGGCGTCAGCGATGAGCTGCTCGCCGAGATCGAGCGCGTGATCCTCGAGGAACATCCCGCCGAGGAGCGTCTCGGCGCAACGAGCTTCGGCGAGATGCTCGAGAAACGCGCTGCTCGCAGCCGCGCCGCCCAGGCGCGAAGTCGCGACGCGCTTGAGCGAGCCGTAGCCAGGATGTCCGAGGAGCGCCGAAAACACGCTGAGCTCGCCGAACTGCGGCGGCGAAAACAAATCGGGGACAAGATCGTTGCGGAGGACCGCAAAGCGCGAAGCGATCTCATCAGTAAGGGCGTCGAGGAGCGGGCAAAGCGACTGGAGCAGATCCAGGCCGCGCTCGAGAAACGCCAAGTCGAACTTGACATCGCCGCCCGACGGCGACAAGCGATCGGGGAGCTCGGGGATCTTGTCGATGACGTCCACACCCGGCGGGCGGACGCCGAGCTCGCCGAGCTGGTTCGTACTCACCGCGACGCTGAGTTGAGCGAGTCCGACTGGCAGCAGTTCAGACGCGATTTCGGTGAGGATGTCGACTCGATCCTCAAGCGCCTGCGCGAAGACTCGGATCGCGTGCTGGCACGACTGCGCGGGGAAAAGGTCAGCGCTCAGGCGCAGGATGCGCCCTACGTCGACGACGATGCCGACCTGACCAAGGTCGCACAGATCCCGCTTGCCCAGGAGGCCGAGCGGCTGCGTGACCTGATCGGGATCGATCACAAGAAATCCGAGCAGCTGCGGGCACTCGATCGCAAGATCGCCCAAGCCGAGGCCACGCTCAGCCAGCTCGCCAAGCAGATCGAGGAGGCCGAGGGATCGGAGGGGCGAATCGATGCCCTGAAGGCGGAGCGAAAAGCCGAGTACGGCAAGGTCTTCGACGGCCTAGTCGAAGAGGAAGAAGAGTTGACCGAGCTCTACGCGCCGCTCGCCGAGCGCTTGAAGAGCGCCGAGGGCGCTCTCTCAAAGCTCACCTTCCAGGTTCGCCGTGAGGTCGACGTCGCCGCCTGGGCGGCGGCAGGAGAGAAGCTCCTCGACCTGCGTACCGCTGGTCCCTTCAAAGGGCACGGCGCCCTTCTTGAAGCCTCCCGAAAAGAGCTTCTTCCCGCCTGGCGCTCGGGCTCAAGCGCTGAGGTCAGCGACGCGATGGCTAAGTTCAGGGACGCCCACGATCAAGCCCTGCTCGAACACTCGCCCGTGCCGCCCGCCGAGCGGGAGAACTACTGGCAGTGGGCAGCCCAAGTCGCCAACTGGCTCGATCAAACCTCCCACATCCGAATCAGGTACGGCATCCAGTACGACGGGGTCGAGATCGAACAGCTCTCGCCTGGGACCCGCGGCATCGTCTTGTTGCTGCTCTACCTGTCGATCGACCAGAGCGACGACCGGCCGCTGATCATCGACCAACCCGAGGAGAACCTCGATCCGAAATCGGTCTTCGACGAGCTCGTCAAACGCTTCCGTGAGGCCCGTATGCGGCGACAGATGATCGTCGTCACCCACAACGCGAACTTGATCGTCAACACCGACGCCGACCAGGTGATCGTCGCGAGCGCCGGACCCCATCGTACTGGCGGCCTGCCCGAGATCAGCTACGAAAGCGGAGGGCTCGAGGATCCCGAGATCCGTCGGCAGGTTTGCGAGATCCTCGAGGGGGGCCAACAGGCCTTCACCGAGCGTGCCCGTCGTCTGCGGGTTCGCCTTCCGCGGCGGCCGTAGCTCGGACCAGGCCCTCAGATGCGGCGAACATTGCCGTCGTCGTCGATTCGCAGACGACGGAGTTGATGGTCGAAGACGGCCCGCCTGCTGGTCGCCTCACCGGTCTCGGGATCTATCTCCCGAACCAGCGCCTGCGCTGGGCTACGTGGCCCAATGCGATGCTCCGTGTGGAACTGGCCGACGACTTCATCCCACTCGAGTGCCCGCACCCGGAGTCGGCGGCCGCTCCGAAGCTCGAAGAAGCGGTCGGGCTCAAGTTGCAGGGACCTGGCGTGCGTACCGAGGTCCCTGGCCTGGGGAATCGAGTCGATCAGCTCGCCGATGCTCTCTCTCAGGACTCCTTCTGCATCGAGAAAACGTTCCTCGCCTAGGAACGGCCCAAACTGCCGATCCTCCTCCTCGAGCTTCTCCAACTCGTCGGGGTCAGCGGCGCGGACTGAAATGTTGTCGAACTCGCAGTAGCCGATGGTGCCGCGCCCACGGATTTCTTTGACCATCCCCTCCCAGTCCTCGGGGTCACGGAACCGGGTCAGGCGGATCAGTCCGATCCCCTCATCGAAGGCAACGTCGCGGGCTCCCCTCGTGAAACCGACCGTGGTGGCGATGACGGCGCCGGCGCCGTCAAGTTGGGTGCGGACGCCAACGAGCTTGTCGAGGGCTTCCTTGCCGACCTCCTCCTTCCAGTGCTTGCACTCGACGATTACGAGTTGCTCCTCGCCGTCGCGTTCGATCCATACGTCGATCTGATGTTTCGTCCGCTTCCCTGTTCCGGCGGCCTTTACGTCGTGATGCACGACCTTCTCACCGAGGGTGGCGAAGATCAGCGCAACCAGACGCTCGTAACGCTTGCCGGGGCCGAGATCGGTAGGGCCGAAGATCGACTCATGGAGTTCGTCGAGCTCGTCCCCAGCGACTACTACCTCCTTCGGCTCGGGGGGATCGGCGGCCACGGGTCAGACGTAGACGAGGAGCGTCACAGGGTGCCCTGGCCGGTCTCGATTCCTGTGGCCGCCGCAAACGCTTCGCCCTTCGTCCGCTCCACCTCAAAGGTCGCCTTCGTCCGGAAATCGACCGGGAGAGCGGTATGGCCGAAGCCGACCTCGAGTGTCATCGTGACTTCGCCTATGTCGTCAAGACCGGCCGACGTGAAGTTGGTGATGTTGCCGGCCTCCACGGGCGGCTCGCTCTCGTCGATCGTCAACATGTAGCTGAAGGGTGGATAGGCCAATTCCCACAGCGGGATCGTGGCGAAACTGCCATCGTCTTTCAACCTCATAGCAACCGAGCCACCGTTGTAGCGGACGTTAGGACCGGCATATAGGGCGAGGTAGAGTCGGAAGCGCTCGGGCAGACCAACCATTTCCGGCACTCGGACGTACTCCGCCAGCTCAGGGTTTGCCTCAGCGAAGCCACCTGGTGAGATCGCCAGCAGCATCGTCACGATCTGCTTGGCTAGGCGCGCCGGCCGAACCCCCTTGATGTTCATCTCGACGTAACCCGCCGTGGGCTGAGTGTCCAAACCCTCGAGGTCGAGCTCGGAGAGGGCCTGGAGCCCGGTGCCATGCAACTTCTGGAACTCCGGCACATAGAACTCGCCCGCGCGGGTGTTGCACTCCCGGCACAGGGAGTAGGCGCCTGAGCCTTTCTGGCTGATGGTCGGCTTGACGGCAGCACCTTCCTCCTCCCGCCGAAGCCATTCCTCGATCCCGAGCATCTCTACCCGACCCGTATTGCCAACGCCTTTCGGCGGGACATGCTCAAAGGAGAGGTTCGTAACCTTCCCGCAGACTCTGCACGCCCGATCCGCCGGGTCGTTCATCGGCATTTTCTTCAGGATGCGCAAGGTGGATCCAGGGTAGCCGCTGATCCCCTGCGCCTGCGCTAGTCGAGCAGGCGCCGCAGATCTTCGGCGCTGAGGTCGGCATCGCGCAGGATGCCGGCGAGGGTGCCACGCCGGAGTTCCCGGTGCAGCGGGACGACGAGCGCGTGCCTGCGCCCCGTCTTCTTCAAGCGGACGTGACTGCCGCGTTGACGGACGACTTCCCAGCCCTCCCTGCGAAGCGCCTTGATCAGGCGCTCGCCGGAGACGACCGGCTGGCGCGGGCTCACGCCGGCAGGGGAATCGAGCGGCGGATCACACCGCTGTCGAGCGGTTCGCCGTCTTCGCGCAGGCCCTCGACATAGAGGGCGACCGCCTCGCTGGCATTCGCCATCGCGTCGTCTACGTCGTCGCCCTGGGTGTGAAGACCAGGAAGGTCGGGTGCGTAGACGTGGTAGCCGCCCTCATCTTGGGGCTCGAAGACCAGCTCGATTTCTTGTGCATCTGCCATAACCGCTCCTCTCTTAGCTTACGCCAGCTCGTGGGCCTGTTGACCTAGCTGGCGTCGTTTTCATCGTCGGTTGGGCCAGCGTTCCCGAATGTCCCCTACGCCCTACCGGTAATTTTCAGATCGCGTGACGATCGACTGGAGACAGCGATGAAGGTCTACATCTGGTGCGACGGCGCTGCCATGCCGAACGGCGGTCCCGCCGGGGCAGGGTACGTCGTCGTGGGCGGCGTGCGCTTGCTCGGCTCGGAAGCGCTCGGCGACGCGACGAACAACGTTGCCGAGTACAAGGCGGTTCGGAACGCGCTGCGGGCCGCGGCCGACGCGGGCGCGACATCGGCTCACGTGCGGATGGACTCGTCGGTGGTCTTCGGCCACCTCACGGGGACATCACGTGCGCGGGCTGAGCACCTGATCCTGCTCAAGAAGGAGGTCGAAGCGCAGAAGGCCCGGTATCCACCAGGGCGGGTCACGTTCGCTCGGATTCCCAGGGAGCAGAACGGAGTTGCCGACGAGCTCGCTAAGGACGGCGCGCGGGCGTCGAAGCGCTAAGCGCCGATCGGCGGCGATAGGTTCCTCGTCAAGTGCACAAACGTCAGACTGCATCGCCGTCCTCTTCCTCGTCCTCCTCCTCGGCGAAGGCTGCCTCTGCCCAGCGGGCACCCTGGATCGGATCGGGCGCGTAGTCGGCGTAGATTTCGGTCGTCTTGTAGTCGCGGTGGCCCATCCACTCCTGAATGGTCCGCAGCGGCGCCCCGGCGGCAGCCATCTTCGTGCCGAAGGTGTGGCGCAAATCGTGGAAGCGGATCGAGCGGACGCCGGCCGCCTTGAGCGCAGCCTTGAAGCGCTTCCTCATCTTCGAGGCGTCGAACGGGGCGCCAGTCTCGGGATGGCAGAAGACGAGATCGTCGGCGCCGGTGTAATTCGAGCGCTTGAAGTGCTCTTTGAGCGCGGCCGCGACGCGCTTGGGCATCGGGACTGATCGGCTGGAGCGCTTCGTCTTCGGAGTGCCGAAGCGCCCGCGAGTGTAGTTGCGGCGGACACGGAGCAGCCCCGCCTTCCAGTCGACGTCTTTCCAACGCAGGGCGACCAGCTCGCCCTGGCGCAAGCCGGTCATGGCAGCGGTCAGGTAGAGCGGCCGCTCCAGTGCACCGAGAACGTCGTCGGGGACCTCCCGCAGAAGCGCCTCGAGTTCCTCCAGGTCGATGAAGCGAATGTCGGGATCGGTTCCGTCGGCTCGCGGCCGTTCGGCTTCGGCGACCGCGTTGCCCGAAGCCCAACCCCGCTTCTCGGCGAAGGCGAAGAGGCCGTGGAGGAAGTTCAGGTGATTGTTGATCGTCTTCGGCGAGCGCCCCGTTTTCTTCATCGACGAGACATAGCCTTCGATGTCGGCGCCGCCGTAGCGGTCGGCGGTCTTCTTCGGCAGTCCTCGCTCGGCCTTGTTCAGGATGCCTTCGTAGTCCTGGACCGTCGAGGGCTTGCGTTCGAGGAAGTCGCGGACGTGGGCGACGTAGGCGTCGCCGACCTCGCGAAGCGTCAGGCGCTCCTGCGACGTTGGCTTCACCTCGCGCATCAGCCGCCGCATCTCCTTCTCGGCCTGAGCCTTGGTCAGCCCCTCGCGGCTGCCGCGCTTGCGCTGGCGCCCGATCTTTCGCTTGATCTGCCGGGTCCCGACGTACCACTTCGCGTACCAGGAGCCGCGATGCGGATACAGCGATCCCGAGCCGTAGGCGCGACGGTTGTCCTCGCCCATCAGAACCACCCCCGCCTAGACACGGCCGCCCGGCGACTCGATCTGTTCGAGCCACGCGAGGATCGACTCTCGGCGGTAGCGCCGGGTCCGGCCGAGGCAGACCGTGGGGATGCGACCTTCCCGGGAGAGCTGCCACACGTACTCGTGCGAGACGCCAAGCAGCTCGGCGACCTCATGCGCCGTCCAAAGGCAGCCCTCAGACCCTCGCCGATTACGGAGGCGATCAGCGGTAGCCATCGCGAGCCTCCTGCTGGGACGCTGGATTGCATGTGCGGATCCACCGCGGCCCCGCCACTCCCATGCCAACTGCCGGCCATGCGGAGTCAAGTCCGCAGCCGGCCAAACTGTCCCCCCCGAGGGGGGCGCGGACAATCCGCGCAGGCAATCCAGCGGGAGGCGAGCTCCTCAACCTGGCGACCCTGGGCGCCGATGCCATCACAGCCCCGGTGGATGTCGTGGCTGGAATCCAGCCAGGTAGCTCGCGGAGAAAGCGCTCTCGGGAATCCAGCCAGGCCCGCCGTCGGGATTCGTTCCGGACGTGCCCCAGTAGCGATGGTTGTCGGAGGTGACGCCTGGGTGAAACTCGATGAAGGTGTGGGCGTCTTCCCCGTAGGGCTTGACATGAATCGTCAGCCAGCGCCCGCGACCGGGTTCGCCCCAGCCGATCAGCGCCGTCGTGTCCATCGTCGGGTTGCCGAAGCCGGCGACTTGGAGCAGATGACTGACCGCACTGGAGCAGTCGAAGGGCCCGTTAGGGGGCGTCGGGGATTGGCCGTGAGAGCCGCCCCAGGCGTAAGCGAGGCGGAGCGCGTCGATGCGATCCGCCTCGACGATCATCTCCTCGACGGCCGGCCCGGCCGCCGTGGTGGGCGGGCAGGCTTCGGTGTGAGAGACAGCGATGGCCCCGCCGGCGGCGAAGCGGCGAGCGCCGGCCAGGACTTCTTCGACGTACCAGTCGGCGTGGTTGTAGGCGAAGATCGCGCCGCGCCAGTCCTCCGGCGCCCCAGACGCGCTCAGGTAGTTGGCCGCCGCGAAGATCGCGTCGGCCGGGTTGTAGGGGTCCTTGCTCCCGTCGCCGTTGGCGTCGACGCCATAGTCCGCCCAGGTTTCGGGCATGAACTGCATCCAGCCTTCTGCGCCTGCCGAGGAAGTCGTATTGGCTTGGCCGAAGCCGGTCTCGATCTCGTTGATCGAGGCGAGAACGGCGGGGCCCTGTGCTCCGAGGTCGTAGCGGGAGGCGGCCGCGACATACAGCGGCGCGAGGCGGCGCGGCACCTTGGAGTTGAGCTCGCCGACCGCTTCGGAGCCGCCGCAGCTCGAAGACGCGGCTCCGAAGACGACGGTGATCGAGAGCAGGGCGAGGACCAGCGCAACCAGCAGCACGATCGGCAGCGCGAGGAGGATCGCGCGGGGAAGGGGCTGCGCGGTCGAGGACCCCACAGCTCAACCCGGCGGCGAGGCGGAGATGACACGCCAGCCCCAGGCGCGCTTCCTCAGCGTGAACCCGACCGAGAATGGCCGCGAGCGCCCGTCGCTGACCTCGACGTTGCCGCGCAGGGTGGTGGCGCCCGCTAGCTCTAAGCCGACCGCGGTGGCGCGCGGGCGAAGGTGGCGACGGGACGGCGGCACCTTCGCTGCGGCCAGCCCGAAGCGGCGCGTGAGTGCCGCCGTAGCGCCAGGCAGGCGCGGCGGGCGGCGCTGGTAGGCGCTACGGGCATAGGCGACGGCGAAGCGACGCGCGAGCCGGGCCGCCGGCACCAGGCTCGCGGTGACCGGGGCGCCCTTCCCGCCGCGCAGCAGTGGTGAGGCCGTGGGCGGACTCTCCGCACCACCGCAGCTGGCGAGGAGCAGCGCGGCGACCAGCGGCGGGGCGATGTAACGGGGCGGTTGCATCCGCCCTGGCTGTCCAGCGGCCCGTGACTTTGCATCGAATCTCGATCAGGCCGATGCAAATCGCGCTCGCGCTGGACAGTCGTCCGGAAGAGAGGTCGGCAGCAATAAAAAACTGCTGTGTTGGGGTATCCAAGGCTGAGTAATCGAGGTTGAAGGGGCCATGTACGGACCAAAAACCGGTGAGGAGCTGGATCAGGGCGAGTTCGAGGCAGCGCGCCTGGGCTTCAAGCAGCTACTGCGCTGCAAACGCATGTCGCCGCAGTTCATCGAGAGCCACGGCGATGACCTCTTCGCCACGGCGACCCTCGAATACAGCCGCAAGCTCGCCGAGGGCGAGGAGATCGAGAGCCCGGCCGGCTGGCTGATCACCTGCGCCTGGCGGCGAACCAAGAGCCAGCTTGAAGCCGAATCACGCCGGCCTCGCGTTGTCTCCGCCGAGAACTGCGGTCCCTTGGTTGACGAGGATCACCAAGGCCCCGAGGACGCGCTGCTCGATGACGATCGCTTCCGGAAGATCCGGGCGGCGGTAGAGGAGCTGCCGGCAAGCCACCGCCGGCTCCTCGCGCTCTCCTACTTCGAGGGTCTAACCGTGAGGGAGGCGGCGCGGCATCTAGATTGGCACTCCTCCAAGGCGCAGCGCGCCCACGAGAGCGCGAAGCGCAAGCTGCAGGAACTGCTCGGCGTGAGCAGTTCCGACGATCTAGCCGTCGAGATCGGAGTCGCCGCCTACGTGTCAATTGCGGCTGAGGGGTCGGCCGGGAATCTGCTGGAACGGGCGGCACAGAGATCGGCGGAGGGTCTAGCTTCGCTGAAGCAGCAGATCGCCGAGGGAGGCGCGCAGCTCAAGCAGCACGCGACCGCCACCTACTACCGGGCGGTCGACCCCACCCCACTCGCCGCCGCGCGCCCGGGGACGATCGCAACGCTCGTCGCGGGCTGTATCGCGATCGGAAGCGGCGCGACTTACTGCGTCGAGCAGGGCATGAATCCAGTCGGCGCGGCTCGGAGTTTGATCGCCACGACCTCCGAGCCCGAGGCACCGGCATCTACGGAACCGACCGAACCCTCCCCCGCCCCGGTCTATACGCCGGTCGAACCACTGCCGGAAAGCGAAGAAGCGCCAGTGCCCGAAACGGCGCCGCCACCCGAGGAAAAGCCGAGCCCGGAACCCGAGGCACCGCCGCCCGAGGACAGCTTCGAGCCGGTCTCCCCGGCATATGCCTCCGGCGGTGGCGAATCGGAATCCAGCGAAAGCTACGAAGCGAGCGAACCCGCCCCGGTGGAAAGTGCGGCACGTCCGGCACCCGTTGCCGCGTCTGCCCCGCCGGAGTTTGGAGGCCCATGATGATGCGACCGATTCCAGAAGCAGATCGCCGGTCCGCCCACATGCTGATCGTCGCCTTCCTGGCCGTGCTCGCGCTCGGGTTGGCGGCGCCGCGACCAGCGAGTGCCGGCGAATACACGATCTACGCCTGCCAGGCGGACAGTTCGGGGTACGTCAGCGCCGCATTCGAAAACTTCGCCACGCGAGGGATGAAGTGGAGGCGAGCCTGCAATCCGCTCGGGCCCGGATTGCGAGGACTCATCAGCGCGAACGTGCCTCGTGCCGGTCGGGTGGCCGACGGCGCGCAGTCTGGATTCGTTCTCAATGCTCCGCCGGGGACGACGTTCTCGCGCTTGCGCTGGTCGGGCCATGCCCAGCGCCGAGATTGCCGCTACGCCCTCCAGTTCTTCGCGGAGCGGCCTGGGTCTTCGCCGGTCTCGATCAAGAACATCCGCGCGAATCGCAATTGCCCGCGCCCTGATTTTGCGCAGGCATCAGCTGCCCGGCTCCGCACCTACGACCTCGGCGGGGCAACCCGGATAGTCCAGCGCGTCGTCTGCGTCGGCGCCCCCTCGCGCGAGTTCTGCTCGGCGCGCGGCCAGAACTTCATCCTCACCTTTGCCGCTGAGGCAACGGTGGTCGACGGGACCCCGCCTGCTGTTGGGATCGCCCAGGACGAGCCGCTTGCGCGTGGGGAGTGGGTTCGTGGAAGACAGTCGTTCATCTACGAAGCCTCGGACAACGTCGGCATTAAGAGCGCGTCTGCGCTTGTTGGCGGTGGAGTGCGCGGGGGTCATACGCGCTATTGCGACTACTCGCAGCGGGTCCCTTGCATCAGTGGGTCGGGTCGGATCGAGATCGACACCAGCCAGGGCGTCGAAGGCTCGCAGCCGCTGACGGTCGTGGCGGAAGACGCGGCCGGCAACCGCGCCGAATCGGGCGCCGTCACGGTGCGGATCGACAACGCTGCGCCGGGTGCCGTTGCGGTCGGCGTCAGCGGCGGCGAGACCTGGCGCAACAGCAACGACTTCGACTTGGCCTGGACCAATCCCGCCGAGCCAGACCGTGCCCCGATCACTGCCGCTCACTACCGCCTCTGCCGAGCGGGCAGCGAGGAATTTGTTGATGGGGACAGTGCCGGCATGAGCATCGGAGCGGTCGACAACCTGGCAGTCCCCGAGCCCGGCGAGTGGCTGCTGCGGCTCTGGCGTGAGGATGCGGCCGGCAACGAGCAAGCGGAGAATGCCTCCCAGCCGATCCGCCTGCGCTTCGATCCCGAGCCGCCGCAACTCGGCTTCGAGGCCCCGTCGGTCGAGGATCCGACGCGGGTGTCGGTTCTTGCCACGGACCGGGTCTCCGGTCTCGGCGGTGGCAGCATCGAGATCAGCCGCGCCGGATCCGGCACCTGGCAGGTGCTGCCGGCGAGCCAGGAGGGCGACCGTCTCGTCACGCGCGTCGATGACGCTGGGTTGCCGCCCGGCGACTACGAACTGCGCGCAACCGCCCACGACCAGGCGAACAACCTGGCGAGCACCAACCTTCGCCTCGACGGCCAGCCGATGCGGCTGAAGCTGCCGCTGCGAATCGCGACCTCGATGAGGGCCGGCATCGTCGAGAAGCGCAAGGGCCACAAGGGCAAGGGGCGCCGGAGTGTCTTGGAGCCTCGCGCCAAGGTGTCCTACGGGCGCAAGGTTCGTCTCGCCGGCCGCCTCGTCAACCGCGCCGGCCATGCCGTCCCCGATGCGAAGGTCTTGGTCTACTCGCACCAGCGGGAAGGGACTGAGCAGCTCGTCGGAACGGTCACGACCAACGCTCGCGGCGGCTTTGCCTACAGCGTCGAGGCTCGCGCCTCGCGGACCTTCCGCTTCGCCTACGCGGGCACGGCAACGGTCCTGCCGGCCGAGGACACGGCGACCCTCTTGGTCAAGGCGAGTTCCACGATTTCGGTGAGTTCTAAGCACGTTCTGAACGGCCAGTCGGTCACCTTCTCCGGCCGCGTCAAGGGTCGACCCCTGCCCGAGGCCGGAAAGCTGCTCGAGTTGCAGTGGTTCAGCAGCGAATGGGAGACGTTCCGCACGATTCACAGCCGTGTCGATGGGACTTGGAGCCTCCCCTACCGCTTCAAGCGCACCTGCGGCATCCAACGTTTCCGCTTCCGAGCGCGTCTGCCCGGCGAGGCCAGCTTTCCGCTGGAGCCGGGTAACAGCCCGGTGCTTGCAGTCCGAGTGAAAGGGCAGCCATGCTCCACGGGATAGGCAAATCACCACGAGGAGAGACCGAATGCTGAGCGCACTGCGAGACCGACTGACCTATGCCAACGTCGTCGCCACCTTGGCCCTGCTCATCGCAGTGGGCGGCGGCAGCGCCTACGCCGTCTCGAAGATCGACGGCTCCGACATCAGGAAGCGGAGCCTGACGGGCAAGCAGTTCAAATCGAATTCAGTTGGGGGCAGGGTCGTGAAGGAGTCGAGCCTGAAGCCGGTCCCCCGCGCGCAGAACTCGGCCCGTCTCGGCGGCCGACCCGCCGAAAGCTTCCTTGACAGCTGCCCTTCAAGCTTTGGCGAAACGAAAGCGGTCGGGGGCGTGTGTATCGAGGTCAACCCGCGCTCGCCTGAGTTCTACGGCAGCGCGGCGCTGTCATGTGCGCTGATCGACAACCGAGAAAGGGCCGGCCGGCGACTGCCAACGCATCAAGAGCTAATGGCAGCACTTGCTCGTCCCGACTTTCAGCTAGCGCCGGGGGGCGAGTTGACCAGCGAGGTGTACCCGTCGAGCACTCCGGGCGAGGTCGATGTCCTCTACATCAGCGAAGAAAATGGAAATGTCGGGATTGTGCCGGACAACGGCGCCGGCGCAAAAAGCTTCCGCTGCGTCGCCGGTCCCATGAACTGAAAAACAACACCTCGAAAGCGAGGAGGAACCCGATGGCCAATCTCACCAAGCACCTGACGCCCATCTCCCCGGAGTTGAGATCGGGTCCTTCTCCTGGCCGCCGCCTGCTCGCGGCGGTGCTTTGCGCGATGCTCGTCCTGGGAAGCGTCCTTCCGGGCGTCGCCCTGGCGGGCGAGGCCGACAGCGAGGGCGAAGGGACGGCGCCAACTGTCGAAGTGCCGATAGCGCCCGAATTCGATCCCGGCGGGGAAGAAGGCGCCCTGGAAGAAGTGCCGGCGGCCCCCGGTGATGAAGAAAGCGGGGTCGTAGAAGTTGAACCGGAAGTAGACCCCGAAGCCCCAGTAACCAGCGCCGCCACCGAAGCGCCGGTGGAAGCGGAGCCGCCAACGTCGGGTGCGGCGGCCGAGCCGACCTCCACGCCCGAACCCGAGGCCATCCAACCGCCGCCGGAGGCGGCTGCCTTCGAGCCGGTCGCCAACGATTCGATTGTCGCCCCGCAGCAGAAGCCTGCTGAGAAGCGGGCGGCATCGTTCGGCGCAGCAGCGCCGGAAAGCGAAGCGCCCGCGGAAGAAGTGCCATCGGCACCGCAGCCCGCCGTGACCCCTCCGAGAGACCACGGGCGCCACCTGGCCGGGAAGAGCTCTTACGTCGTGCAGCCGGGCGACTGTCTCTGGCACATCGCCGCCGGCCTGCTCCCTGGCGACGCAGACACCAAAGCCGTCGAAAGCAAGATCGAATGGCTGTATCAGCGAAACGCATCCCGCATCGGGACCGGCGACCCCGATCTGATCTACCCAGGCACTGTGCTCATCGTGCGTTGAGCACGGCGACAATCCCTATAGGCGTGAGAAACCCCCGGACTGAGGTGTGTCTTCCGGCGTAACCTCGACTGTCAGTCTCGTTGTGCATTGGGGTCCGAGATGGGACACTCGGCGCACCCCTTCCACACACAAGAGGAGACGCCAGATGCCTGGAAAGTTCATAGACGACGTCCGGATCTTTAAATGCGGACAGCACGCTGACGGCACCAACATCATGTGCACGGAAATTCTGCACGATGTGAAGATTCCATTTCTCCTAGCGGGAAATGCGCCAGAGTCAGACGAGTTGACCGAGGACGACATTGCTGCTGTGGGTCTCGGATGGCAAGAGAAGGGCTCCACCGACGTTCACCTCTCGCTGCCGGGACTCGTCGAGGGGCTGAAGCCCTACGGCATCACGGTGAGCTACGACGAGGAGGATCTAGCTCGCCGGCTGGAAGCAAAGACGTCCGAGTAGCCAACGGCAGCTCGTGGTAATTGTCGCGGACGCTGGCGACTCAGACCCCTACGTCAGTGCGCCCGAGACAATTGACTCAACGCCCGGGACAAAATTCACCGAGCCACCGTCTTCATCACCCCAATCGGCGTAGTCACCACCTGCGAAGACGACGTAAGCGGTTGCACTTAGGTAGCCCAGGGTGACACCCAGTTGGCTCCAAGGTGGTGCCGCAGCCCACAGCCACCCGTGGATCTTGTCCACTAGCCAAGCAATCCGTTTGACGATGTTCATCTGCGCACCGAACTTCGTTTCGAGGCTCTTCAGTGCCTCTGCGGCATTCTCCATTTTCGTCTCTGACGTGGCGGGTGCCGCCTGAATTGCAGCTCGCAAGCGAGCTTTGGCGGCTTCTGATCCATAAAGCCGTTCAAGTAGATCCTTGACGCCGTCTTCGCCAAGCCCATCCGCCCATTCAACGACCTTCTTGAAAGCGGACTCCGTACTGCTGCCGAACAACGCAAGGAGCTTTTCGAGTCCCTTCAAGAGAAAACGCACTGCCCGCTTGAGAAGGTGACCGACCTCATCAGATATGGCGCCAAAGACGACTGCGACTGCCTTGCTGGCGGCATCGGCTAGCTCGGTTCCCGGCAACTTGATCAGACCTCGGAAGGTCTGGCTGCCAGCCTCAGCAGCGTCCCCGCAAACGCCCGCCAGAGCGGAGTCCACCGCCGCTTCGAGGGCATCACGAGGGTTGACGGAGTCATCCGAGGAACCGCCGGCTCTGATCGCCGCCCAGATTCCCTCGGCAGGCGATGCCTCCAGTGCAGCGGTGACGCTGGCGAGCTGGTTGGTCAACTCAGGCTGGCCAATAGGCGCCATTGCGGCAGCTGCCCCTCCTCCTCCCCCGACCTCTGCAGGAGATTCTCCAGCGGCTGCGTTGAGGGCAAGGTCGTTAGCCACGCTGAGATCCACCACCGCTGCGGCGCTCAACTGCAAGATCGCGAGTTCGCGCTGCTCAACTCCCGGGTCATCGAGGTTCTCCTGTATCGCGACACCCAACGCTGCCGACCGCTCGAGCGCCGTAACAACTGCCTCTTCGGAGGCTTCCTCCTGTATCCCGACTTCGTCTGCTGCGATCAACTCTCGGGATGAGCGCCCATACAGAGACTCGATCGACTCCTGATAGTCACTCCATGCTTGTTGGACATCTGCTGGCAACAGAACCTCCTCGAGAGCTGGCTTGGAGGCACCCTATCGTTATGGGCGAAAAACGACTGAGTATTAATTCAGCGGTTAACGAATGGTTCGCACACCGATGCAAGTGGGGCTTTTTTTGGACAGCCGGGGTGAAGAACACCCCGAGCAAAGGAGTCCGCCGTGGCCCTCGCAGTCCTTGTCAAGACGCAGCTCATCCTCGAGAGCGCCGCCGTCAGCATCAAACCGAACCCCAACGGGGGACCCGGGACGCCGACGCTGGAAAAACTGGTCGACTGGCTGGCCGCGATCGCTCTCCTCGGCTGTGCCGCCGGGTTGCTGATCGGCGCCCTGCAGTGGGCGCTCGGCAGTAAATCCAACAACTTCAGCCACGCCTCCGACGGCAAGCAGAAGGTTCTTTACTCGCTGATCGGCGCCTTCGTCGTCGGAGCCGGTGCCGCCCTGATCAACTTCTTCTACACCTCCGGCTCGGCGGTCAAATGATGCGCGACTCCGAAGCCGCCTCCCCCGCCCGGCGTCGCCTTCTCCTCGCCTGCCTGGCGACCCTCCTCCTCGGCCTGCTGCTCGGTCGGTCCCTCTCCCCCACCGGCGGCGACCGCGCCGCGGCACCAGCCAAAGCCGGCGCGGCGCGGTCGATCGCCGGAGTCCCAGTCGCCTTCCCCAACACGCCTGCCGGTGCCGCTGAGGCCGTCGCCGCCTACCAGCGGGCCTTCGCCACCCCGGCGATCCTGCGCCCGGCAATGATGCGGGCACGGATCGGTGCCGTGGCAACGCCCGACTACATGCAGACGATGCTGGCGGCGAACTCGCCCGGTGCCGAGCGCCTGGCGGCGGGTCCAATCGGGGTCGGCGTCCGCCGAGGCGTTCAGACGCTCTATGCCGCAGTCCCGGTCGGCTACCGGGTCGAGTCCTTCCGGCCCGACCGCGCCCGCGTCCTCACCTGGGGCTTCACCCTGCTCGGCAACGCCGCATCGGTAGAACCCGCCGCCTACTTCGGCCTCACCCATACCGAGCTCGTCTGGATGAACGGCCGCTGGCGGATTGCCGAAACCAAGGGCGGTTTCGGCCCGACGCCGAGACTGGCGACGCAATCGGGGCCCTTGGGCGGCTACGGCGTCATCGACCTGGCACGCAGGCTCGAAAGCTATGAGCTGGCTCCGTAGGGGACTGCCGGCCCCAGCCGCCGTGGCGCTGCTGGCGAGCCTGGCGCTGCTCGCTCAGCCCTCGCCGCCGCAGGCGCAAGCCAACCCGATCTGCGACGTCGGCGGCGCCGCGGCCGGCGCCGTCGCCGATGCGGTAACGGGCGGAATCATCGGCGGCGGCAACCCGGTCGCCGAGGCCTGCAACGCGGTCAGCGGCGGGGTCTCGGGTGTCGTCACCAATCCAATCGGCGACGCGCTAAAGGAGGTCAGCAACGGCATCTTCGAGCAGATCACCACCTGGGTCAGCGGCGGGGCCAGCTGGCTGATCGGCAAGGTCGTCGCCGCGATCAACGAGACGACCACCCCGCAGCTGACGACCAAAGGCTTTCTTCAGCAGTACGGGCGCATGGCGCAGATCGCGGCGCTGATGGGAGTGGCGATGCTGCTGCTCGCGGTGCTGGAGGGCCTGGCCCAAGGCAACGCGGCGCTTCTGGCCCGGGTCGTCGTGGTCAACCTGCCGCTCGCCTTGATCGCGACCAGCGTCGCCTACGCGGTGGTGCAGATGCTTCTTGTCGTCACCGATGGCCTCTGCCACGCAATCGCCAGCGCCAGCCACGACAACAGCGAGCAGTTCTTCAAGGGCGCGATCAACGGCCTCAGCCAGGCGGGCGGCGACGTCGGTCGGGAGATCGGTGGCGGCGCCGGAGGCACCGCCGTCGCCGGGCAGGTGGGCGGGTCGACTGAGGTACCGCTGTTCGTCACCTTCCTCGCCGCCATCATCGGCGCCTTCGCCGCTTTCATGGTCTGGCTGGAGCTGCTGATGCGCGACGCCGCCGTCTACGTCGTGGCGCTGTTCACGCCGCTGGCCCTGGCCGCCTCGATCTGGCCGCGTTGGATGGGCGCGCTGCGACGCACCGGCGAGCTGCTCGTGGTCATCATCGGCTCCAAGTTCGTGATCGTCTCGATCATCTCTCTGGCGGCCGGACTTGTTGCCGAGAGCGATGGCCGGGTCGAGCAGATCCTCGCCGCCTCCGCGCTGATGCTGCTCGCCTGCTTCGCCCCGTTCGTCCTGCTCAAGCTCGTGCCCTTCGCCGAGGGCGCGATGACCGCCGCCTACGGTCGCCGTTCGGCCGCCGGCGGAGCGGTGGGCGGAGTACAGCTGGCCAGCGACGTTCAGATCCTTCGCAATATGGCCCGCTCCAACTGGGGCGAGTCGGGGGCGACGCTCTGGAACGCCGCCGAGAAAGGCGGCGGCAGCGCCGGGCCCGAGCCGACCGGCCCGCGCGGTGGCGGCGGGTCCGGTCCGGGACCGGGCGGCGGGGCTGGAGGCGAGGCGGCGGCGGGCGGGGCCGGGGCCGCCGCCGGAGCGGCCGCAGCGGTGCCCGCCGCTGCGCTGCGCGGCACCAAGGCGGCCGCCCAGCGGCTGCAGGGGACGGCGGTCGCCCAGGAGACGAGTGGCTCGGCGGGCGCGAGCGCCGCCCCGGCCGAGCAGCCAGGCAAGGCGGGCGGAACCGGAACCCCCGGTGAGGCGGGCGGCGGCGGTGCGAGCGCGAGCGAGAAACCGCCGCGACCGGCATCCGAGCCGACCGGCGGCGGCGCGCCGGGGGCGGGCGAGAAACCGCCCCGACCCGCCCCGGAGACGCCGGGAGCCAAGCCCGAGAAAGGAGCAAAGCCGTGAGCGCGCGGCGTTATCGCTTCGGTCCGCTCGAGCAGCGCGCCGTGGTCGGTCCGCTGCGGGCAGGACAGGTGGCGATCGTGGCCACCGGGGCGCTGGTCGGGCTCGGGGCGCTGTACGCGATGCGGAGTGTCGTCGGCCTGGTCTTCGCAGTGGTGGCGCTGTGCGTTTCCGTCGCCGCGATCTGCGTCCCGTTCGAGGGCCGCACGGCGGAGGAGTGGGCGCCGGTCGTCGGGCGCTGGGCGCGACGGCGCCGACGCGCCGAAGGCGGCCACCGCTCGGAGGCACCGGGCGCCGGCGCTCGCCTCGGCGAGGAGGGCGAAGCGAAGCACGAGACCTCGCTACCGCCCGAGTTGAGCGGAATCGAGCTCCTCGCCGTCCCCTATGGAGCCGCGGAGGTCGGCGTCATCGAAGACCGCCGCGAGGGCACCTTCACCGCCGCCCTGGCGGTGCGAGCGGGAGCCTTCGCGATGCGCGACAGCGCCGAGCAGGAGCGAGCGCTCGACGCCTGGGGCGCGGTGCTGGCGAGCTGCGCCCGTGATGGCAGCCCGATCCGCCGTCTGCAGTGGCTCGAGCAGACGGTTCCGGGTCAGGGCGACGAGCTGGCGGCGCACTTCCAGGCCCAGCGCGACCGCGCCGTGCCGCTCGACTCCGAGGTCGTCCGCTCCTACATCGAGCTGGTCGAGTCGGCTGCCCCGCAGACGACCGAGCACGAGGTCGTGATCGCGCTGCAGATCGACCAGCGGCGCGGCGCCCGCGAGCTTCGCCGACTCGGCGGCGGCCCCGAGGCGGCCTGCGAGCTGCTCCTGCGCGAGGCCGAGAGCCTGGCGGAGCGGCTGACGATCGCCGAGGTCTCCGTCTCAGGACTGTTGCGCCCGCGCCAGTACGCCGCCCTGATCCGCGATGCCTTCGACCCGTTCGGCCGCCAGGGGCGCGCCCGTGCGGCCCTCGGGCAAGACGGGCGCGAGGGGGTTGAGCCGGCGCTGATGGGACCACTCGCCGACGAGGCGAGTTGGTCGAGCTACCGAACCGACTCCGCCTTTCACGCGACCTACTGGATCGCCTCCTGGCCGCGCTCGGACGTTGGGCCTATGTTCATGGCGCCGCTGCTGATGCAGACGAGCGCCCTGCGAACGGTCGCGGTGACGATCGAGCCGGTCCCCTACTCGCTGGCGATGCGTCGCGCCGAGGCGGCGCAGACCGCCGAGGTCGCCGAAGAGATCAACCGCGGCCGCCAGGGCTTCATGTCGACGGCGCGAATCCGCCGGCGCCAGCAGGCGGCCTCGCGCCGTGAGGAGGAGCTCGCCGACGGGCACGCGGAGATGCGCTGGGCTGGCTACCTGCGGACTTCGGCGCGCACGCCGGAGGAGTTGGAACGGGCCGAGTCAGAGGTCGAGCACGCCGCCCAGCTCGCCCGGCTCGGCCTGCAGCGCCTCTACGGCGAGCAGGACACCGGCTTTCCCTTCACCCTGCCGCTCTGCCGGGGACTGCGGTGAGGGGGCGGGCGGGAGAGCGGCCGGGCCACGGCGGGACTACCGCCCACTTTCAGGCGGTCTATCCCTTCCTCGGGCAGGGCGGCCTCGGCGCTCCCGGCACCTACATCGGCCGCGACGCCTACGGCGGCGCCTGGATGTATGACCCGTGGGTGCTCTACCCGGCCCACCTGCCGGGTCCGAACATGCTGCTGCTCGGCGGCCTCTCCTCGCGCAAGTCGAGCCTGGTCAAGACCTACATCTACCGCCAGGCTGTCTTCGGCCGCCAGGCGTGGGTGCTCGACATAAAGGGCGAGTATTGGGCGCTGGCGAAGACGCTCGGCGTCAAGCCGATCACCCTTGCGCCAGGCGGTGAGGTGAGGCTGAATCCGCTCAGCCCGCGAGGCGGCCGCGAGGGACCGCTGAGCCTGTTGCGATCGGTGGCGCAGGCGGCGCTCCGGCGCGAGCTGAGCCCGGAGGAGGACGCGGGGCTGCGGGTGGCGCTGGAGATCGTCGACGAGGAATCCGGCGCCGCCGAGCCGACCCTGCCGATGGTGGTCGACGCGCTGCTCCATCCCCGCGAGGCGATGGTGCAGGGCGTCTCGGCCAGCAGCCGCGAGGACTTCGCTGAGGCGAATCGCTCCTCGGCGCTGGCCCTGCAACGCCTCTGCGCCGGCGATCTGCGGGGCATGTTCGACGGCCCGACTAGCGAGGGCCTCGACCTCGACGCGCCCCTGGTGGTGCTCGACCTCAGCGCCGTCCGCGACTCGGCGGCGCTGGGGATCTTGATGACCTGCGCCGCGGCCTGGCAGCAGGCGATCCTCCTGGAGCGAAAGCTCGCCGCCGAGCAACGAGGCGAGGAGAGCCCGAAGCTGATCTCGGTCGTCGAGGAGGGCTGGCGCGTCACCAGCCACATCGGCGTCGCCGAGTGGCTGCAGGCCAACTTCAAGCTCTGCCGCGCGCTCGGCGTGCAGAACATCGTCGTCGTCCACCGGCTCACCGACCTCGGCGCCTCCGGCGATGCCGGCTCGCGCGAGGCGCGGATCGCCGAGGGACTGATCGGCGACGCCGATACGAAGGTCATCTACCGACAGCCCCATGACCAGCAGGAGCTTCTCCGCTCCCGGCTGGGGCTGAGTCGCACCGAGGCGGAGCTGACGACGACGCTGCGTCTCGGCGAGGCGCTGTGGATGGTCGGGCGGCGCTCCTTCTTGGTGCAGCACCGTGTCTCGCAGATCGAGCGCGAGGTCGTCTACACCGACTGGCGCATGGCCGAGCAGGTGGCGGCGTGAGCGGATCCGAGCGCCAGCTCTATCTCGTCCTCGCCGCCACCGCCAGCGCCATGCTGACCGCGATCTGGCTGACCGGCGCCCTCGCCGGCCTTCTCTTCGGCGAGGGCTGGACGTCGATCGGCATCAGCGAACTGGTGACCGCCGCGCTCGACCTCCCCTCCCACCTCGGCGACCCGCGGGCGGCGTGGCCGCCCGAGGTGCGCGCATCGCTGCCCGGGGCGCCCGGCTTCTATAGCTGCGCGGTCCTCGTCCTCGCCGCCGCCAGCGGCCTCGCCCTCGCCGCACACCGTTTCGTCGAGCTGGATCAGTTGCATGCTCTCCGCAGTCCTCAGCGACGCGCGCCGAGCGCGAGCTGGGCGAGCCGCCGAGACCTGACGCCGTTGCGGGTGCCCGCGCCGCAACCGGGGCGGCTGACGCTCGGCCGCAGCGGACGGGCGCTGCTTGCCGCCGAGGAGCGGCAGTCGGTGATCGTCTTCGCGCCGACCCAGAGCCACAAGACGACCGGGCTGGTGATCCCGGCCCTCTTGGAGTGGCAGGGTCCGGTGCTGGCCACCTCGGTCAAGAGCGACCTGCTGGTCGACACCGTCGATCACCGGCAGACGCTCGGCAAGGTGATGGTCTTCGACCCGGCGCGGGTGACCGGCATGGAGCCTGCGCGGGCGACGCCGCTATGGGGTGCCGGGACCTGGCGCGGCGCGATGCGAGTCGCCCACTGGCTCGCGGCCGCCGCCCGCACCGGCTCGGGTGGGCTGCAGGACGCGGACTTCTGGTACGCGGCGGCGGAGAAGCTGCTGGCGCCGCTCCTCTTCGCAGCGGCCACCAGCGGGCGGACGATGGCCGCGGTCGTCGGCTGGCTCGACGAAGGGCCCGAAGCCAACGACGCCAAGATCGAGGAACTGCTCAAGGACGCCGGCGAGTCGGCGGCGCAGCGGGCCTGGCAGGCGACGCAGAACCGGGAGGAGCGCCAGCGCAGCTCCGTCTACACCACCGCCGAGATGATCGTCTGTGCCTTCGCTGACCCCCAAGTGAGCGAGGAGACCAGCGGCTCCGACTACAACCCGGCCGCCCTGCTCGATGGCAGTGCCAACACGCTTTACCTTTGTGCGCCGCTGCATGAGCAGGAGCGGCTGCGCACGGTGTTCTCGACCATCGTGCAGGAACTGCTCGCGGTGGTCTATGAGACCGTCGCGGCCACCGGGAAGCCGCTCGACCCCCCGATCCTGCTGGCGCTCGATGAGTGCGCGAACACCGCGCCCACTCCCAACCTGGCGGAGGTCGCCTCGACTGGCGCCGGGCAGGGCGTGCAGCTGCTGAGCGTCTTTCAGGACATGGCCCAGGTCAGCGCTCGCTACGGACGCAGCGCCCCGACGATCGTCAACAACCACCGGGCAACGGTGTTTGGGACCGGGATCTCAGACCCCGACACCCTCTCCTACGTCTCCCGCGTTCTCGGCGCCGGAGAGTTCGAGCAGCGCTCGCGCAGCACCGGCGAGAAGGGGCGGCGCTCGGAGACCGAGGGCGACACCTATCGCGATTTGGCTCCGGCCAACGTCGTACGCGAGCGCGACCCCGGCACCGGCCTGCTCGTCTACGGGCACCTGCCGCCGGCGAAAATCAGGCTGCGCCCCTGGTATGCAGAGCCAGAGCTACGGCGCTTGCGCGGCGGTGAGACCGAGAGCTCGGGGACGAAGGGTGCAGAGAGATGAGCAACGCCGCAACCAGGGGAACGCCTGCGACCGAGGCGGTGCCGCTCCGGACGGTGACCGCGCCGAGTGAGGCGTCGGACACTTGGACCCACGACACGGTGCCATTGCGCCTCAGGGCCGAGCGCGCCGAGGAGGAGGAACGGGCAGAGCGCCTGCGCCTCCTCATCGGGCAGCGGCGCGCACGGCAGCGCTAGTCGGAATCGAGGTCCGCCATGTTGCAGGCGATCCACTCGACCTCACCGTTGATGCGCGGCACCTCCTCGGGGTAACGACACGCCCATACCCAGCGCTCCCAGCGCGTGAAGCCGCCGTGGCGCGAGGCGCTGATGCGCTCGGCCGAGGTCATGCTCGCCAGCACCAGGGCGAAGCTGTCGACGAGGCGTTCGCTCTCGCGGGTGTCTCGGCCTTTCAGTCCCTCGTAAGTGAGGTGCTGCTCGCCGGTCTCGACCTCTCTGATCAGGGTGTCCAACGTCTGAGCCATCTCAATCTCCTTCGGTCGGGCTCCGCCCGCTGCGGGAGCCGGTGCCCGTCCCCCGCACGCCGAAGGCGTGCAAAAACGAGGGCACATAGCGGCTCCCGCAGAGGGGCGGCCTAGCCCGCGTGGAGCCTGAGCGATCACACGCGGAGGCTCGCCGCAGGCGCTCAGAACGGCTCTGAGCGCCTCGTCTTTCGGGCAGAGCGTCCATTCACCCCTGCTGTCCAGTCACTGACCCGAATGCACCGGTCCTGGGGGGCCGCAGCCGGTATAACCGGGGCGATGGCGAGCCTGTTTGGACTGGGGGAAGGCGACGAGGATCTGGCGATGATCCGAGCGCTGCGCTCCGACCCGCCGGGACGGGCGGGCGACGGCAAGCGTGGTAAGACCTTCGGCGCCGCGCTGGAGCAGTTCGAACAACTGCTCCGCGCCGGCCGGGAGGCCCTTCCTGCCACGGCGCCGCTTTCTCTCTTCTACGCCCTGACACAGGCTGGGAGGGCGATCCTCGCCGCGCACGCGCCACAGCCCTGGGAGGTCCACGGCCACGGACTCAAGATCGGCATTCAAGGGGAAGAGATCGGGGGGACGACGATCTCGCCGTCGGGCGAGGGCCTGTTTCAGGCCGTGGCCGCCGTCACCGGCTCCGATCCCCTAACCGAGCCGATGACGCTGGCCGAAACCTGGGCGCGGATTCCCCACCTCGCGCGAGGTGTCGACCTTGCCCCCGACGCGCCAGTCATCTTCGCCATCGACAAGGCTGGACCACGCGAGCGGCTCGTCAGTGACGAGAGCGGCTCGCTGTTGACGAACTCTGAGGATTTCACCTCCCGCCAGAGCGCCTATCCCGAGCTTGGGGACGCCGAAGTCCCTGTCGAAAAGCAGGGAAAATACGAAATAGTCGGCCTAGCCTTCACTAGCGAAGATGGGGCTGCCGCATTTGACGCTTCGCTGTGGACCTACCTCGACCAGCCCTACCTCCGGGTCTCCCGTGGCCGCGGTCATGAGCCCTCAGGCCTGATGCTGTGGTGGATGCTCCTTCAAGCCTTGTCCCACTTTGCCCGGTACGAGCCGGCACGGTGGACGGCGGCGCTAGCGCCGGATGGTTCGACCCTGGCGGTCCCACTCGAAGATGCCTTGCAACGCGCGGCGGTGCTTCTGCCTCGGCTAGTGCGCGAAGCGTTGGTGCCCGCGAACTAGATCAGCCCGGCCGCCGCGCTCTCCCCCTTCGGGTGCCCGGTCAATTGTGGTGCGCTGGTGAAGCTGAAGCCTCCGTCGCGTTCCGGATCTCCGACGCTCCAGTGAATGCCCTCCAAGAGTTCTCCGGGCGGGATCGCCATTGCCCCTGCGAGCCGAATCACGGTGTCGATGCGAGGAACCCTCCGTCCGTGCTCAAGCAACCCGACCTCGGTCCGATGGAGGGCGGCTCGGCTCGCGAGCTCTTCCTGGGATAGGTCGACCAAGCGGCGGCAGCGGCGCAGGTTCTGACCGAACCTTCGCGCCAGCGCTTCGGAGCGCATATTCCGGCGGGGCTTAGTCACGGGAACCCCCCGACGAAGCTCGCTCGATTACCACGGAGATTCCATATGCGGTCCGGAATTCAAGCCAGCCGCCGTGATTGGCCTCAGGGCCGATGAAGACCCTGGTGTCGGCGGGGTCGAGATAGAGCCCCGTCACCCTGTCCACCACCAGAGCGATCGCTTCGTGGTCGGGCGGAAGGGTCTCGATGCGGTTCAACTCGCCCTGCAGCCCACAGCCGAAGAACTGGCCGTAGCAGTCGACCGTGGCTTTGATCTCCGTCCCGATCAGACCCTGCAAGTGGCTCAGCGCGGCGGTGAACTCGATCTGTCCCGACTCATCCATGCGGGCCAAAGGCGTCAGCATCGCTAAGTGTCCCCCCTCTCGAGCAATTTCCTCACACGCCCCCGTCCCTCGGTCAGACAGCGGTGGAGCTTCGTCTTGCTCCAGCCGCGGAGCTCGCGGATCTCCTCGTAGGTGCAGCCGAGGCCAAGGAGGATCAGCGCCGTGCGCTCGTCGGGCTTCAACTGCTCGACCAGGGCCACCACTCGCCCGGTCTCCTCAGCCCGCTCGACCAGCTCGGCAGTGCCGATGCGAGCGTCGGGGATGATCGCCTCCAGCTGCTCGTCCTCCCGATCATGGGGACGCATCCTGTAGCGGGACTCTCGGATCGCGGCCTTGCGCTGGATCGCCCAGGCGCAGCGTTTGATCACGAGCAGCATCCAATGCAGAGCGTCGTCGCCGGGCGGGCCGTCGTAGAAGCGGAGGAACTGAACGCAGGCGTCGCTGAAGGCGTCGTCGGCATCGTGGCGCCGGCGCGAGTGAAAGTGGGCCTGGCGCATGAGACGGCCGCGCTCGGCACGCAGAAGGTTGTCGAGCACGCTCGCTCGGTGCTCTCTTTCTTCAGCTCGCTGGCTCTGCGGCGGGGAGGCCATGAAGCCGCCCCCGCACGCGCAGCGTGCGATCCTCGGGCGGCGTGGCCTCCCCGCCGGGAGCTACCTATGTCTCAGCGTGCAATCCGCATCGAGCGCTCGGCGCTCCGGACCCGCTGTTTGCCGAGCTGTTTCTGCACCCGGGCGAGGCGTCGCTCGACCTCGCGGCGATCCCTTCGCTGTGCGGCGTCGCGGGTCTTGCCGCCAAGCGGGTCCTTGCCGGCCGTGGTAATCCCGTAGCGCTGGCGATAGCCGTAGATCGCGTCGACGCCGTTGTTCCAGAGGGAGGCGTGCAGGGGATTCTTTGGACGCTCACCAAGGGCGTCCTTGATCAGCTTGCTCGGCTGTGCGCGCTCGGCCGCGACAGCGCGGCGACGCAGGTCGACCAGGCGGTCCTCGATCAAGGCGAGCTCCGCCCGCTCGGTGCCATTGAGACCGGACCGGGGCGTGGAGGTCGCCACCTCGACCGTGAGGCTGTCGCGCTCACCTTCGAGACGGCGGAGCTGTTCGGCACCGACATTGGCGCGGCCGCCGTCGGCCTCGATCAAGCGGGTTTTCGCCGCGTCGATGCGCCGCTCGAGATCGGCGAGCCGCTGCTCGGCCGGGGAGCGCTCAGACGCCGCCGCACCGCGGCCCTCAAGCTCTGCTCGTCGCCGTGCCAGATCGAGCGGCGCCATCGCCTCGACCTTCTTCCGAGGCCCGACCTCAACCGCCGCGTACTCGCCAGCCGCTCGCTCCGCCCCGAAGCGGAGATCGTGAGCGGCGTCCTCCACCTCGCGCGTCCCCGGCCCGAAGTCCTCGTCGGTCAACTCCGAGGCGGCGACGCCGTAAGCGGTGGTGGCGCCACGGGATCGCGAGATCGCGACGGTGAAGTCCTCGCGGCTGATGCCGGAGTCGAGTAGGGCGAAGGCAGAGTCGAAGGTCTTTGACTCGGTGCTGTAGGTGGTGAGGGCGTAGGCGTGCTGGATCGCCGGCTCCCGAGAGGGCGTGACTTTCTCCAGGTAGCGGCGGTCGAGCCGCACGCCCTGGCCGTCGACTCCGAGGCGCTGGAGATAGAGGTGGTGCTTTGCCTGGTCGACGCCGACGATGTCCCAGCGTTCGCGGTTCGACACCTCGGGCGTGTTGATCCGGGTGACGACGCGATCGCCGACGGCGAAGTGCTGGCCGCCGACGACCAAGGACTTAGCCGCCACCCTGCCCTCCGCCGCGAGCAGCTCGCGGGCACGCTCGTTCAGCTCGGCGACGTCGCGGGTGCGACGCGCGATCATCACCGCGTCATCGCCGGCAGCGAAGCGCTTGTGCCAGTCGAGGACCTGAGCGTCGAGGGCCTCGGGCAGGGTGTCGGCGATCACGAGACGGTCCTGGGCGCGGAGCACGTCGAGCGCGTCCGACCCCCGGCCCGCGTGCGCGAGTTCGACGATCTCGCGATCGACCGGGTCGCGCTGGCGGCGGATCTGCGTCAGCACCACCGGCTCGATCTCGTTGGTCAGGTTTCCGTAGAGACCGCCGGGGCCGACCGCGCCGATTTGGCGGGGGTCGCCGATCAATACGAGCTTGCCGTCGCAGCCCTCCGCAAGGTCCGCAAGCGCAGTCATGTGCGGCGTCGGGGTGGTCGAGGACTCATCGACCACGATCACCGTCCCCGGCGGCAGCGGCGCGATGCCGCGCTCGGTCAACTCCCCCGTCTGGATCAGGAAGGCGGTCACGGAGGTCGCCGGAACCCCGGCGTCGGAAAGCTCGCCGGAGGCGCTGCGGGCCGTGGCGACGCCGACGCCGCGAATCCCAGCCGCCGCCCACGCCTCCTTCGCGGCGGCGAGAGCGGTGGTCTTGCCGGTTCCCGGCAGGGCCGCGACCGCGACGATCCGCTCGCCGCCGGTGGTGAGTCGACGAACCATCTCGACCTGCTGCTCACTCAGGTATCGATGGCGGTCGAGCACGGCGGCGAGCGTGGCGCCGTCGACCACAGCGGCGCCCGCGCCCTCCCCCTTCCTCGCGGTCGCCATGAAGGCCTGCTCCATCTGCCAGATACGCGGGGTCGTGTAGTAGGTCGAATCGAGCGGTCCGGCGCCCTTGTGGACCTGGATCAGCCGTGGACCGTCGAGCAGGGACCTGACCACGGCCTCCACGGCTGCGGCGTCGGCTCCTTCCCGGAGCTGGTTCGTCACCGCCGTCAGGAGATCGCGGCGGTCGAAATGAGAGTGGTGGGCCTCCAGGTCGGCGAGGGCGCGGTCGAGCTGCTCAGAGCCGATCGGGCGAGGCTCGCGGCGGCGTCCGCGCGCAAGCATCCGGTCGATCGACTCGGGAGTGAGATCGAACTCGGCAGCGCGCGAGATCCACTCCTCCCGTTGGGTGTCTGGGTCGACTGCGTAGTCCTTCGCGTCGCGGGTCCGGTAGGCGGCGACTTCGGCCGCCGCCGGCGAGCTGGTCCCCCGCTCGGCCATCGCCGCGACGATCTCCGCTCGCCGCTGGGAGAAATGGTCGATCACCGGCCGCCCGATTCCGGCGAGGTCGGCGTAGCCGTTGACGACCGCTTGCCACTCGGCCCCGAGCTCGCGGGTTACCTCGGCACGAAGCGCTGCCTGGTAGACGTGGCCCGCAGCTTTCGCCTCGCGTAGCAGGGGTGACTGGCGCCTTGGGTTGGCGAGGCTGAGCCAGCGCCCGTCCGAGGCGGCGCGGGTCATGTTGGCGGTGACGAGATGGGTGTGAAGGGCGGGATCGCCGGCACGCGAGGAGCGGTGACGGAAGCCCATCGAGAGGAAGCCCGCGCCCGGCTCGATCTCGACGCCTCCTTTGCCTCGTTGGACGAAGCAGGCCGTTCGCTCTAGGTAACCGACGGCCTCGGCGACCGCATGGTCGTGGGCGCGAAGGATCGCGGCCCGAACCGCGGGTGAGCCGACCGCGTAGAGGAGGGAAACCGACTTCGGCGCGGCGAAACGAATGTCGTAGCCGAGGATCGGATCGAGGCGGCGCTCGCGCCCGTCGGCGTCTACGAACTTGCGGGGCTCGGGACGGGCCACGAGAACGTCGCCGGTTACGGGGTGCTTGCCGGCAAGAACGGCAACGTAAGCCTCGCGGTCGACCTCGCCCTCGAGGCCAAGCTCGGCCGCCAACTCGCCCATCCACTCTCCGGGCGCCTCGCCGGGCTTCGTGTAGTAATCGTCGCCGCCTTCGGCTACGGCCTCGATCCAGTAATTGGCGTTGGCGCGGCCGATCTTCGTCACTCCCACCATGCCCCTGTTGTCCACCGCGCGGCCCGGTTGCATCGGGGGAACCCGGAGGGTCGCTCCTATGTCAAGAACACCTCTGAGAACCAACGGTGTTTCGGGGGTCTCCCAATCAAGATGAAGAGGGAGAAACCGCCGGCTCTGCCGGCGGTTGCATAGCCCTGAAGACGACCCGGACCA